>MTKX01023760.1_pt1 | contig 99036 bp, 75 predicted proteins | sample 1042771 | NCBI WGS metagenome assembly MTKX01 (sample SAMN06212183, study PRJNA360534) | anaerobic digester metagenome | biome: Wastewater treatment plant; material: sludge; isolation source: anaerobic digester fed with sludge from wastewater treatment plant | place: Denmark: WWTP Randers ...
CTACCGCCAACGAGTTGTTTGCTCAGCCCAACCATGTAGATTTCACCTTGGTTTCAGTTTAGGCGGGCAAATGCCCGAGTTTTCGCGAAAGTGTCCGTATATGTCCAAACCTTCGCGGCGCTCCACTGCAATAACCCATCGTCCCCCCAGCTTTTCAGCATAGGGACCAATTGCCGAGGCCCCAATAGATAGAGATAGGCAAAGGCCCAAACCGGGCATACGGGGGTATACCCCGCTGCCTTCGGTAGGGGTCATTGTCACCGCCCAGCCCCGCCCATTGTGGGTGGGGCTTTTTTGTTGTCCCCGGGGAGCAAACCAACAAAACACTGAAAGGAGATCGAACGATGAAACTGACAATCGAGCAAGTGGAGGCCCGCATGACGGCAGCCTGGGGGGCGCAAGCCTTCCTGGTGCCCTACCGCATCTGGGGCAACCGGTACACCTACGCCGTCACCGACCACGGTGAGCACTGGCTGCCCCTGAAGACCGACTGGATCCAGGGCCAGCAGGTGTTCGAGCCCAAAGAGAGCGACTGGCCGCTGCCTGACCTCTGGGCGATTGCCGTGAGTGAGGCTCTGCAACGGGCGAACGCCTACTTTGCTGAGAGGGCAGACAGGGCGAGCCTCAGGCGGCTGCCTCGCGCCCAGGCCATCGCCCTGGGCCAGAACTGGGTGCGTATGGGCGATGCTGTCGACACATGGCTGATCCCCAGCGTCACCACGCCGGACGTCGTCTACGAGGTCAACGGCCGCTGCACCTGCCCGACATTGCCGTCTGGTGCAAGCACTGCCTTGCACGCGCCCTTGCCATACGGGCAGAAGAGATCCTCAAGGCAAAAGACGTAGCCTCTAGCAGTCCGCGCGACGGCAACCCTCAGCGCATCGACCTGGTTGTCGCCTACGAGGCCAGCGAGGACCGTACCCTGCCCCAGGTCAACGGCAACGGCCGGCTCGTGCGCTTCCTCACTGACGGCAAGGAGGCAGAGTCCCCGGCCCGGACCATGCCCGAGCTGTACCGCTGGCTGCAAGGACAGGGCTACGCGCCCCAGGACTTCAAGTGGCTGGACTGGCAGGACGGCCTGCGCCAGCGCCGGCAAACCTACCTTCTGGAGGTGACCACATGATCGTTTATGACCACAAGGACCCTGCGGCCCGCTTTCTGTACGAGAAGGCGGGCCGCGCTGCTTATGCAGCATACCGCCGCCTGGAGTGGGAGCCGGACCAGCACTTTGAGGATGCCAAGCAAGGGGGCGGCCCTGACGTTCTGGGAGACGTTTGCCGGCAGGGGTAACGAAGAATACGCCTTTGTCGCAGCCCGAAACGCCGTGCTGGACATCCTCACCAAGCACAAGAACCCCATGCGCGTGGTCAGCCTCGACCACCAGGAGTCGAAAGACGATGAGCCATGGGAGAGCAAGCTGCTGGTGCCGGCGCCCAAGCAGGACGAGCTGCCCACCTGGCTGCACGAGGTGGACCTGCTGGCTTTGGTGCGCGAGCTATACCCAGGCAAGAGGCCTGGCCAGCGCACTCTCGACACCGACGCGGCCGTCCTGACCCTGCTGGTCCAGGGCTATGACACGGCGGGCATCGCCGTCGCCCTGGGCAAGACGGAGAGTTGCGTCAAGATGGCCCGCAAGAAGCTGAAAGCCAAGCTGGTGGCTTACTGCGAGCGGCAGGGCATCGACGCGCCCGAGTACAACCGCAATGGCGGCGGCTGGCGCCCGGCCCATCACTACGGCAACTTTCACGGCAACTCACCGGCCAACTGAATAGCGCCAGCCGGAAGCGCGCAAGGGGACGGTTCCCTCCCTTGGGCGCTTTCGCTTGGCTGATGCCATAGAAAGATACCCCAGGAAGCACAGCCAGGGGCCTGCCTCGATGGGGCGATCGTCCTTGGCAGCTTGTTGGGCCTCTCGTAGCCATGAGTATTCTATGGGTTAGTGATAGTCACGTTGTCCAGGTAAGCATTACGAGGGATGTTGAACTCAAAGCGTCCACCAGCAGGCAAGCCATACGAAATGGAATCGTGAGGCTCGCCATTCCTGTAAACTGTATATGTGTTCCCTCGTACCTCGAATCTTATGTGACCTGATTGCCCGACGGCACGGCTGCCCATGACGGAGACCCAGTTGTTTTCCTGTAGTTCTCTCCAACCCGCACCACCCCACCAGCTTTGCCCCGTCATGTAGTATCGCATCTTATTGCCTACTTCTAGGATCATGGCGCTTCCATTTATAGCTAGCTGAAAATCGAACTCGACAGAGTAATCCTCCCAGGAGCTATCACCGATTTCGATTGTGAGTCGGTCTACAGCTGCACTAAGCCGCCCAGTCTTAATAATGGGTGTACCTGAGACTTTCCATTCTGGTCGAAGACTCTGCGCGAAGTCATCGCTAAATGGCAACGTCACTGGAGGAATAGGAGTGTGAGTGGGCGTATGCGTCGGAGTTGGGGTCGGCGTATCTGTTGGCGTAGGTGAGATAGTTGGTGTTGGCGTCATTGTCGAAGTCGGAGTAGGTGTAGGGGTGTGTGTATCGGTGGGTGTACTAACCGGGACAGGCACGGTGGGTACGCCAAGAGCGGAAGCGGCCACTGTTTCATTCAGCGCGACTAGGGTAGCTTGCCAAGATGCCGACTCGCTGCCGGCGGCTGCCACAGTAGCTAGCAAGGCTCCTTGGTCGATGAGCAATGCTTCCGCAGTCGCGCCTTTTATTGCCTGGGTCTCCAGCAATGCAATCTCGGTTGCTTCGCGCGCAGCCTGGTCTTCCAGCAATGCTATTTTAGTTGCGTCTTGTATGCCGTCCTCATTAGCAGCTTTCAGGTCGTTCTTTGCCTGAAACAAGTCAACGGCGAGGCCAACAATAGCAGCGCACGACGCCAAGAAGACAACGAGTGCCACGATCCTTTCCTTTGAGGTCACTGCCTTTGAGGTCATTAGCCTTGGCCTCCTACTGTGGCGTTTGGATGGAATTCTGCTAGCTCCCGCCAGAAGTTACAGCGATGCGTGAGGATTGCTCTTCTGTAGGCTATTCAGCCAGACTCCCTCACCCAAAGTATAAACCAAGACGCAAAGTCTGTCAAATCAAGGAATTCTACCATGGAGTCACAGTCAAGGCAACATGCCCTGCTGCTCCACGATCCCCAGGCCACGCCCACGGACCCCGCCGGGACTCAGATGGTCCATGTGCGTAGCCGCTACGATGTGGCAAGGTAGGCATCAGCCCGTTTCGAGGCGCAGCCTCCCATTTCCGACGAACATGAAAACCATAAAGCAAAGGAGATGAACATGGAAACGCGATTGTTGACCAAGGAGATGATGCAGGCGCTGTCCCAGCCGTTCCCTGTAGAGGCCATCGAGTGGAAGCCAGGCGTGGTCAGCCAAGACAAGACCGTGCGTTGGCCTTGGCGTATGCCGATAGCAGGCACTACCAGGACAGGCTTGTTGTCAAAGGTCGTCGTATGGGTGGAGTTGGGAAAAGAGAGAGGGAAGATAGCGTATACCTTCCCTCTGCGCGATGCGGACCTATATACAGTACCCCCGGGGGGGTCCTGTATATAGACCCGCACCCTGCAGCGGGAAAGTGTAGGCCAGCGTGCCGCCCTCTTTTCCCAGTTCGACCCAGGCCACCAGTTTTTTCAGGAGGGCGCGCTGAGGCTGGATTTCAGGACGGCCCAGAGTTCCCTTCATTTCCATCAGCATCTCTCGAATGGTCTCCGGGTCTACGGTCACCTGTTTCATTTCCTGTTGCGCCTCCAGGGCGCGCAATTCCGCCAGCAGTCGATTTCGGTCAGCTTCCCGCTCTACCAGCCGGGCTGCGGCGCTTGCTGCGCCAGACCGCTCGGCCAGGTCGAGCAAGTTACTGATTGCCCTCTCCACCTCAGCCAGGCGACGCTGGGCTTCGTCGATCCCTACTTCCAACGTAGGGGCATCCTTGGCCAACAATGAGTTCACCTCATGCACCAACGCCTCCACGAAATCACAAGTCAACACCCGATTGGTCACGAACTTGAGTACAGCAGCATCCGGTCCTCTCACATCGATTTTGCCACTTGGGCAGGATGACCAGCCTTCGCGGAGCTTTCGACCGCAGAGATAATAGCGGAATGGATTCTTCCGCCGTCCTGTGCTGTCAGATCTGCCCAGCATAGCTGAACCACACTCAGCGCAACGGGCCAATCCTGACAAAAGATACTGGCTCTGCGACCTGCGCGGATGGGAGCTGTCTTCTGGCCACTCATCGCCCTTTCTGACTCTAGGCCGGATCGTAGCCTGCACTGCATCCCACAGTTCGCGACTGACCAGGGGCTCGTGAGCGTTCTGTACCTCCAGTTCACCGCATTTGCGGATGCCCAGGTAGGTTTTGTTGCGGAACATGGTCACATAGCAGCCTCTGGACTTGAATATTCTTGTGGTCTTGTGGATCTCCAAGTACGACATTCCCGCTCTCTTCATCTCAAAAGCCTGTGTCACCCGGGCTGCCAACTCTGGATCGGGTACCCACTGGCTGACGGTGTGGGGTGAGCCATCCCGTCTGGTGCCAATCTCCACTTTCTCAGCCAGGTAGCCGCGCGGAGGAAACCCACCTGGTGCGTATCCTTCCCTGGCCAGGTCGTGCAAGCCACGCTTGACGTCCTCGCTCAGGTCCTTCAGGTACCTTTCGTTCTTCCAGTCGATCAGGGCCTCCACCACTGGCGCAAACTCGCCCAGGGGAATGTCGTCCGTCATAGAGTGGACGATATACCCACGCCTGCGCAAATCGGCCTTGAGAAACTGGGAATCCAGTTGATCGCGTGCCAGGCGAGAGAAGGACCAGAAGATGATGCCATCCACCGGCCTGGGTTCCCGTCGGGCCATGTATAGCAGGTCCTCCAGTGCATCGCGGCCCACTGTGGTGGACCCGACTTTGGCTTCATCGCCGAAAAAGTGGACCATCACGACGTGATGCTGCGCGCATATTTCCTCAATCGCTCGCTGTTGAGACGCTACGCTTTCTTGTTGCTCGATGCCTCCACTGTCCCGGCCATAGGCCCACACGCGATCGCCAGGTTTGAAGGGGAAATCATCCTTTGTCATCATGGTTGTCGTTTGCCTCCTTTGCTGACTTGATGTGTCCGTTGTTCGATCCGTTCCGGATCACGATGGCCAGGGCTTGCGCAACGGCAGGCAAGACCACTATCTGAGCCATGTTCAGATCGGTGTATTGGCCCGTCCCCTGTTCATTCAGGGTGTACGGGTGTTCATCGAGTGAAATGGTCAAGATTCTGTACCTTGTACTACAAGGAGTCTCAGAATTCGCAGAGCGGACAGCTCACTCACCTCCCCCCGGCCAATAACTGGACCAACTTGACGTTTTCACGAGTAAGGGGTCTCTACCTATAGGGGTGTAACCGGTGTAACGTGTAACTGGCGGGCGGCCGTGGGCCGCAAGAATGAATGAATTCATACAGTTACACACTTTTATCAAGTAGGTACACCTCCTTCTACAGGTTACACGGTTACACCCTTGCAGCCTGGTTACACCGGTTACACCAGTTACACCATTTTTGCGTGCAACCGCCCATCTTGAGCCAGACTTCCAAAACCGACACGGTGTCGCTTTTGGCTGTCTTTCATCGACCGGCGACTCCACAAATTCGACAATTTGGCGAATTTGACGACTCCTGGCCATGAGATGCTATCCCTCATCCAGGGCCGTGGGCGACAGGACCAGGACACGGGTCGGCTGGCCGTCGATCTTGACCACGTAGGTGGACTTGTCCCCGCTCTTGCGCACCAGGATGCCCGCGTCGTCGAGCTGGCGGTACAGCCCCTCCCGGCTGGGGAAGGCTTTGCCCTGGCGCGTCAGCCAGGGCGCCATCAAGCTCAGGATGGCGTCGGGCCGCAGCCAGATTTCCCCGTCGGCCATGCGCCAGCCAACGACCTTGGCCGCGGGCGGATAGTCGACCGGCGGACTGACCGAGCCGAGCGGCTGCGGGCTTTTGTCCTCTTCGACGGGCGCCAGGTACAGCTCGCGGGTCTCCAGCATGGTGCGCAGGGCCGACAGGAAGGTCTGGGCGTAGGTTTCCTCGATCATGACCCGCGCCTGGCTGTGGGCCAGCTCCAGCAGCTCGAATTGGGTGTGGAGGACCATCTCCTCCTGCTGCTGTGCCGAGACCGCACCCACCGAACGCAGGAACTGGTACAGGAACTGTGCCCCGGCCAGGATCAGGGCGCACGAGGTGGCCACCCGGCCCGCGTCGTTGACGCCCTGCACCTCGGCCAGCGACTCGCGGTAGTAGGCGCGGTGGGCAACAAACCGTTCCCCGAGCTCACGGCGCACGGCTTCCGCGCCCTGGTCGAGCAGCCAGTCGATATATCGCGCCGTCACGGTGGGCAGGCTCGAAACCGCCTGCTGGGCCAGCGTCAGTTGCTCCAGGTCCGCCGCGCCGCGCTGGATGGTGACGAACAGGGAACGTGCGGCGATGCTGGCTTCGCCCTCGGGGATGTCCTCCCCGGCCGAGACCAGCAGGCCCCCGGCGAACCGGGCGCGGGCCAGCTCGCCGCTGCGGGTGGCCCGGCCGCGGCCGCGGCGGTCGGCGTAGCTCTGCAGCACGCGCCTGCCTACTCCCCGGTCAGAGACGTTGGCCTTCAGGTCGTCCACGGTGACCACCATGTCACGCGTCTGGCTCATGGCGATCTCCAGGTGATTGCCCGTACTCTGCCAGGAGAGCAGGAAGCGGGGGCAGCCGTAGAAGGCCTGGAGCAGCCCCAGCAAGGCCGTCTTGCGCGTGCCGGTGGAGCCGATAAAGTGCAGCGCCGGGCGGTCGGGCACCGGCGACCAGTGCATCAGCGGCGCCAGGAAGGTGAATCCCAGGGCGGGCAGCATCACGGGCCGGGGAAAGCTGTTCAGCACCGGCGAGAGCAAGGCCTGCAGCCCGGCAGCAAAGACGTCGTCTCCCCCGTCGGCGACGCCGGCGACGCTCAACCCATCCTGGCTCAGGCCGATGCCCGCTTCCAGGTTGGAGAGGTCGACCTTGACCCCTTCGGGCACACCCACGCCGCCTGCCGGTGACAGGTAACACAGCTTCCCGCCCACCTGCTGCCAGCCGGTCATCTCGTAGATGGTCTCCCGCGGACGGTCCTCGGGGGCGAGCTCCATGGCCGCCAGGGGCAGGTAGCGCGCCGCCCCGGGGTCGATCAGCCGGGCGTCGGCGCCCACGGCGCCCATGCACGCGGCGAAAAAGCGCCGGGTGTCGGCCAGCACCTCGGGCGTGATGCTGATGACGGGCTTGCTGCGCCAGGTGGTGACCTGCAGGTCGAAGGTGCGGACCACCTCGCCGTCGGGCTTGTGGCGTTTGGTCTCGGCGATCACCCTCGGCACAAAGCGGGCGATGGGCACCTGGTAGCGGTGGGAGCCGCCTCGGGACGTCTGCCAGCGGACCAGGATCGGCGCGTCATCGGGCGTGTAAAAGACGCCAAAGCCAGGCTTGGGCTCTTCCCAGGCGTGTTCCTCACGCCCGGCGTGCTCCTCACGCCCTTGGTCGACGACGGCTTGACCTTCGGATTGGTCAGGAGCCGGAGTATCTGCTTCCGAGGGGGTGGTCACCGGTCTATCTTTGCGGTCTGGCAGCGGTTCGCGGGGTGGGCGGCTGTAGGCGCTCTTGACCGAGGCCTCGACCTCCCGCTCCGGCAGCGGCGGCGCGCAGCGGGCAGTTCCTTCGAGGACCATGGCCAGGGCTTCCGGCTCGGGATAGCCTGCGTCCCGCAACTGGCAGGCGGCGGCAAAGGCGACGTTGTTCCGCTCGCCCTGGATCGTGCCCCTGGCCAGGAAGTCCAGGGTCCAGGTGGGCAGCCTGGGCCTCTCGGCTGTCTCGGTGGTGGCCGCCGCTGGCTGGCTGGGCGCCAGCGCCTCGAAGCCGGAGAAGGCGGCCAGGTCAAAGCGCCGATCCGCGTGAACCTCCAGCAGTTGGCAGGGAACCGGGTTCTCCGGGTCCTTGACGTTCAGAAAGCCGGGCAGGCGCATGATGCGCGCCACGTCGGCCACGGCCGGATCGCCCCCCAAGTGCTGGGCCAGGCCATGCAAGATGCCTTCCACCCGCTCCATCTCGCCGTTGCCGTTCAGGGCAAGGGCAGGCTCCAACAGCCAGTAGGCGTGGATGCCGTGGCCGCTGTCCAGGACCAGGGACGGCGACAGGTCGGATGGGAGCCGGTCGAGGGCAGCCAGGGCCTCGGGCTTGCCCTGGGGAAAGTCCTTCCCGTCCAGGTCCACCCACAGGGCGGGAATGCCCAGCACGTCGCCCTTCTTGCCGCCGTGCTTGCGGCGCAGTCCCACGCCAAAGTAGACGTTGCGGCCCGCCTGGTTGCCCGCCTGGAGCTTGTCCAACGGGACATCCTGGGGCCGGTACCAGCGCTGTGCGGGCTTCTCCCCATCCGCCAGGTAGCGGACCTCCAGCCAACCGTCGTTGGCCCAGCCGCTGGGTTCTTGCCCGTAGAGGGCATTCAGAAACGATGTGACGACTTGCAAGTCCTCCATAACACCTCCGCTGTGAGAATATGCAGCCGGAGGCGATCCGGAGTTGACGACGCCGGGAAAGTATGGTACACTGAGGACGGTCAAGTGGGTGCGGATGGCTTCTGGGGGCTTCCGCCCGGGCCGGGCCTCTCTGGTGATGACAGAGAGGTCCTTCTTTTTGCCCGGCATTCAGCACCCGGTGGCCAGCCGTCGCCCCATCGGGCTCAGCCCTTGTCCTCAGCCTCCTGCGGCCATCTCTGGTCTTCCCCTTCGGTCCATTTCGTCAACAGGTCCCGGATCACCTCCGATAGGTTCGTATCCTGCAAGGCAGCCATGACCCGCGCCTTGCGCTTCAGGTCCTTGGGCAACGTGATGCTGGTCCGCGTGAGTTGGTCCGACATCTCACTTCCTCCCTCCATTCCCTTCTTCTACTTGCCGCCTCAGCAGGGGATAGGGATGGAACGACGGCCGTGGGCGGCTCTGGGTGTGAACGACCTCCCGGGTGCGAGGATGCCGGATCGGCCGCCCCGTATAGTCCTTGAGCTCAAAGCGGCCGAACCCGGCCAGGGTCACCGGGTCGCCGCCGCTCAGGGCCTCGGCGATGGCCTGCAGGATGGCGTCCAGCGCATCGCGGGTCTGGACCTGGGTCATGCCCGCTTGCCGGGCGGCGATGGCGACGAGCTCTCGCGTGTTCATGGTTGCTTTCCCTTTCGCGCTCGGCTGGCAAATCCATAAAATTTATGGATTTGCCCCCGATGATCTATCTCCCAAAGAAAGAAATCTCGAGGTCCAGTTCCGGGACCTCCGGTTCCATCTGGGGGCCGTCCCGGTCGAGCTGGCGCACCCGTTCCAGTTCATAGATGCGTTCCGTCTCCTGCTCGGCGACCTGGCGGGTGTGTTGCACGTCCTGCGGGTAGACGTTGAAGGGCCGCTCGCCGTCGCGGTCCATGGCCGGGGTGATGACGTGGGCGTGCAGGCTCTCGACGCCGTTCTTGTCGTCCGGGGCGTGGAGGACGTAAGAATAGGGCAGGTCCATGGGCTGCCTGCCGCCCGGCCACTCGATGCCGCGCCGCGCCATCTCGGCCTCCATGACCTGCTGCACAAGCTCGTGCATGAGCTCCCTTCGCTCGGCCCACCGCTCCGCGTCTACCTGCTCCAGCAGCGCAATGTCCTCCTGGGGCGGGCGGATCACCAGCGAGCGGAGGAGCGTGTTCGTCTTCCGGCTCTCGAGCTCGCTGGCGTTGTCCAGGATCTCGCGCCAACTGCGGCCCAGGCCGCAATCCACCCATCGCTCGGGGCCGCCGGCGCGGGGGATGTGGTTGTCGCGATCTTCCCGGTACTGGAGGTATTTTAGCAAGCCTCGGGCTTTGCTATAATTTCTGGCCGGGATGTAGTACCAGTTGGTGAAGCACGTCATCGCCATGGCCGTCTACCTCCCGTCCCGGATCTTCTCGCGGATGTGCCAGCCCATGTTGCCGCGGGCCATCTCGATGGCCCGGTCGATCAGGTCCAGCAGGTTCTCAGGCCGGCTGCGCTTGGGTGTCGCCTGCCACAACAGGTTGCCGCACATCAACGCCACCAGCGCCAGGTAAAAGTCCATCTGCTGGGCATCTTTGACGCGCATCCTGCCCACGTGGCTCTTGATCTCGCCCATCGACTCCTTGACCACCTGCTGGACATAGACGTCGCGCATCGATTCCAGAAAGTGGGTCAGCGTCTCCTCCAGGTGCTTTTCCATCTCATCAAAGCGCTCCTGGAAGCGGTTGTCGAAGCGGCGCTTGGTGCCCAGGGTCAGGTCGGTGTTGTCCAGGGCGTTGCGCAGCGCCTGGCGCACGACCTCGGCCCGGGGCTGGCCGCTCTTGGCGGCAATGTTGTCCAGGTCGGCCAGCATGTGCGGCGTGAGCTGGACCGTGATCTTGGCCTTGTACTTTCGGCTCTTACGCGGCATGGCTTCCCTCCTTTCTCCTGGCGTCCCTGTGGCCCGCGGGCCACAGAAGCCGGATGGTACCGCCGTTTGCGGCGATACCGAATCGGTATGGCGTAAAACCAACCGGCATAGATGCCGGAAGGTTCCGCCCGCCGGCGCGAAGCGCCGGCCCATTATTGCCTTGCTTACCCCGGACGGAGGCGTACCTGCGCAGCAGCAGCCAATCGTCCGGGGTCACCCCACGCTGCCCGAAAACGTCGCCCTTCCGAGTCGTCAATTCGGTCTCCCCTACCACCTTCGCCCCGGATCGGCGTGGGCTTCTATCACCTGCACACTTCGCGCAGCCCGATCTCCGTTGCCGCCGGCCAGGGTAGGAGCAGCGACCCCGAAAGCCACGGCCACCACCCGGATGGCAGCGGCAAAGCCCTGCCTGTAGGCCTCGGCCTGTTCCGGATCCAGGGCCGGCGCGGCGCTCATCGTCGCCGTCATGGCCTCCAGGGTCGAAGCCAGGATGCGGCCCCACGTTCCGTGGGGATCACGTCGGCCTGAAACCACAAATCAAGTCCCACAGTTGCTGCCTCCCTTCGATGTCAGTCCCGTTGCCAGCTTGCCCGCTTGCCCACCCCAACCATCCTGGAGGCGCTTTCCTGGCAACCTGGCGACCTGGCAACTACGCCTCATCCGCCCCTATTTCCCGAGAAGCACTCTGCAGCACAACCCGCGCTGCTTCTTCGAGGTCGATGGTCACCTCGGGCGCGGTGTTGCCCTTGGTGGGCGTGAGCAGCCAGTTGTCGAGTACCAACCGGTCGGCCAGGGCTTGCACCTCTCCCCGGCTGACCAGGTCGGCGTGGGCGTCGGCCACCGCACGCACCGAAAAGCGCCCGCTGTTCTGCTCCGCGGCCCACAGGACTAGCCGGGCCTCGAGGTTGGACAACGATGCCCCGTTGTTCTCCTGCGCCTCGGGTAGCGTCTCGGCTGGTCCTGTCTGCCCAGTCAAAGCCGCCTCGATGTCGGCCACCGTCACCAGCGGCGCCTGTAGTTCGGTCAGGGGTTGGCCCGGCAATTGGGCGTAGGCCCGGCCCAGGGCTTTGATGGCCGCCGCGCAGCCGTCGCCCAGCAGGACCCGGCTCTGGCTCGGACTCTGCGCTTTGAAGTGGATGCGCGTACTCAGTTGGTTGCGGATGGCCGTGTCCACCGAGGCCGCTTTCCAATCCTGGCCGCCCAGAACCAGCCACAGGCCGTACTTGCGCGCCCGCAGGGCCAACGTTCGCGTGGCATTGTGCACCGACCGGTCGGACAGCAGGGCCGTCGCCTCGTCGATGAGGGCGATCACGGGCGGCAGCGGTTCGGCGGCCCGGGCGTTGAACGCCGCCAGGCTGTCGACGCCGGGAAAGGCCTGGTACAGCTCCTTGCGGCGGTTCATCTCCTCTACCAGGTGCGCCATGATGGCCAGCGCCCCTTCTTCTGTGTCGGCCACAGGCCATAGCAGCCGCTCCGACCTGGCAAAGGGCGCGAAGGTCGCCCCTTCGAGGTCGATGAGGACCAACCGGCAGGGCTCGGCCGACGTTGCAAACTGCAGAGCCAGCGCCCGCAGAAAGACGCTCTTGCCCCAGCCGCTGGAGCCGCCCACGGCCACGTGGACCAGTTCTGACAGGGCAGCCATCACCGGGCGGGCAACCCCCGTTCCAGGAAAAATCGTAATGCCCAGGACCAGGCCGCCCAGCGTGGCCGGGTCCGGAGCCAGGTCCCGGAGCAAAACCTGCGACGGCCAATTAACGGCTGGCGCCGGCGTCGGATCCAGGGCTTCCCCACCGGCGATCTGCAAGCGCTGTGTGTAGGTGGCCAGACCCGGGTAGGCAGAGGCCCGCGCCCGCTCCAGTTCCAGGTCGTGCCGCGCCTGGAGCTGGGCCAGGGTCAGGGGGTCGGCCAGCAGCCGGTCCAGGCCGCCGCTGTCCCCCAGGAGCAGGGCGCCCGCCTCGGCGTCCAGGTTGACGACCTGCCAGCCTTGCGGGGTCTGGCGCACGAGGGCGCCCAGGCGCCCATGCTCGGCCCAGGGCTGCACCCGCGCCGCATCGAGGGCGGCCCGCGCCTTGCCGGTTTCCACCTGGTCGGCCGTCCGCTGGACATCGAGGGCGTCCAGGGCTTTGTGGTGGTGGTGCGCGTGCCAGGCAGCCGCCAGGGAGAGGGCCATCCGGACCAGGGTGTACACCACCAGGCCGGCCGCCAGCAAGCCAACCAGGATCAGGACCACGATGCCGGTGGTTTTCCATCCGGCCCACGGCTCGGGCCGGGGAGACCGATAGCCGTTGTCCCGCCCGCCCAGGAGCACAAGACCGCCCACGATGATGGCCAGGACCACCCACAGCCCCCTGGGGTCGAGTCCGTGGCCACTACTCGTCGACTCATCGCTCATGGCCGTCGCCTCCTCTCCACCGGCGGTCAGCGCCTGTGCCCATCGAGCACTCTGACCGTGCCGTCGTTGCGGGCCACCCGCCCGGCCGCTTCCAGTTCTTCGAGATAGTTGTAGACGGTTTGCCGCGCTACGCCGATGGCCTGGCTGGCCTCGGTGGGCCCGGCCTCGGGATTGTCCAAGTAGAACGTCAAAAGGGCGTCCAGGCGGGCGTCGCGCTTGGACTTGCGCCCCTGTCGCAGGGCGTCCATTTGCGCGTCCAGAATCCCGGTTTTCGACGCCGGTCTGGACGTTTGCCGCGACGCTCGGACATGGTCCTTTGGACGCACGGCCTGACGCGCCGCCCTGCGCTCTTCTTTTTCGAGTTGGACAGCGGCCTCGCGGCGTTCCTGCTGGCTGATGAGGGCCAGGTTGACGCCGCCCACGACGGCCAGGGCGGGAAAGAGCGCCGGGGCGTAGGTGGACAGGGCGGGCCAAACCTCCAGAAAGACGACCAGGCCCAGGGTGGCTACCAGATAGACGGCGCCCAGGGCCGCGGCGACGCCGACGGGGGCTTGCGGGTCGGTCTTGCGCTTCGATGCGTTCCAGTCGGCCAGCCACAGCGCCGAGTGCACGGCCGACAGGCCCAGGGTCTCGATAATGGCGGCCACGACGATGGCCACCGGCAGGGGCAGGGCCAGGTGGGCCATGCCCGACCTGGCGACAAAGTAGGCTGAGGGAAAGGGGGCCAGCCAGGGCGCGAGCTTGGCCACCAGCTTGACCAGGTTCTTTTCGACTTGGTTCATGGCGCCGTCTCCTGCGTAGTGGGTGATGGATGCTCAACCGTACCTGCCAGGCTCAAGAGTGTACCACCGCAAGCAGGGCACCGCCCTTGCTGCTCGTCGTGCCGATGGACGAGAGCCCGGCAATGGGGACAAAGGCGAGTTGGTTCATCCAAGCCTGGCATGTTGATAGGCGAATTTGTCATAGACGTACCCACGCAAATGTGAAAGCGCACTTCCCGATAAGTATGTAGTGTATGCACAGCACATCATACCACATGCCTGCTGAACCCGTCAAACTGAGTAGTGCATGTGCAGCATACAAATGGCGGTTGAAGGGCGACTGCTTCCATCAGCCTTCCTTTGCAGCAGTGCTTCCAACCCCTGCCATCCTGTCCTCACCGAGAATAGAGACTCCGGCAATGAGCATCTTTTCGGCGATTTCATCCAACTGATACGTCTCTACCAGGGCATGGCGCACCAGCTCCGACACGCTGCTCCCCTCCGCTCTCTCGACAGCCGCGAGCGCCGCCCGCTGCGTTGCCGACAGCTTGGCCGTCACCGTCTGTGTGAAACTCATGCCATCCTCCTTTCTGCGCCCTGACAATCAAGTGACCGGAATTACAATCAAACGCAAGTATACCACGAAATGAAAGACCAGTCAAATGCAGGATGGTGTGTGACCGGATTTCCAATCACTTGATAGGCAGTCATGGACAATCTTGTCACCCAGGCGAAGATGTGCTATAATGGCTCCGAGGGAGGTGGCAGAATGGCAGAGCTACGGCGCGCTGATACGCCTTTGGCCAAGTGGTTGGCCAACACGATGGCCAGGTGGGTCAATCCAGAAACGCAGATGCCGGGGATTTCGCAGAGAAAACTGGCAGACGAGACGGGCATTTCCCAGACGCAGCTTCACGAGATCCTCAAAAAGGGGCACAGCCCGGGGCCGGACATTCTGAAAAAGCTCGCCGAGTTCTTTGACGCGAATCCCCTCACGTTGTTTCGGTTGGCCTACTTTGTTGATGAAGATCGCATGGCGCAGCTTGTCGAGGAAGACCCTTCGGGCTCGGCGCTGGGCATGGATCTCGGCGCCGAGACAGAAGAGGTGGGTGAAAGAGACGCGCTCGATCCCGAGGTGGCTGCCCAAGTCCTGGAGCTGTTCCAACAACTAGAAGCGTTGTTGGCGCAGTTGCCACCTGAAGAGCAAAAGGAGTACTTTGACGAGTTCGTCCAAGACGTCGAAAGCAGATTCGGGACGTTTCACTTTTGATACATGCCGCTTCCGGACTTGACTTTTTCGCAGAATATGATATACTGTACCTGTAACCCCCCCGGAGATAGCATCTCCGGGCCGACGCCCACCCGAAAGGGTGGGTCGTCTCTTTGTTGAGGCAAGGGAGCGTCAATGCAACGAATCATCGCCTATATCGACGGCTACAATCTGTACTACGGCCTTCGCACCAAACGCTGGAAATGGTTCTATTGGCTGAACATCCAATCCATGGTCCAGAACCTGCTGAAACCCCACCAAACCCTCGTCGACACCAAGTACTTTACCACAGTCGTCAAACACCCGGCGGACAAACGAAGGCGGCAAGCTGTTTTTCTGGAGGCGCTGCGAACCCTCAGTGACTTTCAGATCTTTTACGGGCACTGGCTATCGAATCCGAGCACCTGCCGCAGGTGCGGCCACACCTACACAGTCTACCACGAAAAGATGACCGATGTGAACATCGCCGTGGAATTGATGTGCGATGCCTTCCAGGACCACCTGGACATGGCCTTGCTCGTCTCGGCCGACAGCGATCTGGTCGGGCCGGTGAAGGCGATCCGGCGCCTGTTCCCTCAGAAGCGTGTGATCGTCGCGTTCCCCCCTGCCCGTTTTTCAAGCGCACTCAAGGCTGCTGTGCATGGGCATACCTTCATCGGACGCAATGTCCTGTCCAAAAGCGTGTTCCCCGATCAGGTGGCCAAGCCCGACGGGTTTGTACTGCAGCGCCCGGCGGAGTGGCGTTAGCTGCCTTTGATCTTCTGCCGGCGCCTACAGACTTGCCGAATCGGCGTCAGTCAAAAACAGCGCCCGGGCAGCCGAGAAAAAAAAGAAGCCAGCCCCACCAATGGGCTGGCTCTTTGCTGAACGGCTGTAGCGGATGGGAACCAACATCAGGCTGACTCTGGCTTTCTTTGGTCGGGATAGGTCACCTGGATCTCGCGAGCTCGCTTCTGGTCACCGCCTGTACGATTGTACTCGACGTAGGCGTCCAGGGGCAGCAGGTGCTCCAGCAGGCGGCGGATCCGCTGGCGGCGGTTCCGGATCGTGCCCTCGGTGGTGCCCATCAGCTCGGCAATGCTGGCGTTGGTGTGGCCGTTGGCTGCCAGGCGGATGATGCGTTTGTCAGTCTGGATGGTGTTCCAGTAGCGGGTCATTTGCCGTTGGGAGAATCCGGCCGCTGCCCGGGCCTCGAAAAGCACGCCCTCCAGGACCTCGTCACACAGCCAGTCCAGACGCAGGGACTCGCCGTCGCTGGGCATGGGGATGTCCAGCCAGTCGTGGGGCAGGCCGCCGTCGTCACACACCGGCGCGTCCAGGGAGAGGGGGCTGCGGGGATTGCGGCCCAGGATCTGCCGGTGGAAGTGCTTTACGGCCGCCTGGCGGGCGCAGACAAAGCAGAACGGGACAGGACGGCCTTCGCGCTGATGCTTCCAGTAGGCCAGGGTCGCCACCTGGATCAGGTCCTCCATATCCTGATGCGTCAACAGGTCAGCGGCTCCACCCAGGCGGCGACGGGCGCAATAGGCGGCTTTGCGGCTGGTGACCACCCACTCCGGCTCTTGGCATGGTTCAAAAGTGCTCATCTCACTCTCCTCCTGCATCGTGGTGTGACTGAGGATGGATCCTCAATCCACGCGCCCCTCGCGGTAGCGATTGCGGACGCGGCCGCTATGCAGAAGAAGAGAATCAACGCAACAGGGGGTAAACCTTGTAGACACGCGAGACGCGAACAGGTGTGTGAAACCAGGCGTCGAGAACCCAGGCGGCTGTGTGTCTGCCGTTTTCAGTTTTTCAGAAAACGGACGACAAACGCCCAGCCAGGTATGGGGGAATAAAAAACGCCAGCGATATGCTGGCGTCCCTGGGCTTACGCTTCTACAGATTCAGGAGGATCAGGACGTTTCCTGCCGGGGCGGTTTTGGGCCCGCCCGGCCGTCTTCACTTTCGATCATGGCGTTTAGGTAGGCGGTGAACTGCTCGACGTCGATCCACCAATCCCGGCCCTTTTTCACGGCGCCGATCTTGCCCTGGCGGGCCAGGCGGCGCACGTGTTCTATGTCATAGCCCGAATACTCGGCGGCTTCCTGGGTGGTCATCCACAAGTGCAGATCCTTGAGGTGATCCTCTTGATAGCCGAGGTATGGCAGATTACGGGCTTCCTGGCCTTCAGAAGAACTTGTTGGTTGTCCCTCTTTACGATCCATCAATCGTAGCCTTTCCTCACTGTGCCAACCATGCTCTGGCAGCTCAAACCTCCGCTGTGACCAGCACCTCTTCACCCAGCATGTCGATGATTTTGACGGCCACGGTTGTCGGACCCTCAGTCACGGGCAACTCATATCGGCCGCCGACCAGGTCGTCCTTGCGCTCGGGGACGTCGGACAGAGCGATGTCAAAGACCTCGCCGTCGTAGTCAGTGTCGATGAGGACGACGTCGACCATGGCCCGCCAGTCAGGGATCTGGGCCTTGAAGAGCGGTGTGTCCATCTCCAGGCGCTCGACGATGGTGGGCGAGATAAAGTCTTCGATCTTGACCAGGACCTGACTGCCCTGCCGCTCGATGCTGACCTGGGCCTGGGCGGGCTGGTGGACAAAGAACTTGCCGTATTTCTGGTCGGTGCGCAGCTCGATGACCTCGATCTTGTTGACGGGGTGGCGCTTGTTATAGTCTGCGAGCCAGGGGTCTATGGCCGTCTCTTTCCCCAAGCAGACCAGAACGACGTCGCGCTCTTCGTCGGGACGGGCCTTGAGTTCGTCCTGGAGGAGCTGGAGGTCCAACAGTGTGAGAGGGTGGTTAAAGGACACGATCTTGACCAGGCGCGTGCCCAGCGTGCCGTCGAAATAGGCATCGGTCTTGGTACGCTGGATGCCGATGTGCTCCACCGCCAGGTTGACGGCCTCGTTGTGCTGGACCTGGAGGTCGTAGTCATTGACGCGGTAGACGCTGAACGAGAGGGCGGCGGGAGGCGGTGGATTGTTCTCTTCCCCGAAGGAGGGGAGACCCGGCTGGCGGGGCGCGGCCCCGGCTTCGATCTGTTCCTGGACGATGGCCTGCAGGCGCTTGGACGTAGTCTGGATGGCGCCCTTGTTGATGTCGGCCGCGATCCAGCGGCGGCCCAGCCTTTGGGCCACGGCGGCGGTGGTGCCGGAGCCGACAAAGCAGTCGAGGACCAAGTCGTCAGGATTCGATGAGATCCTCATGATGCGATCAACCAATTCTTCGGGCTTCTCGGTTGGGTAGCCGCTGTTTTCAGCTCGACTTATGCCTCGCAGCATCGATATATCAGTCCAAAGATCCTGCGGAGGCGTACCTTCCACCTCGTCCAAATACCGCTTCAGATACGGTCGGCCGGAGGCTGAGTATGCAATCAGCCCGCGCTTTTCAAAGTCTTCCATGTTTTCCCGCGAGTACGCCCAATATCGCCCAACCGGTGGTCGGACACCTTTCCACTCGTACTGTGTATCGCCTCCGGGTTTGCGGGCAGTAAGGTCAGCCATGTTGTATCGGCGCACCGTACCCTGGGGGATTCGCACTCCCAGTTTGTTCACTATGTCGGTCTGGGTGACTTCCTCGTGAGTATACCAGGTGTCCGCCGTTGATTTTGACAAAGGCGTGCGGACGTCATTCCAGATTCGATTCCCAGGCCGAGCATAGTAGAAAATGGTATTGTGGATTGGCCCGTACCGGTTAGCGCTGCTTTGTGCGTCTGCACTTTGCCACACGATTTCACTAACAAAGCTATTAGCGCCCAGCACTTCATCAAGTAAACATCGCAATAAATGGCTCTTGCGCGGGTCACAATGTAGGTAGAGGCTTCCACTGGCGGCAAGGAGTTCGGCCAAAAGCTGCAAGCGCTCGTACATGAACTGCAGGTATGCGTCATTGATCCAAATGTCTGTATATTGGATCTGCTCGCCAAGGGTATAAGCCTCACCCTCCAATTGCCCGAGGCTTTTGGCACCCCGCAATCGCACTCGCCGCATGTAGTTCGCCCCACTATCAAATGGCGGATCGATGTAGATCAAACTCACCTTGCCACGATAGCCGTGGGCCAGCAGCCAGGCCAGCACGTCCTTGTTGTCGCCGTGGAAAAGCAACCCCTGGGCTTCGGCCTGTTCGCCCGCGGGGTTGAAGGTTTCCACCTGTTGGGCGGGGAAGGCGGTCACGTAGTCCAGGGGCCGCTTGCCCACCCAGTGCAGCATGGGACGGCCCTTGGCCTCGGTGATTTGGACAGTTTCTTTATCGATCATCAGTATTGAACATCTCCAGTGCCATAGATTACTGTCAGATCAGGAATCTCACGAGCTTGGTGCAAGAATGTCTCGAACTCTGGGCGACGCTTGTCGGCCTTGTTGAAGATCACAAAAACGGATCTGACCAGTGTATTAGAAGCTGTGTTTATCCACTGCATCAAGCGGTGTAGCTTTTCAATGTCTTTTCTATACTTAGCAATCTCTGTTCTTGTGGGACCATTTTTGCTGTGACAGAACTTGATCTCGATCACTATTGCGTTTCCTACTTCGAACTCAAATCCCTTGGTGGGCAAATCGCCCTCTTGCCACTTATTATCTGAAAACCGGACTATAACGCCATGCAAAATGCTCAGTTTGCTCGGATCGAGAATGGTGACATCAGGCCTGATATAGAGCATTCCTTTCTGATTATACCAGCTCACTTCAGCATGGAGGGCGATGGCTTGAATAGATGCATCCGTAGTTGATTGTGGTTCCGAAAAGCGCTCGAATAGTTTGTGATAAATCAGACACTCCAGGTCGTGTTCGCTCAGGATCAGCCCTTGCACGCGCCGGTATTCCTGCTCAATGCTTTGTACTGTCTCCCTGATCGTCTCAATATCCTGCTCAGTAAAGGGCATGGTAGCTCCTACATATCGGCAAGATGCCGGGCTTTGCCCACTCCTCAGATGGCGCAGTCCCTGCGCCCCTACGACGCGCCTATGTCATAGCGACAAAGTTCTTGGCCGGGGCGAGCTGGTTAAAGGCCACGCCCTCGCCGGCGGTAAAGATCATCTCGTACTTGAGCCTGTCGGGATTGAGGCCCACCCACTGCTGCACGGCCATCGCCTTGCGGCCGTTCTCGCCGTCTACGGCATCGTCGCGGAAGCGAGCGGCCTTGATCTCGACGATGTAGCAGCGGCCGTCGCGACGGCGGATGACGAAATCGGGGCTGTAGTGGTGCCACTTACCGTCCACACCCTTGTATTCGACGAAAAAGTCGGTCTTGTCCGGATCGTGCAGGCCGCCGGTGAAATAGAGGTCCTCCACCTGCTCGGGCTGGAGATTGACGGCGTCCAGCATCTGCCGGAAAAAGTCCACCTCGGGCGCCGAGTCGAAATTGTAGGGGTCGTAGTGAAAGCCGAAATCCCCCTCGTTGCGGCCCAGCCAGTCGCGCCAATTAAGCAGCAGGTGCTCCTTGCTTTTCTGGTAGGTGATCTCGGCGGTGTACACCACGTCCCCGTCGTCGGTCCGCTCGATACGAAAGCCATCGGGCTTGACCAGGGCCAGGGCCACGTCCACTTCCTCCTCTTCGACACGGTAGCGGCGGGTCTGGGCCTCGATCTGGGCTGCCAGGGCGGGCAGGTGGGTCTCGGGCACGGTCCCGGTGCCGCCGGAGGCAGCGTGACCATAGAGCCGCTTCAATTCTGCCAGCACCGTCCAGACATCCAGGCGGTACACGGCGGCCAGCTCGGTGGCGGCGCTGTACAGGTCGCGGCCGGTCACTTCGTAGGTGGCCCTGGCCTCGTCTACCTGCTTCATGACCGACAGCTTGCCGGTCTGTTCCTCCGGGGTGTAGACCTTGCGCACCAACACCGTCTCGGCTTCGACGTCGGGCAGGTCCAGGCGCATGGGCGTCTCGGGCCTATCGCCGTCGGCGGGGACCACGCGCTTGAGGATTTTGGTGACGACGAGCGGCGGGATGTCCAGCTTACGCACGACCAGGGTGGCGGTGCGCGTGTTCTGGCTGGCGCGGGTCAGGTCGGCGATGGTCTCGCCGTACGTCTCCTGCAACTGCTGATCCAGCGCCCCCCGATTGTCCATCGACAGGTAGATGCGCGCCTTGTGGGCGTTGCCGGGCACCTGGCGCAAGCAGCGGGTGCTGGCCTGGAGGACAAAGTTCTGGCTGGTCTTGAGCTTGCGGGCCAGGGCGCAGGCAAAGAGGCTGGGGCAGTCCCAGCCCTCGGTGCCCTTGTTGACCAACAGGATCACCCGGTGGGGCGAGCTGGGGTCATTCAGCCGGTTGAAGGCGTCGATCTCGGCCTGGGTCGAGTTGGACGTGTTCCGCAGGACGACATCGATCGGGCAGCCCAGATCCATCAGTGTCCGCTCGACCACGGGCCGCAGATCGCGAAGGTCCCGTGTCTGGGGAAAATAGATCGCCAGGCGGGCCGGGGCGCCGTTGGGCAGACGCACGTCGCCGTAGGTGGTGAAAAAGTCGCGGACGACCTCGGCTACGAACTGGTCGGCATCCTGGCTGTCGAAATCGTAGGCATAGATGCTGCCCTCGACCGATTTGAGAATGTCGTCGCGGATGCCCTGCGACAGCCCGTACCAGATGACGACGTCACGCAGGGGCTGTCGCTCGTAGTAGGGCGTGCCGGTGGTGTTGACCACGCAGATCAGGTCGGTCTTTTCGTGGAGATAGTCGACCGTCTGGCGCACCCGCTTGAGCTGAGCGCCGATCTCGCGGCCGTAGGTGTGATGCGCTTCGTCGGAAAAGACGCCCAGGTTGGGCAATGAGGCAATCGCTCGCAAGCGAAGGTTGGCCTCGGCTTCGTACTGCTCCTGCTTGAATTCGAATTCCATCTGAGTCCAGGTATGGTGGCGGTAAGAGCGTTTTTGGATGCGGATCTTTTCGGTGTTGGTCACGACGAGGTTGTAGCGGCTGCCGCGGATGACGGGCAGGTCCTTTTCGCCCTCGCGGGTAAAGATAAGCTTGTAGGTGGCCTCGAAGGGGCGGTAGAGGCGCGGCGGCAGGATCTGGCTGTAGTCCACCTCGGCCAACTCGCGCAAGCTCTCCAGGATGGTCAGGCCGGGGGCAAAGACGAGAGCGTTCTGGATAAAGGGGCCGGGCCGGTCGGGGTGGTATTCGAGGGCCAGGGCGAACTCGGTGGCGGCGATGGCGCCGATAAGCATCGTCTTGCCGGCGCCCATGGCCAGGGCCAGGATGTAGCTGGGATAGTCGAGGGTCAGGGTCTCGTGGACACTTTCGAGCTTGTGGTCCTTGACGAATCTGCCCCCCTGGCGGATGCGGTCCCAGAGGGCGTCCTGGCCTTTGTCCAGGACGAAATCGCGGATCTCGTCGCTGTCGAGGCCGAGGGCGGCCAGGCGGTCGGTGGTCCGGGGGTAGTAGCTCTGGTATAGGTCAAAGATGTGGGGCGTGCCCTCGACGAGGCGCAGATACCAGTAGGTCTCCAGGGCACGAAGCTGGGCGGCGCGCAGGAAGCGTAGCGTACCGGTCTCGGGCAGGGTGGCGTAGTCAAGGATCTCGGCGATGGCCGGGTAGTCGGCGCAGGGATAACCGGCGTCACGCCAGGCGCTGACGTTCTGATGGATCAGCTCGTAGAGGTGCCTCATAATGTGGCGCCTAACCGGGAGCGCAGCGCAGGACCGGCTCCATGTTGGAGCGCAGGGCATCGGCGGCGCGCCAGAGGTCGGATTCGAAGCCGATGGGTGCTGATGTGCTGTTGTCTTTGATCATGCTCCTACCTCGTTCCTTCGATCCAGTTTGACCTTGGTGAGTAGGGGGTCGTCACTCCTCGATACCCTACAAACTCGGCTCACCCACTCATCAACGATGCCGTTTCTTACCTGCTTTACTCACGCTTCTTCATGTACTTGGACACAAGGCTCTGCAGCGCTTGGCCATCTATCAGCTCAAGCCGCTTGCCTTCGGCAAAGGCAACGGCACTCGAGGTAAACTCTGAGCTGGTGATCAGGACTCCTTTGTTTGCATCTTCCGCAATCACAACTCCATAGAGCTCGCGAATGACCGTGACACCTACTTTGTTCTGCCAGTCTTTGCACTGAACAATGTATCTGCCCGAAGCAACTGGATCACTGCGGGTAGCAACGATGTCGATGCCCCCGTCAGCGGTGACTTCTGTTACATTGGCGTCGAACCCCATCGCTTCCAAGAGCCTTTTACACTTGATTTCGAAGGATATGCCCGATGGGTCAAGGTGAACCGGAGGTTGGGGCTGGCTTGCGTGCGAGGAAGCGATGGCAACCCTAGCTCTCCTGAGATCGGTCTCCGCTTTGTAGAGTGCATCATCCCTTCCGAGACTTCGCTGAATAGAAACCATCAGTTCCAATGCTTTTACGCTATTAGCATTTGTTCTCAAGTACCTTTGAAGCTGTTTGGCAGCTAATCGCAACGGGCCTTGAGTCTCGCGACAGTCTTTATATGCAAAGAACGTCTCTGAAAGCGCAGCCCGTATCCTTTGTAGGTAGTAACCTTGTTTGGTTTCTTCTTCAACGAAGATAGAAAACGCAACCCAACAAAGAGCGGTGGCCTCTTCAAGCGGACCCAAACCTTGTGCAACTGCCTGTTCTAATTTGACTCGCCCTGACGAGGTCACTTTTCTGATTTTTGATACAACTGCTTTCTGATCAGGCCCAAGGCTGGAAGTCCAAGCCAGGTCGCCCGAAAGATCAGCAAGTAGTCGCTCTCGTGCAGCCTGTCTTCGTGCAGCCCTTCTTCCTGTGGCCTTACCCGACCGACTTTCAGAAATGGCCCTCGCTCTGATTTCGTATGCAAGTACCTCTACTTCGTGGAACCGTCGGTGTGCTTCAAACAGCGAATCCAGTGCTGCTAGGCAGTCGCTTTCGAAGAACTGAAGATAGTCTATGCGTCTTGCTCTTTCTTGATTGAGCAGGATGTTTATGTATTCACTTTCCGCTGTTAGGTAAGGACGCAGATTGTTCCTGTTGAAGGCAGAGATCGCATCAATTGCTTTTTCGATGGAGATCTTCTCAGAAGAGGAGAGGAGCATCTTGAATGCTGCGTCGGTTTCTTCCCGCATCGCTTCAAGATGTGGGTTCGCAGACAACCGGCTCACGCTACTCGATGGCTTGTTCATGAGAGATTTCGTTTCAAACAGGGCACTAAACTCACTCCGAAAGTATTCAGTGGATACTAAGCGAGACGAGGCCGATGGCGATGTGCCTGAACTCAGCGGTGCCCATGTTGGAGCGCAGCGCATCGGCGGCGCGCCAGAGGTTGGATTTGAAGCCGATGGGGGCGGGGCTGTTGTTGTTCTTGGTCATTCTCTCGTCCCTTCGATCATGGTGTTTCGAGCCCAAGTGAGGATGAGTCGCAGGGTTGCCCTAAACATGCTCCGGTGAAGGTGGGAAAATGGCAGCCAGCTTTTCTTCCACGTCGATCCCATACCTCACCGCAATCTGGGCGATGTGAATGCCCATTACCGCCCGTAGTTCGCCAAGCGACATGAAAAAGGTCCTCTCATCTTCATCCCACCACCGTCGATGATGGTGATAGATGGACATATGCGGATCTGTGCCTTCCACGTCGTCGAGGAACTTTCGACACGCTGCCCGCATAGCTGCCAGGGACTGGGCCAGCGCTGAAGCACGGTCCAGTTGCTCAAGATCGCTGGTCAGGCGCTGCCTGATCTCCAGAACGGACCTGATGACATAGTCAGCCGTCTCACATTCGTAGGGCTGATACAAGGCTCGCCTGTCTTCGAGGAAGGTTAGCAATCGCTTGGCTATGTCAATGTCGAGTGTGGGAGGGTTCCACGACAACCCTCCACCGAAGACAGGGATTTCAAAACCTGTTATCCGGTTAGCAATCTCGCGAAAGGGCAACTTCATGGCTGTATGCTCCCGAAATACATCGAATTGACAATACTCGATCCTGGCCACTGCCACTTCTTGGGTGCTGTCCTAGCCTGCCAGGTAGGCCACCTCTGAAATCACTACAGGAAAGCCAAGGCTTCAACCGGGATCGCGCCGTGATTTTCTGTTGTGCCTGCATCCTCCATTCTATCGGCACCGGTCACAGCGATCCCAACGACTTCACCGGCAGTGTTGAGAACTGGCCCCCCACTGTTCCCGGCGATTATCGGAGCATTTACCAATATCCTGCGAATGCTCGAAACTGTCCGAAACCCTGTCACCGCGCCCACCGCAACGATGCCTGTGTCTCCTGCCTGTAATTTGGGTAGTCAGCGAGCAGAAGTCTGTCCATGATCTGCAATGCATCGGATGAGCCCAGTGGCAACTTCCCAAGGGACGTTCTACAAGCCCTCATGCTAAGGCGCAGCGGGCCATGTTACGAACTCCTTCTCAAGCCCGTGCTCGAAGCGCATGAGCCTAAACGTGGGGTTTGTTGGGCTGATGGCTCCTCCATGCTTAAGCTGCCTAATCAGCGCACCGTCTGAATCGCATAATACGACGCGATATGTTTCAGGATCCCCAGGGTAGTTCTCAGGATGAGCTGCGAACTCCCCTTTTAGCCTTTGGATCTCATCCTGCATGATCGAATTGCGCTCCCTTTGGTCACCCTGCCATGGGACTACAACCCCGTGCCTAATGAACGCCGCTCTCCACAGGAATGGCGGGATAGGCACATCCCGTCTGCGGAATGACCTGTGCTCTTGCTGCTAGTCGAAGTCCGATAATGCTGAAACAGCAGCATATAACTCCACTGTGGTGGGTGTGCCGGCACTCGTCACACTTACTTCTACTGCTGCTTGACCATTAGCTGGCACAAAGTCAACATAGGTGAATCCACAGCCAATAATATCCCCAGCCTCATTGTAGGCAATCGCCGAGGCACGTACATTGGTTATGTCCTGGTTATAGGGACTGAGGATTTCGCCGGTCACTTTGGGGAAATATTCATCTGGCTGGTAGGACACGTTTTCGGCCGTGAATGTCGGAATTGGCGAAGAAGGTTCAAATCTTCCCGCCTTGATCTGCATGTCGGCGCTGGCCACTCCTAACTCCTCAGCAAGGTAGATCTTTGTGCCTGTGCCCAAAACCTGTCCTGGCAACAATGTGTCGATATAGCCCCCCTCTGTAGCCACCACACTACCGTCTCCAGCGTAGAGGGTAATATGATACATTGTACTTTCCACCGCAAAGCCGTCGTTGGGATTTTGGACGAGCATTCCACATCCGACTTCGGCTCCATCCCGGCCATATCCCTGTTTGACCAGCGCCAGTTTCTGTGCACCTTCCGGCAAGTCGTCACTTCTGGCCAGCAGGGAAAGACCCGAGACGGTCGGATACAGTTCAACTCTGGCTACCTGGCCGGCACTTGTGACGCTTACACCAACCCCCGTCGTGCCGCCCGCCAGTATGAAATTCAGATATGTAAAACCTCCACCCACTATCTCGCCTGCGTCGTTAAAGGCCACTGCTGACACTCTCAGTTCGGTGATGTCGCGGTCGAAGGGATTTGTAACGACGCCGAATGCCTTGGAGAACATATCACTCGGGCGATAGACGACCTTGTCGACGGCAAACGTGGTGGAAAGATCCGTAGCCTCTACATCCCCCGCCTTTAGTTGTGTCTCAATCCGAGAAACAGTGACGCCCTCGTCCACATACATCGTGTTGCCAACGCCGAGGCTTTGACCTGGTAGCACTAGTTCGATATAGCCCGACTCAGTTTTCAGTACCGCGCCGTTAGCGTCATAAGCCGCAACCTGGTACTGTGAGTTCTCCACTGCGTACCCTGCGTTGGGATTTTCGACGATGAAGGCGAATCCAACTTGTTGTCCGTCTTGACCGAACCCCTGGGCAACCAAGCTAATTGCCTCAGGCACCGCCGTAGGTGTTACAGGCTCGGCAGTAGGTTCTGGACTATCTGTTGGGCTCATTTGCTCGGCCGGGAGTTGCGTAGGCTCGCTCTCACTCGCTGGCCCAGCTGCGGTTGGTGCGGGTGCGCTCTCGCTCACCTCTTGAGCAGCTGCGGTCGGTGGCACTGCCGAAGCAAGTTGTCCCGAAGTACTTGAACCGCAGGCCAGTTGAGCCAGGGCTATCACGATGATGAATACCAGCAAGGGAACTACATTGAGGCTTTGATTTCTCTTCATTGATCCTTTCTCCTCTCTGATGCTTTTTCTTTTGAATCGAGACACCGTGGTGCAGATGGAAGAGGCGAGTTTCCCGAGTGTATTCACATGGCCCTGGACAAAAACAAGGGAGACCTGTCGCCAGGCTCCCCTGTCTTGACTCACTTACATCGCGGGAGCATCCCCGCAGCCGCCGTACAGTTTGCTATTCACCCATCGGCCGCTGCGTAGTCGAACTGACAGGTATCTACCCACTGCCTGGGGAAGTCTTCAACCAGCTTCCCCGGGTATGTTGGATACTGGGTGTATGGCGGGGGGTAAACCCGCCATGCCTAGATCCATGAACTACCCGCCATCCGCGACATACTCGAATGTGCGGGTCTTTACACAGTACCCCCGGGGCGACTCGAACGCCCGCGCACGGCTCCGGAGGCCGCCGCTCTATCCACTGAGCTACGGGGGCTGGATACCGCGACTATTCTAGCACATTCGCCCGGCTTATGCAAACGGGCGTCAGTCTTCGGCCCTCGGCAGCCGGCCGTAGATGGCCGTCAACGTCTTCAGCCGCGCGGCGATGTCGGGCGTCAGGGCCCCATCCAGCATGCGCCAGACCCAGTTGGGCGGGCCCAGGGTGCTGGGCGTGTTCATCCGCGATTCGTGCCCCAGGCGCAGCAGGTCCTGGGTGGTGGTCATGGCCGTGTTGCCCACCGAGGCCCACCCCAGGCGGATGAGGTCCCAGGCAATGTCCGAGGCGTCGGTGGCCATGTACTGGCGGGCGTAATCCCGCTCGCCTTCCGTGGACGTCTCCCGGTACCAGCCCACGACCGTGTCGTTGTCGTGGGTGCCGGTGTACACTACCCAGGCCGGCGACTCGTAATTGTGGGGCAGGAAGGGGTCCTCGGGGCCGGCGGCAAAGGCGAACTGGAGGACCTTCATGCCCGGGTAGCCAAACTCTTGCTGGAGGGCGTCGACGCCGGCGCGCGACTCCTCGTCAAAATCGCCCAGGTCCTCGGCGATGATGGCCACGTCGCCGATGGCCCTGGTCACCGTGCGAAAGATGTCGGGCCCCGGGCCATACAGCCAGCGGCCCTTGATGGCGGTCTTCTCGCCGGCGGGCACCTCCCAGTAGTTGTAAAAGCCCCGGAAGTGGTCGATGCGCACCACGTCGGCCTGGGTAAAGGCCATCTGGAAGCGCGCCACCCACCAGGCATAGCCCTGCTCGGCCATGACATCCCAGCGGTAGAGGGGATGGCCCCACAACTGGCCCGTCTCGCTGAAATAGTCGGGCGGCACGCCCGACTGGACGGTGGGCCGCAGCTCCTCGTCAAAGTGAAAGAGGCCGGGGTTGGCCCACACGTCGGCGCTGTCCAGCGCCACGAAAATGGGAATGTCGCCGATGACGCGCACGCCGAGCCCGTTGGCGTACTCCTTGAGGGCCAGCCACTGCTCGAAAAAGATCCACTGCAAGTACTTTTGCTTTTCGATCTCGCCCACCAGCTCGCCCCGCCAGCGCTCCAGCGCGCCGGGCTCGCGGGCCGCGGCACCCTGCTCCCACTCGTGCCAGGGCCGCAGCCCGTGGGCCTGCTTCAGCGCCATGAACAGGGAAACGTCGTCCAGCCAGGCGGCCTGGTCGTCGCAGAAACAGCGAAAGGCGTCCCACTGCCCTTCCGGGGCCCCCGCCCGAAAGTTGGCAAAGGCCCGGTCCAGGAGCGCCGTCTTGTAGTCGATGACCGGACCAAAGTCCGCCCGCTCCCGGGGAAAGTCGGGCGCGTCCGCCAGGTCCGAAGGGTGCAGGTGCCCGGCTTCGAGCAGCTTGTCGGGGCTGATGAGCATCGGGTTGCCGGCAAAGGCCGACAGGCCCTGGTAGGGCGAGTCGCCATAGCCCGTGGGGCTGAGGGGCAGCACCTGCCAGTACGTCTGCCCTGCCGAGACGAGGAAATCCACGAAACGATAGGCCGGCTCCCCCAGGTCGCCGATGCCGTAAGGGCCGGGAAAGGACGTCGGATGCATCAAGATGCCACTGCCGCGCGGGAATTTGGACATCACTACCTCCAGGTTCAGGATCAGCGCCGTCGGAGAAGTACATTATACCAGCCTTTGGCCCGGCGCGCACGTTCGGTTGAATCACTGACAAGATGAGCAGATGAAAGCACTGACGCTCCATCAGCGCCTTCAGTGCCCTCAGTGATTCAGTGATTCTCCCACCCCCACGTCCTTGACCGGCCCATCGCGGCACACGAGCCAGCCGCCGCGGGAGCAGGTGCCGCACACGCCAAAGCCGCAGCGCATGGCCCGCTCGTAGCTCAACTGGGCGGGCAGCCGGCAGGTGGTCGACAGCCGGTCCAGGGCTTCGAGCATGGCCTCGGGGCCGCAGGCGTACAGCGCCCGGTAGTCGCCGGCCTCCACGAGGTCGCGGACGGCGCCGGTGGCCAGGCCCTGCCGGCCCAGGGAGCCGTCGTCGGTGGTCACGTGGACCTCGACGCCCAGGGCGGCAAAGCGGTCGCGGAAGATGACGTCTTCGGCGGTGCGCGCCCCGATGACGGCGTCCACCTGCCAGCCCTGTTCCAGGGCCCGCTCGGCCAGGAAGTGCATGGGCGCCACGCCATAGCCGCCGGCCACCAGGAGGAGTCGGCCGCCGGGGGCGCCGTCCCCGGGCAGGGTGAAGGGCCGGCCCAGGGGGCCGCGGACCCAGAGGCGGTCGCCGGCAGCCAGGCGGTTGACCGCCGCGCTAAAGGGCCCGACATCCGCCACGGTGAGGGTTACCGGCCGGGCACGGGCCAGGCTAAAGGGCCGCTCGTCCACGCCCGGCAGCCAGGCCATGACGAACTGCCCCGGCTCGGCTTCCAGGTGCCGATCGAGCACCAGGGTGTGAATCCTGGCGTTTTCGGCGACGACCTCGACGACGCGGGAGACGAGGGGCAGGCTGTCCTTCATCGGTGGGCCACCCCGCGCATCTCGGCCAGCGAGCCGTAGCCCAGCTCGTCGACGAGGGCCGCCAGCTCGTGGCAGATCCGGGTAAAGACCGCGGGCCCCTCGTCATAGACGGCCGAGCCGACGCCCACGGCCGTGGCGCCGGCCATGATCATCTCGGCCGCGTCGCGGCCGCTGCTCACGCCGCCCATGCCCACGATGGGCAGGTCCACCGCCTCGTAGATCTGCCACACGCAGCGCACGGCCAGGGGCCGGATGGCGGGGCCCGACAGGCCGCCGGTGCGGTTGGCCAGGATGGGGCGCGCGGCGTGAACGTCGATGACCATGCCGGTCAGGGTGTTGATGGCGCTGATGCCGTCGGCGCCGTTGGCCGCCACGGCCCGCGCCACCGCCGCCACGTCGGCCACGTTGGGCGACAGCTTGACCAGGACGGGAATGCGTCCCGCCACAGCCTCGCACACGGCGGCCGTCACCTCGCCGGCCGCGCCCGGATCGGCGGCAAAGGGCGTGCCGAACTCGTCGTGGACGTTGGGGCAAGAGATGTTGACCTCCAGGAGGTCGGGCCCGGCTTCGGCCAGGCGGCCGGCCACGCGCCGAAAATTCTCGACGGTGTCGGCAAAGACGCTGCCCACCAGGGCGGCGCCCAGGGGCCGGAGCATGGCCTTTGTGCGGCGCAGCTCCTCGATTTCGGCCTCGACGCCGGGGTTGGCCAGGCCCACGGCGTTGATGAGGCCGGGCCCCCAGGCCAGGACCGTGGGATTGGGGTGCCCGGCCCGCGGCTTCAGGCTGCACGACTTGGCGGTGACGGCGCCCGCCCCGGCCCGCGCCACGCGGGCCAGAAGCTCGGCCTCGGTCCCCAGGATGCCGCTGGCCAGAATAAGGGGGGTGGGCAACGCCACTCCGCACAGGTCGACGCCCAGCTCCGGCACGGCTAGCCGCCCCACAAGAAGGCCGCCACCTCGTCGCGGCGCCCGGCGTCGATGCGGCCGGCGGCCACCAGCTCGTCGAGAATCTGGCGCAGGCCCAGGACGGCGTGCAGCCGGTAGCCGGCCGCGGCCAGCTCCTGGCAACCCCCCTGCTCACGGTCGATGAGCACCACCACGTCCTGCACTTCCAGCCCGGCCGCTTGCAGAGGCTCGATGGCCGCCAGCTTGCTGCCGCCCGTGGTCACCAGGTCGTCCAGGACCACGGCTCGGTCGCCCCGCCGGAACTGGCCTTCCACCTGGCGGGCGGTGCCGTAGGCCTTGGCCTCCTTGCGCGGGTAGACGAGGGGCAGGTCCAGCTCCATGGCGACGGCCGTGCCGATGGGCAGGGCCGCGTAGGGGATGGCGGCCAGGCAGACGTCGGCCCCGGCCAGGCCCCGGTCGCTCACCAGGCGGGCATAGGCCTGCGCCACGCGACGCAGCACGGCGGGATGCGAGGCCAGGAGGCGCAGATCCATGTAAATGGGCGACGCTTGCCCCGAGGCCAGGGTAAACCGGCCGAATTGCACGGCGCCGATGTCGAACAGCGCCAGCGACAGGCCGTCGCCAGGTGTGGCCGCGGGCGCCGCACGGGCCGCCACCTCGATGCGCCCCGCCTCAATGCGGTCCCGCAGGCCCAGGGCCGCCTGCCGCGGATCGGGGGCATAGAGCACCTCCCGCGACGAGTTGATCACCAGCCCGAGGCCGTCGGCCCGCAGGCCGGCTGCCAGCGCCGCCGGCAGGTCGCCCCCCTGGGCGCCGATGCCGGGAAGCAAGATCCAGGCCTCGGGCGCCAGGGCGCGCACCCTGGCCAGGGCCTGGGGATAGGTGGCGCCGACGACGAGGCCGGTGCCCCAGGCGGCCCCCTTCTCGGCCACGATCTCGAACAGGGGCCGGCCCTGGCATGGCAGGGTCTGGAGGTCGGTGGCGCCCGGGTTGGAGGTGTGGCACAGGACAAAGACGCCGCGCCCGGCGTGGGCGGTAAAAGGCGCCACCGAATCGCCGCCCAGGTAGGGGCTGACGGTCAGGGCATCGGCGCCCCAGGTCTGGAAGGCGGCGCGGGCATAGGCCTCGGCGGTGGAGCCGATGTCGCCCCGCTTGGCGTCGAGGATGACGGGCACGTTGGCCACCTCGTGGACGTAGGCCACGGTGCGCCGCAGGTCTTCCAGGCCCTCGGGGCCGGCCACTTCGTAAAAGGCCGAGTTGGGCTTGTAGGCGCACACCAGGTCGCGGGTGGCATCGACGATGCGCCGGTTAAAGTCAAAGAGGGTTTCGCCGGCCGGCAGCCGGTCCAGGCGCGTGTCCAGCCCGACGCACAGCAGGCTGCCATTGCGCTGCGCCGCATCGGCCAGCCACTGATAGAAATCCATGGCCCTATCCTTTCAAGCAAGGTGGTAGGCAGATTGTAAAACAGCGCCGCCGATTTGTCAACCGGCGGCTACCTGGTCAGGTCGGTGCTGTCCAGGTAGATGGTAAAGGGGCCGTCGTTGTGGATCTCGACCAGCATCACGGCGCCGAACTCGCCCATCTCCACCCGGGGCACGCCGTTCTGGCGCAGGCGCCCGGCAAAATACTCCACCAGGGGCTCGGCCACGTCGGGCGGGGCGGCATAGACAAAGCTGGGGCGCCGGCCCTTGCGGCAGTCGGCATAGAGCGTGAACTGCGAGATGACCAGCGCCTCGCCCCCCACGTCGAGGAGCGACAGGTTGGTCTTGCCCTCCGCATCGGAAAAGATGCGCAGGTTGGTGATCTTGTCGGCCAGGCGGTCCGCGTCGGCCTGCCCGTCGCCGTGGCCGGCGCCGAGGAGGATGACCATGCCGGCGCCGATCTCGCCCAGCGTCCTGCCCTCCACCGATACGCGCCCCTGGCTTACCCGTTGAATGATAGCCCTCATGTTTGCCGGCCCTCCTGCCGTGAGTGGAATGGGCCCATTCTACCACAGGGAGCAGTGCGGGGCAACTGCCCCCCACTTTCTTGGTGGCGACAACGAGTTGTTCGTGATAGGGGTCGGGGACTGCACGTGAGCTGTCAACGAATGAAGAACGAATAAACGAATTCTGCCGTTCCCTCATTCGTTTGTTCGTTTCCAATTCGTTGACAACGTGCCGGCGCAACAAAAAGCCCGGCCCCGACGCCCCCGGCTAGGGGCGCGCGGCCGGGCTCACAGGCTGCGACAGTGAGCGCTTATTGGGCAGCCGGCGGCGCGTCGCGCTCGACGCGAACGGTGCATCCTGTCAACAGGGCGCCGAGGCCTGTGATGGCCGAAAAGACGGGCATGTAGACGCCCAGCACGACGCCGGCGGCCACGCCCAGGGGCAGCGGCAGGTCGACGAGGGTGCGTCCCTTGCGCTCGACCGTGATGCGCCTGACGGTGGCCTCGTGGATCAGGTCGTTGACGGTCTTATACAGGTCGCGGCCCGCGACCTTTATCTCTTCGATCACGGGGCCCTGCTCCTGGGTCCCCTCCGCCTCGATTGGTTCTTGCTCACTCATGGTTTTCGTCTCCTTCCGGGATCTGACGGGGCGGGCTGCGCCGCGCCCCTTGCATTCAATACGCCGGAGCGGGCGCCGGGTTGCAGCCGGTCGAGCCTGCGCCTGTGGAAAGCGTCTCTGGAGGCGCCAGTGGAATTTGGCGGGAGCGGCAGGAGTGTGGTATACTCGAACGGCCACGCCCACCTGGGCATCGAGGAGGAGAGAACGCATGAGCCTTGGCAAGCTGGTCGAGCAGGAAAGCGGGCAGGTTTTTCCCCTGGGCTTTGAGGTGGTCACCATCGGCCGCCACGAGGACAACACCGTGGTCGTGCCAGACCCGAACGTCTCGCGGCACCACGCCGAGATCGCGGTCCACGGCGGTCGCTGGGCCATTCGCGACCTGGACAGCGCCAACGGCACATTCGTCAACGGGCGGCCCATCCAGGAGCCCCACGTGCTGCGCCACGGCGACCTGATCCGCATCGGCCAGAGCCAATTCCTGCTCGAGTTTCCGGCGGCAGCCTCCCGCCACGACACGCTGGTGGAGGCCGCCACGATGCCCCTCAGGCCGCGGCGCAGTCCCTGGCTGGCCGTCATCGCGGTTCTGGGGCTCCTGGCCCTGGCCGCCGGCGCCTTCCTGCTGTGGCCCAGGCTCCAGGGAGAGGAGGAGGCGACGCCCCCGCCGGCCGCAACCGACGTGGCGGTGGGCGGTGCGACGACCCTGCCCTCGCCCGCCGCGGAGTCGACCCTGCCTGCCCCGGGCGAGACCGCCTTGCCGACCGTGGCCCCGCCCTCGCCCGAGCCCACCCTGCCCCCGGCGCCGTCAGCGGAAGCCAGCGACACACCGGGCGTGTTGCCCACCATCGGCGTCTTTCGCGCCAACCCGCCCATTATCGACAGGGGCCGGTGCACGCGCCTGGAGTGGGGGCTCATCGAGAACGCCAACCGCGTGCTGCTCAGCGACATTGGCCGGGTGGGCACCTCGGGCAAAATCGACGTCTGCCCCGGCGAGTCCAAGGCCTACCGGCTGGAGGCCACGGGCGCCGGCGGAACCACCGAAGAGAGCATCCAGGTCACGGTGCAAGAGCCCAGGGGCTCGATTATCGAATACCTGCGCGTCGTGCCCAGCATCATCGCCCCCGGCGGCTGCGCCCAGCTCGAATGGGGCAAGGTCGAGAACGCCACCGAGGCCATCATCGAGCCGGGCATCGGCGGGGTGGGCACGCCGGGCAGCATGGAGGTCTGCCCGGCCGAGACGACGGTGTACGAGCTGACGGCCACCAGCCCGGAGGGAACGCACACCGCCCGCGCCAGCCTCATCGTCTCCAGCGACACGTCCCAGAAGCCGGTGATCGCCTTCTTCTCGGCGCGGCCGGCGAGCATCGAGGCCGGCGAGTGCGTGACCCTCGCGTGGGGCAAGGTGGATTACGCCGCCGAGGTGACCATCGACAACGGCATCGGCGGGGTNNGGCGGGGTGGCGACGCCCGGCGAAGCCGAGCTCTGCCCGGGTGCCAGGACGACGTACAGGATGACCGCCATCGGGCCCGGGGGGACGACGGAAGCCGAGGCGGTGGTGGACGTCTCGCCGGTGGGGCTGGCCGAGCTGGCCGACCTGGTCGTGGAGTCCATCCTGTTCGAGCCCAACCCCTGCTTTCGCGTGGGCAAGTGCGAGGTGCGGGTCACGGTGCGCAACGACGGGCCGGTGGACGCCGGGGCGTTTGTCCTGCGCTGGGCACCCGAGGGGGCCGAGGCCGTGCCGGTGGAGTGGGACGTGCCGGGGCTGGCCGGCGGCAAGGCGATGGAGTTGACCTACACGTGGCTACCCGGCGCCACTCACGAGGCCTGGCCGACCACGGCCACGGTCGATGTCTACGGCCAGGTGGACGAGATCGAAGAGGGCGAGGGCAACACCCTCACGCAAGAGATCGCGGTGCTGGAGCCGTAGCCACCCGCTACGAGCGCGGCGGGCGGCCGGGCAGCAACGCCCCCGCCCGCCGGATGATGTCGCGGGTCTCGCCCACGCCCAGGGCCCAGGCGATGAGAAAGAAGGTACCGCCGCCCAGGGCGGCAGCGGCCACAAGGTAGGCCACCAGGAGCAGCAATCCCCCGGCCGTGGCCTGCTCCTGCGCCAGGGCAGCAAAGCCCAGGAGCACAGCCGCGGCAGCCAGCCCGGCCACGGCCATCTTGACGGCAAAGGGCGCCAGCGCTTGCAGGCGAAAGGCCGGCACGCGCCGCTGGAAGAGCAGCAGCAGGCTGAGGACCTTGACTCCCTTGGCCAGGGCAGCCGCCAGGGCAATCCCGGCCAGCCCCATGCCGGGCGACAGCACCGCGATGAGCGCCACGTTCAGGGCAAAGGTCGTGGCGTCGGCCAGGACCGGCGTCAGCGTATCCTGCCGCGCGAAAAAGAACTGGATGACGACTACCTCCAGCACAAAGGGCAACAGCGCCAGGCCGTAGAACAGGAGCGGTCCGGCCGTCAGCGCCGTGGACGCCGCCGTGAAGGCGCCCCGCTCCAGCAGCAGCCGCACAAACGGCTCGCGCAGCACCATCAGCCCGATGGCCACGGGCAAGAAAAGCAGGATCAGTGCCCGCAGCGCGCCCGAGAGGGTCGCGCTCAGCCCTGCCGCATCCTTGCGGGCAGCCATCTCGGCGGAGAAGGGCAACAGGACCAGGCCCAGGGTGTAGGGCAGGATGGTCGTCAGGGTTTCGGCGATCTTGCGCGAATAGGCGAGGGCCGCCACGCCGCCCACGCCCTGGCGGCTGGCGAAGGCATTCTCCACCAGCGGGCCGACGAACAGCGACAGGAAGAGGGCCGCCAGGAGGGGCGCCGCCAGGCGACCCACGGTGCGCACCGGCTCGAAAGCCAGGTCCAGGCTGGGCCGGAGGCCGGCCACGTGACGGCGCAGCCCCAGGGCCTCGATGGCCAGTTTGCCCAGGGCGCCCAGGGCCATGCCGGCGGCAGCCGCCGGCACGCCGCCCACCAGGAGCAGGAAGGCGATGGGCCCCAGGCGAAAGGACGCCTCGCCCAGGGCGGGCAGCACGAACTGCTTGCGGGCGTGGAGCGCCGCCGTGGTGAGGGTCGAAAGGCCCAGCAGGAGCAGCGCGGGCATGACGATGCGGGCCAGGCGGATTGTCAAGGACCGCTGTTCGGGGCCAAAGCCGGGCGCCGCCAGGCCCACGAGAGGCCCGGCCAGGGCCATCCCGGCAGCCGTCGCCACAGCCAGGAGGAGCAGGAGCACCGTGCCGCTCACCGCCAGGAGCCGCAGCCCGTCTCTCTCCGACGCCTGGCGGGTGCGCAGGAAGGTGGGCAGGAAGGCCGGCTTGACGACTTCGCGAAGGACGATGTAGGCGCTGAAGGGCAGGCTATAGGCCACCAGGTAAGCATCTGCTTCCATGCCGGTGCCAAAGAAATAACCCAGGAGCACCTTTTCCAGAAAGCCCAGGCCCTTGACCAGCAGGGCGATGGCCGTCACCACGGTGGTCGCTTGTAGGATGCTCCGGGTGGTGGGGCTCAGGGCCGGAGCTCGGGACTGGGGCGCCGGCCCCGGGCGCTCATCGCTCATCGGCCGCACACGCCTCGCGGATGGCCCGCGCCAGCTCTCGCGCGCGCCAGGGAGCGTCGCCCACGTAGCTGCCCGCGTCCAGAAGCTCGCGGATGCGGGGCGCAGGCAGGTGGGCCAGCATCCGCGGGTCGGCGGCCAGGAGGTCGGGCAGCGGATTGGCGCCCGCCGGGTCGCGCTGCACGGCCTCCCAGGCAGCCATGCTGTGCTGCCTGATCCGCTCGTGCATCTCCTGGCGGTCGGCCCCGGCCTTGACCAGCTCCATCAGCACCCGCTCCGTGGCGGCAAACGTCCCGTACCGCTCCAGGTTACGCGCCAGGCCTTCCTCCCGGATGACCATGCCCACGATGATGCGCCGGGCACGCCCCAGCAGCTCGTCGACGATGAGGAAGGCCTGGGGCAGGATCAGCCGCCGGTTGGCGGAATCGTCCAGGGTGCGCTCCAGCAACGAGTGGGCGGCATTGTCCCAGGCCACGCCGGGGAGGGTGCGCACCAGGCGCGCCAGGCTGTCCATGGCCTCGGCGCTCTCCGGGTTGCGCTTGAAGGCCATGGCCGACGAGCCCACCTGGCGGCTGCCAAAGGGCTCGCTCCACTCGCCAAAGGGCTGCGCCTGGAGGATGCGGAGGTCGAAGGCGAACTTGTAGAGGGATCCGGCGATGCCCGCCAGCGCATTCACCACCAGCCAGTCCTGCTTGCGGGGATAGGTCTGCGTGGCCACGGGGAAGGACGGCAGGCCAAGGCGCTCCATCACCGCCGCCTCCAGGGCCGCCGCCGGCCCCGCTTCGGCCGTCGAGGCGGTGGGCAGCCCGGCCAGGAGCTGCGTATAGGAGGCCGACGTGCCCGTGGCCCCTTTGAGGCCCTTGCCCCGCAGCCCGCTCCGCACCCGGCGCAGCTCCTCCAGGTCCAGGAGAAGGTCGAGGCCATATTGGGCCAGGCGGTAGCCGGTGGTCGTCGGCTCGGCCGGCTGCAGGTGGGTGTAGCCCATGCACGCCTGCCCGGCGCCTGCCTCGATGCGGCCGGCAAGCTCCAGGAGGAGCGCCCGCAGCCGGTCCAGGAGCAGGTCGAGGCCCGCGGCCATGCACAAGGCATCGGCGTTGTCCTTGACGTCCATGCTCGTCGCGCCCAGGTGGATGATGCCGCCGCCCACAGGACACTGCTCGGCAAAGGCCCGGATTTCGGACACGACGTCGTGCTTGATCTCGGCCTCGATCTGGAGCGAGCGTTCCAGGTTCACCTCGTCGGCGTGGGCCCTCAGATCGGCCGCCTGGGCAAGGGTCACCAGGCCCATCTCGGCCTGGGCCTCGGCCAACGCCACCCAGACGCGCCGCCATAGGCGCCGCTGGTGCACCTGGCTCCAGATCCGTCTCATCTCGTCGGAGCCGTAGCGCCAGGTGAGGGGCGAAAGATAGGTGTCAAAGCCAGCCATGGCGGTCCTCCTCGCTAAGGATGGAAGGGCAGCGACGTCCGCATCCCTTCCGCCGGGCAGTGCCCGTCAGATCGAGTGCTCCCCTGCCTGCCCGTACAGGTCCGCCCGCCGGTCCGCCAGGAAGGGAAAGAGGCTGCGGGCCTTGTCCACCTCGTCCAGGTCCAGGGTGGCGAACAACAGGTCCGGCTCCATGGTGCCCTCGACCAGGAGGTTGCCCCACGGATCGGATACGGCCGAATATCCGCCATAGGTCGTGCCCTCCGGGTCCGGGTCCACGCCCGAGCGGTTGCAGCCGGCGAGGAAGAACTGGTTCTCGACGGCCCGCGCCCGCAAAAAGAGGCGCCAGTGCTCCACGCGCTTGACCGGCCACTCGGCGGGAATGATGACCAGGCGGGCGCCGGCCGTGGCGAAGCAGCGAAAGGCCTCGGGAAAGCGCAGATCGTAGCAGATGGCCAACGCCGTGCGGCCCCAGGGCAGGTCAAAGACAGGCAGCTCCCTGCCGGGCGTCATGTGCTCCACCTCGCCCATGGGTGCCCAGAGGTGGACCTTGCGATAGGCACCCGCCAGCTCGCCCTCGGGGCTGAACATCGCCGCCGTGTTGTAGGGCAGGCCGTCTGGATTGGACTCCAGCGAGGTGCCCACCAGGTAGAGCCCATGCTCCCGGGCCATTTCGGCCATGAGGGCAAAGGGGCCCTCGTCCAGGGCAGCGGCAACCTCGCCGGCATGGGCCAGGTCATATCCCGCGAACCAGAGCTCGGGCAGGACGGCCAACTGGGCGCCGGCGTCGGCCGCCCGGGCCACCAGGCTGCGGGCCATTTCCTCGTTCTGTTTTGGCTGGCCCAGGGCCACGTTCATCTGGGCCAGGGCGATCTTGAGCTCCATGGGTTCCTCCTTCCACGGTCAGGTCGCGGCCAGGCAGGCAGCGCCGACCATTATAGCATGAATGCTGCGAATCGCGAAACCGGCCCACCACAGGACCCGGCGCTCCTCGACGGTCTTGAGCCAGACTTGTCACCGGCCGCCGAACGTGATACAATATACGTCATAGTGGCCGGGGCTCCCCGGACGCGCCGCGGGTGGCAGGTCGACCGCGGGACGGCATGGCTGGTGACCCCGGAGCGGGTGCCTTGCGTCAGCCGGGAGGGGGAGAATGGAGATGATGGTAGAGCGCCAGATCCGTCGCCGTGGCGTGACGGATCAAGACGTGCTGGACGCCATGGAGCGTGTACCCCGCCACGAGTTCGTGCCATCCCAGTATCGCCCGCAGGCTTACGCCGACCATCCCCTCCCCATCGGCTTCGGGCAGACCATCTCCCAGCCCTACATCGTGGCCCTCATGACCCAGCTCCTGGAGCTGAAACCCGGCCATCGCGTGCTGGAGGTCGGCACCGGCTCGGGCTACCAGGCGGCCATCCTGGGCGAGATCGTGGCAGAGGTATACACCGTCGAGATCATCGAGGCCCTGGCGATCCAGGCCCGCGAGCGGCTGGCCCGCCTCGGCTGCGGCAACGTCCGGGTGCGCTGCGGCGATGGCTACTTTGGCTGGGAGGAGCACGCCCCCTACGACGCCATCGTCGTCACCGCCGCCGCCCGCGAGATCCCCCCACCGCTGCTGGCGCAGCTCAAGGACGGCGGGAAGCTCGTCGTCCCGGTGGGCCCCCCCGGCGGCTACCAGACGCTGTGGGAGATCAGCAAAAAGAAAGCCAAGTTCAACAAGCGCAACGTTACCGGCGTGCTCTTTGTCCCCCTGACCGGCGACCACGCCCTCGTCGAGGGCTAGCAGGTTCGTAGTAATGGCTTTAGCCATCTAGAAACGACTGAAGTCGTTACTACCAGCGAGAATCGTCCCCTTCTCCGACAGGCTGCTAGCGCTGCAGGCGCAGATCCAACGCCGTGTGGCGCTCGGCGATCTTGAAGTTGCGCACGGCAATGGCGATGGCCCGGCGGTTGCCCACCAGCACCACCAGCTCCCTGGCCCGGGTGATGGCGGTGTACAGCAGGTTGCGCTGGAGCATCATGTATTGCTGGGTGAGCACCGGCAGCACCACGGCCCGGTACTCGCTGCCCTGGCTCTTGTGCACGCTGACCGCGTAAGCGTGGACCAGCTCGTCCAGGTCCGAGAACTCGTACTCCACGTCGCGCCCGTCGATGCGGACCGTCATCGCCTGGTTCACCGCGTCCACCGCCGTGATCCAGCCCATGTCGCCGTTAAAGACCTCGCGGTCATAGTCGTTGCGCGTCTGCATCACCCGGTCGCCCAGGCGAAAGACCTGGGCCCCGCGGCGATACTCCGGCCTGCCCTCCAGCGGCGGGTTCAGCGCCTCCTGGAGCCGGCGGTTCAGCTCGCCCACGCCGGCAGCCCCGCGGTGCAGTGGCGAGAGCACCTGGATCTCGCCCAGGGGGTCTGAGCCAAAGCGGCGCGGGATGCGGTTTCGCACCAGGTCCACCACCAGGTCCGCGGCCTGCTCCGAATCCGTGGCTGGAAAGAGAAAGAAGTCGGTGGCCTGCCGGCTGAAGAGGGGCATCTCGCCGCGGTTGATGCGGTGGGCGTTTTCGACGATGAGGCTGCCCTCCGCCTGGCGAAAGATCTCGGTCAGGCACACCACCGCCGCCACCCCCGAATCGATGATGTCGCGCAGGACGTTGCCCGCGCCGACGCTGGGCAGTTGATCCACGTCGCCGACGAGGAGCAGGTGGCTGCCCGGGGGGACGGCCTTGAGGAGGTGGTTGGCCAGGAGCAGGTCGAGCATGCTGGCCTCGTCCACGATCAACATGTCCAGCTCCAGGGGATTGTCCTCGTTGCGCTGGAACTGGAATCCCTGCCGCGGCTTGAACTCCAACAGGCGGTGGATGGTCCGTGCCTCGCGGCCGGTGGCCTCGGCCAGGCGCTTGGCGGCGCGCCCCGTGGGGGCCGCCAGGGCATAGCGAAAGCCCCTGGACTCCAGCAGGCGGATGATGGTGCGCGTGGCCGTGGTCTTGCCCGTACCCGGGCCCCCGGTGAGCACCGCCACCTTGTTGGTCAGCGCGGTGCCGACGGCCAGGCGCTGCCCGGCGTTCAGCGCCAGCCCCTCCTGGGCGGCCAGGTGGTCAAAGACCCGATCCAGGTTGGCGTCCTGGAAAAAGGCCAGGCTGCTCTCCTCCGCCCCCAGGAGGGCCCGCAGCCGGTTGGCGACGCCGATCTCGCCGTAGTAAAAGGGCGCCAGGTAGATGGCGCGCTCTTCCTGGAGGAGGTGCGGCGCCGGCGGCTCGTCGGCGGAGGCCTCCGGGGCCGGCGAATCCACGGCCCCCTCGGGGCTGCCGTTGCCGGCGGCCGGCGAAAGGGGCTCCACGCGGACGGTATAGTCGGCGGCCAGCGACTCGATGCCCTGGGCCACCAGGTCGGGGGCCACCTCCAGGATGCGGGTGCTCTCGTGGATCAGCTCGCCCTGGGGCGCATAGACGTGGCCGTCGTCGGCCATCTGGCTCAGGGTGTAGGCGATGCCGGCTTGCACCCGCTGCGGGCTGTCGGGCGCCAGCCCCAGCTCGCGGGCGATCTTGTCGGCGGTGAGAAAGCCGATGCCGTACACCTCCTGGGCCAGGCGGTAGGGGTTGCTGCGCACCACGTCAATGCTGGCGTCGCCATAGGTCTTGTAGATGCGGACGGCGTGGGAGGTGCTGACGTTGTGGCTCTGCAGGAAGAGCATCACCTCCTGGATGGCCTTTTGCTCGGCCCAGGCAGCGCGGATGAGGGCCAGGCGATGCTTGCCCACGCCCAACACCTCCAGCAGGCGCTCGGGCTGGTTCTCGATGACGTCCAGCGTGTCGGCCTTGAAGCGGCGCACGATGCGTTTGGCCGTCACCGGGCCGATGCCCCTGATGAGGCCGGAGCCGAGGTACTTTTCCATGCCGTCCACCGTGGCCGGTAGGACGGTGGTATAGCGCTCCACCTGGAACTGGCGGCCGTAGCGGGCGTGTTCCTTCCACTCGCCCTCCAGCCGCAGCGTTTCGCCCGGCCGCACCTCCAGCAGGTTGCCCACGACCGTGACGGTATAGGCGCGGCCTTCGGGCGTCACCTGGGCTACGGTATAGCCCGTTTCCGCGCTGTAGAATGTCAGCCGCTCGACGGTTCCGACCAGCGATTCAGACAAAGACTCACCCGTTCCGTTTCCAGTACCGCGCAGGGCGAGAGCCCGGCACCAGGGTCCGCCGGCCTGCAACCTCCTGCGCACCGATCCGCCCGCCAGGCAAAGGGCGTGGCATCCCGGCAGCCCGCATTATAGCAAAAGCAGCAGAGCGCGTCAAACCGGCCAGAACTCCTCAGGCATGGGGCGCGGCTGCCTTGACGCTGCCGTGTGCCTGTGTTATACTCGCGCCAGAAGGAGAGCAAGATGCCGGCAACCGTCCCCTTTGGGATATGACCCATGGACGGCGAGACTATCGCAGTCGACGACAGGGTCCAGATCCCCCTCTCGGAGCTCGAGTTCCGCTTCTCACGCAGCAGCGGGCCCGGCGGCCAGCACGTGCAAAAGTCGTCCACCCGGGTGGAGCTGCTCTTTGACGTCGCCCGCTCGCCCAGCCTCGACGACGAGCAACGCGCCCGTGTGCTGAGCCGCCTTTCCGGTTATGTCGACTCGGATGGGGTCTTGCACGTCGTCTCCCAATCCGAACGGAGCCAATGGCGCAACCGCCAGGAGGTCGTGGAGCGCTTCCAGGAGCTGATGCGCCGCGCCCTGGCCCGCCGCAAGCGGCGCAGGGCCACCAGGCCCACGGCGGCCTCCCGGGAAAAGCGCCTGGAGCAAAAGAAACGCCGCGGCCAGATCAAGAGGCACCGCGGGCCCGTGGAAGAGGACTGGTAGGGGCGTGCGTGCATTGGCCTTGGAGAGCCGCTTTTTTGTCGCCCCGGGCTCGCCGTGGTATAATGTGAACAAAAGTACAGTGTCCAGGCCACCGATGGCTTCTTGCGACGTTTTTGTGGATGACGCCCTGTTAAGCCAGGGCGTTGTGCGTTTTCGCAGCGCGCATTGCGAGCACTGGAAGCATAGGAGCTGATCATGACATTCCAGGTCCCGTTTGACAGAGGTAAGCTGAGCTTCGAGTTGCCGGCGGGCTGGCGGTGTGACGTCGCCGAGTCCAGGGTCGTACCGCCCATCCAGGACGTGCCGGCGGCCGTGGCCGAGGCCGTGGCCGGCCCCGTCAATTCTCCTCCGCTTCGCGAGCTGGCCAAACCGGGCGACAAGGCCTGCATCGTCTTTACCGACATCACGCGCGCCAGCCCCGACTATTTGCTGGTACCGCCGCTGCTGGCCGAGCTGGCAGCCGCGGGCGTGCGGGACGACGACATCACCCTGCTGTGTGGCATCGGCCTGCACCGGCCCAGCACGCGGGAGGAAAAGGTGGCCAAGCTGGGCCTGGGCGTGGTGGAGCGCTATCGCGTGGTCGACAACGAGCCGTTGAATCCCGAGGCCCTCGTCGACCTGGGCACCACGGCGAGCGGCATCCCCCTCTCGGTCCATCGCGCCGCCTATGAGGCGGACATTTTGATTGCGACCGGCATTGTCGAGCCGCACCAGTACGCCGGCTATTCCGGCGGCCGCAAGACGCTGGCCGTGGGCGCCGCGGGCGAGGCCATGATCGCCTACACCCACGGGCCGGCCATGATCGACCACCCCGGCACGCGCCTGGCCCGGGTCGAGGGCAACCCCTTCCACGAGGCCATCACCGAGGCGGCGCGGCGCGCCGGGCTACGCTTTATCCTCAACGTTGTGCAGGACGACGAAAAGCGGGTGGTCTTTGTCCGGGCAGGCGAGCCGGAAGCAACCTTCCAGGAGCTGGTGGCCTTTGCCAAGACCCTCTACGAGGTGCCCGTGCCGCGCCAGTACGACGTGGCCGTGGCAGGCGTCGGCTTTCCCAAGGATGCCAACCTTTACCAGGCCAGCCGCGCGGCCAGTTACCTGTTCTTTGCGCCGACGCCTGTGGTCAAGCCCGGCGGCTATTTCATCGTCCCGGCGCCCTGCGGCGAAGGCGCGGGCGAGGGCGTGGGCGAGCAGCGGTTTCTGAAGGCCATGCAAGAAGCCCCCGACGTCCAGTTCATCCTGGACGACGCGCGCCGGAACGGCTATCCGCCCGGCCAGCAGCGCGCCTTTGTCATGGCCAAGGTCCTGGAAAAGAACCCAGTCATCGTCGTGGGTGCCCAGGACGCCGACCTGGTCCGTTCGGCCAAGTTCCTCCCGGCGCCCACCATGCAGGCCGCTTTCGACATGGTGCGCCAGGCGATGGGCGATGGCCCCCTGGACCCAAGATCGGGCCTGAAAGGGCAGGGTCTGGACGTGCTGGTCGTGCCTCACGCCCTTCTTACGCTGCCCATCGTGCAGCAGTGAGCAAGCTAGAAGTGGACCCTACAAGCAGGAGCATCATGGAAACGACCGACCCGGAACCAAGTCAGACCCCCCTGGCCAGCGCCGAGATGGTCACCGGCGGTGAGCAGGCCTCGTGCATTCGCTGCGGGCTCTGCCTGGCCACCTGCCCGGTCTATCGCGCCACCCTGCGCGAGACCGACAGCCCCCGCGGCCGCGTCGCCCTGTTGCGTGCCGTGGGCGAAGGCCGGCTGCAGCCCGGCCAGGAGATGGCCGACCGCTACTACCAGTGCCTGCTGTGCGCCTCGTGCGCCAACATCTGCCCCAGCGGCGTGCCCCTGGAAGAGATCTTGCAGGTCGCCCGCGACGACATGAGCCATCAGAAGCTCCAGCCCGAGGTCCTCACCCGCCTGGCCGGGATTATCGGCGAGCACCACAACATTTCGGGCGACGACAACGCCAACCGCTTGCTCTGGACGGACAATATGGACCAGCCGCCTTCGGGCGCCGCGCCCCACGAGACCGCCGACGTGGTCTATTTCGTCGGCTGCGTGGGCTCGTTCTTTCCGCGGAGCTACCGCCTTCCCCAGACCATGGCGCAGTTGATGGACCGGGCGGGGCTGGATTACGCCGTGTTGGGCGGCGAGGAGTGGTGCTGCGGCTATCCCCTGCTCATCAACGGCGACCTGGAAAAGGCCGGCGAGCTGATAGGCCACAACCTGGAAAAGGTGCGGGCCATGCAGGCCAGGCAGGTGGTCTTTACCTGCCCCTCCTGCCTGCACATCTGGAGTCACGTCTACAAGGAGGCGGGTGGGGGCCAACTGCCCTTCGAGCTGCTCCACGCCACCGAGCTGCTGGGCGCCATGGTGGACGAGGGCCGCCTCAAGTTCCGCGAGCTGCCCCCCCAGCGCGTGACCTACCACGATCCCTGCGACCTGGGACGCAAGGAAGGCATATTTGACGCCCCCCGCCGGGTGCTGGCCGCCATCCCCGGCCTGGAGCTGGTGGAGATGAGGGACAATCGAGCCAACTCCCACTGCTGCGGTGGAGGCGGCAACCTGGAGACCTTTGACGCCGCGCTGTCGCACGCCGTATCGGACCGGCGCCTGGAACAGGCCCAGGAAGTGGAGGCCCAGGTCATCGCCTCGGCCTGCCAACAGTGCGAGCGGACCCTAACCGAAGCGGCGCGCCGCAACCGCGTCCGCGTGAAGGTGGTGGACGTCGCCGAGCTGGCCCTGCAGGCCCTGGAGGACTGATGGAGGCGGCATGCTGAAAGAAGAGATCCTATCCCAGCTCAGGACCATCGCGGGCGACGACAACGTCCTGACGTCGCCCGAGGCCCTGATCTGCTACTCCTACGACGGTACCTTTCACGAGTCGCTGCCCGAGGCGGTGGTGAGCCCGGCCAACAGCGCCGAGGTCGCCAGCATCCTCGCCCTGTGCAACAACGAAGGGGTCCCGGTCATCACCAGGGGCATGGCCAGCGGCCTGGCCGCGGCAACGGTCCCCGTGGACGGGGGCCTGGTGCTGAACATGGTGCGCCTGAACCGCATCCTGGAGATCGACCGGGCCAACATGATGGTCGAGGTCGAGGCCGGAGTCATCACCAGCGACCTGCAGGCGACGGTGGAAAAGCTGGGCCTCTTTTACCCGCCCGATCCGTCCAGCGTGCGCCACTCGACCATCGGCGGCAACATTGCCTGCAACGCCGGCGGGCCGCGCTGCCTGAAATACGGCGTCACGGGCGATTACGTCATGGCCCTGGAGGTCGTCCTGGCCGACGGCCGCATCCTCGAGACGGGCGGCAAGGCCATCAAGAACGTCACCGGCTACGACCTGGTCAGCCTCTTCATCGGGTCGGAGGGCACGCTGGGGGTCATCACGCGGGCCATCCTGAAGCTCATCGCCCTGCCCGAGGCCAAGCGCACCGGGCAGGCCATCTTTCCCCGGCTGGAGGACGCCAGCCGGGCGGTCAATGCCATCCTGTGGGGCGGCATCGTGCCCGCCACGCTGGAGCTGATGGACGAAACGGCCATCAACTGCGTTGAGGACTATATGCACCTGGGCCTGCCCCGCGACGCCGAGGCCATCCTCATCATCGAAACCGACGGCGACAATGCCGACGCGGCCCGGGACATGGACGTTATTGCCCGCATTTGCCGCGACGGTGGAGCCATCGAAATGCGCATCGCCCAGACCGCCAAGGAGAGCGACGACTTGTGGCGTGCCCGCCGCAGCATCTCGGGCTCCCTGGGCCGCAAGCGGCCCAACAAGCTGGGCGAGGACATCTCGGTGCCCCGCAGCGCCATCCCCGACACCATCCGGGGCATCAAGGAGATTTCGGACAAGCGAAAGCTGCCCATCGTGATCTTTGGCCACGCCGGCGACGGCAACCTGCACCCCAACATCCTCTTTGACAAGCGCGATCCAGAGGAGTGGGCCCGCGTACAGCAGGCGGTGGCCGACCTGTTCGCCCTCTCGGTCAGCGTGGGGGGAACGCTCAGCGGTGAGCACGGTGTGGGGACCCTGAAGAAACCGTTCCTGGAGAGCGACGTGGGCCCCATCGCCATGGACGTCATGCGCTCCATCCGGCGGGCGCTGGACCCCCGGGGCATCCTGAACCCGGGCAAGATTTTGGACTGATTGATGGTTTGTTCGTAATAAATCTAGGGAGGAGAATCATGGATTTTGCGACGAAGCTTGCCAGGCTTCTGCAGGCGCATCCCGACGTCCTGCTCAACCCGTCCCGCACCGTGATGATCCAGGACACCGTCGGGCGCCGGGAGGCAATCCCCAGCGCCAACGGCGCCCTGGCCACGTGGACGCCGACTGAATCCACAGGCCGCAGCCCCAAGGATACCTACATCGTCCGCCGGCCGGAGAGCGAGGACACCATCGACTGGGACTCGCCGAACAACATCCCCATGGAGCCCGAAACCTTTGACATGATCGAGGATGACGTCTTCCGGGCGATGGCCGACAAGGGGAAGCTGTACGTCACCGATCGAGTCCTTGGGGCCGACAGCTCCTATGCTCTCCCGGTCAAGACTGTCTCCGATTGGGCCTCGACCGCCCTCTTTACCGACAACATGTTCCGCCCGGTGCCGACCGACCTGGAGCGCAGCATCTTTGCGAAACGCCCCTTCACCCTGCTGGTGCTGCCCTACGACAAGCTCGATCCGGCCAGGTACGCCGGCCGCCTGCGCAAGATGCCCAACGGCAAGACGTCGGACATGGCCGTCGCCATTGACGTCGACCGCTATCGGGGCATCGTTTTTGGCTCGGCCTATGGCGGCAGCGTCAAAAAGCTGATGTTCAGCGTCATGAATTACATCCTGCCGGGTGAGGGCATCTTGCCGCTCCATTGCTCGGCCAACGAGGGACCCAACGGCGACGTCGCCCTGCTGCTGGGCCTGTCGGGCACCGGCAAGACCAGCCTCTCGGCCGATCCCCGCCGCGCACTCCTGGGCGACGACGAGCACGGCTGGAGCGACAACGGCATCGCCAACTTTGAGAACGGCTGCTATGCCAAGCTGATCAACCTCCGTCCCCACAAGGAGCCCGAGATCTGGAACGCGGTGTTCCACGAGGCATCGTTGGAGGAACACGGGGCCATCGTCGAAAACTGCATGATGTACCCCTGGGGCACCTTTGACGTGGACGACGAGCGCTACACACCCAACTCGCGGGCCTCCTACCCGCTGAGCTTCCTGAGCAACATCAAGACCCCGCCCGTGGGCGACCATCCCAGGACGATCCTGTTTCTGGCGGCCGACGCCAACGGCGTGCTGCCGCCCGTCGCCAGGCTGACGCCCGACCAGGCCATGCTCTGGTTCCTCATGGGCTACACCAGCAAGCTGGCCGGCACCGAAACGGGCATCGTCGACCCGGTCAGCACCTTCTCGCGGTTCTTTGGCGAGCCGTTCATGCCGCGCAACCCCGACGTCTATGCCACCATGCTGGGCGAGCGGATGAAGCGCCACGGCTCGCGCGTCTACCTGGTGAACACCGGCTGGAGTGGGGGGCCCTTTGGCGTGGGCGCCCGCATGGACATCGACATCACCCGCGCCCTGGTCCAGGCCGCCCTGTGTGGCGACCTTGACCAGGTGGAATACGACAGCAATCAGCTGTTTCACATCCAGGTGCCGCGAAGCTGCCCGGGCGTGCCCGGCGAGATCCTGAACCCGCGGAACACGTGGGAGGACAAGGAGGCCTTTGACCAGCGGGCCGCCAGGCTGGCCAACGACTTTTGCCAGCACTTTGACAAGGCGTACGGCAACAAGGGCATCGACACCAGCGTCATGTTCGAGTGCCCCGGAAAGTAGCACGAGACGCGGGGAGAACCAGTCCTCAGTCCTCCCCCATCGTAGCGACGAGGTAGCGACGAGCCCCTGCCGCCGGTCCACGGCGAGCAGGGGCTTGATTTTCTATCACGAACGTGTTAGAATTGAACCAGCACACATGGAAGAAGACGCTATGGTAACCGTGATCTTTCGCGACAAAACGTGGGAAGTCAAGCCGGGCAGCACCGTGCGGCACATCATCCAGAAGGCCGATCTGAACCCCGAGTCGATCCTGGCCGTGCGCAACGGCAAGCTCGTCAACGAAGCGACGCTGACGGAAGACGGCGACACCATCAAGCTGGTGACGGTCGTCTCCGGGGGCTAGGGCCAGCTGATGAAGTGCAGCAAGTGCGGTGGCCTGGCGGTCATCAACCTCGCCCAACACAGGCTGCGCCTGTGTGCAGACCACTTTGTCGAGTGGGTGGTCTCCATGACGCAGCGGACCATCGAGAAGTACGAGATGTTCACGCCGGAGGACCGGATCCTGGTGGCCGTCTCCGGCGGCAAGGACAGCCTCGCCCTGTGGGACGTGTTGCTGGAGCTGGGCTACCAGGCCGAGGGTATGTACATCCGCCTGGGCATCGACGAGGGGACCGGCTACTCGACCAAGTCGCTGGAGATGTGCCAGAAGTTCGTGGCGCAGCACCGGCCCGGGGCTGCCCTGCGGGTGGTGGATCTGGGCAGCGAATACGGGCAGACGGTGCCCTGGCTGGCCAGGACCAAACACAGGGGTCGCGGCAAGCCCTGCTCCGTGTGCGGCCTCGTCAAGCGGCACATCATGAACAGCACGGCCCGCGACGGAGGGTTCGCGGCCATTGCCACCGGCCACAACATGGACGACGAGGTGGCCGTGTTGATGCAAAACACCCTACACTGGCAGTCCGGCTACCTTGCCCGCCAGGCCCCCGTCCTTCACGAACAGGACGGGCTGGCACGAAAGGTCAAGCCCTTTGTCCGTCTCTACGAGCGCGAAACGGCGGCCTATGTCCTGGTGCGCGACATCGACTATATTTATGACGAGTGTCCCTTTGCCCGGGGATCGACGACCAACTTTTACAAGGAGCTCCTCAACCGGTTGGAGCTGAACTCGCCGGGCGCCAAGCAACAGTTCTACCTTCAGTTTCTGGAGGCTCGCGACAGCGGCCGGGTCCAATTTGCCGAGAAGAAGGCGGGCGAGCTGCGCCCCTGCAGCCGCTGCGGGCAGCCCACCACCGCCGGCGACGTGTGCGCCTTTTGCCGCTTGTGGGAGTGACCGGCTATCGCTGGCTGCGGCCCAGGCCCCACCCGGTCAGTGACAGGGCCCAGTGCACCACCAGGCAAACCCACAGGTTGTGCGTGAGGAGAAAGAGGAGCGCCGACACGAGGGCCTGAACGCCGAGGAGCCAGGCGTCGCCGGCACAGGCCCGCGTGCGCCAGCACCGCCGCCAGAACGGGCTCGACAGCAGCTCCAAGCAGGCCAGCACCAGCCCCCAGAACACCCCAACGTATAGATCGTCGAACAGCACGGCCAGGGCACCCCGGTAAAAGGCCCAGTGCACCTGGAGGTAGATCCCGTCGATGAGCAGGCGCCAGATGGGGACGGCCGAGAAGCCGAGCCGCCCGGCCCCCTGCCCCCGGTTGGCGTTCAGCCACGCCAGGGCGACGAACCCCAATGCCAGCAGGCCAACGCCCACTCCCGTGCCGGCCGCTTCGAGCCAGCGGCTGACGGTCCAGGTGGCATCAAGCCCCGCCAGGCCCAAGGTCACGGGCGCCAGGAGGCCCCGGTGGGGCTCCAGGGGCCAGCCGCCCATGACCAGGTAGGGAACGCCGAGATAGTACAGGAAGCGACCGGCCTGATAGAGGACGGAGCCGACGCTCGCCGGCAGCCGGCGGGTCTCCCGGGCCAGCCACAGGACGTTGGCGCCCAGGACATAGACCAGGACCGAGCCCAGGACCCACAACAGCAAGGGGGGTGCGGGTGCGTCCAGCGTTAGCCAGGCAGGCACAGGATCGGTTCCTCCTTCAGGGCTGGGAGCGCAGTCAAGGCAGCTGCTCGGGAAGGGGGATGAGCAGGGTGATGCGGGTTCCCTGCCCCGGCGTCGACTCGATGCTGACGGACCCACCGACCAGCTCGGCCCGCTCCTTGAGGTTGATCATGCCCAGGCTACCACGCGTCCCGTAGCCGGTCTCGACGGCGCGCACGTCAAAACCAATGCCGTTGTCGGAAACCTGCCCCACGAACAGATCGCCCTGCACGGCCAGGCGAACCGAGATGCGCGAGGCCTGGGCGTGCTTTCGCGCATTGTTGATAGCCTCCTCCATGATGGCAAACACGACGCCCTGCACCTCGATATCCAGGCAGTCGTCATAGTGTTCCGCGTCGACCACCACGTTGAGGCCGTCGTCTTCCCGGATGTTTTCGGCATACTGCTGCACGGCGGCGATGAGCCCCTCGGTCTCCAGGATGATGGGCCGCAGGGTAAAGAGCATGGAGCGGATTTCTTTGACGGTGCGGTGGGCCAGGTCCTCCAGGCGCTCCAGCTCGGCCCGGGCCCGCGCCGGGTCCCGTTCCACGAGCAGGCGGGCAAAGTTCAGGCGCATGGCGATGGCCGCCACGTCCTGGGTGGGTCCGTCGTGGAGGTCCCGGGCGAGCTTGTGGCGGGCCTCCTCTTCCTTGTCCACGATCTTGTCGCGCTCGGCGCGCAAGCTCTGGTACAGGGTGGCGTTCTGCAAGGCAATGGTGGCCTGGTTGCAAAAGATGCCCAACAACTCCCCATGTTGCTCGGTATAGACGCCCGGCCTGGACGAAGCAAAGAGCACGGCCCCGTAGGTTTCAAAGCCGGCACGGAGGGGCACGCACAGCATCGAGCGGCAGGCCTCCAGCGAGCGAAATGCGCTCAGCTCGGGGTCGTCCGCCGGCGATGCCCCCAGGACGGCGCCGGCCGAGTTGATGGCCTCGGCGACAATGCCCGCGTTCCCGTCGATACGGCGTTTCTCGTCGCCGGCGGTAGAGAGGTTGCGATAGGAGGCCGGGTAGAGGCACCTGTTGTCATTGTAGAGAAATACCAGCCCCACCGATTGCCCCACGCGGGTGCCGAGCTCGTCGAATCCCAGGCGGCTGATGTCGAGGATGGCATCCAGGACCCTTTGATAGTTCAAGGTCGCGCTCAAGCTGGACGCCATCTCATAGATCACCCGGATATTGTCGGGAAGCCTCTGTCCCTCGGCGCCCTGGCGGCCGTCGAACTTGCCGGCCAACTGGGGGCCGAGGACGGCACCGGCTGCCGCGGTCAGCAGGTACAGCCCCATCTGCATGATCATCCGGAAGAGCAGCTCTGCACGCACGGCCCCAGCCCAACCCTGGAGGGCGTAAAATCCCGAGCTGAGCACAAAGGCTAGCGCCGCCGCCAGTCCCAGGCGCGATCCAAAGCGATGGGTACCTACCAGGATGACGAGCACCGGGAAAAAGTAAAAGGGGCTGTCCAGGCCGCCCGACAGGAAAATCAGCGCCAGCAAGGCCACCACGTCGACGATAAAGGTCAGCGTGGGCAAGAAGGCAAAGTCAGTGCGAAAGGTGAGCAGAAACGTGACGGCCAGATTATAGATGCCAAAGGCGGCAACAAAGACGGCGAGCCGGGTGAGCAGGTCGTAGTGGGCGGGATTGAGCAGCACGTCCAGGATGATATAGAGGAGCAAGCCCCAACGAACGAGGCAGATCCCCCACTCTGCACCCTGCTGCGTCTCCTTGTCATTCACCTGCGCCTCTCCAAGGTCCGCGCATCATGCCGGCGTGCGAGCTCCAGGCTGTTCCACGTGCTTGCTGCCCGCCCAGGGCACCACGAGCCTGGCCGTCGGGGGGCGTATTACAGGGCAGGCCGGTGGGCTTGTGCNNGGTGGGCGAGAAGGGACTTGAACCCCTGACCTCGTGTATGTGAGACACGCGCTCTAACCATCTGAGCTACTCGCCCTTTGCGCCCAGCATTATAACATCTGCACGCCTAGAATGCAAATCAAACGTTGGCCCAATCCTCAACGCAAGGTCGACAGAATCTGTTCCAGAAGGTCGTCGTCCAGGAACGAGCCCTTGTGCAACAGGGACTCGATCTGGCCGCTCAGGCGGCGTCGCTCGCTGCTGGTCAGCGTCTTGGCGGTGATGACAATAATCCGCGTGTCGGCCAGGTCTTTGCGGGCGCGGATGGCTTCGATGACGTCAAACCCGTCCATCTCGGGCATCATCAGGTCCAGGAGGACGAGGTCGGGGTGCTGCTCCTGGATCAGCTCCAGGCCCTCGCGGCCGCCGCCGGCCTCAAAGATCTGGTAGTCTCCCCGGGCCTGCAACACGCGGCGCAGGAGCCGCCGGGCATCCGGATCGTCCTCGACAATGGCAATTCGCTGAATCCGGTTGTCGAGGCGATCCAGTGAGGTCAGGATGCCCTCTTCGGCGTGGTGAGCGGGCTCCGTCTCGGCGACGTCCACGCTTTGCGCCCAGGTATCGCCCAGGAGGTGCTTCTCGACGGGAAAGGTGTGGCCCGAGCAGTTGACGACCACGACGTCCTCGGGGCCGATGAGCCCCGAGCTGACCATCTTGAACAGGCCGGCAAAGGCGAGGCCGCTGGCGGGCTCGACAGACAGCCCGTCCATCTTGGCCATGACGTGCATGGCACGAAAGCTCTCGTCGTCGCCGACGGCTTCCATGGTGCCCCCGTGCTCCAGGATGATGCGGCGCAGGTAGGTGTAGGCCATGCCAGGCTGGCCGGTGGCCACGGTGGTGATGACCGTGCGCGGATTGGTGACCGGCTCGGCGACCTCCAGGCCCTTGGCAAAGGAATTGGCCATGGGCGCGCAGCCGCTGGCCTGGATGCAGGCCAGCTTGGGAAGGCGGTCCACGAGGCCCAGGTCATACAGCTCCTTGAATCCTTTCCACACCCCGATAGGGCCCAGGCCGCCGCTCACTGCCTGGATGTACCAGTCGGGCGCGCGGAAGGGAGGCCAGCCCGCCTCCCCGCCGCCGTCCCGGGAAGCAGGGGAGCCGCCGGACAGGATGCCGCGGATGGCACAGCCGCCGGACATGGCGTCGCCCAGTTGCTCGGCCAGCTCGAAGGAGAGGGTCTTCATGCTCTCCTTGGCGGCCAGGCTGCGCAGGCCCTGATCAAGGTGCAAGTTCTTGCGACGGGCAAAGTCGGCGGCCACCTGCTTGGTCTGGTCGTACGTGCCGGTGACCTTGATGACGTCGGTGCCGTACAGGGCCACCTCGCGCATCTTTTCCGCCGGCACGCTGCTTGTCAAGAAGGCCCACAGCTTGATGCCGGCCAGGGCCGAGTAGGCGGAATAGGAGATGGCGACGTTGCCCGTAGACGCCACCACCGCCTCGGTTATGCCCTGCTCCTTCATGACCGAGATGGCCAGGGCAGCCTGGCGATCTTTGAACGAGCCCGTGGGGCCCTGGCGCTCGTCCTTGATATAGATGTGCGGCCGCCCGAGCATCATGCCCAGGTTGGTCGCGTGCAGCAGCGGCGTGCCTCCCTCGCCCATGGTCAGGATGTTGGCCGGGTCCTGCAGGGGCAGCAGCTCCCAGTAGCGCCACATGTTAAAGGGCCGCTGGGCCAATTGGGCGGGCCAGCGGGATCGGATGGATTCATAGTCGTACACCACGTCCAGCCACGGACCGCCGCATGCGGGACAGGCCAGGAGGCGAGAGTTCAGGGCCTCGCGGTATTGGCAGGCTGGGCAGTAAATCCAGGACGCTTTCGACATGTGTCAGTGTACCTTTCGACGTAGAATCAGTTTCGGACCTTTTTCAGGACAGTCAGCAGATCGTCGCGGGTGATGGGCTTTTGCAAGCAGGCGGCTGCGCCCATGCTCAGCCCTCGCTCCAGCCCCTCCATGATGCTGCACAGGATGACGGGAATGCTGGCCGTCTGGGGGTCGGTCTTGAGCGCCTCGAGGACCTGCCAGCCATCCATGCGCGACATGAGGACGTCCAGGGTGATGGCCACCAAAGGACCCTGGCCCTCGGGCCGCGCGGCCAGGCTGCGGGCCACGTCGAGGGCCGCCGACGAATCGAGGAGACCCACGACCTGGTAGCCGTTGCTTTCCAGGTAGCGCTTGAGGAGGGTGATGACCCCCGGATCGTCGTCGACGGCGAGGACGAGCTCCTTGCCAGCAGGAGCCTGTGCCTGATCCTCCCAGGCGGGCATCCTGGCCTCAGGCACCTCGTAGCCACGCAGCGGGCTATAGATCGGCAGGGTAAAGTGAAAGGTTGTACCCTGACCGGGCTGGCTCTCGACCCAGATCTCGCCACCGTGCATCTGCACAAAGCTGCGGCTGATGGCCAGGCCCAGGCCCGTGCCACCTGCTCGCCGGGTCGTAGAGGCATCCACCTGCTGGAAGGGGATAAAGAGGCGCTGTTGAGCTTGGGGATCGATGCCGACGCCCGTGTCGGCGACGCTGATGAGCACAAACTCCCCGGTGTGGCCCTTGACCCCGGCGCTCAGCGCAATGTACCCCTCTTCCGTGAATTTGGCGGCATTGGACAGGAGGTTGATGAGAATCTGCCGCACCCGCTGGGGATCCGCCCAGACGACCGGGAGATCCGGCGGAACCTCAACGCGCAGCTCGATGGGCCGGTCCTTGATGAGGGCGCGCGTTGTGCTGATGGCGGTGTCCAGGATCTGGGGCAGGCGCACCTCCTCGAAGGCCAGCTCCATCTTGCCCGCTTCGATCTTGCTCATGTCGAGGATGCTGTTGATCAGCCCCAGGAGGTGCTGGCCGCTGTTATAGATCGAGGTGAGGTCGGCTTCCTGAAGCTCGGTCAGGGGGCCATCAATCCCCTTGAGGATGACGCGGGAGAAGCCGATGATCGAGTTGAGGGGCGTTCGCAGCTCGTGGGACATGTTGGCCAGGAACTGGGTCTTGAGGCGGTCGACCTCCCGCAGCTGCTCGGCGGTCTCCATCAACTGCCGGTAAGCCCGGGCGTTCTGGATGGCGATGGACGCCTGGCTGGTCATGGTCGTCAGCAGCTCGAGGTCCTCCTGGCTGTAGGCGCCGGGCCGGCCGCTGTGCACCGATAGGACCCCGAAGACCTGCTCGCGAAAGACGAGGGGGATGCCGGCGTAGGAGCGGGTAGCCTGTTCGGCGGGCCACAGGTGCCACGCCTTCAGCTCCGGCGGCGGGTCCAGGAGGTCGGGGATGCGGACCGGCTGGCCCTGTTCTATGATATAGGGTGCGAGGCCCGTCCTCGCCGAGACGTCCTGCCGCCCCCGTTCGCTCCTCTCTGTAGATGCCCCTTCCTCGGGTGGGGGCAGTTGAAGAGGTCCATCGACGCCCATCACCAACGGGTATTCGATGAATTCGCTCCCCTGGTCATAGAGCGCGACAGCAAAGAGGCTGACGTCGACGATGCGGCACGTCTGCCGGTAGAGGGCCTGCAACACGCCGTCGAGGTCAAGGGCAGAGGTGATGTCTAGCCCGACGCGATGGAGGGTGGCGAGCTGGCCGGCACGGCGGCGGGTATCGGCCAGGAGGCGCGCGTTCTCGAGGGCCAGGCCCACCTGGTCGGCGACGGTCTGGACGAGGGCAATCTCGTCGGCCGTCCACTGGCGGCCGGGGTCGACGTCCTGCAGATCGAGCCCGCCGATGACCTGGTTGCGCAACTTGATCGGGGCCGCCAGGCCCGAGTGGCTCACCTGGCCGGCCAGGGTCGCGGCCTGCTCCTCCCCGCAGCCGGGGACCGCCACGGGCTGGCCCCGGCGAAGGGCGGTGACGAGCTCGGGAGGCCAGGGATCGGGCTGGGCGGGAGCGCCCGGGCGGCGAAAATCGTAGACCAGTTCCTCCTGGCCCGCGTCGGCGACCACTCTGTCCCATTCCTGCTCGACAAGCTGGCGGTGCAGGTTCCGGACATCTTCCAGCATGCGTTGAGTCTCGCGAAAGAGCCGGGCGTTTTCGATGGCGATGGCCACCTGGTCGGCCAGGCTGCTGAGGAGGGCGACGTCCTCCTGGTCGTAGGCATTGGGCTCCAGGCTCTGGATGTCGAGGACGCCGATGATGGTAGACTCCTCGCCGGCTGCCTCTCCACCGCTCGTGGAGTGGGTGCGCAGCGGCAGAGCCATCTCCGAGCGGGTGCCCTCCAGCTCTGGCGCGGTCACGTAGACGGCATCCTGGTCCACGTCCAGGGCGATGCGGGGCTCGCCCAGGGCCGCCACGGTACCGACGATGCCTTCCTCCCCGGCCCGGAGGCGGTGGCCGCGGGCGATCATCCGGCGGCCTCCCTCGCTGCTGGCGGCAACCAACACGGCCACCTTCCCGCCCTTTCCCGTGCCATCCCCATGGACGCCACCCCCCAGCCTGGGTGCATCCTCCAGCAAAAAGATGCCGGCGTGGTACCAGCCAAAGTGCTGGCTGATGGCCTGGGCGATGTGGGGCAGCAGCTCGTCCAGCTCGCGGATGGAGGCGATGGCCCGCGCCACTCCGGCGCTGGTCTGAAGCTGGAGGGCACGGCGCTCGGTCCGGGCCGTGATCTCGGTCAGCTCGCGGGTGCGCTCGGCGACGCGGACCTCTAGCTCTGCGCCCCTGCGCTCCAGCTCCTCGCGGGAAGCGCGAAGGTTGGCAGCCATCTGGTTAAAGCTCTCGGCAAGGTCTTGCAGCTCGTCGCCGGTGCGGACGTCGATGACGTGGTCGAGGTTGCCTGCGCCCAGCGTCTGGGCTCCGCGCTGGATTTCGAGGAGGGGACCCACGAGACGCCGGGGAATGGCCAGCCCCAGGGCGCCTGCCACCAGAAGCCCGACGACGAGCAGCACGGCCAGGACGACGACCATGTTGCGCACGCCGGCCATGGCCTCTGTGGTGGGCAGCTCGACGACCATGGCCCAGGGCGTGTTGGGAAATTCAGCCACGGCACCGATAACCTGCTCGTCGGACAGCCCCACGTAGCGATGGGGAAGGGCCTCGGGCTGGAGGGCAAGGTCTTCGTCCACGGCCATCAGGCGGCGAACGATGGGCACGTGGTCCAGCGTCTGCCCCTCCAGGGCCAGAAAGCGGTTGATGTTCGAATGGGCCACGATCTGGCCCGTGCGGCGGTCGACGATGTACGCGTAGCCGGCCTCGCCCACCTCGACGCCGGCGATGGCGTCCCACATGCCCTTGACACTCACGTCGGCGGCCAGGGTGCCGGAGCGGTCGTACTGCTGCTCGAGGGGCACGGCCACCAGGATGGTCGGGTAGCCGGCATAGGCCGGCAGGCGAACCTGGCTCGCGACGTATACCTCTCCGTGCATCGTCCGCTCCAGGGCAGGCGAGCCGGCCCAGGAACCCAGCTCCTGGGCGGGATAAGTATAGGCGATAGAGACCCTCGCCAGCTCGCTGCCCTGGTCGTTCAGGAGGGTCAGCTCCTGGAAGACGTCGGGGTATTGGGAAATGATGGTCTGAAGCTGCTGCTGCTGAATTTCCATGCTGCGCAGCAGGAGCGAGTGTACCGAGGCGGCATGCCCGTAGGCCCAGAGCATGTCCTGGGCGCGCACCAGGTAGGCCGACGCCACGTGCACCGCCTCATTGGCCGTCTTTTGCTGGCGGATGGTGATCTGCTCGAGCTGGATGCGGTAGCTCAGGACGGTCAGGAGCACGCCGACGATCAACAGCAAAGCGCCGGCCAACAGGGCAAAGGTCCGGCTCAACCGGGTGGCCAGCCCCCGACCACCGCGACGTTGGCCGTGCTGGCCGGAGGGCAGCCTGGCTTCCGAGGGGCTCAATCCAGTCACGCTTCATCCTCCTGCACAGCCTCGTCCACCGGCACGCCTTCGCCTCCTCCGTCGCCCGTCGTGCTCCCCTCGCCGGGCAAAGAGGATCGGGCAGCCAGCGTCTCTGGCGGCGCGACGTCCAGGGCATCCCCGGCCGTTCCTTCGGCTCCGCTCAGGACATGCCCTTCGGCTCCGCTCAGGACATGCCCTTCCTCGGATCCCGGGGGCAGGGCATCGGCTGCCAGCCGCACCAGGGCTCGAGGCGTACCCAACGCCCGGGCCAGCTCACTGGCCGTCGTTTCCAGGATGGCCTGCACGTCGGTAGAGGCCCGGATCCGCGAGGTGATCTCGCCGATGAGGCGTTCCCGTTCGGCCGAGCGTTGGCTGTCGGCAAAGAGGCGCGCCGCCTCGAGGGTCTGGGCCAACTGCTCGCTGACCGCCTGGACGAGGGCCAGGTCGTCTTCCGTCCATTGCCGGCTGCCGGGGGGCGCTTCGACGCCGAGCACACCCAGCGTCTGGCCGCGCAGCGTGATGGGCACCGCCAGGCCCCCCCGTCCGTCCTCGGGCAGCGCCGAGTACCCTCCCCCCAGCGCGCGCTCCATTTCGGGACGCCACAGGTCGGGCACGCTGGCGACCTTCCCGGCGGGGCCTTTGCCACCGCCAACGGCCCTGCTCGGTGTCTCGCCCCCCTCCTCCTGCCTGGCCGGTGCCAATCGCTCGTAGAGCAAGCCGCCGGCGTTCAGCGCCCGGTACTGGCGCAGGTGCTCCTGCCAGGCGCCGCGCAAGTAGCCGCGGTGCGTCTTTTCCACCTCGGCCAGTGCGGCCTGGGTCTCCTCGAAGAGGCGAGCGTTCTCCAGGGCAATGGCTGCCTGGTTTGCGATGGCGAGGAGCAGATCGCAATCCCGGGGACCATAGTGCCGTGGATGGTCGTAGCTTTGCAGGGCCAGCACGCCCAGGACACGGTCGCCGACCTTGATGGGCACTCCCACCCAGGAGAGCGCCATCGGACCCACGCCCATCACCCCGATCTCGCGGAACCTTTCCGGCAGGTTCTCCTCTATGAGGAGCGGCTGGCCGGTGCGGATGACGTACTCGGTGAGGCCCGCTCCCTTCCGGCGAGGCGCGGCGGGCCGCCGCCGGTTGCCCTCGACCATGATCGGAAACCAGACCTCTTCCATCTCCGGGTCGTAGCGTGCGAGGTAAAAGTTGGTCGTGTCCAGGAGACGCGACGTGTTTCGATAGACGGTCTCGACGACGGACTCTACGTCCAGGGCAGCGGCGAGGGCCGCTCCCATCTCGTTCAGCAGGGCCAGCTCGTTGGCCCGCGCCTGGAGTTCTGCGGCCAGGCGGCTCTGTTCGTCGGCGGCGGCCGCCTGTTCTGCCAGTTGCTGCTGGGTCTGCTGGAAAAGGCGACGGTTCTCGACGGCGATGGCCAGTTGGCCCGCCAGGGACCGGTAGGGCCGGATCTCGCGGGCCGTAAAATGATGGGGCTTGTCGGCCACGAGCATGAGCAACCCGCTCTGGCGGCGACCGACCCACAGGGGAAGGATGGCCAGCGCGCGGCTGTCCTGTTGCGCCAGGGCAGCGCGGGTTGCAGCGTCCAGGCGCTCGTCGGCATCGACGTCTTGCACAAAGATGGGCGCCGGGGCAAGGGTGAGACGAGCCGCCGGAAAGTCGCTGAGGGCAAAGCGCGCGCCCACGGGCAGGGGCCGCCTTCCGCGCTCCGAATGCCAGTTGGCGATGCACGAGAGGGCGATGGGCCTTTCGTGCTCGTCCCGTTCGATGCTCCACAGCACCGCGCGGTCGATCCCGGGCAGGAACATTCCCTCGGCAACGGCGGCCACGATGTCCTGGAGATCGCCGGCGGCGGCCAGGAGGCGGCTGACATTGTAGAGGGTTTCGGTTTCGGCCAGGGCGTCTTCGGTTTCGGCAAACAGCCGGGCATTGTCGATGGCCGCTCCCGCCTGGTTGGCCAGCGATTGCAGGATGGCCACGTCCTCCTGGCTAAAGGCGTTGACGTGGTCGCTCTGCACCGACAGGACGCCGATGATCCGGCCCTTGACCTTGATGGGTGTGTCCAGCTCGGCGCGCACCGGCTCCAGGCCCTCCCCCTGGCTGTAACGCGAGTCGAGGGTGACGTCGTTGACCATGAGGGGCCGGCCCTGGTTGAAGGCGGCCACCGTCAAGCCAGTCCCGCCGAGGGGCATCCTCACCTCGCCGCGTTCGAAGCGCTGCTTCGAATCGCCCACGGCGCTGCCGCTGCGAAACGCCAGCTCATCACCTTCCAGGAGAAAGATGCCGACGAAAAAGTAGTCGAAACTTTCCTTGACCCTCTCCACGATCTCGCGGAGCACCGCGTCGACGTCCAGGACAGACGTCATGGCGCTGGCCACCTCGAACAACAACTGCTGGGCACGGGCCCTGCGACGCGATTCTTCCAGGAGGCGGACGTTGCGCAGGGCGCCGGCCACCTGGGCGCCGATGGTCAAGAAGAGCGCCAGGTCGTCGGGACCATAGGCGTTCTCCTTGTCATAGTCCTGAATGGCCATGACACCCAGCAGTTCGTTGGCGGCGAGAAGGGGCACGCCCAGCCAGGAACACGCGTACTGGCCCAGGATGCCTATGGCCCGGTCCTCGTGGAAGGCCTGGACCTCCCGGCGATTGGCAAAAAGCACCGGCGTGCGGTGGCGGATAATGTGGCCCGTCAGGCCGCGATCAATGGTATAGCGGGCCAGAGCCTGCCGCTCTCCACCCTCTACGTGAAACGCCGAAGTCCACGCCTCGCTCCCTTCCTCGTAGGTGGCAATGTAAAAGTTGCTGGCGACGTACAGACGGCTGACCTGCGCGTGGACAATCTCGAACAGGTCTTCCGGGCTCAACGCCAGGCTCAGGGCCCGCCCGATCTCGTTGACCATGGCCAGCTCGGTGATGCGGCGCTCGCGCTCGTCAAAGAGACGGGCATTCTCGATGGCATTCCCCAGTTGGTCGGCCATGGTCTGCAGCACGGCAACGTCTTCGGGGCTAAAGGCCGAGGGCCGATCCGACTGGATGGTCATGGCCCCCACCACCCGGCCGCGGCTGTTGAGGGGCAGAGCCATCTCCGAGCGGGTCTCGGGCAGGAAGGGATTGTCAAAGCGCACCGCCTCGGCACCCACGTCCAGGGCGATGCGCGCCCGGCCATCGGCCAGGCAAGCGCCGATCATCGAGCTGCCGCCGACGGGCAGGCTGTAGTCCTGGTCGAGCATGGCCCGGCCGGCCGGCCCCGTCCCGGCGCGCAGCACGGCCCGGCCCCTTGCCTCGGCGCCCTCCGCCTCGTCGCCGGGAGAAGGCGTCGTGTCGAGCAAAAAGATGCCCACGTAATAGAGGTCAAACCGCTCCCGGATCAGCTCCACGGCCAGGGGCAGGAGCTCGGCGACGCTGAGCACCGAGGACGCGGCGCTGGAAATGGCCGCCGCGGCCTCCAACTGCCTGGCTCGGCGGCGGGTCTCTTCGGCCAGGCGCCGGCTCAGGGCCGTCTCCTTCTTGCCCCCGGCGCGGGGTGTGCGCCGCTCCTTTCTGGCCTGCTCAGGCACCGGCCTCACCTCCTTCCTGCGATCCGCCGCCATCGGTCGGGCCCGCCTCCGCGGCGGTCACAGCCCTGGCAGAAGACAGGAGCTGCTCCTCTGTGCCCAGGCGTACGTAGGCCCGCGGCGCGCCCAGCGCCCTGGCCAGCTCGACCACGGTGCTCTGCAGAATGGCTTCCACGTCGACGGCGCGGCGCATCTCCTCGGTGACCTGGCGGATGGCCCGCTCCCGGGCTGCACGGCTCTGCGTGTCGCGGTACAACCGGGCACTCTCCAGGGCGGGATCCAATTCTTCGACGATCCGCTCCAACAGCGCCACCTCTTCCGGGCTCCAGGCGCCGGCCGAGGCGGGCTTGTAGGTTTCCAAGACGCCGATGACCTGGCCGCGCACGCGGATGGGGATCGCCAGCGAGTGCCGGTCCCCGTTCTGAGGGGAGGCCGACTGCACGGTGCTTCCGTATTCCAGGGCGAGCCTGGCTTCGTCTCCCAGGGGCTCGTCGTAGGGGATCACGCCCCGCTCGTAGCTGCGATACCCGAGGCCACCGGCACCCTCCTGGGACAGGCGGGACTGGAGGAGCTGCCCCCAGGCTTCGCGGCTCAGCTCACCGTACGCCCGTTGCGCCGCCTCCAGGGCCTCCTGGCGCTCGGCGAAAAGGCGGGCATTGTCCAGGGCCACTGCCACCTGGTCGGCCAGCGTTTGCAGCGCGACAACCGCCTCGGGGCGAAAAACGTCGGGTTCGGTGTGCTGCACGGTGATGGCGCCCAGCACCTGGCCGCGAGAGCGCAGCGGCAGCGCGGCCTCGGCGCGCGTTTCGGGCAGCTCGGGAGCCGCCAGGCGGGCGACGTCGGGGCCGGCTTCCAGGGCCCCCATCTCGCTGATGTGGGCCACCCGGGCCTCGCGGTTGGCAACGCACCAACCCACCATGGAAGCGCCCCCGATGGGCAGCTTGTGGCCGCGGGCGAGCATGGCCTTGCCTGCCTCGCCGGTGGCGGCGCGCAGCACGGCCCACTCGCCCGTTTCGTCCACGAGAAAGAGGCCCGCATAATAGAGGTCAAACTCGCGGCGAATGAGGTCGACCACCTGCTGCACCAGCACATCGACTTCCAGGATGGAGGCTGCCGCCCGCCCCACTTCGGCCGCCGCTTCCAGGTAGCGGGAACGCAGCCCCAGCTCGCGGGTCCGCTCGGACACGCGCTCTTCCAGGCCGCCGATGAGGTCCCGCAACTGGGTCGTCATGCTTTCAAAGGCGCGAGCCAGCATACCGATCTCGTCTTCGCGCCGGGCGCCGGCCGCTGCCTGGCCGCTCAGCCCGGCATAGTCCCCCAGGTCTCCGCCGGCAATCCGCGTCGCCGATTCGGCCAGGCCCGCCAGGGGTACGGCAATGCCCCGCGTGAAACGAAGCGAGACGCCGACGGCCACGAGCACCCCCAGGAGGCCGACGGCGGCCGCGATTGCCAGGAGGGTATAGACGGGACGAAAGGCCTCGTCTTGCCGCTGCTCGGCCACAAGCACGGCCTCCAGCTCGGGAAGCCAATGCCAGGCCCCCACCACCGCCTGCCCCTCATAGTTCTCGTATAGCCCGGAGCCATGCCTCCGGTCCGCAATGGCCCGCCGGATGGCCTGGCTGTCAATCCAGACGTTGGTCACGCCCGCTCGTGTGGGTGTGAGCAGGGTTTGATTGCTCCCCACGAGATAGGTTTCACCGGTGACGCCCAGCCCGGTACGCTCGGCCATGATGGCCGTCAGCTTGGTGACGCTGGCCCGGCCAACCAGGACCCCCAACACCTCGCCCTGGTAGTTGACCACCGGGCGCGACGCGTACACAGAGGTGCGCCGCAGGCCGGGCGAGAAACGCGGCGGCTGCAGATACGGCCCCTCCAACCCCTGGCGGAAATAGGACTGGTTAGAGACCATCGCGTCGGTCTGCGTGGGATCGGTAGACAATGCCACCCGGCCGTCCAGAGCGACGAGCATCAGCTCCTCGAAGCGGCCCGTTTGCAGCATCACCTGCTGGAAGCGAGACTTGACGACGCCCTGGGCGAGGATGGCGGTGGCCGGATCCTGCACCCTTTCCAGCAGCACAATGGCGCGGCGCATGACATCCTCGCCGGTGAGGGCCAGCACCAGGTCGAATTGCAGGTCCGCCCGCCAGGTCGCGATCTCGGCCTCTTTCAGGATGGCGACCGACGCCAGGTGATCCGTCATCTGCTGCTGAAAGCCCCGCGAGCCGCCAACGCCCATCGCCAACCCGAGGACGAGCACGGGCAACAAGACCAGAAGCACAAAGGCGACGAGCAACCGGGTGCGGATGCTGGCTATCCGGATACGAGGCATTGCTTTCCTGCCCGATCTGGCCATGCTACACCCCCTCTCCGCCGTTGGCGCCGGCCTCGCCTTGCAGCCGCACCACCACTTCCGGCAGGTCGAGAGCCTGGCGTATCTCCTGGGCAGCGGTCTGAAGGACCGTCTCCAGCTCCAGGCTCTCGCGGATGCGGCCTACCACCTCGGCCATCAGGCGGTCGCGGAAGGCGCGATGCTGAGTGTCCTGGTAGAGACGGGCACTGTCCAGGGCCACCTCCAACTGGGCCGTGAGAGACTCCATGAGGGCCCTTTCCTCCACGGTCCAGCCACCGGCGCGGTCCCGCTTGCGGAGGGCCACGGTACCGATTTCGTGGCCTCGAATGCGGATGGGCACGACGAGGGTAGAGCCATCGGCGACCGCGGGAGCCGCGGCGCCGGCCTCTCGTCGCCCATCCCTGGAAAGTGGCCGCACGGGCTCGCCGGGACGGCTAACGTAGCCCATGTCTCCGCGCCCGCGTACCAGGTCGGCCCACGCATCACGGCTGATCTCGCCATACGCCCGGCGCTCGGCCTCGAGGGCCGCCTGGCTCTCGGCAAAGAGACGGGCATTGTCCAGGGCAACTCCCACCTGGTCGGCCATGGTCTGCAGGGCCGTCACCGTGCCGGCGTCAAAGAAACCTTCCTGGGTGTGCTGCACGGTCAGGGCTCCGATGATCTGGCCGCGGGAGCGCAGGGGCAGGGCGGCCTCGGCGCGGGTCTCGGGCAGCTCTGGAGTGGCCAGGCGGACGGCATCCTGGAGAGCATGCGAGGCGACGCGTGCCTGGCGGTGGGCAATGCTCCAGCCCACCATGCCCTCGCCCACGGGGATGCTGTGGCGGCGCGCCAGCATGGCCCGCCCCGCTTCGCCGGTGCCGGCGCAAAGCTCCGCTACCTCCTGGCTCTCGTCCAGGAGAAAGAGGCCCACGTAGTAGAGGCCAAATCGTTGGCGGATGAGCTGGACGACTCGCTCCATGAGGAGGTCGACCTCCAGCATGGAAACAGCCGCCTGCCCCACTTCGTACGAGGCCTCCAGGTAGGCCGAGTGCTTTTGCAATTCTTCGGTTCGGGCCTGCAGCTCGTCGCGGCTGGCGGCCGCCTCCTCGTAGGCCCGGCTGAGGGCGGCCGAGGTACGAGCCGCCTGCTCCAGGCTTTCGATGCCCTGGCTGATGGCAGTGTGCAGCAGGAGCGACACCAGCCCGAGCATGACCAGGAGGGCGATGAGCTGCGAAAAGGGAGCCACGGGTTGCACCGTGACGACGAGCAGTCCGTTGATCTCGGCCAGGTAGACGGCGATGGCCGTCAGGCCAGAGACAAGGCCGGCCCACAGGCCACCACGCCGACCCAGGAGCAGGGCTGCCAGGGCCACGACGACAAAGTAGCCCGTACTGCCCAGATCGCGAATGCCCAGGTAGGTGACGAGGGAACCGGTAATGATAAGGTAGAAAGAGACGACCAGGATGATGGAGACGAGCTGCACGTGACCGCGCCGTAGGAGCCAGAACGAGCCCAGGACGATGGCGCCCATGAGGGCGGCCAGGCCAAGGATCTCGCGCAGTTGCGCGGGAATGGCAATGGCCGCGACGACAGGCACCACGATCAGGATCGCCAGGATCAGCAACAGGGTTCTGTTCGCCAGTTGGGCAGCCCGGGTCTTGGCCATGTCCGGAAAGACCGGTGCGGCGAACGTGCTCTTGGACAAGAAGCGGCCTATCATCTCGGTCCTCTCATGGGTTCCGGCGCTCCCCCGCCCTGCCCGGTGACGTCTCCCACCGGCTCCAGATCGTCGTCGCCATCGTCCTCAGGCGCCGACGGAGCCGGCCCATCGGGTTCCGGGGTCTCGGGCATCCCCGCCCTCGATTCGCCGCCCGGCTCCGCCCCACCCCGAATCCGCAGCTCGACTTCTGCCAGATCGAGGACCTGGCGCATCTCTCGCGCCGCCGACCGCAGCACCGTGTCGACGTCGAGGGTCTGCCGGATGCGTCCCGTCACCTCGCCGATGAGGCGCTCGCGGGCGGCCAGCCGCTGCGTGTCCTGGTAGAGGCGGGCACTCTCCAGGGCAACGCCCAACTGGTCGACGAGGGTCTGGAGCAGCGCCATCTCCTCGTCGCTCCAGGTGCCCGCCCCCGCCGCCTTGTGGGCATCGAGGACGCCGACCACCTGGTCGCGGACGCGGAGGGGGACGGACAATGCCTGGCCGTTTTCGCCGCCCCGGGCCACCACCCTGGCCTCCAGGGCAGCTTCCTTCAGCTCGTCCGGCCAGCAGTCCGGATCGGGCAATACGTCGTCGGGATCGTAGCGCTGGCCGAGCCCCGGCCGCGCCTGGAGCACCTGCTGCCAGGTCTCCCGGGTCAACTGGGCAAAGGCCCGCCGTTCGGCGTCGAGGCGCTCGCGGACCTGGCGGAACAGGCTGGCGTTGTTGATGGCCACGGCAATCTGGTCGGCCAGAAGCTGGAGAACGACCAGATCCTCCTCGTGAAACGCGGCCGGCTCCTGGCTCTGCACGTCGAGGACGCCGATGATCTGGCTCCTGGCGCGCAGCGGCAGCGCGGCTTCGGAGCGCGTCTCGGGCAGATCCGGATTGTCGAAAAAGGCGGGATCTTGGCCCACGTCCAGGGCGATGCGCTGTTCGCCGCCGGCGGCGACGCTGCCCACGAGACCCTGGCCGAGGGCCAGGCGGTGCCTGCGCTCGAGCATCCGCTGCCCGCCCGGCGACGAGGCCGCGGCCAGCTCGGCATAGCCACGCCTCTCGTCCACCATAAAGATGCCCGCGTGGTAAAAGCCAAAGCGCACGGAGACGAGGCGCACGGTCTCGTTCAGCAATTCGTGCAGGTCCTGCAACTGGGCCGCGTCGCGGGCAAGGGTGGCGGCCATCTCTAGCTGGGTGCTGCGTCGCGCCAGATCTGCCGTCCGCGCGGCCACCTCTTCTTCCAGGCGGTCCCGCTCATCCTGAACCTGGCGCGACAGGCGGTAGCTCCTGTCCAGGGCTGCCACCAGGGGCCGCAGAAGGTGGTTCTGGGCGACGACGATGAACGTGCCCAGGCACAGCAGGATGAGGGTGTTGCTCAGCCAGCCGCTCAGGTTCGTCGACAGGATGGGCGGGGCAATGAGCACCCCGGCGATGTGGAGCCATCCCATGCCCATCATGGTCGCCATGCTGAGGACCAGCATGCCGATGGCGGTTTCCAGCCCGAACAGCATCCCACCCATGAGGGGCAAGAGCAGCAGAAACAGGCGGCCACTGCCACCTCGCCCATCGCCCACCAGGTCGAGAAGGCCCAGCATATATACGATGGACACCAGCAGGCCGGCACGCACGACGTAGGGCACGCGCCGCCAGTAGGCAACCGCCAGGATGACGAGGTAGGCTGCCCAATAGCTGGGGATCGTCCACAGGATGCCCCGCGAGTAGTCATAGTACGAGCCCGCTGCGGCCACGGCAGGCACGATCACGACGAGGGCGCGCAGCCCGCCCCGGACCAGTCGCTCCCGCAGATCCTGGATCTGGCGTGGATCCGGCGTCGCTCCGCTCTCTTCCGTCATTCCCTCTGGCATCCGTTCTGTCACTAGATCCTCGTTGCCGTCATGCCCGCGTCCTGAGCCGTTCTCCATGTCCATCGTCACCTGGTTCGCCTATCACCCCTGGACGTCCCCGGCGGGGACGGGGTCGTGGCTTTGCGGGGCGTCTCCGCCGGGATTCGCTGCCAGGTCGCCGGGCAGCAGCCTCAAGTCCAGGGCCGCCAGGCCCATGGCGTCGGCGATCTGGTTCACCGCAGTCCTCAACACCGTCTCCATGTCCAAAGTCTGGCGAATGCGCGCCGTGACCGCGCCGGCCAGCCGCTCCCGGGCGGCCCGGCGCTGCGTCTCCTCGTACAGGCGGGCGCTGTCGAGGGCCACCCCGAGCTGATCGAGGAGGGTGCGCAGCACGTCCAGTTCTTCGTCGGTCCAGCCACCGCCGCCCTCCTTGCGAAAGCTCAGGGCGCCGATGGTTCCCTCGCGGACGCGCAGGGGCAGCGCGACGCGAACCGCGCCATCCTCGTCCTCGTGAGCAAACGCGATTCCCTCCCCCAGGGCCTGCTGCATCTCGGGCGGCCAATCTCCCTGCGACGGGACGAGGCCATCCTCGGTGGAGCGAAAGCCCCACTGCTCCCTGGCGGCCGCGAGACGATGCCAGGCCTCGGCACTCATCTCGCCGTAGGCGTGGCGCTCGGCCGCCAGCGCCTGCTGGCTCTCGGCAAAGAGGCGGGCGTTGTCGATGGCCACCGCCACCTGGTCGGCCATGAGCTGCAGGACGGTGACGGTCTCCGGGTCAAAGGCGCCGCCCATTTCGTGCTGCACGGTGAGGGCGCCGATTACCTGGCCGCGCGAGCGAAGGGGGAGCGCGGCTTCCGACCGCGTCTCTGGCAGCTCGGGGGTTGCGAGGCGCACGATGTCGCGGGCTGCCTCGCCGGACACCCTCGCCTGCCCGCGGGATACGGCCCAACCGATCATGCCCTCGCCCACCCGGATGCGGTGGCCGCGGGACAGGAGGGCCTTGCCCGCCGTCCCGGTGCCGGCCCGCAGCACGGCCCAATCGCCGGCCTCGTTCAGCAAAAAGAGGCCCACGTAATAGAGGCCAAAGCGCTCGCGAATCAGGTTCACAACCTGGCCGATGAGGCGATCGACGTCCAGGATGGAGGCGGCCGCGCGGCCCACCTCCGCCGAGGCCTGGAGATAGTTCGAGCGGCGCTCCAGATCCCGGGTTCGCTCGGCCACGCGGGTCTCCAGGCCAGAGACCATGTTGCGGAGCTGGGCGGCCATGCGGTTAAAGCCGGACGCCAGCCGGCCGATCTCGTCCTGGCGGGCCACCTCCACGCGCCGAGAAAAGTCACCGGCGGCCACGTGCTCTACGGTAGTAGACAGGGCCTCGATGGGACGCACGATGCGCCGCACGGCGACCAGGCCGGCGGCCGTCGCCAGCACGATGCCTCCCAGGACTGCGACGGCCGTGATAAGCAGGGTGTTCATGGCCAGCCTGAAGGCTTCGGACGTGGCCTTTTCGGCGACGACCAGGAGCGACTGCTCGCCAAAGTGGATGGTCTCGAAGGCCAGCACAACCTCGGGCGCGTCGAGGCCAGGATAGACGCCATCCTCCGCGGGCACCTGGAACCGGGTGCCGCGCAGCACCACCGACGGGTTGCGATGGGCGACGAGCCGCCCCTCCTGTGAGACAATGTAGACGCTCTCACCCTCGCCGACGGGCATGCCGGCGATGACGTCCCAGACCCTCTTCAGGCGCGCGTCGCCCACCAGCACGCCCCTTAGCTCGCCGCTGGTCCGATCGACCACCGGCAGGCCCATGGTGATGATGGGCTCGCCGAGCACCTGGTCAAAGCGCACCGGACTGTAATAGATTTCGCCGCTCCTCGACGGCACCCAGTACTCGGGCTGGCTGGCGCGCGAGCCCAGATCCTGGCGGCGATAGGTCCGCAGCCGCGAGACGCGGACCAGCTCCCGTCCGTCCCTGCTGAGGAGGGCCAGGTCGGCAAAGGCGTCCTGGTAGGCGAGCAGCTCGGACAGCACCTCGTGTTGTGCGCCCATCGGCAGCGAGTCAAGCCCCTTGACCTCGACGACCATGTGCAACTGCCCTTCCAGGCCCTCGACAAACGACTCGACCGCTGTCGTGACCCTCTGCACCATCGCCCTCTCCAGGCCCAGGACCTGCTGCTCCTGGGCCTGGAAGCTCTGCCGCGCCATGACCAGGCCAGAGAGCAGCAAGGGCACGATGGTCAGCGCCAGAAGGGTAACCGTCAGTTGTGTCCGCAGACTGTCTCTCATGCTGTTCCCGATCTTTTATCCATCCGCCCGGTCAAGGGGTCATGCCCCAGGACCGCGCACCTCAAGGCAGCCAGGCTTTCCAGATGTCTTCGTTTTCCGCCAGCCAGTCCCGGGCAGCCTCCTCCACGCTCTTGCCGTCCAACTGGACAGTGGCGAGCATGGCAATCTGATCCAGGTTGGTGTAGTTCATGTTCTTCAAGAACTGGTACGCCTCGGGTGCATACCCGCTCAGGCCCGACCAGAACACTTTGAACAGCAGGTCGGGCGGATAATCGCAATCGACCCCGCCCTCATCAATCCTGGCATAGCACTCGTCGCTGTAGGGCGGCAACTCCACGGGCACGAGATCATAGATCGAGTGCGCCCAGTGAGGGGTCCAGAAGTATATCACGATGGGCTGTTCTTTCTGGTAGGCCTCTTCCAGGGCCTCCAGGATTGCCTCCTCCGTATCCAGCCGGACCACCTCCATGTCCAGTCCCAGGTTGCGAATGATCTGCTCGTCGTACTGGACCCAACTCGGGTCGCCCGCCAGGAAACGCCCCTTCCCGCTCGAGCCCGGTCCTGCAAAGAGGGCCGCGTTGGCCGGGTCCTGCCATCCTCGCCACGTGGCCAGCTCGGGATGGGCGCGCACGACGTAGGAGGGAATATACCAGGCGATCTTGCCGATGGGCCCCAGGAGGCCCCCGTCCTCAACGCCGCCCCCCTCGACGTAGCGCCTCAGGTTTTCGCTGTGGCCCGAGGGCCAGATCTCCAGGCTGGCGTGCAACTCGCCGCTGGCCAGGGCATCCCACTGCGCGTATCCGTCAATGGTCACCGCCTCGACGGGATAGCCCATTTCCTCCTCGAGGATGATCTCGGCCAGCGCCACGTTGAGCTCGCTGGCCACCCAGGGAGACACGGCCAGCTTGACCACGGGCCGATCCGAAGCCGATGGGCCGGGGGGCTGCCCGCAAGAGAGCAAGGTCAAAGCGGGCACCAGTGCCAGGACCAGGACCAAATGCTTGATGAGCCGATTTGATGTCACGTTGTTCCTCTCACCCCTCAGCCGAATTTCCGTCTCCGTCCGCCGGAGTGACGGCCGGCCCCTTCGCTTCGCTCAGGACACGCCCGTTCGCTTCGCCCCGGACACGCCCGTTCGCTTCGCCCCGGACATGCTGGCCCTCGCCCCCGGGCATGGGAGCCTTGCCGATGCGCACCTCCACTTCGGAAAGAGAGAGCGCCCGGCGCATCTCTTGCACGGCCGACTGGAGGACGGAATCCACCTGTAGCGACTCGCGCATGCGCCCGGTGACGCCGGCGATCAGCCGGTCTCGCGCCGCACCGCGCTGCACGTCCTGGTAAAGCCGCACGCTCTCCAGCGCCTGGACCAGCTCCTCCGCCAGCCTGGCCAGCAGGTTGAGCTCGTCCTCGGTCCAGTGCGCGTCGCTACCGGCCTTGTGAAAGCGCAACAGGCCGATGGGCTCTTCGCGGAGGAGGAGCGGGACGGACGCCGTGCGACCGCCGCGATCGTCCTCGACCTGTACCCGGAGGGGAAGGCCCGGCGCCGGGCCTTCCGCCAGGGAGAGCACGCCCCCCGCGTCGCAGCGGTAGCCCCGCACCGGCCGCGCGCGAATCATGGCCGCCCACGCCTGGCGTTCGATCTCGCCATGGGCGCGCCGCTCGGCCTCCGCCGCGCGCTGGCTGGCCACGTAGAGCCGCGCGTTGTCCAGGGCCACGGCCACCTGGTCGGCCATCGCCTGGAGGACGACCAGCGTGTCGTCGTCCAGCGCCTGCGTACCGCCCGCACGCACGACGATGGCCCCCAGGACCTGGCCCCGGGAACGGAGCGGAAGGGCAGCCTCCAGGGGCTGCTCCGGCCCGGCGTCCTGCTGTCCGCCCCCCGCCAGGCTGCCCGGCTGCTGCTCTTCGGCCTCCTCCAGGTCATCGCGGCCGGGCGCGCCCGGCTCTGCCTGCCGGCTCACCTCCCAGCGGGCGTCGAGGATGGCCCGGCCCACCGTGCCCTCGCCCACCCGCAGGCGCAGGTCCCTGCTGGGCAGCGCCTGGCCTCCGGGTCCGGCCGTGGCATGGAGAACGATCCACTCGCTGTGCTCGTCGAGGAGATAGAGCTCCGTGGAGTCCAGGTCGAACTCCTGGCCGATGAGGCCCACCACCTCGCGCACAAGCTCGTCGGGGTTCAGGATCGAGCTCGCCGCCCGGCCCACCTCGGCCGACGCCTCCAGGTAGGTACTGCGGCGTTCCAGCTCGCGGGTGCGCTCCGCGACGCGCGCCTCCAGCGTCCCGATGAGGTCCCGCACCTGGCTGCTCATGCTGTTGAACGCCCGGGCCAGGGTGGCGATCTCGTCCCGGCGCGACAGCCAATCCGGAGATCCTTCGGCGTCGAGGGCCAGGCCCAGATCGCCGGAGGCGATGCGGCTGGAGCGAGTGGTCAACTGGGCCAGCGGCCCGGTGATGGTCCTCGTGACCACGAGCGAAATGCCAATGGCCAGAAGGACGGCGATGAGCCCCGCCAGGCCGATGACCAGGATCAACCCGACGCCAAAGCCAAAGGCTTCCTGCCTGTCTTGCTTGGCGACCATGCCGGCCTGCAGGGCGGGCAGCCAGCGGTAAGCGCCCAGGGCCATCTCGCCCCGGTAGTCGGCGTACAGGATGGAACCGCCCTCCCGCCGGGCCAGGGCCAGCCGCGCCGCCTCGGTGTCGACGACAAAATGCTCCCTTTGTTCCAGGCCTCCGGCCGAAGCGACGGGCATGAAGCGGAGACCGGTCAACAGGACGCCGTTGCGATCGACCAGGTAGATCTCGCCGGTCTCGCCGATCCACGCCTGCCGGTCCAGCATCTCGGTCAGCGAGGCGGTCCGCACCCTGCCGGCCAACACGCCCACGATGTTGCCCTCGAGGTCGACCACCGGGCGGGCGGCCATGATCACGACCTCGCCTTCGTCCCCTGCCCCGGCCTGCCAGGCCGGCGCTTCCCTGTAGATGGGTGGTTGCAGGTAAAAGTCGTCCAGGCCGCCCTGGAAGTAGAGCTCGGTAACCTGGTTCAGTCCCTGGTCTTCGGGCCGGGTAGAAAGGACCACCCTGCCTTTCGCATCCAGCAGAAGAAGCGACTCCAACCGCTCCGAGCGCGCCACCATCTGGTCGAGATAGGTGAGGGTGAAATACTGCTGGGCCTCGCTCGTCTCCGGGTCTTGCAGCAGCACCAGGATGCGAGGCGTGAGCTGGCTTTCTTGCAACACCAGGTCAAGGTCCTCTTCCAGGCCGCGAACCCAACGCCCGATTTCGACCTCTTTGATCCTGGCGACGGAATCGAGCTGGTTGACGACCAGCTCTCGCCCGTTCTGATAGACGATGGCAATGGCCGCGACGAGGATGATGACCGCGGTCAGCATCTCGACCAGCACAAAGCTGACGGCCAGGCGCGTGCGGATGGCGACGATGCGCCGGTAGCTTCGGACGATGCCCGCAGCGACGCCCGCGAGCAAAAAGGCTACGATGAACACGGCAAAGACGTCGCCGCTGTCGCCCAGTTGCTGCATGTCGTAGCGCTGGAAGGGCAGCCACGCCTCCATTTGATTGACGAACCAGGCATGGCCCACGTAGGCGGCCGTCAGGAGCGCCACCTGCGGGAACCGCCGCGGCAAGAGCAAGATGCCGGCGACGAGGAGCAGCAGGGCGGCGCCGGGAGCCAGGTAGAGGGTGACGCCCTGGTGAAAGAGCTCGGCGGAGGCAAAGGCCACCGCCGCGGCCGCCAGCACCCAGGCACCGGCGGCGTCGAGCCTCTCCCGTCGCCGATGTATGGCGGCCACCACGAGACAGGCCAGGGCCAGGGCCAGCCCCCCGGCGACGGCCAGGAACTGCCAGGCGCCAATGGAGACAAAGAAGAACAGGTTGAAGGCGGCAGTCAGGCAGGCGCCCGTCATGCCAAAGACCAACAGCCAGCGCAGGGTAGACTGGCGCTCGCGCACAGCTTCCGGTCCCATGCCGGGCGTGCCTCCCGGTTCGGCGGAATGCTTTTCGGGATTCGGCGACAAAGCACGGGGGTCCGCGGGCATGGTCATCCTTCCACCTCGCCTTCTCGTTCCGCCGGGACACGCGCATCGGGCACGTCGAGCCAGAGCTCGACCTCCGGGATGCCCAGGGCCTGGCGCATCTCTCGCACGCCGGCCTGGAGCAAGGCGTCAACGTCCAGGGACTGGCGCATGCGGGCCGTCACTTCGGCCAGCAGGCGGTCGTAGGCGGCACGGCGCTGCGTGGCGCCGAGGAGGCGCAGGTTCTCGGCGGCGAGGGCCACCCGCTCGGACACCGCCTGCACCGAGGCGACCTGCTCCGGCAGCCAGGGGCCCGCCGCCGCGTCCCGGTGAAAGCCGATGGCGCCGATGGGCACGTCGCGCAGCTTGACGGGGACGGCGACGAGATATGCACCCTGCTCTCCGTCCAGGTGAACGACGGGCTCGCCCGTGGCGCGGACCTCGGCAAAAATGGGCTCCCAGTCCACGCTCCCCTGCTCGTCGGCCGGGGCACCCGGCGCCTGCCAGCTCCGGGCCGGCTGCTGCTCGCCGGCCGGGCCGCCCGGCGCCTGCCACGCCTCGCCGGCGTAATGGCGATAGCGCGCCTCCAGCTCGCGCAGGCTTGAGCTGGTCTCGGACAGGAGTCGAAGGTGATCCAGGGAAGCGGCCAGTTGGCCGGCCACGGCCTGCGCAATCGGCACCAGGTGGGCCAGGTTGAGGGCAGCAGGGAACGCCTGCTCCCCGGCCTGGCGGGCCGCCGGGGAATGGAGGAGCAAGACGCCGGTGATGCGGCCGGACGCCCGGCCCTCGGGTTCCACGCCCCGGGCCACCGTCTCCGCGGACAGGGCACCCGCCGGTTCCGGGACGAGGGGAATTGCCAGGTCGTAGCCGGGTGGCCCGCCCGCCGGCGTAGCGTCGACGGCCAGTCTTTTCCGCGCAAGGGCATGGCCTACGACGACCGGCACCCGGGCCGGCCCACCCTTGCCCTGCAAGCCCCCGGTGGGCGCGGAGCCCGCGGTGCCGTGGCTGGCGGCCAGCCAAACCTGACGCCCGCCGGTGGCGGGGGGCGATCCGGCCTCACCCGGCCCGGCGCCGGTGGCCCCCCCCTGCCCGTCGTCGACCAGGTAGACGGCCGCGCCGTCGAAATCGAGGCGATCCACGGTGAGTGCCACGGCACGCTCCAGGAGCTCCTGGGCGTCGCGGCAGGCGGCCAGGTCGCGGGTAATCGTCACCGTTGCCTCCAGCAAGCGCACCCTCCGGTCGAGCTGCTGCCCGCCCTGTTCCAACTCCCGGTTGGCGACGGAGAGGGCCTCGGCTCCCTGGCGCTCCAGGGCCAGCGCCCGGGCCTGCGCCCGGCCCAGAAAGGCCTGCAAGCCCACCAGGATACAGAGAAGCATCAGGAACAATAGGCCGTGGCCCACCCAGCGTCCCAGGCTCGGGTCACCGCCGCCGGCCGTGGGCCAGGCGGTCAACCAACCTCCGGCCGCCAGCAAGGCAAAGGCCGCATAGAGGAACAGGCTGATGCCGGCCATGATGATCCCGGCGCGCCCGCCCAGGAACAAGAGGCCGAGGGCAGGCAGGGTGAGGAGCACGAGCGTCCCGCTCCCCACGAGCCCCTGGGTAGCCAGGAAATAGATGCCGGCCCCATAACCGAGGAGGAGCAGGCCGGCAGCCCGCAGGCGAAAGTCGAGGCGGCGCAGGAGGATGAGGGCCAGGATCAGGAGATAAGCCGCGAGGACGGGCGCAGTCTCTGTCCAGGCGGACCGGGACGGGGACCCCGAAACAGGGTCGCCGGGCCCCCGGAACAGGCTGGCGGCGATGACCACGGTACCGGCGGCCAGGGCGATGGCCAGGACCAAGTCCAACGCCCGCCGCCGCAGATCTTGCTCGCCCTGCTGCTCCTGCCCCACCCACCAGGGCAGGGAGTTGCTCTCTTGGCCGTCTGACACCTTTTTCTCTCCCGGTATGCGCAATCTTGTAGCCGGCCGGGACGGGCTAACAGCCCGTCCTACAACTCGTGACCGTTGGGGGCGTCTTCGGATGCTCCCAGCTCCACGTATCCCCCGCTGGCACCAACCAGGCGGCCCACCTCTTCCAACGTCGTCTTGAGGACGGTATCCAGGTCCAGGGACAGGGTGATCTTGTCGGCGATGTCTCGCACGGCATGCTCCCGCCAGGCCTGGCGCTGCGTCTCTTCCAGCAGGCGCGCGCGCTCCAGGGCGACGGCCGCCTGCTCAACCACGGTCTCGTACAGCCTGAGAGAAACGGCCGAAAACGGACCCGGCGCGTAGCGCGAGATTAGGACAAAGCCGGCGATCTGCCCCCCCGCCCGCAGGGGAACGTTGACCAGGGCACGGCTCCCAAAGCGTTCCGAATAGTCCTGTACCGCGGGCGTCAGGCCAGGGTCCGCCGTCACGTCGTCCACCGCCCAGAACGTGGTCACCAGGCCCACGGGAAGGGGCAACTGGCCCACCAGAATGGATTCCCCCGTCGGGAAGGGCGGCTCTCCCCGCCGGTCCCATACCCCCAGGAAGGCGGCAGCTTCCACCTGCCCGCCGTGGGGAGCGTAAAGCCGGGCCACGGCGCAGCCGTCGGCCTCGGTCTCGGAGACCGAGGCGAGGATGCCCTCGACGATCTCGTCCACGGTCAGGGCCGTGGCCAGGTGGCGGCTGGCCCGGTACAGGGGGCTGGTGGCCTCGAGGAGGGCGGACTCCTCCGAGAATTTGCGGGCATTGTCCACGGCCACGGCCACCAGGTCGGCGACGAGCCTCAGGATGACGATCTCTTCTTCGCCCAGGTCAAAGGGACGCGTGGACTGGACGTCCAGGGCCCCCAGCAGGCGATCGCCGACGATGAGGGGCAGGGCCGCCTCCGAACGGGTGTCGGGCAGCAGGGGATTGTCGAAGCGAAGGAGCTCCTCGTCCTCCTCGCTCACCTCGCTCACGTCCTTGCGGCCGGGAATGTTGCGGGCGATGCGCGCCTGGCGCTGCTCGCAGGCAGAGCCGACCATGGAGACCCCGCCCACCTGGAGCTTGTGGCCGCGGGCTTGCATGGCCCGGCCCGCCTCGCCGGTGCCCGCCTGGAGGACCGCATATTCGCCCGCCTGGTCCAGGAGAAAGAGGCCGGCATAGTAATAGTCGAACCGCTCGCGCACGAGGGCCACGACCTCGCGGCACAGGGGGTCCAGCTCCAGGATGGAGGCCGCGGCGCGCCCGACGTCGGCGGCGGTGGCGAGCTGGATGGCGCGGCGCTCCAGGGCGCGGGTGCGCTCCGCCACCCGATCCTCCAGCGTGCCGATGAGGTCCTGCAACTGCCCGGCCATGGCGTCAAAGGCGCTGCTCAGGGCGCCGATCTCGTCCCGCCGCCGCAAGTTGGAGCGCTGGCTCAGGTCGCCCGCGGCCATGTCGAGGGCAACTTCCGTGAGGTGCGTCAGGGGCCGGCTGATGCGGCGGCTGGCGCGGACGGCGACCACCGTGCCCAGGCCGGCGCCCAGGAGGCTCACGGCCGCCAGGGCCAGCAGCACGCCCGTCCTGGAAGCTAGGGCTTCCTGAACGCTCTTTTCGGCGAGGAGACCCACCTGCAGCTCGGGAATCCAGCGATAGATACCAAAGACTTCCACCTGGCGATAGCTGGCATAGCGGGCGGAACCCGACGTCTGCTCCACCACGGCGTGGCGCACACCATCGCTGGCAACCTGCTGGCCCGCAGTGCCAAAGCGCGGTCGCGTCACGGCCCTCAAGCTGGTATCCACCAGGTACGTCTCGCCGGTTTCGCCCAGGCCCTCCCACTGGAGCATGAGAACGCTGAGGTCGGCGAGGTTAACCCGACCGGCCAGGACGCCCAGCAGCTCGCCTCCGGGACCGGTGAGGGGCCGCGCGACGAGGATGGTGGGCACGTTGAGGCGAGGATCGAACTCGGGCGTCCCCAGGTAGGGACCTTCGAGCCCCTGGCGAAAGTAGCCGGCGCCGGGATGTGTGAGTCCCTCTTCCAGGACGTCGGTCGAGACAACGGTCCGGGCATCGCTCGCGCTGAGCAAAAAGAGCTCGGCGAACGAGAGCTTTTTTTCCAGAAAGCTGTTGAGGCGGATGCCAAGGCCCGAGTAGGCAGCCAACCGATCGCCAGCCTCGGAGGCGGGATCGAGGAGGCGGGCAGCATGGGCCTGCAACTCCGGCTCGCTGGCCAGGACGGCGAGGTCCCGCTCGCGCTCTCCCAACCAGTGCACGATCTCGTCCTGCTTGAGGGCGGCCACCAGGGTCAGTTGCTCCAGGGCGCGCGCCTCGCCCACCTGGAGGCTGGCCACGCCGCTCGCCACTCCGGCGACGAGGATCAGGCCGAGGAGGACGGGCAGAAAGGCCAGGAGCAGGCTCCTGGCGAGCCCTGCTCTTCTATGATGGGTTTCAGGGCTTAAAGAGCTCAAAATCGCCCTCCTCGGTGACGACGTACACGACGTGCCCCGCCCCCATGCGATCCCCTTTTTCGTCGTACCCCTCGATGGGGCCCGAGATCCCCGGGTAGTCTTGGATGGCGTGCAGGTGCGCCGCCAGGTCGGCGGGATCCACCGAGCCCGTCTCCTTCATGGCATCGACGAGGAGACGAAAGCCATCGGCGGCCATGAGGGTATAGATGCTCTGGGGAGCCTCACCGTATCTGGCCTCGTAGGCAGAGCCGAACGCGACGGCCTCCGGCGACTGGAGGTCGCGAGGCAGGGGAAAGGTGGAGATGAGCGAGCCCGCGGCCGCCTCGGCGCCGGCGATCTGGGCAAACTCCGGGTTGTTGACGGCGTCGCCGGCCAGGAAGCGGACGTCATCCAGGCCCATCTCGCGCATCTGCCTGACGAGGAGGCCCGCCTCGCGCCAGTAGGCGGTAAAGTAGACCGCCTCGGCGCCGCTTTGGTCGAGGGCCTGGATGACCGGAGTAAAGTCGCGCTGGCCCGGGGTTACGGCGCCAAAATAGACAACCTCGATGCCCTGCTCCTGGAGGTAGCGCTGCGTCCAGTCGGCCAGCCCCCTGGCATAGAGAGAGCCGTCGTGCACCAGGGCGGCGCGCTTCACGTGGAGCTCGGTGGCCATCAGGCTCGCCACGAACAGGCCCTGGCGATCGTCCAGGTAGCAGACGCGGAAAAAGCGCGAGTAGCCGTGCTGGGTGAGGTCCGTCGCCGTGGAGGAGGGGGTGATCTGGACGATGCCGGCCTCATCGTACAGCGGCGCGGAGGCCGCCGTGGCGTCGGAATTGTAGGCGCCGACGACGGCTATGACGCCTTCGGCGATGAGGCGCTCGGCCACGCGCCGGGCTTCGTCGGCGTCGCCCCGGTCGTCGCCTTCGACGAGGACGATGGAGCGCCCGTCGCCCAGCGGCCCTCCCTGGGCGTTGATCTCGTCGGCGAGCAGGGCCACGGCGTTGCGAAAGCCGAGGCCCTCCAGGGCCCACTGGCCGGTGATGGGCCCCTGGACGCCGATCTTGATGTCGGCTCGCTCGCTGCCCGGGCCCGGCGCACAGGCGGCAAGGACGGCCAGGACGAGGGCCAGGGAGACGAGCGGCCGGGTGCGACGCACCCACCCTCTGGTACGCATCCACACCTTGCTCATCGTGCCTCCTCGATGTTCGACGATGATATTCCCCTCGCTCCTTCGCCGGTGGCGGGCAGGGCAAAGGCAAAGGCGGTGCCCCCGACCTCGGGCGGAGGGCCCCCCACCCAGATCTCGCCTCCCAGCCTCTCCACCAATTGCCGGGCAATGGCCATCTGGGCGTCTGTCATCCACGGGTTGGCCTCGGCGATGGCCGATCCCTCCCCCGGCACGACGCCGACGCTGATGCGCACTGCGCCCGGCAAGGTAGCGATGGACAGCCGGATCTGCCCCTCGGCAGTGAACTTGACGGCGTTTGCCAGCAACGCGAGGATGAGGCGCCGGACCAGGCGGCCGTCGGTGGTCATGCGGGGCAGGTCACCCGGTACCTGGTGCCAGAGGTGGACAGGCTTGCCCCGGGCGAGGGCCCGGGCAGTCGCCACGACCCCCTCGACAATCTCGGCCAGGTCCACCTGGCCTTCGTTCAGCGCCGGCACCTGGCCCTCGTCCTCGCCGGGCGAGGACATGCCATCGGCGGCAAAGTGGGCGATGTCCCACTGCGACAGCTCCAACAGGTCGTCGATGAGACCCAGGAGCTGGCGGCCGCCCTCGTGGATGGTCGCCAGGTCGTTGCGCTGCACCTCGTTGAGGGGGCCATCCAGCCCCTTGAGCATCACGCGCGAAAAGCCGATGATCGAGTTGAGGGGCGTGCGCAGGGCATGGGACATGTTGGTCAGGAACCGGCTCTGGATGCGATCCAGCTCCCGCAGGTGCCGGACGGTCTCGTGTTCCAGGGCATAGGCCGAGGCGTTTTCGATGGCGATGGCGATCTGATCGGCCAGGGAGCGATAGATGACCCGATCGGCCTCGCCAAAGGCGGAGGCGCTGCCGGCCGTGACGTGCAGCACGCCCAGGGTGCGGCCGCACACCTGCAACAGAACCGCCATCTCGGGCCTACTCGCCGGCGGCGAGCACGGTGTGCCGCCCGGCGGCACCGGTTCCGCGGCCGGCTCCGGCCCCCTGGCCCCGGCCAGGGCCGCCTGGACAATCGCCGGCAGCGAGGCGGCGGGAGCGCCGCGAAGGGAGCGCCGGCCGGTAACCTGCGCCTGCCAGAGGGCCAGGGGCGAGTCCTGCCCCTCCACGCCCCCGCAAATCCCGTCCGGCCCGCCGCTGGCCCGGCCTGCCGCCAGGGGCAGCTCGTGGCAGAGGATATAGATGGAAGCCTGCTCCAGCTCGAAGGACCGGCCGATGAGATCCACGACGGTATCGAGGAGCGCCGGCAGATCGCGGATAGAGGTCGCCACGCGGGCAACCTCGGCACTGATGGCCAACTGCCTGGCGTGGTGGCGGGCCTGCTCGTTGGCGGCGGCCAATTGGGCAGTACGCTCGGCGACCCTGGCCTCGAGATTGGCATACAGGATCTGGAGCTCGGCGGCCATGCGGTTAAAGGCGCCGGCCAGAACGCCGATCTCGTCCCGGCGCGTGACCGTCACCCTGTGGCTCAGGTCGCCCCTGGCCATCCAGGAAGCGGTGGCCGTGAGCTGCACGATGGGCCGCGTGATGCGGCGGGTCACGACGGCGGCGATGGCGGCCGTCAGGAGGGCGACGGCCAGGGTCGCACCGACGATGAGAGCCGTCAGCGCCTCGCCGCCCGAAAGAAACCGGGCCTGCTCCTGCTCGGCCAGGATGCCTACCTGCAGCCCCGGGACCCAGCGATAGGCCCCAAAGACCGGCACGCCCTGGAGATCCTGGTAGGCACCGGTGCCGCTCGCCCTTTTCAGAAGGGCCTGCACACCGGCGGCCTCTACTGCGCTGCCCGCTCCGGCCGCGATCTTGACCAGCTCTCCCGGCGCCCCCTGGGTGCCAGGCGCGGCCTGGTCATGGCCCGAAGCGTCGACGACGAGTCCCTCGGCGGTGACGAGGTAGACGTGGAGGCCCTCCACGGCCAGGGCCGGGGCGGCGACGACATCCCTTAGCGTCTCCCAGCCCAACAGCCCGACGAGGAGCTTGCCGTTCCAGGGATAGCGGACGGCCGCGCCCACGGGCGCCGCCTGAGGCACTTCCCGTCCCAGGGACAGCGCGGCGGGCGGAGTGACCAGCAGCCCCGGGCCGTGAAGGAGATGCGCGTCGAGCCTGGTGCCGCGCTCGACCCCATCGGCGGCGGGCGCTGCCGCCAACACCTCGCCGCCGGCAGCGTCCACGAGGACGAGGCTGCTGTAGGCCGGCTGGAGGGCGCGCAACTGGGCCTCCAGTTCGGCCTGCACCGCGGCCGGGTCGGTTCGCTCCAGGCTGGCAGCGACCAGGGCCAGGTCTCGCCGGCTGGCGTCGATCCAGTCTACCAGGTGCACCTCCTGGAAGGCGGCGACGGTCTCCAGCGAGGCGAGGAGTCGCTGCTGGATGTCCCGCTGAACGTGGTGATAGGTGACGAGGGCCAGAAAACTCAGGGGGACGATGGCCAGCAGCAGGAAGGCGATGAGCAGCGTCTTGCCCAGCCCGCCCCGCATGTGCAGGCTCGAAAGGGAGGGTGACAGAGGCTGGGAAGGCGAGCCCGCCGGCGCCGGGCTCGCGGGTGCGGGCGCCGGTCGTGGCTGGGAAGCGCCGGCCTCCTGGTCGCCCGTAATCCACAGGCCACCGCGACCGATGCAAGGAGTCGGTGCAGCCAGGCTATCGGCGGCTCTGTGTGCCATAAAACCCCTAACCCAGGTCCCAGACCGCTTCTCCATCCAGGATGCGCCGAATCTGGTCGGGGAAGAGATCGACATTGAGGGGTTTGGCCAGGAAGCCGTCAAACCCGGCGGACCTGGCCTTGGCGAGGTTGGAGCTGCTGATGTCGGCTGTAACGGCGACGATACGCGTCCCCTGGAAACGGTCATCCTCGCGAAGACGCGCCAGAACCTGATAGCCATCCTCCTCGGGAAGGTGGATGTCCAACAAGATAAGGTCGACGTGGGGCATGGTGTCCTGGGCAAACTCCAGGATCTGCCAACCCGACCGCCGCCACTCTGTCTGCTTGACGCCCATGAATGACAGAAGCCGCGCCAGCAGGGCATAGTTGCGGACATTGTCCTCGACGATCAGAACGCACAACTCAGAGAGATCGCGCGGCATGGCGTTGCCTTACTTTTCCCGGTCCCATCGTAGGGACCATTTGGCATTGGCCGGCCGGCCACCCGACGGGCGGGCGGTCACGCTCCGGCAGTCCGGGGCCCTCGGCGCAAGAAACCAGCCACCTGCTCGGGCAAGAGATCGACGTCCAGTGGCTTTTGAATATAGCCGCAACAGCCGGCCTCCAACGACCTTTCCCGATCGCCCTTCATGACGTTGGCCGTGAGGGCTACGATGGGAACGTCCGCCACTCCTTCCTGGCAGCGGAGTTGTGACGCGACGCTGTAGCCATCCATGTCGGGCATGCTGATGTCCACGAGGATCAGGTCTGGGTGCTGCTGGCAGGCGATCTCCAGGCCCCGGGGCCCATTCTCGGCCAGAAGAACGCGGTACCCCTCGGCCTCCAGGATGCGCTGGACGAGGATGCGGTTTGCCAGATCGTCCTCAATGTACAGTACCGTTGGTGAACCGCTATGCTCACACATTTCGACACGTGTCTTTCTTCTACGGGAGCACGAACAGCCCCCCGGGTCTCGGGTGGGACTCATTATAGCAGAAAAGATCACACTTGTCCATAGGACCATAGTCATATTGAACTCACCCAAAAGGACTAGACCGAGATTAATCCTTGACGCCGCACGCCCCGATGCCAACCCCGGCCGAGGATTTGCCGTCTCCTTCAGGCGCTCTTATAATGTTCCTCGCACGTCAACGGGGAGGGTACGGATGAGCAAGACACGCATTACGGCCGAGGATCTCTACAACATCAGCATGGTATCGGACCCGCAGTTCAGCCCCGATGGCCGGCGGCTGGCCTACGTCCACACGCGCATCGACAGGCCAAGCAACGGCTACAAGAGCGCCATCTGGCTGGCTTCCCTCGACGGGGAGCGGCTCCGGCAGTTTACGGCCGGCGACAAACGAGACACTGCCCCGCGCTGGTCGCCCGACGGGCGTTGGCTGGCCTTTGTCTCCAACCGGGGCGACGACAAGGCCGGGGCGCAGATTTACGTGATGGCCACCGACGGGGGAGAGGCGCACCGCCTGACCGACCTGGAGAACGGCGCAGGCGAGCCCAGGTGGTCGCCCGACGGCAGCCGCATCGCCTTTACCTCCCGCGTCGACGCCGAGGAAAAGGCCGGGGAGGCGGAGAACGAGAACGAGACGCCAGCCGACCCCGAGGAGGCGGAGCGGCGCGCCCGGGAAAAGGAAAGGCGGGAGAAGGAGAGGAGCGATCCGCGGGTCATCGACCGCTTTGCCTATCGCGCCGAGACGAGCTATTTTGACGGCCGCACCAGCCACCTCTACGTCCTGGACGTGGACCCAGGGACGGGGCGGGCGGCGGGCAAGCCGCGGCGCGTGACCGACGTGGAACGCGACTACCGGGACCCCCGCTGGCTGCCCGACGGCAGCGCCTTGCTGGCCGTGGCGGGACGCAAACCGGGGGAGGACGACATATTCTATCACTCGGACCTGGTGCGCGTGCCCCTCGACGGCGGGCCCGAGGAGCTGCTGACCGGGCCGGAGACGGAAGACGCCAGCCCGCGTCCCTCGCCCGACGGGCGGTGGATCGCCTACCAGAGCCTGCCCGTGCCCGAGCTGTCGGCGGCCAACGTGGAGATCAAGCTCATCCCGGCCGGGGACGAGGGCGGGGAGCCTCGCGTCCTGACCGGCGCGCTGGACGCCCACGCCGACGACCTCGCCTGGAGCCCCGACAGCCAGAGCGTCTGCTTTCTGGCCGGCCGCAAGGGGCGCTACGAGCTGTGCCGCGTGGGCATCGACGGCGGGCCGGTGGAGACGCTTCTGTCGGCCGAGCGCGAGATCCTGGCCTACGACCTCTCTCCCGACGGCCTCCAGGCCGGCTTTGTGGCGAGTACCGACCGGGCCCCCTGGGACCTGTACGTGGCCGCCCTCGACGGCTCGCGGGAGGAACGCCTGACCGACGTCAACGGCGACTGGCTGGCGGACAGGGTCCTGGCCGAGGTCGAGGACCTGTGGTTCGAGAGCACCGACGGCACGCGCATCCAGGGCTGGATCGTCAAGCCGCCCGACGCGGGGCCGGGCCCGGCGCCCCTGGTGCTGTCCGTCCACGGCGGGCCCCACGTGATGTGGAGCCGCCACGAGGCGAGCATGTGGCACGAGTGGCAAGTCCTGGCCGCCCGCGGCTACCTGGTCCTGGCCTGCAACCCTCGCGGCTCGGACGGCTACGGACGCGACTTTCGCGCATCCCTCATCCACCATTGGGGTGAGGCCGACCTGGGCGACCTCATGTCGGGCGTCGACCAGGTGGTGGCCCGGGGCCTGGCCGATCCGGAGGGGCTGTTCATCACCGGCGGCTCCTACGGCGGCTTTATGACGGCCTGGGTCATCGGCCACGATCAGCGCTTCAGGGCGGCCGTGGCACAGCGCGGCGTCTACGACCTCATCAGCTTTTACAGCACCAGCGACATCCCGCTCCTCACCGAGTGGGAGTTTGACGCCAATCCGTGGGAGCACACCGAGCTGTTGTGGCATTATTCGCCCCTGGCCTACGTGGAGAACATCCACACGCCGTTGTTGTTGATCCATTCCGAGAACGACTTCCGGGCGCCCATCCCCGCCGCCGAGGGCCTCTTTGTGGCCCTCCGCCGGCTCAAGCGCGAGGTGGAGATGGTGCGCTATCCCCGCGACGGCCACGAGCTGTCGCGCAGCGGAGAGCCCAAGCACCGGGTGGACCGGCTGGAACGCATTGCCGGCTGGTTCGATCGACACCTGGAACGGGATTGACCGGGACCATGAGCAAGGAGTTGGCCATTCGAACCGAAGCCCTGGGCCGCGTCTACAAGCTCAAACCCAACCGCCAGGAGAAAAAGGAAGCGAGGAAGAACGGCCAGGAAGCGCCGGGGACCAAGGAGCTGGTCGCCCTCGATGACGTGACCCTCCAGGTGAACACCGGCGAGATCTTGGGCTTGCTGGGGCCCAACGGCGCCGGCAAGACGACCCTCATCAAGATCCTGGCGACGCTGCTCTCGCCCAGCAGCGGCAAGGCCTGGGTCAGCGGCCTGGACGTGGAAACAGAGGCCGCCGAGATCCGGCGGCGCATCAACATGGTGGCCGGCGGCGAAACGTCGGGCTATGGACTGCTGACCGTCCGCGAGAACCTGTGGATGTTTGCCCAGTTCTACGGCCTGACCCACAAGGTCACCAACGAGCGCATCGAGGCGCTCCTCAAGGTCGTCAGCCTCGAGGACAAGAGGAATACCAAGATAGCGGATCTGTCCACGGGCCTGCGCCAGAAGATGAACTTTGTCCGCGGCTTTATCACCGAGCCCGAGATCATCTTCCTGGACGAGCCAACGTTGGGCCTCGACGTCAGCGCGGCCCGCGAGGTGAGAGCCTACGTCAAGGGTTGGGTGATCGACCACCCGGAGAAAACGGTGCTCCTGACGACCCACTACATGGCCGAGGCCGACGAGCTGTGCGACCGGGTGGCGATCATCGACAAGGGCAAAATCCTGGGCTGCGACACACCCTTCAACCTGAAGCACAGCCTGCAGCGCGACGCGGTCTTTCGCCTGCAGGTCACCTATTTGCCCGATGCGGCCGCCCTGGTGAGTGGCATCCACGGGGTGCGCCAGTGCATCCAGCGGCACCTGGACGATCACACCGAGCTGAGCATCATCCTGGAAGCGGAAGACGTGCTGGCGGCAGTGATCGCTGCGTTGAGCGCGCAGGACGCCCGCCTGCTTTCGCTGGAAAAGCGAGAGCCAACCCTGGAGGACGTCTTTGTGACCATGGTCGGGCGCGGCCTGGACCAGGATACGAGCCACGACCCCGACGCCGTATAGGCAAAAGGGAGTTGCCCCGGTGCCATGCGCCGGCGGGCGCGTCGCACCGCAGAAAGCAAAGGAGAGGCCATGACTTATCGAGACCTTTCGAGTCCGCAACTGATCATCGAGCACACGGGCCAGGTGTTTCCCCTGGGCGTGGACGTGGTCACCATCGGGCGCGCCGACGACAACTCCATCGTCCTCGCCGACCCCGAAGTTTCAGCCCACCACGCCCGCATCGTCTGGGATGACCGCCGCAGCTATTACTACATCGAAGATCTGGGCAGCGTCGAAGGGACCTACGTGAACGAGCGCCCCATCGCCGGGCCCGTCAAGCTCCATCACGGCGACGTCATTCGCGTGGGCAACACGGTCATGGGCCTGAGCTGGCAGACCAGCTACGTGCCGCCCATCGAGGAGGAAGAGGGGCGCCGGCCCTTCCCCTTTGTGGCAGGCATCGTCGCCGCCATCCTGGCCGTCGTCACCCTCGCCTGCCTCGTCCTGCTGGCCGTGCTGTTCCTCAGCCGGGACCGGGGCGTGCCCGACGTCACCATCCAGTCGCCGGCCAACAACAGCCGTGTCGTCGCCGGCACGACCGTCATCCTCCAGGCCACCGCCAGCGGCGCCCGCGACATCACCCTCCTGGAGCTGAGTGTCGACGGCGTCCTGGTGGCCAACACGACCAGCCCCGGCCCGGGGGGCAGCTCGCTGCTGACGGTCACCCGGTCCTGGTCCTTTGACCGGCCGGGGCAGCACAAGGTGTCGGCCGAAGCGTTCACGGCGGAAGGCAAGGTCAGCGATCCGGCGACGGTGAACCTGACCGTCATTGCCACCGCGGAAGACACGCCGACGGCAGAGCCCACGGCCACCGCGAGCCCCACGCCCACCATCGAGGCATCGGCCACCCCGACGCCCACCCTGGAGCCGACGGTCACGGCCACGCTGCCGCCGCCACCCCAGGTCGAGTACTTCCAGGCCAACCCGGCATCGATCTATCAGGGCGAATGCACCGTCCTCCAGTGGGGCAACGTGAGCAACTGGACCGACGTCAACATCCAGCCGGGCATCGGCAGCGTCAACGCGCCGGGCTCGGTCGAGGTCTGCCCGCAGCAGACGACGACCTACCTGCTGACGGCCAACGGGCCGGGCGGCAGCGGCACGGCTTCCACCACGGTCACCGTCTCCCCGCTGCAAGCCGACCTCGTGGTGGAATCGATCTCGTTCGCGCCCGATCCGGCCGTGCAGGGCCAGGACACGGAAGTGAGCATCACCATCCGCAACCTGGGATCCGGGCAGGCCACCTCCTTCGACTGGCGGTGGCAGGCCCAGGGCGAGGGCGCCATCGATGGCCGCGTGGCCGGCCTGGGGCCGGGCGAGCGGACCGTGGTGCGGGCCAACTGGCAGCCTGCCGGCGCCAACGACTCGCTGACCACGATGGCCTCGGTGGACGTGAACGGCGAGGTGGACGAGAGCAACGAGGAGAACAACCAACTGGAGACGGCGGTGCAGGTCGTCGAGCCCCCCAGCCAGCCGCAAACCCTGCGGCTGACGAGCGAAGATCGCCTGGACGGATCGCTGCTCAACGACGGGAGCGGCGGCTCCAACCAGCCGATCCTGGTGGGCAACGGCAAGATCGAGGATTCCGTGGGCGAGATCATTGCCCGGGGCTTCATGAGCTTTAACATCGCCGACATCCCGGCCGGGGCAACCATCGAGAGCGTGGAGCTGCGCTTCTACCAGCAAGAGATCCAGGGCAGCCCCTATGCCAAGCTCGGCAACCTGGTCCTGGAGAGAGTCGACCTCGGCTCCAGCCTGGAGCCCGAGGATTTTGCCGCGCCGGCCCTGGATTCGGGCACCATCGCCCAGCAGACGTCACCCGGCGCCTGGTACGTGATCAGCGATCCGACGCTGGTGACCTGGCTGGAAAGGGAGCTGAACGCCGGGCGGTCCAGGCTCCAACTGCGCCTGCGCTTTGACCAGGAGACGGACGGAGACGGCGAGGAGGACTATGTCTCCATCCTGGGCGGAGGCCTGGGGAGCGGGCAGAACGCTCCCCAGTTGACCGTCGTCGTTGTTCCGTAAGCTGCGAGGGCCGCATGCCGGAAGGTGTGCGAGCCGGCCATGCGCCCCTGCAAGGCACGGACCTGGCGGACTTGCGCTCCGTTCCAAACATGGTATAATGGCGCCATGACAGGCAATGAGGAGAGGCCAGCGCCCGGAAGCGGCTGGTGGCGCAACGGGTTGCGTTCCCTGTTCACGCTTTGCTTGTTGTTCTCTGTGGCAAGCCTGAGCCGGTGCAGGGCGCCCGAGGAGCCCACCGCGGTGTCGCCTACCACTGCCGTTCCCGCGGCGTCCTCGCCTGCCCCGGCCTCCCTGCACATCGTGGTAGAACCGGAGGGCGCCCTCGTCCTGGTCGACGGGTTGCGCAGCGGCACCGCGCCCGTCTCCCTGGAGCTGCCGGCGGGCGAGCACATTGTGCGCGCCGAGAAGGAGGGGTACGAGCCACTGGTCTGGTCGGTCAACCTCTCGGCGGGCAGCCGCGAGACCCTGACGGGGCAGATGATCGCCCTGGCCGGCGCGGCCAGCCCGACCACCGCCCCCGTGCCGAGCGACACGCCCCCTCCCACCCCGCCCCTGGCCGACCTGCTGTTCCAGCGGGCCATCGTCGAGCTGGAGAGGGGCGGCCAATGCCTGGAAGGCTCCACCCAGCTCGGCGTCCGCCTGTGGATCGAGAATGCCGGCGCCGATGCGGGTCCCTTTGTCGTCGAGGTCAACGGCGCGCAGGTGCCGTTTCCCGACGGCCTGGCCGCGGGCCAGGTGAGCAGTTTCTGGGTGCCGGGCTACGTAAGCGGCGGCGAGAACGTCGCCATCGCCGACGCGACGGGCCAGGTGGCCGAGAGCAACGAGGAGAACAACACCTTCTCCTCGATGCTGCCCATCCCCACGCTGCCGCCGATCTGCACGGCCACGCCGGCACCCGCCGCTGCCGCCACGACGCCCATCCCGCCAGCCCCGGCCACGCCCGCCCCGCAGCCGGCGGCCGTCGTCGTCCGCGAGGCCCGGGTGAACATCCCCACCTACCCCTTTGCCGCCTTTTTGCGGCCGGCGCGAAACGAGGCCCTGGGCTTTTCCTACCAGGCCCTCGACCGCGAGGCGTACGAGGCCTCGAATCCGGCCCCCAGGCTGGTGGCCTATCGCACCGTCATCGTCGAGAACGAGTACGTGGCCCTCACCTTTCTGCCCGAGGTCGGCGGCCGCCTGTACGAGGTCCTCTACAAGCCCACCGGGCATCGCGAAACCTACCGCAACCCGGTGCTCAAGCCCAGCCCCTGGGGGCCGGCCGAGCAGGGTTGGTGGCTGGCCGCGGGCGGCATCGAGTGGTGCCTGCCCGTCGAGGAGCACGGCTACGAGTGGGGGGTGCCCTGGCAGATCGAGACGAACCGCGACGATGGGGGTGTGAGCGTCGCCTTGAGCGACAGTGATGCGCCGGACCGCGTGCGCGCCGAGATCGTCGTGCGCCTGGAGGCCGGCTCCAGCGCGTTCACCATCCGGCCCCGGCTGGAGAACCCCACGGGCAGCGCCCGGACCACCAAGTATTGGACCAATGCCATGCTGGCGCCCGGCCAGCCCAACGCGCCCTCGGCCGACCTGCGCTTCGTGCTGCCCGATGCGGTGCGGTCCGTCACGGTGCACAGCCGCGGCGACGACTTTTTGCCCGAACCCGGGCAGCGCCTGCCCTGGCCGGTCTCTGGCGGCGTCGATCTGAGCCGCCTGGGGAACTGGAACCGGTGGCTTGGCTTTTTCGAGGATCCCGCCGCCGGCAACTACCTCGGGGTTTATGACGCGGCGTACGACGAGGGCATGGTGCGCGTCTTTCCCGACGTGGTCACCGGGGCCAAGGTTTTTGCCTTTGGTTGGCAGGATCCCATCGCCCCCGATAACTGGACGGACGACGGCTCGGGCTACGTCGAGATCCACGGCGGCCCCGCCCCCACCTTTGACGACACGGTGACCATTCCCGCAGGCGGAACCCTGGAATGGACCGAGACCTGGTACCCGGTGGCCGGCCTGGGCGGGCTGTGCTATGCCAATGCCGCCGCCGCCCTGAACCTATCGGTCGCCGGCGGCCAGGTAGAGCTGGGGGCTGCCGTCACCCGGCCGTGGTCGGGCCAGGCCGTCCTCCTGCTGGACGGGCAGGAGCGGTGGCGCAGGGCGATGTCCCTCGTACCGGGGCTGCCCTTCCGCTTCACGTTCGCGCCCAGCACCGAGCTGCCCGCGCAAGGGCACCTGGACCTGCGGCTCATAGAGCAAAGCGGCAAGACGACCGCCGAATACGGGATGGATTTCGTTCGAAACGATGGTTAAACTGATTGGGTTGTTATGATCAAGATGCTGGCCAGGAAAGAAAAGGCGAGCCCCGGCGAGCTGCCCGTGCCGGACAGGCTGCCACCCCTCAAGGGCTTTGACGACCTACCACCTTCGGGGAGACAGGGGCCTCGAACGTGGCTGTGGACCCTGGTGGCGGCGCTGGTCGTCGTCTCGCTGGTGCTATACGTCGTCGCCCTGGGGGTCAAGGGCGTGTACGATGGGCTCCAGGAGCGCACCCTGGAGAACAGGCAGATCGCCCAGGAGCACTATGCCCTGGGCGTGGAACAGATGGCCGCCCAGCAGTACGACCTGGCCGCCGCCGAGTTCGACCTGGCGCTGCGCCACGACTCGACGCTGCGAGAGGCCGAGGCCATGTTGCGCGAAGCCAAGGACATGGCCAAGAGCCAGGCGACCCCCACGTCGGAGACGCGCCAGGACGCCGCCGCCCTCCTCTACCGCCAGGCGGTCGACGAGTACGAAGGCGGAAACCTGGCCGGGGCCATCGCCGTGCTGGACGAGCTGCGGGCCCTCGACGCCCAATACCAGGCCGAGAACGTCGCGACGATGTTGACGACGGCGCACTATCGCGCCGGATTGAACGCCGTGGCCGCCGACGAGATGGACGATGCCCGCGCCCACTTTGAGAGCTTGCTGGCCCTGGCGCCCGACGACGAGGAGGCGCAGGATCAGCTCAACCTGGTGAACCTGTACAGCGCGGCCCTCAGCTATTGGGAAAGGGACTGGTCGGCCACGATCCAGGCATTCAAGGGACTCTATGCCCTGGCGCCGGGCTACAAGGACGTCAAGAGCCGGCTGCACAACGCCTACATCAACCACGCCCACGCCTACGTCGGCGAGGCCAACTGGTGCCGCGCCGCCGAGCAGTATGCCTCGGCCGTGGCCATCATGCCCCTGGAATCGACGGTCGATGCCCGCGACGAGGCCCGGATTCTGTGCCAGGCGGCAGCCGCCACGGCCACGGCCGAGGCCCAGGGCGGGATCGCGCTCCAGCCCGGGGCGTCTCCTTCACCGGCGGCGGGCACGGCAGCCGTTGCCGGTGACCCGGCGACGGCAACGCCAGCGCCGGCCGCCGCCGCCGGCAGCGGGCAGATCGTCTTTGCCAGTTACGACGCCATTCGCGGCCAGCACGACCTGTACATCGTGGACCTGGCCCAGCGGGATGCCAGGCTCTTGCAGGCCAACGCCAGCCAGCCCGCCTTTGATTCCACCGGCAGGCGCCTGGCCTTCCACAGCCTCGACCCGGGGCAGCTCGGGCTCTCGATCCTCGACCCGCGAACCGGGCACCGCCTGGAGACGACCGTTCACTCCGAGGATTCCTGCCCGACGTGGTCGCCCGACGGGGGGCAGCTCGTCTTTGCCTCTAACAAGCACGGCGATCGCAGGTGGCGCGTGTACGCCATCTCAACGGGCGAGGTGCGCGGCGAGGGCGAGGAGTGGATCTTGGGGCAGATGCCTGCCTGGTCACAGGACGGCAGCCGCCTGGCGTACCACGGCTGTGACCAGCGCGGGAACCGCTGCGCGGTGTGGGTGATGCAGCCGGGCGGCACGAACGCGGCCCCACTCACCAGCGACGCCAGCGACACGGCGCCCGCCTGGTCGCCGGACGGCAGCCAGGTCGCCTTTGTATCGTCCCGGGCGGGCAACTGGGAGATCTATCTCGTCGAGATCGCCACCGGCGTGGAGCGGCGGCTGACGGACCACGCCGCGGCCGACGTGGCGCCCACCTGGTCGCCCGACGGCAGGAGGCTGGCCTTTCTCTCCAACCGCGAAGGGGCCTGGGCCGTCCATCTCCTGGACGTGAAGTCGGGCCAGGTACAAAAACTCATCGCCGCCGGCGATGCCTACCCGGAGCCCTTGAGCGAGCGAATGGATTGGATCCCGTGACGGCCCGGCGGCCGGAGTGGCGGATTGTTATCCGCCACGAGCGGTGAAGGGGAGCAGCAGCAGAGAGTGGCGGATTGTTATCCGCCACGTGCGGTGAAGGGAGCAGCAGCAGAGAGTGGCGGATTGTTATCCGCCACGAGCAATGACAGGGAGAAGCGACGTAATGCGGATTGCGTATACCGGATCGAAGGGCCAGTTGGGCCGCGCGTTGGAGAACGTGCTGGGCGCCAAAGAGCTCCTGGGCCTGGACCTGCCCGAGCACGACATCACCGACCCGCACGCCATCGTGCGGACCATCGTCGACTTTCGGCCCGACGTCGTGGTCCATGGCGCGGCCATGACCGACGTCGACGGCTGCGAGCGGAACCCCGAGCTGGCCTTTCGCATCAACGCCCTGGGCACGCAGAACGTGGCCGTGGCCTGCCAGCACTGCGGCGCCGCCATGGTCCACGTCAGCACCAACGACGTCTTTGACGGGCACCTCGGCCGGCCCTACTACGAGTGGGACACGCCCACGCCCCTGAGCACCTATGCCCGCTCCAAGGCGGCCGGGGAGTTTTACGTCCGGAACCTGCTCCAGCAGTTCTACCTGGTGCGCACGGCCTGGGTCTATGCCCGGGGCGGCAGCAATTTCGTGACCAAGATCGTGGCCGCGGCCGACAAGCACGGCGCCCTGCGCGTGGTGAGCGACGAGGTGAGCGCCCCCACCTATGCCCCCGACCTGGCCGCGGCCATTGCCCAACTCCTGGTCACGGGCCATTATGGCGTCTACCATTTCACCAACAGCGGCATCTGCTCCCGCTACGATTGGGCCGTAAAGATCCTGGAGCTGTCGGGCCGGGGCCACGTCCCGGTCGAGGCCATCGCCACCGACCAGTGGCCCCGCGCCGCCGAGCCGCCCCTGTACGCGCCCATCGTGAATTTCGCCGGCGCCGCCCTGGGCATCACCCTGCGGCCCTGGGAAGAGGCCCTGGAGGAGTATTTTGCTGGCTAGCGTCGTCATTCCCAACTGGAATGGTGCGCACCACCTGCCCGTCTGCCTCGATGCCCTCAGGGCCCAGACCTATCGAAACCTGGAGGTCGTCGTCGTGGACGGCGCCTCGACGGATGGCTCGCAGGAGCTGCTGGCCGAAGAGTATCCCCAGATCCACTTGCTGGCCCTGCCCCGCAACCTGGGGCTGACGGGGGCCAACAATGCCGGTTTTCGCGCCGCCCGGGGCGAGATCCTGGTGTCGCTCAACAACGACACGGAGGCCTGCCCCCATTTTGTCGAAGCCCTGGTCGACGCCCTCCTGGCCCATCCCGACGCAGGCATGGCGGCGTCCAAGATGCTGTTGTTCGACCGGCGGGATACGATTCACTCGGCGGGCGACGGCTACGGGGTCGACGGAATCCCGTTCAACCGGGGCGTGTGGCAGCGCGACGAGGGCCAGTTCGACGAGCCGGGCTGGGTCTTTGGCGGCTGCGGTGGCGCGGTGGCCTACCGGCGCGCCATGCTGGACGAGATCGGCCCCTTTGACGAGACCTTTTTCATGTACTGCGAGGACGTGGACCTCAACTGGCGGGCGCAACTGGCGGGCTGGCGTTGCTGGTACACCCCCGGGGCGGTGGTCTATCACAAGCTGAGCGCCACGGGCGGCGGCCCCATCGCCAGCTACTACACCGGGCGCAACACGCTGTGGGTCATTGCCAAGAACTATCCGGTGCCGCTGTTGCGGCGGCATTGGCGGCGCGTGGCCGCGGCCCAGGCCCGGGTGGCGCGCGATGCACTGGGCGCCTGGCGCGGCGAGGCCGCCCGGGCCCGGCTGCGGGGGCAGCTCGCCGGGCTGGCCGGCTGGCGGCGCCAGCGGCGCAGGAGGCCCACCATCCGGCGCGCGACCGACGCCTACATCGAATCGCTGTTGCGGCAGGCACATTGACCGGCACCATCCTCAACGTCCTGGCCATCGTCGCCGGCGGCACCCTGGGCTCGCTCCTGGGCGACAGGCTGCCCCCGCGACTGCGCGAAACCGTGGTGCAGGGCATGGGCCTGGTGGTCCTCGTCGTCGGCATGGACATGGCCCTGGGGACACAGAACGTCCTCGTCATCCTGGGCAGCATCGTCGGCGGCGCCATCCTGGGCGAGTGGTGGCAGTTGGAAGCGCGCCTGGAAAGCCTGGCCCGCCGGGTGGAGGCCGGGGCGGCGCGGGTCCCGCTCCTGGCCCGGGGCGACTTTAGCCGGGGCCTCATCAGCGCCAGCCTTCTCTTCTGCATCGGCCCCATGACCATCCTCGGCTCCATGGAGGACGGGCTGCGGGGCGACTACAGCCTGCTGGCCATCAAGAGCGTCCTGGATGGTTTTACCTCCCTGGCCTTTGCCGCGGGGCTGGGCATGGGCGTGACCTTTTCGGCGGTGGCCGTCCTGCTGGTGCAGGGCAGCCTCACCCTGGGCGCCTCGGCCCTGGAAGGCGTGCTCAGCGAGCCCATGATCGCCGAGCTGACCGCCACCGGCGGGGTGATGATGCTGGGGCTGGGCCTGCTCATGCTCGAGATCAAGCGCATCCGGGTCGCGAACCTGCTCCCCGCCCTGATCCTGGCGCCCATCCTGACCGCCCTGTGGCGCTGGGCCGGCCTGCCCTGACCGCGCACGGCCTTGCCCCGCCAGATCAACAGATCGGGAGGCCCCGGCCTGGCCCTGGCGATCCAGGCCGAGCAGGTGTTACACTGCCCCGGCGGGCAAGTAAAAGCAGGCGGGGCCAAAGCCCCGCCTTGTGTCCCGCTCGCTCCCGCCAGATCCGGCGGCACTGGCCAGATGGCACTCTGTGCGGAGTGTTATGGGTGTTGTGTTGTTTATGAACGTTCGTGGGGGCCTACTTGAACTTTACGATAAATTGTGTAGAGAAAATAGATAAGAAGATATATAGAGATACCTTTTATTCTCTATTCTTCCCTGTAGGTGCCTGGCTGCCGGATTTTGAAGCAGAGAGGGTTTGCGCCTGATCCGCACCTGCCTCTACGGATCCGTTCCTCTTGTTCTCTACGGTTCCGGCCCTGGACTCGGGCAGCGGCAGAAAGTAGCGCTCGGCGCGGCCGGGCTTGTGCTTGGCCAGCACCTGGGCCTTGACCAGCTCATCGGCGTGACGTTTTACCTCGACGGGTCCCAGGCCCCACACGAAGCGGGCGATGTCGGCGGCGGTCAGGCCGCCGGGGTACTTTGCCGATTCTTGCCAGCGCTTGACGGCGGCGATCACCTTGGCCTCGATCTCGGACTGGGGCGAGACGTCCAGCTCGGTGACCTGCTCGTAGAGGCGGTGGGCATACATTCGCCAGCGCTCGACGATCTCCTGGGCCCTGGCCCAGTGGCGCAGCTCGACCCGGCCGCCGTTCTCCAGGCTGGCCAGGAGGGCCGCCACGCGCAGGGCCTTTTCGTGCAGCCGGCCATAGTTGCCGTCCAGGTCGGTCAGCTCGCTGGCCCGGGCAAGCTCTAGCATGGCGACGTTGTAGCGGTGCAGGGCGTCCCACACGTCGTCGGCCACGATGCAGCGGTTCATTGTGGGCGGCTCGACGTGCACCTTTTTTTCGCCGGTGCGGACGCCGTTCCCCTCGACCCGGTCCTCGACCCGCACCGTGGGCATGCCCAGCCGGTGGTGCCAGTCCACCAGGGGAGTGATCAACTCGGGGGGATTGGGCCGTTGCCCCCTGGGGAACTGGTCGGCCAGCACCTCGTCGCGGGGCGGGGTGACAAAGGCAAAGCGCGCCAGGAATCCGTCGCCCCAGAGCTGGGTCCCCTTCCTGGCCACGGGGCGCAGGTCGGCCGGGGTGAGGTTGGCGACGAGGGCCAGGTAGGGGCGCTGGATGACCTCGTCGCCGCGGACGATGGTCGACCGGGAGTATTCGGGCGGGCAGTCGTCGAGCTTGCGCAGGAGCCCCCGGAAGTCGGCCATGACGCCGTCGGTGCGGGCCATGCTGGCCAGCCAGCCGCCAAACTCTTCGGCGTACCAGCCGCGCTGGCCGCAAAAGCCCAGGCGCAGCCGGGCCATCTTTCGCCCCTCCTCGTCCAGGCTGTCATAGTTGGGGGGCAGGGCACCCCCGGCCAGGGCGCGAACAAAGGCCTGGGGGGTGGCCTCGTCGGCCGCCAGGAGGTAGTCGAGGCCGCAGGCGCGCAACAGCCCGCGGGCGACGTCGGTGGCGCTGGACTTGGCGTGCATGGTGGTCCGGCCGGCGAGGAGGAAGTAGAGGTTGGTGTAGCGGGACCGGCCGTAGTGGAACACCACCCGGCGGGCGGCCACGGTGGACAGGAGCCACAGGCCGCAGGCCTCGTGGAATCCGAAAAAGCTGCGGGGGCTCCAGGTGCGGCTGAAGGCGATGTAGGCGTCGAGCCAGGGGCAGGCGTCGCGGCCCAGGTCGGGGGGCAGGCAGGCATAATCGGGCAGGGGCGGGCAGTCGTGCTCGCAGCCCACGGCCGCGGCCGCCGCCTCGACCCGATGGGCCGGCTCGACCCGACGGGCCGGATCGGGGGCGTCCTCGGGCTCGACCCGGCGGGCCGGCTCGACCCGACCGGCCCGATGGGACCGGGGCTGCTCCTGGCCGGCGTCGAGGCCGCTCTTGAGTGTGGCCTGCACCTCGGGCTCCTCCAGGCCGGCGGCCAGGGCCACGGCCCGGAGCCGGCGCTCCACCTCGGCCCGGTCCAGGAGGTCGTCGGCCACGAGCTGGCCCAGGGCAAAGGCGGCGGCATTGAGGGTGTCGTTGCGGGTGCCGGCGGGGGCCGCGGCCAGCCTGCCCAGCTCGCCGGCCAGGGCCGCGTGGGCGTAGGCGCCGGCCTGGTGGCTCTCCGCGGGGGCCGGGGGGCCCGCCAGAAGCGCCGCCAGCGCCGGGGGAAGGGGGCACGGGTCCTGCTCCCCGGGCCGGATCTCCCAGGTGTAGGCCCGCCCGCCGGCCAGGGTCGAGGGCGGCAGGACGACGTAGCCTCCCTGGCCCCGGGTGTCGATGCCGGGTCCCAGCCGCCCGGCCGAGTTGCCCAGGGCGGGGTCGGGCGCGGAGAAGAACAGGTGCCGGCCGCCGCTGGGTGTGCGGCTGGTGGGCGTGGCCAGGTGGCCCAGACCGAGGCGGGCGGCCAGGGCGGCCCAGCTCGCCGGGCCGGCGGCGCCGTCCTTGACGTCGAGGTCGACGACAAAGAGGTGGGATGGCCCGCAGGCCAGGCCGACGTTGGCCCTTGGCCACCTGGCCCACCAGTGGCGGATGATCGCGGCGTCGCTCGTGGCCCGGTGGGGCCAGTCCTTGAGCAGGGGGCGCTTGTCGCCCGGCCGCAAGGGGTGGACGGCCCAGCCGCGCCCGGCATAGGCCAGGGCGGCTGCCAACAGGCTGTTTTCTCTCTTCACGGGGCTGCTCCCCGCCGGCGTGTCTGCCATGTCTCTCTCCTTGGTGGATTCGAACGTTTGTTCGCGCTCTCCTCTATATAACCACCTGTTTGGCGCCCTGTCAAGGTCGAAAACGACAAATTTTTGAAATTGCTTTTTTGTACCGGCGGGAACAGGCTGGTACCACTGTTGGGGGTTTGCCGAGGCGTCAGTTCTGGGGTGGGGGAAAGTTTAAGTGTAGGGGGGATTACCACGGATGGGGGAAATGGACGATCTTGTCGTGGGGTATGGTGGGCGTTTTGGACCGCGAAGGACACGAAAGGGGCGCGCTTTGGGGGTTGTTCGTCAATGCGGGCGACTGTGTTAGACGGCCGGCCGGCGCTGTCGTCGGGCTTCTTGCAGGAGCGCTATGGCTTGCTCGATGCCGTCGGGGGGGGCGGTGCGGAGCAGGTCGTATTCCATGTTCCATGTGATCGACGATTTGCTGTCAACGAATGAAGAAACGAATAAACGCAGTACCGCAAAACTTGCTAAGGGCCGCCTTCATGCGGGAGGGCAGTCCA
>MTKX01000477.1_pt2 | contig 98313 bp, 78 predicted proteins | sample 1042771 | NCBI WGS metagenome assembly MTKX01 (sample SAMN06212183, study PRJNA360534) | anaerobic digester metagenome | biome: Wastewater treatment plant; material: sludge; isolation source: anaerobic digester fed with sludge from wastewater treatment plant | place: Denmark: WWTP Randers ...
GTCCCGGCCGCCGCGCCGACGCGGACCGGCACGCCGTTCGAGAGGGCCTCGGCGCCGCGGACGACGAGGGTCTCGCCGCCCTTGAGCCCGGACAGGACCTCGACCCGGCCGTCGGCCGAGCGCATGCCCAGGGTCAGGATGCGCTCGACGGCCTTGTCGCCCTCGACGACATAGGCCAGGAAGCCGCGCTCGCTCGGCCGCACGGCGGCGATGGGGACCACGGGCGCCTCGCCCGCGGACGACACCGGCACCGTGATCTCGGCGAACGAACCGGGCCGGAGGGCCTTGTCGCCGGCGTCCTCGATGTGGGCCGTGATGTCGACCAGGCGCGAGGTGTCGTCGGCCGACTCGGCGACGTGGACGACCTTGGCCGCGAACTCCCGGCCGTCCTCGCGGACCCGGAAGTTCGCCTTCTGGCCGGGCTTGATGCGGGCCGCGTCGCGCTCGGGGACGCGGAACCGCAGCAGGAGCGGATCGCGCCGGACGAGCGTGGCCAGGACCGTGCCGGTCTGGACGTATTGGCCGGTCTGGACGGTGCGGGTCTGGATGACGCCCGAGATGGGCGCCTTGACGAAGGCGTCCCTCAGGTTGAGCTGGGCCTGGTTGAGGGCCGAGCGCTTCTCGGCCACGTCGGAGGCCGCCGTCAGGACCTTGGTCCGCCAGGTCTCGACCTCTTCCCCGGGGATGAGCCCGGGATTCTGGGTCGTGACCGTCTCCCGGCGCTTCAGGCCGGCCTCGGCGTCGGCTTTGGCGGCCTCGGCCTTGGCGAAGGCGGCCTGGGCCGACTCGACGGCTAAGCGGTAGCGCTCGGTCTCGATCTCGACCAGGGTCTGGCCGGCCGCGGCGTACTCGCCTTCCGAGAACTGGACCCGGTCGACGGCGCCGGAGACCCGGGCCGTGACCTGGACCTTCTCGAAGGCCTCGACGGACCCGACGGCCGTGACGCTGTAGACCAGGGACCGGACCGGGACCTCTTCCACGTCGACGGGGAACTGCATGCGGCCCCGGGCCCCGGGGCCGCCGGCCGGGCCGGCCTCCTTCTTCTTGCAGGCTCCGGCGGCGACGACGAGCGCGGCGGCGGCGATGAGGACGGCGGTCTTCCTGAGGTTCTTGGGGATCACGTGCGCGGCTCCTTCCCGAAGGGATCGAGACCCAGGGCCGCCTCCAGATTGAGGAAGGCGACACCCAGGCCGTAGCGTTCCTGGACGAGTCCGACCTCGGCCTCGAAGAGCCGGACGTTGGCGTCGGCGACCTCGAGGGCGGAGGCCAGGCCTTGGCGGTAGAGTTCGGTGGTCTCGGCGGCGTTCTTCTTGGCCACCTCGTGGGCGACGGTGGCCTGCCGGAGCGAGGCCCGCTGGTTGGCCAGCGAGACCAGGGCTTCGCGGACCTCGACGTCGACCCGGCGCGTGGCCGCCTGGAGGTCGAGGTCGGCCAGGCGGGCCAGGGCCCGCTGCTCCCGGCTCTGGCCGAACCGGGCCCCGCCGTCGAACAGGCTCCAGGTCAGGGTCGCCCCGACGCTCCAGTTCCAGTTCCGGTTGTTGAAGCTGGCCTCGTTGGTCAGGCTGTAGCGGCCGCTGGCGCCGACCGAGGGCACCCAGCCGAGCAGGGGCAGCTTGGCCAGGGACCTCTGGGCCGAGGCCAGGGCGCGGAGCGAGCCGACGTCGAGGCGCCGGGCCAGCGCTTCGGCGACCAGGCCCTCGGCGTCGGCGGAATCGGCGGCCGCGGCCTCGATGAGGAACTCGGGGACGACGAGGGGCCCGCGGACGGCCGAGGGCGCGTCGAGGAGATGGCCGAGCTGGAGGGTGCTCGTCTCGACCTCCCCCTTGACCTGGGTCAGCCCGACCTCGGCCGTGGCGTACTCGAGCTCGGCCCGGGTGACGTCGTTGACCGAGGCCAGACCGGCGGCGAAGCGGGCCTTGGCCGCCTCGAGGTTCTGGCCGGCGAAGGTGAAGCGGCGGGCCGAGGCCTCGCGGACCTGGGTCGTGCCGAGCGTGGCCAGGAAGGCCTGGCTGACCTCGAAGGCCAGCTGGCGCCGGTCCTCGGCCGCGGCGGCCACCCGGGCGTCGCGCTGGGCCCGGACGGCGGCCAGGCTGGTCAGGCTGCGGGCGTCGAACAGGGTCTGATTGAGGACCAGCGTCTCCGACAGGGCGTTGAAGCGCTGGATGATGACCTCGGTGTCGCCGACGACGCGGCGGGTCTCGTAGGCCCGGCGCGTGTAGGTGCCCGTGCTGGTGATCGAGGGCAGGAAGAACGATCGCGCCTGGGCCACCCGGGCGTTGGCCGCGGCGACCTCCTCCCAGGTGGACTTGGCCCTCTCGTTCCGCTCCAGGGCCAGCTTGACCGCCTCGTCGAGGGTCAGGGGGGCGTCCTGGGCGGCGGCGAGAGGGGCCAGGAGGGCGATCAGCCCGACAAGGGCCGCGGCGAAGCGGCCCGCGCGGCCGGGTCCGGTTCTGTCTGTCATCGTCTCTTCTCCTGAAATGGGCACAGAACTCCAGTATATGATATTTTGACGCGGCCCGGCCGCATTTCTTCCTGGTTTTTTCGGAAGCCGGCCGGGCGGGAAGAGCCCGGGCGGCCGGACGTCCAAAGAGCGAAAGGGTATTTCTCGGGCAAGGAGGCACCCATGGCGGCGAGACGCATTCTCATCACGGCCTGGGGGCTGGCCCTGGCGCTGGCGGCCGCCCCGGCGGTCCCGGCCCCCCAGGCGGCGCGCGGCGGTCCCGAGCTCGACCGGCGGGTGGAGGCCTTCCTCGAGTCCCGGTCCGGGACCTGGCGGGACATGAACGTCCCCGAAGCCGACGGCCGCGCCCTCTACGACCTCATCGTCTCAAAGGGCTACACCAAGGCCCTGGAGATCGGCACCTCGACCGGCCATTCCGGCGTCTGGATCGCCTGGGCCCTGAGCAAGACGGGCGGCCGGCTCGTCACCGTCGACATCGACGAGGGGCGCCACCGCGAGGCCGTGGCCAACTTCGAGGCGGCCGGGTTGGCCCCCTGGATCGACGCCCGCCTGGCCGACGCCCATGAGCTCGTCCCGGCCCTCCCCGGCCCGTTCGACTTCGTCTTCTGTGACGCCGACAAGGACTGGTATAAGAATTACTTCGACGCCGTCCTGCCCAAGCTCGCGGTCGGCGGCTCGTTCGTCGCCCACAACGTCTCCGAGCGGATGCGCCGGGGCGGCTGGGGCGCGGCGGACTTCGTCGCCCACGTCCTCGCGCTCCCATTCATGGAGACGACCTTCGTCGGCGGGAGCTGGTCGGGGATGTCCGTCAGCGTCAAGAAGGCCGAGAGATAGGCCCGGCGGGACCGCCCCGCCCGGCTACCACTTCTTGTATTTCCAGAAGACGAAGAAGCCGACGACCGAGATCGCGGCCAGCCCGATGATCATCCAGAAGGCCGGCAGCTCGCGCCAGCCGAACGGCAGGGTCACGTTCATGGAGAAGACCGAGACGATGAAGGTCGGCACCATGATGGCGATGGTGATGATGTTCAGGGTCTTCATCAGGACGTTGAGGTTGTTGCTGACGATGGAGGCCCGGGCGTCCATGAGGCTGGCCAGGATGTTCGTGTAGACCTCGGCCTGGCGGTAGCACTGGTTGTTCTCGACGGCGATGTCGTCGAGCAGCTCCAGCTCCTCCTGGGTGAAGCCGAACTTGGCCGCGTTGTGCCGCATCTTGTCGATGAGGGCGCCGTTGGAGTTGACGGCGTTCTGGTAGTAGACCAGGCTCTTCTGGAGGGCGAACAGGTTGATGAGGAAGCGGTTCTCCATGGCCTTGTTGATCTTCTGCTCGACGTCGTCGGCGATCTGGTTGATGATCTTGAGGTGCTCCATGAAGTGGAAGATGGCCCGGTAGATGAGGCGGATGACGAGCTCGCGGACGCTGCCGACCTTGGCCAGCTGCTTGCCCTCGAAGAGCGTCGTGTCGTCGGCCACGACCATGATGATCATCTCGCCGAAGAAGAACACGCCCATGGTCGAGGCCTTGAACAGGAGCTGGTCGTCGCCCGAGTAGTTCTTGGGCCGCTTATAGATGAAGGCGATGTGGCCGGGCTCGCACTCGAGGCGGGCCTGCTCGTCGGGGTCGAGGGCCGAATTCAGGGTGTGCTCGTCGACCTGATAGGTGTCGACGAGCAGGCGCTTCTCGGCCTCGTCGGGATTGACGTAGAGGAGGATCGGGGCCCGGGCGTCGTCCGAGGGGACGATCTTCTGGTTCTCGATCTGGTAGCGGTGCAGCATCCCGGCCCTCCTTTCAGCGGCTCCTCGCCCGCGCGTCTCCCGGTCTCTCGGCCCATTATGCGCCCGCCGCCGGAGAATGGCAAGACGGCCGTCTAATCGAGCTTGACCTTCGCCTCGCGGACGCCCCCGTGGGGCGAGGCGTAGCGGACCGTGATCTCGCCCTTGCCCTCGACCAGGAACTGGTGCTCGACCTTGCCGAAGCCGGGCACGACCGTGAACTGGAGCTCGGGCCGGTCCTTCTTGTAGACGGCCTGGTCGCGGTAGGGGTCGACGAGCGTCCCGCCCGCCACGACCTTGGCCCCGGGACCGGACACGGTCAGCATGTCCTGGGGATAGAGTTTGTTCTTCTGCGACAGGGCGCTCATGGTCGGCATGGCCTTGGGATTGGCCAGGCGCGTCCGGACCCGGAAGAGGCCGCCGCCGAGGGGCTTGACCTCGAAGACCTCGAGCGAGACGTCGGGCAGGTGCTTGGCCGTGAACAGGGCGGCCATGGCGTTGCGGTGGACGAGGTCCTTGATCATGAACGGGGCGCCGAGCCGGGAGCTCATCTTGACCCAGCCGCCGATCTCGACGTCGCCGTAGGTCGGGTGCTTGAAGGCCTTCCAGGGCTTGTAGAGCTCGCCTTGGACGACGTTGTCGCTGAACTTGAGCCGCTCCTTCTCGGAGACGCTTTCCTCGAAGATGCTCCGGACGGCCTCCTCGCGGGGGGTGCCCGGCTCGTTGCGCTCGGAGACGCCCTTGAAGGCCTCCGACTCGCCCTGGAAGACCTCGGCGCAGAAGAAGTAGGCGCCGGCGGTCTGGGTGATCCACTCGCCGGAGTCGCCGTAGGTCGTGTAGAGGTCCTTCCAGGAGAGCATGTAGCGGTAGCCGGGGATGATGCGCTCGCCCTGTTTGCCGAGGAAGTCGTAGACCGCGACGTCCGAAGCCGGGTACTCGCCGAGCCCCTTGCGGCTGGGCCCGCGCAGGAGCATGCCGCCGTTGTTGTGGTAGGACCAGGCGAAGACGATGTTGGGCTTGGTCATCGTCCACTCGGCCAGGGCCTTGAGGCCGACGGCCTGGAACGGGTACTCGCCCGAGCCGCCCTGGACGTAGGGCGGGGCCCAGTCGAAGCCCCAGTTCCGGTTCGGGTCGACGTAGCCCTCGCCGTCCTCGTTGACCTGGCCGTCGCCGTCGTTGTCGAGGCCCTCCTCGCCGAGCAGGGTCCACTCCCCCTTCTCTCCGGGCTTGATGGGGACAAGGAGGCGCGGGTCCTCGGGATCGGTCTTATAGGCGCCGAAGGGGTCCTTCTTGCGCATCTCGCAGAGGTTGCCGTCGCCGTCGAGGTCGTCGCTGCCGTCCTCGTCGACGAGCCCGTCGCGGTCGTCGTCGATGGGGATGCGCAGGGTCCGGTTGCTGCTGGGATTGTTGGGGTCGGCGAAGAAATGATGGCGGCCGTCGACGTTGGCGACGGGCACGACGTAGAAGCAGACCCGGTCGACGAGGGCCGTGATCTCGGCGTTCCGGCCGTAGTTCCCGAGGAGATAGTCCAGGAGGTAGAGCGAGATGTCGCCGCCCTGGATCTCGTTGCCGTGCATGTTGCCGTCGACGTACATGGCCGGCTTGGCGAGGGCCGCGCCGGTCTTGGGGTTGTTGACGGTCATGGCCATGATGGGCCGGCCTTCTTCGCTCTTGCCGACCGTCTCGAGCGAGGTCAGCTGGGGATAGGCCTTGTGGAGGGCCTCGAGGGCGGCGTAGACCCGGTCGAGCGAGTGGTACTGATCGAACCGGAGGGGGACCTCGACGCCGGCCTGCTGGGCCGGCAGGGTCGAAGCGACGAAGAACAGGACGAGCAGGGACAGGGCGAGCTTTCTCACAGGGCACCTCCGAGGGCGACCGTCCGGGCGTCGCGCCAGGCGTTCCGGGTCTCGGCCTTGATCTCGACCTTGACCGGCTTGGCCGAGCGGACGAGCCAGGTCACGGTCTGGGCGCCGCGGGCCGGGACGGACGGGACCAGGCTCCGTTTCTTGCCCTGGACGATCGTGACGCCGTCGCCGGCCAGGGTCACGACGACGGGCAGGACGCGCTGGTTGCGCCCGGCCATGGCCGTCGGGTAGGGCAGGTCGCCGGTGTTCTCGACCCAGGCCTTGACCTCGTAGAGGCCGGCGCCGAGCGGTTTGACGGCGGCGTCGGCGATCCGGACCCGGGCCATCTTCCTGGCCACTTCGAAGACCCAGGGGGCCTGACCTTTGACCAGGCCCTCGATCATCTTCTCGGGCGGCGTCGTGTCCGCGAAGGGCGCGAAGCCGCCGATCTCGGCCTCGCCGAGGGTCGGGTGCTTGAAGGGCTTCCAGGCCACGAAGCCCTGGCCGCCGAGCTCCTTGTCGCTCCAGGCGAGGAGGGCCTTCTCCTTGGGGTCGGCCCCGCCGGCGTCGGGCTTCTTGGGCATCTGCTTTATCATCTCGGCCATCTTCTTGGTGTCGATCTGGCCGGCCTTGATCATCTCGAAGACCTGCTTGGCCTTGAACTGCTCGGGTGCCCCGGCGGCCTTGAGGAAGGCGTCGACCTTCTCTTCGCCGAGGGCGACGAACTGGTCGTTGGTCATGGCCTCGAGCTTCTCGGGCGTGAGCTCGTCGGCGGGCTTGTCCTCCTTGACCTCGGGCGGGGTCCAGAAATCGAGGGCGAAGGACGGCAGGCCGAGGTGGTAGTAGGCGTAGAGCTCGAGCGAGCCGTCCCTGTCCGGCGCCGCCTCGAGCCGCTTGCCGTCGAGCTTGGCGGCCTTGAGGAACTCCTTGTACCGCTCGGAGAGCTCCGTGTAGAACTTGAGGTCCTCGTCGAGCGGATTGACCACGGCGCCGAGCTCGAGGAAGCCGGCGACCATGCCCTCGGTGACCTCCATGCCCGGCGGGACGAGGGGTTTCACCAGCTCGATGATCTCGGCCATGGTGTAGGTCCGGGTCGGGTCGGCGTTGATGAAGCCGGCCACGCGCTCGGGGACCTTGATCTGGTTGAAATCGGCGTCGCCCTTGCGCCCGCCGCGGGGCGGGGCGATGCAGAAATTGGCGCCGCCGAGGACGAAGGCCAGCCCGATCTCGCGGTGGAGGTCGAAGAACNNTGTAGAGATGCGGGAAGGCCGTGCCGAGGCCGATGCCGCCGGGGCCGTCCTCGTCGATCAGGCCGTCGCGGTCGTTGTCGAGGCCCTCGGGATAGAGCTTCCAGACGCCCTTCTCGCCCTTGGCGCCGTCGGCCTTCTTCATGAGGCGGGCGTCGCCGGGAACGGCCATCCAGGCCCCCTCGGGGTCCTTGACCCGGATCTGCGTGATGAGCCCGTCGCCGTTGAGGTCGTCCGGCCCGTCCTCGTCGGTCGCGTCGTCCTGATCGTCGTTCTTGGGCCGGGCGTTGCGCGTGTCCGACCGCCGCGGCTTGCCGAAATAGAGCGCGGCGGCGTCCGGATTACCGCAGGCCAGGACGTACCAGGTCTTGTCGGCCCGGAGGTCGGCCTTGGCGCACAGGGCCTGGGCCAGCCACAGCCCGGCCTCGGCGGCCAGGGGATAGGCGCCGTCCATGTCGGCGGCGACGAAGACGGCCGGCAGGCTCTTGGCGGCCGCGGCGGTCTCGGGCCCGATCTCGAGCAGGACGAGCTCGCGCCCGCCCGGGCTCTTGGCCAGGACGTGGACTTTGGCGAATGCGGGATGGGCTTTGGCCAGGTCCCGGAGGGAGGCGGCGATCTCCTCGGGCCTGTGGTAGCGGTCGAAGGAGAGCTCGGCCGCGGCCAGGGGGACGAGGGAGAGGCAGAGAACACCGATGGCGAAGACGGCGGGGATGCGGCGAAGGGTCACGTCGGGGTACCTCCGTTCAAGAGGATGATCGGATCATTCTCGCAAATCGGGCGGGCGAAAGCAACGCGGACGTCCCGCTCTCCACTATATACGCGCGGCCGGAAGCCGAAGTTCCCGCCTCCCCCGCCCGGACGCGGCGGCCTTGACCCCCGACGCCCCCGGTGATAGATATGCGACGAGTCCCGACCGCACGGAGGTCCCCATGGTCAAGAAAGCCCTGCCCGCCCTCGCTCTCCTTGTCGCCGCGTCCGTCCTCGTCCCGGTCGCCGCGCCGCCCGCCGCGGCCCAGCACGGCGGCCCGCCGGCCGTCCTGTCCGTCCGCCGGCAGGCCGACGTCGTCCACCGGATCACGGCCAGGCGCCTCGAGACGCTCCTGCCGCGGCTCATGCGCGAGACCGGCATCGACATGTGGATCGTCTCCTGCAACGAGGACAACCTCGATCCCGTCTTCGAGACCATGGTCCCCCTCGGCAACTGGAACCCCATCACCCAGGTCCTGGTCCTCTTCGACCGCGGTCCGGGGAAAGGCGTCGAGCGGCTGAACGTCTCCCGCACCGACACCCAGGGCTTGTTCCAGAACGCCTGGGACGCCGGGGCCTTCGACCAGAAGAAGGGCGAAAGCCAGTGGCAGGCCCTCGGCCGCGTCGTCCGTGAGCGCGATCCCAAGCGGATCGGGCTCAACGAGGGCGAGGTCCAATGGGCGGCCGGGGCCCTGACGACGGTCCTCAAGAAGCGGATCGTCGAAGCCGTCGGCCCCAAGTACGCGGCCCGCTTCGTCTCGGCCGAGCCCCTGGTCACGCTNNTCGCGGTCGATCATCGCCGACATGTTCTCGGCCCGGGTCATCACCGTCGGGCAGACGACGGCCGACGACCTGCGCTGGTACTATTGGCAGCGCGTCCACGACCTCGGCCTGCGGGTGTCCTTCTCGCCCTTCGTCTCCATCCGCGGCCGCTCGCCCAAGGACGTCGAGAAGTGGGGCAAGGACGACAAGGTCATCCGGCCCGGCGACCTTCTCCACTGCGACGTCGGCCTCAAATACATGCGCTGGAACTCCGACCACCAGGAAATGGCCTACGTCCTGCGCCCGGGGGAGACGGACGCGCCCGAGACCTTCAAGACGCTCATGGCCGAATGCAACCGGCTCCAGGACATCTATTGCGGGGAGTTCAAGACCGGCCTCACCGGCGACGAGATCCTCGGCCGCGTCCTCGGCAAGGCCCGGGAGACGGGCGTCCCCGGGCCGCGCCTCTATTCCCACTCGCTCGGCTATTTCCTCCACGAGCCGGGTCCCCTCATCGGCCTGCCCTGGGAGCAGGTCCACAACGCCGGCCGCGGCGAGGTCAAGCTCGTCCCCATGAGCGCCTTCACGGCCGAGATGAGCGTCACCGGGCCGGTCCCCGAGTGGGGCGTCGAATTCCGGGTCCCCCTCGAGCAGGACATCCTGTTCGACGGCGAGAAGGCCTTCTTCCTGGCCGGCCGCCAGACGGCCTTCCATCTCGTCCGCTAGCCCGTTTCCTCAACATGGAGCGGTCCTCCGACTAAATCGGAAGAAGCCGCCGTTGGGCGGCTTCCGGAAGGAGACCGCCCATNNTGCGCCGTCAAGTACACCATCGTGCCGCCCGCCGTCGACCTGGCGGCCCTGGGCACGATCGGCATCGTCACCCTCGATCCGGGCGAGGCCAAGGGCGATCTCGACGCCGCGGCCACCCAGTATTTCCTGGAAGAGGTCACGGCCGCCCAGCGCGTCCCCGTCGTCGAGCTCGGCCCCGCCGCCGAGGCCCTGGCCAAGATCGGCAAGACGGCCTTCGACCGCGACGCCGCCCTGGCGCTCGGACAGCAACAGGGCCTGGAGGCCTTCTTCGTCGGCGAGATAAGGGTGACCAAGGTCAAGCCCCAGATCGACCTCGCCGCCCCCCTGAGCAAGACCCTCTTCGCCCGGACCGCCTTCGACATCGCCGTCAAGGTCCGCCTGGTCTCGACCCGCGACGGCGCGACGCTGTGGACGCAGTCGGCCACCCGGGAAGGCACGGTCGGTTCGGTCGGCATGGACAACGGCGTACCGGTCTTCTCGGTCCGCGACAAGAGCGCGGCCATGGCCGAGGCGCTCCGCGACCTCGCCTTCCGGCTGACCTGGGACTTCCGCCCGACCCGCCGCCGCCTCTGAAGCCGTCCGGGACCGCCTCCCGGACTGTTGACAGGCCCCGGACCCGGTCCTATAGTCAGGGCCGGGAGGGGCTCATGGAAAAGAACGGCCCGAGTGTCTGCGGCGTCTGCGGCCTGGTCAAGGATCCCGACGACATCGTCCCCGGCGGGGCGGTCCGCCCGGCCTTGGCCGCGCTCATCCTCAAAGACCACCCCGACTGGACGCCCGAGAGGACCATCTGCCGGGACGACCTCAATCGCTACCGGGCCCAATACGTCCAAGCCGCCCTGGAGGCGGAGAAGGGCGACCTGTCCGCGATCGAGTCCGAGGTCATCCGGAGCCTGCGCGAAGGCGAGGTCCTGGCCCGGAACGTCAACATGGAGTTCGAGGAGAGGCGGACGCTCGGCCAACGCCTGGCCGACCGGTTGGCCGCCTTCGGGGGCAGTTGGAAGTTCATCCTCATCTTCATGGGCGTCCTCTTGAGCTGGATCGTGCTCAATTCCATCATCCTCGCCTCGCGCCGCTTCGACCCCTTCCCATTCATCCTCCTCAATCTCTTCCTGTCCTGTCTGGCCGCCCTGCAGGCGCCGATCATCATGATGAGCCAGAACCGCCAAGAGGCCAAGGACCGCCTCCGGGCCCAGCACGACTACCAGATCAACCTCAAGGCCGAGATCGAGATCCGCGGCCTCCACGAGAAGATCGACCACCTCATTTTCAAGCAGTGGCAGCGGCTGCTGGAGATCCAGGAGATCCAGACCGAGCTCATGGGAGAACTGTCGGAGAAGATCCAGAACCGGCGCTGACGGAGGCGCAGGGAGGTCGGACCGGCGGCCACCCCTTCAGAGGTCTTTGGTCCGCTCCCGGCGCTCGACCTTGATGTTGAGCCGGGCCTGCAGATACTCGACGGCCGAGACGACCGACCTCTCCAGGACGCGCTTTTCATTCTCCAGGGAGGATTCCGCCTCGGTCAAGGCGCCGCCCAGGCCTTCGGGAGCGGCGGCCAGGGACTTGAGGGCCGCCCGGGCGGCGGCCCGGTCCGCGGGGCCCGGCGATGTCGTCCGCGGGCCGGGGCGGAAGACGAGGAAGGCCGCCGCCGCGACGACGATCAGGGCGCCCGCGGCCGCGGGCAGGGGACGAAGGAACGGACGCCGGCCGAAGACGTCCCGCGCGCCGTCCCGGCTCTCCGCCCTGTCCCAAGCGGCTTCGTTCAAGGCGAATTCGGGGACCGCCGCCAGGAAGGCGGGACGCTCCGCGGCCAGCCGTTCCCGGAGGGAGGCCATGAACCGGGCCTGCTCGCGGCAGGCCGGGCATCTCTCGGCGTGCCGGGCCGCCCAGCGCGGCGGCGTCTGGCCGCGGTCGTCGGCCCTCGAGACCGTCCAACGGACGATGCGGCAGATCATGGTCGTTCTCCCTTTCTGAGGTTCGTCCGGGCCCGGTGGAGGAGCAGGCTCACGGCGACCCGGCTCTTGCCGACAGACCGGGCGATGTCCGCGACGTCCATGTCCTCGCCGTAGCGCAGCCACAGGACCCGGAACTGGCTCGCGGCGAGCGTCCGCGCGGCATCCCACAGGCCGCCTGTCCCGGTCTCCCCCGCCGCGGGGAGCGGGGCCGTGCCGCTGACGCCCCCGGCCGCCTCGGGCGTCAGCGGCACGGCCGCGACGCGCTTCTTCCTGTAGGAGCTGATGGCCAGGCGGGTGGCCGCCGTGTAGAGCCAGGTCGAGAACCGGTAGGCCGGGTCGTAGCGGTCGATGTTGCGGTAGAGCTTGAGGAGCGTCTCCTGGACCATGTCCTCCGCGTCCTGGTCGCTCCCGAGGCGGGGCCGGAGATAGACGAAGAGCCGGCGCTTGTAGCGGCGCGCCAGCTCGTCGAAAGAACGGCGGGAGCCGGCCCGCGCCTCGCGGGCCAGCTCCTCGTCGGTCTTCTCTGCGATCGTCTCGGTCCCGGTCATGCCTCCCCCGGGGTCAGTCGATACGGATCCCTTTGTGGTCGGACAGGAGCGCGGCGATGTCCTTGGAGGGCCGCTCGAAGTCGATCCGCACCGTCTGGCCGTCAAGCTTGACCTGGAGCCCGTCGAGCAACGGGGCGACCTCGGCCATTCCGCTCTCGGCGCCGCCGAGGCGGCCCATGGCGATGAGGCCCTGGACGACGTCGGCCATGTTCTTGGCGCTCTCCGGCGACGCGGCCTTCACCTGCAGCCGGAGTGACAGGTTGCCCGTTTTTTCCTGGGCCATGAAGAACAGGCCGCTGGCCTGGTCGAGGACCTTGGACTGGCCCAGCTCCTTGCCCAGGGCGGCGAGGTCGGGCAGGACGCCGCTCAGGAAGGCGCCGACGGGGACCTCCTTGAGCGCCGCGGCAAGAGGCGTGCCGGCGAAGGTCTTGGCCTTGCCGCCGGCGGTATCGAGGACCTTCTCGAGCGCGGCCCGGCCTTCGGCGAAGACGAGGAGCCGGTCGTTGACGAACGCCCCGTACTCGTCGCTGCCGCTCGAATAGAGCGTGTAGGCGCCGTAGGCCGTCTTCTGGCTGTCCTTGTCGGCCTCGGCCAGGGCGATGATGCCGGCCTTGTCGAGCGTGCCTTCGACGGCGAAGACGATGTTCTTGTCGTCGGGGCCCAACCCGATCACGGTCACGCCCTTGATGTCCTTGGCCAGGTCCATCTTGAGCCAGCGGTCGATGTCGCGGCCCTTGATCTGGAACGTGCCGTCCTTGTCCAGCAGGCCGTAGAGCTCGGTGGCCACGAACTTCTCCATATCGAGGTGGGCCACCCACCGGGCGCTCTCGGGCACGAGGGACGACGGTATCGTGCCGGGGAAGGCCGGCGTGGCGACGAACAGGGCCAGGGCGATGAGGGCCGCTAAGAGGAGGGTGATTCTCTTGGTCATGGGAGACTCCTTCGTACGTGATTCCTTCGCCCTGTCATACGCTCCGGCGGGCCGGATGTTTCACTTCCCCGGCGGGAATTCGAGCCTGAGCGTCCCCCCGGCTTCGAGGACTGCCGACGTCCGGAGCCCCCTGGCGGCGGCCCCGCCCAGACGGAACGACCGCAGGGTCAGTCCGCCCCCGAGGACCATCAGCTCGGCCGTCCGTCCGCCGGCCCCGATCCGGCAGGTGCCCCAGGCGTCGCCGTTCGACCAGAACCAGGTCCCTTCGCCGGCCGCGAAAGCCATGGCCTGGGTCCGGCCGTCCCAGGAGAACCCGGAGAGGGCCGGCACGGCCGCCCAGCTGGCCATGGCCCGGGCGTAATGGTGGCCGCACTCGGCCTCGTCGAAGGGGCTGCGCTTGCGGCCGTCGTAGCGGGCCCGGATGTCGCGGATGACCTCGAGCCCGCTCGCGGTCTCGCCCTCGTAGAGCAGGCCGACGGCCGCGGTGTACTCGAAGCCGGTCATGACCTCGGTGAAATACGGGAAAGGATTGCGCGGCCGGCCCTTCGGGTAGCTGGCCATGAGCAGGGCCGTCTCGTCGCCGAGGACGAACGAGCGCAGGCAGTTGAAGTGGTCGAAGAAGCCCCGCTGCCGGTTGTATTTGAGGATGCTGGCCAGCGTCGTCTTGACGTGGTCCGGATCGACGAGGTAGCCGAGGCCGCAGACGTGGGCCATGTACTGGCCGACGAGTTGGTCGACGAGACAGCCCTGCGCCAACTGGTAGTCCGGTTCGGTGATCTCCTTGGCCCCCATGTCCAGGCGCAGGCTCGGGGCGACGTCCTCGACGCGCTTGGGCGGCACGACCCGGTGCTCGTAATATTCGCCGTTCCAGAGATTCGCGTCCGTCCAGGCCCGGCCCTTGGCGAAGAGACCGGCGCAGGTCTTGGCGAAGGCCTTGTCGCCGGCGCCCTTGGCCATCTCCTCGGCCGCCCGGAGCGCGCCGAGGTACCATAGCTCCATCTGCGGGTTCGGGCCGTAGTACTCGACGTCCATGGTGTTGTGCTGGCAGCCCTCCATGACCCCGTCGCGGTCGGCGTCCCAGCCGCCCTCGATCCAGGCGAAGGACAGGGCCCTCTTCACGGCCGGCCAGAGCCGGCGGAGCCAGGCGCCGTCGCCGGACATCTTCCAATCGCGGTAGGCCCGCATGATCGTGCCCATCTGGCCGTCGGCGGCGGCCTTGCCGAACTCCCGGGCCCGCTCGAGGGGCAGGCGAACGCGGAAGCTCATCAGGCCCTGGTCGTCGGTCGCGGCCAGGAACTCGGTCTCGCGCATGGTCCGGGCCAGGGCGCCGAAGAGGAAACCCGTGGCCTGCTCGTAGTTCCAGACGTGCGTGCACGAGCCCCAGCAGCAGCCGGCGTTGTTGCTCGAGCCCTCGAAGCCGAAGAGCTTGCCGTCGGGCGTCCGGAAGCAGGTCTGAGTCCGGAGCGTGCTGAGATTGAACAGCGCGGCCTCCTTGACCTCGGCCGGGAGCGAACTCCCGGCGAAGGCCCGCACGAACGCGACCGTCCGGGCCTCGAGCGCGGCGGCCCGCGCGGCGAAGTCCTCGGCCGCGGCCCAGGCGTCGGGCCAGCGCGTCGTGTAGTAGTTGCCGATGACGTCCTCGGGCACGCCCTTGGGCGACCAGGTCACGCGGTTCGGGAAGTGCCAGGCGATGACGAACGAGGCCTCGGCGCTGCCGTTCGCCGGTACATCGATCTCGACGGCGAGCGAGCCGAAGGGCATATCCTCTCCGGCGGCCGGCCGGGGATCGAGCTTCCCGTCGGCGGCGAAATCGTCCCAGAAGTCGAGGAGCGAGGTCCCCCATCCGGCGGCCAGCCACGAGGTCCGGCTCGTCCCCCGCGTTCCGGCCGGGGCGGCCAGGGCCATCGTGCCCCAGGCTTCGTGCTTGGGATCGACGCCGGCCGAGGTCATGAAGAGGCCGCGCAGCCCGTCGGTGGCCCGGAACGCGTTGCGGTTCTTGACCGGCCCGGTCGTGACCGGGTCGCCCTTCCAGTCCTTGGCCGTGCCCGAGCCGTCGGCCCCGATGAAGTTGGGCAGGGTGCCGCACACGACGGCCTTGAGGGGCCGGGCCGTCTTATTGACGACGACGAACCGGAGCGCCGCGACCGGGAAGCCGCTGGCCTCGGCGTCGCCGGGGACGAGCGGGTTCCAGCCCTCGATACGGACGTCGACCGGCGCGTCCGGGTCCGTGAGGAAGACCTGGCCGAGCGGGTAGGCGGCCGCGAAGGCGACGTCGCGGAAGCGCGGCAGGCCGTGGTTGACGGCCGTCGAGCCGTGCGAGGCCTCGTAAGCGGAGAGCGGCAGGGGCCCTTCGAGGACGCGGAGGAAGGGGCCGCCCGGCGCGTCGACGCGAAGGACGAAGAACGGGCCGGTCTGCTGCCCGCCGTACGGCGTGTAGCCCTTGGCCGGCCGGTTCATGATCTCCCAGTCGACGAGGTTGCCCCGGCCTCCCAGCGAGACCGTGCCCGTGCCGATGCCGCCGAGGGGCAAGGCGATCCTCTCGACGTGCTCGCGGTCGTACGTCCTCAGAACGGGCCAATCGGCCCGCCAATCATCGGCGGCCGTTGCAGGGATGCCGGCAGATACCAGGGAAAAGGCCAAAGCGATCAGGACACAGCGGGAACGCTTCATGACGACCTCCAAGTTCAAAGGGACGCTTAGGCGGCCCGGGCTTTTCGAACGGCCGCCTGCCAGCCGGCGTAGAGACGGTCGGCTTGGCCTCGGGTCATGGCCGGGGTGAATTTTCGCTCGTCGACGGCCAGCCGCTCGATGGCCGCGGTCGACTCCCAGACCCCGGCGCCGAGGCCGGCGAGATAGGCGGCCCCGAGCGATGTCGTTTCGACGGTCTTGGGCCGGACGACCGGCACGCCGAGGACGTCGGCCTGGAAGCGGCACAGGAAATCGTTGGCCGAGGCGCCGCCGTCGACCCGGAGCTCGCGGACCCGCAGGCCCGAGTCCTTGCGCATGGTCTCCAGGACGTCGCGGGTCGAATAGGCCATGGCCTCGACGGCGGCCCGCACGATGTGGGCCCGCTTGGTGCCGCGGGTCAGGCCGGCGATGACGCCCCGGGCCTCGGCGTCCCAGTACGGCGCGCCGAGCCCGACGAAGGCCGGCACGAAGTAGACGCCGGCCGTGTCGGGGACGGAGGCCGCCGCGGCCTCCGATTCCGCGGCCGCGCGGACGAGGCCCAACTCGTCACGCAGCCACTGGATGGCCGCCCCGGCCACGAACACCGAGCCCTCGAGGGCATAGGCGGGCTTCCCGGCCGGGCCGCAGGCGACCGTGGTGACGAGCCCGTGACGGGAGGCCACGGGCTCGCGGCCGGTGTTGAGCAGGATGAAGGCCCCCGTGCCGTAGGTGTTCTTGATGGCCCCCGGCCGGAAGCCGGCCTGGCCGAAGAGGGCGGCCTGCTGGTCGCCGGCGATGCCCATGACCGGGATGCCGGCCGGCAGCCGCCCCAGACGGACGGTCCGGCCGAACTCGCCCGACGAGGGCCGGACCTCGGGCAGGACGGCGGCCGGAACGCCGAAGAGGTCGAGCAGGTCGCGGTCCCAGTCGAGCTTGCGGATGTTGTAGAGCATGGTCCGCGAGGCGTTGGTCGGGTCGGTGGCGTGGCTCGCCCCGCCGGTCAGCTTCCAGAGGACCCAGGCGTCCGGCGTGCCGAAGGCCAGGCGGCCCCGCTTGGCCCGGTCCCGTAGGCCGCCCCGGTCGAGGAGCCATTCGAGCTTGGTGGCCGAGAAGTAGGCGTCGACGGGAAGGCCCGTCCGGCGGCGCACCGACCGGGCCAGTCCGGGCCGGGCGGCCAGCTCGCGGCAGCGGTCGGCCGTGCGCCGGCACTGCCAGACGATGGCGTTGGCGACCGGCCGGCCCGTCCGCCGGTCCCAAAGCACGGTCGTCTCGCGCTGGTTGGTGATGCCTACGGCGGCGATGGCGCGGCCGGGGACGGTCTCGAGCGCCTTTTGGATCGTCCGGTAGACGCTGCGCCAGATGGCCTCCGGGTCGTGCTCGACCCATCCGGGGCGGGGGAAGATCTGCGGGAACTCCTCGTAGGCCGAGGCCATGGCCCGGCCCGTCCGGTCGAAGACGATGGCCCGGCTGCCGGTCGTGCCCTGGTCGATGGCCAGCACCAGGCCCATGTCAGACCCTCGGCCCGGCCCAGGCGGCGATGTCCGCGAAGACCTTGTCGCGCCCGACTTCGATGGACAGGGCGTGGAGCATGTCCGGATATTCGAGGAGGGTCTTGTCGGCCAGGGCGATCTTGGTGAAGAGCCGGCGCCCGGCCCGCTCGTCGACGAGGCGGTCGTCCCCGGGGACCAGGAACAGGACCGGCACGGTCAGACGCCGGGCCACGCGTCCAGCCCGGGCCTGGACCGGCAGGAACGCGCCCAGCAGCCGGAGGCTGGCGACCCGGATCTCGTCGGGCGACCCATCCATGGTCCGGAGATAATCGGCGTCTCGCGTGACCATGTCCGAGGTGAAGGGCACGTCGACCGTCATCTTGGGAGCGAAGAGGCCGAAGAGGCCCAGCCTGAGGTAGGCGCTCAGGGGGAACTTCATGCCGTTCTTGAAGGCCGGGGCGATCAGGACGAGACCGGCGAAGGCCTCGGGATGGGCGCCGGCCAGGTCGTAGGCGATGAGGCCGCCCATGCTCTCGCCGAGCAGGAAGACCTTCCGGCCGGGGAGGTCGCGGAGGGCGGTCTCCCGCAGAGCCAGGATGTCGCGGTACCAGATTGCGAAGGAATCGACGTGGCCTCGAGGCCTCTCCGGGGTCCGGCCGAAGCCGCGCAGCTCGACGGCGTATGAGGCGAAGCCGCGGCGGGCCAGGTCGGAGGCCAGGAAGTCCCAGCGGGCCGAATAGGCCCCCAGCCCGTGGACGAGGAGGAAGACGGCCCTGGCCGGGCCCGCCGCCGGCTCGGCGTCCCAGCGACGGTAGAGAAAGTCGGTGCCTTGGATTTCCCTCATGGCCGGATTATAACAAAGGCATCCCCCCGGGAGGAAGGAGGCCGCTTGAAAGGGCAGGCGTTTCTTTGTATGATAGGGGCCACATTCCCGTCAGGGGAAGAATCCGGAACGAGGAGGTCTGGTGGCTAGAGGTAACCGAGCATTCAAAAGCGAAAAGCGGACCAAAGAGCTGAAAAGACTGAAGAAACAGGAAGAAAAGCGGCAGCGGAAGCTGGCCAAGCTGGCCAATCCCGAAGGCGAGCCCGAGGTCTTCTCGCCCGACGAGGCGCCGGCCGCCCCGCCCGCCCCGGACGATCCCGGACAGGAAACGACCTGAGGCCGTACCGGACACGTCGGAACCCTTCTTTTCCGGCCCGCGCGACCCGTAGGGGGTCTGCGCCGGGGCCGGTCGCCCTCCTCCCCCTCCTCCCCCTCCTCGCCCTCCTACTCGCGGCGGCCGTCCGCGCCTTCCCGGGCGCCGGCGCCGAACGGACCCTGTTCAAGGACCTGCCGGCGGACGACCCGGCGCGCGAGGTCATCGCGACGGTCCTCGCCGGCCGGACCTGGGCCGAGGACGGCTTGCGCGAGGCCTGGGAACGGGCCCGCTCCTACTTTCCCGGCCGGACTTGGCTGGTCGTGCCCGGGACGCACTTCATGGCCCACGGCTTCGATCCCGAGGGCGAGCTCTTCATGGAGGTCCACGAGTCCGCCTTCCTGACGCTCTGCGCCGCCAACGCCCGGACCTTCAGGCCCGGCTCCGTCGTCGCGGGGTATGCCCGGATGCGCCGCGAGCCCGACGGCCGGGAGGCGGCCGCCTTCCGCGAGAAGACGGGCCGGCTCGAGCCCCGCTTCCGCGACGAAGCGTCCCTCGGGGTCCTCGCCGCGGCGCTCGGCCGCGACGGCTACGGCGGGTTGCTGCGGGCCCTCCGCGAGGAGGACCACCACATGCTGGCCGGAGGGCTGATGCACGAGGGCGTCCATGCCGGCCTCGACGACGCCCTGGCCGGCCGCGTCCGGTCCGAGTTCGAAGCGGGCGATCTTCCCGTCCAATCGGACGAGACGCGCGCGTTCATGGCCGAGATCGCCTTCCACGGACTTCAGGCCCGGCGGTTCGGCGCGGACCTCGACGCGGGCCGGGAGCGGACGGCCGCGCTCCTCGGCCGGCTCGAACCGCTGCGCAAGAAAGGGACCCTCGGGCGGGCGGCGGACCGCGCCGTCTACGAGACCCTGGCCGCCGGCCTGGGGGCGGAGATCGCCCTCGGACGGCTGCGGATGAGAGAGCTGTGGCAGTCGGCCCGGCGCGTCGAAGGGCTGCTCGGGAACCTGAGGCGGGATTACATCCGGCCCGGCGCGCCCGAGGAGCTCGAGGGGCCGCTCGCGGCCCTCGAACGGGACGCGGCGAGGTTCGCCGCGGCGGCGGGCGAGGCCATCGGCGCCAACGAGCTGGCCCTGCGCGACGTCGAGACGCTTCTCGGTCAGTGGGACGAGTGGGCGGCCGGGACGCGGCCGTTCCCGCCCCCGGTCACCGATTCGAACGCGATCGTCCGGCGAGCGGGCGCCGTCGTCTGGCCGGCCCCGCCCGTCGACGGGGCCCTGGCCCTTATGCGCCTGGCCGGCCGGGCTCTCGACCGGGGGCGGTCTCCCGCGTGAGCAGGCCCTCGGTCCCCCATTTCCGCTCGGCCGCGAGATAACGGACCGGCCGCTTCGGCGGCACGAAGGACATGGCCCTCTCGGCGAAGGCCGTGATGGACAGGGCCGGATTGACGCCCAGGTTCTCCGGGATCTGGGAGCCGTCGCAGACGACCATCCCCTCGTAGCCGCGGACGCGGTTGCGCCCGTCGATGACGCCTTCTTCGGGCGTCGGCCCGAAGGAACACCCGCCCAGGATGTGGGCCGTGATGGGCGCGTTCACGGTCACCTCGGTGACGACGTTGGCGGCGACGCCGCCCGTCCGCTTGGCCAGCCGGCGGCCGAAGTCGTTCGCGGCCGGGAGCCAGGTGGGGTGGGTCCGCTCGGGCCCGCGGCGCGAAGCCAGGACCCGGACGAAGGGGAAGAACCAGGGCCGGGCCAGCCGCAGGTGGAAGTAGTTGTCGAGGGTCTGCATGCCGAGGAGGATGATGGTCTCCTTGGCCCAGCCGGCCGGGTTCCTCATCCGCAGGTGGCCGAGCGGCCGGCGCAGCTCGTTGCCGAGCCAGCGCAGGACCCGGGGCGTCCGCTTGCCGCCGTCGGTCAGCGCGGCGACCAGCGCGCACATGGCGTCGTGGCCTTGGCCGAAGCGGACCGGCTCGAGGTGGGTGTCGGCGTCGGGATGGACGCTCGAGGTGATGGCCACGCCGCGGGTGTAGTCGGTCCCGGGCGCGAGGTCCCGGACCCCGAGCAGGGTCTCGCTGTTGGTCCGGGTGAAGCGGCCGACCGTGTCGGGGAGGTTCGGCAGCCGGCCCCGCCGCCTGAGGTCGAGGAGCAGAGCGTTGGTCCCCAGCGTGCCGGCGGCCAGGACGAGGCCCCTGGTCTTGAAGACGAGGCCGCGGCGGCCGCGGAGAAGCCCGGTCGTCTTGCGCGTCCGGACGAGATAGCCCTCGGCGCCGTCGGGCGAGAGCGGTTCGACGTCGACGACGCGGTTCTCGGCGAAGACGCGGGCGCCGAACTTCTCGGCGAAGTAGAGGTAGTTCTTGTCCAGGCTGTTCTTGGCGTCCTTGCGGCAGCCGGTCATGCACGCGCCGCAGAGCTCGCAGCCGACGCGGTCCGGGCCCTCGCCTTCGAAGTAGGGATCGGGGGCGGGCTCCCCCTCCTTGCCGAAATAGACGGCCACGTCGGTCAGACGGTAGGTCCCCTCGCGGCCGAGCTCGGCGGCCGTCTCCCTCATCAGGACGTCCTGCGCGGTCTCGACGGGATTGCGGACGGCGCCGAGCATGCGCGAGGCCAGGCCGTAGTACGGCAGGAGCTCCGCGCGCCCGCCCAGGCGCCGGACGCTCGGGCGCTCGAAGAAGACGTCGGGCGGGACGTAAAGGGTGTTGGCGTAGTTGAGACTGCCGCCCCCGACGCCCGATCCGGCCAGGATGAAGACGCCGTTGAGCAGGCGCAGGCGCCAGGTCCCGGTGAGGCCGAGGCTCGGCAGCCACAGGAACTTGCGCAGGTTCCAGTTCCGGCGGGGGAAATCGTCGGCGTGCCAGCGCCGGCCGGCCTCGACCACGCCGACGGCGTAGCCCTTCTGGGCCAGGCGCATGGCCGCGACGCTGCCGCCGAAGCCCGACCCGACGACGAGATAGTCGAAGGTGAAGTCCGCCGTGTCTTTCATTTTCCCCGAATGCGCCCCACTCTACTGGAGATGCCGGGACCGGTCAAGAAAAAGGGCTTGACAGGCCCGGGCCTGAGCAATATATTCCTATACGTGTATGTTGAATATGTTAATATATCAACTTAAACGCTTAGGTACACAATGAACAAGGACATCTTCCCCCTCGACGAGCTGGCCGTCCGGTCCGGCATCCCCGCCGAACGGCTGTCCGATTGGGCCAAGGCCAAGCTCCTCCGTCCCGACGGCTACGCCGACGACAAGACCCCTCTCTATGCCGCACCGGCCCTCGAGCGCGCCGGCCTCATCCGGCGGCTGGCCGACCTGGGTTACGGCACCGAGGAGATCGCCAAGATCGTCCGCAAGGTCGGCTTGCCCCAGGACCGCGGCGGCCGCAAGAAGGACGCCGGCCAGGGCAAGTACCTGACCGTCGGCAACCTGGCCGAGCGCTCCGGGGTCAGCCCGCGAACGATCAAGCACTGGGAGGACAAGGGCATCATCGAGCCCGACATGCGGACGGAGGGCGGCTTCCGCCTCTACTCGGAGTCCTACGTCGTCCTCTGTCAGCTCATCCGCGATCTGCAGCTCTTCGGCTACACCCTCGAGGAGATCAAGGCCATCTCGGACGACGTCCGGACCCTGATCGAGATCGAGGCCGATCCGGCCGCCTTCCCCGCGCCCGAGGTCGAGAAGCGCCTGGCGGTCCTCGACGAGGCCATCGAAGCGCTCTTCGCCAAGATGACGCTCCTCGAGGAAGGCATCGACCGCTGGCAGGACCTGCTCAAGAAGAAGAGGAAGGACATCACAGCGCTGCGGGCCAAGAACAAGAAGAGGGCGGAGGGCGGCAAGGACAAAGCCAAGGGCAAGGACAAGGAGAAGGCCCGTGCCTAAGATCGTCCTCATCGAGCCCCAGGCCCCGAACCTCCACATCTTCTCCCAGTTCCCCCTGCCCCGCCTCGGCACCCTCATCCTCGGCACCATGATGAAGAGGCGCGGCTGGGAGGTCGAGCTCTTCGTCGAGGACTTCCGCAAGGTCGATTTCGACGCCGTCGCCGCGGCCGATCTCGTCGGCATCTCGACCATCACTTCGACGGCGCCGCGGGCCTACGCCATCGCCGACCGGGCCCGGGCCCTGGGCAAGACGGTCATCATGGGCGGGCCCCACGTGACCTACCTGACCGACGAGGCCCTCGAGCACGCCGACTTCGTCGTCCGCGGCGAGGGCGAGACGGCCCTAGCGGCCTTCGCCGACGCCTGGGAGAAGGGCGGGGGCTACGCCGACGTCCCCAACCTCTCTTATAAAGACGCCTCCGGCGCCGTCGTCCACAACGCTATGGCCCCGCGGGCCACGGACCTCGATCGGATCCCCTTCCCCGACTTCTCGCTCCTGCGGCCCGAGGCCAAGGGGCTCAAGCACATGTCGTCCATCCCGGTCCTGACCTCGCGCGGCTGTCCCTTCGACTGCTCGTTCTGCTCGGTGACCGGCATGTTCGGCCGCAAGTACCGCTTCCGCTCGACGGCCAACATCATCGAGGAGCTGCGCCGCTACGACGGGACCAAGTCCCTGATCTTCTTCTACGACGACAACTTCGCCGCCGACCCGGAGCGGACCCGCGAGCTTTGCGAGGCCATGATCCGCGAGGGCCTCAAGCTCAAGTGGACGACCCAGGTCCGGGCCGACGTCACCCGCGATCCCGAGCTCGTCGGACTGATGAAGAAGGCCGGCTGCCACACCGTCTACATCGGCTTCGAATCGGTCAATCCCGAAGCCCTCGTGGACATGAAGAAGAAGCAGACCGTGGCCGAGATCGCCCGGGCGGTCAAGGTCTTCCGCCGCCACCGTATCCACATCCACGGCATGTTCGTCCTGGGCTTCGACCAGGACGACTGGAAGACCATCCGCAGGACCGTCCGCTGGGCCAAACGGGCCCGCCTAACCTCGACCCAGTTCCTCATCCTGACCCCCCTGCCCGGATCGGCCTTTTACGACCAGATGAAGGCCGAGAAGCGCCTGCGCTTCCACGACTGGGCCCTCTACGACGCCCACCACGCCGTCTTCCAGCCGGCCCGCTTCTCCCTGCCTGACCTCCAGAAGGCCCAGAGCTTCGCCCACCGCAAGTTCTACTCACTGAAGCAGGAGGCCCGCAAGCTGCTGGCCGGCCAATGGATCGCCGTGGCCATCGCCCATTACGCCCGGAAGCTCGACAAGACCTGGAAGAAGCGCAACCGGACCTTCCTGCGCGTCGCCGCCCTGCTCAAGCCCCGGCCGGGCTCCCGGGCCCGGGTCACGGTGGATTACCGCGAGGACGTCAGCCTCGAATAGAGAAGGAAAGATCCGCCGTAATCCCCTCCCCACTCGTTGACAAACTCATCAACGGGTCCAATAATTGGATTGAGGGGATATGTTTCTCAGGGAAAAGCTTTCCACCGGGGCGGTTAGAGACTGTCTATTCGCCCTAAGTCTGCTCCTGCTCCCGGGCCAGATCGTCCATGATGTTAACGTCATCAACGTCGAAGTTCCCGTCAGGGTTTTCCGTGATGATCAGTTCATCAGGGACCTCACGCTCGATGACTTCGAAATCCTTGAGGACGGTGTTGCCCAGAATATAGAAGCTCTTTATCTAGTCAAAAAGGCCGAGGTGGAGCGCAAACATGAGGTGAGGCCCTTTGCCCCTGACTTATCACGGCATTTTTATCTCTTTTTCATTCTCTACGAATACACCCCCCGGGTCCGTGACGCGGTCAACCTTTTTATTCATAAGGTCATCGTCGCCGGGGACGATCTAACCATCGTCACACCTCGAACGACCTATCGAATGACCGATCAGGCCCTGCTTTCTTCGCCTAAAGAAAAGGTCGTCGACAAGCTCACCAAGATCATCCGCAAGGATATCCTCGTCGCAGACGCGGCCTACCGGTCCGCGCTCAACGATATCAAACGACTGGTCGGGGGGAATCGCATCGATGCCAGCCAACCTCTGGGAGTGGATTATGGAGGAGGGACCGAATACGATCAGGAAGGAGGCGCCCCCTTCCTCCTGAAGTATCGTATGGATCTCCTGCGACTCGAACAGCTCAGGTCGCTCGATCAGGCGAAGCTGTTCGATTTCGCCGAATATCTAAAAGGCCGAAGTGGTCAGAAGCACGTGTTCCTCTTCTACCAAAGAGAATATGTGCCCGTACTCGACAAGAAAACTCAGTCCCTGATGGAGAACGATCCCATCGCTCAAGCCATGGTCAACGAACTCATGGAACTCTACCGGAGGGAAGCGGATATCGACTCTGGGCGACTGCGCACGGCCTACGCCGATTCCGCGATCACGATCCACTTCATGTTCCTCACGACCCGGCCAAACGACTTGCCGGCCGACATGGCCTCAGAGCATTCGGAGGACGTCTACGCTCCCTTCTCTGAAATGGCTTCATCGACGGGAGGCCTCATCGAGCGCTCGTCGAACCTGACCTTCCTGATGGAACGCGCGTCCCAGGCGACGGAAAGCTATTACGTTCTGTACTATGCGCCGACGAATAAGGACAAGAATGGAGCTTTCCGGAACATCCAGGTGCGGATAAAGGGCAAAAGCTACCGTGTCTTGCACCGGGCCGGCTATATCGCAGATGAGGCACCTGACGGCGCCAATAGGGACGGCCCCGCGCGGAAAGAGCGGTGACACGTACTGGAACACACGTCCCCCTGATTTCCGGGGACACGTACCCTCGGTACGTGTCCCCGTTTTCCGAACGATTTACTTCCCCCGCCGTATCCAATAGAATAACCGGGATATTTTCGCGTCCACCCAAGGGAGTCGCCCATGTCTAACGTGTTGACGGTCCGGGGATTGAAGAAATCCTACGGGCAGAAAACGGCCCTCGTCGGCATCGATTTCGATGTCCGGGCCGGAGAGGTCTTCGCCCTGATCGGCCCCAACGGGGCCGGCAAGACGACGGCCCTCCGCATCGTCGCCACCCTCCTGACCGCGACGGCCGGCGAGATCACCTTCCTCGACCGCGACCACCGCAAGGAGCCCGACTTCGTCCGGGAGAAGATCAGCTATCTGCCCGACGAGGCCGGCGCCTACCGGGATATGAAGGGCCTCGACTACCTCCGCTTCATGGCCGCCTTCTACGCCCGCTCGCCGGAGGAGGAGAAGGAGTTCGTCGACCGGGCCGTGGCCATCGCCGAGCTCGGCGACCGCCTGGCGACCAAGGTCGGCACCTACAGCAAGGGCATGACCCGCAAGCTCCTCCTGGCCCGGGCCCTCATGACCAAGCCCGTGCTGGCCATCCTCGACGAGCCGACCTCGGGCCTGGACGTCATCAACGCCCTCGAGGTCCGGGAGATCGTCCGCCGCTACGTCAAGGAAGGGACGTCGGTCCTGCTCTCGTCCCACAACATGCTCGAGATCGAGTTCATGTCCGACCACGTCGCCCTCATCGACCAGGGCCGCATCCTCGACGCGGGCTCGCCGGCCGAGCTCAAGGCCAAGCACGACGCCCGCAACCTCGAAGAGGTCTTCAGGAGTTCCCTCCGATGAAAAGATTCGGCAACCTGCTCAAGAAAGAGATCAAAGAGCTGGTCAACAAGCAGCTCATCATCTCCCTGGCCTTCACGGTCCTTCTCTTCAACTTCATCGGTTCGATGAGCAAGAAAGAGGTCCAGAAGGCCGTCGGCGTCCAGACCATCTCGGCCCTGGACGAGGACGGCTCGCCGGCGTCCCAGGCGCTCCTCAAGGGCCTCGAGTCGGCCCGCTTCAAGCTCCTCGACCAGTCGGGCAAGACCAAGGACGAGGCCCTGGCCGTGGCCAAGGCCGGCGAATCCAAGCTCCTCCTGGTCATCCCCAAGGGCTTCGGCGACTCCCTGACCGGGCTCCGCCCGAGCGAGATCGAAACCTACTCGTTCATGCGCTCGTTCTCCCTCATCGGCGCCCGCGGCCAGGTCGTCGTCCAGTCCGTCATCTCGGCCCTCAACGGGGCCCTGTCCGACAACTTCCTGAAGCAGCGCCTGCCGGACCTCGATCCGCAGACGCTCAAGTCGCCCATCAAGAGCCGAGACTTCGTCGTCGTCCACGACCGCATGGCCGAGGGCTCGGCCAACATGGTCGCGGGGCTCATCTCCCAGCAGTCCATGCTCATCCCCATCGTCCTGATGATGATCGTCATCTATTCGTCCCAGATGGTCATCTCGGCCGTGGCCATGGAGAAGCAGAACAAGACCCTGGAGACGCTCCTGACCGTGCCCATCAAGAGGACCTCCATCATCACGGCCAAGATGCTGGCCGCGGGCCTGGTCGGGCTCATCTCGGCCGGGGTCTACATGCTCGGCTTCCAGGGCTTCATCGGCGGCATCGGGGAGGAGGCGGCCAAGGCCGGCGCCCAAGCCGGCGGAGCGGCCCTCATGCAGAAACTGGGCCTGACCTTCAGCTCGACGGGCTACGTCGTCCTCGGCCTGGCCCTCTTCCTGGCCATCCTGGTGGCCCTGGCCCTGGCCATGATCCTCGGCGTCTTGGCCGAGGACTTCCGCAGCGCCCAGAACATGATCATGCCGCTCATGTTCATGGTCATGATCCCCTACTTCGTGTCCATGTTCGCCGACCTCAACACGATGTCGCTGCCGCTCAAGGTCTTCATCCTGCTCATCCCCTTCACCCACCCGTTCCTGGTCTCGCAGAACCTCTACCTCGGCAATTATCCGATGATCGCGGCCGGCCTCGGCTACATGCTCCTCGTGTTCGTCGCCCTGACCGTCTTCGCCGCCCGGATCTTCTCGAGCGACAAGATCCTGACCATGAAGCTGCGCTTCGGCAAGAAGAAAGGGGCCACGGCCTGAACCCGGCCCACGCTGTCCCGTCCGGGCGGACGCCGCGAGCCTCGCTCGCCTTTTTCGTCGCCGCCCGGACGGTCTCGAACACGGCCTACCGGCTCGTCTATCCCTTCCTGCCGGTCTTCGCCCGTTTCCTGGGCGTCGGACTGGGGACGATGTCGGTGGCCCTGGCGGTCCGCTCCGCGGCCGGCGCCCTGGGACCCCTGCTCGCGCCCCTCACCGACCGCCGCGGCCGGCGCTTCGGCCTGACGCTCGGGCTCGGCCTGTTCGCGGCCGGGGCCCTTCTGGCCGCCGCCGGTCCCGAACTAGCCGCCTTCGTCGCCGCGCTCGTTCTCATGACCCTCGGCAAGTACGTCCTCGATCCCGCCGTCCTGGCCCACCTCAGCGACCTCGTCCCCTACGAGCGGCGCGGCCGGGTCCTGGCCGTGACCGAGCTCAGCTGGTCTCTGGCCTTCTTCCTGGGCGTCCCGGCGGCCGGCTTCCTGATCGGGCGCTTCGGCGGGCGCTCGCCCTTCCTGGCCCTGGCCGGGCTCGGCCTGGCCGGGCTCGTCGTCGTGCGGACCGTGCTCCGCCTCGGGCCCGCCGCCGACGGGGTGTCGGGCGCGACGACGGCACCGGCCGATCCCGCAACGAGCGGATACCGCGGATCGTACCGGGCGGTCCTGCGCTCGCCGGCCGCCCTGGCGGGCATCGGCGTCATCCTGGCCGTGAGCGTCTCGAACGAGCTGGTCAACCTCGTCCTCGGCGTCTGGCTCGAGGACTCCTTCGGCCTCAAGCTGGCCGCCCTGGGCGCCGCGGCCGCGATCATCGGCGCGGCCGAGTTCGCCGGCGAAGGCCTGGTCGTAGCCACGGTCGACCGCCTCGGCAAGACCCGGGCCCTGATGATCGGCCTGGCCGCCAACGCCGCGGCGGCCCTGGTCCTGCCGCTCGCCGGCCGGACCGAGGCCGGGGCCCTGGCCGGCCTGGCCGTCTTCTACCTGACCTTCGAGTACACGGTCGTCTCCATGCTGCCCGTCATGAGCGAAGTCCTGCCGCGGGCCCGGGCCACCCTGCTGGCCTTCTACGCGGCCGCCTTCTCCCTCGGCCGGGCCGCCGGCTCCCTCCTCTCCGCCAAGCTTTACGGGCTCGGCTTCGGGACCGTGACCTTGGCCGCCGTCGCGCTCAACGCCGTCGCCTTCCTCTTTCTCATCCGCCTCCACCGCCTGACCGACGGTGCGCGCTGAGGCCGTCCCGGTCCGGTCTTCTCCGGCGGGGGGAATCTGGTATAATGCCGGGCCGTGCGTCCCGAGGAAAGGACCCCATGAGAACAACCGCTGCCGTCGCGCTCGCCGCGCTCGCCGCGCTGGCCGCTCCCGTCGCCCTCCCCGGCCGGGAGAGCGGAGCCCAGGCCTCCGCGACCGACGGCTCGCCATTCGTCCGGGCCCTGCGCGTCGAGAAGGGCCCCAAGCTCGACGGCCGACTCGACGACGAGGCCTGGCGCGACGCGCCCGTCGTCTCCGGCTTCCGCATGGCCGTGCCCCGCTCCGGCGACGAACCCTCGGAGCGGACCGAGCTGCGCGTCGTCGCCGACGGCGACGCCCTCTACATCGGCGTCATGTGCTACGACCGGCAGCCGGGGCGCATCGCCGCCAACAGCATGGCCCACGACGGCGACGAGACCGAGGACATCTCGGAGGACGCCGTGCGCGTCATCCTCGATCCCTTCCTGGACCGCCGCAACGCCTACTTCTTCTCGGTCAATCCCCGCGGCGCCAAGAGCGAGGGCCTGGCCACCGGCGAGCACTCGAGCCTGGCCTGGGACGGCCTGTGGGACGCCCGCGGCGCCATCGGCCCCGACGGCTGGTCGGTCGAGATGGCCATCCCCTTCAAGTCCATCTCCTTCCGGCCGGACCTCGGGACCTGGGGCCTCAACGTCGAACGGGTCATCGCCCGCCGTCAGGAGATCGACCGCCTGTCGGGGGCCCGGACGGACGCCTTCTTCACCAATCCGGCCGAGGCCGCCCCGCTCGAAGGGATCGGAGGGGTCCGCCAGGGCCTGGGCCTGACCTTCAAGCCCTACGGCCTGCTCAGCCCGTCCAAGGACCACGTCGCGGGGACGCCGGCGGACTGGCGCTGGGACGGCGGCTTCGACCTCTACAAGAGCTTCACCCCCAACCTCGTCGGGGCCTTCAGCTACAACACCGACTTCGCCGAGACCGAGGTCGACGAGCGGCGGGTCAACCTGACCCGCTTCTCCCTGTACTTCCCCGAGAAGCGGACCTTCTTCCTGGAGGGCTCGGAGATCTTCAACTTCGGCACGGTCACGCCGAGCGACGGCTCGGGCTTCGCCCCGTTCTTCAGCCGCCGCATCGGCCTGTTCGCCGGCGACCCGGTCCCCGTCACCTTCGGGGCCAAGGTCTTCGGCCAGATCGGCGCGACCAACGTCCAGGTCCTCGACGTCCGGACCGCCGCCCACGACGACCTCGGCCTCGCGCCGGAGAACTTCCTGGTGGCCCGGGTCTCCCGGAACGTCCTGGCCGAGAGCCGCGTCGGGGCCATCTTCACTTCCGGCAGCCCGACCGGGGGCCGGAACTCCCTGGCCGGCTTCGACGCCGTGTATCAGACGTCGCGCCTGTTCGGCGACAAGAACTTCCTGGCCGGCGGCTGGTTCGTCTACAACTGGAACGGCGCCCCGGGCGGCCGGCACGAGGGCTTCGGCTTCAAGATCGACTACCCCAACGACCTCTGGGACGCCGCCGTGTCCTTCAATTCGTACGGCGACGCCCTCGATCCCGGCGTCGGCTACCTGCCGCGGCGGAACATCAGCGTCCTCAGCGCCGGGGTCAGCTACATGCCCCGGCCGGAGAAGGGGCTCCTGGGCCGGCTCGTCCGCCAGTTCTTCTTCGAGCTCCGGCCCTCTTTCACCTGGGATCTCGCGGGCCTGCTCGAGACGCGGAGCCTGTTCACGGCCCCGCTCAACTTCCAGACCGAGAGCGGCGAGCGCTTCGAGTTCAACATCGTCTCGAACTTCGACCGGCTGCCGGAGGACTGGGAGGTCGCCGACGGCGTCTTCCTGCCGGCCGGCGCCTACACCTTCACGAATTACGCCTTCCAGCTCGAGACGGCCGGGCACCGCGCCTGGGGCGGGCGGCTCGAGTGGGAGACCGGCCCGTTCTACGCCGGGCACCTCGACAACGTCGAGGCCGGCTTCCGCGTCAAGCTCAAGGGTTACGCCGTCCTCGACCTCGACGCCAATTTCGTCCGCGGCCGGCTGCCGGCGGGGGATTTCCGGGAGAACGTCTACCAGCTCAAGACCGACCTCTTCCTCTCGCCGCGGCTCGGCCTGATGACCTACGTCCAGTACGACGACGTCTCCAACGAGCTCGGCCTCAACGCCCGCTTCCGCTGGGAGCCGCGCCCCGGCAACACCGTCTACCTCGTCTATTCGAAGAACTGGGAGCGGCGCTGGGACCCGGCGACGCGGTTCGTCCCCCTCGAGGAACGGGGCGTGTTCAAGATCACCCTCAGCATCCGGCCCTGACGGCGGGGACCCTCCGACCGGCCGGTCGCCGCGGGACGGCCCCGCCCGTGGCCGTTGACAACGGCCGCCCGCCGCCGATAAGATGGGGCCGAAAGGAAGGGTTCGACATGAGCATCCTCTGGACCATCCTCCTGGGTTTGGCCGCCGGCGTCATCGCCAAGTTCATCTACCCCGGCAAAGAGAACATGGGCTGGATCTGGACCATCATCCTGGGCGTGGCCGGCTCGTTCGTGGCCACGTACCTCGGCAAGGCCCTCAAGATCTACGAGCCCGGCGAGACGGCCGGCTTCATCGGCGCCATCGTCGGCGCCCTGATCCTGCTCTTCGTCTACAACCTGCTCAAGAAGAAGAAATAAGGCCCGGCGCGGCGCGGCGCCGTCCCCCGATCGACAGACCTCCGCTTCCAAGGGGAGAGGTGCGCCCGGAGCGGTTCCGCTCCGTCTAGTTCCGGGCGTTCCGCCGGTGATACCAGCGGATGAAGAGCCAAACCGCCAGGAGCACGAGGAGCATGATCAGGACGGGAGCCACGACGGCGACGACCGTCGTCACCCCCGAGACGGCGTCCTCCGCCAGACTGACGACGGGATTCCCCGTTCCCAGGGTCCCGGCGGTCACGGCCGGCCGGGCCGCGGCCTTGGCCGTATGGACCCCGCCGGCGATGAGGAGACCGCAAACCATGGCCAGGACCGGGCTGACGTGGCTGATGACGTTGCCGCTGGCCGCGAAAAGGACGGCCCCGGCGGCCGGCCGGAAGAGCGTCTGGATGACGTCGTTGACGGTGTCGACGGCCGGGATCTTGTCCACCGTGACCTCGATCGCCAGCAGGACGCCGATGACGACGAGCACGACCGGGTGCGTCAGGGCGTCCCACGGCGCCGCGAGGGCGATGAGGTCCGTATAGCGGGCCAGCAGCCCGACGATGAGCAGCGGCAGATAGGCGTTGAGGCCGGTCGCCGCGGCCAGTCCGAACCCCGCCAGCACGCCCAGCATCAGAGCTTGGGGATCTTCAGCTTCTGGCCGGCCTTGATGCGGTCGGGATCGTCCAGGATGTCGCGGTTGGCCTCGAAGATCTTGGGATAGAGGCTGGCCTTGCCGTAGAACCGCTGGGCGATGTGGCCGAGCGTGTCGCCGGGCTTGACCTCGTAGACCTGGACCTCCGCCGCGGGCGAAGCGCCGGGGCCCGGCAGCGTCGGGGGAACCGCCCCCTGGACCTGGATCCTGTTGATGGTGTTCTCGGTCTTGACCATCTTGTTGAACTCGAGCATGGCCCGGCCCTTGGCGTCCAGGCTGGCCGCCTGGCCCTCGAGGGTCACGACCTTGCCGTCGATCCCGGCCCGCAGGCCCTTGATCCCGATGTCGGACTTGTTGATCACGTCGACGGCGTCCCGGACCTTCTCGTCGAACGATTTGCCGAACAGACCCATATCGTCCCTCCTTGGATCGTCGTGATCGGCGGGTGGAGCGTCCGCCCTCCGGTCTTAGCGTTTCTTCCCGAACAGGCCGCCGAGCAGGCTGCCGAGCAGTCCGCCGCCGCCGCCCGACGAGGCGCCCCCGCCGAGCGCCGGCCCGAGGAAGCCGGTGATGTCGTCGAGGATGTTCCCGTCGCCGTCCCGGTCGATCAGGGCGGCCAGGCCGCCGAGCCCGGCCCCGCCGGCCGCGTTCTTCTGCTTTGACAGGAAGCCCAGGATGAGCGGGGCCAGCATCGGGATGAGGCTCATGGCCTTGTCCGCGCTCAGCCCGAACTTCTGCCCGATCATCTGGGAGGCCTGGAGGCCGGACGGGCCGAGGAGACCGCCGAGCTGCGGGTCGGGATTGGCCTCGCGGGCCTTGGCGGCCAGGGCGGCCCCGACGTCGTCGAGGACGTCCTCGCGGCCGTACTTGTTGAGGATGTGGTCGAGACGGTCGGCGCCGCCGCGCGTCTCCATCTGCCGCTTCAGTCCGCCCATGATCATGGGGATGACCTGAGGGATGAGCTGGGCCGCGGCGTCCGGCTTGAGCCCGAGGTTGGCGCCGAGCTGGCGGCTGACGTCGCCGCCGTACGTCTTCATGAAATCGCCGATGAGATCAGCCATCACCGCACCTCCTGTAGGATCGATGTTCCCGGCCGCGGCTCCGGCCTGAACGGGCGGGGGCCGCGGCTCGGCCCCGTCCGGCCCATCCCCTTTGAGCCGATTCTATGCCCCGGGTCGGAAGCCTGTCAAGGAACGAGGATCAATCTCACGGGGCCCAGGAGGCCGGACGGCAGGAGCGGCGAGCCGGCGTCGTAGTGTTTCCAGGAGGAGAAGGCCCGGCGGCCGGCCGACGGGCGCGGACGGCCCTCGAGCAGCCACTCCGGCCAGCGCAGGAGATTGCCTCCAGGACCGTATTCGGCGTCGGGCGGCTCGCGTTCGTCGCCGATGAGCCGGTTGGGCCAAAGGTTGGCCACGCGGACCTCCAGCCGGTTGCCCTTCGCCTCGACCGCCCCGGTGATATCCACGCGCCATGGATCGCACCAGACGACGCCGAGGTCGCGGCCGTTGAGCCGGACGGAAGCCATGACCTCGACCCGGCCCAGGTCGAGCCAAAGGCGCGCGCCGCCGCGAACGGCGGCCGCCGCGCCGGCCGGCAGGTCGAAGGTCTTCCGGTAGACCGCCTGCCCCGAATAATATTTGATCCCGGGCTCCGGCCTGAGGCTCCAGTCGTCGAGGGACCCGAACGTGATCATCTCCGGGCCTCCCCGGCGCGGATCGAAGGCGACCTCCCACGGACCGGCGAGCGCCAGGACCTCCGTCTCGGCCGGGAGATCCGATCGGGGCCCGTCCGCCGGGGACGGCGTTTCCGTCGGGATCGGCCGGGCGTCCTCCCGAAAGACGACGAAATACGATTGAAAGGGAGCCAGCCGCAGCCCGACCGTGGTCATCCCGCCTTCCGCCGGGAAGCCGGCCGCCGGCCCGGCCTCTCCCGTCAGCGGGTCCCAGAGCTCGGGCCTCCGCCCGGACACCCGGAACCGGGCCGCGGCGGCAACCGGCCGGTCCTCGGGATTGGCCACGAAATAGATGTCCGTCCCGCCGTCGCGGCGGTGGATCCAGCGCAGGGGCGGGTCCGAAGCGAAGTCCGGACCGACCCCCAACTTCGCCAGGGTGTGCGTGACCGCGGAGAAGTCGCCGTACTGCGCCGGCTCGTCGAGAGGCGGAGCGCCGACCCGCCACACGCCCTCTTCTCCGGGCCGCGGATCCGATAGGGACGCGCCGGATCCCGCAGGGGTGAGAGGACCGGGCGGTCCCGGGCTCGCTTTGCTCCTGTCCCAAACGACGCGGCCGAGGCCGAAGGCGCGCTCGGTGACCTTCTCGCCGTCGACCTCGCCCCAGACCTCGGCGGCCAGGCGGGCGACCTCGGCGTCGCACGCGGGGCGGCCGGAGAGCGAAGGGGACTCTCGGGGCGGCGGCCCGACGACCGTGGCGCCGGCGGCGACGAGGTCGCGGACCTTGGCCAGGAGCCGGGGCGTCATCGTCTCGCGCTCCGGCAGGACGAGGACGGCGTAGCTCGCGCCGCCCGGGAAGACGACCCGGCCGCCCTCGACCCGGGCCGAGGCCAGCAGGGTCTCGGGCGGACAGCCGTCGAAGGCCGGTCCGGACGGCCCCGGCGGGCTGCCGCGGAGCGCCCCGGCCGGCGGCCGGAAGACGTGCGGCGCGCCCTCCGCGACCAGGAACAGGACATCGGCCACGGACGTCCCCTGCCTCAGCATGAACTGGCAGCGGGCCAGGTACTCGTGGTAGGCGGGGACCATGTCCCACCAGGTCTGGGTCCTCTCCCAATGGACGCCGTAGGGCCCCATGGTCATGCCCGGGGCGACGGTCACGCCGGCCTGGTTCTCGTAGCGGTGGAAGACGATGCGGTTGACGCCGGCCGCGAAGGCCCAGTCGCCGAGGGCCTTCATCGAGGCCGGATGGGCCCGCCAGGCCTCGCGGTCGTCCGAGGTGAAGGCCTCCGCGGCCATCACCCGCCGTCCGCCCGTGTGGGCGATGCCGGCGGCCTCGAAGACGCTGTGGGCCGTGTGGAAGCCGTAGAGCCAGAACTCGCTCATGGGGACGTCGGCGACCGCGCCCAGGGACATATCCGCGCACGGGGTCATGTCGTAGGGCTCGATCGACAGCCGGAAGCCGTCCCGCAGTCCCCGCTCCTTGAGGCGGCGGGCGTGGTTCTCGAGGACGAGCTCGTTGGCCGTCTGCCGCAGGTCCCACAGGAAGCGCTCGGTCGTCTCGCGGTCGCCGACGAATCGGCCGGTGACGGCCGGCAGGAAGGGCAGAGGATCGTAGCCGCGGCGGGCCCGGAACTCCTCCCGGAAGGCCGGTGTCCAGTTCTGGGCGCCCATCTCCCAGCTGTCGATGTGGAGCGTCGTCCAGCCCGCCCGGCCGTCGGTCCGGCGGGGGCCTATCTCGCGAAGGAGGGCCCCGACGAAGGCGTCGTAGTGGCGGTCGAAGGCCCCGGCGTCGAGCTTGTCGCACTCCAGGCCGAGCCCGGGGACGGGGGCCGGACGCGTGTTGGCCCCGGTCGTCGTCCGGCCGAAGCGCAGGACGGTCCAGCGGCCGGGAGGGACGTCCCAGGCCAGGCGCCCGCCGGAGTCGAGCCGGTCGCTCAGGTCGACGACCCGCGACGGATCGACGGCCGCGCCCGCCGGGAGCGCGGGGAAGTCCGCCGGCGACGGGAAGAACGGCCGCACGCCCGGCTGGGACGAGTAGGGAGCGCGGACGTAAAGGGCTTTCTCGTCGATCGCATCGATGGTCGCGCCGGGCGCAAGGGCCGGGAAGGCCAGGACGGCCACGTCCCGATAGAATCCGTCCATCCGGTCCTTGACCGCCCGCGGCAGTCCGCCCTCGCCGAAGAAGGCCGGACGGCGCTCCGGCCGCGGCAGGACAGCGTCGAAGGAGGCCGGTCCGGAGATCTCGGTCGCCGAGGCGACGAGGTGCTGCATGGAGTCCTCGGGCTCGACCCAGGGCCCGCCCGAGCCCGTCCAGCCGGGCCCGGCGTTGAGAGTGACCTCGAGGCCGAGGCGCTCCGCCTCCTTGACGACGTGCTTGAACAAGGCGCGCCACTCCGGGCTCATGAACTCGACCGGGCCGCGCGGCACGCCGACGTTGACCTCGCAGATGACGACGCCGCCGAGGCCGGCGGCCCGCATGGCCTCGAGATCGGCGGTGATGCCGTCCCGGGTCAGGTTGCCGTCCATCCACATCCAGTAGACCCAGGGCCGGGCCTCGTCGGGCGGACGGCGAAAGCCCGCGGCCAGGTCGCCGGAGGGCCCGCTCTGCGCCGGTCCCCCGCCGCAGGCGGCGGCAAGACTGAAGGCAACGACCGCGAGGACGGCAAGGAGAACGGGAGCACGGCGCGGCATGGGGCACTCTCCTGAATGCCCCCGTCATAATACAGCGCCCTCCGGGAGTCAAGACGGCTAGCGCCGACCGCCGCGTCTACAGTCTGTACCGCAAGATGGACTTCGATAACCGCCGCCAGCTCATCAACAGGATCGGCGTCTACGGCGGCGAGAACGGCCTAGCACGGGCCGACTGGGGCCCGCCAGTCGTTTTCGTATTACCATCTGAGTTTAACCGCGCCGTCAACACTCGACATAGTCCCGGATTAGATGAATCCATGCAGACAATACCATTCGGATGGCAGGCTTAAATCGTCTGATATTTGCTGGAACTAGTTAGATTTGGGATCGGTTCTGTCACTTCAAAATATTATACGCCGATCTTCATCACGATAAGTATAGAATCCTTGGCGTTAGCCCTTCGGTCAACTTGGATGATCCCTATGACAGATTGCCAACCTAGAACGGTTATTTTAAAGCAATATCGTCCCTCGGCGACGTCTGGAAGGCAGAAGGATCCTTCGCTATCAGCGTAGGTTTTAGCAGTTCCCCCGAGACCCCCGATCTCGCGGATTTCGAAGAGAATGGATGTATCGCGTGGCCACCCTCCCTGTTCATTTGTTATTTGTCCCTTAACAGCTCGGACTATTATCGGTTGTTTGATCTCGTCTACAATGTGCTCAATAGGCGATTGAGTAAAACCCTCCGTCCCGCAAATGAAGCCAGGCCGGATGTCAACGCGTTCTACCTGTCTGACGGAGGAGCAACCTTGGAGGATAAAGACACATGATAACAAAACGAGTATGATCTTCATTTCTCTCCTATAGTTGCACAAATCCTCTTGCCTGATACTAACGAAGACGATAAAGGCTACCTCCGCCAGGATAGCTCGTAAAGCCGTTCCGTTGATTGATCAAGCGTTGTTCCCAACTCAAGGCCAAGAGATGCGCTCCTGGTGAACCACCTTTTTCATAATACGGAATCCTAAATACGATTTTATAGAATGCTTCTGCCAATTCGTGAAAAGCTATTGCTGCGAAGGACACCGCTATAGATCTTGTAGAATTATCCACCCAAGCGCGGTTCGGATTTATCACCACTAAATCATTAATCCCAAGAGGCGGTAAGGCCAACAGGGACTTTCTGCTACCGTACCGCCAATCCGGGGCATCGTCAAGGTTCAATACTCCATCGACAGAACACTCGCCACCCGCAGTCATAGCGGAGATTCCTTCAGAGTATGAAAATATGTAATCGCTCTCAGCAAGAGCAACGAGAAGCTGGACTCCCGGGTCTTTCATATCTTCGTCTGTGATTTTAGATACATCGAGCCTCCCATCTTGGATAGATAGTCTTCCTACAGCTGCACCAGCAATTGCTTTTATGGATTCATACATCTGCGCGACGTATAGAACACTCCCTTTGGGATCAACGAAACTCTCGGGATTGTCAGCGCAAAACGCATACAAATTCCAGAGCTGAGGATTTGTTATGGCTCTGCTTCTATCAAGGACGGGGTCAATAGAAAGCCACCGGTAGCTTCCGCTTGAATCCCCGTCGGCCCATCTAACGGGGGCAGAATAATATCTCGCGCCGAAATAATCCAACCCCGTCTCCTCGTCTCTTTCCTTGTCCGAGAACTTCCTTTTCGGATCGAAGGTATTTACCCAAGTCTTCTGGATCCCTCCGTAGGGATCGTGAGCTTCGGCATAAACGACGGCGCCGGCATCATTCGTCACCACGCGGGTGGAGCCGATCTGGTCCTGCGAGTAGTAGAAATATTGGGCCGCGGCGGGCTTGTACTCTGCGACCAGGCGGGCGCCCATGTAGATGTAATCTTTGAGGCATTCCCCATAGATATCGTATTCCGCCAGGAGGCGCCCGTCAAAGGCATAGATATAGAAACAGCCATCCCTCGGGTCGGAAAGAGTCATAAGGGCAGTCCCTCCGGTCTCGACTGCCGGTGATTCTGCCGCGGGGACGGAGAGCCCGATCTTGTCCAGCCCGGCCTCGGCCACGCCGGCTGAGGCGTCGCTCAGGACATCATTTCCTTCGATGCTCGAATCGATTTCGTCGGGTGCAATCCCAACATCCCCAGTGGTTATCGCGAAAGAAGAGAGACTGATATTGTAGGGAATGGTCTCCGGGAGTGCGATCCGTTTCATGATCAGGCATGAGCTTCCTTCCGGCTGTTCAAGCTTCAATGCTTTCAGCGGCGAGAGGAATTCGCTATCATCGATAAAGGCCGGGAAGATCCCCTGGGGATCGGTGGCCAAAGCAACGACTTGGCCGGCCTCCGGCGCGCCCTCCGCCGTCGCCTCGTTCGGGACTTCTTCCCCGACAGCCCAGCCGCCCAAGGCGGGGAAGCCTCCCGAAGCGTAGGGATCGAACATATCTCGCACGATCGGACTGTCAATCGATGGCCATTCCTCGGGAGCTTTGATCGTTTGACCCTGAAGCTCGACCTCGAGATCGTCCATCCAGGCCTCGATCGCTCGGGGCAGGTCACGAATGACCTCGATCCGAGGGCCAGTCGCGGCTATCGGCCCAATCGTTAATGGGATCCTTTCTAGGATCGCCCGCCCGTCTATGAGAAGCGAGGCAGAAAGTTCCTCCAGGTTGAGCTTGATCTGGATATTGTGCCACGGCGATTGAGGAATCTCGGTATCCTTCAGATCCGAATCGGCGCCGTTGAGCATCGCCTTGCCCAGCGCTCCCTGCGAATCGGGAAAGATCGCCAGTTCGGCGATCCGAGAGATCTGGGTGTCCCAATCTGGCAAGTTTAAACGAAGCCCCCAGTGTCCATCAGAAACGGCCTCGTCCGAGGAGCGGCCGAGCTTGATATTGAAGCTGACGGACAATACACGCGGAACCGCGCGGATCCCGTCGGGATCGCTGATCCTGACGAGGCAGGAGGGCAGGGGCTCTGCAGGCACCTGCCATTCGTAGAGGCCCGTATTCGGAGTCCTCTCCGCGATCGCCTGATAGGTGGTCCCGTTATCCGGAGAAAATTCCAGCTTCACAAATTCGGATGACTCGCCCCCGGTCCAGGCGATCGCCTGGATCGAGCCGGCGAGCATCTTCTCTCCTCCGGCGGGAGTCAGGATCCGGAGCGTGCCTTCATTCGCCTTATCCGCTCCGCCCTCGCCGCAGCCAGTCACGGTGAAGTGGTAGGGATTTTCGTTCTGATCGTTATTGGCGATCGAGATCTGGGCATAGCTTTGGCCGATCCGGAGGGCGACGTAATCCACCAGGAACGACACCGTTCCGCCAGGCGGTATCACGGTACTGGGTTGCTGGACGACGACGAATTGGCCGTAGGGATCGCCCGTGATCACGACCGGTGGATTTCCACTGAGCGTGAGGTCCGCCTCGCCCAGGTTCTGGATGGTGAACTCCTGCTCCACGGATTCGGGGATCGGGACAGTCCCGAAGTCCCAAGTTCCCCCATCGGGCGCCTGAACGATGTTCATTTCCGGAAAGGGATTCCCGCACAGAGCGATATCGAAATATCTCTCGTCGGGATCGTTGTTCGTGATCTGGATCGAGGCTGTTTTCGTCCCCGCCGATGTGGGCGCGAACCTCACGATGAACGGCGTGCTTCCCTCGGGGAAGACGGGGGAAGAGGGCTGTTGTTGCACGCTGAACTGACCGCAATCCGCTCCGGTGATGACGATGATGGGTGTGCCGACCAGGGCGAGGTCGCCGGTCCCGGCATTGGTGATAGTGAATGTCTTGTCGACATGCTGACCCACTTCGCAATCGAGATTCACCGTTCCCCCGTCCTCAACTCCCCGTTGGACTCCCCCTTCTTCGTACGTGACTCCGATATCGGGAAGCGGGGGATTGGCGAACAAGCGCAGTCCGCGCTCGTCATAGAGGTATTCGGCCAGGACCTTCCCGGTGAGATCCGTGACATATGACAACTGATTATGTGCATTCCAATAGAAAGCACGATCTTCGGTCGAAGTGATGTTACCCCGGAGGTCGTAGGGGTCGCCAACGATCCTGTTGTGGCTGTCGTAATATTTGTCGAAAGCGGGGGCACCGTCTTCCAGGACCGTCCGCATATTGCCGTACTCATCATAAGCGTATGTGAACGAGCCGATCCGGCCCGAGCTATAGGTGGCGGATGTGAGCCGATTCAGCGTGTCGTAACCGAAGCTGGCGTTCATGGCCGGCGAGGGAGCGGCGCTCGATACGGTCAGGACATTGCCGTTCCCGTCGTATGTATAGCCGGCCTGATAGAGGGACGTGCCGCCGTTAGCTAAGGTTGCAGTTTGGAGCTTGCCCGAGCTGTAATACGTCGCCGAATGCTGCGTGCCATTCCTAGCGAACGACATCCCGGTCATCGCCTTGCCCGGTCCATAAGAGGCGGAGCTGACCAGGAGGTCATTGCCATTGAAGGTCAGGGTTTCCGGCATATTCAGGGTGTTGCTGGTGACCCTGGCTTGCCTTCCGTCGGGGTAGATGATGCTTTCCGGATTGTTGTTCCTGTCGTACGTATAGCCGACCGTCTTGGGCGCGAGGCCGGGGATGAAAATGGTCTCGCTCGTCACGTTTCCGTATGGATCGTAGGTGATATTCTCGCGCTTCCAGTTCTTATTGCTCGAAACCCGCCAAACCCGGGAGTGCTCGTTATAGACATAGGTGATCTCTTCGGGGAATGGGCCATCCGTCCAGACCATGATCAGCCGGCCGTTATTCGAGGTGTAGCCGTAATGCGTGACCGCGTCGGCCCAGGTCTTGTTGATGAGCCAATTCTCGTTGTTGTAAGCATAGGAAATCAGACCGGTTTCGGGGTGTGTTTCCGAGACCAGGTTATCGGCCCGGTCGTATTGGAAGCCGTGCGTGCGTGCTCCATTGATGTAATCGACCGCGATCAGCCTGCCTAAGCCATCGTATCCATAGGCGGCCCTGTGCCCTTGGGCATCTGTCACGGCTGTCGGCAGGCCCGGCAGATGCTCGTATTCGAATACGGTCGCTTGTCCTTTGGGGTCTCTCACGGTCTTGATCGTGCCGGCGAGCTCAATGTGCGTGATCCTTCCCTGCGGATCCCTGATCTCCACGATGTCCCCGGCGGAATTGTATGTGTATTCCGTCTTGGGCCCGGCAGTGTCGCTTCCCATATTCTGCGCGATGACCCGTCCTTCCGCATCGAGCGTCTTCAGAAAATAGATAGTGGCGCTGTCGCCCGCTTCGGTATAGCCCCTATCGCGGCCCATTCCGTCCCAATATTTCGTGATCGTGTGGTAACCGAGCGTCGGGTCCCCTCGGGTCGTGACGGACTTGTTCTCTCCGTTCGGGCTCCAGACGGTGTTCCTATCGTTGCGGTCTTCGTCCGGCCAATTCTCCTGGAGGACGCGGCCGAGCCCGTCATAGATCAAGCCGATGCTGGCTCCGTCCTGGGTGCCCGCCGTTGTGACGGAACTGTCGAATTCCGAGATCGTGTGGCTGATCAGCTGCTGATCACTCAGGGATTCGGATTTTTTAATGCCGTAATTGTAGGTCGCGGACTTGATGGATCCCACTGGCCCATGTGTCGAAATGAGGACCGACCGGCATTGTTCATCCTGGGGCTGGAAGTAATGGGTCCATTCGTTGTATTCGGTCGTGGAGCCGGGCTTCAGCAAACGGACGTGATAAGGCGCGCCCCATTTCCTGTCTTCCTCATAATAATCGGTGGACTTCTTCTTGATGAGCGTGCCGTCCCCGAAGTACTCAGCTTCCCAGGAAGGCAGGGACAACAAATACTTTTCCTCGATCGCAGGGCGGCCGCCGAAGTAGTAGCTGATCGTCTTGTAATTGAGCGGCGAGGTCGAGCCGTTCACGTAGTGCAGGACCTTCCAGGGGAGACCAAATTTCTTATAGTCGGGGGATCCGTCGTACAGGAATTCTTCTTTGAGCGTCGAATCCCCGGCTTTCTGCCGGGTGACCGATGACAGCAGAAGTCCTTTCGCCGTCCCCATGTCCGTGCCGAGCACCCACCAGTGATCGGTCGATATCTCTTGGAACGCCCATTCCTTGGATTCCGAAAGGCTCCCGTCGTCGTATTGGAATGAGTGAATCGTCCCGGTCTTCCAAGAACAGGCCGGATCATAGGCGTTGTGGGTGACGGCCGTATCAAAGATAGGTCCTTGGACCTCAACCGTTCCCGTCGCGACGCCGTAATACGACGGGTAGACATAGTCCCATACGGCCGGATCGTCGCCGCCGTTATAAGCGATCTTCTTCTGCGCCAGGACTCTGGAGTGGATCTGAGTCGACCCCATATAGAACGTCTGGTCGCTATAGGAGTACTCGAGCACTCCCCCATACCCGGTCGTCATCTTCTTGAGCTCGTAGTGGTTCTGCGAGCCGTCGTTGTATTCGAAGAGAGTGGGCGCCAAGCACGGCGGCTGGACCGAGATCAGTCTCGTATAGCCGTTGGCGAACGTTCCGACCGTGTAGTTGACGACCCGGTTCTGCGTCGCGGTGTATTTGTGACTGATCCGGGTGAGCTTGCGGGGCGTCCCGGTCGAGGTGAACGTGATCACCCTCCCGAAGCCGTCCGTGATCGTGCCGATCGTCGGCGAGGACGCGTTGTAGGCGATATCGACGTGCTGGCCAAAAGCATTCTCGATCTTCGTGACCATTCGCACCGGGTCGGACGTCCCGTCCGCGCGAGTGATCGTTCGCGCGACCCCGAACGTCCAGACGACGCCGTTCTGGAAATAGAGCTTCGGCGGCACGAGAGGCAATGATCCCCTGTCGTATTTCAAGAAATCCCGGGTCATGAACTTCCCTGGACTGTAGGCGTCCGGGAACGCCGTCTCCAGCCGACCGTCGGGGAATTCGAGGACCGGAGCGTTGGGATTGAGGGTATGGACCATGCCCATGTGCATCGTCCATCCGATACCCACCCAGGACTGATGGTAGCCTTGGATTCCCGGCTGGCCGGTCTGCCAATCCTTGAGGATCTTCGAGTTGTAAACGCGCCAGACTTCGACGTCGAGCCCGTTGGGCCCGGGAAGATAGACGTCGCGATAGCGCAGGATCACATTTCCCGTGAACAGGTCAATGCTCTCTTCCGGGAGGGTGCCGTGGGAGCCATGGCTGGGGATGATCCCCGTCCGGTCATATAACCCGCTTTGGCCCTGGAGGTGGGCGCTCCCAGTCCAAACGAGAAGAATGAGGAAGATGGGGATGAGTGCTTTCAGCCTCAGGTACATGATCTCTCCTTGTGCTTGATGAATGCGCAAATCGTTGCCCGTTGGTTATTGATAAGAAATCCGAGTTGGTGTGACTGAGAATGGGCGAGTACGCCCGATAATAAGGCCGAAGGTCTGCGCCGCCGATCGGCGCTACGATTGGCGCGGAAGGAAGGAAGGAAGGAAGGAAGGAAGGTAAGTCAGTAAAGAAGAGACTCGACCATACATCGCACTCATCATAAACCCCTGAGGTTAGAGCTTATTTAAGCAAGTCCATGAAGTCAACACCGCATAAGAGCTAATTTGTTGGCACCGGATGCCCGCCATTGCTATAATGGCCGCAGCCGGGAGAGGGACATGGACAAAACCGCGAGCCGGGCGTCCGAGCGGACCCGAAAGGAGTACGCCCGGCGCCTCGACCTGGCCCTCGGGTACATCGACGCCCACCTCGGAGACGAGATCCCGCTGGTTCGGCTGGCCTCGGCGGCCTGCTTCTCGACCTACCACTTCCACCGCCTGTTCACGGCCATGGTCGGCGAGCCGCCGGCCGAGTACGTCCGCCGCCTGCGCCTGGAAAAGGCGGCCGTGCGCCTGGTCAACGACCCGTCCGTCCCCGTCACGGAGATCGCCCTGGCCTGCGGCTTCTCGACCTCAGCCCTGTTCTGCCGCCTGTTCAAGGCCCGCTTCGGGCTCACGCCCCGGGCCTGGCGGGCCGGCGGCGGCGAAATGCGCAAGAACGGACAACAGGACCGCAAGAAAGGGAAAGACCTGCCGCCCCGCCCCGGTTACGATGGGCCCGCACAAACGAACTCCGGGAGGCACGGCATGAAGAAAACGCCCGTCGTCAGGATCGAGGACATCCCGCCCCTGCGGGTCGCCTACGTCAAGCACATGAAGGGGTACGAGGACAGCGCCGGCATCGGCGAGGCCTTCGAGACGCTGTTCGCCTGGGCCGGCCCGCGCGGCTTCATGGGCCCCGAGGCCCGGGTCCTGGGCGTGTCGCTCGACAGCCCCGACGTCACGCCCAAGGACAAGTGCCGCTATTGCGCCTGCGTCGTCGTCAACGACCGGGCCGAGCCCGACGGGCGCGTCGGCATCATGACCCTCCGACCGGGAAAGTACGCCGTCGGCCGCTTCTCGGGCGGGGCGGACATCTTCCGGAAGGCCTACGCGGCGATGTTCGGCGACTGGCTGCCGAAGAGCGGCTGGCAGCCCGACGACGCCCCGGCCTTCGAGTCCTACGTCGGGGAGCCCTCGGGCACGGCCGAGCGGCCGCGCTTCGTCTTCGACCTCTACGTCCCGGTCAAGCCGCTCTGACGGCGCGAGGCCCCGCCATGAAGACCATCGACCTCAAGAAGATCCTCAAGCCCTACTACACGGCCTCGGCGGCCAAACCCGCCCTCGTCGACGTCCCGGTCCTGAACGCCCTGATGGTCGACGGCACGGGCGACCCGGGCGGGGCGGCCTTCCAGGAGGCCGTGGGCTCGCTCTACAGCGTCGCCTACACGCTCAAGTTCGCCTTCAAGAAGGACAAGGCCGTCGACTACCCGGTCATGGCCCTCGAAGGGCTGTGGTGGGCGGACGACCCGGCCGTCTTCCTGAGCGGCGAGCGCGACAAGTGGCGTTGGACCGTGTTCATCGTCCTGCCGGACGTCGTGACGAAGAAGGACGCCGCCGCGGCCGTCGCGGCGGTCAAGAAGAAGGCCAAGTTCCCGCGCTTTCCCGAGGTCCGCTTCGACCGGTTCGCCGAGGGCCGGGCGGCCCAGATCATGCACATCGGGCCGTACGCCGAAGAGCGGGCCACGATCGAGCGCCTGCACCGGTTCATCGGGGAGACGGGGTACCGCCTCCGCGGCGCCCACCACGAGATCTATCTGGGCGACCCGCGGCGCGCGGCCCCCGACAAGCTGCGGACGATCGTCCGCCAGCCGGTCGAGAAGGCCTGACCGGCCCGGGGCTCAGCCGGGCTTCCGGAACTCGAGGAAGAACCAGCCGTTCTCGTCTTTCCGGGAGACGGCTTCGAAGCCGGCCGCTTTCGCGAGCGCGACGAAGTGGTCAGCCCCCTGGCCCTCGCGGATGCCGACGCCGTAGCCGGTGTTGATATCCTTCCCGGGCAGACGGACGTGGAGGCGATACATGATCTTCGGCTTTTCGGGCGCCGCCTTGTCCGGGAACACCGGGTCCCAGACGAGGAGGCGGCCGCCGGGCCGGAGCACCCGGTGGAGCTCGGCGAAGACCTGGGCGTGATCGGGCGGCATGATGTACATGAAGGTGAAGAAGACGGTGGCCGTGTCGAACGAGCCGTCGAGGAATCCCAACGCCCGGGCGTCCATGACGATCTTGAGCATGGGCCCGTCGGGAGCGTCTTCGAGCTCCCGCTTGATGAGGTCGATGGCGACGACCTGCCGGCCCTTGAGCTGGCCGATGACGCCCTCGCCCCCGCCCCCGATATCGAGGATGAGCCCCTCGGCCGGGAAATCGGGCACCGCGACCTCGAGCGTGGGAGGCATGACGAATTGGGCGAAGTTCGGACGGTCCTGGGCGGGCGCGGTCAAAGCGGCGCAGGCCAGGAGGACGAAGCCGGCCAGGGCCGGATGGACGAGCTTAACGGAACGAAGCAGGCGCATGGTATTCCTCCACAGCCAAGAATACGCGCCCGCGCCGCGCGATGTTTCGGCCCGAACAGCTAATTTTGTTTCTTCTCCCCATTCCGGGCTTCCCTCTCGAGGCGGCGAGGGATGTTGCCTCGAAGATCCCCGTTGCTGGAGGAGGGGACCCGCGGAGCGGGGGGGAACCGTGCAAACTGGTTCCCCGGGGGGCCGGGGAGCTAGAGGCATATCCCGAGCCAAAGCCCGAGAGAGGGACTTCCCGGAACCGGGAGAAGAACCTTATTTCTTGGCCCAGGCGCCGTCGGCCCCCTGGACCCACCAGCCCGGAGCGGCGCTCTTGGCCCACTCCTCGGCGAAGATCTTCTGGATCTTCTCGACCTGCCCGGCCTCGATGTTGAGGGCCTTGGCCACCTCGGCGTAGAGCTTGGTCCGGTCGCCGTTCTCGTCGCGGACGGCGTTGCGCAGGGCCGCCTTGGCCTGGAGGTTGAGGCCGGCCTCGTCGCGGACGTCGAGCAGGCCGTTGTTCGTCTCGCCGATCTGCCCGGCGTCGAAATAGGGCTTGAGCAGGGGGAAACGGGCCTTCATCGACTCCTTGAGGGCCCGGATGGCCGGCGTCGAGACGCTCGTGGCCTCCTGGGCGAAGGCGGCCGGGACGAGCGTGAACGGGCCGGCCTCGCGGAGGGCCGGCAGGGCGGCCGCGGCCTCGGGGGCCTTCTTCTCGCCCTCGGTCTTGCGGATCTCGTCGACGATCTCGGCCGCGGCCTGCTTGACCGTGGCCTCGGGGAAGTAGATGTTGACGGTGATGCAGGCCAGGACGAAGAGCAGTCCCACGGCCGCCGCCGTCCCCAGGGTGTATCGCTTGGTCATGGTGTCGCCTCCTCGCGGTGCGTCGCTATTTCTCGGATTGGCCGACCCGCTTGAGCCGGCTCGTCATCTCCTTGAAGCTGATGACCTTGTCGGGCTCCCGGTTCACCACACTTATACCAAAAAGGGCAGGTTTCTTCACCAGGTACTCGACGCCGCCCTCGCGGATGGTCCCGTTGAGGGTGAAGGTGTCGTTGCGGAGAGTGCTGAGGATGCCCAGCTTCTCGTAGCGAAAGCCGCGGATGAAGCGCATCCAGAAGCCGCCCGATCCGGACGAGGCCTGCTGGCCGGAGCTGAGCACGGTCAGGTTGTCGACGGCCTTGAGGCTGAAGGTCTGGGCCACGCCCTTGCGGGGCACGGACTCGAGCCGGAAGGTGAACCGTTCCGGCTGCATGTAGCTGATGACCAGGTCGCGGACCTCGCCGCGGACGATGCCGGTGACCTCGCCGAAGGGGACCTCGTCGGTCAGCCTCTTGAGGTCGAGGTCGACGAGGTCGATGTTGAGGGAGATGGTCCGGCCGGCCGTGAAAGGTCTGGTCACGGCGAAGTCGCGCAGGACGATCTGGCCGCCGAAGACGTCGGCTTCGCCGCGCCCGGACACGCCGACGCGGTCGGCGGCGATGTCGAGGACCGGGAACTCGGCCCGGAACTTGCCCGTCAGCCGGAACTGGGGCGAGGCGACGGGCAGGCGGGCGATGTCGAGGTCGCGCAGGACGAGCGAGCCGAGGCCGCGGAAAGAGCCCGTCGCGGGGTCGAGCCGGAAGGTCGTCCGGCCGAGCTCGAGGCGGCCGCCGTAGAGGTCGACGCCGAAGGGCTCGAGGCCGAGGGCGTTGAGGCCCGAGCGCAGGGGGATGTCGATCGACTTCAGGGTCAGGGCCGGGGACTGGAACTCGCCGAGCCGCAGGAAGCCGCGGTCCGGGAGCGAGCCGTCGGAAGCCGGGGGCGCGGAGGCGTAGCTCACGGGGATGTCCGCCGAAAGGCCGAGGAACAGGCTCTTCGAAGCCGGGTTCTCGATGTGAACTTCCTCGACCGTGACGCGGCCGCCGGCCGTGAGCGCGGGGCCGTCCTTGCGGAGGCGGAGCGAGGCTCCGAGCGCGCCCTCGAGCTTCAGGCGGGCCTCCTCGGCGACGCCGGTCTGCGCGTAGAGGGAGTAGAGCGGACCGAGCCCGAGGCGGGCTTCGGCGCCCACATCGAAGGACAGGGAGGGCGAGGTCCGGGCCGAACCGGCCAGGTCGACGGTCCCGATCGCCGCCAGGTCGAAGCGGACCGCGAGGCCGTCGACGGCGCCGGCGAGGGGGTCGTAACGGCCGGAGAAGGACAGGGCCAGCGGGTGGCGCTCCCAGGAGACGTAGACGGACTTCCAGAGCGATTCGCCCTTGCCCAGGGCCATTCCGCCGGTGACGGACAGAACGGGCGAGCCGGCCGCGGGGGAGGTCTCGAAGGTCACGACCGGATCGAGGCCTTCGCCGGCGACCGTGAAGGCCGGGTCGTTGAAGCGAACCCCGGCGAAGGCGAACGAGCCCGAGGCGGACCAACCGGCGCGGCGGCCGGGGGGACGGCGGGCGGCGAGCGAAAGGTCGGCCGTCCCGGCCAGGTCCCAGCCGGCCAGCCCGGCCGGAAGGAAAGGAGCGGCCAGGCCGCGCACGGCGGCGATGTCGAGGCCGCGGCTCTCGAAGCGCAGGTCGGCCGCGGCGCCCGGGCCAAAGCCGTAGCGGCCGGCGAGGCGGAGCGGGGCCAGGCCGGGGAGACGGGCGACGAGGGANNCCCTCGGCCGGCGAAACGGAAAGCCTCGAAAGCACGGCGTCAAGGGACGCGACGTCCGCGGCCGAACGCGTCCCCGAGGCGGCCAGGCGCACGTCGGCGCCGGCGATGGAGGCGCCGGGGAACGCCAGCGGGCCGAGCGACGCCCGCAGGTCGACGGCGACGCGCGGGTCGGCGGGCAGGCCGGAGACGTCGACGCGGCCGCCGGCGCGCAGGCTGAAGGTCCGGTTTCCGAGGCGGTGCTCGACGGCGACATCGTCGAGCGTGATCGTGGCCTCGAGGCCGGCGTTCGATTCGGGGCTCGACTGCTGGAGGATATAGGTCCCCGAGACGCCGGCGCGGCCGGAGAGCTTCGAGTCGCGGAAGGCCGCGGGCAGGCGGGGCCGCAGGAGCGCGGCGGCCGCGGCGAGGTCCTCGAAGTGGGCCGCGGCCTTGGCTTCTATGAAGATGTGCCGGCCGGCGATGCCGGACCCGGTGGCGTCGAGCGTGAGCAGCCCGGGAACGGTGGCCGAGAGACGGGAGACCGTGAGCTCGCCCGAGAAGCGCTCGAAGCGCCCGGTGAGGGCCAGGTCGAGGGCCGCGACGGCGTCCTCGGCGGCGCCGGTCCGTAGGCGAGGCGCGCCCAGGGCGAACTCCGCATCGACGAGGAAGGGCGTGACCAGGCCGAGCCGGCCCGAAGAATCGAGACCGGTCGAGAAAGCGAAGCCGCCGTCCTTGCCGCGGACGGAGATCGCGGCCCCGCCGATGGTATACCCGACGAGGGCTCCCCGCTCGGCCGGGGTCAGGGCGAGATCGAGGCGGTCGATGTCGATGACGCTGGGGAGGAAGTCGAAGGTCAGGCGCGAGCTATTGAGCGAGATGCGGCCGGCCCAGGCCAGGGCGTCGGCGGCCTGGAGGAGAAGGGCCTCGACACTGAACGGCTCCTCGGAAGCCGCCTTCTGCTCGAGCCGGAGGACGAGGCCCTCGGCCGCGACGGAGTCGAAGGCCGGTTTGATGACCCGGACGAGTTTCCAGACGTTCCCGGTCGCGTCGAGCCGGGCCGCGCTCACTTCGAGCTTTTGGAAGGCGTCCTCGCGGCCGGCGACGAGGCCCTCGACGCTGACGCGCAGGGGGAAGATCGAATAGTCGAGGCGGTCGAAGCGGGCCGCGGGCCCGGTCATCTTGACCAGGCGGTCCCGCGCGATGCGGCGGACGAGCGGCTTGTCGAAGACAAGGAGCAGAAAGGCGATAACGGCGAGCAGGAAGGCGGCTGCGGCGGCTCCCGCCGCGATCCTCACGCCTATCCTGAGCCCTTTCCTCATATGATCGATTATAGAAGATGGTGCCTGGTATTCACAAACGCCGGTCTTCCCCTGGAGATGTGAAGACCTGGCACCGTCACTTGTCGCTCGAGACCAGGGTGACACGGCCGTCGAAGTCGGTGACGACGACCTCCCGGCCGCTGAGCGGGGTGACGGTGTGAATGAGGGCGACGCCGACGCGGTGCTTCCACTTCACTTCGCCGGTCGCGGCGTCCAGGGCCAGGAGCAGTCCGTTCCGGGTGCCGTAGAAGACGACGCCGTCGCGCTCGACGAGCATGGCCGAGTTGACGTCCTCGCCGAAGCCGGCGTCGGTCTCCCAGACGGTCTCCTGCGAATCGGCCTCCGGCGAGACGGCGGCGATGACGTTCTCCGTCGTCCGGACGTAGACCCGGCGGCCGTCGGCCGAGACGCCGATGGACTCGCGGACGGCCAGGTTGTCGGTGCCCCAGATCTCGCGCCCGGAGGCCAGATCGAGGGCCGTCATCCACGGCCCGGGCGTGACGACGAAGACCCGGCCGGCCGCGGTCACGGGCCAACAGGCGGCGGGCGAGTAATAGCGGCTCGGCCGCTCCCCCGTCCAGGTCCAAACGGCCTTCCCGGTCTTGGCGTCGAGGGCGTAGAGCCGCCCGTCCCAGGCGCCGAAGACGACCATGCCGCCGGCGACCAGGGCCCGCGCCTCGACAAACCCGTCGAGCCCGTCGTACTCCCAGACGGTCCGCCCCGTGGACAGATCGAGGGCCCGGAAGACGCGGTCGCTCGAACCGACGTAGACGACCCCGTCCGCGACGGCCGGGCTGGCCACGACGGGGCCGCCCGTCGGAACCGTCCAAGCCGGCTCGCCGGTCCGGACGTCGAGGGCGTAGATCTTGCCGTTCGTCGAGCCGAAGACGGCCTTGCCGCCGGCCACAACGGGCGTCGAATAGACCGGATCATCGGTCCTTCGTTCCCAGACGATGCTGCCGTCCGAGACGCGCAGGGCCCGGACGCTGCCGGAGGCGTCGCCGACGACGACCGTCTCGCCGGCCGCCGCGGCCGACGAGGCGATGGTCCAGCCGGTCTCGAACCGCCAGCGCTCGCGGACGCCGGGATACGCCTCGTTCACGGCGAAGTCGGGCCGGGGCGGCGCCGCCGAGGCTTTGCCGCCGGGCGCCTTCCGGGCCACGACCGGCAGGCCGTTTTTCTCGAGCTCGATGCGGAGCCAGGGCGGCGAGGTCCTCCCCGCCGTCCGTTCGGCGAAGGTCACGGCCTTGGGCCCGATCTCGACGACGGTATAGCCGGGTGCCGTTTCCTTCGTGCCGATGTTGGCCCGGGCCATGACCCCGGCCAGTCCCTCGAAGTCGAGGGGCTGGTTGCGGTGGCCGTGCCCGCACAGGACGGCGACCGTGGGCACGGTCTTGAGCATGTCCAGCACCACGTATCCGTTGGCGACCGAATCGTCGAGCGGGTAGTGGGTGACGAAGAAGATCGGCGTCCGGGCCGCCCCGGGCCCCTCGAGGATCCCGTCGAGCCAACGGACGTCCTGCGGGGCGAAGTGCCCGTCCCCGAACTTCAGGACCGGCCCCTGCGACAGGCCGACGAAGCGGAAGCCGCCGCTCTCGAAAGCAAACCGGTCGTCGCCCCAGACCCGCCGGAAGTCCGAGCCGCCCGACTCCGACCACTTCGTGTCGTGGTTGCCGGGCAGGATGTGGTAGGGGACCTTGAGGCGGTCCAGGATGGCTTTGGCCGCCCGGAAGTTCGCGAGCTGGCCCATGTCGGTGACGTCGCCCGTCACCAGGACGAAGGCCAGCCCCGGCCGGGCGTTGATGTCGGCCACCGAGGCCTCGAGGTCGGCGGCCCCGCGGTCCGAGCCGACATGGGTGTCGGTCAGCCAGGCGAAGCGGAGGGGGCCCTTGCCCCCGCCGTTGGGCGTCACGGCCGCGCCGAAGAGCCCCGGCCCTGACGCGAGGCCGAGCCCGAGCAGGGCGATCCCCGCGATCAGGGCGGCGGTCCGTCCGGTCTTCATCATGGGTCGGATCCTCGGGGCGAGCGGGCTATCGCGCATCCGCAGTTTCGCCCCCATCCTAGGGACTCCCCCGCCGCTTGTCAAACGCGCCCGGCGGCGCATTGACGCCCCCCGCCCCGGGCGGTAAACTGACCCATGTCCATCATCCCCGGCCCGGAGGTGACGCCATGCCGTCCGACACTTGGGACCGCCGCGAGTTCCTCAAGACCGTTCTGGCCGGGATGCCGCTCCTGGCCTGGGATTGGAGCGCCTTCCCTCGCTCCGGCCAGGACGAGCTCCCGCCCGGGTCCTACGACGCCGTGGTCGTCGGCGCGGGGCTCGGCGGCCTCAGCGCGGCCGCGGCCTTCGCCCGCCAGGGCTACAAGGTCCTCGTCCTCGAGCAGCACAGCGTCCCGGGCGGCTACGCCTCCTCGTTCACCCGGCCCGGCGGCTTCACCTTCGACGTCTCCCTCCACTCGACCACGGTCGGCCTGCGCGACGGCGTCGCCGACCTCATCGGCGGCTTCCCCGAGATCCGCGACGTCGTCTTCCGGCCCCACAAGACGCTCTACCGGGCCGTCTTCCCCGGGCACGACATCCGCGTTCCCGACCGCGACCTCCCGGGCTACGTCGCCCTGCTGAAGAAGAACTTCCCCGGCCAAGAGGCCGCCATCGACGGCATCTTCGCCGACATGGGGGGTCTGGCCGACGAGATCGGCCGGCTCTCGAGCGCGACCGCGCCGCCCGACATGGCCTCGTTCCCGACGGCCTATCCCCAAGTCTTCAAGAACTTCAACCGGACGTGGGGAGCCATGCTCGCCGACCGCGTCCCCGACCCCAAGCTGGCCGCGGTCATCTCGGGCCTGTGGGGCTATTTCGGCCTGCCGCCGTCCAGGCTCTCGACCTTCTACTACGCCCTGCCGCTCATGGGGTATCTCCAAGGCGGCGGTTTCTACCCCGTCGGCACCTCGCAGCGGATCAGCGACGCTTTGGCCACCCTGATCAAGAAGACCGGAGGCGAGGTCCGACTCAACGCCAAGGTCGAGCGCATCCTCGTCCGCGACCACGCCGCCACCGGCGTCCGGACCGCCGACGGCGCGGAGTACCGCGCCCGGGCCGTCGTCTCCAACGCCAACGCCATCGACACCTTCGGGCGGATGATGCCCGAGGAGGCCGATTTCCTCAAGGACCTGAGGGCGCGCATGGAGTCGTTCTCCGTCAGCTTCTCGACCCTGCTCGTCTGGCTCGGGCTCAAGACCGACCTCGTCGGCAAGGTCGGCCTGAAGGATAGCGAGATCTTCTACACGCCGACCTACGACGTCGAGGCCGACTACCGGGCCGCCCTGGCCGGCGGCCTGCCCGACGATCCCGGTTACGGCCTGACCGTCTACGACAACCTCGGCCCGGGCTTCTCCCCCAAGGGCAAGAACACGATCAACATCCTGGCCATGCAGGGTTACGACTATTGGAAACCCTACGAGACCGACTACTTCTACGGCAACAAGGACGCCTACAACAAAGAGAAGATGCGCCTGGCCGGCATCCTCATCGACCGGGTCGAGAAGCGGTTCCTGCCGGGCCTGCGTAAAGCCATCGAGGTCGTCGAGGTGTCCACGCCGCTGACGAACCGGCGCTTCACGGGCCACCCGCGCGGGGCCATCTACGGTTTCGACCAGACCGTCGACAACTCGGGCAACCGCCGCTTCCCGCAGACGACGCCCATCAAGAACCTCTATCTCGCCGGGGCCTGGACCTCGCCCGGGCACGGCTACGGCGCCTGCATCCCCAGCGGCCTGTCCTGTTTCGCGGCGGTCATGAAGGATTGGAAAAGCTGAAAGGCTCGAGCATGAAAACAAAACGGATGATCGTCACCTCCGCGCTCGTTCTCCTGGCCGCCGCGGCCCTGTCCGGAGCCCTGGACACCGGCGAGCTCGAGAAGCTCCTGCTCAACCGCACCGGCGAAGGCCGCAAGGCCGTCGGCATCGTCGTCGGGCTGGCGGACGCCTCGGGCGAGCGCTTCCTGGCCTCGGGCGCCGCGGCCCCCGGCGGCACCGCGCTCCCCGGCGCCGACACGGTCTACGAGATCGGCTCCATCACCAAGGTCTTCACCGCCCTCGTCCTGGCCGATATGGCCGTGCGGGGCGAGGTCGGGCTCGACGATCCGGTGGCCAAGTTCCTGCCGGCGGCGGCCACATTGCCGGAGCGCGACGGCAAGAAGATCACCCTGCGCGACCTCTCCCACCAGATCTCGGGGCTGCCGCGCATGCCGGACAACATCAAACCGGCCGACGGGGCCGATCCGTACGTCGACTACGGGGCGGACCGGTTGTACGCCTTCTTGGCCAAGGTCAAGCTCGCCCGCAGCATCGGCGAGAAGTACGAGTATTCCAACCTGGGCGTCGGGCTCCTCGGCCACGCCCTGGCCCTGCGGGCCGGGATGGGCTACGGGGAGCTCGTCCGCCGGCGCATCCTCGAGCCGCTGGGGATGGCCGATACGGCCGTCGCGCTCGACGCGCGTCTGCAAGCCCGCCTGGCCCCGGGCAGCGGGCCCAACCTCGGGCCGGTCAAGAACTGGAACTTCGACGTCCTGGCGCCGGCCGGGGCCCTCCGGTCGACGGCCCGGGACATGCTCAAGTTCCTGACGGCGGCCATGGGCCTGCGCGAGACGCCCCTGCGGGCGGCCTTCGACCTCATGCTGAAGGAGGAGCACCCGACCGGCGTGCCCGACCTGACCATCGGCCTGGGCTGGCACGTCTGGCGGAAGTACGGGACGGAGATCGTCTGGCACAACGGCGGCACGGGCGGCTACCGGTCCTTCGCCGGCTTCGACCCGGCGAGGAAGGCGGCGGTCGTCGTCCTGTGCAACACGGCCTTCGACGTCGACGACCTCGGCCTCTACGCCCTCGAGCCGAAGTGGCCCGTGGGCCGGTTCCGGCCGCCGGTCGCCCGGACGGCCGTCGCGCTCGAGGCCAAGGCCCTCGAGGCCTTCGCCGGCGAGTACGAGATCGAGCCGGGCGTCGCGGTCGCCGTCACCGCGGCGGACGGCCGGCTGCGGATCAAGTCGCCGGGCCAGCCCGAGGTCTTCTATCAGCCCTGGAGCCCGACGGAGTTCTTCCGGCCGGGCGGCCGCGAGCTGACGTTCTTCAGGGACGCCGCGGGCGCGGTCACGCGACTGGAGCTCTATAACGAGGGCCGCGTTTTCGGGGCCAAGAAGATCAAATGACCCGCGCGGTCCTGTCGTTTCTCATGATCGCCCTGTCGGCGGCGCCCGTCCTCGAGGCCGCGGGGGCGCCCCCCCGGCCCGCCCAGGACGACCTCGCCGTTTGGAAGGAGTTCGTCGCGGCGATGAAAGCCGGCGAGTTCCCCGCGGCCAAGGTCGAACCCTACTACGAGGAGCTCAGGGGGCCCCTCCTCGGTTTCCTCGCGGAAATGCGGGCCAAGGCGTCCTGGGCGGAATGGGACAAGGCGCCAGAGGTCCATCGCGTGGGCGAGCACGTCCATTTTCTCACGCCGCTGACCTTCGACGGCCGTTCGGCCGAATACTGCTTTACCTTCCTCGTCGAGGGCGGGCGCTGGTCCTTCCGCCACCTCGAGGCCATCTCTATCCGCCTCGACCGGACCGCGCCGCCGCCGGCCACGAGCTTCCCCGACGTCGACGAGGCGACCAAGGCCCACATCCGGGAGGAGACCTCGTGGTCGCGCGAGGTCCGGGTGTTCAACGAGCTGGCCGCCCTCAAGGGCCGGGAGTACGCCTTCGACTTCTTCAAGGACGGCGACGGCTATTTCCTGGCCGCCAAGACCTGGGTCCCGTTCGTCGAGCCGCGGCGCGCGTTCATCCTCTACGCGTGTTGGGAGCAGGCCAACCTCAGGGGCAACACGGTCACCTTGGAGAAGCTCGGCGACGCCGAGGCCGAGGTCCGCATGTCGACCTATTTCTTCGGGCTCTACAAGGCCTCGGCCCACCTCCGCCAGAGGATCGCGTTCGAGGACTATCGACGCATATTCGAGACGATCTGGCGGGACCGGGCCCGGGCCGCCGGCTGGGCGCTCGAGATCGAGTACGGGAACGAGGGCTATCCGGCGAGCGCGTGCGTGCTGCGCTTCAAGCGCGACGGTTAGCCGGCCGGCGGGCGCAGGGCTTCCGGGGGCGGGCTGACCACTTCGACCTCTTCGCCGCGCGACGGGTGCGGGAAGCGGATCTTCCAGGCGTGGAGCCGATAGCCGATCGCGCCGGGGGTCGTCGCGATCTCGTCGTCGACGCCGTCGGCGCGGGGCAGGCCGCCCGCGCGGTAGAGGGGATCGCCGGCGAGCGGATGGCCGGCGTAGGCGAGGTGGATGCGGATCTGATGGGGCCGCCCTGTCGGGATGGTCACTTCGACGAGCGAGGCGTCGCGGCCGGGGTCGCGGCGCAAGACCTTGACGTGGCTCACCGAAGGCCGGCCGCCGGGGCCGGGACGATAGGCGTTGACGGTCGGCGGAAGCGTATGCGGCACAGGCCCGATGGGGGCGTCGACCGTGAACGCGTCCGGCATCGACGTCCCCGCCGCCAGCGCCAGATAGACCTTGAGGATGCGGCGCTCGAACATGGCCGCGGCCAGCGCCCGGGCGGCCGTGCGGTTGCGGGTGAAGAGAATGACCCCGGACGTGCCGCGGCCGAGACGGTGGAGCGGCGACGCGGCCGGGCCGAAGCGTTCGCGCGCGAGATGCAGCAGGGTCGTCTCCAGGAAGAAGCCGCCGGGGAGAACGGGCAGGCCGGAGGGCTTGTCGAGGGCCAGCACGTCCCCGTCCTCGTAGAGCGTCCCGAAGTCCGTCGGCGCGTCCGGCTCCCGCCACGGCGGGCGGCGGTAGACGAGGAGGTCGCCGCGCTCGAGGACGTCTTCGGCCCGGGCCGGCCGGCCGTTGAGGGTCACTTCGCCGCCGTCGATCTTGGCCCGCCATTCGGCTTCGGACGAATGGCGGTAGGCGCGGGCGTAGAACGCGAGGACGGACAGGCCCTCGTCGGAGCGGGCGACGCGGTCGGGATAGTCGTAGCCGTTGTTCACCATGACCGTCCGGAGGGACGGTCCCTTCGGGACGGTCCCCTCGAGCCCATGATCAGGCCTTGGAGGCGTATTCGCCGGTGCGGGTGTCGACCCGGATGGTCTCCCCGACGGCCATGTATTCGGGGACCTGGACGACGAGCCCCGTCGACAGGGTCGCCGGCTTGTTCCTGGCCGTCACCGAACCGCCCTTGACGGACGGGATGGTCTCGACGATCTCGAGGTTGACGAAGGTCGGGATCTGGAGCCCCAGGACCCGGCCCTCGGAGGAGATGGCGATGATCCCCTCGAGCCCCTCGGTGAGATAGGGCCATTCGTCCTCGATCTCCTCTTTGGCGAGCGTGAACTGGCCGTAGTCCTGGAGGTCCATGAAGGTGATGCCCGACGCGTCGCCGTAGAGGTACTGGACCGGCCGGCGCTCGAAGTCGGCCTCGTCGAACATGTCGCCGCCGTGGAGCGACTGGTCGACCTTGCGCTTCGACTGCAGGTTGCGGAAGCGGATCTTGTAGATGGTCACGGCGCCGCGCGCGGACGGCTTCTGGACCTTGATCGTCTCGACGATGTGGGGCTCGCCGTCGATCTTGACGACGTCGCCCTTCTTCAGGTCGGATGTGCTGAACACGGCGGCTCCTCGGCTCTCTCACTCGGGGATATCCCCGCTCGCGGCGGGGGAAAAATGATAGTCCTCGGCCGGGAGGCTGTCAAGGAACCTGCCGGGCGGGGCTATTTCCCGACCTTGGTCCCCTCGATGACCATGCCCTGGACGGTCATGACGCACCTGTCGATGACGCCCTTGTCGTTGCGGACGAACTGGAGCTCGTAGTAGTCGCCGGAATCGGCCAGGGTGATGTCGAAGCACAGGGGCTTGCCCTCGACGGGGTGGATCTCCTCGGGCGTCTCGCCGGGCGGGGCGCCGAAGAGCTTGCCGTCCTGCTCGATGAAGGAGACAAGCAAAATCTGGCCCTGCGCCCCGAACTCGTAGTCGCCGACGATCTCGCCGATGAGCTTCTTCATGTCGACGGGTTTGTCCTGGGCCGCGGCGGGCGCGGCCGTCTGGGCGGCCAGGGGCAGGGCCAGGGCGGCCAGGCAGGCCAGGACCGCGACGGGGGCGAACGTTTTACGGAGCGGGTTTTTCATGCGGACCTCCTCGAGGGATGGCGACTCACCATCCATAGATACGCGCGCCCGGGCCCGGATGTTCCCCGCCGGGCTCACTTCGGCTTGGCGCCGAGGTCCTTCCAGTTCAGCAAAGCGTTGAAAATGAAGAAATAGGAGCCGTGGGTCTGGCTGCGCCAGGCCGGGTTGAAGCTGAACAGGACGACGTGGCCCTTGCCGATCGAGGCGTCGACCAGGGCCGGCGAGCCGGCCAGTTCCTCGCCTCCCGCCAAGCCGCCGCTGATGAGCAGGTCGGCGACGCCGGAGGCGAAGCTCAGGACGACGCGGGGCCGGTTGGCCGCGGACATCGACGGACGGGGGCTCTCTTCGCCCTCGTCCGGCTTCGCCGCGGCCTTCTCGGCCTTGCGGAACTCCTCGATGGTCTTCTGCCCGAGGTCGCGCGGGCGGCCCTGGACGACGTCGGGATCGGAGGCGCTGCCGCGGCCGGAGACCCGGCCGGACGGCCCGCCCCCGGGGGTAGCGGTCAGACCCCGGGCCCGGCCGCTCTGGCCGCCCAGGGCGAAGACGGGCGACTGGCTGAAATAGATGCCGAGCTTGTCGTCGTAGCCGTAGGCGAGCGGGCTCGTCCGGTCGCCGAGGGTCGCCTGGTAGACGCCGCCCCGGGCCCAGAGCTTGGACGTGTCGCGGACGGCCAGCCCCTGCGCCAGGCCGAAGTGGATGGGCAGGGCCGAGCTCGAGCCGATGGTGATGAACACGCCGCCGTCCCTGACGAAGTCGCGCAGGTGCATGACGCCGTCGAGCTCGAGGCCGCCGCGCATGTCGTCGGTCGAGTCCTCGACGCCGATGCTCGGGGTGAGCTCTGTCTTCTTCCAGGGCAGGGGCTTGTCGCCGCTGACGCCGTTGACGACGCTGAAGGGGTCCGGCGAGGACGGGCCGAACAGGATGACGTCATATTTGTCGCGGAGCTTGGCGTTGTCGCGGACGGCGTGGACCGAGATGTAGTCGTAGGGAATGCCGCTCTCGTCGAGGGCGATCCGCAGCCAGCCCTCGTTCTGGGTGTTCTGCCAGGTGTGCATGACGGCGACGCGGGGGGCGCCGACCTCGTGGGTGGGGACCGAGGGGGCGGCCGCGGCGGCGACGAAGGTCAGGCCGTACGTCTTCCCGGCCTCGTCGAGGACGGACTCGAGGTCGGCCGGATTGTCGGCGGGCTTGATGACGAACGAGCCGGCCCGGAACTTGCGGCCCTGGGCCTCGAAGTCCTTCTCGGCCGCCTGGATCTTGAGCTCCTTGCGGGCGAACCGGAAAGTGGCCAGGGCGTTGTCGGCGTTGTGGTTGGCGAGGTAGGCCTGCGCGGCCCCCTTGGCCAAGCGGACGACGCCGCCGGGGGCGGCCACGGGGCCGGCGACCGGGGTCATCGGGGCGTCGAGGACGGCGGTGTCCTCGACGCGGACGGTCCGGACGTTGTAGAGCGGGCCGAGCGTCCATCCGACATCGTCGTAGGGGGCGGGGTCGTTGACGTTGAAGTACTGGCGGTCGAGCATCATGTCGGCCATGCGCGAGTAGGGTTGGTCCATGCGCACGACGTAGCTGCCGGCGGGGTATTCGGCGTCCTTGATCTTGAAGGCCTTGTCGGCCCGGTGGACCTCGACGCCCTGGGCCTGGAGCTGGCGGAGGAGGCGGGCCTGCTGGCCGGGCCGGGCGTCGTCGCCGGGGAAGACGTAGGCGGCCGGGCCCTCGGCCCGGGCCTTGGCGATCGAGCGGCGGCCCTTGAGGTAGAAGCTCTCCAGGAACTTGTCCTTGAGCGTCGCCAGGTGGTTCATGCCGACGAGGACGCCGCTCTGCTGGAGGTTGACGTTGTTGCGGAGGGACCACAGGGTCGAGCGGAGCGGCGGGTTGGGCCGGAACCAGGCCCGGTCGGACGCGACCGAGACGACGCGGGTCGAGCCGTCGCCCGCGGTCTGGGTCTCGTAGAAGCGGCCGATGGCGTTGTGGCCGTTGGCCGCGTAGAAGGCGTAGTTGGGGGCCCAGCCGTCGTAGAAGCCCTGGGTCCAGACGCCGGGGACGCCGGCCTTGGTCAGCTCGTCGACCTCGCGGTAGGCCAGGAGGTTCCATTCGTCGACGGTGATGGGATCGAGCCAGGCGTTGTAGGGGCCCGTGCCCGTCGAGATGTAGAGGTAGGCGATGGATTCGTGGAGGTCGTGCATGACCTGCGGGTGGAAGTCGAGGAAGACCTTCATGACGTGCTGGCTGAGCTTGAGGGCCAAACCGAGGTTGTCGCGGTTGTTGTCGTGGGAGACGTATTTGCCCCAGTAGAGGAGCCGGTTGGGGACGTTGGCCTTGGGATCCTTGCGCTTGGCCATGTGGACCTCGACCTGCTTGTCGCGGCCGTCGGGCTCGAGGACCGGGGTGATGAGGGTGATGGCGTTGTCGCGGATGGCCTTGACGAAGGGCGACTCGTCGACGGCGATGCGGTAGGCCAGTTCCATGAGCATCTCGGGCGAGCCGGTCTCGCCGGAGTGGAGGCCGCCGGTGGCCCAATAGATGGGCTTGGCCTCGCGGAGGAGGGCACGGGCCTCGTCCTCGGTGATCTTGCGGGGGTCGGCCAGCTTGGCCAGGATGGCCTTGTAGCGGTCGAGGTCGCGGATGGTCGCCTCGTCGGCCACGGCGACGACGATCCAGTCGCGACCTTCCTCGGTCTTGCCGATGTCGAAGACCTTGACCCGGGGAGTGGCGGCGGCCAGGGCCCGCATGTACTTGTAGATCTCGGAGGTGGTGGACAGGACGTCCTTGGCCCCGGCGGTGCGGCCGAGGACCTCGAGCGGCGTCGGCACGCCCTCGGCGTAGGGCAGGGAATCGACGTACTTCGTGGTGAAGTGCGGATCGGTCGTGAACTCGCGGATCTTCTTGGTGTACTCGTCGTGGACTTTCTGCTGGGCGAGGGCCGGCAAGAGGGCCAGGCCGAGGACCAGGGAGAGGAAGAGCGAGAGGGCTTTGGCGGACCGATGGGAACGGCTCATGGGACTCCTCCGATCGACTTTCATGTTTTGGGGTCTAAAAACCTCGAAAAAGGCCGCTTTGGAGGCCCTTTTCCGAGGTTAAGTTGCTCATTCTATTGTTAAAGCTGGGGTCTGACCCCGATCTCGTAGAGACTGACGCTGATGGGGGGGACCATGATGGTCCGGCCGAACGGGGCGTCGGCCGTCTCGTGGACCGAGACCTGGGGCTCCTGGCCGGGGACATTGCGGGCGCGGGGGTCGAGGCCGCCGACGAGGAAGAGCCGCGCGTTCTTGGGCAGGGTCAGGTCGCCCGCGTCGAGCCGCAGCGTGACGGCGCTCTTGGTCGGGTTGACGACCGAGAGCGTCAGGACGGTCTTCGACTCGTCCTTCCAGCAGGCCATGACGTCGAGGGGCTCGGGCGCGCCGCCGACCGCGACGGGGACCGTCCCGAAGTGCTTCCGGTAGAGGGCCAGGATGACGCCCGTCGTGTCGAGGACGGCCGCCGTCTTCGAGGTCTTGATGGCCCCGATGACGTTGACGGTCTGGGCATAGTTGGCCATGAAGTAGACGTCGCTCTGGCGGGCATACTCGTTGAGCGCGGCGGCNNACACCCAGGGCGTCCTCGAGGAAATACTGCGTCCCGAGCTCGCCGTAGACGTGCGGGCCGTACCAGTAGTTCCACTCGTCGAGGGCGACCGGCACGGGCTTGTCGCGCAACGGGGGGATCGTCGCCCGGTACTTCTTGTGGGCCTCGGCGATGCGCCGGACCTCGGCCGGGGCCTGGTTCACGTGGGCCAGGAGCCCGGGTTTGTGCTGGACGTAGAAGTGCTCGCTGACGAGGTCCATGTGGTTGGAGGCCTCGGCCAGCATGGTCTCGCTCCAGCGCCCGACGGCGCCGACGGCGACGACCCGGATCGCCGGGTCCATGGCCTTCATGGCCACCGCGAACTGAGTGTGCTTCTTGACGTAGTCGGAAAGCGGCATGTAGCCGAGCTGCCAGTCGCCGTACATCTCGTTGCCGATAGCCCAGTAGGTCACGCCCCAGGGCTCGGGGTGTCCGTTGGCCGTCCGCAGCTTGCCCATCGGGGTGTCGGCCGCGCCGTTGGCGTACTGGAGCTCCTCGAGGGCCATGGCCGCGTCGCCGAGGCCGCTGTTGACCGTGATGTAGGGCTCGGACCCGATCAGGCGCATGAGGTCCATGTACTCGTGGATGCCGACATCGTTGTGCTCGATGCCCGTCCAGGCCGGGTTCTTGCGCGGCGGGCGCCGGTCGCGGTCGCCGATGCCGTCGCGCCAGTCGTAGCCGCTGACGAAGTTGCCGCCGGGCCAGCGGTAGACGGGGCTGTCGAGCTCCTTGAGGAGGGCCACGACCTCGGGCCGGAAGCCGTCGATGTTGTCGGCCGGCATGATCGAGGCCGTGCCGACGCGGAACGAGCCGCGGCCCGAGGAGACGATCTCGAGCCGGGCCGCCGCCGTCGTCGCGCCGGCCTTGAAGGCGAAGGGCACGGTCCGGAAGTCGCGGCCGAGGGCGTCGACCGTGAGGGACCAGCGGGCCTCGGGCGCCTCGCCCCAGACGACGCTGACCGTGACCGGCGCGGCGCCGGCGTCGCCGGCAAGAACGACCCGGCCGACGTAATCGCGTCGCTCGACGAGGGCCAGGTCGCCCTGGACGAGGCCCCGCGGCGTCGCGCCGTCGAGGGCGACGCGCGGCGTGTGGGCGCCGGTGAACGGCCGGACCTTGTCCATGGTCACGGCGGCGGGCTCCCCGACCGGCTTCCACGGCGACTCTCCTTCTCCCACGGCCTCGAAGAACTTGCGGTCCTCGAGCAGCTCGGCCCACAGCCCCTGGTAGATGCAGCGGCCCAGATGCTCGATGAACTGGCCGTAGATGTATTTGGAGACCGGAGCGCCCGTCTTGGCCCCATCGATGGTGACAACGGGCCGGCCGAGCTCGCGGCCCGATAGCCGGGTCAGGGTGACGTCGTCGAACCAGGCCTGGCCCGTGGACCGGCCCCAGCCGCCGAGGAGGCAGGTGACCTCGACGGCGTCGACGGCCCCGGCCTCGAACTCGACGTCGACCTGGGTCCAGTCGAGCGTGCCGGTGAGAGGCGCCGTCCGCCAGTCTCCCTCGCCGTTGACGTTGATCTGGGCCCCGCGGCCCGTGCCGGCGGCGACGTTCTCCGTTTTGATAAAGCCGGCGAGCTTATAGCGCGAGTACGGCCGGACGGGGACGACGGCGACCCAGGAGGCGTCGACGCCCTTGTCGTTCTCCGAGCCGACGGTCACGCTCCGCGCGCCCGTCCGCCCGGACGGGGCCACGGCGAAGGCGGCGCCGCCCCGCTGCCAGGCGCGCGGCGTCCAACCCTTGGGGTTCTCGCCCTCGAGCTCCTCGAACGAAGAGTTGGGGACGAACTGCGTGACGCCGCGGAGCTCGGCGAAGGGGTCGGCGGCGCCGGACCGGCAGGACGCCAGCGCGGCGGCCAGGACGCAGGCCAAGAGCGCGACGGCGAGCGAGGCGGGGTTGGACAGGAACCGGCTACGAGGGCGGTGCATGGGAGCCTCCTTCGCGGTCCGGACGGCCGACGGCGGGCGGGGCCCGACATCGGACCGGGGACAGCAAGGGGGAATGTATCCCGCCTTCCGCCGCGTGTCAACGCCGCGCGGCGCCGGGGACCGCGGGGGCCCGTTCCGCCCGAATCGCCCCCGCGCCTCGGGTCAGGAGTGCGAAAAGTAGATCTTGCCGACGATCTTCCAACCGTCGGCGAACTTGTAGAGAGACAGGTAATCGGTATAGACGAGCTTGCCGGCGCGGTCCAGCTCGAGCCTGACGGCCGCGGCGGTCCCGGTGACGTCGATCGAGATCTTCCGGATGGTCGTGAGCGGGGGCTTCTGGCCCGCCGTCTTCTGTTTCTCGGCCGAAGCGATCCAATCGGCGATCGGGAACCGGGTCAGCTGTCCGTTGCGGAGGCCGAGCAGGACGAAATCGGGATGGAAGCCCGCCCGCGTCCTCTCGAGGTCCCCCAGATTCAACAGGCCGTCCACATAAGCCTGTTGGACCTGTTGGGTGATGGCGGTTTCGTCGGAGGGCTCATCGGCGCGGGTGATCGGCGGCGCCGAGAGCAACAGGGCCACGGTCAGGAAAGCGGTCACCATCTTTATCATCACGGCTCCTTTAGGTAGGTTCGGAGGATCGTCACATCATGATTACGCAGGGCGCGGTGACGGCGTTTATCCCCGGCGACCCTCCTTCCCGGCCTTGACACGGGTCCCAAGACCGGGTAACCCTATGAACGGGAGTTTAGACATGCCGGCCTCGAAACTGCTCTTCTTCGACTGCGAAACGACGGGCCTGCCGGGCGTCCGCTTCTTCTCGCCCGAGGTCGTCGACCAGTGGCCGCGCCTGGTCCAGCTGGCCTGGGCCCGCTACGACGACCTGGGGAACGTGATCGACCGCCGCAGTTTCCTCGTCAGGCCCGAGGGCTTCCACATCCCGGCCGACGCGACGCGCATCCACGGCATCTCGGACGCCCGGGCCCGCCGCGAGGGGAGGGAACTGGCCGAGGTCCTCGACGAGTTCCTGGAAGCGGCCCTGGAGCCGGGGACGACGCTCGTGGCCCACAACCTCGATTACGACCGCAACGTCATCGCCGGGGAGATCGTTCGGACGCGACGGCCTCAGGGGTTCTTCGAGCTCGCCGGGATATGCACCATGAAGTCGACGACCGGATTGGTCCAGCTGCCGCGGCCGGGCGGGGGCTGCGGCTACAAGTGGCCGACCCTCGAGGAGCTCCACACCTGGGTCTTCGGGTTCTCCTACGAGGGCGCCCACGACGCGGCCAACGACATCGAGGCCTGCGCCCGGGCGTTCTTCAAGCTCCGCCAAGCCGGCCACTTCGGTTCATAGGTTCGTAAAACGGGGCTGACCGAAGGGATCGGATCGATCTCGGGAAAGACACGAACGGTCAGAGTCGTCCGGGCGGTATCGCAAGCTCCGTTTTTACCGTGCTTTCGCCCCCCATCTCCTCCCGGACGATCTTGCGTAAATAGGACTCGAAATCCTCGCCGCCGTGCTGGACATATAACCGCAACACGTTATTGATCATCGTTTGATAACTGCCCCCGCCGCGGGCTTCGACCTTATCGCGGAACCAGTCGATGATCTCGTTGTCGAGTCGTATGGTGATCCGGGTCTTTCCCGGCGGGAGAGGAACGACCGCCCCCCGTATTCCCTTGCTGAAATCATAGGATTTCTTCATTCTCCCCTCCCATATCGCCGGCGCTCATCGGGGCTCGCTTTCCGAGCGGAAATAATCCTGATCTCGTCTCCTCTCCAGGCATAAATGACGACAAGTACTCGGCTGAAATGATCTCGGCCCAATGTCAGCCACCGTCTTTCGTCCGCGTTATCGTCTTCCATTGTCAGAGCCAAGTCATCTTCAAGAACCGTAAGGGCGTCAGAAAAGAGGATCCCGTGCTTTCGGAAGTTCTCGCCTGCCTTGTTCCGGTCCCATTCATAGGTCATGATTGTATGCACATTTGTACATCTTGTCAAGCGGCCGCATTCATCGGCCTGCTAGACCGGGGCTCTGAATCCGCGGGCCTCGCTCTCGGCGCTACGGACCTATCTCAAGAGACGTTCAGAAGAGATAGAGATTCTCACCCATTCCGAACCGGGCTTATATTTTTTGGGAAAAGGGCTATTTGATCGCCCACTCGTGGACGCCGGCGGACCAGTCCTTCTGTGAATCGACCTCGAGACGCAGGGCCTTGGTCCGGACGGCGGCGAACTTGACCGTGTTCCAGGCGTCCTTGGCCGTGCCGTAGGCGCCCGAGGCCTTGACCGGGACCCAGCTCTCCCCCGCCTTGTAGAGGACGCGCCAGGCGGCCGGGACGCGGCACCCGCCGCCGCCGGTGTCGTCGAACCAGTAGACGGACGCCTCGGAGACGCGGACGGGGGAGTCGAAAGCGTACTCGATCCACTCGGCCGTGCCCTTCTTCGGCCACCAGTGCATGTAGCCGGCGGCGTCGTCCGAGGCCTCGGGCTCGAACTGGTCGTTGGCCTTTTGAGGATTGACCGCTCCCTCCGATGCCGTGACCTTGGCCTTGGCCGCGAGCCCCGGCTCGCGGGCGACGCGGGCCTTGGAGGCGTCCCTGGCCATCCAGACGGCCATCTCGCCCTTGCCGCGGTTGGCCCAGGCGTAGTACGGGATGAGGGTCAGGGGCGTCTTCTCGGAGACGATCCGGCCGCCCTTCTCTACGACGGCCTCGGCTTCGCCCTTGATGACCACGACCCCGTTGAGGAGATCGGGCCTCGATTCGGCCGTGAGGGAGGCGCCGTCGGGCAGGACGAGATTGGCCACCCGGCCGCCGTTGTCGGTCCATTCGGCGCAGTAGACGAGCGGGCCGCGCTCGACGGCGACGCGCCCGCGGTCGGCCTCGACGGCCTCGTGCGCGACGACGCGGCGGACGGCCATGGGCAGCGACAGCTCGACGACGTCGCCGGACTTCCAGGTCCGGGTGACGAGGGCATAGCCCTTGTCGAGCGCGCCGAGGTCGACGGCCTCGCCGTTGACCTTGAGCGTGGCCACGCCCGCGGCGGGCTCGGGATAGGCGTAGAGATCGGTCGGCACGGGCCTGTTCTGGGCCCAGCCGGGGATGCGGACGGCCAGGGTGAAAGCGGCCTCGCGGGCCGGCTTGACCTCGATCCTGACGTCGCCCTGCCAGGGATACTCGGTCGTCTGGACGAGCTCGAGGTCCGAGCCGGCGACCTTCATCTTGCCCGTCCCCTGGGCATAGAGATTGACGTAGACCTCGTCCTTCGACGCGGCGTAGAAATACCCGGGCACCGAGGTCAGGATGCGGGCCACGTTGGGCGGACAGCAGGCGCAGCTGAACCAGGGCACGCGCTCGTGCTGGCCGAACGAGGCCAGGGGATTGGGATAGAAGAAGCGGTCGCCCGAGAGGGAGATGCCGGACAGGACGCCGTTGTAGAGGATGCGCTCCATGACGTCGGCGTACTTGGCGTCGAGGGCCAGGCGCTGCATGCGGGAGTTCCACAGGAACGTGGCGATGTTGGCGCAGGTCTCGGCGTAGGCGCTGAGGTTGGGCAGGCGGTAGGGCGGGCCGTAGCCCTCCCAGCCGCCGGCGGCGCCGATGCCGCCGGTGATGTAGAGCTTGGTCGCGGCCATGTCGAGCCAGATCTTCTCCAGGGCGGCGATGTAGGCGGCGTCGCCGGTCAGGGCCGCGACATCGGCGGCGCCGGCGTAGAGATAGCCGGCCCGGACGGCGTGGCCGACGGCCTCGGTCTGCTCGACGAAGGGCTTGTGGTCCTGGGCGTATTCGCCGTAGAGGAGCTGCTCCTTCCCCTCCCGCGGGTCCTCGACGAACGGGACGCGGCCTTCGGTCCTGCCGCGGGCGTCGATGAAGAACTTGGCCAGGTCGAGGTACTTGCGCGTCCCGGTGACGCGGTAGAGCTTGACCAGGCCGATCTCGATCTCCTCGTGGCCGGGGGGATTGGTGCGCTTGCCCGGGCCGAACTCGCGGGCCACGAGGTCGGCGCTCTTGACGGCGATATCGAGGAGGTTCTTCTTTTTCGTCGCCTGGTAGTGGGCGGCGGCGGCCTCGTAGAGATGCCCGAGGTTGTAGAGCTCGTGGCTCATGTAGAGGTGCGACCAGCGCTCCTTCCCAAGCCAGGGCTGGGGCGGCGGCCCGCCGACGGTGCGGGCGGCGTAGAGGTAGCCGTCCGGCTCCTGGGCCGCGGCGATCTTGGCCACCAGCCCGTCGACGTAGGAGGCGAGTTCGGGATCGGCGTGCGTGGCCAAAGCGTAGGAGGCCGCTTCGATGATCTTGTAGACGTCGGAGTCGTCGAACGGGAAGCGGCTGCAGTACTTGCCGTCCGTGGCCCCGCCGAGGGCGGCCGCGGCCAAGTCGAAGTTCTTGACCCGGCCCGTATCCTCGCTCTCCTTGAAGATATGCGGGATGGTCACGGTGCGGTTCGTCTCCAGGCGCGGGGCCCAGAAGGCGTCCGTCAGGTGGACGTCGGTGAAGGGCACGGGCGCGGCCGGGTAATCGGCCTTGGGCGCCCGGGCGCATGCCATGATGGCGAAAGTCAGCGCCGCCAGGGCGGCACAGCGCGCGACAGCTCTCATCTTCGACCTCCTAAATCGGGGACATGATACCTATTTCCCATTTTTAATGGATGACCACGGGCGTCGGACCGACGGTCCAGCCCTGGCGATAGCGGATGACGGCCGGCTTGGCGATCTTCTTGGCCCGCCGCCTCTAAGGTCACCGTGTACGTGCCGGGCTCGACCAGGCGGCCGCCGCCCCAGCCCTCGGGCCTCTGCCCGCCGGCGGCCGGCCGCTGGGGCCGCATGCCCCACGTGACCGTGTTGAGCCCGGGTTCGTTCTTGCCCGTGAGCTCGGCCAGCACCGCGCCCGAGGAGTCGGCCACGGTGACCTTGACCGTCCCGGCCGCCTTGGCCTTCAGCCAATAGTGGACGACGACGGCATTGGGCTCGTTCGGCGTGAACAGGTGGCTGTCGCCGAGGAGTTGGTAATTGCCGAGGGCGCCCGTGACCCGCTGCGTCTCCGGCTCGATGTCGAAGAGATGGACGTCGTCGGCCAGGGCCGCCGCCGTCATCCCCTGGAGCGGCGCGATGTCGACGATGTAGGCCCCCCGGCCGTAGGTCGCCACGACCAGGTCGTTCTCGCGCGGGTGGATGACCAGGTCCGGGACCTTGACCGAGGGCATGCCGGCCCGGAACGGCAGCCAGCGCCGGCCGCCGTCGAGCGTGACGTAGACGCCCCACTCGGTCCCGACGAAGAGCAGGTCGGGGTTCTTACGGTCCTGGACGACGACATTGATCGGCCGGCCCGCCGGCAGGTCGCCCGAGACCGAGGTCCAGGTCTCGCCGAAGTCGGTCGTCCGGTGCAGGGACGGCCGGTAGTCGTCCAGGCGCCAGCCGGTCTTGGCCACGAAGGCCGTCCCGGCCGCGTGGGGCGAGGGGAAGACGCGGCTCGTCCAGAACCCGGCCGGCCCGCCGGCCGCGGCCAGCTTAGCCGTCCGGTCGAGCCAGGTCGCCCCGCCGTCCCTGGTCACCTGGACCTTGCCGTCGTCGGACCCGGCCCAGATGACGCCCGGCTCGACGGGCGACTCGGCGATCGTCGTCAGCGTGCAGTAGGAGATGTAGCTCTCGCCGTGCTGCTTGGCCTCCTCGTCGGTCGTCAGGTCGGGCGAGATCTCCCGCCAGCGGGCGCCGCGGTCCATGGACCGGAAGACGACCTGGGCCCCCGTGTAGATGATGGCCGGGTTGTGAGGCGACACGGCGATCGGCGGCGTCCAATTGAAGCGCAGGGGATCCTGGCCCTTCTCACGGCGCGGGGTGATCTGTGTCTGGACCCCGGTCTTCTGGTCGAAGCGCCACATGGCGCCCATCTCGCGGTTGTTGTAGAGGTAGCGCGAGTCGGTCGGGTCGACGCAGTTGTACATGCCGTCGCCCTCCCCGACCGTCACCCAGTCGGCCAGCGTGATCTCGCCGGCCCAGCCGTTCGACGGCCCCTTCCACGAGTCGTGGTCCTGCAGGCCGCCGTAGATGTTGTACGGGTCCTCCATGTCGACGCCGACGGCGTACCACTCGGTCAGCGGCAGGTTGTAGGCGTGGTGGCTGGTCTTGCCCCGGTCGTAGGAGATGTTGACCCCGCCGTCCGAGCCGAAGATGAGCCGGGCCGGGTCGAGCGAGTCGATCCACATGCACCGCCAGTCGCCGAAGGCCCGGGGCATGACCCCGTCGGAGGGCCAGCCGAGGCCCTTCCAGGTCTTGCCGCCGTCGTTGGTCGAGGCCAGCGACTGGCCGGTGATGTAGACGGTCTGGGGGTCGGCCGGGTCGATGCGCAGCTGGTTGAACGAGTAGGGCGCCTTGTCGAGGGCCGCCTCGTAGCCGGCGTTGACCTTGCGCCAGGTCTTGCCGGCGTCGTCGGTGCGGTAGACCTCGTTGCCGACCGTGCGGGGCGCCGGCTCGACGCCGCGCCGCTTGTCCTGCTCGATCTCCTGGGGCGTCGCCGGCCGCGGGTTGACGTTCTCGACGACCGCGTAGAGCGTCGCCGGGGCCTTTTGGAAGACGTCGAGACCGATGCGGCCGATGCGGCCCGTCGGCAGCCCGCCGGCCAGACGCGTCCAGGTCCGGCCGCCGTCGGTCGTCTTGTGGATGGCGCTCCCGGGACCGCCCAGGCTGTAGGTCCACGGCCGCCGCTCTTTCTCGTACAGAGCCGCGTAGAGCGTGTCCGGGGCCGACTTGACCAGCGTCAGGTCGACGGCCCCGATGCGGTCGTCGACGTAGAGGACCTTGGTCCAGGTCTTGCCGCCGTCCGTCGTCTTGAAGACCCCGCGCTCGGCGTTCTCGGAGAAGAGATGCCCCATCGAGGCCACGTAGACGATGTTCGGGTCGGCCGGATGGATGACGACCCGGGCGATGTGGTGCGAGTCCCCGAGGCCCATGTTCGTCCAGGTCTTGCCGGCGTCGGTCGACTTCCAGACGCCGTCGCCCGAGTTGGACGAGCGGGCGCAGTAGGGCTCGCCCGTGCCGACCCAGACGATGTTCGGGTCCGAGGGGGCCACGGCCACGTCGCCGATCGAGAGCTTGGGCTGGGCGTCGAAGATGGGCTCGAACGTCGTGCCCGCGTTTACCGTTTTCCAGACCCCGCCGTTGCGCGTCCCGACATAGAGCGTGTAGAGATGCTCCCTGGCCGGCGCGTCCGGCACGGCGAACGACGTCACCCACGACCCGGCCCGATAGGGGCCCAGGGCCCGGGCTTCGAAACCCTTGAGCAGGTCCGCCGTGAACGGGGCCGGGCCCGCCGGTGCTGCCTGAACGGGTTTGGCCGATCTGGCCGGCTGGGCCGGCGCTGTCAGGGCCAGGGCGATCAGGACCAGGGCGGCCGATGCGATCGAGCGGGCGGTCAAGCGGTTCATCGTCTTTCCTCCCGGACGCGGATTGAGCGGCTGATACATTATATTTCACCCCGGCATTCCGGGAAAGGGGGAAAGGTTGCCCGCACCCCCCCTCTGAGTATAATAGGCCTATGAAGAACGCCAAGTACGCCCTCGGCCTCGATTTCGGCACCAACTCCGTCCGGGCCCTCCTCGTCGACGTCGCCACCGGCGCCGAGGTCGGCACGGCCATCTTCGGCTATCCCAGCGGCCGCGCCGGCATCCTCCTCGACGGCAAGGACGCCAACCTGGCCCGCCAGAACCCGGCCGACTGGATCCTCGGCATCGAGAAGACCGTGCCGGACGCCCTGGCCGAGGCCAAAAAGACGGTCAAGGGCTTCGACCCGGCCGACGTCGTCGGCATCGGCGTCGACACGACCGGCTCGACGCCGCTCCCCGTCGACCGGGCCGGGAAGCCGCTCGCGCTCTACAAGGAATTCAAAAAGAACCTCAACGCCCAGGCCTGGCTCTGGAAGGATCACACCGCCCACGCCGAGGCCGCCGAGATCACGGCCTTGGCCGCCGCCGAGCGCCCCGAGTACCTGGCCAAGTGCGGCGGCACCTATTCCTCCGAGTGGTTCTGGAGCAAGATCCTCCACTGCCTGCGCACGGACGCCAAGGTGGCCTCGGCCGCCTTCTCCTGGGTCGAGTGCGCCGACTACATCCCCGGCCTGCTCACCGGCATCGCCGACCCCCTGAAGATGAAGCGCAGCCGTTGCGCCGCCGGCCACAAGGCCATGTTCAACGACAAATGGGGCGGGCTGCCCGCCAAGGCCTTCCTGGCCAAGCTCGACCCGCGCCTCGGCGAGCTCCGCGACCGGCTCTACGCCAAGACCTATACCGCCGACGTCCCCGCCGGCGGCCTGACGAAGGAGTGGGCCAGGAAGCTCGGCCTGCGCCCCGGGATCGCCGTGGCCGTCGGATCCTTCGACGCCCACCTCGGCGGCGTCGGCTCGGGCGTCGACACTGGCCGCTTCGTCAAGATCATCGGCACCAGCACCTGCGACATCTGCGTCTGGCCGGCGTCGAAGAAGCTCCCCGACGTCCCCGGCCTGTGCGGCATCGTCGACGGCTCGGTCCTGCCGGGCTACCTCGGACTCGAGGCCGGCCAGTCCGCCGTCGGCGACATCTTCAATTGGTTCGTCGAGACGGTCGAGCCCGGCGGTCCGAAGAAGGGCTCGCACGCCGCCCTGACCCGGGGCGCGGCCGCCCTCCGGCCCGGCGAGTCGGGCCTCCTGGCCCTCGACTGGCACAACGGCAACCGGACCGTCCTCGTCGACCAGCGCCTGACGGGTCTCATACTCGGCCTGACGCTCCACACGACGCCGGCCGAGATCTATCGGGCCCTCGTCGAGGCCACGGCCTTCGGCGCCCTGACCATCATCCGCCGCTTCGGCGAGTACGGGGTCAAGATCGAGGACGTCGTCAACTGCGGCGGCATCGCCGAGAAGAACCCCCTGGTCATGCAGATCTACGCCGACGTCACCGGCCTGCCGATGAAGATCGCCCGTTCGGCCCAGACCTGCGCCCTCGGCGCGGCCATGGCCGGGGCCGTGGCCGCGGGCAAGCGCGGCGGCGGCCACGACACCTTCGCCGCCGCCCAGGCGGCCATGGGCGGGGTCAAAAAGACCGTCTTCAGGCCCGACGCCGCGCGCCACAAGGTCTACATCGAGCTCTACGGCCTCTACCGCGACCTCCACGACGCCTTCGGCACCAGGGCCTGGACGGGCAACCTCCACCACGTCATGAAGGATCTCCTGGCCATCAAAGACCGGCAGAGGAGCCGATAGCCATGCTCACCGAGCTCAAGGAAGCCGTCCACAAGGCCAACCTGGACCTGGTCCGGTCCGGCCTGGTCATCCTGACCTTCGGCAACGTCAGCGGCATCGACCGCCGCCGCGGCATCGTGGCCATCAAGCCGAGCGGCGTCGCCTACGATACCCTCAAAGCCGACGACATCGTCCTCGTCGACTTCGAGGGCAACGTCGTCGAGGGCTGGCTCAACCCCTCCTCCGACACGCCGACTCACATCGAGCTCTACAAGGCCTTCCCCGAGATCGGCGGCGTGGCCCACGCCCACAGCCCCTACGCCACGATGTTCGCCCAGGCCCGCCGCGAGATCGCCTGCCTCGGCACGACCCACGCCGACCACTTCCACGGCCCCGTCCCCCTGACCCGCCTCCTGCGCGAGTCCGAGGTCGCGGCCGACTACGAGAAGAACACGGGCAAGGTCGTCGTCGAGCGGTTCAAGGGCCTCGACCCGCTCGAGCTCCCGGCCGCGCTCGTCGCCGGCCACGGCCCGTTCACCTGGGGCAAGACGCCGGGAGAGGCCGTCGAGACGGCCCTGGTCCTCGAGCTGGTGGCCAAGACGGCCTTCGGCTCGACGATCCTCGATCCCCGCTTGGCCCCGCTCGACCGGCCCGTCCAGGAGAAGCACTTCCGCCGCAAGCACGGGCCCGACGCCTACTACGGACAGAAGAAGGAGAAGGACAATGACTAACATGCCCAAGGTCCGGCTCGGACTGGTCGCCGTCAGCCGCGACTGTTTCCCCATCGAGCTCTCCCGCAAGCGCTCGCTCCGGGTCGCCGAGGCCTGCCGCAAGGCCGGCACGCCCGTCACCCGGATCATGACCGTCGTCGAGAACGAGGCCGACGCCCTCAAGGCCCTCGACGAACTGCGGGAGAAGAAGGTCAACGCCCTGGTCCTTTACCTCGGCAACTTCGGGCCCGAGACGCCGACGACCATCCTGGCCCAGAAGTTCGACGGCCCGGTCATGGTCGCCGCCGCGGCCGAGGAATCCGGCAAGGACCTCGTCGACGGTCGGGGCGACGCCTACTGCGGGATGCTCAACAACTCCTACAACATGGGCCTGCGCCGCCTCTGCCCCCACGTCCCTGAGTACCCCGTGGGCACGCCCGACGAGGTCGCCAAGATGATCGGCGAGTTCGTTCCGGTGGCCCGGGTCCTCCTGGGCCTGAAGAAGCTCAAGATCTTCTCCTTCGGCCCCCGGCCGCAGGACTTCCTGGCCTGCAACGCGCCCATCAAGCCCCTCTACGACCTCGGCGTCGAGATCATGGAGAACAGCGAGCTCGACCTCTACGACATCTTCCGCAAGGCCGAGGGCGACAGCAAGGTCAAGGCCGTGGCCGCCGACATGGCCAAGGAGCTCGGGGCCGGCAACACCTATCCCGACATCCTCAACAGGCTGGCCCAGTTCGAGGTGGCCCTGCTCAAGTTCATGGAGACGAACCTCGGCGCTTCGGAGTACGGCGTCTTCGCCGACAAGTGTTGGCCGGCCTTCGAGAGCTACTTCGGCTTCGTCCCCTGCTACGTGAACTCCCGGTTGGCGGCGCGGGGCATCCCCGTCGCCTGCGAGGTCGACATCTACGGCGCCCTGAGCGAATACATCGCGACCTGCGCCACGGAGCTGCCGGCGACCATCCTCGACATCAACAACACCGTCCCCTACGACATGATCGCCGGGGCCAAGAAGGCCCTCAAGGGCTACAAGCCGACCGACCTGTTCATGGGCTTCCACTGCGGCAACACGCCCGCGCCCTGCCTGTTCGACCCGGCCATGCGCTACCAGCTCATCATGCACCGGCTCCAGGAGCCCGGGAAGGACCCCAACATCACCCGCGGCACGCTCGAGGGCCGCATCCGGACGGGCGGCGTGACCGTCTTCCGGCTGCAGTCGACGGCCGACACGGCCCTGCGGGCCTACGCGGCCGAAGGCGAGGTCCTCGACATCGACCCGAAGTCGTTCGGCGGCATCGGCGTCATCGGCATCAAGGAAATGGGCCGGTTCTACCGCCACGTCCTCATCGAGAAGCGCTTCCCCCACCACACGGCCGTGGCCTTCGCCCCGGTCGGGCGGACGCTGTGGTCGGTCCTACGGGCGCTCGGCGTCGAGGACATCGGCTTCAACCGGCCGGCCGGGATGCTCTACCCGACCGAGAACCCGTTCTGACTTCCTCAGGGCCGCCGTCTCGAGGATAGCTCGGATCGAGGCATAGCCTCGACGGACAATGCCCCTATCCGCACCTTGAAATGGGGCCTCCCTTTCTGTTATTCAAAGGACGGATGTCGCCCAAGGCGGGGACGTTGAGCGGGAACGGGTGATACTTGGCGAACGTGAACCGCGGAAGGAGCTTGCGGGTCGCGGCGGCCGCGGCGGTCACCCTTGTTCTGGCCGCCTGCGCCGGCGCCCCCCGCTTGCCGGCCACTCGCCCCGGCCCCGAGCGACCCTCGGAACGCGTCGGGCCTTGGGGATTCACCGTCGCCCTCTATGACCCGGCTCTCTACGGGCCGGAGCGGCCCTTGGCCGAGCTCATCGCGGAGCACCGGCTGCCGCTGGACGAAGGGAAGCTGAAGCACCCCAGGCTCCTGGTCAACAAAGCGCAGCGGCGTCTGGAGCTGTGGGTCCGGCGAAGGATGGTCAAGGCCTATCGGATCCAGCTCGGATTGAACGCCCACGGCCCCAAGGAACGCCGGGGCGATCGGAGAGTCCCGGAAGGCACATATTTTATCTGCGATCACCGGCCCTCGACGTACTATCTGGGGCTTTGGCTCGCCTATCCGAACGAGGCCGACGCCCGCCGGGGCCTCGATTCGGGCCTCGTCACGCCCGGGGAATATCGGGCCATCCTCGAACGGCTGGCGGACCGGGCTTGTCCGCCCCAAGGCACGAGGCTCGGCGGCGACATCCTCTTGCACGGCCAGATGCCGGACCTCACGGCGGAGCTCGCGAGGGCCCATAGGGCCAAGCCCGAGACTCTCCGGCCCGGCTTCCGCGCCGGCGACGCGGACCCGGCAGCGATCCGCGAGCACCAGGATTGGACCGACGGGTGTGTCGCCCTGTTCAATCCCGATATCAGAGAGCTCTACGAATTCCTCCCCGACGGCACCGAGGTCATCATCGTCGCCAACGCTGCGGTCAAGGCGCCCCCGAAACCTCGCGTCCGCCGCTGACCCCGCCCATCCGAGCACCTCAGTTCCGGCCGCGTTGCGGGGCCGGCGTGCTCGGGTCGAAGAACTTCCGCGGCAGCTTCTCGTCCCGCATCGCGGCGTTGTACACGAACCAGGCCATGACCGTGGCCGACTGGATCAGGTCCGGCCTCGAGACGTGGTCGATGACGTCCATGTTCGAATGGTGCGTCAGCGTGTCGTACTCGAGGTCGTCCTGGATGAACTGGAAGCCGGGCAGGCCGACCGCGTCGAACGGCAGATGGTCCGTCCCGCCGGTATTGCGGAGGGCCACGGTCGCCGCCCCCAGGTCGCGGATGGGCTCGAGCCAGGCCTCGAAGATGGGCACGACGGCGCTGTTGTTCTGAGCGTAGATACCCCGGATCTTGCCGCTGCCGTTGTCGAAATTGAAATAGGCAGAGAGCTTGTCGTACTCGGGCTTCTTCTCCTTCTTGGCCCGGTCGAAGAAGTGGTTGGCGACGTAGCCGCGGGAGCCGACGAAGCCCTGCTCCTCTGCGTCCCAGAGGGCCATGCGGATGGTCCGGCGGTGCTTGACCCCGAGGGCCTTCAGGATGCGCATGGCCTCGAAGGCCACGGCGCTGCCGGCCCCGTCGTCCGTGGCCCCGGTGCCCGAGTGCCAGGTGTCGAAGTGGCCGCCGAGCATGACCAGCTCGGACTTGAGCTTGGGATCGGTGCCCGGGATCTCGGCGACGACGTTGGTGCCCGGCAGGTCGTCGGCCGTGAAGCGGGCCTGGACCTCGATCTCGAGCGTCACCGGGATGTTCTTCTGCAGGATGCGGACGATGCGATTGTAGTGCTCGTTGGCGACGACGATCGAGGGCAGGGGTATCTCGGCCCCCTTGGCCCTCGACCCGCCGCTCGAGACGAAGACCGTGCCGAACTTGCCGCGGCCCGGATCGACGAGGCAGCCGGCGCCCTCGGCCTTGAGGAACTTGCCGACGGCCAGCTGGAGCTGCTGGCGGGCGGCCATGTCCAGCATCTGGGGGGTCTGCGGCCGGCGGGCGCCCGGCTCCGGCGCGAGCATGAGTTTGGCCAGGTCGGTCTCGAGAAGCCGCGTGGCCATCGGGTCGAAGGAGATGGTCATGTCCTGCTCGCCCTGGGTCAGGACGATGGCGTCCTTGAGCTTGCCCTTGTATTTGTCGAGGTCGGCCACGGTCTTGGGCTGGAGCAGGACGGCCTGGCCCTTGAGGACGCCGTTCGTCCCGGGCGTCCAGGCCTTGGGATAGCCGATGAGCGGCATGTACTGCGGCGCGGTCATGGCCGCGTAATACTTCTGGAGCTCCCAACTGCGGCCGAACGTGCCGTAGGTCTCCATGGCCGCGTTGGCCAGGCCGAGCGCATTGGCCTGGCCGACGACCCACTCGCCGGCCTGGACGTACTGCGGCGAGGCCGGCAGCCGAGGCGCGTAGACGTCGCAGAGGGTGATGAGGAAGTCGACGATCTTGGAGTTCTGGAGGCCCTCGGCCCGGATGCGGTCGAGCATCTGGAGATCGAGCTTCTCCTGGGCGGATGCGCCGAGCGCGGTGAAGACGAGCAGCAGGGCCAGGACGAGCGTGCGAACGAGCGGTTTTCTCATGATCTCTTCCTCCGGAACGACATCTTCCCGGGACTATACGCCTCGGGCGGGAACGATGTCAAAGCGCCCTGCGGAGGCGGCGGCGGGGCTTCCCGAATCGGCCGGCCTGCCTTATAATGGGGGGACCATGAAAGCCGCCTTCCTGACCGGGGTCCGGTCGTTCGAGATCCGGGAGACCCCCGCGCCGCGCCTCGTCCGCGACGACGACGTCATCGTCAAGAGCCAGGCCGTCGGCGTCTGCGGCAGCGACCTCCATTACTACCTGTCCGAGAGCGTCGGCAGCGACAAGGTCAAGTACCCCTTCATCCCCGGGCACGAGTGCGCCGGGGTTGTGGCCGAGACCGGCCGGGCCGTCAAGAAGGTCAAGGCGGGCGATCTCGTCGTGATCGAGCCGGCCGTCTCCTGCGGCGTCTGCGACCAGTGCCGGGCCGGGCGGCCCCACACCTGCCGCTGGCTCCTGTTCCTGGGGCACTACGGCGAACTGACCGGGGGCATGGCCGAGTTCGTGATGGCCCCCGAGCGCAACTGCGTCCCCCTGCCGGGCCGGATGACGGCCGTCCAGGGCGCCCTGGCCGAGCCGCTGTCGATCGGCCTCTACGCGGCCGGGCTGGCCGGGTCGGTGCGGGGCAAGGCCGTGGCCGTCCTGGGGACCGGGCCCATCGGGCTGTGCGTCCTCATGGCCCTGCGGACCGAGGGCGCGGCGGCCATCTACGCCACCGAGAAGATCGAGGCCCGGGAGCGGGCGGCCATGCCGGCCGGGGCCCAGTGGACGGGCAATCCCGACCGCGAGGACGTCGTCGGCTCCATCCTGGCCCACGAGTCGCAAGGCCTCGACGTCGTCTTCGAGTGCTGCGGCGAGCAGTCCGCGCTCGACCAGGCCGTGGCCCTGCTCAAGCCGGGCGGGACCCTGGTCGTCGTCGGCATCCCCGTCGCGGCCCGCGTCTCCTTCGACAGCTCCAAGGTCCGCCGCAAGGAGATCCGCGTCCAGAACGTCCGTCGCCAGAACCGCTGCCTGGAGAAGGCCGTGGCCCTGATCCACTCGGGCAAGCTCAAGGTCGATTACCTGGCCACGCACTTCTTCGGGCTGGAGCTCGTCCGCGAGGCCTACGAGACCGCGGCGGCCCGCAAGAACGGGGTCATCAAGGCCATCGTCACGCCCTGACCGGCGGCAGGAGATCCGGATGAAAGAAGACAGGGACCACACCTTCGGCGCGCCCTTCGAGCGCGTCTTCATCGGCGCCGTCGCCGTAGCGGCCGCCCTCGTCCTAGCCTACCTCGCCGTCCAGGGCCCGCTCGTCCGCGGCGTCATCGCCTACAGAACGGCGCCGGGCATCGTCGGACAACTCATGGGCCAGGACGCCGTCAACCTGGTCCTGATGGCCCCTTTGCTGCTCGCAGGCGGCATCCTGCTCCTTCTCCGCCGGCCCTTGGCCAAGCTCCTACTCATCGCCACGCCCCTTTTCCTCATCTACTACGCCTTGAGCTACACCATCGGTTGGGAGTGGAGCTCGCCGGATTACACGGGCAACAGCCAGCGCTGGTTCTTCCTCTATCTCTTCGTCCTCGTCGCGGCCCTCGTCATCCTGCTCTATACGCTGGCGGTCTTTCCCAAGGACGTCGAAAGCCGGTTCCGCAAGGGCGGCCTGGCCGCCTATTCCGCCGTGTTCGTCCTGTTCCTGCTGGTCTTCGCCGCCATGTGGGCCAAGGAGGTCTTCGAGGTCATCGGGACCGGCACGAGCCGCGGTTACGACATCGCCCCGGCCGCCTTCTGGCTGGTCCGGGTCTTCGACCTCGGCTTCTCGATCCCCCTGGGCCTCGTCAGCGTCTACCTCCTGTGGGCCCGGCCGAAGCAGGCCTACGCCGTCGTCTGCCTGTTCTACGGCTTCTTCTTCACCCAGATCGCGGCCGTGCTGGCCATGGGCTGGACCATGCTCAGCAAGAAGGACCCGACCTTCCTCTGGCGCGACCTGGCCGTCTTCCACGTCCTGGCCGCCGTCATCGCCTTCGGATTCTTCTACATCCGGAAGAATTACCGCTCGGTCTGACACTTCCCGGTTTCGGTGAGATAGCGGGGCCTCCCGGAGCGTCTGTCTTCATGTGAAGCCGGAAGAAACCAGCCGGGCGCATCTCCGTCTCCCATATTGACACATATGTGTGAGTGTGTAATGATACACCTATGGAAAAGAAACGCATGAAGAGAGTCAATGTCATCCTCGAAACGGAGCTCTACGACAAGGCCCGGGTCATCGGTTTCATCAGGAAGAAAAGCCTTTCCGAGATCGTCCGTGACGCCCTTCGCGATTGGCTGACGACGAACGTCGATGAAAAGGCCGAGTTGGTTCTTTCAGAGAAGGATGAACGACGCATCCTCAAGATCCTGGCTGAGGACGACTTCGTCCCTATGGAACAAGTCAAGAAAGAGCTCGGCCTCTAGATGACCATCATTTTTTCTCGGCCGAGCCGCAAGTATCTCGTGCGATGCGGCCAGAAAACGAGGGCGGTCATCATCGAGGCGATCGAGAGATTGCCAGAGAAGGGCGATATCCGGAGGCTCAGAGGCCAAACCAACAAAACCACCTATCGACTCAGGGTCGGGAAGTATCGAGTTCTCTATATTTGGGAGAAGGACGAGATCAGGATCATCGATATCGACACGCGCGGTGACGTTTATAAGTAACCGAAGCCGGACCGATTCGGTCAGATCTCCCGGAACCCGATGCCACGAAGGTATTCGAACGTCGGGTCATAAAAGGACGGCAGGCGCGTCGGGTCTTCCTTGTCCCCCGGCGGGACGACGATGACCATGCCCTGCCGGGCCCGGGTCAGCAAGACCCGGTAAGCGTTCTTCTGGTATTTCTGCCTTTCCAGGTCCTTGATATTCCTCCACTTGTCGCCAAGGAAGGATTTATGGGTCCACCCGGAGCGGGAATAACGGAAATCTGCGTCCCAAGTGACGCAGGCCCAATCGAGCTCCAGCCCTTGGACATCGAATTCTGTAGCCACGTCTTCGAGATAGAAGGATGAACGGACATCGTTCTTTCCATCCAGAAACCAATGGACGGGATCCGTAGGCGATTTCACGAAGATAGCATGAGGCTTGAGTCGTTCGGCCTGGGACGAAACAACAATCCCGTATCGTTCAGATCCTCTGGCCTGCCGACGTAACCAGGTCTTTGCCTTGGCCATTTCCCGGGTAATCACGATAGGGTATCTTCCCGCTAACTGCCCATGGGTTCCGCGCGCCGCCTCGATTTCGCGATCAAGGACCTGCTTGACCAATAGGGAAACATTCTCAGCGCGGAACGAGCGCATGGATACAGAAAGGTGAAGAGACCTCTCCTCACTCACATGCCCCAGTGGCTTCAACCGCTCCAAAGCTCTGCCGGCGTCATACTCGCTATCCAACAGCTGCGGCGAGATATAGACGCGCCATTTTCCGAATCGCCGCAATAGCGAATCGATCCATTCCGATATACCGGCCTCGCCTGTGTTGATCTCCTGGCCACCCCCCACAAGGCATATGACGACGGCCCAATCGGAGTGACGATCGAGACAGGAAATGAGGAATTCAGGTTCTGAGAACGTGAACCCCGGCGTCTTCTTCTTCCGCTTCATGAAGTCGGCGGTCTTTTGGGGAGTCCAAGCGCGCTGTGCCTCATCGAACAGGGCAACGTGATCGATCGGGGGTTTCGGGTCAATCAGGCAATCGTCTCGGAAGTGGTGAACGTTCTGGATGAACGCTTTGACGCGACTTTTCGCGTCCTTTTTTTTGATCCTCTGGCCCTGAGCTTTTTCTCTCGCGACCATATCCCTAGCTAGCGCTTCTTGCAGGATCCTCACGAGCGGGCCGTTTCCTGAGAGAAAGACGCTATGATGAGCGTCGGCCGTATCAATATATTTTGTTGCAATGTTGAGCCCGACAAGGGTTTTACCTGCCCCTGGGACGCCGGTCACGAAGCAGATCGATTTATGCCCCTGGGACTTCGACCGCTCGATGATGCCCGAGACCGCATCTGACGTCTCTCTCAAGTTGATCGCACCCGCATCGCTTCGCGAGATTTCAGCCACCGAATGATTCCGATAGAGGGCCAGCGCGGCCTCCATGATCGTCGGCGTCGGGCTATATCGTCCGGTCCTCCAGGTCCGCCAGTCGATAGGGTCCCCTTCCGCGAAATGCAAGACATCCGTGAGGGTTCGGCCGAGAAGCTCTGTATTAGTCTTGATGGGAGACAACATCATGTCATTCTGAGGCATCATGGAAACAGGGGACATGACGGCCTTGGCGCCAGTGGCGATCAGAATGGGAGCAATGATCCGATCGTGACTCGTTTCGTGGAAGTTCTTGAGGTCCAGAGCGTAATCGGTTACTTGGTCGACGGCATATACGGAAAAATCCTGTGCGCCCGTTTTAAATTCAAGGACGAAGACGACCGGGCCGATGACGAGGAGGATATCGATTCGCTCGCCCATGCGTGGGATTGAGTATTCAAAGTGAATCCCTCCGGAATAGGGCGGAAGGACCCTTCGTAGGATCTCTATTTCTTCTACCCAGGCCTGGCGCTGTTCAAGCGTATCAGGAAATTCGCTCGCTAGAGTTAGTTTACCGATGATCTCCTCGGTCGAGGTTCGAAGGAAACCGGAGATCGTGTCGGAATAGTATTCTCGCTTCACTTCATCTTTTCCCGCATCCTGGCCTCTTTCTCGGAAGGCCAGTAGCCGCAGTCGAGCTCCAGGAAGACCGAGGTGTAGGGCACGGCCAGGGTCGTCTTGACCATGACGATCTTGAAGGCCTTGCCGGCCTGATCGAGCCGGGCGATGAGGTCCTCGTGGAGGACGGGCACGGCGCCCCGGCCCTTCAACGCCTCGTCGAGCCTTCGCTTGGCTTCGTCCGCGCCGGGCGCCAGGTCCTCGGTCACGTACGTCAGCTCCTTGTCGAGCCAGATCTTGGGCCGGATGTGTTTGGCGCCTTCGACGGCCTTTAGGACTTTATCGAGGACGGCGAAGTGGTCCTCGCCCGTCACGATGGTCTCGATGCCCGGCGAGATCTGGAGCGGGAAGGCCGAGTCGGCGACGACGATCCAGTTGCGGTGGCCGAGGGCCGGTAAATAGCCGGCCAGGACTTCCGTCCAGGGGGCGGGTTTGGCGATTTGAGCGGATGACACGGCGATCCCCTCCTTTCCTTCTTCGTCCTCGCGGTCGCAGGCGGCGGCCGCGAAGACGGCCAGCGTGATCCCCAAAACGGTTGCGAATTTGCGCATGAAGGCCCTCCTCCGTTCGCTTCTCATTCGGGCAGGAGCCGGTAGGTTGCCGCGATGGGCGCGGCCATCTTGAGCATGGCCCAGACGGGGCAGTAGCGCTCTTCGGACAGGGCCAGGGCCTTCTCGACCTGGGCCGGGTCGAGCCGGCCGCCCTTGAACTCGAACTCCAGCGCGATCGAGGTGAAGACGGCCGGGTGGATCTCCTTCTTCTCGCCGCGGGCGTGGACGGTCAAGTCCTTGACCTCCTGGCCCATGCGCTTGAGCAGTCCGACGGTGACCTGGCCGCTGCAGCCGGCCAGGCTGGCCAGGACGAGCTCCATGGGCGTGTGCCCGCCGATGGGCTCCCCTTCCGCCGCGAAATCGATGATCACGGTCGTCCCGGACCGGTCGGACCGGCCCTCGAACTTCATGCCGCCCTTGAAGACGATATCCGCGCGCGATTCCTTGGCCATGGCCGGGCTCCTTTCGCCGGGATGAGGGCGGACGCCCGCCGCTAGTATCCAACGAGGCGACGGCCAGCGTCAATACGAAGCGGCGGAAGCCGCTGGAGGAAGGAAGGAGACTCTGACGCCCGGAGGATCCGGATGTGGAGGACCGTGCCGGTCAGGCCGCGGGCGCCGCCGCCGGCAGGGCCACGAAGAACTCGACCCATTTCCCGGGCTCGCCCTCGACCCAGATGCGGCCGTTGTGCTTGTCGACCACGGTCTTCGAGATGTAGAGCCCCAGACCCGAGCCCTTGACGCCCTCGGTGCCCTTCTGTTTGAGGCGCTCGAAGCGCTTGAAGAGCCGCGGCATGTCTTCCTTGGGGATGCCGACGCCCTCGTTGCGGACCGCCAGCACCAGCTCGCCGCCCTTCATCGCCAGCCGGACCCGGACCGGCGTGCCCTCGGCGCCGTACTTGACGGCGTTGTTGACGAGGTTGGCGACCAGGATCTTGAGCAGGTTGGGGTCGCCCTCGATGACGGGGTCGCCGTCGAGCTCGGTCACGACGGCCATCCGGCGGACGTTGTCGCGGACCCCGGGCATGTCGAGGACCGGCCCGACGACGGCCGAAGCGAAGGGGACCTTCTCCTTGAACAGGGCCAGCCCGTCGAGCTCCATCTTGGACAGGTCGATGTAGCTGCGGATGATGTCCTCGAGGTAGGAGCAGTTGCGGATGATGGTCTCGACGATCTTCTGCTGCTCGGGCTCGAGCTTGCCGAAATACCCCCGCTGCAGGGTCGTCGCCGTCGTCTGGACGGCGGCCAGGGGGCTCTTGAGCTCGTGGGAGACGATGGCCATGAGGTCGAGCATCTTGGCCCCGGCGGCGTCCCGGCGGGCCTCGATGGCGTTGGCGATGACGCTCCGGAGCTCGTCCGGCGTGAAGGGCTTGGGGACGTAGTCGAAGGCCCCGTTCTTGAGGGCCTCGCGGGCCGTGTCGACGCTCGAGAACCCGGTGAAGATGATGACGGTCGTCTTGGGCCGGTCCCGGCGCAGGGACTTGAGGACCTCCATGCCGCCGAGGCCGGGCATCTTGAGGTCGGTGACGACGATGTCGTAGTCCTTGGCCATGGCCATGGCCAGGCCCTCGTCGCCGGACGGGGCCGTGTCGATCTCGTAGTCCGAGCCGGCGAAGATGCGCTTGGAGCTCCGGAGGACGATGTCCTCGTCGTCGATGAACAGCAGCTTGACGCCCATGGTGTGTCTCCCGCGCCGCCCGCTCAGCGGGCCGGCAGCTTGATGGTGAACTCCGTGCCCTCGCCGATCCGGCTCTGGACGTCGATCTGCCCGCCGTGGCGCTGGATGGCACCGTAGACCATGGGCAGGCCCAGGCCCGTCCCCTGGCCCCGGTCCTTGGTCGTGAAGAAGGGCTCGAAGATCTTGTTCAGGTTCTCCTCGCTGATGCCGCCGCCCGTGTCGGCCACCCGGATGACGGCCATGCCCGTTCCCGGCTCGACGGACGTGGCGATGGTCAGCCGGCCGCCGGAGGGCATGGCGTCGGCCGCGTTGACGGCCAAGTTGTTGATGACCCCCCGGATCTCGCCGGCGTCGACGTTGACGCGGGGCAGGTCCGGGGCCAGGTCCTTGACGATCTTGATGTTCTGGAAGGTGACGTGCTTCTCCAGGATGCGCAGGGCGTCCTCGATGAGGGCGTTGAGGTCGGCCGGGGCCCGCTCCGACTTGCTGTCGCGCGCGAAGTCCAGGATGCCCCGGACGATGCCCCGGCAGCGCAGGGTCTCGTCGCGGATGACCTTGAGGTCCTCCTCGTACGGCGTGCCCTTCATGTCCTCGAGCAGGAGCGAGCTGTAGGTCAGGACCCCCGTCAGGGGATTGTTGATCTCGTGGGCGATGCCCGAGGCCAGCCGCCCGATCGAGGCCAGCTTCTCGGACTTGAGGATGGTCCGGTCGGCCAGGTCCGTCAGCTGCCGGTCGCGCTCCTCGATGGCGTCGACCATGCCGTTGAAGGCCTGGGCCAGGGCCCGGGCATCCTGGTCGTCGTGGGGGTCCGTCTCGATGCGGTGGTAGAAGCCCAGGGCCATCTCGGTCGAAGCGTCGATGATGCGCTTGACGGGCTTGGTGTAGAGGTTGATGAGGTAGCCGGACAGGGCCAGGGCCAGGACCGTGGCCAGGAGGATGACCAGGAGGTAGGAGATGGTCGTGTTGCGGACGACGACGTCAAACTTCTTCTTCAGGACGCCGACGTAGAGCATGCCCAGGACCCGCTGGTCGAAGTCGTAGAGCGGCGTGTAGCCGGAGATGTACCAGTCGTCGACGACGAAGGCCCGGCCGACCCAGGTCTCGCCGCGCTCGAAGACCTTGCGGTAGACCTCCTCGGAGACCTGGGTCCCGATGGCCCGTTTGCCCGTCGGGCCGAGGACGTTGGTGGCCACCCGGACGTCGCCGAGGAAGATCGTCGTCGTCCCGGCGTCCTTGCCGTTGATCTTCTCGTCCCGGAAGACGAGCCGCTTGAAGCGGTCGACGAAGGCGTCGTTGTTGTTGAGCAGGATGGCGCCGTAGAGGATGCCGGCCAGCCGGTCGCCGTCGAGGACGGGCGCGGCGATCTTGATGATCAGGGCCCGGTCCTCGGCCGGCCGCGGCCGGGGCCGGGCGTGCGAGGTCTCGACGACCGGGATGACCGTCCGCGAGGCCAGGTCGGCGCCCTCCCGGGCGATGTCCTCGTAGTCGAGCAGGCCCGTGCCGGCGATGGGGGCGTGGGTCCGCAGGACCTCCTGGACGGTCCGGTAGCCGGTCATGCTGTCGCCGAAGGCCTCGAAGTTGTTGGCCCGGACGAGCATGGTGCCGTCGGCGTTGATGGCGTCGACGATGTCGAAGCCGAACTCGCGCTTGATCTGGACGAGCTTCTCGAACAGGAAGGCCCGGTCGCGGGCGGCCGTGGCCCGGACGATCTCGGGGGTCCGGGCCATGTACTGGATGGTCCGGGAGCGGTTGTCGATCTCCTCCCGGTAGAGCTCGCTCGTCGAGGCCAGGTTGGTCCGCACGGTGGCGTAGGCGTCGCGGACGAGGTTGGTGTTGAGCGCGCTCAGCCCGACGATGATCGACAGGACCCCGGCCAGCAGGACGATGGCCAGCAGGCTGACGACGAGCTTGAAGCGGATGTTCGAGCGCGCGATGGACTTGATCATGACAGGGCCCGGGCGATCTTGGCCAGCAGTTCGTCGAGGTCGACGGGCTTGGTCAGGAACTCGTTCCGCCCCGGCAGGAAGCTGTCGGACTGGTCCATGGAGAAGCGCGAGTTCGTGACCTGGTCGATGGCCGTCAGGATGACGATGGGGATGTCCCGGAAGGCCTTGTACTTCGAGGTCTCGCGGCGGCTGCGGACGGCGTCGGCGGCCTCGAAGCCGGCCGTGTCCGTCTCCATCATGACGTCCAGGACGACCAGGTCGGGCCGCTCGGCGAGCAGGGCCTTGAGGCCTTCGGCCCCGCTATGGGCCGCGGCGACGTCGTAGCCGTGGGCCCTGAGGACCTGGGCCAGGCTGGCCGTGAGGTCCCGGTCGTCGTCGACGACGAGGATCTTCTTGCTCATGTGTTCAGGACCTTGTAGATGACGTTGCGCTCTTCCCAGGCCTTGTTCCGCTCGTACATGTCGATGGGGAACTCGACCTGCTTGAGCTCGACCGGGGCGGCCTTCTTGTCGACCAGGCCGAGGGCCAGGGCCACGCCGTAGATGATGGCCTCCGGCCGCGGCGGGCAGCCGGGGATGTAGTAGTCGACCGGGACGGCCGTGGCCCCGCCGCCGGTGACGTTGTAGGTGTCGAACCAGCAGCCGCCGCCGGTGGCGCAAGAGCCGATGCCGAAGACGAGCTTGGGCGCGGGCATGGCCGCCCAGGCCTTCTTGACGAGCGGCAGGGTCGGCCGGGTCACGGCCCCGGACAGGAGCATGACGTCGGCGTGGCGCGGCGAGCCGACCAGCTTGATGCCGAACCGCTCGACGTCGTAGTAGGGCGTCAGGATGTTGAGGATCTCGATGTCGCAGCCGTTGCAGGCGCCGCTGTTGCAGTGGTAGACCCAGAGCGAGCGGGGGAAGCACTTCTTGGCCAGCTTGGCGAGCATGTCAGTCTCCTGTCCCGTCCGGGCGCTCGTAGCGCTCGGTCGGGCCGAGCTCCCGGGGCTCGAACGTGTCGGTCGCCCGGCGCAGGACCGTGCGGGCCTCCAGGCTGTCGTAGCGGTAGCCGGTCAGGCCGAGCTTGTCGATGGCGCTTCGCGTCTCCATGTCGTAGCACCGGCCGCAGCGCTGGCAGGTCAGCATGAACAGCTCCAGGGTCTCCGTGATGTCGTTCCTCGCGTCCGTGGCCTGCTCGAAGCGGTCGGTCATGGCGATGGCCTTCTCCGGGCAGACGTCGGCGCAGCGGCCGCAGTAGGTGCAGCGCGCGCCGTCGTAGAGGAGGACCCGGATCTCCTGGCAGATGTCGCGGACCATGATCGTCCGGGCCGGGCAGTGGTTGGCGCAGCCGCCGCAGCCGATGCACTTCGTGTGGTCCCAATGGGGGGCGCCGCGGAAGCCCTCCGGGGCCGGCCGGGGCTCGAACGGGTACTCGAGGGTCACGACGCCCGGCTTCAGGACCAGAAGGACCTGTTTGATCTTGCTCGTCAGCCACATCGTGCGTCTCCCGGTGCTCCTAGATGCCGGCCACGGCCAGCCCGACCGCGCCGAGGGCGGCCAGGATGAGGACGGCGTAGATCTTGACGGCCTGGTCGATGCGCAGCCGCGGATTGGTCGAGCCGACCACGGCGATGAGGACGAAGACGAGGAACGTCCCCAAGAGCTGGGTCAGGAGGTCGCCGACGTAGGCGCCCGTCCGCAGGAAAGGCAGGAAGACGGCCACGAACAGCCAGGCGTAGAACATCTGCTTCATCATCATGTACCAGCGGAACAGGGCGTAGTCCGGCCCGCTGAACTCGATGAACGGGCCCTCGAGGACCTCGATCTCGGCCTCCGCGATGTCGAACGGCTGCTTGGACACGAAGGCCTGCAGGGCGGCCAGATAGGCGACGGCCATGACCGCGGTCGAGAGGCCGTAGCCGGCGGCCGTGGCGCCGAAGACGGCCGGGCCCAGCCCCAGGCCGCCGGCGCGGGCGGCGCCGACGAGCAGGGTCATGGCCAGTACGGGCTCGACCATGATCATGGTCACCATCTCCCGGCTGGCCCCGATGGCGGCGAAGGTGTTGCGGCTGGCCAGGGCCCCGACGAGGACCGAGACCCCGCCGAGCGTCAGGAGATAGACGAGGGTGACGGCGTCGACCCGGGCGCCCAGGGCGTTGACCTTGGAGCCCAGGGGGACGAGGGCGGCCACGGCCAGGATCGAGGCGAAGGCGGCCGGCGGGGCCAGGCGGAAGGCCCAGTTCCCGGACGAGTCGAGGCGCTGCTTGCCGAGCAGCTTGAGGAGGTCGAAGTAGGGCTGGACGACCGGCGGCCCCTTGCGGGTCTGGACCCGGGCCGTGACCTTGCGCATCACGCCCTCGAAGAGCGGCGCCAGCAACAGGAACAAGAGGACGTTGACGACGACGGCCAGGGCGCTCACGATCCCTCCTCCCCGGCCCCGCGCCGCGACAGGCGCTCGAGCTCGGCCCGGCCGAGGACGCGCTTCGCGCCCGAGCGGGCGTCGACGACGGCCACCCGGTCCGTGCACGAGAAGCAGGGGTCGATCTGTCCCAGGATGATGGGGAAGTCGGCGAATTGGTTGTCGAGGAGCATGGCCGGCACGGCCTGCAGGTTCGGGTAGGTCGGGGCCCGGACGCGCCAGCGCTCGGGCCGGTTCTCCTCGCCGGTGACGACGTAGTGGACGGACTCGCCGCGGGGCGCCTCGACCATGGACAGGCCGTGCCGCAGGGGCGGCAGGGCCTCGGGGGCCACGGCCAGGAGCGGCCCGTCGTCCGGCAGGCCGGCCAGGGCCTGGCGCAGGATGGCGATGGACTCGAAGATCTCCAGGACCCGGACGACGAGGGTCCCCCAGACGTCGCCGCTGTCGACGACGGGGACGTCGAAGGTCATATCGGCGTAGGCCGCGTAGGGGTGGTCCTTGCGGGTGTCCATCTTCAGCCCGCGGGCCCGGGCCACGGGCCCGACCAGGCTCCAGTGGACGGCCTCCTCGCGCGACAGGTAGCCGACGCCCTTGGTCCGGCGGTGGATGGCGCCGTCGCCGACGATGGCCTTTTTGAGGGACATGACCTCCTTCTCCAGGCCGGTGAGGACGCCCTCGATGTCGGCCCGGACCTCGGGCCCGATGTCGCGCCGGACGCCGCCGATGAGGACCATGCCGTAGGTCTTGCGGTTGCCGGTGATGCGCTCCGAGAGCCACATGACCTTCTCCCGGACCCGCCAGGCCTGCATGAAGACCGTGTCGAAGCCGATGAGGTGGCCGGCGATGCCCAACCAGAGGAGGTGCGAGTGGAGGCGCTCGATCTCCAGCATGACCGTGCGGATGTACTCGGCCCGCCGGGAGATCCGGAGGCCGGCGGCGGCCTCGACGGCCTGGGCGTAGCAGACGGCGTGGACAGAGCCGCAGATGCCGCAGATGCGCTCGGCGACGAAAGGCACCTCGTTGTAGCTGACCTGCGTCTGGCAGAGCTTCTCGATGCCGCGGTGGGTCATGAAGCCGCGGTAGTCGCAGCCCTTGATGGTCTCGCCGTCGACGTAGACGGCGAAGTGCTCGGGCTCGTGGAGGCTGACGTGGAAGGGCCCGACGGGGACGATGGTCGTCCCGGGCGGGGCCTCGTCGAGACGGTAGGCGACGTCCTCGGCCGCCGGCGGCTCGAGGTCGTGCGGGACCGCCTTGCGCAGGGGAAAGATCCCCTCCGGCCAGTCGTCGGCCAGGATGAGCCGCTTGGGCTTGGGGTGGCCGGGGAACGACATCCCCAGGAGGTCGCGGTACTCGCGCTCGGACCAGCCGGCGCTCGGGATGTCGGGGGTGATGGAGTCGAAGGACGGGTCGCCGGCCGGGGCCGAGGTCCGCAGGGCGACCGCGGCGTGGTCGGCGTCGAAGGCGAAGGTGTGGATGAGCCCCAGCGTGCCCTTGCGGGCGATCTCGTCGGTGCCGATGCCGACCATGTAGCGGCCGCCGAGCCCGATCAGGGCCTGGGCCGCGGTCCGCAGGACGGCGCGATCGACGTCGACGAAGAGCCGGTCCGGGCGCGGCGACTCCGCGCCCAAGAAGCCGGCGCCGCAGCGGGCCTCGAGCTCGGTCCTGATCCTGGCGAGGGCGTCCATGCGCGTCTCCCTACTTCCCGTTCCGGCCGCCGGCGGGCTTGAAGAGCGACCGCAGGCCGGCGAACATGCCCCGGTCCGCGTACCGGTTGGCTTCGTTGAGGTCTTGATAGCCGCAGAGCCAGGTCGGCGCGGCGGCGTCCTTCGATCCGCCCGCCCGCCGCAGCAGGGCCCCCAGCCCCAATCCGGCCGCGAGGAGGACCAGGACGAGGAGCGGGACGGCGGCCGCGCCGAGCCCCTTCAGCCCGACGCCCAGCGCCGCGGCCGGCCCGAGGCCGCCAGGCGCGTTCACGGCGTCGGCCAGGAGGAAGCCCTCGGAGCGCCGCAGCACGGCCAGGGCCAGCCCGACCGAGAGGACCGGGAAGAGCCCCTGGACGAGGGCCAGGAGGACCAGGGCGACCTGGGGGACGAGCATCGATCCCGGGACCTCGCGGATGGGCCTCGGGGCGTGGTGCTCGGCGCCCGACGAAGTGAAGGCCATGCCGAAGAACTTCACGTAGCAGGCCAGGGTCACCGCGCTCGTGAACAGGGCCACGACGCCGAAGACGACCAATAAGAAGGTCGCCTCCCCCGCCAGGACCGAGCTCGAGACGATGGCCCATTTGCTGGCGAAGCCGCTGAAGGGCGGCATGCCGGCGATGGACAGCGAGGCCAGGCCGGCCACGACGGCGCTCACGGGCATCAGGCGGATGAGGCCGCCGAGCCGGTTGAGGTCGTTCGTCCCGGTGGCGTAGAGGATGCCGCCGCCCGTGAGGAAGAGGGCCTCTTTGAAAACCGCGTGGTTGAGGGCGTGGTAGAGGGCCCCGACGGCGGCGGCCGCGGCCAGGACGAGCAGGCGGGCCTGGAGGGCGGCGTCGGCGGTCCCGGCGGAGAAGCCCGCGAGACCGAGGGCGGCCCCCAGAGCCAACACGATGTAGCCGATCTGGCCGATGGAGCTGAAGGCCAGGAGGCGTTTGGCGTCGCTCTGGAGCATGGCCTGGACGGTGCCGATGAGGAGGGTCGCCGCGCCGACCGCGGCCACGATCAGGCCCCAGGTCCGGGCGGAGAAAGCGGGATTGGCGAGCGGGGCCAGGAACAGGAAGACGCGCATCAGGCCGAAGACGCCGGTCTTGCTCATGGCCGAGCTCAGAAGGGCGCCGACCGGCGAGGGGGCCGCGGCGTAGGCCCCCGGCAGCCAGAGCTGGCCGAGGGGGAAGACGCCGGCCTTGAGCCCGAAGCCGGCGAGCAGGAGCCCGAAGAACAGCGCCAGGGCCGGCCCGCCCGCGCCGGCCAGACGTCCGCCGATCTCCGGCAGGGTCTCGCCGAAGCGGTAGCCGCCGACGGCGAACGGGGCGGCCACGGCCAGCAGCCAGGCCAGCTCCATGAAGATCAGGAAGTCCCGGGCGGCCCGGGCCGTCCCCGGCCGCTCGCGGTCGAACCGGACCAGGGCGTAGGCCGGCAGGGTCATGACCTGCCAGGCCAGGGTGAAGCCCAGGGCCAGGTCGTCCACGACGAGCACGCCGGCCATGCCCAGCAGGAAGAGCGGGAAGCAGGCGTAATAACCGCGCAGGTCGCGCCCCGGGAAACGGTCCATATAGCGGATCGAATAGACGGCGCTGGCCAGGCCCATGACGGCGACGACGGCCAGGAAGATGGCGGCCAGGCCGTCGACGAGGAGCGGGACGGCGACGGGCCCGAGGGAGACGGTCCGCGCGGCGTGGCCGGCGTGACCGAACAGGGCCTCGTAGCCGACCGTGAGGAGCAGGGCCGACGAGACCCCGACCAGGACCAGGTTGACCGTCCCCGCGAGGGCGCGCCGGCGCCCGGCGGCGAGCGCCGCGACGGCCGCCGCGGCCAGGGCGCCGAAGGCGGCGAACAGGCGGACGTAGAGGTCAGCGGTCATGGCGGTCCTCCGGGCGGTCGGGGGCCAGGGCGCCCAGGACGGCGTCGCGGACGCCGGCGGCGGCCCGGGCCACGGCGGGCGTCAGGCCCTCGCCGAAGTCCAGGTCGGCGGGCACGATGCCGAGGAGAAAGGCCTCCTTGCCCGCGGCCTCGAGATACTTGCCGCTGAGCGAGAGGGCCATCTTGTGGGTCGAGAAGCTCTCGGTCTCGGCCATCTCGGCCAGGCGGCCGAAGACGACGGTCCCCGGCTCTCCCTCGGCGGCCACGGCGTCGACGAAGACGACGTTCCGGGCGGCGCCGCGGGCGATGGCCGGGACGAAGTTCTCGGGCACGTCCTGGGCGTCGACGAGATCCAAGGCGGTGGCGGCCGCGGTCCCGCGCAGGGCGGCCACGATCCAGGGACCGACGCCGTCGTCCCGGCGCAGGGGGTTGCCGACGCCGACGAGGCAGGCCGCCCCGCGGAGGACGTCGGCCAGGCGGGGGGCGCCGTCCGTCATATCTGCTCTCCCAGGGTCTTGATCTGCTTGTACGTGTAGACCGGGCCGTCCGTGCAGACGAGGGTCCGGCCGATGGCGCAGTGTTGGCACTTGCCGATGCCGCACTTCATGTGCCGCTCGAGCGTGGAGATGATGGCCTCGTCCTTGAGCCCGGCCGCCAGGAGCTCCTTGATGACCGAGTTGAACATCAGCGGCGGGCCGCAGACGAAGGCGACGGTGTCCCGGACCGGCACCTGGGCCGGCTTGACGAGCGTGTGGACGAAGCCGACCGGGCCCGTCCAGCCCGGCTCGGGGCGGTCGATGGTGAAGTAGGTCTCGAAGCCCTCGGTGGCCTTCCACCGGTCGATCATGTCCCGGTACATGAGCTCCTTGGAGGAGCGGGAGCCGTAGATGAGGATGATGCGGCCGAAGTCCTGCCGGTGCTGGAGGACGTGGACAATGGACGAGCGCAGCGGGATGAGCCCGATGCCGCCGGCGACGTAGACGACGTTCTTGCCCTTGATGGCCTCGAAGGGGAAGCCGTTGCCGAAGGGCCCGCGGAGGCCGATCTTGTCCCCGGCCCGGAGCTCGTGGAGGGCCCGGGTGACCTTGCCGACCCGGCGGACCGACAGGTGGGGCCGGTCGCCCTCGGGGCTGAACGGCAGGGACACGGCGAACTCGCCGGCGCCGAAGACCGTGCACATGACGAACTGGCCGGACCGGATGCGGAAATCCCGGGCCGCCTCGGGCCGCTCGAACGAGAAGTAGAAGGTGCGGACGTCCTCGATCTCGTCCCGGATCTCGTCGATGACGGCGACCTCGGGGACGGTGACGATGGCGCCGGGGTTCGGAGCGCTCATTTCTCGCCTGCCTTGGTGATCTCGCGCCGGATGTAGGTGACGACGTTGGCGATGCCGATGTCGCCGGGGCAGACCCGGTTGCAGCGGCCGCAGCCGACGCAGCCGGGCCGGAGGTACTTCTTGGACTGGGAGTAGGACAGCTTGCAGAAGAAGCGCTTGTTGCGGCGGTCCTCGACGGGCTTGCGGGGATTGTGGTCGCCGGCCATGCGGGTGTAGCCCTCGAAGGAGCAGGAGTCCCAGGACCTCATCCGGTCGGTCCGGTCGCCGCCCGCGGCGGCGTCCTCGACGTTGAAGCAGGAGCAGGTCGGGCAGACGAACGAGCAGGCCCCGCACTCGAAGCATTGGTCGCCGATGTACTCCCAGACGTCGTTGGCGATGAAGCCCATGGTGATGCGGTTCATGACCCGCGAGATCCAGGCCTTGTTCTCGGTGGCCTCGGCGTCGAAGCTGGCGACGGAGCCGTCGACGACGGCCTTCTTGACGGCCGCGGCGTCGGGGCCGGCCTCGGCCAACCCCAGGCGGCGGGCCAGGGCCTCGCCCTTCTCGCTGCCGGCCTCGTAGAGATAGTGGCCGCCGACGGCGGTCAGTGCGGCGTCGTAGCCCTCCCGGGCGGCCGGGCCGCTGTCCGTGCAGACGCAGAAGCACTGGGGGAAGGGCCGGACGCAGGTGTTGGCCAGGATGAACATCTTCTTGCGGTGGTCGCGGTAGACCTCGTCGACGTACTCCTGGCCGAGGAAGAAGCGGTCCAGGCAGAGGAGGCCGGTGAGGTCGCAGGCCCGGATGCCGACCAGGGCCTTGGGCCGGACGAGGTCCTCGCGGACCACGGCGGCCTCGCGCTTCTCCCGGTCGTAGCGGTAGGACAGGATCCGCTCGGCCTGGGGGAAGACGGCGTGCTTGGGGGGATTGTAGGTGATGGGGGCGTCGAGGCGGACCGCGGCCGGGTCCTCGACCCGCTCGAACATGGGATCGCCGCCGTCGGCCCGGACGACGGGGCCGTAGAGGTCGTGATCGGCGGCCAGGGCGGCCAGGAGCGCGGCGACCCGGTCTCGGGGCAGGATGTACATCGTCACACCTTCTCGATCCGCACGGGGATGGCCGATTCCTGGTCCTCGTCGATGGAGGTTCCGGCGGCGTTGAGGAAGCCCGGCACCATGTCCTCGATGAAGTACGGGACGTGGACGGTCCCGGGCCGGACGTCCTCGGAGACGCGGACGGCGACCCGCATCGAGCCGCCCGCGGCGACGACGTCGACGGGGGCGCGGTCGCGCAGGCCCAGCCGCTTGGCGTCGGAGGCCTCGACCTCGACGAAGCCCCGCGGGTACAGGAGGAGCAGGGCGTTGTACTCCCGTTTGGGGATCTGGGTCTTCTTCATGATGTTGTTGCGGTGCCAGAAGTAGTTGGCCTTGCCGGCCATGAGGAGGAAGGGGAATTCGTCCGAGGCGGCCGGCACGGAGTAGTCGGCCCCGGGGGCGACGAAGCGGAGACGGCGGCCGGCGGAGGCGGGGTCGAAGCGGACCGTGCCTTCCGGACGGGCGGCGTCCACGGGCCACTGCAGGCCGTGGCCTTTCTCGAGCCCGGCGTAGGTGACGCCGGCGTAGGCCGGCACGGCGGCGGCGATCTCGGCCATGACCCCCTCGGCCGAGTCGACGGCCCAGCCGGCGCCGAGCTTCGCGGCCAGGTCGGCGTAGACGCGCCAGGCCGGGCGGACGCCGGGCGGCGGCTCGACCTTCTTGCGGTTGAGCTGGATGCGCCGCTCGGCGTTGGTGTAGGTCCCGTCGGTCTCCGCGTACGAGGCGGCCGGCAGGACGACGTGGGCGAACTCGGCGAAGGGATTGACGAAGGCGCCGACGTAGACGAGACAGTCGAGGGCGCCGAGCTTGGCGGCGTGGCGGACGATCTCCTCGTCGCGGTCGGCCACGACCAGGGCATTGAGCGGCGTGGGCTCGGCCGCCAGCAGTCCGCGCGGCGTCCGGCCGGTCGCCGGTCCCTCGGCCCGGCGGTGGCCGGCGAGGAAGCGGTTCGAGGCGCCCACGTCCGTGCCCCCGAGGATGTTGCAGATGCCCGTGACGGGGTTGACGCCGCAGCCCTCCCGGCCGACCTTGCCGGCGGCCAGGAAGAGGTCGAAGAGCAGGGCCGTCGAGGCCCGGTCGAGGCCGGCGATCCCGGAGGTGAAGAAGGCCATGGCCGTCGGCGCCTGGGCCAACCGCCGGGCCAGGTCCTCGATCGTCGCGGGCTCGACGCCGGCGGCCCCGGCCAGAGCGGCCAGGTCGAGGACGGCCAGGGAACGGGCGAAATTGTCAAAGCCCTCGGTCCGCTCGCGGACGAAGGCCTCGTCGTGCCAGCCGCGCTCGACGAGGACCTTGGCCAGGGCGGCCAGGACGTGCCGCAGGGTCCCCGGGCGGAGCCAGACGTGCCGGCCGCTGAGCCGGGCGATCTGGGTCGAGCGCGCGCTCAGGGTGACGAGCTCGGACCCGCCCCGGGCGGACCGGTGGATCTCGCTGCCGACGATGGGATTGAGCTTGGCGATGTCGGCCCCCGCGACCAGGATGAAACGGGCCTTGCGGATCTCGGTCAGGGCGCCGGACATGGCCGGCCAGCCGGTGCCCTCGAGGAGGACGTCGGCGGCCTCGCCGTGCCCCTGGTCGGAGGCCAGGGCGATGTGGGGCGTGCGGAAGACCGAGCGGGCCAGTTTGGCCATGAGGAAGTTGTCCTCGTTGGAGGCCCGCGGCGAGGCCAGGAAGGCGATCTCGTCGCCGGAGTAGCGGCCCAGACGGTCCGCGGCGTAGGCCAAAGCCTCGTCATAGCTCTCGGGCCGCAGGCGGCCGTCGCGCCGGACGGCCGGCGCGGTGATGCGGTCCCGCGTGGCCAGGAGCTCGTGGATGTGCCAGCCGCGGACGCAGAGACGGCCCCGGCTGACGGGGTGGCCGGGCGCGGCGAAAACGCCCCGGACGGCGCCGTCCCGGACGTCGAGCAGGTGGCCGCAGCCGGTGCCGCAGAAGTTGCAGACCCCCGAGTGAGTGCTCATGCCATAGGCTCCTCAGACTTGGCGGCCCGGATCTTCCCGGCCGGCGGGCCTCGACCGGACAGATGCGCGGCAAGCGGGACACGACGCCCTCTCGCTTGACCGTAGGAGCTTCGACCGAGAGCTTAGCTCGCGAGCCGCGCAGGGAATTCTATAGAAACCAAGATACCAGAAGCGCGGGTCAAAGTAAAGGGCCGCGGAGCTTCAGGCCGATGACGTATAGGATGTTGAAAAGATTAGAGATGCCGCCGACGAAGCGTTCCTTGACCAGGCCCTTGGGGATGTCGTCGATGACGGCTTTGAGGCCGTCGAGGGCGGCCTTGAGGGCCTCGTGGTCGGCCCGCAGGTCCTCGCGCCCGGCCGAGGCCGCGAGGGCCTCGACGGACGGGCCGACCCGGGAGACGTCGTCGAACATGTCACGGTAGGCGTCGCGGCGGGAGGAGGGGACGGCCAGGACGGCCTTCTCGATGAGGGCGGCCCGGGCCACGGCGTAGCCGATGAGCACCTCGGCCGCGTTGCGGTCCCGGACCCGGTCGGGGTAGCGCTCGAAGTAGGCCTCGCCAAGGGAGATCATGTCGTCGCTCGCGAAGGGGAAATCGCCGCCGAGGGCCCGGACGGCGCCGCGGAAGGCGCCGGCGTCGGGCTCGCGTCGAAAGAGATCGGCCAGGGAGGCGGTCATGGGCCTGTCGGGGGCGTCCGGCCGGGCGGCGGCGCCGGCGGCCGCGGCGTTACTTGGCCTTGGCGTACCGGCCGATGACGGCCAGCAGCAGGTCGAAGTTGACGGGTTTCTGGAAGACGCCGCTGAAGCCGAACTCGGCCAGGCCGACGGTGGCCGCCGTGGCGTCGCCGATCGTGCTCAGCAGGAACACCGGCGTCCCGGGGCGCTCCGTCTTCATGATCTTGGTCACCTGGCCGCCCGAATCGATGTCCTCCATCATCATGTCGCAGAGGACGATGTCGGGGTTCGTCTTGCGGAAGGCCTCGAGGCCGTCCTTGCCGCTCAGGGCCGTGGCGGCCTCGAAGCCGCTGGCGTCGAGGATGGCCTTGACGGATTCGACGATAGCCGGGTCGTCGTCGATGATGAGCACCTTTTTCTTTTCGCTCATGGTGTCCTCCGGGCGTCGTTCGGGAAGGTCATTTATACCACAATCGCCCCATCGGGGCCAACCGGGCCCCCGCGCCTCCGCCGGAGCGGCCCTAGAGCTCCTGGTGCTCGGTCCGGTGGATGATCTCGTTCTGCAGCTCGGTCGAGCAGTCGACGAAGTAGTCGCTGTACCCGGCCACGCGGACGATGAGGTCGCGGTACTTCTCGGGCTGGGCCTGGGCCGTCCGCAGGAGGTCGGCCGTGACGACGTTGAACTGGATGTGGTGGCCCATGAGCCGGAAGTAGCTGCGGACGAGGTCCTTGAGCCCGTTGAGGCCGGTCTCGCCGGCCAGGAGCTGGGGCGTGAACTTCTGGTTGAGGAGGGTGCCGCCCGTCCGGACGTGGTCCATCTTGCCGAGCGACTTGACGACCGCCGTCGGGCCCTTGCGGTCGGCCCCTTGGACGGGCGAGACGCCCTCGGACACGGCGTCGCCGGCCCGCCGGCCGTCGGCCGTGGCCCCGGTCATCTTGCCGAAGTAGATGTGGGCCGTGGTCGGCAGGAGGTTGATGCGGTAGGTGCC
>MTKX01001505.1_pt1 | contig 92200 bp, 69 predicted proteins | sample 1042771 | NCBI WGS metagenome assembly MTKX01 (sample SAMN06212183, study PRJNA360534) | anaerobic digester metagenome | biome: Wastewater treatment plant; material: sludge; isolation source: anaerobic digester fed with sludge from wastewater treatment plant | place: Denmark: WWTP Randers ...
ACAAAAAAGAAAAACTAAACTTAAAAAGCTAACCCGGTGGTTGAAAGATGGGGAGTAATAAACTCGGGCTTCAATCCGGAAGCCGGAACGTTGCAGGAAAATCAGTATCTCGTCGGTCATTCTAATGAAATCATCTTTTGAGAAACCCTTACAGTCAAAATCCAGATCTTCTGAAAACCGGTCAATTCCTTTTACCAGTCTAAGATTTGACCCTCCTATGAAAACCACCTTTTGTACATAGGCCGATGTAGATAACCAATCCAGGATCATCAACTGTATGTACTCCTTGATCATATATTTTTGACCAGTGATATTTTGCCTTATTTCCTCAGGGAAAAAACCTTTTATCTGCTCAATGTCTATCATAGTTCGTATACTTTTTTCATAATATTCACTCTTTTGATTAATGCCTTGCTCTCAAAACGACAGGCATATTCGTCAAATCGTGTTTTATTAAGGTCATTTGCCAAATAATCATTGTCCAGCCGTAAATTCTCAATTTCGGCCTCAGTATTATAAAATGGACAGAGATACAACAAATCCAGCAATGCCTTTTCCGGAAAGGCTAACTGGATTGAACGATCCTCCATGGGCTTTAAATCATAGCCAAAAAACAATCCTTCATGGATCTTTTTGTAAGAATAGTTTCCAAAATCATTTTGAAACGCAGCTGTCTTAAGTGTTGACACAGCTGTGACTTGTATAACTGCTTCCGGAATAATACCATAAAATGCGAGAGCTGTATGTAAGCTTATATAGGAAGGTTTGTAAATGCGGTTAGATATATACAGTGAGAAACCGGGCTTTTCAAGATATTCCCTAAAAGCATAAAAACCATTACGCAACTTAACCAACAGTCCCTGATTCACCCAGCGGGTCAGATTGTTGCTGTTGAATTCCGGTTGCAGAATATAAAGCTGGTGTGTATTAAAGCATCCGTAATCAAAAAACGCCTGTCGAAATGCGTGAAAATTCATTTCCGTTTCTGTTTTTACACAAATATAGTGATATTTAGAAACAAACAAGAAAACTTTCAATCGTTTAATAAAGATCAAATGAGTATATTTGTTTATTAATGCGAATCCTTGTTAAGCTATTAAGCTTTATACAGCATGAGTAAAGTTTCTATCCGTTTCTTTAACGACCGCGAGGTACGTGCCGTATGAGACGAGGAATATAACAAATGACACGCAACTATTGGAAATACTTGAAATCAAAGCTCAAAAAGGAAGATAGCGAGTTGGTTAGTTCCACTACCCAACTGAAACTTGTCGCAAAAGATGGCAAACAATATTTATCTGATATGTTGGATTACAATGGTATCATTGCCCTGGCCAGACAATTCCCAAGTAAACAAGCAAACCGTTTCATAGATTGGTTTACCTACAGCGACGAAACCATTGACGGAAAAAGCAAACATAAGGCATATGCCTTGTTTGAAAGTTCATTAATTGATAATATCGAAGTGGGGTCCGTGAAAGGATTGCAGCAAATTCACGCTTATCTGTTTGGCGGACTTTACGATTTTGCCGGACAGATAAGGCAGAAAAACATCTCTAAAGGTGGTTTCAAGTTTGCGATGGCGCAGCATCTGGACAACATCTTACAGCAGATTGAACAAATGCCCGAGAATACATTCGACGAAATTGCCGAGAAATACGTTGAAATGAACGTCGCCCATCCATTCATGGAAGGCAATGGGCGAAGCATACGCATTTGGCTCGATCTGATACTGAAAAAACGCCTGAAAAAATGTGTGGATTGGAGCAAAATAGGCAAAAACGACTACCTGGGTGCCATGGTAAAGAGTACTACTGACAGCACGTCTATCAAAAACCTGCTACAACATGCCCTGACAAGTGAAATCAACAGCCATGAAGTATTCATGAAAGGAATCGACTACTCCTATTATTACGAAGAAACATAACCATTTCCCTAATGGTAATTCATCCTCTCTCACAGGCCCCCCATTCATTTTCTACAAGTCAAGAAAATAAACTATTGAAAAAATAAAAATTTTATTATCTTTGTTACTGCCGTAACAGTTACGACGGTAACAAAAAAATAAAAAAGAATGAAGTTTTATGATCGAATAAGCGAATTGTCTGAATTGCAAAGGATCAGAAGTCTATCGCACAGTGATCATTCCCGGCTTACTGTTGTTACGGGAAGAAGACGGATTGGAAAAACAAGTCTGATTATGAAGTCGGTTGAAGGATTGTCGACTGTTTATCTTTTTGTCGGCCGTAAAAACGAAGCAGCTCTTTGCGCAGAATTTAATCAAATTATTGCAAAGTCGCTGGATACTTTTGTTCCACAGGAAATTAACACATTTAGTTCAATATTTCGATATCTAATGGAGCTGGCAGTAAACCGGCAGTTTAACCTTGTTATTGATGAATTTCAAGAGTTTTACAATATTAATGAATCGGTTTACAGCGATATACAGAATATATGGGATATGTACCGCAAAAGAACTAAAATGAACCTGATTGTTTCAGGCTCAGTATTTTCATTAATGCATAAAATTTTTCAAAACGCAAAAGAGCCGTTGTTCGGAAGAGCGGATAACATTATAAAGTTGTCAGCTTTTAATCTGGATACTCTAAAAGAGATAATGTATGATCATAATCCAGATTATTCTAATGATGACTTACTGGCTTTGTACACTTTTACCGGCGGAGTGCCAAAGTATGTTGAACTGTTTTGCGATAATAACATTACCACTATTAAGGAAATGATCACTTTCATGGTGAGGGACAATTCTCCTTTTACCGATGAAGGTAAATATTTGCTTATTGAGGAGTTTGGGAAGAATTACGCAACTTATTTCTCAATTTTGAGTGCCATTTCCGGTGGAATGAATACTCAACCGAAGATTGAAGCTGCTTTGGGAAATATAAGCATTGGAGGACAATTAAAACGCTTGATTGAAGATTATAACATAGTTGTCCGTCAGCGCCCCCTAATGCAAAATGAGGGAACTCATACAGTCAGGTATGAAATTCAGGATAATTTTATCCGCTTCTGGTTCAACTATTTTGAAAGATATCGTTCACTAATTGAAATTAAGAACTTTGAAGGGCTGCGTTCAATAATCACATCCAACTATACAACTTACTCGGGCATAATGCTTGAAAGATACTTTAAGCAGAAGCTTGCCGAAAGCAAGCAGTTCCGTGCAATAGGCTCGTGGTGGGAACATAAGGGAGCTCAAAATGAAATTGATATTGTAGCACTGAAATTAGAAAAGAACCGGGCGTTAGCAATTGAAGTAAAACGTAAGAAAAATAATTATAAACCCGAACTTTTAGCTGCTAAGGTCAATCATCTCAAGAAAAAATTATTACCCAAATACCAGGTTGAGATGTTGTGCTTAACTCTGGAAGAGATGTAAGTTTAATATGAATTGGACAGTGCCCCGGCTGTAAAACCTGGAGGTATTCGCGCCCCTATGTAATGGCAAACAGAGATATTATCAGAAAACTACGGACAATCATCATGAATCTCCTATTCGATTTTGTGCCTCTCTGTCTGATGTTCCCCGTTCCACCCGTAAGCCTTTTTTGCCAAAATCCAGATTACAACGGATTGAAATCATAAAATATACCCGGGGTGACAAAGTAGTTCTTTCTGAATATCCATTGTTGAAAAGACTTTTGTTATGTGTGCGATTCATATAAGATATCTCTGATCTCAGGATCCACTTTCCATCACGGAAGCCTTTCTGCACCCCGCCGTTAATATTAATTCTTGTTGAAGTTTCGCTGTTTATGTATTTTCTTTTGGGGATACTTGTCAATCCCAACGACAAACCCCATTCGTTCTCAAGATAGAACATATTGTTGGCGGATATCAGGATATAAGAGGTCAAAGTCCGTCCGTAAGTTTGGGTGTGTACGTCAGAAAAAGTCATATTGGCATTTACTGCCAAACGCCACCATTGGAATAATTGTTGGCTTGTAGATGCATTCAATGTGTACGAAGTGTTTTTGGATACGTTCACAGGTCTGGAAATAATGCTGTCCCCTGTGGCAGAGAGTTCTGACACAAAATCGTATGTGTTTACGGCATGGGAAACCCTGGCCGTTAAATTATAACTTCGTGCCAATTGAGTCAGGAGTTGAAAAGTATGAGAGACATAAGGTTTCAGGTTCGGATTCCCCGTGGAATATTCATTGGCATATTCCCAGTGGATGTAAGGATCAAGCAAGTATGGTGACGGCCTGTTAACCTTGCTGGCATAAGAAACGTTAACGGAATACCCTTTTTTCTGGTTGATGGCATACCTGGCATTGGCTGCCCACAAAATATCTGTTCCAGAATAATTAATTATACTTCCAGTATATTCAGTTGTTCAAAGTGTGCTCTTTCTACACGGATACCTGCCATAAAGGTAAATCTATTCCCGGCAGAGCCCCGGTAGTTCAGGTATCCGGCCAAAATATCCTCTTGATAATGGGTATCTTCACTTGCCGAGAGATCAAAAGCCCACTCCTTTCCCAATTCAGTAAAGTGATTATCACGGTTTATGTAGTAAGTTTTAAGAAACTTGGCACCTGTTTCAATGGAGTGCTTTTCAGACAAATTGAGGGTAAGATCTCCATAGGTATTCAACGCCTTCCTGTCCGAGTCAGCCTCCCTGCGCGTATGGTTCAATACATCATCATTAAACGAGAACAATTCAACCTCATCGGTATTATTCAGCCTCAAGGATGACACTTCTGCTACCAGTAAAAAAGCCGATCCTGTTTTTTTATTCAAAATGGCTTTGTAATTCACATAACCTGTTTTGTTACCAGACGAAAAGCCTAGTGTCATATTGTTATTATAGCTGTCATCAACTATTTTTTGCTCATAATTACCCGGAAACATATTATTTGTGCTAAAAACACCAGCTATGGAATGTCTTTCATTAATCCTATAGTGTAAGGATTGTTCCGTGGTTAAGCTAAATCTCCAGGGACTGACATTAGTGATAAGCTGTTCCGTTTTTATATCCGGATTATCGTTGACAGTTTTTACTACCGAATAATTTATTGAATATCCTGTACTCCCATAAACATATGAAGAAAAACTCAATCCTTTATAGCGGTAACTTAACGTAGCGTTGATCTTTGGTGTAAATCGTTGCTTATTTGCGTCCACAGAAGATTGTGCATAAAAACGACCGCCCCCTTCCGGTAATTTCTTCAGCGTTAACTTGATTATAGCAGAGAGGGAACTGCCTGAAAAAGCCACACCGGAAATCGGAATGACTTCTATACTGGTTATGTTCCCGGCAGGGATAGCTTCCAGGTACGCTTTCAAATCATCACCCGAGAAAGTCAATTTCCGGTCATCCACATATACTATTGCAGAAAGCCCGTTCACCTTTAAATCAGAAACACCGGGCAGGTAATTCAAAACCTCTATGCTTGTCCTGTCTTTTGCCATTGGGCTGTTTACCATGGACACAACATAACCATCGGGACGGTACCTGATGGGTGTATCCCTTATAGTAATCTCCGTCAATTTCTGTACGTCTTCTTCCAAAATGACAGTAGGTATAGTAAGATTTCCGCTTACCCGAATTTGTTCATTCCATTCCTTGTAACCAGTAAAACGCACGTTCAACAGGTAGTGTCCGGCTTTGCTTTTCAATGCAAAGGCCCCCCCTTCGTTGGTAACTCCCCAAGTAACGACATTTGCCGAGTCTGTCTCAAAAAGACGTAACACAACAGTTGCTCCTGATACAGGCATACCCAGGGAATCTGTGACAGTTCCCGAGATAATGTAAGATGACACATTATCCTGAGACCACAGGGTAAAAGGTCCCGTAAACATCACTATGAAAAGAGAAGCAATATTTACTTTTCTATGAATCAACAGGTTAAATTTTATGTAAATTTATAACAATATTACCTTGAAATCAATATTCTCAGAAAATAGCGAGCGTGTCTTTCACAATTTCAGAGGGTTTTTTAAAGTGTTTGTCTACTATGTTTCCTTACATGGAGGTATGGCAGTGTGTCCATGGGATTGAGCGAATAACGGACAATCCCCAGGTAGATCAGGGACCGGGCAAATAGCAACGGGTCTTTACCGGCCCGGAACCAGTCCGTAGCAGACGAAATAATGGAATCGTCCCGGAATTCCACGTACGCTTTATCCCTGGCTATGGTCAGCAACAAATTGTAATACGCCTGGTCAAATTCCGGATAATCAGAAATATCCATTTGTTCCAAACTGTCCAGGACTACCCGCGGCATTTGGTTCAGCAGGCTGTCCAGATTTGCCAGACGTTTTTGCATGGCATTCTGCCTGACTGCCGTATTGCAGGAAACCAGTAACACCAAACCAAGAATTAGAAACCGGAAATTTCTCATGATTGTCCCGCTAAGTTAATAAAATCACGGAAATTGTCTATTTTTGTTAACTCACCGTCTTACGACGCATCACCTCTGAATTATGAAAAAAATCATTCTGCTGTTTTCTTTGTTCCTTGCTTCTGTTATCTGGTCTTACAGTACTGCCTGCACCGTAGTGATTGCCGGTAAAAAAGCCACTGCAGACGGAAGCGTTCTGAATTCACACACCGATTGCGGACCGGACTGCCGCATACGTATCATTCCCGGACAACGTTTTGAAAAAGGTGCTACGACTCCTGTCTGGTGGGGATTGCTGGACAACACCCGCCCCATAGACGACTACGGGGAGATCCTGGGATACATACCCCAGGTGAAACAAACCTACACCTATTTTCACTCGGCCTATTCCCAGATCAACGAACACCAGTTGTGCATAGGCGAAAGCACCACCAACCAGCGGCCGGAGCTTCAGCTGACAAAAGGGGAAGGGGATCAGATCATGACCATAGAACAGGCCCAGGCCTTTGCCCTGCAACGCTGCAAAACGGCCCGGGAAGCCCTGGATCTGATGACCACCCTGATGGAAACCTACGGGTTTCTTCCTTCCTGCGGGAAAGATCCCGAGCTGGTCACCCTGGCCGATCCCGATGAAGTATGGGTACTGGAATTCTTTGCCGTGGGCAAAGGCTGGAAAAAAGACAGCGGAAAACCGGGTTGCATCTGGGCGGCACAACGGCTGCCGGACGATCATGTGGCCGTTATTTCCAACTGGAGTGTGATCAAAGAAATTGACCTTTCCAAACCGGACCAATACCGAGCCTCTTCCAATTATATGAGTGTGGCCATAGAAAACGGCTGGTACGATCCCGACGGCACCATGCCCTTTATCTGGAGCAACGCCTACGCCGGAATCACCCCTCGCGAAGCCCACACCCATCGGCAATGGCTCTTCAACGCATTATACAATCCCGACCTTCCCGAACTGCCCCGGCGCTGGACCGACAATCCCTACCAGAACCTGAACCAGTACGGCCAGACGGTCGAGCCCATTGGCATGTATCCCTTTTCTTTCAAACCCAACAAGTTACTGACCATTAAGGACATCATGGATTTCCAGCGGAGCACGTTCACCGGAACCATTTACGACAAGGAAAACGATGCCGTTTGGTACATCCTGGGCCCGGAAGGCCAAATGGTCAAAAGCCCGCTGGCTACGCCGTTTCCCAATGCCGAGTTGCAGAAACTCCTGAAGACCAACAGGCGCCGCCTGGTTTCCCGCGTTGACGGGGAATACGGGTTCTGTGCCCAGCTGCGCGGCAACCTCCCCGATGGGATCGGAGGCGTTTACTGGGTATTTGTGGACAATGCCTATACATCGCCCTACATTCCCTTTTTCACCGGCATTACCAAAACACCGGCTGTTTACATGGAATACCACCCTGATCAATATTCAGATACCTCTGTGCGGTGGGCCGTGGATGTGGTGGACAACCTGCTGAATCTCTGCTACCAGGAAGCCAAAAAAGACCTGGTACGGCTCCGGGAGCCCATGGAAGAAAAGTTCTTTGAAAAGAACCGGGAAATTGAACAGCAATACCTGGCCATGTACCAGAAGAACCCCCGGGCAGCCACCGAACTGCTGAACCAGTACGCGCAGGAATGTGCCGACACCATCATGCAAACATACAGGACCTTGCGGAATACACTTTTTGAAAAATATACAAACAATAAACTACGATAATTTATGAGCCTGGACAGAAGAAATTTTCTTAAGGCAGCCGGTGGTCTGGCTGCCCTGACCATCCTCCCGCGGCGTGTCCTGGGAGGCAACGGTTTCATTGCCCCCAGCGACCAGCTGACCAAAGGTATCATTGGTACCGGCGGTATGGGCAGGGAACATATCAAATACGAAGGAGCAAGGCTGGTAGCCGTCTGCGATGTGGACACCAAACACCTGGAAGCGGCTGTGAAAATGGCACCGGACCGGGTCAGGACCTATGAGCATTTCATGGACCTGATTAACGACCCCAACGTGGATGTGGTGCACATAGCCACCCCTCCGCACTGGCACGGCATCATGTCTGTGGAAGCCGCCAAGGCCGGCAAGGATATCTGGTGCGAGAAACCCATGACACGCACCATAGGGGAAGGCAAGAAAGTCATGGAAGCCGTGAAAAGGAATTCGCGTATTTTCCGGCTCAACACCTGGTTCCGTTTCAAGGATACATTCTATGGCCTGGGCACGACCGTGAACCCGCTTAAAAAACTGGTACAGAGCGGTATGCTGGGCTGGCCCCTGAAGGTGACCATATCGCGCCACACCGGTTTCGACTGGAAGTTTTACTGGACCGGAAAAGAAAATCTTGTACCCGAAACAGTTCCCTCCAACCTGAACTACGACCTGTGGCTGGGTCCTGCCCCTTACAAACCTTACAATTCCCACAGGGTGCACCAGACGTTCCGCGGTTACTGGGATTACGACGGCGGAGGCCTCTGCGATATGGGACAACATTACATGGACCCGGTCCAGTACCTTCTGGACAAGGACAACGAAAGTCCGGTAAAAGTAGAAGTAGACGCCCCGCAACAGCACCACGATGCCGTGGGTACCTGGCGCAGCATAACCTACACCTATGCCGACGGATGCCAGATCGTCCTCTGGGGCGATGATTTCGGAGATCCCGAAACTCCTTACATTGCCGGGCCTAAAGGCAACGTCTACCATGGCTTCCGGTGCGATATCCCTGACTGGCAGCTGAAACTGGCAGATTTCCCGGAACCGGCTGCCCAGGAAACCGATTTCTACGGATGCATCAAAACCCGCAGGCCATTTGCCCTGAACGAAACCAATGGTTTCAGGAGTTGCACGCTGGTCAATATGGGCGCCGTCGCTGTACGGCTGAACCGCACCCTGCACTTTGACTCTGATAAAATTGAATTTATTAACGATCCCGCAGCCAACCGGTTACTGGACCAACCCATGCGCGGACCCTGGAAAATCTGAACATCATGAAAAGAACAATATCTGTAATACTGTTAATCCTCCTGGGCACGCTGTCCTCATTGCACGCCCAGGATGCCCAAAGAGCGGCCTCCACCAAGGTGGGCGATGCCCTGAACCAGCTTCCGGCTGCCAATGAAGCCCTTTTCAGCCGGTTGATGGAAGATCTTTTGTCTACGGGCGAGGAAGGAGTCCTTATGCTTGCCCAAAAGCTCAGGAGCGACGGAACTTCCCTGCCCCAGGCAGAATATGCCCTGGACGGCATGGTACAATACGTAACCCGTCCCGGGGTAGATGAAAAAGTCCGCACAGAATTGGCACGTAGCTATGTCAAAGCCCTTGACAAAACGGAGGATCCCATTATCAAGGCCTTTTTCATCAGACAATTGCAATTGCTGGGTTCGCCCGAAAGCCTGAACGCCCTGGCTCCGTATATGTTCTCTGATGAACTGGGAGGGGCAGCCATCGGGGCCGTGACGGCCATTGGTGGAGAAACGGCTTTGCAATTGTTGCTGGGAGCTCCTTTACGGGCCGAGACGATCACCGGTCTGGGCAAGCTGGGATCCCCGCTGGCAGAAAAAATGCTGATGAGCCTGGCGCAGACGGGCAATGAGCAACAGCGTCCCCTGGCCTTCCAGGCCCTTTCACAATGCGGAACCATGGCTGCCTTTGACGTGATGGCAAATGCCCCGGCTTTCGATTTCCTGACCTTCCTGCAACGGGTTGCTCCCTCCGATCCGGGGAAAGCCACCAAAGCACTCAAGTCCCTGATCAAATCCGGCAATGATTCCCAAACCCGTTGCTTTGCCCTTTCGCTGCTTATTGGCCTGCACCAGGAAGAAGCCATGCGGACGGTGCTGAAGGCGCTGAACGATACTGATGGTTCTTACCGCAGGACGGCCCTGGAAGGTACCCGCGCGTTCATCTCACCGGTGGTTAACTCGGCCGTTATGAAAAAGATGAAGCGGCTTTCCGCTCCGGCACTGGCCGATGTGCTGGACTGGCTGGGTGAACAGAGCAACCCCGCGCTGATCCCTTACATTGCCGATCCCTGGCTGAATCACGAAGACCTGCAGGTGGCAGAGGCCTCGGCCCGGGCTATCCTCAATACAGGGACAGATCAGGGCACTGCCCTGCTGGCCGGATTGCTCACCAATACCGACCCCCTGAGAACGGACCTTGCCCTGAAGTGTCTGCTGGCCTCGAAAGGAAATGTGATACAGGCTGTCATTGATATTTATCCGCAAACTTCCGTTCCGGGAAGATCGGCCGCCCTGGCACTGCTGGGCGCACGAAAATCCCGGGCAAATGAACCGCTGGTGCTGGAAGCCCTGGAGGATCCCTCACCGGAAGTCCGGCTGGCCGCTGCCAGTGCACTAAGCGGCGTGGCCCGGCCCGATAACAGGGACACATACTTCCGGCTATTGGAAGCCGCTGCACCTGAATTGATAGAGCCTTTGCAGCAGGCTGTCATGGCCTCTCTGTACGGACTTGACCCGGAAGCACAATTTGACATACTGTCTTCAAGAATGCAACAGGCCGGTCCCCTGCAGAGATCGCTTTACTACGCCCCCCTTGCCGCAACCGGCACAAAAAGGGCTGTTGACCTGCTGAGCGAACTTTACCTGGAAGAAGGGAATGCGGAGGCTTACATTGCCCTGATCAACGGCTGGAGTCCGGCCGGTGCGCAAAAGGTGATATACCTGCGCAAAGGACTGGACCATTTCACGGAACCGGAACAAACGGGAGCACTCCTGGCCCAGATGAGAAACACCGGTGCATTCCAGGCCATGGTGGCGTCTGCTCCTTACCTGGACTCGGCCCATCCTGAAGTCTCCCTGGCTGCAGCCATGAACATATACCGTTTGGCGGTGAACAACCCGGATTTCTACGGACCCCTGGTAAAGGAATGGATGGAAAAGGTGGTGAAGATCATGGAGCAGGCAGGTTACCCGGATAGCATCTACGACATACAGAACGTAAAGAAATACCTGGCCGGAATCCCTGAAGAAAAAGGATTTGAACGCATTTTCAATGAAAAGGACCTGGACGGCTGGCAGGGCCTGGTAGGCAATCCCATCTCACGCAGCAAAATGAAACCGCAGGAACTGGCAAAGGCACAAAAAGAAGCGGACAAGGTGGCTTTCAGCCAATGGGTGGTGGAAGACGGCAAACTGCTGTTCCTGGGCAAAGGCGATAACCTTTGCACCACCAAGGATTACGGGGATTTTGAAATGTATGTGGACTGGCTCCTTTACCCGGAAGGACCCGAGGCCGACGCCGGCATTTACCTGCGGGGCTCACCCCAGGTGCAGATCTGGGACACTGCCCGGGTGCATGTGGGCGCCCAGGTTGGATCGGGCGGCCTGTACAACAATGCGAAGAATCCGTCGGCTCCCCTGTTGGTGGCCGATAACCGCCTGGGGGAATGGAACAGCTTTTTCATTCGCATGCAGGGAGAACGCGTTACCGTGTACCTGAACGGGGAACTGGTGGTGGACAATGTGGTCATGGAAAATTACTGGGACCGCTCACAGCCCATCTTCCCGTACGGGGCCATTGAGCTCCAGGCACACGGCAGCAAGGTGGCCTACCGCGACATCTACGTGCGGGAACTCCGGCGTCCCGAGCCTTTCAAACTGTCCCCGGAAGAAGAAGCCGATGGCTTTACCGTGCTCTTTGACGGCACTACCTTGCACCAATGGACAGGGAACAAGACCGACTACCTGACCAGGGACGGGGTCCTGGAAGTACGGCCCGCCGGGCAGGGGTTCGGCGACCTGTACACCGCTAAGGATTATTCCGATTTCGTATTCCGGTTTGAGTTCAAACTCACCCCGGGGGCCAACAACGGCGTAGGCATCCGTACACCCGGCACAGGAGATGCAGCCTACGAAGGCATGGAAATCCAGATCCTGGACCATTTCGATCCCATTTACCAGCCCTGGCTGCTGGATTACCAGTACCACGGATCGGTCTATGGGGTGATCCCGGCGCATAACCGCAATGCCCTGCGGCCCATCGGGGAATGGAACCAGGAGGAGATCTACGTCAAAGGCACGTACATCCGGGTTACGCTGAACGGTGAAGTGATCACGGAAGGAGATATCTCGGCAGGTCCCGTTGACGACAGGGAACATCCCGGGCTGGAAAGGACAGGGGGAAAGATAGGATTCCTGGGACACGGGTCCAGGCTGTGGCTCCGCAATATCAGGATCAAGGAATTGTAAGCGGGAAAGCTATCTTTTGAGCAGGGTGTATTCCCCGTTCAGGGATTGCCCGTCAAAGAGAAGGTCACCGTCGTAATAAACAACCAGTGTGGTCGGGTTCAGGGAACGGATCTCGACCACATCGCTTATGGTGGCACTGCCTACAATGACCCGGACATAAATGTAGAACCCATCCAGCGTGTAGGTAGGTGTATACGAGGGGGCCGAAACGGGGGCCGTATAACCCATGGTCCCGTCTTCACGGAATGTGATGGTGTATTGTGTGTTGTCCTGGTAAGCCCAGGTCCCCAGAAGGTCAGACACTTTATATTCCTTTTGGCAGGATGAGGTCATTAAAAAAAGCAGGGACACTGCCATCAGTCCCGTGAACATGCGGATTCCTTTTTTCTTCATTGGTATTATATCTTTTTTATTATTCGTATTCAAAAACGGCAAGCACCGGGTAATGGTCAGACACATAGGGTACGCCAAAATCATCGGTTACTGTACGATAGGATAAGGCCTTTGCTCCCCGGTAAAAAATGTGGTCGATGGGAGCTCCGTCATACGTACCCCATCCGTTATACGTGGTCAATGTATCTGTAACGGGCGCTACCTGTCTTGCATCCAAAAAATGTGCCTTAACCGGTTCAAAGAGCGGATCATCTATGGTTGCGTTAAAGTCGGCGGTAATAAAAATTACGGGGGCATCCACAGTTATTTCTCTTATCCTGTCAATTAAAAGCCGGGCGGATTCCCTTCGTGCAATCTTACCTATATGGTCAAAATGAGTATTAAACAAATAAAAAGTACTTCCGGTCTCTTTGTTTTTGAAAGCCCCCCAGGTGACGATCCTTTTGCATGCGGCATCCCAGCCGAACGAAGGCACATCCGGTGTTTCACTGAGCCAGAAGTTACCCTCCCGCAAAACCTCGAATTTATCCTTCAGGTAGAATACGGCTGAGAATTCTCCCAGGGAATCCCCGTCTTCCCTGGCAACCCCCAGTTTGGCATAAGCCGGCAGACTGTCCAGCAGGTAATGGATCTGCTCCCATACCGGTTCCTGAACGCCAAAAACATCGGGCTGCAGTTTTTTGACCATTTCAACAGATGCAGGTTTTCGGATGTCCCAGTTGTGTTCCCCGTCGTCAACCAGCGAGAGACGGATGTTGTAAGACATGATCCTTACGGTTTCCGGTTCCACGGAACAGGAAGTAAAAAATAGCAGGGCGGTTACAGGTATCAGGCTTAGAAAATATTTCAATGGCTTCATTTATAGGTTTTTGCTTATTAGTTCGTTCCTCCGTACATATTCTCATCACTGGCAGGCTGGCCGTTGACAGTGCCTGTATTGGTGCATTCTTCAGGGGCCGGTCCCGAGGCAAACAGTCCGCAGAATCCTCCCAGGTAGTTGTAATCTTCCGGGACTTCACTCACATAACCGCTGACCGGTCCGGAATTTGAACACCCTTTGAGCAAACCTCCGGTTCCTGTGGCGCGGGCGGTAACCCCGACCATGCCCCCCACGTAACGGTACTTCCCGGTCTGCCCAATCCTGCTTACTGTGCCTGAATTGCTGCAATTGGTCAGGTTGCCGCTGTCATTCATCCCGCAGACGCCACCCAGGGCAAAAAACTCATCATCAATCTCTGTTTCAGATCCCTGTATGGTCCCTGTATTTACACAGTCTGTAAGAGAGCCCTTTACGTTTTCAGCTACAACTCCCCCCACACAATACGGTCCGGTTACACTTCCGGAATTCTCTAATGCTTCTGCAATTCCGCCTTTGGTGATAGTGGCAACCACACCTCCTGCACTTCTTGTACCGGTTACCTGGCCGCTGTTTGTGCAGTTCTTCAGCTTGTATAAGGAGACACTGGATGTAAAACGTGTAACTATCCCTCCTGCCGTATAGCCGCTGACAGCACCCTGGTTTTCACAATTTTCAACTGCTGAGGAAGTCATTCCCACAACACCTGCCGCTACTGTAATATTTTCAACTATTATCCCTTCTTCATTCTGGACCGGGTCATTGGTGGCGGGCACCGACACTTGTCCGGTATTCAGGCAATCCAAGATCTCTCCCTGGCTCAGGGCTACGATGCCGCCGGCCCATTTTCCTGACGATACCGGGGCATGGTTTTCACAGTCGGATACAGAAGCACCTGCATCATTGATCACCCCGGCAATCCCGCCTGCGCTTCCTGCAGAAGCATAAACCACTCCTGCCTCCTGGTTGGTACAGAAACTTACAGATATACTACTGGTAATATTTCCGATAATCCCCCCGGCACCACCGGATGCTGTCACCGTGCCGCTGTTTGTCAGGAAAGAGAGTACATAACCCGCACCCTCTGCCATTCCTGTAGCGCCTCCGATGAAAGTCCCGCCTTCTATGCCTGCCGTATTGATGCAATCCTTGACGATATAATTGGTGTATCCTGCAATGCCACCAACCGTGGACTGACCACTCACCGTGCCCGAATTTTCTGAACTGGTGATCTCGGAACCAAAATTTCCGCCAACGATTCCCCCTATTCCGGTATTCTCATCGGCTTCGGTTCCAGAACCCGATATAGCTCCGGAGTTGGAGCATCCGTCAATGGAGCAGGAAAGGAACTGGGTCCCGCATATGCCTCCGGTTTCGGAAATGCCGGATAGTCCGGTTTCATTTACACAGTTTTTAATACTGCAGGAACTGGCTGAATAACCGCAAATCCCTCCCAGACGTGAAGTTCCGGTGACCGTTGTTCCCGTATGGTTAACACTGTTGCTGATCAGTGAAAGGTTGAATTGCTCTCCGCATATTCCACCCGTCTTATCTGCGGTTCCTTCCACGCGGCCGTAGTTGTCTGAATTTTCGATAACAGCGTTTGTCCAGGATTGTCCGCTAATGCCTCCTGTCAGCCCCTTCCCCCTGATTAGTGCCCCGGCGCTGTTTTCACTACTTTCAATGCGGCTTCCGGTTGTTCTGCCTGCAACGCCTCCTACAGGATATAATCCCTGTATAGTTCCGCTGTTTGAACATTCACTGACAACGGCTGCATTGTGGCTGACATCAGTGTTTATCTCGCCAGCTATGCCTCCGGTAGCGGTTGTTGTGCTGAGACCGGTCAACCGGATCGTGCCCTGAAAATGACAACCGGATATTGTCCCTCCCAGCAGGGTCCCGCAAATACCACCGGCAGACAGGGTCTGATACTGGTCCGTCACAATGGTAATGGAACAGCTTTGATCCAGTGTGAGATCCTGTATCCTGGCTTTTTTCACATACCCGAACAGGCCTGCAGAACGGTAAGAAGTCTGGGTGATTGAAAGGTTGCTGATCGTATGGTTATTCCCATTGAAAACTCCTGCCATGCTGCTGTTGTTCTCATTGAAGAGCATGGCATTGGTATGAAGTCCTATAGGAGTCCAGTTGGGTATAGAAGAAAGATCCAGGTCCGAAAGCAGGTGAATGGTGCTGTCACTGTCCATCCAGGGTCTGAGGTCCCTGAATGCGTTGACATCATCACGGAACAACAGTAAATCTTCTACAACTGATATCCCCAATGGTCTTTGTGTTATCTCCAGGTAAGCCAGGGAATCGTTGCTTGTTTTAAAGGTCAGCAAAGCTGTCCTGGCCTCGGTGTATTTTGAGGGTTCTGCGCTGAAGGTCATTTGGTATTCTCCGCGATTACCCGATAACTGCTCAGAAACCAGGTTGCACCAGGCAGCGCTGCTTCCCTGGTAGGTCCAGGTCGTATCGGATCTCAATGTAAATTCGTAATTATCTCCCTTACAGGGTATTTCAAGGACAGCCGGGGTTACAAGCAAAGTATCAGCCATATCTGGATCGTCGGGATCATCGGGATCGTCCGGATCTTCTGCGGCTTCCTGGTATATCTTTATTACAGACTGAAGGCTGTTGTCGTCTGAGGATTTGATAACAACATCCTGGCTGCGTGACTGTGTGGTCGTGTTTTGTTCTACCTGAAAACGCAGAAAAACCGTTTTGTCAGATGTTCCTACAGATGACAGGTTTGTTTTGCACCACTCCAGGGGTATGATCACGGTCCATCCCGAGTTGGAAGTTATGGCCACTGTATCAAGTCCGCCGTCCTTGCTAAAATGCAATTCCTGCGGATTGCTTTTTATGTAATACACCATATCATCCTTTTTACAGCCTGAAATGGCCAGAATCAGGGCGATAAAAAAGATGAAAAGGGTTTGTGTCCTGTTCATGATGCAAAGATGCGCAAAACCTGCAAATTGTTGCGCCATAAGGATAAAAAAATGTAATTTCGCTGGTATGAAAAAAAGATGGCGCATTGTTCTGATCATCTTCTTATCTGCCCTGGGACTGTTGGGTGTCGTGATGGCTGCTGTGGCATTTTATCTGTCTCCTTCCCGCCTGACCTCATTGGTGAACCGGTATGCAGACCAATACCTGGAAGCTTCCGTTACCCTTTCAGGTGCCACTGTCCACGTCCTCAGGGACTTTCCTGACATCTCCGTTGAACTGGATAACGGAAAAATTCTGGTGCCGGCACCTGACAGTACGGAAAAATGGGCGGATACACTGTTGGTTTTTAGAAAAATGGAGGTGTCCCTTCGCCCTTCTGCCCTTTTACTGCGTAAGATTTTCATTCCCCGTCTTCACCTTGAACAAGCTGTAATTCATCTGTTTACAGACAAACAGGACCGCTCAAACTGGGATATATTTCCCGAATCGGAGGACACCCTGTCCCCTTCTTATGGACTTTCCATTGCCCGGTTGAGTGTAAGCGACACCCTGCGCTTTACCTATCACGATGATAAGGACACCGTCTATTACAGCGTTGGCATTAAAGATATGACGGCCCGGGCTTCTTTCAGGGGCGGGGGATACAATGCAGACATCCAATCCTTTTCCAACACCCTGATCGTGGGGGAAAACTTGTTGTTTGACAGGATCCCTTTCCTTGTCAGGGGAGGTATTACCCTTGTTAATGATTTTGATGACTACTACTTTAAAGATTGTGAGACTGTACTTGGAAAAGTTCCCCTGTACATCAACGGATTCATGGGCTTACGTGAAGACAGCCTGGAATTGCGGGGCATTTGCCGCATAGACTCTACCGGCCTGACAGACCTTTACGATGCGATTCCCCTGAGCCTGCTGCCCCGGGAAAAGCCGTTTGAATCGTCCCTGCCGCTAAAGGATGTGGTGGTGATCCTAAACGGGGCCTATCACTACCAGAGCGGTAAATTCCCGGTTTTCAACGCCCGTCTTGCGGCCGGTCCGGGAAGCTTTCTGTACCGTCCCTCAGGGATTATGATCCCTGAATTTCAAGCCGGTATTGTTACTTCCTATGACCCTGGAAAAGGCAATTACGGAAGTTTGGAAATGAAAGGCCTGGAAGTCAGAAGCCCTGCCCTGGACCTGTCTCTGGACGGGATTTTGTCATCTGTTTTCAAAGAACCCGCTGTAAGGCTTTCTGCCGGAATGGAAGTACACCTTGACCGGCTTTCCGGTCTTGTGGAAAGTATTGGAGAAGATCAGGCCACCGGAGATGTTTCTGCTGACCTTGAGGCCGATTTCAGACTTAAAGACCTGACTCTGACCGCATTGGGAAACATTATGCTCAGGGGCCGTTTCCTGACAGAAGGTTTTACCCTGGATTTGCCTGCCTATAACCTGTTCTGCAGGGCCGATACCACCCGGGCCCTCCTGGACATCAACCCGGGAACATCTTTAGATCTTGAGGTTGGCAGCGACAGCCTGCAAATCCGTTACAAGGGCCGGGAATTGGCAGTCCTTTCAGGGACAGAACTTAAAGCCGGCAGCACCCCGGACATGTTCACCATGGACAGCACAAAGGTCCAACCGTTGAACGGATCTTTAATAAGCAGGAACCTGCGGGTATATGTAAATGATTCCACCCGCATCCGGATGGATGGTGGAAATATCGTTTTTTCTGTAAAGCCCGACAGCCGCGACCAAAGCCTTCCTGTAATCGGGCTAACGCTGGAATCCCGTTCAGCCGGAGCCATGATGGGCGTTCACCGGGGACGTATCTCGGACCTGCAACTGCAGGCAGACCTGACCCGTAATGTCAGGACACAGCGCAGGGATACAACCGGCCTGTCTGCGCGCAGGGACACGTTCCTGCTCCGCAGAACACGCACCCGTCACGAATTTTCCTATGCCGACCTGTCTCTGGATCTGGACAGGGAGGAGCGCGGATTGCTGCGCAGGTGGAATGTGAACGGGACGCTGAAGGCAGGCCAGATACAGCTTGCTACACCATTTATACCGCTCAACACACAGGTTAGCGATGCACATCTTGTACTGTTAAATGACCGGCTCGAGATTACCAATACCGTCATCAGGGCAGGACGGTCCGACTTATTGCTTAACGGGTATATGACCGATATGCGCCGGGTGCTGCTGGGACGGGGACGCCTGGGGCTCAATTTTGACCTTCAGAGCGATACTCTGGACTGCAATGAGCTGATCCGGGCAATCAGTTCCGGAATGTCCTCTATGGATAAACAAGACAGCCTGGCCGATTCCACGGAAATCCCCGCTTATCAGAACCTGCTGATAGTACCCGGGAACGTGAACCTTCAGCTGGTCCTGGCCGTATCCAACGCCTATTACCGTCATTTACAGATGCAAGGCCTTCACGGAATGCTTCGCGCTGCTGACCGTTACCTGCAACTGGACGAACTGCAGGCCTTTTCAAATGCCGGGGATATTACCATAGACGCCTTGTATGCCACTCCTGACAAAGATAGCCTGCAAGTGGGCCTGAACATGGAAATGAATAACGTACTCCTGGAAGAGGCTGTCAGGCTCATACCTTCCCTGGATACATTATTCCCAATGATTGGCTCCTTCAGGGGACTAGCCGATATCCAGCTATCAGCCACTTCGCGGCTCGATACCGGAATGAACCTGGTTCTGCCCACCTTGCAGGGGGCCTGCCGCATCAAAGGCGACGGCCTGGTCCTGCTGGACGGGGAGACTTTTTCCGAGATTTCCCGCAAACTGATGTTCAGGAAAAAGGCCCTCAACCTGATAGACAGCATCCGCGTTGAAGCCACCGTGGCGGACAACCGGGTAGATGTGTATCCTTTCATCATGGAAATTGACCGTTACAGGGCGGCCATTGCCGGATCCCATAACATGGACGGCACATTTCATTACCATATTTCCCTGCTCAAATCTCCCGTTCCGTTCAGATTCGGAATTGATGTGCTTGGGGTCCCGGAAGATTATAAAATTGACCTTGGACGCGCCCGTTTCACTGACCAGGGAATCCCGGCCCTTTCCTACCGGATTGACAGCATCCGAGTGAACCTGAGAGAACATATCAAGAAATATTTCGAAAATTATAGCTTTGAATAAAATGTACACCATAGCATTAATTCCGGCACGCTATGCATCTGAACGTTTCCCGGGAAAGCTGATGCAAAAGCTGGGAGATGAAACAGTAATCCTGCGCACCTGGCGCGCGACCCTGGAAACGGGCCTCTTCAGAAAAGTGGTCGTGGTAACAGACAGCCAGGAGATTTACCGGGAAATTGTCAGCCACGGAGGAGAAGCCCGCATGAGCACCGGAAAGCACCTTTGCGGCAGCGACCGGATTGCCGAGGCAGCCGCGCATTACCCGCAGGCCGATGTGATCATCAACGTTCAGGGCGATGAACCCTTTACCTCGGCAGGTCCGCTGAAGGCACTTCTCGGCGTATTTGAAGAACCGGGGGCTGAATCTGTTGATGTTGCTTCCCTGATGTCTCCCCTGGGCGACCCTGGGGAATTCGATAATCCCAACGTGGTCAAGGTGGTGACAGACAGACAGGGCTTCGCCCTGCTTTTCTCGCGGGCTCCCATACCTTACACCCGGGATCCCGAAGAATATAAAACTAAGGCTTTCAGGCACATCGGGGTCTACGCCTTCCGCAGGGAAGCTTTGCTGCGTTTCGCATCCCTGGCACCCGGTCCCCTTGAATTGTCAGAAAAACTGGAGAACCTGAGGTTCCTTGAATACAATATGAGGGTTAAAATGGTAGAAGTACCCGGTTATACCAGGGGTATAGATGTTCCCAAAGATCTGGAAGAGGCACGGAAGATGCTCAATCCCGCCTGATAGTCTTCCTCCGGACTTCTTCTACACCCAGGACAGATTCCAGCCGCGCTATAATGCTGTTGATCTCCCTGGCAGAGCGGACTTCAAGCAGGATATCACATTCAAACAGGGCATCCTTGGTAGTCACGGTCATATTGTTGATGTTCAGACCCCACTCTTCGGATATGATCCGGGATATTTCAAACGTGATCCCTTTGCGGTCAACTCCAAATGCATAAATACGGGCCGGGTAATACGTGAATTCATCCACCTCAACGTCTACATTGACAATCGTTTCTCCGTGCTCGGTGGACAGTTTTATGGCGTGTTCGCAATTACGGGTATGCACAAAAACCTTCCCGCTCCCGTCCTGGGCCTCGAATCCCAGCAATTCATCACCGGGAAGCGGCGAACAACATTTAGCAAATTTATACTTGGATGGCTTAACGGATATGTTTTGCTTCCTGAGTGCGCTCCTTATACAGGATTTGGCTTTATAGGTTACCACGGCTTCCAGCCAGTCCTTCTGGGGCATGATAGTTGAAGATGTCCCAATTTCCACCCTGTCCCCGCGTTTGAGCACTGTCTTGATGGAGCAAAGCATCCCGTTAACGCGTGCAAACAGGGCGTGGTCTCCGATCTCGGAGTGGATTACATAAGCAAAATCCAGTGCGGTGGCATTGCTTGGCAGCAGTATCTGTTCTCCTTTTGGTGTGAATACCCTTATGTCATCAGTATAAAGGTTTGCTTTCACCCCTTCCAGGAAAAAACCGTCCTTGTTGTTGAAACCGTCATGGTATACCATGTCCTTGAGCGTTCCCCGGAATTCCTCAACCCAGGCATCCACGCCCCCGATCCCGACGTGTTTATGCCGCTTGACAATACTTCCGCGTATGGAAGCTTCCAGCATCCGCTTACTCTTGATATGGACCTCTGCCCACGTTCCGTGTTCGGTCATGAACATGCAGTGCAATCCTTCGTAACCGTTGGCCTTGGGATTGTCAACGTAGTTGTGGAAACTACCAACGCGCTCTGTGTAAAGATCTGTAAGCAGGGAATAAATTTCCAGACACTGGTTTTTTTCTGATATTTCACATTGGCCTCCGGTTTTCAACTCAAATACGATGTTGAAAACGTATACACTTTCCAGGCGACGGAAAGGCACCTGCTTTTGCTGCATATGACGCCATATGGAATAAACGCTCCTGATATCCTGCGTCATGGTGGCATTGATGTCGTGATCGCGCAGCATCTGTTCAATGGGAGCCACAAAGCGATTTCTTATTCCCTGGGTCTCAATGGCATAATCATCCAGTATCTTCTGGATCCTGGCATATTCCTCAGGCGAGCGGAACTTGAAACTTAAATTCTCCAGCTCTGTCTTTACATTATACAGACCCAACCTGTTGGCAAGCGGTGCGAAGAAAAAATCGGTCTCGCCCGTTATCTTCATTTGTTTGTGCAGGGGCATATCGGCCAGTGTCCTCATGTTATGTAGCCTGTCTGCCAGCTTGATAAGCAGGGCACGGATGTCATACTGAATGGTCATCAACATTTTGCGGATGTTATCCACCTGCATGGACAACTCATATTGCTCCATTTTTTCTTTTGTCAGTCCGTCAACCAGGAATGCAATATCTTCCCCGAAAAGTTCCCTGATCTCTTCCGTGGTACTCGCGGTATCTTCCACCACATCATGCAGCAGGGAAGCTATGATGGGATTTGTTCCCAGTCCCAGTTCCTCATTCACTATGCGTGCTACGGCTATCGGATGCAATATGTAAGGTTCTCCTGTTTTCCTGGTTTGCCTGTCATGTGCCTTGTATGCATATTCATACGCCTGTCTGATCCTTTCCAGGTCCTCAGGCAGCCTGTTTATGGCTGCATTTTTTAGAAAAATATCGCGCTGCTCCTCTACCAACTGGTTGTATTGCGCCTCATTCTTTTTACTCAATCTCAAAATATCCATAAAACAAATGTAAGTAAAATTGAGTATATTTGTCTAACAACTAACACGATTAATTATGACACATCAACTACCACCACTGCCATTTTCAGCCAACGATCTGGCTCCTGCCATAAGTTCCTTAACAATAGGTTATCATTACGGCAAACACCACCAGGCTTATCTAAACAACCTGAACAACCTGATCGTGGGAACCCCTTTCGAAAACTCCGGCCTTGAAACCATTATTGCCAAGGCTCCTGCCGGCCCCCTGTTCAACAACGCAGCTCAGGTATTCAATCACACTTTTTATTTTAGTCAGTTCAAAACTTCCGCTGCTGCAAAAAAACGTCCTGAAAATGAGTTGTTGAGAGCTATTGAAAAAGATTTCGGAAAATTTGAAAAATTCGTAGAGAATTTTTCTGGTGCAGCTGCCACGGTATTCGGTTCCGGATGGGCCTGGCTGGTGCTTGATCAGGAAGGTGACCTGGTCATAACCCAGGAATCCAACGCAGGATGCCCCCTGGCCAGGAAACAGAAACCACTCCTGACCTGCGATGTGTGGGAACACGCCTATTACCTTGATTACCAGAACAGGCGACCGGATTACATCAAGGCTTTCTGGGACATTCTGGACTGGAATGTGATCGAAAAACGTTTCGCCGAATAATCATTCGGTGCATAATCAAAGGAGCTGCGAAAGCTCCTCCAGGGCAATCGCAAGATGCAATAATGTGGCATTCCAGTTAATGGCAATTTCATTGGAAGCATACGCTTCCACTTCGTCCAGGTAACATTCGTCGGGCAGGTCGGAAGGATAGGCACATCCGTCCTGCCTGGCAGGATTTGGTCCCCCTACCAGGAATCCGGGAAGCGGTCCGGGGATATCATCCGTATCGGCCAGACGATGGTGGGGATTTTGCGGGCTTTTACTTCCGGTTCCTGTCACATAACAATACCCGGTGGGATTCCTTCCCAGCAGGTAATCCATGTTATGGAAAGCCTGCATAAGATAATCCCTGTTTCCGGTCTGGCTGAACCCGTAGAGAAGAGAGATGGCGTTGATGCAACAGCTTTCAGACAGGCATCCCCAGTAGAAATCATGTACCGAGTTGCCGTAAGATGAAGCAAATGGCGCTCCACCGGCCAGTGATACCACGCTGTCACAGAATGAGATCAGTTGTTCTTTCATTTCGGGGGTTGCCTTGTTGTGTGTCAATAAAGCAAAAATGCCCAGTCCATAGACATTTCCCCAGGTGGGGGCAGTGAATTTTTCAGGGGCATATTCCAGTATTTTATCAAGATATGCTGCTTTTTGGGTTGTAAGATACAATTCGCAGGAAGACCAGAAAAACTCATCCCTGGCCGAGAAATCACCATAGGCACCTGTTTGAATGGCAGGAGTGAATTGTTCATTCATCCGGAACTGGTTGTATAAGGCATCGGGATGTTCCAGGGCCCAGAGGAATGCCGCTTCTGCGGCCTGCTCCATGATCTCTGCCTTGGTGGCATATTCTTCAAAATTCCTGTAAATACGGGCGGCCTGTGCCATGGATGCAGCAAAATCCAACGTAGCGGTAACACTCTTTTGCACCACATAACGCGGTTTTTTACATTCACCGGGTTTAATGAACGCCTCGAATTCGGGTGTGGTCAATTTATGGTATACCCCGCCGTCGGCAGGGTCCTGCATGGTCAGGCTCCATTGCAGATTGTACATCACCTCGTCCAGCAGCCGTGGGTTTAGGGCATAGCCAGGGTATTGTTCATATCCGGCAAGCAGGAGCCCGGTCGTATAAGATGCATTTACTATGTATTTGTTGTAATCACCGGCATCGTACCATCCTCCGGCAGAAGCAATGATGGTCCCTTCAGGCCTTTCCGGCGATGCAGCCGAGGCATGCACCAGAACCACTGTATCCGGGTGTCCCGGGGTGGATCGTTGTAACAAAAACGCTTCCAGGGCGGCCGATGCCAGGGGGGCCAGGATGCTGTCCCCGATTCTGAAAGCAGGCGACTCCATCCCTTGTTCCGTTACAATACGGTAAACTCCGGAGCTGTCTAAAGACGTGAAATCAAGCCGGGTACGTTCCTTGTCCGAAAAGTGCGAGGAGAACACTTCACCGGCAGTTCCTTCAAATACCGTAGTTCCGTTCTGATGGTCAACTACCCGGAAAGAGCCCCGGAATGATGCATCCACAATGGCTGTTTTTTCCTGACCGGGATAATAGCCAAGCTGGTTTACAACCACTTGTCCGCCCGATGTGCAGGCGGTAAGAAGCACAAGAAGAATAAATGATTTTTTCATTATCTTTACTTTAGTTATGACAAATTTATCAAACTTAATATGAAAACAATAAGATCTTTAATAACAGGAGTGCTCATTGCATCCCTTACCCTGAGTGGTTGCGGGACCATAGGCAGAACAGGCGTAGGAGCCGGTATTGGCGTTGCTGCGGGAGCGGCTGCCGGAGCAGGCATTGGGGCTGCTGCCGGTAACACGGCGGTGGAAACAGCCATTGGGGCTGTGGTTGGCGGTGTGGCAGGTATTCTGATTGGCCGGCATATGGATAAGCAAAAACAGGAACTGGAAGAGATCCTCCCCGAAGATGCCTCCGTAGAAATCGTTAATGAAGGGCAGGCCATCAAGGTGACCCTGGTGTCCGGGATCCTTTTTGCCACCAATTCAACAGCAATTGGTGAGAACGCCAAAACCGCCCTCCGGGATTTTGCGGGCAATATGAACCAAAACCCCGATACCAACATCGAAATCATTGGCCATACAGATATTACCGGGACGGTGGAATACAACCAGGGACTATCTGAAAGAAGGGCACGGAGTGTACGTGATTTCATGTTGCTGGAAGGGGTAGACATCAACCGTATGACAACCCTGGGAAAAGGAATACACGAACCGGTTGCCGACAATAATACAATAGAAGGCAGGCTGCAAAACCGCCGTGTGGAGATTTACATCCTGCCTAATGAAAAGATGGTTGAGGAAGCACAGCGCCAGGCCGAAACTTCCAAATAACTCCAGGGATTACATTGCCTGCTCCAGGACCAGACGTGCTTCCCTGTCCGGATCGTTGACAACTTCAGGGTGGGTGTTAAACACCATGGTTTCCCCTTTCCCGATGGTATATTCAGGCCAGAACGGCAATGAACCTCCGTTGGGATTGCCCGTTCTCATGAACCGTAGCAGGGCATCGGCCATTTTCCTTGAAAGCATTCTGGGTTCCTTACCACCTCCGGTATGGGTGACCATAAGGTCTGTGTTGCAGAACCAGAAACAGATGTCAATACAATGGAATGCACGCAGCCGTCCGTCAAACAAAGGCGGTTGCCATCCGAACCAGGCTACATAGACGGGGGATTGCTGCTGCAACTTGGTGTTGGCTGCACGTACCACATTCACCCGGCTGGAACTGATAAGGGCCCATATTTCGATGGGTTTTTTATCCGGGAACTGACCGGCATAAGCTGCCACAATTTCGAGGGCTTTGTCTGCATAACGTTCCTTAAGATTTTCCGTCACCTCTTCCAATGATACATCTTCCAGTTCCGGACGGTCCCTGTTGGGATTCCATTCATGGAACGTGGTGCAGTATATCATGGGAATATCGGGAATTGAAGGATCATCTGCCGAAAAATACGTATCGGCAGGCAATACCGTTCCGTCTGCCACCGGGCCGAATCCTCCCCTGATCCCCAGTCCTTTCAACCGGCTGTTGTAATTCGTGGCTGCCCGGTTGGCAAGGGCAAGGTATTCCTCCCAGGGCATTTCCTGTAGCTTATTAATCTGTGAAGGCTGTAAACCGGCTTCCTCCAGGATGCATGCGCCAAGCCCTGCCGAAAATTCCGGATTTCCCGCTTTAATTGAGTTCCCGCTAAGTGCAACTGCCTTGTGAACCAGTCCCTTGGCGGCAGGCATGGTGGCAATGGCACTTACTTTGGAACCACCTCCTGATTGCCCAATGATGGTTACATTGCCCGGATCACCACCAAAGTTGGCAATATTGTCCCGGATCCATTCCAGGGCAGCTATAATATCCAGCAGTCCCACATTACCTGAATTCTTGAATGCTTCCCCGCCAACAGCAGAGAAATCTGAAAAACCAAATGCGTTCAGACGGTGATTGACAGAACAAAATACAATATCCCCGTAACGGGCCAGGTTCTCACCTCCGTATCCGTTCTGTTCAATGGAATTACCGCTTGAAAAACCGCCACCGTGCAACCATACAATGACCGGCCTCTTGTTCCCGTCAAGGGCCGGGGTCCATACATTGAGCCGAAGGCAATCTTCTCCTATCTCATCGTAATTCCACCTGTCCACAAAAGCGGAATAGGATTCAGAATTGCGGGAATACCTCACTACCTGGGGAGCCGAGGTTGGAAAATAGACACAGGGAAGCACTTCGTCCCAGGGTTCAGGGGGACAGGGTGGCATGAACCTGTTTTTCCCTTCGGTGCTGGCTCCGTAAGGAATTCCCATAAAATGGTAAATGTCCCGTAAAATATAACCCTTCACTTTTCCATAAACAGTGGGGGCCACGGCAATATTTTCACCCATAAAGAGTTGTTGCGCGTCGGGATCGGGAGAACCGCCGCTCCGGGAACAGGATACAGGGAGCAGCATGATCAGCGCCAGAAGGCTGTAGACATAACGTTTCATATACAATACTAGTATTTAATATTTTTTACTTTTTCCCATTCGATTTTATCTGTACTTTGAGCCACAGGGGCCTGTGGTATTTCTGCACCTTTCCTGACCAGGATGATGGCCGGGATTTCTCCGGCAGCTATCCTGTGCCAGCCGGTACTATAAGTTTTCCCCGTCTGATAATCCACCCACCGGTCTCCTGGCAGGTAGACAGAACGTTCCCTGTCACTTTCAAACAAGGGAGCTACCAGAATATCACTTCCAAAAAGATATTGGTCTTCAATTTGCCATACAGCCGGATCGTCGTGATATTCAATGAGCAGGGCACGCAGCATGGGCAAACCCGTTTGGGTACATTTCCGGGATTGTTCAATGATATAGGGCATCAGGCGGTATTTTAGTTCTGCCGATCTGCGGAAACCATCCATAAAGTCTTTGCTGTAATACCATGGCTCGGTGGGTGGTGCACCGTGAATACGTGTATGGGACGTCAGAAAACCAAACGGGAGCCAGCGGCTGTACAATTCTTCCGGACAACTTTGTACAAAACCGCCTATGTCATGACTCCAGAAAGAAAATCCGCACAATCCCAGGGAAAGGCCGCTTCTCAGGGTGGTAAGCATGCCAATATCGGTATTGGCAGCATCCCCTCCCCAATGCAGCGGATAGCGCTGTGATCCTGCCCAGGCACTTCTGGCCCACATGATCGTTTCATTTTTGGTTATGCGGGTGATGTCTGCCACTGCTTTGTTATAACGCAAAGGATACAGATTGTGTTCGTACAGGCCTCCTTTTCCACTGGCATAATACCCGTTGAGAGGGGCTCCTTCACCAAAGTCCACTTTGATGGCTCCTACCCCCATCTTGAGTAAACCTTCCAGTTTTTCCTGGTACCAGGTTACCGTTTCCGGATTGGAAAAGTCCAGGACTACGTCTTCGTATGGAAGCCCTCCTTTCTCGTTTTTAACGTACAGGCCCTTTTCTATCAATTCGGGAAAGTATTTGTTTTTCGGGGTGAAATAAGGCAACTGCCATAGAGAAATATGAAATCCGTCTGCCAGCAGGTCATTGATCATCTTTTGGGCATCGGGGAAACGGTCAGGGGCAAATACATAATCACATTGCCAGTCGGTCTGGAACCAGCCTGTATCAAAATGGATCACATCTGCAGGGATTCTGTTCTGCCGCAATTGCCTGGCTACTTCATAGCCTTCTTCCTGTGAAAAATAGGTTATGCGGCTCATCCAGGTCCCGAAAGACCATAAGGGAGGCATGGTGGCCTTGCCGGTAAGGTTGGTGTACTGGTCTATGATCTCGGCCGGCTTTCCCCAGAACAGGAAAAGATCGAGCGTTTCGTCTGCCATGAACAATTTGGCCGATCCGGCATGCGTTGCGCCAAAATCACAGGTGACCGGCGCAGAGGTATGCATGAACATCCCGTATCCCTTGTTACTGATAAAGAAGGGAATGGGCTTGTACATCTGATCTCCTTCCGGACTTTGCGGATCGGTCACAAACAAATGCACTTTTTGCCCGACTTTGTTCAGAGCAGTCGGAGACTCTCCGCATCCTACGATTTTTTCGTTCGGCCGCAGGGAAAATACGGGGTTGATACTCCGGATGTTGTCACTGGCTCTTTTGATAAACTGGAAGGGTAACACTTTGATCTGGGTGGAATCATTATCGGCCCAGTGCCTGGTGCGCGTCATTTCCCTGCCTCGCTCATCGCAGAGCATGATGGAGAAGGGATACTCCCTGATCACAATGCTCCCTCCCCGGCCCGTATAGGTGTGTGTACCATTCCCCTTTTTATAGGTCCAGGATTCATCCCGGGGCGGCGTTCCTGTTAGCATGAGTGATTCTTCTTCCGGAAGAATGACCGGCGAAGTGTACACCCTGAGGCGGACGGTTACCGGTGAAATAAAATCAATGCTGAAACGCAGCTGTGGGTCGTTTTCGTATTGCGTTTCAGGAAAATCAAGCATCTTCAGGGGCTGGGGAAGCACCGTCGTGGTGTTGAATGCCTGTCTTGCAAAAAGGCTGTAACGCTTCCAGCTGATGGTCCCCGATGCTGTTGCGGGATCGAATGAAGCCAGTGAATCGGCAAAAAAATACGTATTGCTAAAATCCTTGAAATCCTGACTTACATCAACGGCAGAGCTTTGAAGGTAAGGCTGGGTGTTCGCTTGCAGGCAGAGCAAAAGCACCCCGCAAAATATCAGTAATCTTTTCATAAACGACACATTTATTTAATTGTTATTGGATTTACCTGTCATGCTCCGTAACGGGTTCTGAAACACTGCCAGATCACGAACGGGTGAATAAATGTAAGGATAAAAAGTGTAGTTTCCTATGTGGCTAAAGATTTCAAATCTTTCACCTCACACGAGTATGAGGTGAAAGATTATCATCTAACCTAAAAAACTAAATAACCAAACTATCACTGTTTGATATCTCTTTTACCGTAACGGTATAATGTAACTCTCTGAATGCCCAGTGTGTTCATTTTTAGTCCGGTTCCGGTAAATATGCTGCCATGGATCTGGTCCCCGTTCAACACCCGTCCCTGAATCCATTTTCCATTTTCAAATACTCCTTCGGTTAAAGTTCCCAAACCAATGTATGGCAGGTTCCCCGGTTGGGCCGGAGCAAACCTGACATTGACATTGCGTGCCATGACTATGTATTCCCCGTTGGGCTGAAGGATAATAAATCCGCCTCCTGAAGCGGTTTCGGGCACAGTCCTCACTCCGGTGGGAGCGGGAGCACCCATGGAGGCATAGTTTCTGGGGCGCATCAGGTCGGCTGTAACAATATACTCACCTAAAACAAAAGATTGTTCAGGGTTGTCATTGTCTACAAAGAAACCCCGGATATTATCGGTTCCCTGGTATTCCAGGATTACCTCCTGCATTCCGTCAATGAGTTTGTATGCCTGTGCAAGGGGATCTACCTGGGCGCCGGCAAGACCGGTTCTTGCACCACGATCGATCCCAAAAGGAGAGAAGCCCATCAGATTGTGCTCCCCGAGGCACCACAACAGGCGCGAAACACCCAGCTCGCCTCCCCTGGTCTCGGGAATAAACAAAGGATTTCCCAATTGGTCATACCATTCGACAATTTCTGTGAAATGAGGTACATATATGTCCGGAGATAAAATATCAATGGCCGGTCCGGCACAACGGTACATGTCCATAACGCTGGGAAGCGGCCCTCCCCCGGGGTGCATTCCGGACCAGCCGTAATCGGGCCCTTTAAGCCAAGCGTTGGCATACATGGGAATATCATACTCCTTCTTTCCCTCGGCTGCCACGTAACCCATATATCGGGCATAATAATAACCCATGAACAACTCCTCTGTATAGTAATACATGTCGTGCCAGTCAAATTCCCCGGTGTGGCTCCATCCGCCGATCTTGCTCTTGCCAAATACCTCCTCCCAGGTTCCTTTTGTTTTGGACCCGTTTGCACTCCAAATTTTTGCAAGGTCCCTGCTCAGGTTGTTTTTGTTCTTTTTCAGATATTGGACCAGGTCTTCGGGGATGGGCCCGTTGAAAAGCGCTTCGGCTTCAGGAGAATAATCCCTGGGGGTATTGAGTATGCCCGGTTCATTTTCTATCTGCATCATAAGCACTGTATGTTCTGTGCCGTCCACCTGGGCTATGTGCTTCATCAGGGAACGGAAGGCACGGGCATCGGCTTTCATGTTTTCTTCGGAAACAGCGGAGAGGATCTCCACCGGTTTTCCGCTTGCATCTTCGGCCCGTGGAAATCTCTGGTAATCCTTTTTAACCCATAGGGGAATGTAGGTGGAGGCGGCATTCTTCCAGCTGGCAAACCAGAGCAGTACCAGTTTCAGATCGTACTGGCGGGCACTGCGGATCAGGTGATCAACAGAACTGAAATCAAACACACCTTCTTCGGGTTCTATCATTTCCCACGTGATGGCTGCAAGTATTGTGTTGTAATTCAACGCCTTTAGTCCGGGCCATACATCTTTCAGGTAGGCTTCGCTGGAACTGGAAGAATTTCCCAGTTCACCGGCCAGCATCAGCATAGGTTTCCCATCTACGTACATTTGGGTGGCATCCCCTTTCTTTTTCAGTGCAGGTTGCTGTGCCTGAAGGTTAATGCCCAAAAATGACAGCAGGGTGATTAAAACGAGTATTTTTTTGTTCATTTTTTCAATTTAAAAAGTTACCATCCCGGATTCTGAAGAAGTTTCCCATTTGACAAAGACACATCACTATAAGGAATCATTAACAGGCCTTCTTTTTCAATAGGCCAGTCGATGGTTTTTGTTGTCGGATTTTTTCCGTTTAATACGATTTCGCCTTTTACATCCAGGATTTGCTTTGCTTTGGTGAGTCCCTGGCGAAGCACATCATGGTAACGCAGGGCTTCAAAAACAAATTCCCTTGCCCTTTCGTCCAGGATATCCTGTTTGGTAACAGATTTCAACGCATGTGAGGTGTTTTCAAATGCCCTGTTACGGACCTGGTTAACGTAATTAAGAGCCTGGGAAGGATTTGTGTCCACAACAAGTTCGGCAGCCATCAGGAGAACGTCAGAATACCGCATGATGATCTGGTCCTGGGGATTGGCGTTCTTATTGCTGGCACCTAAATACTGCGGATACCCTTTTGTGCGGTCAACAGGAGATGTCAGGTTTTGGTATTTTTTATGTACGTAACCGGTGAATTCACGTTGATCCGTTCCATCGCACGGGATCCCTTCTGCAGCCAGATTAACGATAGAGGCAAAACGGCGCGTATCACCTTCTTCAAACCAATTGTAAGCCTTAGGAGTTATGGTGGCCATTCCCCACCCGGAAGTAAACGGGTCATAATCTCCTGCCTTTTTTTCTCCCCTCATGCCCATGTATTGTGAATGAGAGAAGGAGAACCCCGTATGTAATTTTACAGCAAATACGATCTCGGGATTGTACTCTCCGGCATACACCAGGTTGGGATTACCCACGTAAAGGGATTGCTTGGACCAGTAATCTTTTCTCATAGACCAAGGCCAGAGTGAGCTGAAACTCGGAACTAATGCATGCCCGCTGTTGGTTATGATATCATTCAGATAGCCCGTAACCTGGATTTTGGTCAGGCCGGGCATTTCACCTTTGCCGTAGTATCCGGTATAGAAAAGGTATACCCTGGCGGCAAATCCCTGTGCAAACCACTTGGTCACATGGCCTATTTCGCCCTTGGAAATATCCTGGAATCGGGTCGCAGGCAGATTCTCAACGGCAAATTTCAAATCTTCTGCGATGTAAGCGTACACATCGTCAGGATCTGCCTGACCTTCAATTTCAAGTTGTTCCGAAGTTGTGATCAGGGGTATGTGACCAAAACAGGCTTGTGTCATGAAATACCAGTAGGCCCTGAGCATCCTGGCCTCGGCCACATATTGATTTTTCAGCTTGGGGTTTGCCCCCCAGTCAATATTTTCTGCCTGTTCCACCACCACATTGCATCTTCTGATGGCACGCCAGACCTTTGAAGCCCAAGTGTAACGATTAATTTCCAGGTCATTGTAATGAGTAAACTCATCCCATATCTGGTTACCATAAGCATCGGTATATCCGCCTCCCCCGTAACAATCATCTGCCGCAATGTTCAGAATCTGGAAAAAATCTCCGTAGCCTCCCCTGAGCTGCTGATAGCAACCTACCAAAGACATATAAAGATCTTCGGGGGTTTTGTAGAAATTTGCTGAAGTCAGTTGAGTCATCGGTTCACTTTTAAGAAAATCATCTGAACAGGATGACAGGTTAACCGATACTAAGATTACTGCTGCTAGTTTTAATATATATTTCATAATCTCCGTCGTTTTTAAAGTTTAATACTCAAACCAAAGAGGATTGTCCGGGCACGTGGATAAAAGCCCAGATCTATACCGGATCCCCATGTAGAACCACCGTTGTATCCCACTTCAGGATCCATTCCGGAATACCTGGTAATGACCAGTGCATTCTGAACCGTTACGTAAGCGCGCAACTGGCTTATGGCTGTCTTTTGCTTGAATAAACGGGCAAAGTTATATCCAAGGGTAACATTGCTGATGCGGAAGAAATCGGCATCTTCTATGTATATCTGAGACATATACAGACGGTTCCCGTTGTCTTCATCACCATTGGTCACACGGGGGATAGTGTTTGAGGTGCCTTCTCCTGTCCAGCGACCCAGAATATCCGTGGTATAGTTGTATTGTTTACGGTCCACCGGACGGTAACATTTTGCGATCTGCATACCAAAAGAGCCGTTCCCAACCAAATAGAAATCAAATCCCTTGTAATTGAGGGAAAGATTCAATCCAATCGTAGTTGTGGGATAAGGTTGTCCAAGGTAAATATTGTCTGCCTGTGTTATATTTCCGTCATCGTTGGTGTCGTCATAGATGATATCTCCCGGTTTGGCATAGGGTTGGATCACTTTACCTTCGGAATTTTTATGGTTGTCTATCTGACTCTGATTCTGGAAAATCCCCAGCATGTTCAATCCCCAGAAATAGCCAATGGGATAACCCTCCTGGGCACGGTTCATTTCCTGCATTCCCTTGAACAGAATATCCTGGGATCCGTGTATGATCCCTTCCACATTGGGAATCGATATGACTTCATTTTTGTTGAACGCACCGTTAGCGCCAATAGAAAAACGAAACTCGTTCCCTATCTGGCCAAAATACGAAGCCCCGAATTCAACACCCTTGTTTCTTACAGAACCGCCGTTGATATAGGGATTTTGCTGGGCACCGAACACATCCAGCACATCGGCCTGTAACAGCCAGTCCCTTGTTGTTTTGTTGTAATAGTCAAAAGCGGCCTGTATTTTCCCGTTTAGGAATTGCATATCCAGACCCAGGTCAAGTTGTTCGGAAGTTTCCCACTTGACATTTACATTGGGCATGGAATTTTCATAAACACCTGTTGTGGTGGAAGTTTGGTTGTCCTTATCTCCGAATGCATAAGAAGTGGTCGTTATGGTTGAAAGATACGTGTAATCGGCTATACGGTTATTCCCGTTTTGCCCCCAGCTGGCCCTCAGTTTGAGGAAGCTGACCACATCTTTCACACCCTCCATGAAACCTCCGCTGCTAATTACCCATCCAGCAGATACAGACGGAAATACACCGAATCTATTGGCAGGACCGAATTTTGAAGATCCATCGGCCCTGACCGTTGCGGTAATCATGTATTTTTCCTTGTAGTTATAACTGATACGGCCGAAATAAGAAACAAGGTTATCCAGGTTGTAGGGGTATCCGTCTACAATGACCATATTCGCATTCGAATTGGTGGCATTGCGTATCCAGGCATGATCGAAATCATTGAATATCAGATCATATTTTTGAGCAGAAAGGTATTGACCGGTTTCCTGCCTGGCCTGCATACCAAGCAGGATATCAAAATTGTGATTTTTAAGATTGAAATTATAGTTGAGGGTATTTTCCCATGACCAGCTGGTTCTAAGTGCATTCTGCTGTATCACGTAATCGGTGTCGTTGAAAAAGCCACTTCCGTAATAATATTGCGGTGTATAACTCCTTGAATTGGAATTATTGTAATCCAGGGCAAAGACACTTCTGAGCTTTAAATTCTTTATGGGCTGGACCTCCAGGTAAATATCTCCGGACAACCTGGCTGTCTGTGTTTTGTTCTGATTTCTCATAACCAGTGATGCCAACGGATTCGTTTCATCTACATACCATAATGTTGCCGATGCGTAGTCTGTCCCGTCCTCATTATAGGGGGTTAAAACAGGGGTGGCCCTTAATGCTTCATTAATGATATTATTGAACTGGTTCCCGATCAGAACTCCATGACGGTTGATAAAGGACAAGGAGATATTCTCACCTATTTTTACAATATCCTTATAAACTTTATGGTCACTATTAATACGGAAATTAAACCGTTCATTATTGGAATAATCCTTACCCCCAATCACTCCTTCCTGTCCGCTGTAACTCAAAGACAAGGCAAAGACACTGACCTGGGACCCACCGCTCACACTAACCACGTGATTCTGCGTTTTAGCATTTTTGACAACTATTTGGTCTAGCCAGTCGGTTCCCTGCCCGATCTTGACCGGATCAATTTTAAACTCACTTGACCAGCCATAAGCTGTACCACCGGAATTTATACTGGCTTCATCCATGATCATCATATAATCCTGTGCATTGAGCATCTCGGGCATTCTTACCAGGGACTGAAACCCGATAAATCCATCATATCCAACCACTGTTTTACCGGTTTTCCCTTTTTTTGTTGTGACAAGCAATACACCGTTGGCTGCCCGTGCGCCGTAAATAGCTGCCGAAGCTGCATCTTTCAAAACATCAATGGATTCAATCTCAGAAGGATTGATATGGGATATACTGCTTACCTGTACTCCATCTACCACATATAAAGGTGTGGCATCACCCACAGTTCCCAAACCCCTTACACTTACACGGAAATTTTCACCTGGCTGTCCAGAAGAAGCTATGATCTGTACTCCGGGGCTTTGTCCTATAAGTGCATCAAGAGCATTCTGGGTGCTTCTTTTGGTGATGTCTTCTTCCTTGATGTTCAGGTTGGCCCCCGTGAGCAGTTTCTTCTTTTGAGTTCCGTAGCCCACAACAACCACTTCATCAAGAATAAGACGGTCTTCGCTCATCACTATGCGGATTCCTGTCTGGTTGTTGACAGGAACTGTGCGGGTGACAAATCCTATGTAGGAGGCTATCAGGACGCCATCAGCTGGTATATGGATGGAAAAATTACCATCCATATCTGTAATGGCGGTAGTCTGAGATCCCTGGGCAACAATGGAAGCTCCGATAATCGGAAGACCAGACTCGTCAACAACTGTGCCTGTAACACGATTCTCCTGTTGCTGTTGAACCTGGGAAACCGGTTTCTCTTTCTCAGAAGGCTGCTTATGAAGCACTATGATCTTGCCTTCAATAGAGTAATATAACGATCCATCGAGTACCGTCTGTAAAACTTCTTCTACAGATGCATTATCAAATCTGGCGGTTACCAGATACGATTCATTGACCTCGCTGGTTTCGTAAATTACAGACATACCTGTCTGTTTCTCAACTTCTTTCAAAACATTGACCAATGGGACGTTCACAAACTCCCGGGTGATCGTCTGTCCGAAAGAAAATACTCCCAGCAGGATCAATCCTGAAGTGAGTACAAGTCTTTTAAGGTTTAGGTTAATATGCATAATGATTTATTTGAATGTTATATACAGGTTTTTTCCATCTCGTCTTGTGGTGAAAGGAATGATCAGGGAAAGAGCATCCAGGACATCGGTTATGGTTTCCCCGTTATTGAGGGAGATATTGAAAATCTTATCCATTTTCTTTTCAGCCGTAAAAATGATATTGACATCATACTGACGGGAGAGGCGTTTAAAGAGCTCATCGAATGTTATCATGTTGTATTCAAACCTTCTTTCAGTCCAGGAAATATATTGCGATGCGTTTTGCCTGTACTTTGAAACGGTTCTCGTGTTGATATCAATACGGATGATGTCATCGGGATGCATGGTGATCTTTTTATCCCCACTTCCGAGTTCCAGCCTGCCATCAAGCAATGCCGTTGTAACTGATGGTTCATCTGCATAGGCTGTTACATTGAACCTGGTTCCCAGAACTTTTATGGGTATATTTTTGGCCTTGACAATGAAAGGCATTTCCTCATTTCTTTCTACTTCAAAGTATGCTTCTCCATCCAGTTCCATGGTCCTGTGCTTTTGATTGAATCTGTCAGGGCACCTGAGTGTTGTTGCTGCGTTCAGATACACCACGGTGCCATCGGGAAGGATTACTTTGGATTGTTCAGCATTCTGTGTTTCAATCACAAACGCATAACCTCCATCCTGCCCGGACCGTCTTCCCAGTTCAATCCCCAGAAAAACAGCAGTTAAAACAGCTGCCGCTGCCACTCCCTGGAAAATCCTTCTGAACAAGACGTTTTTACGTACAATGGGAGAGTCCAGCAGTTGTTTTTTTCTGCTACAATAGCCGGTTGAAAGACGGTCCCATAAAATAAGGGTTTGTTGGTTTGGTTTATGTTCCCGGAGCCAATCCTGCTCCCATTTTCTGAAAAGTGATTTGTTTTCTTTTGATTGACTTAAAAAATCGAATAGTATGCCCTCATCTTTCAAATGGATGTTTCCCTCAAAATATGAGATTGCCAATTCTTTGATTTTTTCCTGATCTGATATCATGCTGATAGGTGATTTCATATGTTAAACAACAAAATGCGGGTTTACCTAACCCTGGTTATGTAATTTTTAATAATAATATGTCTTTGCAGCTATGCTAATCCAGGTAGGTGGATAGCAAACAAGAGAATATGATGATATATATATTGAAAGGATATTGCTTTTCGAAATAGGCAGTAAGAGAGCTTAAAGCTTTTCTGATGTGTTTTTCAACAGCTGTTGTGGAAATGTTCAGTTTTAGAGCAATTTCCCGGTTCTTGAATCCGTCAAAACGGCTCATGACAAAAACCTTCCTGCATTTTTCCGGCAAGGAATCCACTGCTATCTGAAGCTGTTTCTCAAGTTCTTCATAAAGTGGTAACTTGCCCGGACCTAAATCAAAATCGTAATGATATATCCTTTCCTCGCCTTCAACTTCATGAAAATAACGGCCTGTATAAAGATTAACCACATCCTTGTGTTTCAGGTAATTCAGACATCTGTTGCGCACCATGGTAAAAAGAAGGGCTTTGATGTTGATAAAGTCAAATTGCTCCATTTTTTCCCACAAATGCATAAAACAGTCCTGAACAATATCTTGGGCAGTCTCTCTGCTTGTTACAAAACGTACTGCATAATTTGTCAACCTGGGTGAATAGTTGACAAAATAACTCTTCAGCAATTCCTGTTTTTCAGGGCTTTCTGCCATAGGTTCCCTGTTTTCTCTTTTTCCCGTTATCGTCAGCTGCCAATAGGGCTGTCAGGACTTCTTCCGGAGTGATCCTTCTGGTTTCGTGGTGTATTGCTTCTGATGGATGACATGTTTTAACAGCGGCTTCCATAAGGCGTTTCCGGCTCACCCTGTTCAGGTTCAGATCTTCAAATGTGGTGGGCAGCCCCACCGACTCACAAAAATCATATACGCTATCCTTTTCCCTGACAGGGGCCCCTGTCAGGTGAAGCCCGGCCAGTACTCCGAACGCGACTTTTTCACCGTGGTAAAAAGCATGTGCCTCTTCCAGAACAGTCAGTCCATTGTGTATGGCATGTGCCGAGGCCAGTCCGCAACTTTCAAATCCCAGTCCGCTCATCAGGACGTTGGCTTCAATGATGTACGACAGTGCAGGTGTGGTAAGATACAGATCACAATCTTTTTTTGCCTGCAACCCGTAACGTAGCAATGTCTGATAGCACAGACGTGCGATGCCCATAGCTGTCAATGTGGTATAGCCTCCACATTCGTTGGATGAACCGGAACGTTTGCAGGATCTTGCTTCAAACCAGGTGGCCAGAGCATCTCCCATACCCGAGACCAGAAAACGCGTAGGTGCAGAAGCTATGATTGTTTCATCTACAAGTACGGCCTGGGGGTTCATTTTCAGGTAATACACAGAATCAAAAACACCTTCCGGTGAATACAGCACGGCACAACCGCTGGTAGGGGCATCGGTAGAAGCTATGGTTGGGACGACAATAACAGGAATTCCGGCCTTGTCTGCAACGATCTTTGCCGTATCAATCACCTTTCCGCCACCCATTCCCACGATCACATCGGCTTTATTTTGATGAACGATCCCTGTAATCCTTTCTACCTCTCCTATGCAGCATTCACCACCGAATGTTTCAACGTGGATCTTCTTCCTGTTTTCAATAAAGGAATACTTTGGGAGCACATTGGATATCACTGATGGCGAGGCAAGCACCAATCCGTTGTCTCCCATCAAATCCAAAATGTAAGGCAAATCTGACAAAGCTTTCCTTCCCTGTATGTATTTGCCGGGAAAAACAGCTTTTAAAGGCTCTTTTATATTTTCATGCCCACGTATTACAATCATATGTTTGGATCTTTGACCAAAGCAAATATATAGATAATTACTTTATATAGTATTTTAGGTATATTCGCAAAACAAGGTTCAATGTCAGAAATTATGAACATTCCTGTCATAATCATGGACTTTACCCGGGTATACAGAAGCCAGTTTTTTTATATTGGCTACAATCATGCATTCGTCGATTGTACAGATATTCCTGGCACGGATTGTTACTGCGACCAGGACGCTGAAAAGACAATAAAGGCCCGGATAGCACTTCATCCGCTCAGGGCAGTGCATTTTCTGGACACAGGCAACCACCATTACATCACAAAATTCTGGACAGACAGGATTGACAGGGATTTCATGCTGGTTGTTGCAGACCATCATCATGACATGCAGCCTCCTCTGTTTGAGGATCTTCTTTCCTGTGGAGGCTGGGTAAGAACAGTTCTTGATACAAATCCTTTCCTAAAGCAACTCTTGTTCATTGGTGTTTCAGAGGAATACCCGCTGGTTGGGAGTGATGGCAGAATTTTCCGTTATCCTGCCATGCCAGGCTCCTCCTTACCCGTTTACATTTCCATAGACAAGGACATACTACACCCTCGGGTCGTCACTACCAACTGGGACCAGGGCTCCATGTCATTCAGGCAACTTCAGAGCATAATCAAAGAGGTCATGCTTCGTTATCGTGTTCTGGGTGTGGATATCTGCGGCGAATGTACATTCTGCATTGACAACCGCAGTGACCTGATCAACGGCCGCCTCTTATCATGCATAGCTTCAGGTTATCAAGCTACATAGTCATCAGGATAAAAATCTGGGCTAACAGTACCCTTAGAAACATTGTAAGCGGGTATACGATAGCGTATGCAGCCACTTGCGCCTGAACAGGTGCGAGTCCATTGGCAAATTCCAGGGCAGGTGGATCGGTCATGGCGCCCGCTATTAAACCACAAATTTTCAGATAGTTAACTTTCATCAGACGCGCAATAATACCCACAATCAAAACAGGAATAAAAGTAACGGCAATACCGTACAGCATCCAATGCCATCCTCCGTTCAGAATGGTTTCCACAAATTTTGCCCCTGACAGTAATCCAACACAAGCGAGGAAAAGTATGATTCCAAATTCACGCATGAAAAGACTGGCTCCGGGAGTCATGTAAAAACTCAGCTTGCCTATCCGTCCCCTGTGTCCCAGAAGAATGGCTATCAGCAACTGGCCACCGGCAAGTCCCAGTCTGGCCGGAGCGGGCAGGCCGGGAATAAATATCGGAATACTGCCAAGAATAATTCCAGTAAAAATGCCAAGAAAAATGGAGATTATATTGGGTTTGATCAGTTCATTTATGGAATCACCCAATTCTTTTTTTACATCATCCAGTATTTCCTGTTTACCAACTACCCTGATGGTATCACCCAATTCCAGGGTTGTCTGTAAAGTTGGCAGGATTTTCATACCCGAACGGTATATGCGGGTCACGTTGGCAGGGTAACGACGATAGATGCCGATTTGTTGAATTGATTTTCCTGCAATTCTCTGGTTTGTCATCAGGATGTTTATCATGCCCAGGGGACCAGGAATATTTTCTACACTTTTTGCCAAAGCAACTATACCAGCCTTGAGTTCCAGTTTTTCGATCTTATCCTGGGCAGAAACGCCGCAAATAATATCTCCCTGCCGGATGATTTCCTCATCGGCAGCAGACACGGGTTCTCCCTGGCGTATGATACGGGAGAGGGTCAGTTCATTATCCAGCATCTTTTTGATATGACCAATACTTTTACCGAAGAGGTCGGGATTGACTACTGTTATTTCCAAGTTCTGCAGCGCTGGTTCACTGCTCTCCAATGACCGGGTGTACTCTTTCATCTCCGCTTGTGTATTTACACTGAAAAAGCGTCGTATTAACATCATGGAAAAAATAACCCCTAAAATCCCAAATGGGTAAGCGATAGCGTAGGCCATGCCTGTTTTGGAAATAACGGCGGGAGCTGCGCCCTGTTCCACAAGTACCTGCTGGACGGCACCAAGACTGGGTGTGTTGGTTACTGCCCCGCTCATAAGTCCGGCAACAGTAGCAGAGGGCATGTCTGTAAAGCGGTATATCAAAAAGGCTATTCCAAAGCCACCCGCGACAATGGCAACGGCAAACAGGTTCAGCAATAAACCGTCTTTCCTGAATGAAGAAAAAAAGCGGGGTCCCATACTCAGGCCAATGCTGTACACAAACAATGTCAGTCCGAAATCGCGCATGAAATACAGGGTATGCGCATCAATGGGTGCTCCAAAATGAGCGATAAGTATACCTGTGAAGAGTACGCCTGCCACTCCCAGCCTGATTCCTTTAAATTCCAGTTTTCCAAGCATTGATCCGGTAAAGGCAGCCAGACATAAGTAAAGCATTGTGGATGCAATACTTTGCGTAGTGAAAAAATGCAGAATGTAGTCCATTAAATCATCGGTCAACGATTTTCTTTCAACATGCGATGCAGCATATCCTTGAGCTTGTTAAGCGGGAAATTGGTCTTAGGTTCGTATAAGATGAAAAAGACCTGTTGCATATTGTTGGGTGACAATTGTTCCATTCCAATTACCTGGAGTCCGCTGCCTTCTGTGGCAAACTCATCCCGGAATCCTGCAGGCAGGTTCGTGCTCACAATTTCCATGACTTCTTTTTGCCAGGTAACTGTTTTAGGATACATCTCCCTTTGGATCGAAGCAAACGCTTCTTCGTGGTTATCCAGTATAGCCCAGCATGAAGTGATGATCTGACGCATCATTTTCTGAGAGCCGTTATAATAGGCAATTTCACCCTCTGTTAGTTCGTACTCTTTATCCCCTGCCAGTTCAGAAAGTTTAACCTGAAAATTTATCATGCTGTCGATCATGACCTTTGCCTGGTCCCTGTATTGATCTATTAGCTGCTTCTCTTTATCTGTAAGGATCCTGTCCAATTTAACCCTTAGCAGTTTCAATTCAGGCTCTACGGACCTGGTACTGTATGCCAGTACTTCTTCAACAACCCGTTCCACTTCCTTTTGCATGGATTTGCGTATGCATCCGGATAGCAGTACGAAGACCGCAATAATCATTATCAGAGAAGTTATACCCGGCAAGAAATTCCTGTTATGTATTCTTTTCATGATCATAAATGGTTTTTTAAATATAATTATTTTTGTTCACCTGGGACAAAAATCCCGGGAAACTGCTCCCGGTAGGGTTAATTAAAGGCTGACCAAAAGCAAAAAACCGGCCAAACTACCCCTGGCAGTTATCTTTGATCCAGGCCCGGACCAATATAGCCCTAAAGCACTACTTCTTTGTAAAAATTTCAGCTCTCCGACACCTCGCGTACGGGACGCAATTTTCTTTTTGCCGAGGCTTTCCCTTGTTCGTGCTTTTGCTGCCCGCTGCGGTTCGTGCTTTTACTGCCTGCTGCGGTCGCTGACACCATTTGGAACGGAGAGCTTTTTTGGTACGCCGAGGCTCTCCGTTCCAAATGGTATCAGCGATCGCCTGCCAGGAGCAGTGCTTGCCAGCAGTATCCTCACGCCAGCAGACCCATAGGTGTTGACTGGGAGGTGGTAAGTAGCAAAATAGCGTTTGAGCCAATAAAGCCAATAATAACAGTATGTTACAAGATTTTATAACAAAACCGCCACTTACCACCTCCCTGCAAAACCACTGAAATCCATGGAGGGTGGTAAGTTTCGAAAAACATGAACGCGCCTCTAATGTGCACATTAACAGGATGTCATGTGTTTTCGTAACACAGTTGTTACTTACCACCTCCCCCCCAAATCACAGAAAAACCGCAAAAACAAGGGGAGGTGGTAAGTTGTCTAAATGGCGTTCACACCCATAATACACACAATAATAGCGGGTTAAAGGTTTTTTCAACAAAACCATCACTTACTACCTCCCAAAAAGCAGCCGGGGACAATGATTGGTGCTGCAAAGCAGCGCTTTTTATAAGCGCCAAAGGCTTTTGGCGCACCGCCTTGAAAGACCACCAGGCGGTAAATTGAGCAGCAACACGCATAACTGAAAGGTCGCTTGAGTGCTAAGAACGGAGTGCCTCGGCTTAAAGGAAAAAGCACTCCGTTCTTAGCACTCAGGCGACCGCCTGCAGGAAAGGGTTGAAGCCTCGGCATAAAAAAAGAGGATGACCTTATTAGTCACCCTCTTTCTTTGTAGCGGAGGGAGGACTCGAACCTCCGACCTTTGGGTTATGAGCCCAACGAGCTACCAACTGCTCCACTCCGCGATATAGAAATACAAAGATACAAATTCTGAGCCTAAATTCCAAACATATTTAAAAAGTCCTTCATATCAACAGTTTGCTGTTCCCCCGTAAGGAGGTTTTTCCAGGTGACCTGGTTGTTTTTCATTTCCTGTTCACCGATAATTGCCACCTTCCGGACTCCCCTGCGCGTAGCGTAGTCAAACTGCTTTTTCAGTTTGACCTCCTCGGGATACAATTCACAGGATATGCCCGATGCGCGTAAAGTTTTCATACAACGAAGCGAATATGCAGCCTCTTCCCTGCCCATATTGAAAAAAACGATTTGAGGGGCATCCATCACAGTTTCGGGAAATTTATCCAATCCCATCAACACATCATAGATCCTGTCGGCCCCAAAAGAAATGCCCACACCCGACATGTCATTCAACCCGAACACTCCGGTCAGATCGTCGTACCTTCCCCCGCCACATATGCTGCCTATGGAATAATCAAACGCTTTCACCTCAAATATGGCTCCGGTATAATAATTCAGTCCCCGTGCCAGGCTCAGATCCAGTTCAACTGATTGGCTAACACCCACTTGCCCGATCATTTCAAACAGCCATTTGAGTTCTTCAACGCCTTTCAGACCCACCTCGGACCGGCCATCTTCAAATAACCTGGTAAGAAATGCAATTTTGGAAGTGGTTATACCCTTGAAAAGCAGCAGCGGCTCCAGGCGGGTAAGACCTTCCGGGGTGATGCCTTTTTCCAGCAATTCAGCCCTCACACCTTCCAGGCCGTTCTTCTCGAATTTATCCATGGCAATGGTAATATCGATCAGCCTGTCGGGATAACCCATCACCTGGGCAATGCCAGCCAGCACCTTGCGGTTGTTGATTTTAAGTAGGACACGAATGCCAAACCGGTTGAAGACATCATCTACCAGTTGCACCATTTCAAGCTCATTGTAGAGCGAATCCGAACCAATCACATCGGCATCACATTGGTAAAATTCGCGGTAACGACCTTTCTGGGGCCTGTCTGCCCTCCACACGGGTTGTATCTGGTACCGCTTGAACGGGAAAGCCAGATCATTCTGATGCTGGACAACAAACCGGGCAAAAGGAACGGTCAGATCATAGCGCAATCCTTTTTCACAAACCATCAGTGACAGGGCATTGGAATCGATCTTGGCCGGGTCCGAATCCACTTTACCGGCCAGGGTCACGAAGCTGTCTCCTGAATTGAGTATCTTGAACAGTAACCGGTCCCCCTCCTCACCGTATTTTCCCAACAATGTGGAAAGGTTCTCCATGGCCGGTGTTTCAATGGGCGCATAACCGAATTCCCTGAAAACGGTCCTGATGGTGTCAAAGATATAGTTTCTCCGGGAAGCCTCAACCGGATTAAAATCTCGCGTTCCTTTGGGTATGGAAGGTTTTTGTGCCATGATTATCTGTATTGGTCCTTGCAAAAATACATGAAAACTGTATACTTTGAAAAAAATGGCCGATATTTATGCTTATGAAAAAGATTACTATCTTTCTGTTTACAGGTCTGTTCCTTGGCAGTTTTGTCACGAATGCCAGGGGTCAGCACGAGACTATTAAGCTGAACAAAAACAATCCGGAACAAGTCCTGGAAGCCATGACCCTGAAGGAGAAAGTTTCGCTTCTCACGGGAGAAGGTCTTTTTGGCTCTTCGATAGGAGCAGCGGGTGCAACCGGGAAACTTTCCAGGTATGGCATCCCGTCACTGGAGCTGGCAGACGGGCCGGCCGGTTTGCGCCTCAGGTCCACTGCAACCACCTGGTATCCTTCGGCCTCTTTGCTGGCTTCCACCTGGGACACCTCCCTGGTGAGAGAAGTGGGAAAAGCGATGGGGGCCGAGGCTTTGGCCCATGGGGCCGATGTGATCCTGGGTCCGGCCATGAACATCCACCGGCATCCCCTGTGCGGAAGGAATTACGAATATTACTCGGAAGATCCGTTGCTCACAGGATTCATGGCCTCGGCCATGGTGCGGGGCATACAGGAAAACGGAACCGCCGCCTGTCTCAAGCATTTCACTGCCAACAACCAGGAAACAAACAGGGACAACAACAACGTGATCGCAGACGAGAGGACGCTGCGTGAAATCTATTTCAGAGGCTTTGAGATCGCGATAAATGAGTCTTCACCCAAAACCATTATGAGCTCCTATAACAGGATCTACGGAACCTATACATCCGAAGACAGCGTTTTGCTCACGGGTATACTCCGTAACCAATGGGGTTTTGACGGTCTGGTAATGAGCGACTGGTTTGGAGGCCGGAATGCCCCTGCACAGATCCTTGCCGGGAATGACCTTCTGGAGCCCGGAAGGGGCTGGCAAAGGCGCGCCATACTGAAAGCCTTAAGAAAAGGAGAGCTACCCGTAGAAGCAGTCAACACTTCTGCCAGGCGTGTCCTCAGGCTTGTGCTGGATTCCCATGCCTACAGAAAACAGGCTGAAGAAAGCATTTCCACCGGGGCTGGAGCCCAGGACAGCAATGTAAAGACCGGGGCCGGGAACACAACTTTAGCTCGTAAAGCCGCGGCAGAAGGAATGGTGCTCCTGGAAAATCGCGATGCCCTTCCGCTGAACGATTCCGTACGCAGGATCGCCTTTTTCGGGGTTGCCTCCTACAGACCGGTTGCAGGCGGTGTGGGATCGGGAGAAGTCTACGCAGATCACATTGTTTCACCGGCAGAAGGTCTTCAGGAAGCCGGCTTCATTCCGGACCCTCAGCTCACTGAGCACTACCAAAGCTACATAGACAGGGTCAACCGGGCTTACAAAAGAAAATGGAAAACCATCACCCAGCGTATCATGGGACAGGGACTGCCGGCAGAAACAGATCCCGGGACAGAAGCCATCGCCCGTTCTGCGGTTGAGAACCAGGCGGCCATCATCACCATAGGGCGCCGGACAGGTGAATTCACGGACCGGAAAATTGAAGGGGATTACCTGTTGACAGAAAAAGAAAAAGCACTTATTGGCAATGTCTGCAAGGCATTCCAGTATGCCGGAAAACCCGTCATTGTTGTTCTGAATGTGGGAGGCATTGTCGAGACTGCCTCCTGGTCCGACCTGCCCGATGCACTCTTGCTTGCCTTGATGCCGGGACAGGAAGGAGGCAGGGCCCTGGCCGATATCATCTCGGGAAAGGAAAACCCATGCGGAAGGCTCCCGGTTACCATCCCGGTGCACCTGGAGGACCTCATGTCTCACAAAAATTTCCCGCTGGAAGAGGTGCCGGTCAAGTGGCTTTCCATGATAGGGAAAAAAGAGAAAAAACCCGTTGCAGACAGGCCCAATATTGATTACACCATCTATGAAGAAGGAATTTACGTGGGATACCGTGATTTTGACAGCCATCAGAAAAAAGTGGCCTATCCCTTCGGATACGGCCTTTCCTATACTTCCTTCCTGTATTCACAACCCGAAGTCCGGCTGGAAGCAGACCGGATCGTGGTGCGGTGCAGGATATCCAATAGCGGAGCAAGAGCAGGCCGGGAAGTGGTCCAGGCATATGTCTGCGCGGCTGAAGGCATGGCAGATAAACCATACCAGGAATTGAAAGGTTTTGCAAAAACACCCCGGATCGGACCGGGAGAATCCTGTGAAATTCAAATAATCATTCCCATGGACCGTCTCTCTTCCTACGTTCCCGGAACAGGCTGGGTGGTTGATCCCGGGGAGTACACCCTGCGCATAGGGTCTTCTTCCCGCAATATTCAACAAGAGATCAGACTCCCAGGTATTCCAGGATTGATTTTGCCGCCTGACGGCCGGCTCCCATAGCCAGTATCACAGTTGCGGCTCCGGAAACCACATCACCGCCGGCAAAAACGCCGGGGCGCGATGTGATTCCCCTTTCATCGGCAACGATCCCGTTGTGGCGGTTAATTTCCAGTCCCGGCGTGGTACGGGCTATCAGGGGGTTGGAAGAGGTACCCAGGGCTATGATGGCTACATCGCATGCAATATCAAACTCAGACCCCGGCACTTCCACCGGTCTGCGCCTGCCGCTATCATCGGGCTCGCCCAATTCCATACGGATGCACCTGAGACCTGTCACCCACCCCTTTTCACTGCCCAGGACCGCAACCGGATTCGTCAGCATTTGAAAAGTCACTCCTTCCTCTATTGCGTGATGCACTTCTTCCACCCTGGCCGGCATTTCTTTTTGCGTCCTGCGGTAAACAACCTCAACTTCGGCACCAAGACGCAAAGCCGTTCTTGCCGCATCCATCGCAACATTTCCGCCACCGACAACGGCCACCCGCTTTCCAACGTAAATGGGTGTGTCCGAATCCGGGGCATATGCCTCCATCAGGTTGTTCCTTGTAAGGAATTCATTGGCCGAGACAACCCCGTTGTAATTTTCACCCGGGATGCCCAGGAATTTTGGCAGTCCGGCCCCGGAACCCACAAAAACCGCATCAAATCCCTCTCTTTCAAATAGTTGATCAATAGTTACCGTACGGCCTACGACTACATTGCACTCGATTTTCACCCCCAGCTTTCTAACCTGGTTGATCTCATAATCCACCACTTTTTCCTTGGGAAGACGGAATTCGGGAATACCATAGACAAGTACCCCTCCCGGCTTGTGCAAGGCTTCAAAAATGGTAACCTCGCAACCGGCCTTGGCCAGGTCGGTGGCACAGGCGAGGCCTGCCGGGCCTGATCCCACTATGGCCACTTTCTTACCGTTGCGGACAGCCGTGCTGGCTGTTGAATAATTATTTTCACGTGCCCAATCGGCGACAAACCGCTCCAGTTTTCCTATGGCAATGGGTTCATTTTTGGTACCCATGATACAAACACCCTCGCATTGTGATTCCTGGGGACAGACGCGCCCGCATACGGCCGGCAATGAAGAATCCTGTGCAATAATGGATGCTGCCCCGGGCATGTTTCCTTCCAGGATGGCCTTAATGAACCGGGGGATCTGTATGGAAACCGGGCACCCGCCTACACACCTGGGATTCTTGCACTGGATGCACCGCGATGCTTCCAGCAAGGCTTCTTCTGCGTTGTACCCGTAACTGACTTCCTTGAAATTCCCGACCCTGGCTTTCGGATCCTGCTCCCTTACCGGGACCTTGTATTTCTTATCCATTGCCTAAACCAATTTTGCATTTATGATCCGCATCCACCTCTTGCGTCTTGTACATGGACTGGCGCCTCATGGCCTCGTCAAAATCCACTTTGTAGGCATCAAATTCGGGGCCGTCCACACAGGCAAAGCGTGTTTTTCCTCCCACCGTGACACGGCAGGCCCCGCACATACCCGTTCCGTCAACCATCAGGGTGTTCAGACTCACAATAAGCGGAAGATTGTATTCCCGGGCAGTCATTGTCACGAATTTCATCATGATCATGGGACCTATGGCAACCGCCTGGTCGTACTGTTCACCACCATCAAGCAATTCTTTGAGCCTGGCTGTCACCAGTCCTTTAAACCCGTAGGAACCGTCATCGGTGCAGATGTGCACCTGTGAGGCCACCTGTCTCATTTCTTCTTCCATGATGACAAGATCGCGTGTTTTTGCCCCAATGATCACGTCTACCTGCGCACCTTTTTGATGCAAATACTTAACCTGGGGATAAACAGGCGCCGTACCCAGTCCTCCTGCAATAAAAAGATATCTCTTTTGCTTCAGGACCTTTTCACTTTCGTGAATGAATTCGGAAGGAACACCCAGGGGTCCGGCAAAATCGTTAAAAGAATCCCCTTCTTCAAGGGCAAATATTTTGCGGGATGAGGCTCCCACCCTTTGTGTCACAATGGTAACCGAGCCGCTCACTGGATCGAAATCACAGATGGTCAGGGGTACCCTTTCCCCCTTTTCCCCTACCCTGACAATGATGAATTGTCCGGGCTGAGCACTGGATGCCACGCGGGGAGCCGACACTTCCATCAGGCAGATGTCAGGTGCCAGGATTCTTTTCTTAAGGATTTTGTACATAAACGGGAATCATTTTTAGACGGGGCAAAGATATAAAAAAAGCATCGTCCGGAGCATCAGGGCAGCCGCCGGAAAACGTATCCCTTTCTTTTCAGGGTCTTTACGATCTGGTCAAGCCGGTCATACAGTTTTTCGGTCCTGGAAGGTTCTGTTCCAGGATGGATGAGCATGATTGCCCCATGCAGTCCTTTTTCTCTTTCAAAGTCATACAGTTGCTTCTGCAGTTCCCGGGTGCTCCTGTAGGATGGCATGTCCGGAGTAGTGTAATCCGCCAGGGTCATGATGCCGGGAGTCAGATGGATCACTTCCATTCCCATGGATGCGGTCACGCGGACCGTCTCTGTATTGAAATGCTCATAGGAAGGCATGAACCAGCGGATTTTCGAGACATCCAGCCCGACACGCGACAGTTCGTCCATATTGCGGGCAATGTCGTTCCTGAGACTATCGCCGGAAACCAGCGACTGTTCAATGTCCCCGTCCCAGGGAGCGTACTGCAGGTGCATGTCTCCGTGAGGCCCCACATAATGCCCTTGGCTTATGATGTCCTGCACCAGTTCTTTCCACTGAGGATCCCGCAGGCACTTGCCGGTCAGGAAGAAAGAAGCCTTTATCCCGTTCTTTTTCAATGTTTCCAGCACAGTCCTACCCCCTTCAAAACGTTCATCGGCGGTGAAAGTCAGATAGATTTCAGGGGATCCGGGATTCATGCGGATGATGCCCCCGCGTTGGTCTCTTTCCGTGGCCGGACGTGATCTGTCTGCTGCAAGCCGGGCGGCTTCCTTTCTGCCTTCGGCTTCCCTTCTGGCCAGGTAATAAGTCAGCGAGGCCGTCCCATCCATGGTGGGTTCATTGGTTGCATAATCCCACGTCTCGTCATGGTACAGGGCAACCCCCTGGTTGAACGGAGCATAAGACTCGGCCCCATCGGCCAGGGAAATATACTGGCTGTGGTCTTTCAGGCGTTCCCTCAGCTGCGGACCGTCAATCAGCCCGCCCGGAGTGCTCTTGCCCAGCGTGGGCAGGTAGGAAGTATGAGGCCGTTCGGAATAATCGCCTCCCCGCGGAAAATCCACGATCATGGACGTTCCCCATGGGTTGCACCCAAAGAGCCAGTCGCGCAGGGACGCTTCCATCTCCCGGTATGTGGTGTCCCCCGTAAGCCTGTAATAAAGGTCGGCCTGCGTGATGGCCGCTGCCACCATATTGTTGGAACACCACATGAAGGGAACCCCGTTCTGAAAGGCACAATCCCCTCCCCTTTGCCGGATATGCTCCAGGCCCCGGCGCATGTATTCCGTGTATTTTTCCGCAATGGGTGTGTCCGACAATGCCAGGTAGTAGTGTCCCAGGTTGATGAACGGGTAAAACTGGTAATGCCTGGCACGGCCCAGTTCCATCCACGGGGTCACCTCTTCCAGCTGCCCCCAGTAATCGGCCTTTTGCAGCCATTCCTCCCCTGCTCCCAAGTGGTGGAAAACGGCCGCAGCCAGTTCAACATCGTCTACATAATTGTCTTCTTCATAAAAATAGGGAGAGACCACGCAACAAGTCTGCGTATTACCCGGTTTTTCCTCGGCAAAACGATAAGCCGGCAGTGCTTTGGCCTTCATTTTTTCTGAAAAAACGGGGTCCAGCTCCCTGAACAATTCGGCCCCCAGGGCAAAAGCCGAGGCAAATTTTCCCGCCGAGGAGGCCACCCCGGTGGTCCGGTTGATGTGCTCCCTCAATCCCTGCCTTTCCCCTGTAATGAAATAGACGGGACGTCCCCCGCCCGGTCCCCACCCGTAATCGGCCTTGTCGCCCACCGGAAGCCGGAAGCCCACATGGTCCCGGTCATCGGCGATCTGGTTGAACATCACCTTGTCTTCGGGATTCATTTTCAAGAGCCATTCCAGGCCCCAGCGAACCTCGTCCAGGATATCGGGGATCCCGTTGGCTCCAGGCCTTCCGGAAGCATCAAAGCGGTCTTTGAACACGGTTTTGTCTTCTGTCTGCGTATAGGCGAACATCATCTGGAATGTGGCGTTGGCACTGGTGGTAAGGTATTGAAGGTAATCGGTGGCATCGTGCCATCCACCCCTTACATCGATCTTTTCTCCCGTGCGCTCGGGATGCAGCACTATGTAACCGTCGTTCTGATGACAGAGTGTATCCAGAAAGGGGTTGTCGCCGCAACGTTGCTGCCGCATGTAAGTGAGCAGGAAATCGGCTGTTCCCTCGTATACCTCGGTCCCGATCCTGAAAGCCGGCGATTCCACCGTCCCCTTCCCCGGAATGTCTGTCACGATCCGGTAACCGCCTTCTTCTTTTAATCCGGAAAAATCCAGGCGGAAAGCCGAGGCCATGCCCCATTTTTCGCCTGGGACTTCTATCATGGTTCCTTTTTCCACCGATCCGGAAAAAACACACGTCCCGGTTCTCATGTCCAGGATCCGGAAAGCGACGGCAGACGCTTCTTCTTTTGAAATCAGCACGGCCACTTTAATATCTTCCGGCAGATAACCGGCCTGATTGATCCGTATCCAGGCCCCGGTTTCCTGTGCTGTCATTGGCTGCAGGGAAAACAGGCAGAAAAGCATACATGTGAAAAAACGTCTCATATGGCTTGTTTTTTAATTGTTTTCACCTGCAAATATAAGCCAATATCTGACTCTTACCTGAACAGGGAAAGACGCAACCCTGCGTAAACCCTGATTCCCATCAGCGGTCCCCAGATAATGCTTGCATTAAAATGGGGAGAAAACGGATCATCTGCAGAGATGATGGGGTCCGGCTGCCTGTAATTCAGCAGGTTTTCCCCTCCAATATAAATGTCTATGTTCTTGAACTTGCGGGTAATCTGGGCATAGAACATGGGAAAAACAGGAGAGGTCTTATCTTCTGTATCTGTTGCAAAGGAAGGGATCCTGGCCGGACCGTTAATCTGCCCGGTCACATCAAACACCCAGGTGTCCTGTGGTGTGGTGTATTGCAGGTTCAAAACTCCCTTGAACTTGCTGGTAAGGGGACGGTCCACCAATCCCTGTCCTTTAAGGTGCACCTTGGAATCGTTGTAGCGAAATGTGGCCATAACAGAAAATCCGTCAAACGGCTCGGTCGTAAAGTCGGCCTGCCAGGTGTTGGTATAGGAACGGCCTTCCAGGTTATAGAAAAGAATGGAGGGGATCTCTGCATCCCAAAGGTATTCCTGATCGGCTATCAGCTGGTTCATAAAATCGGTGCGGAAATATTCAACACTCAGAGAAGAGTTCCCTCCGTAACCAAAAGGCAGTCCCAGTGTCAGGTTCAGTCCGTAGGTCCAGGCCTCTTCTACATCCGGGGTTTCCTGGAAAAGTATCCTGCGTCCGGTCGACAGTACCCCGATGTTGTCGGTAATGCTGTATGGAGTACGGTACCCCCTTCCTGCATTGGCTCTGAAAACCAGGTTCTCCGTAAAATTATAGCGCAGGTTTACGCCCGGTGTGAACAGCCAGCCATAAAGGGTGTTGTAATCGGCCCTTGCCCCGGCTATGAAAACCAGCTTTTCTCCCCATTCAAGGGTGTATTCCCCGTAGGCTCCATAAACACCTTCTTTCCGGCCCAGGTCAAAAGATTCCTCTCCGCCGGCAGGCCACCGGTCTGTCAGTACCTGGTCAAAATCCTCCATCAAAGCACTGATACCGGCCGTTAATTTATGATGCTTCCCAAGGCTCGACATGAAGATCGCGTTGGCGAAAAAGTCACTTTGCAGGGCATTGAAATCTTTCAAACCAAAATAGGCGTCCTGTTTGTGCAGGTTGTAATCCAGTACCAGGGCAATGTTCGGGTCAATGTGGCTATCTTCTTCTGCAGCTTCAGTTGCATCAGCAGTTTCATGTCCGTGATCCTCACCGTGCTCATGTTCCTGCTCCGTTGCAAGTTCCATGTCATGCTCATGGTCATGTTCTCCTTCATGCTCATGATCTTCTCCAGGCTCATGTTCATGTACGGGTACCTGTACATGGTTATGGTTGTGGTCATGTTTGACAAGGGGAATTCCCAGTTTAACATAAGCATTCACTCCTTTATTGATGATCCGGGATCCCCAGATCGTATTGTCTCTTGCCTGCCCTGGCAGTACCCAGTCGCTGTCCATTTCTCCGCTCTTTCTGTCTTCGTACAGTCCCCTGAGTCCAAAACGGAGTTGGAGGCCGGACGGGTCGGCATACAACCATCTGTTTGCCAATGAATAGCGATTGGTTAACGGTTCGTCCATAAAGCCGTCCCCGTTGGAATCATGCCGCATCAGGTCTAACGAACCGTGGGCCAGAACGACGGTACTCCACCGGTCATTCAACTGAAGTGAAGAAGCTACATTGGCCTCGGTGCGCAATGCATCGTTCAGGAAAAGGTTCACAAAAAGCGGCAATTCTGCGGTGGGTTTTCTGAATTCCATATTGATCTGTCCGGTGATGGCTTCGCAACCGTTCACAACAGATCCGGTTCCCTTGGCTATCTGTATGCTTTCCAGCCATTGACCGGGAATAAAGGAAAGACCAAAAGGAACCTGGATGCCTCGCATGGCAGGCCGGTTCTCTTCCAGCATCTGGGTATAATTCCCGCTAAGCCCCAGCAGCCGGATCTGGCGCGCTCCGGTGACGGCATCGGTAAATCCCACAGAGACACTGGCCGAGTTTTCAAAGCTCTCGGCAAGGTTGCAGCAGGCCATTTTGCACAGGCCGGCCGCTGTGATCACCTCTGTTTTGACAGATGCAAGGCGGGAAATGAAATTTGCCTGTCTTCTTCCTGTAATATTAAGAACATCCAGGGTACCGGCATCCTCCTGTAAAACGAATTCAACAGGGTCCTGCCCGGAACCCACCCCGATGGTATCGTCTATATAACCCATATAGGATGCTGCCAGCTTCCGTGATTTTCCGGCCGGAATGCTGAACACACCATCATCTGTGGTATACACCACGTGCTCCACACGGCCTCCCTCCTGCTCCGGAACCCAATAAACAACAGCCCCTGCGGCCGGTTGGGCATCTCCCTGTTCAACGGAAAGCAATACCTTCCCGCGGATTGTTTGTGCGTTGGTAAAATATGGCAATAAAATAAATAAACTAATAAGGATCTTTTTCATTTTGGTACTTGTGTTTGGTAATAAATTGAATTGACTGGCTTACTTAGTACAATTCATTACAAACGCAAGGGCACCAAATGATTACCGGGATAAATAAAAGATTCCAACGGCAAAGGATGCAGTAAGCGGACAGCCGTGATCCCTGCTGTCTCAATCCCTAAACCAAAAGAAGGGGCCGGGGAAAACTCCTGGTCAACAAGCTCCCGTATAAGTTCCGGGGCATCTGTACCGTGACTGATCAGGGTAGGATCTTCCAGGGAAAACACCTGTGTACTGCAGCATTTCTGATTGTGCATTTGTGAACAAGAGCCGGGGTCGCCAAAGTCGTCCTGTGCATGTATCGCCCTGCAGGAAGGATCGGCGGCCATCAGCACCACACGGTAAGAATCCTCCCGCAGGCAATGGTGAACTGTTAATCCCGTTTTTGCAGTAAGAAAGGAAATCCCTATCAAAAGGCAGAAAAAAATATCAGGTAATTTTCTCATTCCTGGTTGCAAAGATAATATTTACTTTTGTAAAAATAACTAATGACTCGGCTATGAAAGATTTTTTCAAAACATTAGCGGCCGTTATCCTGGGTAGTGCACTGGTTCTGTTAGCCGGATTCTTCCTTCTGGTGGGATCTTTGACTACGATGATCAGCATGGGGCTGGCCGGAACGGCTCCTGCCATTCCCGGCAATGCCATATTGCACATCACATTTGAGGAAGGCGTAGCCACGCAGGATTCAGACCTGCCATCGCTGGGCTTCCTCCCCTCCGAGCTGAATATCAAACAGGGCGGCACAGGTTTCCTGGGTATCGCGCATGCCATAGAACTAGCCGCTGCAGATCCTTCAATCCGGATGATATTCCTGGATCCGCAGTATCTGAATGCCCAAATGACGCATATTGAAGAGATCCGCAATGCCCTGATCTCTTTCCGCCAAAGCGGGAAACCCGTGATCAGTAACGCTTCGGCATATTCCCAGCAGGCTTATTACCTGGCCACTGCTGCAGACAAGTTGATCATAAACCCTGAAGGGAACATTACCCTGCAGGGATTTAGCGTTTCGGTCAATTATTACAAGGAATTGTTTGACCGGCTGGGCCTGGAAGCCCAGGTTATCCGCCACGGGAGCTTCAAAACAGGGGGTGAGCCATTTACTGCAAACCGGATGAGTGACCAGGAACGGACACAACTGACAACCTACCTTACAACTGCCTGGGAACACTGGTCAGCCGGGATGGAGCAGGCCCGGCATTTGGACGAAGGAGCCATTGACCGCCTTTGTACCCGGTCATTCCTGACAGATGCCGCCTACGCCAAAGAAACGGGGCTGGCAGATGAAGTCTGGCACCAGGATGAAACAATCTCTTACCTGTCCTCTGTTTACGAAGGATTGCCCGAAAGGAAACTGCCCTTTGTGCCGCTCCGGAATTACATCAGGCACCTGGAAATGAACCGGCAGAAACCTGCCAGGGAAAAAATCGCGGTAGTTTATGCCACCGGGGATATCACCATGGGCAAAGGCACAGGACAGGTTTTTGCCGATGAGTATGCATCACAACTCAGACAATACCGGAACGACACCACGGTCAAAGCCGTTGTTCTCCGTATTGAAAGCCCGGGAGGAGATCCTATGGCCGCCGGCATCATCACCCGGGAAATCCAACTGACGGCAATGGTAAAGCCTGTCATAGCTTCCCTGGGAGACATCGCGGCTTCGGGAGGATACTGGATCGCCAGTGCTGCAACAAGAATCCTGGTTCAACCCTCCAGTATGACCGGTTCTATCGGGATTTACAGCATCTCTTTCAACGGGGAAAAGACGTTGTCCGATATCCTGGACATCCGCAACGAAACGATTGACACCCACCCATACAGCCATTTCAATTCGCTTTATCACAGAAAAAGTGAACAGGAACTGCAAATTGTCAGGGAGCAGATTGAATCTGTTTACGACCGGTTTGTAGAGACAGTGGCCAGTAACAGGCACATGGACAGGCAGGCTGTTGAAAATCTAGCCCAGGGCCGTGTCTGGTCCGGAAAAGAAGCCATCAGCAACGGGCTGGCAGACCAGCAGGGCGGTCTGGCAGATGCCATACGGGTAGCAGCTGATATGGCCGGCGTAACGGGCTACAGGCTGGTCAGCTACCCCAAGCCATTCAGGATAATAGATATGATCGATATTAGGGGAAGGAAAAGCAATCCCGGGATAGAGGGCCTTATTGAGAGACAACTACTTGATCTTCTGGGAGAAGGCGGGATCCGGGCTCGTTTGCCTTTTGATGAAAAATCATTATCGTGGTAGTCTTTTCTGTGATCCTGAAGCGGTTGTCAATGCGCCATCCGATGACCCATGCGATATCATTTCCCGAACAAAGGACACAGACCTCATTTTTATCGCATCCGGGAACTTTCTGATCGATAAGAAAATCGCTGATTTTCTTGAAACTCTTCATGCCAAGGGGCACGAACTTATCCCCTGGTTTCCACGTCCTTACTTCCAAGGGGAACTGCAGTTTACCGGCATCCAGCGCAGCTAAATCCGGATCCCCGGGTATTACAAAACCGGGAGTCCTTTCAACCTGTTCCACACCCAGCTTAGCCAGTGTAACCTGATCGGCCAGCTCCCTGATGACCAGTTCTTCCCTGTCAATCCAGAGTACGTGAGACTGAGACAGGAATTTTTTCCCACTCTGACCTTCCATGGAAAGGGCAATTCCACGTATCTGCGAAGAGTTGAATCCATAAGGCGAGAGTAGCTGAAACAACCAGTAATCCACATTTCCCCCGCGTTTCAGGCAGGGGATGGAAAAACCCCTTGCGGTTGCACAGGTCTCACGTTTTTCTGAGTTCAGCGAATCCAGCAGCAACAGCGCATGCGAGAGGTTGTCTGCGTTCTTTCCCATGCGTTGTACCACATTGGGTGTAATCTGTTCCAGTACGGGTATCACCAGGTGGCGGATCCTGTTGCGGGCGTAAATGGTTTCCAGGTTGGTTGAGTCTGTTCTGTAGGCTATTTCATTTTCGCGGGCATATTCCATAATACCGGTGCGGGGCACTTCAAGCAAAGGCCTTATAACCTTACCGTTCTGTTCTCTCATGCTGCAAAGCCCCCGTAGCCCGGTTCCCCTGGTCAGGTTCAACAGCATGGTCTCTGCCCTGTCATTAGCATTGTGAGCTACCGCAATAAAAGAAAATCCGTTTTCACGGCACAGCGACTCAAACCAGTCATAACGCAGTTCCCTGGCCGCCATTTCTGTGGATATCCCCTTTTCCCCTGCATATTCAAGAGTCTGGACTTTTTTGACATAAAACGGGAACCCGTTCCTGCGGGACCATGCTTCAACAAACTCCTGATCACCGTCACTTTCTGCCTGGCGCAGCGAAAAATTCATGTGAGCCACAGCGACTTTCCTGCGTAGTGGTTTTCCCGGCCCGTATCCCAGCCATTTTACAAATAAATGGGCCATTACCATAGAATCAACGCCTCCGCTGAGTGCCAGCAGGATCCCTTCGGAGGACCCGTCCAGCAACCTTCCGGCTGCCGCCCTGAAAGTATGTTCAACCGCCCTCAATGGCTATTTGTTTTAACTAAATGGCTATTTATTTGATATGGTATAGGAAAGCCCTATGGACAACACTTCCCGGAACTGCACCCTCGGGGCCTTGACACCGAATTTATCGGCAATCTGGATGTTGTCGTCGTATATCAGGTTGGTACGGATATTGGCACTCATGAATTTGTTTACCTTCATGGAAATGGAAAGATCCCAGTTTACCTGGATATTCTGAGGTTTGTTGAGATAATCCGAAAAAAGGATAAGCTCCGTATCGATCTTGACATTTTTGAACACTTCTTTGTCAAGCTTTACTTTTAACTGGGCTCCAAACTCTTTACGTACTTTTTCATCGGGTTTGTTCCCGTAACTTCCCCGCAATTCCGGTACAGTTACTACAACAATACCTCCGGTCAATGGAGCAAATGTCACCGACAGCCATGTAAAAGGTTTGTAATCTATACCCAGGGCCAGTGTAGAATAAAGGGGCGCGGCAAACTGTGAAACCTGTGTTGTGTCAGTTTTGGCATATTTATACCCTTTTGCCATTTGTGTTTTTATACCGAATGCTGCTGAGAAATAGAGCTTCTCCGTAGCTTTGTAACCAAATTTTGAATCCAGCAACAACCTGTCATCTGTTTTCTTGAGAATATCCCCAAACATTTTAACAAATCCGTACCCTACCTGGAAACGATTCTGGAACAGGATTTTATCCTTTTCATAATTGGCCTTGGCATCTACATACCCTCCCAGGGCAATTGAACTGTTTCCTCCTGCAGCCCAGTTGGTAAGCGATGTCTGTGAAAAGTTCAATTGGGAAAGTAAGGAATTGGTCCAGAATGTTGGCTTTTTGGGCGGGGGCATACTGGCCAGGGCTGCCTGGCGGCTCTCTTCAACAAAACGGGCTATCAGTATTGAATCTTCAACAGCCCTTTGCCTGGCCGAATCCACCCTGGCGGTCAGCCTGGAAACCATTCTTGTCAATTCTTCATAGGTGGGAACCTTTACGGTATCCTTTCCCAAAGAATCAATCCTTACCTTTTCCTGAGCGCTGGAAATACCTGCTGTAAGCATGATGGCAACAGCAAGAAATGCAATTTTTTTCATAAAAATAAGGTTTTTTACTCCTGGCCGGCTTTAACGTCATCGGCACAAAAATCAAAACCCAGACGTTTGCCTGTCTGCATTTTAGCACTGTCAATCTTGGCGTTCATCTGTTCTACAGTGGCCAGGGCGACTGTTTCATAAGGAGGGGCGAGCAGATCAAATGAAAGGCTATATAAAACGGCTGTTTCCACTATGTTCACAACGGCTGCCTTGTCTATCGTCCGTTTGCCGAAATCCGACAAGTCCCTTGTCTGCTGCCGCTTGCCTTCAGTGAAATAACTCTTGTCCTTGTTAATAAAGATCCGGGCCACCAGGTAGCCCAAGTCATCCTTCCTGTTGTATTTAAATGAATCCGTAAGGAAATTGTATACAGATATCATCCCGCAATATGTAGAAAAAGGTTCTTTTTTTACATAATCCTTTTTCCAGACGGGATGATCCCTGTCAAACTGAAATACATCTGTGTGCATACTGAATAAAAGTATATCATCTGCAAATTTCAGTTCGGCCTCAAATTTGCCCCTGTCGCGGTATTCAAAACGGACACGGCGGTTTTCGCCGTCTTCCAGAAGTTCGTTCACGTCATTGCTCATCTCGTGCAACACTTCCTTTGTAAGATTGAACACCTCCAGGGTTTGCAAAAACACTTGGTTTTTTAATTGAGACTTTTCGTTCAGTCCCTGGATGATCTGCTTTCTTGCAGCGCGTATTTCTGAGTTGGTCATAATTATTTTAATAAGCTCTGGCAAATACGACCCTTTGGGGTGAAGGTTTTCCGGTAACCATGCATTTGCCTGGCCGGGGGTCTTCCCCCTCCGGAATGAGCCGTATGGTAGCCTTGGTTTCTTCTTTGATCTTTGCCTCGGTTTCGGCAGTCCCATCCCAATGACAGAGAAAGAATCCCCCTTCTTCAATGCGCTCACGGAATTCATCGTAGCTGTCAACTTCAAAGGTGTTCCTGGCCCTGAAATCAAGCGCTTTCCTGTAAATATTCCCCTGAATATCCCGCATTAGCTGTGGTATGTATTCTTCAATTCTTTCCAGGGGAATAATTTGCTTTTCCAATGTGTCGCGGCGGGCTACCTCAACGGTACCTGCCGACAGATCTCTGGGGCCAACGGCAATACGGACAGGAACACCTTTGACCTCCCATTCGGAAAACTTATATCCGGACCGGACATTGTCCCTGTCATCCAGTTTAACAGATACTCCCAGGGCCTGAAGACGGGCACTGATGGTTTGAAGATGCGTACAGATAGCCGTCCTTTCATCTTCTCCTTTATAAATGGGGACCAGAACAATGCTTATGGGAGCCAGCGCAGGAGGCAGGATCAGACCGTGGTTGTCCGAATGAGCCATGATCAGGGCTCCCATCAGCCGGGTAGATACACCCCAGCTGGTTGCCCAGACGTATTCAAGCTGGCCATCCCTGTTGGCAAATTGTACGTCAAAGGCCTTGGCAAAATTTTGTCCCAAAAAATGGGATGTGCCTGCCTGCAATGCCTTCCCATCCTGCATTAAAGCCTCAATGCAAAGTGTGTCAACGGCTCCGGCAAAACGTTCACTGGCTGTTTTGGGCCCGGTCCAAACAGGAAGAGCCATTACATCTTTGGCAAAAGAAGCGTATAAATTAATCATCCGGCGTGCCTCTTCCACAGCTTCCTCTCTGGTGGCGTGTGCCGTATGGCCTTCCTGCCACAAAAATTCTGTTGTACGCAAAAAAAGCCTTGTCCGCATCTCCCAGCGGACAACGTTGGCCCACTGGTTGCAGAGAATGGGCAGGTCCCTGTAGGATTTGATCCAGTTTTTGTATGTGTTCCAAATGATTGTCTCGCTTGTGGGACGGACCACCAGTTCCTCGTCCAGACGGGCTTCGGGATCCACCACAAGTCCCTTTCCGCCCGGATCGGCCATCAGACGGTGATGGGTGACCACGGCACATTCTTTTGCAAATCCTTCCACGTGCTCGGCTTCCCTGCTTAAAAACGACTTGGGTATAAACAGGGGGAAATAGGCATTGACATGGCCTGTTTCCTTAAAGCGGCGGTCAAGTTCGGCCTGCATTTTCTCCCATATGGCATATCCATAAGGTTTAATCACCATACAACCTCTAACAGCCGAATTTTCAGCCAGTTCCGATTTAATTACCAGGTTGTTATACCATTCCGAATAATTTTCATCCCTGTTCCTTATCTCTTTTGCCATGCCACCTTGGATTTATTGGTACAAAATTTGTTTGTTTTATTATTGTTTTTTTGTATATTTGGTGCAAAAGTACATAATTTGCCACAATAAATAATTAGGAGGTGCAAAATGAAAAAGTTTTTTCCCTATCTGATGCTGATCACAGGACTGTTTGCAGTTTCTTGCGGATCAGGATATCAAGTAGCATCCTCCAGATACGACGATGCTACCTACTTCAGACCGGACGTTACCGCCCGGGTCCACATGCTTGCTACTGCCCAGGAGGCAGAAGCATTGATAAATGAAACCATAATAAATGCTGAAAAGGAAGGGGTTAAAGTCGAGACCGTATATACAGATCCCCAGGGTGTTGCCAATATTGACGTTGAACCTGGAACTACATATCTTGTCATGAACTCCCAGGACGATTCCTACGAACGAAAGCTGGAGATGTTCAGCGATGACCCGGATGACAGTTTTTCCCTGACCATCAACATGAGTTTTGATTATGGCGACTGGTGGGGCTATCCCTTCTATGATAACTACTGGTACGGCGGGTGGAACAGACACAGGTACTGGTATATGCCCATGTCTTACTGGGATAGCTGGTATTGGTACCCGCGCACCTGGTACAGCGATTTCTGGTATAATGACTATTTCTACAACTACTGGTACTATCCTTCATGGTATCACATGTGGTCATACTCCGGAATATGGGGCATGTATCCCTATGGGCATCATCATGACCCTCATTACTTGAAGTACTGGGGTTTCAGAAACGAACGGCGGGACAACAGGAACGAAAGACGGGATAACAGTAACAACAGAAGGCAGGATTTAGTCCGTAACGCACCCGGTGCTTCATCTGCCGGCTCGGTCCGTTCGGGAGGTTCCTACACCAGGACCAATCCAAAGATCGAACAGGTCTCGGGGAACAGGAATCAGAGGACAAGAGACATCGTGGACAACAAGGTTGACAATAAAACTGAAATTACCTCAGAAAGCGGTACCACCAATTACAGGAGGGTGACCGGGACCACCGGTTCTTCTGCCGTATACAGGGACCCTGCTTCCACAACAAGAGCACGTACAGAGGGAACCCAAAGTGATAACACTTTCTACCGCAGATCGTCCAACCTGTCTCAGGGAACCCGTGAGAATACCCGTTCAGAATCTACTGCCACAACTACCAACCCGGGCAGCAGCCGCAGTTTTTACAGAGGCACTCAGAGGCCTTCAACTACTGTTAATCCGGGCAGTACCGGAAGCTCACGTTCAGTCCGCTCCTCATCCGGCAGCACTTCAGGCAGCCGTTCCACGGGAAGCTATAACAGCGGCTCTTCTTACAGGAGCAGTTCTTCCTCTTCTGCCACCAGAAGCAGCAGCATGGGCAGTTCCGTAAGTTCAGGTGCTTCCAGGAGCAGCAGCTCGGGCAGTACAGGCGGAGGCGGTGGTGCCTCACGTTCCGGTTCCGGCGGCTCGTACCGCAGATAGCCGGTACATAGATTAACATAATATATGATCCCAAAACAATGAAAAAGCTCTTTTTCCTGATCGCTTTTGTAATTCCTTTTACCCTTGCAGGACAAAATGCCTGGGATGCCTTGCGTTATTCCCAAATTAATTACCAGGGTACTGCCCGTTCTCTTGCATTGGGCAATGCCGTAACGGCACTGGGTGGCGATTTTGGTTCCATAACCCTGAATCCTGCAGCTTCTGCCGTGTATCCCTATTCTGAAATTTCCATCACCCCTTCCCTGGTTACTGAATTTTCCGAAGTGGATTACTTCAGCCAAAGGACCAACGACCGTTACACCCGTCCGGGGTTATCCAGCTTTGGATATACCGGATCATGGAATACCTCGAACAGCTCGGGGCTGGTATCACTTTCTTTCTCGGCCGGTTACAATAAAGTTCAGGATTATACATTGCGCACCTCCGTTCGCCGTAATAATTCCGAATCCAGCTGGCTCACTCCGGTTGCTACCATGACAAACGGATTTGTCTCCTCAGATCTTGAGCATGGTGAAAGCTACAATCCGTATTACGATTCAGAAGCATCCTGGAGGTCCGTTCTTGCATGGAACACCTTTCTGCTGGACACACTCCCGGGAACACACGATCAGTACATTGCTGCTCCTGAAAATATCTATGGGGAAGAAATTGTCGTGGGGGGCCCCCTTGACCAGCGTTTTACCAAGGAATCCATTGGAAGTATGGGTGAATACACCCTGAATATGGGAGCCAATATCAGCAACCGCTTTTTTGTGGGTTACAGCCTGAATTTCAGAAATGTATACTACAGAACATTTGAAAAATTCATAGAAACTGCTCAGGACCCGGAAGCATTCCAGACAGGGTATTCAGATTTTACCCACACCTATGATCAGACCACTACCGGTCTTGGTTTCAATATGAACCTGGGGATCATTGCCATACCGGTGAACCTGTCTGGTTTCAACTGGAGGCTTGGGGCAAGCATCTCTACGCCCACATGGACATCCCTGACCGACGAATGGCAGGAACACATGACGGCTGATTTTCTGGACATGCAAAAAAATGCCAGCAGCCCGGTCGGTTCCTATTCCTATAAAGTGCGTACTCCCTGGCGTTTCAGTGCAGGTACAGCTTTTATCATTGGAAAAGTGGGCCTGATAAGTTTTGATTATGAAGGAGCCGATTACAGGACCATGAAAATGTCCGAAAAGCATGACAAATGGGCCTTTGAAGAGGACAACGAAGCCATTCGCTACGGATCTGAAGAGTTCGGATTTCAATATGCCCATAATTTTCGTGCCGGTGCCGAGATCCGCATATCCAGTCTTGCTATCAGGGGCGGGTACAGTTATTACGGGGCCCCCGAACGCAGTTATGAAGCCACGCATATGGTTTCCGGCGGGCTTGGCTTCCGTGGTAACCAGTTTTATGCAGACCTGGGCTTTTCATACCGCCTGAAAGAAAGTGAAGGCTTTTCATTGTATGATAGCGGTAGTCCCGGGACACCAGGACTCAATACCTTATCGCAATTGAGGCTCCTGTTCACCTTTGGCTTTCGCTTCTAAAGCTTTCCAGGCTTCAGGGCCTTCATTCATGAGCAAATCCAGAATACTTTGTTCGGGGACAAAGCCGTGTTTCCGGGCAAAAACCTGGTAATACGGGATGGCTTTATAAGCAGGCAAATGATGACGAAAATCGTTCTCACAATACGACTTATTGTATAATTCTGTATATGAGACAGATATGCTCGTTTCCAACGCTTCGGCACACCACTTTAGAATGGCCGTGTTGTATTCCAAAAGAGGCATCGATTTCCTGTGTGTGTAAAAAACTCTGATCTCTTCCCGGTAGTATTCATAATATGGAGAAGAGCGGTAAGCAGATTCTATGGCCAGCCAGTGGACACGCTGCCAGTTGGCGGACAAATCAAGCATGACTTCGCGTATGGGTGTCTTAAATCCATGATTGCGTATGACAGGGATGATTAGCCACTGAGTCCCGTTGGGACCGCATATGGAGCAGCGGTTTCGAATCGTTTGTTTTTGGTAATGTTCGTGTTGTTCCACTACCCATTCACCGCCGGGAAACAAAGCTGCAAAACAGGCTACAGGAGGCCAATATGCCGTTGTGAAAATGGCCTTCATGCTGTCATTCTTCTTCCATGAATTTGGCTTTGTAAGGAATAATACCCCGTTGTGAAGCCCTGATGAATGAAAGGATTGTGTTCCTCTCTTCCGACACGTCCAGAACTTCTTCCACTTTACGGCAGGCATCACTTATATTCAACCCAACCTGGTAAATGATGCGATATATATCGTGTATCCTTTCAATTTGTTCCGAGGTAAAGCCCTTGCGACGCAAGCCAATGATGTTGATCCCCCTGTAGCAGAGCGGACGCCTTCCTGCCAGTACATACGGCGGCACATCCTTGCCTATCATGGAACCACCCGATACCATGGCATGGGTTCCTATGCGTGTAAACTGATGGGCGGCCGAGGCCCCGCCAATGATGGCATGTTCATCGACCTGGGTTTCTCCGGCCAATCCTACGTAGGAAGTTAGTATGACATTATTTCTGATATGGCAATCATGCGCTATATGTACATAGCTCATTATTAAACAATTATCATCCACTTTGGTTACCCCTATATGGCTTGCCGCCGTTCCGCGGTTGATGGTTGCATATTCGCGGATCGTTACATTATCCCCTATTTCTACGGAAGAAACCTCTCCGGCAAATTTCAGATCCTGGGGTATTGCCCCTATCACCGCCCCGGGGAAGATCCTGCAATTGGCCCCTATGCGTACGTAATCCATAATGGTCACATTGGGCCCTATTACAGTCCCCGGGCCAATTTCAACATCCCGGGCAATGGTGGTGAAAGGTCCTACTTCTACGTCTTTACCCAATATGGCTTTAGGATGAACAACACTGAGTTTATGTATCATAACCGTTTTTCTTCATTTGATTATTAATCATCAGAGCAACCGCAGTATTGGCTGCATGTCCGGGTTTGTAAGCTGTTACAGAGGCATTAATACGCCTTCCGGCTAATAAAAGATCTCCCAGCAGGTCCATCATTTTATGCCTGGCACATTCATTGGGAAAATGCAATTCCGAGTCGTTCAGATATCCCTGCTGAAGTTTTAACCCCGGCTTATTGAACATTGTTCGTAACAGGGCGAGGTCTTCTTCATTCACATCCTTATCTGCTATGACCAGTGCATTGTCCATGTCCCCTCCCCTGATCAATCCTCTTTTTAAAAGAGGCAGGACTTCATGCAGGAATACAAATGTCCGGCTGCGCGCAATGGCTGAAAGAAAGTCCATATCCTGGTCATAAACAAATTCCTGTTTGCCAAGTACCCCGGAATCAAAATCCAGGATCACCCGCGCAGAAAAAGAGTCGGCAGGAACTACCTCCACCTTTGTGCCGGAGTTCTTGTCCGAAAAATATACCGGGCTCTTCAGATTATAGCATAGCCTTTCTGTCTTCTGCTCCCGGACTCCCGTATACTTTATGGCGGTTGCAAAAGGATATGCACTCCCGTCCATGATGGGGACCTCCGGTCCACCCAGTTTTACCAGAACATTGTCAACACCCATACCGAAAAAGGCAGCGAGGAGGTGCTCCGGAGTGCCAACCTTAATCTGACCCTGTATTAAAACGGTACTTCTTTCTGTCCTGGCAACAAGATCTGCCTGTGCCCCGATAACCGGTTCTCCCGGAATATCCGTTCTCTGAAAACGGATGCCGAATCCTTCCGGGGCCGGGCAAAGAATCATTTCATTGGTGGTTCCTGAATGCAAGCCTACTCCTTCAAACCGGATTTCGCCGGAAATCGTCTGTTGCTTCATTTATCTTTTTTTCCCGATTTTCTGAAAAGGGCATACGCCCTCATATACTGGCTGTGATCTATGGCAGGCATTCCCAGAAGGACACTTCCCCCCTCTTTAACAGAGCCGATTACCCCGGCCTGTGCTCCCACCTGAGTGCCGTCAGCGACCGTCAGGTGCCCTACAATGCCTGCTTGCCCTCCGATCATGCAATTCGCCCCAACATGAGAAGAACCGGCTATGCCACTCTGGGCAGCCATTACGGTGTTTTCTCCCACTTCTACGTTATGGGCAATCTGGATCAGGTTGTCCAGTTTCACACCACGCCGGATTATGGTTGCGCCCATAGTTGCCCGGTCAACGACTGTATTGGCTCCAATCTCAACGTCATCCTCTATGATAACATTTCCTGTCTGGGGTATCTTCCGGAACTTACCTTCTGCTGTAGGTGCAAATCCAAATCCATCCGATCCTATCACGGCATTGGCATGAATGATGCAGCGTTCACCTATCACGCAATCATCGTACACTCTCACTCCCGGGTATAGAATGGTTCCGCTCCCTATCTTCACATTCTCCCCGATATAAACCTGCGGATAGATCTGGGCTCCGTTTCCTATGCGCGAGCGTTTACCAATATAACTGTGCGCTCCGATATATACTTTCCTTCCAATGGAAGCTTTCCGCGAAATGCTGTGAGGAAACTCCCATCCTGTTTTCTTTTTTTCAGACGAGAACAATCCCAGAAGGACTGCAGCAGATTCATAAGCGTTGTCTACCCGGATCAGTGTGACGGGAACCTCCCTGGCCGGGGAAAAGTCCCTGTTGATGAGCACTAACGATGCTTTGGTCTGATACAAATACTTTTCATACTTTGGATTGGCAAGAAAACAGGCCGTGCCTTGTTTTCCCTGTTCAATGCGTGCCATGCCCGAAACTACAACATCGGGGTTCCCTAATACTTCACCTTTCAGATGATTGGCAATAATACCGGCAGTCAGTTCCATTTTACTTATGAATTAATAAATCCGAGCAAATTTCGTTCCATTTATGAAATAATGCAAATTACTAAATAAATTTGCCGGGATTGAGTAAAATGATTACATTTGCAGCCGATTAGGACAACGTGCAAGAGGACCTTGGTCCTCTTTTTTATTACAAACAAAAAGATTACCCAAAATGGAAGGTTTAAATCTGATCAGTACATTTGCCGAATTCAAGGATTTGAAAAACATCGACCGCCCTACTATGATGAGCGTTCTGGAAGATGTTTTCCGTTCCCAGCTTGCCAAAATGTATGGAAATGCAGATAATTTTGTTATCATTATCAATATCGACAAAGGAGATTTTGAGATCTGGAGAAACAGGGAGGTAGTGGAGACCGTAGAAGACCCAAACACTCAGATTTCACTCAAGGAAGTGTCCAGAATTGATGATTCCTACGAGGTTGGTGAATCATTTACAGAAGAGGTGAAACTCTCCGAGTTCGGACGCAGGGGAATCCTGACACTCAGGCAAAATCTTGCCGGACGGATTATGGATATTGAAAAAGCCAACACGTATGCCAAATACAAGGAACGTGTGGGTGATATTGTTGTAGGCGAAGTATACCAGGTCTGGAAAAAAGAAGTCCTCGTGCTGGATGAGGAAGGAAACGAGCTTTTATTGCCAAAGTCGGAGCAGATCCCAAGCGATTATTTCCGTAAGGGAGATACTGTCAGGGCTGTTGTGTCCAGTGTGGAAATGAGGAATAACACACCGGTCATTACCCTGTCCAGAACATCACCAAAATTCCTGGAACGGCTTTTTGAGCAGGATGTCCCTGAAATTTACGATGGCCTGATCACCATCAAAAAAATCGTACGCATACCCGGTGAGCGTGCAAAAGTCGCTGTGGAATCCTACGATGACCGGATTGATCCTGTAGGGGCCTGTGTCGGAGTGAAAGGTTCCAGGATCCACGGGATTGTCCGGGAATTACGGAACGAAAACATTGATATCATCAATTGGACCACCAACCCCCAACTGCTTATACAAAGGGCGCTGAGTCCTGCAAAGATTTCATCCATCAAGATTAATGAAGAGGCAAAACGTGTGGGAGTATACCTCAAGCCAAATGAAGTATCCCTTGCCATTGGCAAAGGCGGGTCCAATATTAAGCTGGCTGGAATGCTCATAGGTTATGAAATTGATGTGTTCCGTGAAATGGACGAAGATGAAGAGGACGTAATGCTGGATGAATTCAATGATGAAATTGATCAGTGGATCATCGATGCACTTAAGCAAATCGGTTGCGATACAGCAAAAAGCGTTCTGGTCATACCCATACCTGAAATTGTCAAGCGTGCCGATCTGGAAGAGGAAACTGTAGCCGAAGTGATACGCATCCTGAGGGCAGAATTTGAAAACGATACAAAAGAATAAGGAGATTATATGTCGGAAAAACAAGGTATTCGTATAAGCAAAGTAGTCAAGGAGTTTAACATTGGGATTGGCACCCTTACCGATTTCCTGAAAAAAAAGGGAATTGAAGTGGACTCATCCCCCAACAGCAAAATCTCCGAGGAAGCTTATGCGCTTGTTGAAAAGGAATTTAACAAGGAACTGCAGCTAAAGGAACAATCCAGAAAGATCATACTTAAGGTGAAAGATGTTTCGCAGGAAGAACAGCCTGTTACCTCTGCGCCCAAAGTCAAGGCAGAATCAGAATCCGTTCCTGCACCCGCCCCGGCTGCAAAACACGAACCTGTGGTTAAACCTGAATCCGCAGCAAAGACGGAAACTGTGGCTAAACCGGAACCTGCAGCCAAACCGGAAACGGCAGCCAGTACCGGGTCAGTGGAAAAATCTGAACCGGCAGCCGGACAGGAGCCTGCAACAAAGCCCGAACCAGCAGTAAAATCCAAACCAGATATCAAACACGAGCCGGTCATAAGGCAGGAACCCCCTGCTGCACAAGAAACTCCTGTCCAACATAAAGAAGAAGTTAAGTCCCAGGCCTCGTCCGGTCCTGAAATCAGAACTGCTACTGAAAAAGGTCCAACAGTTGTGGGAAAGATTGACCTGACTCAATTTGAAAAGCCCAAAGAGGAAAAAACAGCTGCAGCGGTGCCACAGGAAACTGCTCCCAAGCCCCGGACCGGGATGAAACCGACAGAAGAAAAAAAACCTGTACCTGTCTCCCCACCCAGGCCGGAAGAACCGGTCCATATAGAAACTGAGTTTGAAAAACTTGCCGGGCCAAAGATCACCGGACAAATTGACCTCTCCCGGTTTGACAGGAAGAAGCCGTCCGAGGATAAGGATAAATCAAGAGCCGACAAGCAGAAAGTTAAACGAGAAAGAATCCAGAAGCCACACCGTGAACGTGTGGACGTGAACAAAGTATCTGCCCGCAAAACCGATAATGCCAGCCGTGTAAAAGGACGGGGAAAAGAAAGGTTTAAACCCATTCACCCGGAAGTGGATGAAGATGTTATCCAGAAACAGATTAAAGAAACTTATGCCCGCATGACCGAAGGCAAGGGCAAAACAAAGGGTTCCAGGCACCGCCGTGAAAAGCGTGAAATCGTAACCCAGCGGATGGCAGTAGAACAGGAACGCAGGGAAATGGAAAGCAATCTGCTCAGGGTGACTGAATTCGTGACCGTAAACGAGCTGGCCACGCTTATGGACGTACCAGTTGTGAAAGTTATTGACGCCTGTATGAACCTTGGGCTTATGGTTTCCATCAATCAGCGGCTTGACGCAGAAGCCATGGTCCTGGTTGCAGAAGAATTCGGATACCAGGTTGAGTTTGTCACAGCCGGATTGCAGGAGGCTGTCCAGGAAGAAGAGGATAATCCTGCTGACCTGAGTGAAAGACCTCCCATCGTAACAGTTATGGGACACGTTGACCACGGAAAAACATCCCTGCTGGACCATATTCGCGATGCCAATGTGATTGCCGGAGAGGCGGGAGGTATAACGCAACATATCGGGGCCTACAGTGTATTGCTGGAAAACGGCCGCCTGATAACATTTCTTGATACCCCCGGACACGAGGCCTTTACAGCCATGAGGGCACGTGGCGCCAAAGTCACTGACATGGCCATTATCATCATAGCGGCCGACGATGCCATCATGCCTCAGACCATAGAAGCGATTAACCATGCTTCGGCCGCGGGTGTACCTATGATCTTTGCCATAAACAAAATCGACAAACAGGGAGCCAACCCGGACAAGATTCGCGAGCAACTGGCCAATATGAATATCCTGGTGGAAGACTGGGGCGGAAAACACCAATGCCAGGAAATTTCTGCAAAAAAGGGTACCAACGTAGATAAATTGCTGGAAAAAATCCTGTTGGAGGCAGATCTGCTGGAATTGCGCGCCAATCCCAACAAACGGGCGTCCGGCACTGTGATTGAATCATCCCTGGATAAGGGAAGGGGTTTTCTGGCCACCATTTTGATTCAAAATGGAACGCTGCACCAGGGTGATGTCCTCCTGAGTGGCTGCTGTACCGGAAGGGTCAGAGCCATGTTCAACGAAAGGGGCCAAAAGATCACAGAAGCCGGACCATCTACTCCCGCTTCTGTTCTCGGCCTGAACGGAGCTCCTGCCGCAGGAGAAATTTTCCTGGCAATGGAAGATGAAAAAGAAGCACGGGAAGTGGCAGCAAAAAGAGAGCAACTTATCCGGATCCAGGGACTCAGAACACAGAAACACATAACCCTGGAAGAGATCGGACGCCGCATTGCCATCGGTAATTTCCAGGAGCTGAACATCATTGTAAAAGCCGATGTGGACGGATCCATAGAAGCCCTTTCAGATTCGTTGATCAAGCTTTCAACCGAGGAGGTTCAGGTCAATGTCATCCATAAGGCTGTAGGTGGTATCTCTGAAACCGATGTGCTCCTTGCCACGGCATCCAATGCCATTATCATAGGCTTCCAGGTTCGGCCCTCTGCCTCGGCAAGGAAACTGGCAGAAAAGGAAGAGATTGAGATCCGCCTCTACTCAGTCATTTATGATGCCATTGAAGATGTCAAAAAAGGTATTGAGGGTATGCTTGCACCCGTGGAAAAGGAAGAAATTACCGCAACCGTCGAGGTCAGGGATATATTTAAAATATCCAAAGTGGGTACCATTGCCGGCTGTATGGTAAAGGAAGGCAAGATCACTCGCAGTGCCAAGGTACGGATAATCCGTGACGGCATTGTCGTATACACCGGTACACTGGGCTCACTCAAACGTTTCAAGGACGATGTCAAGGAAGTGCAGGCCGGTTACGATTGCGGTCTGAACATAGACGGTTACAACGACATCAAAACCGGTGATATCATAGAAGCCTACACCATTGTTGAAGTCAAGAGGAAACTCTGATCAGAAACGTGACCGCGCAAACCAGAATCCTTTGCGCAACAGAAAGATTAGCAAAAGCAGGCCGGCGACAAAAAGCTGCGTTCTCAACCTGTTACGGATACTGATGCTGGCAACTACCAGTTCCGGATCTTCCTTCACCAGTTCACTCCACGTTCCGGGGTCAGGATAATCCCTGAAACCATATTTGGCCAGAACCACCCCTTCCTTCATCACCATCAATCCGGGTGTGGAGCGGATCATGGTAAGCACTGTCTTTAAATCTGCCATGTAGACAGGCATGTCAATCCCGTATTCCAGCAACAGCTCCTGTGTGGTAACTCCCTGAAGGGCACTGATGGCATAATAAGGAAGACCTTGCTCACGCCTTTCTGCTATGAGCGGCTCCAGGGAGGCCAGAACTTTCGCCTGAAGGTTCTCTTCAGAGGCAATGAGCAACACCAAGGCAGTTTCCTTGTCCTTCAGGATGGAATCGGTAACGGAGTTCCCCGAATTGTCAAGAACTGAAAAATCGGTTATTTTATGACGTACACCTGTGGCCGTCGTTCTTGTACGCGAATCTGCAAATGTCCAGGTGCTGTCGGGAAGGGAGTCCGGCAGAAAAATTTTCTCTTCTCCGTCACGAGTGTATATCAGCTCTGTGGTATAGACAAATTCTGGATTCATACGGGCTTCTTCCAGCAGGGCGGCAATATTGTTCCCGATTTTATAACCCCTGAAATCAATCAGGGGAAGGTGCCTGTAACTGTATACCGACACGGAAGTGATGACTAATGCAAAGAAAATGCAGACCGGCCACTCCGCAGCTCCCCTGGCAACAGGCGCTGTCCTGTTTCTTTGTAAGAAAAGAAACAAGGCAAAGGGCCAGAAAAAAAGGTTCTTAAAAAAAGTCTGCCAGTTGGTTAATTTTACGGCATCTCCAAAACATCCGCAATCCTGCACAGGATCAAAAATTGCCAGGATCAAGGTCAGTATCGTAAAAAAAGACATGAACAGGAACATCCCCCAGGCAGCGATCCGTTTGCGAAAGTCCAGCAGTACCATGACTCCGAGTGTGAATTCAATGGCAGACAGTGTGATGCCGCAGATCAAGGATAAAGGCTCCAGGAATCCAACCCCGAAAGCGTGGAAATATTCTTTGAAAATCAATGATGATCCCACCGGATCCACTGCCTTCACAAACCCCGAAAACACAAAAAGCAACCCAAGCAGTACTCTGGAGATTTTTCTCATGGCAGGTATGGTTCAATGCGTTTAAATATTACCTTCCAATCAGCCATCCTGCCCTGCTCATCGCTACAGGGAATAATTCTGAATGATTTATCTTCCTTTGCCTGTTCCATGTACACATCCCTGACGCGTTGCTGGAATTCCACAGATGCTTCGTGTATATCATCCTTACCCTGAAGATAGGAGCGGTCTTCGCCTTTTCTGGGGGATTGGAGTTTCTCTTTGACAAAAGAAAGAGGAACATCAAGAAAAAGATTCACATCGGGTCTTGGAATTCCAAAATGGTCGTATTCCATTTTCAGAATAAAGTCACGGAGTTGGTTCCTTTCCTGCTGATTTTCAAGTTTTGCACATTGAAATGCTATGTTTGAATACACATACCTGTCCAAAAGCACTACCTCTCCGTTTTCCAACCAGTTTCTTATCAGACCAGCCATTTCAAATCTGTTTCCGGCAAAGAGCAGTGAAACCAGATATGGGTCCACGGAATCAATCGGGCCACTGTCACCGCGTAGAAACCGGGCGATCAAAGACCCGTACACAGGTGTATCATAACAGGGAAAGTGCAAGAAGTGCACCGTCAGGGTGCGCTCTTTGAAATACGCTTCCATTGCTTTCAGCTGGGTGGATTTGCCGGCTCCGTCCAAACCTTCCAGGACAATCAACATAGTACAAAATTATATAAAAAAATCCTTTCCCGTTTTTTATTACTTTTGTTATATGAATATCAGCTTCCCAGCCGTTATGGGGGTGGTAAACTGTACCCCCGATTCTTTTTACGCCGGCTCGCGTGCCATGGACCCGGCCGGCGCTCTTGAACGCATCGAAAATATGTTGCAGGAAGGAGCAGCCATAGTGGATATTGGTGCCTGTTCCACCAGGCCCGGGGCATCATGGCCAACTCCTGCTGAAGAATGGAACAGGCTCGAACCCGTGCTTAAACTGGCCAGAGAAAAATATCCCGATGTTCTTTTTTCTGTTGACACTTTCCGGCCTGTGATTGTGGAAAAAGCCTATTCAATACTTGGCCGGTTTTGCGTAAACGACATTTTTGCAGGGAAATTTGACAAGGCCATGCTGCCTTTGATCGCATCTCTTGACCTGCCATGGATTGCCATGCACCAGGAACCTTATGCCGGACCCGGGGGAATTACCCTTTTTTTTCAAAAGGTTAGGGAAGAGGCAGCCAGGTATGGTATCAGGAAATTCATCCTGGATCCCGGATTTGGATTCAACAAGGATATCGACCAGAATTTTGAGGTGCTCTCATCACTGCGTTTTCTGGTCCCAAAGGACGAAAAAGGTGAGCCCTGCGCCCCTTTACTTGCGGGGATATCTAGAAAAAGAATGACATATCTCCCCCTGGGCACAACGCCTGAAAACGCGCTGGTCAGCACCTCGGCCCTGCACCTGCAGCTGCTGTTAAAAGGGGTATCCATTCTTCGTGTTCACGATGTCGCACATGCCGTACAGATGGTTACGCTGTACAGAAAAATGAGTATATTTGATCATTAATATAATTATTTCACCATGGAATTTAACCCGTTGCTGGCCATCTCCCCTATTGACGGAAGGTATTACGCCGTTACAGCTCCCCTGAATCAGTATTTTTCGGAGTTTGCACTGATACGTTACAGGCTTCATGTAGAAGTAGAATATTTCATTGCTTTGTGCAAACTGCCCCTTCCCCAGTTAAAAGATGTGGATTCACGCTGGTTCCCCATTCTTCGTAATTTGTACAAAAATTTTTCCATAACCGATGCCAAGGTGATCAAAGCACAGGAAAAGGTCACAAACCACGATGTGAAATCGGTTGAATACTTTTTGAAGAATAAAATGAAAGCCCTAGGGCTGGACAAGTATTGTGAATTTGTACATTTTGGACTGACTTCACAAGACATCAATAATACGGCCATTCCCATGAGCCTGAAACACGGGATACAAAAAGAATACATCCCTTTGTTGCGAAAGATCATAGATATGCTGGAAGAAAGGTCCAGGGAGTGGGCTCCGGTAATTATGCTGGCCCATACACACGGGCAGCCTGCCTCACCCACCAGGCTGGGCAAGGAGATCCAGGTCTTCAAAGTCCGGCTGGAAGAGCAGCTCAAAAGCCTAGAACAGGTTCCCTTCACAGGAAAATTCGGGGGCTCTACAGGAAACTTTAACGCCCACAACGTCGCATACCCACAGATTGACTGGCATAAGTTTGCTGAAAAATTCCTGAACAATACGCTGGGAATTCAACGTTCTTTCCCAACAACACAGATCGAGCATTACGACCATATAGCCGCCCTTTGTCATAATCTGAGCCGCATCAACACCATTTGTATTGACCTGAGCAGGGATATGTGGTCTTACATATCTATGAATTATTTCAAGCAACATATTAAAGACCAGGAGATCGGATCTTCGGCCATGCCCCATAAGATCAACCCTATTGATTTTGAAAATGCAGAAGGCAATTTTGGGGTTGCCAATGCCATCTTTGGACATTTGGCCGAGAAGTTGCCTGTTTCCCGGTTACAGCGTGACCTGACAGACTCCACCGTTTTGCGTAACCTGGGTGTCCCCCTGGCACATACACTATTGGCGTTCAAAGCGTTGCAAAAGGGATTCGAAAAGGTGCTGCTCAACAGACCAGCTATTGAAAGAGATATCGATGAGAACTGGGCCATTATTTCTGAGGCCATACAGACCATTCTCAGAAGGGAAAACTATCCCCAGCCTTACGAAACCCTGAAAGTGCTCACCCGCACCAACATGCACATAGATAAAGAATATCTTCATGCCTTTATCCGCAACCTGGACATTAGCCAGGAGGTGAAAGATGAATTGCTCCAGATCACACCACTCAATTATACAGGCCATTAGCAATCGGGATCTCAATGAAGTACCGTTTTTTTCTTTTTGACCTGGACAATACGCTATGGGATTTTGAAGGGAACGCCCAGGAATGCATTACCGAATTGATAAGGAAGCACGGTCTTCTGAGGTACATCGCCGATCCTGCAGCCTTTTATCAAATGTACCGTGCCAGCAACAGGCAACTATGGGAAATGTATGAGGCGGGGCAGATAACACAACAAAAACTCCGTGACGTACGGTTTGTCATTACGCTTGAACAGGCCGGAATACCCGATGCCAGTCAACTGGGTCCTGTATTTGGAGAGCAATACCTGGAACTGATGCCAACCAAAACTAAGTTGATGCCAAATGCCTCCCAGGTACTGGAATACCTTCAGGATAAAGGCTGCCAGATGGCTCTGCTGACTAACGGATTCAGACAGGTACAATACGACAAGGTCCGGAACTGCGGGCTTGACCGCTTTTTCGGTAACCGGGTGTTCATCTCCGAGGAAGTGGGATTTCATAAGCCGAACCCTAAAATTTTTGCCGCGGCCATAACCTCTATCAACGGGAAGAAAAAAGAGACCCTTATGGTGGGGGATAATTTTCAGACTGATATTGAAGGAGCCCAGGTTTTTGGGATTGATCAGTACTATTATAACCCGGAAGGACTGCCCTGCGATGGGGGCCCTACTTATATGGGAAGCGATCTGAGGGATCTTCTGGACCTGGCGTAACAATAAACACGTCCTCGTCCTGCCGGTGAAAATAATAATTTTCCCTGGCAAATTTTTCAAGGGAATCTTTATTGGATTGCAGTTCCCTTAACTTGCTTTCGGTTTGATGTATCTTTTCTTTGTAGTATCTTTGCTGAGACTTGTTTGCGGAGTATTCTCCGAGCGTTCGTACCCAGCTTGTTAAGCTGTTGTTGTCAAAAAAAAGCATCCAGACTATGAAGACCAGAGTCACAATAAAATACCTGTTTCTGAGCAACTTCAAAAAGCGGTCATATGTGAAACGTTTAGACATAGGAATGGGTTTTCCACAACAAATATAAGAGGATTTTCAATATGCGGCCAACATTGGTTATCATGGCTGCCGGCATGGGCAGCCGCTACGGCGGGCTTAAACAATTGGACGGACTGGGCCCGAACGGAGAAACAATCATGGATTACTCCATCTACGATGCCCTTGGGGCAGGATTTGGGAAGATTGTTTTTGTCATAAGAGAGTCATTCAGGGAAGCATTCGACCGCGTGTGTGTAGCACGATACGGAAGAAACTTCCCTTTTGAATTCGTTACACAGGAACTGGAAGATATCCCGGCACCCTTCAGCCCGCCTGCCGGCAGGGAGAAACCCTGGGGAACGGGGCATGCCCTGCTTACAACGGCAAAATGTGTAGACTCCCCGTTTGGCATCATCAATGCAGATGATTTTTACGGACGAGACGCTTTCCGCGTTCTGCATGACTTCCTGGTCCGTAAAGACATTGATGAGGGTTCCTGCGCCATGGTCGGGTACCGGCTGGAAAATACACTCTCCCCTTCCGGTCCTGTATCAAGGGGCATATGTCACAGCAACGCCCGGGGATTTTTGACAGATGTAGTGGAACGATTCAAAATCCGGCGGTACGACAATGGAAACATTTATTGCACTATCCCAGGCAATAAGGAAGAGACTGAACTGCTGGAATTGAGCCCCGGGGATCTATGTTCCATGAATTGCTGGGGATTTCTTCCCGATATTTATCCAAAAGCAAAGCGCCTGGTAACAGAATTCCTGGAACAGCACGTACAGGAACCGGCTTCGGAATATCACCTTCCTACCATGGTAAACCAGATTATCAGATCAGGAGAAGGAAATTGTCACGTGTTGCAGACCAATGCCCGTTGGTTTGGTGTCACCTACAGGGAAGACCGGGATGGTGTGGTGGCCAGGTTACAGTCCCTGCACCGCGAAGGTTTATACCCAAATCCATTATTTTAGCAAACTACTTCGTCCAATGAAAAAATATTTTGACTACTACCGTCCCAAATTGGGAGAATCATGGCTTATCCTGCTAGCTATCTTTTTGGTTGGAGGCACCATCCTTACTGCTTCATTAGTATTTATAATCAACCAGATACGCCCTGGAACCCTCTCTATGACCGAAGCTTCCGGGTGGAGCACCCCTGTGATCTATGTGATCCCTTTCATCTTTGTATATTTATACCTTGTTTTACGCGCCCGGAATAACTACTACCAGGCGTTAGCACAGGACAAACCACCCTATCCCACCCCAAGCCCCCGTCTGGGCAGAGTACCCCTGCCTGTTTTCATCCTGATAATGCCGGTTTTGATCGTTACTTTATCCGTAATCATGGATCCCCTTACCGATTGGCTGGAAATGCCTGATTTTATAAAGGAGATCTTTTCTAAAATGTCTGAAAATAACCTGCCCACCTTTGTTGCCGTTGTTATTGCCGCTCCCATATTGGAAGAGTGGCTGCTGCGGGGCGTTGCCCTAAAGGGTATGCTGCAGCACATGGCGCCCTGGAAAGCCATAGCCTGGTCTGCCCTGATGTTTGGCGTGATCCATGCCAATCCCTGGCAAGCTATCCCGGCTTTCCTGGTTGGTTGTCTTTTAGGTTGGATTTATTACAGGACACGTTCCTACTGGACCTGCGTAGCCCTGCATGCCATCAATAACGGTTTATCGTTCCTGCTGGCAGGTTTGTTCCCCCAGATGTCTGCTGATGCATCCCTGAGGTCTTTGACAGGCGATACAGTTTTTTTCACTGCGCTGGCTGCCTCTGTGATCCTGCTTGGTTTAAGCTTGCTCTATCTGAATAAATACCTGGCTCCTGCCCCACAATTGAACATTACCTATGAACAACAACACGAATCTGTATCCTCTTAGCTTTAAACCCATCTTCAAAGAGCGGGTATGGGGGGCCGAGACCTGGGTCCTGAGCGGCCTGAACAGAGATGCCTCGGTAATTGAGAATGGCTTTTTGAAAGGGAACACCATTAACGAGGCTCTTGAAGTATACCTGGCCGACCTGGTGGGTGCAGGGATTTATGATGCCTGCGGGGATGAGTTTCCTTTGCTTATAAAATATCTGACCGTCAATGATTTCCTCTCAGTCCAGGTTCATCCTGACGACAAAAGGGCCGCGGCCATGCATCATGCTTACGGGAAAACTGAAATGTGGTATATCCTGGATGCCAAGCCCGGAGCCCTGCTCTATCTTGGCTTTAACCGGGACATGACTCCTGAAGGGTTTTATTCCCATTGTGAAAATGAAACCTTGCCCGAAGTCATGAATTGTATTACCCCTGCAAAAGGAGAGTGCTATTTCATACCGGCAGGGCTGATTCATGCATGCGGGGGCGGACTGACCATTGCCGAGGTACAACAGGTTTCGGACATCACTTACCGGGTGTACGACTGGGGAAGGGAACACAACAGGGAGACGGCCAGGGAAATGCACCTGGAACTGGCCCTGGACGCGATTAATTACAGCAAACACATTCCGGATCCGACCACCTCCGGTGTTCTGGCCGATTCACCGTATTTTTCCGTGCGTTTACTGGAATTGGACGGACAAATGGATATAGACGGATCTGCTTCAGACAAATTTGTGGTCTATCTGGAATTGGAAGGCTCATCGGCCATAGAAACAAGTGGAATTAATTACAGTTCCGAAAATGGGTGTCTGCTTGTTCCGGCATCTCTGGATTATTGGAAAATCATCCCCCGGGGCAAGACTAAACTCCTGGAAATTACCCGTTAATGTCCATTATTTCGTCCAATTGACGGCGTTCCTTCTTGGTGGGACGTCCGGTACCCTTTTTACGGTAAATAACTATTGTTTCAGTGGGCAGTTTGAGCTTCTCCAACTCTTCTTCAGGAGTAACATCCCGGACATAAAGGGGAACGTCCTTTGCCGGCTGACGCCTCTCAACCGGCTGAAGCACCAGGTATTCATAGCAGACAGCTCCTTTCCTTACAACTATGGTATCGCCCTGGCGAATTTCCCGGGAAGGTTTCACACACTGCCCTTCAATTTTAACACGAGATCCCCGGCAGGCATCAACGGCATCTGCCCTGGTTTTAAAAACCCGGATTGCCCAAAGGTATTTGTCTATTCGCATAGGTTCAGTTCCCCGGATCTGCTGTGTTGACCAGGTTCATTGCACGGTCAATCCCCTGGCGGACGAAAAGCTCCAGCGCCTCAATGGCATTGTTGCATATAAAAGGCAACTCCTTTATTTCCTGATCATTCCACCGGCTCAGCACATAGTCTGCCTGGTATCCTTTTGGGAAATCACCTCCAACCCCGATTCTCAAGCGTGCATATTCTTCTGTCTCCAGAATAAAAGAAATATGTTTCAAGCCATTGTGGCCCCCATCGCTCCCCCGTGCCCGCATCCTTAGCTTCCCGAAAGGCAGGGCTACATCATCCAATACGATAATCAGATTCTCCTGCGGGATACTTTCTTCCTTCATCCAATAGCGGACGGCTTTACCGCTGAGATTCACATAAGTTGAAGGTTTAAGCAACCATACTTCCTTTCCTGCGTGTTTTATACAGGCCAGTGACCCATACCGAAGGGTGGAAAAAGTTGTTTTTCGCAACGAGGCCCAGGCATCCAGAACTGAAAAACCGATGTTGTGACGTGTTCCGGAATATTCAGTGCCTATGTTTCCCAGTCCTGTAACCAGATAAGACATGATTCAGCAAAATGCCTATGACTCGGCAGGCTTTTCTTCAGTTTCTTCAGCAGTAGCTGCAGTAGCAGAAGTAGAAGCCCGTGTCATTTTGACCATACAGATGATTGTACCCCGCGGGGACATGATCCGGATGTTATCATATTTGAGGTCTCCGGCGGTGATGGTTTTGCCTAAAGTAAGGTCTGTAACGTCAATATTGAGTTGGTCGGGCAGGTCTTTCAAAAAGCCACTGATAAGAAGTTTCCTGTTAAGGACCTGGAGTTTACCTCCCTGGCGAACTCCTTCAGAATTCCCTGATATGGACACAGGCACCTGGATGGTTATGGGTTTTGCAGGATCTATGGCCAGAAAATCAAGATGAAGGACCCTTTCTGATACCGGATGAAACTGCGTCTGGTGAAGGATGCACAGGCTCTTTTTCCCGTCAATATTTATTGATATGATAAAAGATGAAGGTGTATAGATCAGGTCCTTCAGGTCTTTCTCCAGAACTGCGAAATGGATGTTTTCCGTCTCGTTTCCGTATAGTACGCAAGGTACCATTCCTTCTCTGCGCAGTTGTTTTACTGCTGCTTTTGTGAAGTTTCCGCGTTTGTGGGCGTTGATTTCAAATTGTTTCATGACAGTGTTTAGTTGATAGTGTTACTCAATCCAGGAATATTCCCGAATCCCATGGCACCTTACTAAGGTCCGCTCAGGGCGCGCAAAAGTAAATAAAATCCGGGATTTTGCAAAATCAATCAGACAGAGGCAACCATTCCAGGAAACGATTCCAGCTGCTGGAGCGGAAAGCCGACTGTGTCCGGGGAAGAACAGTAGTGGGCAGATAGGCTGCCAATCCGGAAAAATGGTTTATGGGTATGGTGATGAACTTTTCCGTTGTTTTTTTGTATACTACTGTCTTTTCCAGCTCTGTCCTGAATTGAGCATAATCAGTGGCGTTTCCCAGCAATCCGGCCATTTGGTCAATATCCCAGAAAACATGCTCAGTCAGGCGGTCATACGTCTGCAGATCGGTTCTGTTCAATCCCTGGGGATCAACTCCTCCATTCTTGACGAGGGTCTTGAAAGCCTGTGCCAAACCTGATATGCGGTCTGTCCTGACCAGGGATATGGTGCCGGAACGGTTATATCCTGTTTTAGAATTGTACTTATCATAAAAAGCATCACACAGTGCGGTCAGGCTGGACAGGCCTTTATAGGGGAACAACGCAGAGGTCAGTTTGTTGTAGGGGTAACCGGTATCAATTATTTCGGCGGGAGATCCCATGATGTAATCACAGGCATCCCTGAGTTGGTAATACGTCTGAATGTCGGCCATCAGGCAGGCGTCAAAACAAATATAATCGTGATGATAATTTTGTAGCGCTGTTACCAGGCCACTGATCTCCATCTCGGTCGTGCCGTCCTGTCCGAAAGTCTTTGTCCGGGGGTAGGCGGGATCGGTTATATCATATTCAAACGGAGTAATTAATGACAAGGGTTTTATGGGGTATTGCGGGATTTCTCCATACAGTCCCCGGGGCAGCCAGCCTGTTCCGTGTGACCATAACAACAGACCGTAAGTCTTTGCGGGACATTCGTCCCTGGCTTGTCCTATCACCTGGCTTAGCAGTTGGGGTTCCATTGAGTTGACATCTCCATACCTCTGGAGGGTGTCCAGTATGAGTATACTATTGCGCGTTTTGGCCCGGATGAGGAAGGCTCCCTGGTTTTTTCTGTCTATGTACACAAATAGTGCATGATCTGAAGGAACTGCGGCATTTGTCACGATCTCCGTCATATTGGTCTGAGAGATATCAGACAGGCTGTTATCGGCAGCCATATATATCAGCAGGTTATGTTCATACCTGTCACAATGTATGATACATTTTTCGCAAGCAGGGAATAGCAGGCAAAAACCTAACAGACACAAAAGTTTAACCCTCTTCATAATGTAAAGATAATCCATTTTTTATTATCTTTGTAAGAAGACAAATAATCAAAAAATTCCTATACTATGAAAAGTTCACATGTACTCGCATTACTGGGTGGCGCAGTGATTGGGGCCACGCTGGCACTGTTGTTTGCTCCTGCAAAAGGTAGTGAAACAAGGGAAAAAATCAAAGAGACCGTAGATAAAGGAGTTGACGGGATAAAAAAAGAATACCACAAGCGTTTCCCTAAAAACCAGGAAGAAGGCCTGGAAGCCTAAAGAAAAACGCAATGAACATTAAAGAATCGGTTAAGGAATACCTTGGCCTGAAGTCAGATGCGTTCAAATTGGGATTGGTTGAAAACCTGAGTCTGGTAATCAACCGGTTCCTTAGTACTTTTATTCTGCTGCTCGTGCTTCTGGTTGCATTGGTTTTTCTGGCCACAGGGTTCAATAAATGGCTTGGTACAGTACTTGACAATGCCGTAACAGCTTCCTACATAACGGGAGGTTTCTTTCTGCTCTTGTTCCTTGTCTTGTTCCTGCTGAGAAAGAAGTTGTTTGTTAATAATTTTGTCAGGTTGTTCGCAAAAATGTTCTTTGAGGAAAAGGACCCCAATAACGGGAGGAATGACCTATGAAAAGCAGAAAAACCATTTATTCACAAATCACAACTATTGAACAGCTCAGGGCAGAGCGCAATTCATTGCAATGGCATATTAAGGGTGTGGAAGACCGCTTCCGGGACAGTATCCCATACGGTTTTTCTGCCGGGAAATTCTTGCAGCCGGAAGGCAGCGGAGTCCTTTCCTGGCTTCCGCTGATCATTCCGGTGGCTATTACAGCCTTCACCCTGGTGCGCCATCTGAACAGGAGTGTGCAAAGAATCCGTAACCATTAGCATAACAATGAATACAATGAAAATTGCTTTTGCCTGTCTGGCAGGCATAGCGGGATTATCCTGTAACCAGGGTCCGAAAGAGACTAAAAACCAGGAATCTGAATTCAGATACCTGGTAGAAGAATTTGCAGATATTAAGATCATCCGGTATAAGGTCCCCGGGTGGGACGACCTGGATTTGCAGCAGAAGAAATTTATCTACTACATGGGAGAAGCCGTCAAATGTGGCAGGGACATTTTCTGGGACCAGAATTTCAAACACAACCTGGAAGTGAGAAAATGCCTTGAAGCCATACTTGAAACCTATACGGGCAATAGAGAAACTCCTGAATTTCAAGAATTCCTGGTTTATGCCAAACGGGTTTTTTTCAGTAATGGCATACACCACCATTATGCAGAAGAAAAGATCCTGCCTTCCTGTTCGGCCGATTACATGAAACAACTCCTGGAAAATTCGGATGTGCATGCAGACAGAGACTCCATGGTAGAGATCATGTGCAACCCCGGGCTATACAAGATGCGTAAAAGCATGGGCAGGGAAGGTGATCTGCTCCTTACATCCTCAACCAATTTTTACGACGGTGTAAGCCGGACACAGGCCGAGGAGTTCTACGCCGCCATGGAGGACACCAGTGACCGTCGCCCTGTTGAATATGGTCTGAACAGCCGTCTGGTATGGAAAGAGGGAGCAGTTATTGAAGAAACTTACAAGGCCGACGGGCTTTACGGACCTGCCATCCAACAGATCTGCCACTGGCTTGAGAAAGCCGCCGGGGTGGCTGAGAGCCCTGAACAAGCCTCTTACATCAAAACACTGATCGATTATTATCAAACCGGAGACCTGGCCCTCTGGGATGCCTTCAATGTGGCCTGGGTGCAGGACACCGATACTTTTGTAGATTTCATCAACGGGTTTATTGAATATTATGGAGACCCCCTGGGAAGAAAAGGTTCCTGGGAAGGGAACGTGAATTACATGGACACCGAGGCTTCCCGCAGAACGACAATCATCAGTCAAAATGCGCAGTGGTTTGAAGACAATTCCCCGATTGACCCACGGTTCAGAAAAGAGCAGGTGACGGGAGTCTCGGCCAAAGTGATCAACGTGGTCATGCTGGGAGGAGACTCCTACCCTTCCACGCCCATAGGCATCAACCTGCCCAACTCGGACTGGATAGGCAAGGAATACGGATCCAAATCCGTTACCATTGCCAATATCACCAATGCCTATGACAAAGCGGCGCAGGAATCGCCAAAAAACATGCTTGACGAGTTCTCCTGGGATGAGCAGGAAGTGGCTCTTGTAAAGCAATTCGGAACAAAAACAGGGGATCTGCACACAGACCTGCATGAATGCCTGGGGCACGGTTCCGGCCAGCTGTTGCCGGGTGTATCTTCAACGTCACTGGGAGAATACTATTCTGCACTGGAAGAATCGCGGGCAGATCTGTTTGCCTTGTATTACCTTGCAGACCCCAAGCTGGTTGAACTGGGAGTCCTGACCGATCCGGAAGCTTATAAAGCAGAATATATCAATTACATCCGCAATGGCCTGTTCACCCAGCTGGTACGTATAGAACCAGGAAGGAACATCACACAGGCGCACATGCAATGCCGTCAACTGATCGCATCGTGGGTATTCCAAAACGGCAATGCCATTGAAAAAAAGGTCAGGGATGGGAAAACTTACTTTGTGATCAATGATTACGGAGAACTCCGCCAGCTGTTTGCCACATTGCTGGCACAAATACAAAGGATCAGATCAGAAGGGGATTACAAGGCGGGGAAAGCCCTGGTTGAACAATACGCTATTCAGGTAGACCAGGAGTTGCACAGGGAAGTGCTGGAACGTTACGCTGCCCTGGAACTGAGGCCTTACGGGGGTTTCCTCAATCCCAACATCATTCCGGTATACAACAGGAAAGGTGAGATCAAAGACCTGAAACTGGAATATGCCGAGGATTTCCTGCAACAACAATTATCCTACGGGAAAGCTTATAATTTCTTATAGTTGAATAATTCCTCGGTGGCCAGGGATATCTTGGTCACCGAGAAATCATCGCCTTCCGGAAAAACCCAATAAGAGTCGTTCAGGGTATTGAGATCAACACAGTCTCTTTTGTATTTGCCGTAATTGTATTCTATATGGCAGGCATAGACAGATTGGGCCGGGATATTCAGTGTATAATTGGCCCCGTGATCACTTCCATCTAGTGTGAAACCCTCCATATTATGGGTCAGCACGGCCTTGCCAAAATCAATGAAACCCTTGGAATTGGGTAGCATCCTGACTGTGGCGTTCCCTATATAACAATAACGGCCTTCCTCAACTTCCCTGCGTACTTGTTCTCTTTCCCATTCATACCAATCGGGAATATGGGCAAAATGTGTCTCCCCATCCAGGGCTTTCAATTCGCCGTATTCAGACATGCTCCAGCGTTTGCCGCAATGATTGCACCAGATTTCACTTCCACCTGAATCCATCCTGTACTCTGTCCTGCAACCGGGACACTGATACAACACTTTATGCAACCCGCGGGCTCTTTCTTTATAAAGTACCGGTATCTTGTTTTCACGCTGCCAGGCAAAATCATCGTATTCGAAAGCCTGGTTTATCTTCCGGTTAATCTCATCTGTCGGTAGCGTCGAAGCCTCCTCCCTGGTTATGATGCGTGTCATGGTTGCCTTGGTCCTTACCCCGCGTGTTTTCGTGTTCCAGAAAGGAGCATTGATATGGTGTCCATAGGTAATAAGGGTTACAACAGGCACATTAAGACGCTTGACAAGCTTGCCCAGTGACTCTGGTAATATTGCATTGGTCCCGCAAAGGGAATAACGAGCCTCGGGATATATGGCGGCAATCTTTCCCCTTTCCACCACTGTTTTTATATGACGTATCAGAGCAATATCGTTGGTAAATTTGCGCTTACCTATGCATCCTATACGCCTCATAAGCCATTCTCTGCCTATGAATCCGTCTACTGCCACTACATAGAATGCCTGGTGGGGAAAGGTAGCTACGGTAGCAACCATAAAATCATAAAAGGCATTGTGATTGCACAGCAGTAAATACGGGGATTTGACTCCCTCCATGTCCACTTTCCTGATCCTGGTATGGTGGCGCCAGACAGAAGGAAAACTCAACATCCATGCTATGGGCCTTAAATACCAGCTTACCGGCCTGGGCATCCGGGCGAGGTCAAAACGTTTGACCTCACGCAAGGGGAAAAAATTCATGGCATATTTCATGCCTGCAAATATATGCGTTATTTTTAATTTGGAATTTCCGGTAAGGAGGTGGCCCAAGCCACAAAAAAAGAGGGAGCCTTCTTAAAAAGCTCCCCTTTCTTGTGGCGCAGCGAACTTGTCAGGCGGGACCCGGCTGCGCATCACGGATCCGCCTCATCATCGGTTTTATTTTAAACCGGTACGGGTGTCAAACCACATTTGCTTTCCCCAGAAATCATCAACAACATCAGCCATGGGTCCTGCTGAATTGGCTCCGTTGAGCGAGGACTCAATGATGGGATAGGGGTAACGCAGTGGAGGTGTGTTATGTCCTGTATAACCGCTTTCCTCCATGGATCTGGCAATATGGTGGGTGGTGGGAATACCGGTCTTCCTGTACAGGGACCAGGCTTCCATCCCCTGTTTAAAGAGACAGATCCATTCCTGCAGGTAGATCTGGTTGAGCGATCCGTCAAAGGCGGCTTTTCCGGCCAGATACGCGGCAACCTCTGATTCAACACCGTTTTCTTCCATGGAAGCGGCCACTCCGGCTTCATAGGCACTTTTTGCCGAGATACCTGCATTCCAGCCGCGGACAGCGGCTTCGGCAAGATGGAAATGGGTTTCAGCTGCGCGGTAGATAGGCGAAAAGCCGCCCATATCTTCACGGAAACGTGTACCAATCAGAGAGTATTTCATCGCATGCCCGGTAGTTATGGCATCGGGTCCTCCGATCTCGCACCCTGCATACTCGCCATAACCGTTTGGCTGTGCATAAACAGGAAGCCGGGGATCGTCCAGGTCTAGCAATACATTTACCAGGATATCCGAGATGCAATGGTCGTCACGGGTCCGGTAATCATCTGCCCAGGGCTCAAAATAAGGGGAAGACCCCGGCCAGTAGAAGAACGCATTCTGGCTGTTTTCCTTAATGAGAGGATATGTTCCGGGATTACCCGTTATCTCTTCCACTACCTGTTTTGCCATTGTGGGATTGACATTGGCGATGCGAAGGGCCATTCGCAGGCGGATGGAATTGGCCAGACGGAGCCAGGCATCTGTATCTCCATTGTAGAAAATATCTCCGGCACTGATATCATCGGTGCCACCGGCGTTCAGTCCGTCTGCAGCTTCTTTAAGCAAGTCCATCAGGGCAGGATAGATCTCTTCCTGGGTGTCGTACTTGGGAGCGACTACGCCACTTTCCAGCTGGATTGCCTCTGAATAGGGCAGGTCACGCCACCGGTCAGTTCCAAGCTGCATAACGACAGCTTCCCAGATCTTGGTTACATTGACCATATTGGTGAGGTTGTCCGCTTCGGCCCTGTTCCTGATATCCCTCAGGTTATTCAGGATCCTGTAAAGATACGTCCAGTTATTCTGTACGACAGCGGGACGGAAAACATAACGGGCTTCGTCAATGTATTGTTTCTTGGCAATATGACCGCCATAGGTGCTCGGCTCATTCAAATCTGCCCAGGCGTCAAAATGTGTGCTGCAGGTATACCGGATACAATAAGCAAATACATTGGCTATGGGCACATCCGCAGCGGCGTTGGGGTCTGTGTTGATTTTCTTGAAATCTTTTGTACACCCCATCAACAGAACACCGAAAACGGCGATAACAGTTAATTTATACAATTTTGTTTTCATTTCTTCAATTATTTGGGGTTAGAAAGTGATACCTACTTTAAGACCGATACTGCGGGTAGGCAGATAAGCATTGGATTCCATACCCACACCGCTGTTTCCGGAATTCATGCTCGATTCAGGATCAACCCTGGTAATGTTGGATTTATGCAGCCACAGGATGGCTACATTATTACCAACCAAAGACACATTGAACGCTTTAATCAGGCTGTTCTTGGATATTCTTGAAGCAGGAATTGTGTAGGTGATATAAAAGTCCTTCAATTTAAGGTAAGAACCGTCAATGACAGAGTAAGAACGGTTGCTGTAAAAATCTGAAAATGCAGATGTCGGGGCAACTACAATGTCGTTGACCGAACCGTCTTCTTTCACAAATTTTTTGTCGGTGAGGATGTCTTTACCAAAGACCACACCGTTTTCACGCACCCCGTTGGCTGCCGTGTATTCGTAAATCCCGGTATAAGCACCGAACATCTGCGAAACTGAGAAAAAATCTCCTCCTTTGCGGAAGTCAAACATCACTCCCAATGAAAGATTTTTCCAGGTGAAATCCATTGACAGACCTGCTATCCAGTCCGGATTGACATTGCCCAGCACCTTGCTTTGGCGTTTTGCACGGCCGTTGGCGCCTACAACGATATTCCCGTCATCATCTGTTACAGATCCTGTCCCGTAAATGGCACCCCAGGGTTCACCCTTGCGTGCCTGTGTATATACAGACCAGGAGGAGCCTATGGTGTAAACATCTATCAGCTGATTGGATTCTTCATTCTCATACAGGTAAAGGATCTTGCTTCTGTCCATGGACCAGTTCAGGGTGATGTTCCAGTTAAAATCACTGGTTCTCACCGGATTGGCCGTTAGTTGAACTTCAATACCCTTGTTGTTGATCTCCCCGGCATTGATTATCATGGCATTGTACCCTGTGGCACGTGATACCTCTACGTTAAGGATCTGATCTGTAGTATTTTTGTTATACAAAGCCACATCAAAGCCCAGCCGGTTATCAAAGAACCTGGCTTCCAGACCTATTTCTGAAGTTTCTACAGATTCGGGACGAAGCCCTGCGGGCGGATACGTGGTGGGGTTGTAGAACTGTCCCACCCCATGGATATTGTATCCCACAGAAGAGTAATACCGGTCTGTCTGATAAGCCCCGGTGGCTGCTCCGATCTTTGCCCAGCCCCCGCGCAATTTCAGGAATTCAAGTACCGTCCCTTTGAGAACGGGGAATGTTTCGGTAATGATCCAGCTGCCCGATACAGAAGGATAAAAGAAAGGATCCGCAATGGTTGAAAACCAGTCGTTGCGGGCAGAGGCATCTATATAAAGCATTCCCTTGAAACCCAGTGAAAGGTTGGCATAAACAGAATTGGAACGGATATGGGATCCTCCCATGCTTGTACCGGGACTTCCTGCCACATTGGATATGGTATACAAACCGGGAACGATCAAGGCTTCTGCCGACAGAGAGGATGTCTTATAGTCCAGATCCCTGTAGTTGGCTCCCAATACGGCATTCACACTCAACAGATTGTCGCCGAACGTCTTATCAAAATAGGCCAGAAAATCGGCGTTGATCTCGGCATTTTTCCTGTTGTAGGACCAAAAACCCCCGTCGGGATAGTCGGTGTGATACAGAACCACCTGCTTTGTATACGTGTCGTAGTAATCATAACCCAGACGGCCTTCAAATTTGAGCCAGCTTGTTGGTTTGAACCATAACGATGTCTTTCCAAAGAACCTGTTGCGTTCAAAGCTGTTGGTATTGTAATACATGGTATAATAAGGGTTCTGGTGATAATCGGGGCACCAGCTGTAAGGCAGGCCCGTGTACGGGTCATTCCCTTTATCATACAAATTCTTAAGGGATTCCATGTTTACCTGGCGTCCGAACCACTGAAGCAATGATTGCAGGGGGTTCCCGGCATTGTATGCTCCCTGCGGGAGGTTTTCACTCTGGGTCCTTGTGTAATTCATGGCCAGATCGAACGAGATGTATTTGTTTATATCCACATTCGAATTAACCTGTGCGGTCACACGTGTCTGGTCTGTATTGGGAAGGGTTCCTTTCTGGTCCCGGAAGCCCAGGGATGCACGTGTGGTGGCCCCTTTGGTCTTGGTTATTACTGATACGTTATGACTTTGCGAGTAGCCGGTGTTAAAGAAGCTTTTAATGTTATCTGGACGCGAAACCCAGGGGGTTGCCAGGTGGGTGTCGTTCAAATACGGACTGTCCCACTGGGGAATATTAAGCCCGATATCAAGCCGGGGACCCCAACTTTCATCAGCTCCAATATAACTGGCCAGATCGTTGTAACCAAGTTCATTGTAAACCCAGTCCTGGTAAGTTCCGTTATACCCGCTTCTCTCGTATTCATATTCGGCCCCTTCATATCCCTGTCCATACAGGTTCTGAAGAGGGGGCAGGTTGTAAACGTTGTCTACCGTAAAGCTGCCGTTATACGTGATGGAAAGACCTTCTCTGGCAGATTTACCGGATTTTGTTGTAATGAGTACAACGCCATTACCAGCCCGCATACCATACAAAGCAGCCGATCCGCCTTTGAGTACGGCAATGTTCTCGATATCTTCAGGATTGATATCGGTCAGGCCCGATCCGTAGTCCACGGCATTCTGCATGTAGTTGTCGTTGGAAATGGGTATACCATCCACAACGATCATAGGTTCATTGCCGCTTAATGAAGAGTTTCCCCTCACGACAATACGGCTTGAAGCCCCAATGGCACCACCTGCCTGGGTGACCTGCATCCCTGCCACACGCCCTGAAAGCGCTGAAGAAAGGCTCAGGTGCCCCGATTTGGTGATCTGCTCGGCTTTCACATCCTGGATAGCCGCTCCGATAGACTTTCTTTCCCTGGTAATACCAAGTGCCGTAACAACCACTTCTTCCAGAACGTTGACATCACGCATCTCAACGTTAATGACAGATCGGTTGTTCACTTCAATCTCGACACTCAGATATCCCACGTAACTAAACATAAGGATGCCGTCCGGAGGACATGTGATTACGTAATTACCGTCGTTATCGGTAACTTGAGCAGTGCGTTCACCTTGTACAAAGATGGTCGCACCAGGAAGCGGTTGTCCGTCAACCGCGTCCGTAACCTTGCCTGTCACCTGGATGTTCTGTGCCGTTAAAATAGTACAGACACCCAGGAAAAAAACGGTCAGGATAGTTTTGGTTTTTTTCATCATAAAGAAGTTAGGTTAAAGAATTAGGTAAAAAAACAATCAAATTTAAAAAATACGGATTTTATTACCTAAAATCTGTTACTCTGATATAAACTGATATAAGAAGACGGATACTCTCTATGGTTTTTGCTGAAAATTGTAGTTAATTCTTTCATTTTATAAGTAAAATCACTTTGATTCTCCAAAATTAGTCCACAAAAATTCAATCATAGCAGGGTAAAGGTTTACTAATTGAAAAAAATTTATATCTTTGTAAACTACCTGGAACTTTAAGATAAACCCTATAAACTATTTACTAACCTAAAAAAAAGACAGATGAAAAAATTCCT
>MTKX01009024.1_pt1 | contig 90052 bp, 85 predicted proteins | sample 1042771 | NCBI WGS metagenome assembly MTKX01 (sample SAMN06212183, study PRJNA360534) | anaerobic digester metagenome | biome: Wastewater treatment plant; material: sludge; isolation source: anaerobic digester fed with sludge from wastewater treatment plant | place: Denmark: WWTP Randers ...
CGCGCGCTCCATCCGTTCTATTCCAAATCCGTTGTTCTATTCTTCCCACAAGACAACAACGGACTTGGAAACCAACGGATGTTGCCGTGCCGCTCAGTTCTACTCTTCTCTTCTCCAACGCCGCGCGCTCCATCCGTTCTATTCCAAATCCGTTGTTCTATTCCCACAAGACAACAACGGATTTAGAAATGCCCAGATCCAGGACGCGCATCCCCGGCCCGGCAGCCGCCCGCCGGACGGCCTCTTTCAGCACCATGTCGTAGCCGTCGAAAGGGAACCCGGCGTCGGATGAGGTGAACTCGGCGTCGTAACTGCCCGCCCACCGGTCGAACAAGTGCGCGCGGCGTGGTTGGCTCACCATGGTAACTCCTGCAAGCAATGAAAGGCAATCATCCCTATAGTTTTCCTCCGTGGAAGAGATCCCGTTTGTTCCAGCCAATTATAGCACAGGCGCGCCCCTGCCACCAACCGCGGCCAGAAAAAAAAGAGCCTGGCCCCCTGTTGAGGGCCAGGCCCTGTCGACCTGCGGCCTGTCGCTTCCCGGGACTATCCGTTGGGCGGCACGACGAGGTAGCGGCACGACCCGTCACCNNCCGTCACCGGCCGCCATGCTGGACTCGCGCCTGGGCTCGACACCAAGCAAGCGCCGGATCAGCTCGGTGTCCAGGAGACAGACCTCGCCATGCTGCTGGCTGACGCGCCGGTAGGGGCAGTTGACGTTGATGAGGACGTACCCCTCGTTGTTCTTTTCCCAGCGGCTCAAGAAGCCCCGCTCCTGCAAAAAGTCGACCACCTGGTCGAGGCGCTCCTCAAAGCTCTGGCCCTCCACCGACGGCGGCGCTTCCTCGGCCACGCGCTCGGCCACGCGGCGAAAGATGTCCTCCGTCTGCGCCTGGCCGACCGAGTCCTTGACCTCGGTGACCAGGTGGCGTGCCAGCTCCCCATATCCCTGGGGAAAGAGGGCGTCGGCGGCATCGGTAAGGGTATAGACCAACCGCGGCCGTCCTACCTTCTTGGAGCGGCGCACTTTCGAGGCGGCGACCAGGGCCTGGGCCTGCAGGACATTCAAGTGGTGGCGAATGGTCATGGGCGTAAGCTCCAGGCGCTCTGCCAGATCTTCCACTGTCGCCTGTCGCTCTTCCTTCAGAATTGTGAGGATCTCTTGGCGTGTGCTTTGCATTGCAATATTCCTTTCTGTCCAAAAGCAACTCAGCATGGGCAAGTGCCGCGCTGCACCCGTGCCAGTGGCTGGCTGCCCTCGCTCACGCTCACAAGCATTATAGCACGCCATGCGCGATTTGTCAATTCTTATTATATTAATGAATTCTCCACGGGGCGTGGGGCAGCGAGAAGTTGGCGGGGGATTAGCGGCGCGCGGTCCACTCCGGATCCGTGTAGCGCGTCCGCCTCAGCTCGGCCGCGCGGGCCTGCTCGCCGGCGCTGAAGGAGCCCGGCGCCAGGGTGACGTTCAGGACCTGGGCCAGGCCGGCGGCCAGGGCGTCAGCCACCTGGTCAAAGGGCACGCGGCAGCCCAACACCGCCTCCAGTGTCGTAGCGCGGGCCAGCAGCCGCCTGGCCTGCTCCTCGCGCTCTTTCTCGGGGAACGACAGGTAATGGACGATGCGGCCCAGGTCGCCCTGAAGCGGCAGGGTGCCATGCTGCAACACAGCGCCCCGGGCGCGCCATTGGGCGCTGCCCACCAGCTTGAGCCCGTTGGCCACGATCTCGTAGGCCGAGGGGGTCTCGAAGCAGATGGGCGTCTTGACGCCGGCGTCCGCCTTGCCGGCGGCGCTCACCGCGCCGACACCCAGGCGATTCAGGCCCAACAGGAGGCCGTCGCTCAGGAGGCGATAGACCTCCAGCACGCCACCCTCCGCCCGGGGATCGGTCTGCCGCAGGGCGATGGAGTAGGTCAGCTCGTCGGTGTGCAGGATGGCCTGCCCGCCCGACGGCCGGCGCACCACGTGCACCCCGGCGGCGCGGCAGGCTTCCAGATCGGCCTCGGCCTGGGGCTGGCTGCGGCCCAGGGTCATGCAGGGCGGCGACCAGCCGTAAAATCGCAGCGTCGGCGGGCTGGCTTCGGCGCCGACGGCCTCCAGGATGGCATCGTCCAGGGCCATGTTGGTCGGGCCATCGGCCTCGCCGTCAAGGATGAGCCGCCAGGTCGCGGCCGGAAAGCTTCTTCCCTCGGTCTCGGGCATCTACATTCCTCTCTCAGGACCGGTCCCCCAGGGACCGGGAGCGTTGGTAAGCGGCCCAGATGGCCCGCGAGAGCACCGTGCGCAGGCCGCCCTTCTCCAGGTGGTAGAGCGCCTCGGCCGACGTGCCTCCGGGCGACGTCACCTGGTTGCGCAACGCAGCCAGGTGCCGCGGTGACTGGCGCGCGTACTCCACGCTGCCCCGCAGCGTGGCAATCACCAGCCTCTCTGACACGTGCCGCGAAAAACCCAGGTGGACGCCGGCGTCGACCATGGCCTCCATGAGCAAGAAGACGTAGGCCGGCCCGGTGCCGCTCAGGGCCGTCGCCATGTCCAGGTAGCCCTCGTCATCCACGTACACCTCTTCGCCCAGGGCCGTGAGAAGGGCCAGCGCCTGCTGCCGCTGCACCTCTGTGGTCGCTTCGGTCGCCGTCCAGACCGAGATACCCATGCCGATCTGGGCTGGCGTGTTGGGCATGACTCGCACCACGGCCGCGGCCCCCAGCTTTTCCTGGATGGCGGCCATGCGCGCCCCGGCCACGATGGATATCACCAGGATCTCGCGGCCGATGGCCCCGCTCAGCTCCTCCAGCACGCGGCCCAGAACCTGGGGCTTGACGGCCAGGACGACCAGGTCAGCGCCGCGGACGGCCTCTACGTTGTCCGTGGTCGTCCGCACCTGGTAACGGTCGAACAGCTCCTGCCCCCGCTCGCGCCGCGGGCCGCTGGCCACCACCTGCTCTGGCAGCACCAGGCCCTGGCGCAGCATCCCCTTGATCATGGCCTCGGCCATGATGCCGCTACCGACGAAGGCAATCGTCCTGGCCTCAAACATCCTCCTGGACCTCCATCTCGGTCAGCGCCTGCGCCGCTTCCGCGGGGCTCGGGGGCCAGGGATAGTTGTAGAGCGTCCCGCCCGGCTGCTCGTTGTAAAAGGGGCGGTTGCAATCGGGGCAACCAGACGTGCGAAAGGCCTGCCCGTCGTCCGGCAGAGGCACTCCGAAGCCCACCAGGGCCCCCGCCACGTCGAAACACATGTCTTGCGCCCGGGCCAGCCCGTGGACGATGAGCCAACGGGCCATCTGCATGCGGCGATAGACGGGCAAGGGCGGCGGCGGCAAGTGGGCAAGGTGCGTGCCCCGCACGGGGGTAAAGGCAAAGAGCCCCACCGCGGCTCCCAGGTCGTGGGCCCACTGGATGCGCGCGACCATCTCTTGCTCTGTCTCGCCCAGCCCGACGATGAGGTGTACCGCCGCCCGCCCCGGAAAGGTGCGGGCCGTGTCTTCCACCAGGGCCAGGTGCCGGGCCCAACTGCCGCCCTTTACCTGGCCAAAGACCCGCTCGCAGGCCGCGTCGAGGCCAAAGCCGACGTGGTCCGCGCCCGCCTCCACCAGGCTGCGCACCTGTTCCAGGTCGCGGGGCAGCACGGCCACGTCACAGGGCACGTCACAGGCGCCCTTGACGGCCTGGAGCACCCGCAGCGCGTCGTGGAACGACTCTCCGGTCACCGTCACCTGCAGGCAGGTCCGCCGGATGGCACCTGCCGCCACGACGGCAGGCAGCCGCTCCAACACCTCTTCCAGGTCGTACTCGGGCCAGGTCACCCGCGAGAGGTTCAGCGCCCCGGCCTGGCTCTCCCGGGCCTGGGCGCAGAACGCACAGTTCATCAGGCAGCGCCCACCCAGCATAAGGTAGGCAGTGGTGGGTGCTGCCGCCATGGCCGCTCGGGTCAGGCCCAGCACGGCGGCCGTTCCCAGGGAAACGTTAATCTTCACAGCTCCTCCAGGCCGGTCATTATAGCGCACGCCCGTCGACAAGTCAACCTGCTCGCCGCCCCGCTCCCCTTCTCCCTGTTTGACTCACCCTTGTTTTCTGTGTTACAATCCCAAGTAGTGCGTTTTCCATAAGAGGAGAGAACAGGTTCATGCCAGGGACAGATCCAACCAGGAAGGGGGCCGGTCTCGACGGCCTCCACGCGTTCGTCGCCGCCATGCCCAAGGTCGAGCTTCACGTACACCTGGAGGGCAGCATCCGCCCGGCCACTCTCCTCACCCTGGCGGAGCGCAATGGCACGCCGCTGCCCGCCACAGACCTGGAGGGCCTGCGTGACTTTTACCACTTTACCGACTTTGACCACTTTATTCGCGTCTATTTCACCGTCTCGGGCTGCCTGAAGACCGTCGACGACTTTGGCCTCATCGCCTACGAGTTCGGAGCCGACATGGCTCGCCAGAACGTGCGCTATGCCGAGGTCACCTTTACCCCACACACCAACGTCGATTCCACCGGGCTACCTTTTGACGCCATCATGGAGGGCCTGAACGACGGTCGCGCCCGCGCGCAGGTCGAGTTTGGCGTCGAGATGGCCTGGATCCTGGACATCGTGCGGAGCATGCCCGAAACCCGTCACGCCGTCGCCTCCTGGGCGGCCGGAGCCCAGGACCGGGGTGTGGTGGGGTTGGGCCTGGGCGGCCCGGAGGTGGGGCATCCCCCGGAGCCCTTTGCCGACGCCTTTGCCGTTGCCCGGGCGGCCGGCCTGCACAGCGTGCCTCACGCCGGCGAGGTAGTGGGGCCAGAGAGCGTGTGGGGTGCCTTGCGCAGCCTGAAGGCCGAGCGCCTGGGCCACGGTGTGCGCAGCGTCGAGGACCCGGCCCTGGTGAGCTATTTGCACGAGCACCAGGTGCCCCTGGAGGTGTGCCCCACCAGCAACCTGCGCCTGGGAGTCTATGATACCTACGCCGTCCATCCCATCCGGCAACTATGGGATGAGGGACTGTGTGTCACCGTCAACTCGGACGACCCGCCCATGTTCGAGACCGACCTGGTTGCGGAGTACAGGGCACTGGCTGCCCACCTCAGGTTCAGCGCCCGGGAGCTGGAGCAGTTGAGCCTCAACGCCCTGCAGGCTAGCTTCTTGCCCGAATCCCGCAAGAGGGAGATGAGAGACAGCTTTCTGTCCGAGTTCCAACGGCTGCGCGCCCAACATCTGGAAGATGAGGAGGTGGCTTGAGCGGTCACTTGAGGCCATCCGGCGAGGCGGGAACCTACAAGCGGGACCTCGCCCTGCTCCGCAGGGTCCTGGCCGTGCTCCGCGGCTCGCCAGAACGGGACCAGGTCCTGGCCACGGCCCTGCACGTCATCGTCGAGTCCATGGGCCAGGGATTCGGAGGGTTGCTCCTCGTCAGCCACCCCCAGCACCCGGGGCTGGAGGTGGCAGCCAGTGCCGGGCTGCCGGAGGCCGAACTGCCCCGCTGGGTGTTCCCCAGGGGCTGTCCTTGCAGCCAGGCTCTGCAGTCGGGCTTGCCGCTCTTCGAAGCCCGAACCGGGGCCTGTTGTGCGGGCCAGGCATCCATCCTCGATCCGCATGGCTGCCTGTCCATCCCCCTCAAGAGCGCGCAAAGGACGGTAGGCGCCCTCTGTTTGCTTTGTCCCTCCGGCTTCCAGATCGAGGGTTGGGATTTGAGCCTGTGGGAGGATATCGGCTTCCAGATCGGGCAGGTCATTGAGGACGCGTGGCTCAGCGCCCAGGTGCAGCAGGAGCGCGAGCTGCTGCAAACCATTTACGCCGTCAGCGATCAACTGGCCACCAGCCTGGACCTCCCCTGGGTGCTGTCGCGGGTCCTCGACCTGTCCATTTTCGCCACCGACGCCCGCGACGGCAGTATCTTTATGCTGCCTTCCAGCCGAGGATGCACCGCGCGCATCCTGCGGCGCGATCTACCTGCCGACGAGGCCGAGGTCGCCATCAACCAGGTGCTGGCCAGGGGCCTGGCCGGCTGGGTGATGCGGCACCATGAAGGGGCCATCGTCGCCGATACCAGTTCGGACCCACGCTGGCTGAACCTTCCAGACGACGCGGATCCCCCGGGATCGGCCCTGGCCGTGCCCCTGGTGGCCGGCGGGCGCGTAATGGGCATTATCACCCTGGATCACGATCAGCCCGGCCATTTTCAGCCGCGTCACATGTGGCTGCTGACGGCCGTGGCCCACCAGGCCTCAACCGCCCTGGAAAAGGCGCGACTGCACGACGAGGTCAGCCGCCTGGCAGAGGTCCTGGCCCAGCGCGTCAAGGAGCGTACCCAGGAGCTGGAGATAGCCCAGGCACAACTGATTCAGGCGGAAAAGCTGGCAGCCCTCGGCGAGCTGGCCGCCGGTATCGCCCACGAGATCAACAACCCCCTCCACGTCCTCCAGGCCTACATGGAGTTTATGGCCGGCCAGATCGAGCCCGGGAGTCCGTTCCTGGGCTACCTGGAAACGATGGGAGGGGCACTCCAAAGCATCGCCCGCCTGGCCGGACAACTGCGCGACTTCTCGCGGCCCGCCGAGGGCCACCGGCAGCCGATTCAGCTCGACGACCTTCTGGGGAACGTGCTGCGCCTGGCGAGCAAAGAGCTTATGCACTGCAAGATCGACCTTGTGGAGAACTACCTGCCACACCTGCCGCCGGTGATGGGCGATGCCCGCCAGTTGGAACAGGTCTTTTTGAACCTGATCCTCAATGCCCGGGACTCGATGCCGGGCGGAGGCAAGCTCAACATCGAAACCGGGATGGAGGCGGATTCGGTTTACGTTCACTTTGGCGACACGGGGGTCGGCATTCCGGCCGAGACGTTGCCTCGCATATTCGAGCCCTACTTTACAACCAAGGCCGACCGGGGCACCGGGCTGGGCCTGGCCATCTGCCAGCGTATTGTGACGCAGCACGGCGGCAAGATCGCGGTCTCGAGCGTTCCGGATGAGGGCAGCATCTTTACCGTCCACCTACCCGTTTTCACTTCCGACAACCTGGGGCCCGCGGCCGTCCGCAGTACCCTGGAAGAGAGTGGGGCCGGGCGGCCGTAGCCACTATGAACCAACGCGCTGGATCGGGTTTCAAGTACCTGGACCTGATCACGGCTCTTTTTGTAACCGTTCTCCTCATCAGCAACGTCGCTTCGACCAAGATCCTGCAACTGGGGCCCTTTACCTTTGACGGCGGAACCATTCTCTTTCCCCTCAGCTACATCTTTGGCGATGTGCTGACCGAGGTCTATGGCTACCGCCGCAGCAGGCGAGTGATCTGGATCGGGTTTGGCTGCGCAGCTCTCCTGGTCCTGGTCCTGTCCATCGTGGGCGCGCTGCCGCCTGCCGCTGACTGGGAACACCAGGAAGCTTACGAGGTCATCCTGGGCGCGACGCCGCGCATCGTCCTGGGCTCGCTCATCGCTTACTTTGCCGGCGAGTTCAGCAACTCGTACGTGCTGGCCAGGATGAAGGTCTGGAGTCAGGGCCGCTGGCTGTGGACGCGCACCGTGGGCAGCACCGTCGTGGGACAGGCTGTGGACACGACGTTGTTCGTGACCATCGCCTTTGCCGGCACCCTGCCCTGGCCTCTTTTCTGGAGCATCATCGCATCCAACTATGTCTTCAAGGTCGGGCTGGAAGCGGCCATGACCCCGGTGACCTACCGGGTGACCGGCTTTTTGAAACAGGCGGAAAACGCAGACGTGTACGACGTCGAGACCGATTTCAACCCCTTCAAGGTCAGGCTCTAGACCTGGCCAGGGAAAAGGACGGAAGAGGATTATGACGTACGATCCGGAAGAACCAACCGGCGCGGATGAGGAGTGGGAGTCGGAGGAGCCCCTGGGCGAGGACATGGTGCTGCCTGCCGAGCCCGAGCTGCCAGCCGATCATCGCTCCGGGTTCGTGGCCGTGGTGGGCAAGCCCAACGTGGGCAAGTCCACCTTGATGAACGCCTATCTGGGACAAAAAATCGCCATCGTCTCGCCCAAGCCGCAGACGACGAGGAACCGGCTCCTGGGTATCCTCACCCTGGAGCGGGAGCGGGGCGACGTGGCCGACGCGCAGGTGATATTTGTAGATACGCCCGGCATTCACCGGCCGCTGCACAAGCTGGGCGAGTATATGGTCGATCAGGCGGTCCGCGCCATCCCCGACGCCGACCTGGTGCTCTTCATGGTCGACGTCTCGCGTCCGCCCAACGACGAGGACCGGGAGATCGCTGCCATCCTCCAGCGACAGCGCGAGCTGCCCGTCCTCCTGGTGCTGAACAAGGTCGACCTGGTGGGTGAGGGCCAGCCGGGCTATGCCGCCGACTACCAGGCCCTGGGCGAGGTTCGCGACTCGATCGCGATCTCGGCCCTCGAAGGTGAGAACCGCGACCGCCTGCTGGAGATGATCCTGGAGCAGCTGCCCCTGGGGCCGCGCTATTACCCCGAAGAGCAGATCACCGACCAGCAGCTCCGCTTCATGGCCGCCGAGTTGGTGCGAGAGGCGGTGATGATGCACCTCCGGCAAGAGATCCCCTACTCGGTGGCCGTCATCGTCGATCAGTTCAAGGAGCGGAGCGAGGATCTGACCTACATCAGCGCCAACATCCTGGTCGAGCGTGACACGCAAAAGGCCATCATCCTTGGGCAAGGGGGCACGATGATCAAGCGCATCGGACGCGACGCCCGGCGCCAGATCGAAGAGCTCCTGGGCACCCGCGTCTTCCTGGAGTTGTGGGTCAAGGTGCGCAAGAAGTGGCGGGCCGACGAGCAAGAGCTGCGGCGGCTGGGCTACGCCACGTCCGGACGCGGAGGCTAGAACGCGCACACCATCCCCGGCGCGCCCGCCAGGGTCGGCCCGGCAGGTGTGGGCGGGCAGGGACGGCCGCGAGCCGTCGTGGAGGGAGGGCCATCCATGGGGAAGCGACTCATTCTGGTCGTCGTTCTGCTGGCCGCGGCCTGCGGCCCGGCCGCGAGCACGGCAGCGCCCCCATCCGCGCCGGTTGCCGTGACGCCGCTGCCAACGCCCGCCACCAGCGGTGACACATCGCTCGAGGCGGCGCTGGCCGGCCGCCGCTCGGTGCGCGAGTTCGACGACCAGCCCCTGACCGCCGCCGAGCTGGGCCAACTGCTGTGGGCAGCCCAGGGGATCACCGACCCGCGCGGCTACAGGACCGCTCCGTCGGCCGGGGCGCTCTACCCGCTCGAGATCTATGTCGCGACCGCCGGCGGCCTCTATCACTACCAGCCCGCCCGGCACGCGCTGGCCGTGGTGGGCCGGTCGGACGTGCGCCAGGCGCTGTATCAGGCTGCCCTGCGCCAGGCGGCCGTCAGCCAGGCGCCGGCCGTGTTTGTCATCGCCGCAGTCTACGAGCGGACCGCCATCAAGTACGGCGCCGAACGCAGCCCCCGCTACGTCCACCTGGAGGCCGGTCACGCCGCCCAGAACATCCTGCTCCAGACGGTGACCCTGGGGCTTGGAGCGGTGCCCATCGGCGCCTTTGACGACGAGGCCATCCAGGAAGCCATGGGTCTGCCGGCCGAAGAGCAGCCCCTGTACGTTATCCCTGTTGGGCGGCCCTGACCAGGGCCAAGGAGGTTGGTCGATGAAACAGCGCCAGGATGCTCCCGGGCTCGTCAAGCCTTCCACCCGGGCCTTTCGCCAGGAGGCCCGCCGGACGCCCGGCTACTCTCTCTTTGACTTGCTCCACGGCTACGTCTATGCCCGCTGGCCCTACTTCTACATCGGCATCGGCCTGGGCAAACACCCGCTGGTCCGCGTCCTGGGGCCGGCCGTGCGCCTCGTGGGCCGGCTGCTCCCCAAGGGCCAGGACGGCGCCGGCGGGGGCACTGTTGCCGACGGGTATCACGGCAAGGTCGTGCCCCTGGAGGCCGCGACGCAGCTCGTCACCGTCCAGGAGGACGTGGACCTGGGCGACCTGGAGCAGACCATCCCCTATCCCGTGGCCCGCGACATCGTGCTCAAGAACCCCGATCACATAGTCGCCCTCGAATGCCCCTGCCGCAGCGCCCGCGAGAACCCCTGCCTGCCCCTCGACGTGTGCCTCATCGTCGGCGAGCCCTTCGCCAGCTTTGTCGTCGAGCACCACCCCCAACGTTCCCGCTGGATCAGCCAGCAGGAGGCGGTCAACATCCTCCACGCCGAGCAGGCCCGCGGCCACGTCAGCCACGCCTATTTCAAGGATGCGATGCTCAATCGGTTCTATGCCATCTGCAACTGCTGCTCCTGCTGTTGCGGGGCGATGGAGGCCCGGCGAAACGGCACGCCGATGATCGCGTCGTCGGGGTACGTGGCGATGGTAGACGAGGGGCTGTGCGCCGGCTGCGGGGAGTGCGCCGACGTCTGCCAGTTCGCGGCGATTTCGGTGGATGATGGATTCGCCAAAATCGATGCTGTGGCGTGCATGGGGTGCGGGGTGTGCGTCGCTCACTGCCCGCAGGGAGCTATCGAGCTCATGCGCGAGCCGGCCAAGGGGGAGCCGCTGGAGATTCGAAAGCTCATGGCCCAGGCTGCACAGTTAACGTAGGCATCCCAGATATACGGACATGGCGGGGTGCACCTTTAGCCGGATCGCAACGCTGAGGCAATATCATAGTGGGCTGTTCATCTCGTTCGATTCATATACGGAGCTACAGATGCCACAGATTCAAGAGTCCACCTCTAAAAGAGATTGCCATCGAAAGGTTGCCCAAACGAGGATATGCAAGCGCCAGACCTTCATGTCGATTTGACAAAACGGCACCACGTAATTACACTGTAGATACTAACCAAAGCACTGGTGGATAGGGAGGTGTAGGTATGGCCGCCGTGATCAAGTCGCGTATCGTCAAGATTGGCAATTCACAGGGGATTCGCATTCCCAAGCTCTTACTTGAGCAGACAAGTCTTGAGGATGAGGTCGAGCTTGTACTTGAGGAAGATCAGATCATCGTTCGTCCAGCCCAGCGGGTACGAAAGGGGTGGGACGAAGCGTTTAAAGCCATGGGCAAACGAGCTGATGATGGGCTGCTGGACGCCGAGGCTCCTGTCTCAAACGAGTGGGATGAGGCAGAGTGGGAGTGGTAGTCAAGCGCTTTGACGTGTATCTGGTCAATCTCGATCCGACAGTGGGCAGCGAAATCAAAAACACTCGTCCTTGCCTGGTCATTTCGCCGGATGAAATGAATCGCTGGATTAGAACCGTGATTGTTGCGCCAATGACGACCAAAGGACAGTCCTATCCTACTCGCGTGCCGTGCAAGTTCCAGGGAAAGGACGGGCAGGTCGTACTGGATCAAATTCGCACGGTGGACAAATTGCGATTGGTGCAAAAGCTGGGCCGCATAGACAAGGACACCCAGAGGGAAGTGCTTGTGACCATTGCCGAGATGTTTGCGGAATAGACCAGCTGACCGCAAACACTTGAACCAGGACTGACTATTACCGCTTTCGTCTCCGTGCAGCCCGAGGTATCAACAACCGTGCAGTGATGCCGAGAACCTTTTGCTGATTGTGTCCCCTACTGCGCTGCGAGCCGTTGGAGATCCAGAAGCTCATTGCACGAGCTATCGAGTCATGGGATGACAAATGATACGGACGACGATCCTCTTTGACAAATAACGCCTTCTATGATAAAATCTAGACAGTCTAGACAGATAGGAGAAGGCAGTGAGTACAACCTGGCAAATTCAGGAAGCAAAGAACAAGTTCAGTCGAGTCGTTGAGAAGGCAGTGCACGATGGGCCGCAAATCATCACAAAGCATGGCGTGGAGGTCGCGATCGTCCTTTCTCTTGCGGACTATCAAGAGCTGATGGCGAGTCGGGGCAAGCTCTCCACGTTCTTTCGAGACTCCCCCCTGGTCGGAATCGAACTGGACCTCACCAGGGATAAGGGCGACGCCCGGCAGGATCTCGGCCTATGAGTTTTCTACTGGACACGTGCGTGATCTCTGAGCTGGTTGCCAGGCAACCCAATCCGGCCGTTGTGCAGTGGGTCGACAGCGTCGACGAGAACATGTTGTTCCTTAGCGCGATCACGATCGGCGAAATCAAGAGGGGGATCGAAAAGCTGCCTGACTCGAGTCGCAAGAGTGCGTTGGAGGACTGGCTTGAGGATGATCTGCTCATTCGCTTCAGAGACAAGATCTTGTCCATCGACGCAGCCGTGATGCTCGTCTGGGGACAACTGGCCGCCGATCTTGAGAAACAGGGAAAACCCATGCCTGCTGTCGACTCTCTGATCGCGGCAACCTGCTTGCAAGGCAAGCTGGATTTGGTCACACGCAACGAGAGCGACTTTGTACACAGCGGCGTCACCGTAATCAATCCCTGGACGCCGTAGAGCCGCCGTAGGGCTGTCGCCCTAACCTGGACACAAGCATCTTGGCCCCTGTTGAGTGTCCAGCCATGATCCGGCGAAGGGCGAGCCGCTGGAGATTCAGAAGTTGATCGCAGAGGCTGCTCGAGCCGCATAACAAACAATAGATCGTTAGTATTTGGTCTTTCGGCGCGTCATAAGCAGGTTTGACCATTGGCGGCAATTGTGCTACACTTGGGTCAGGAACCAGCGTAGGATGGTGAGGTGGAACGATGAAACTGGAAGACTATTTTGACTTTCTGGCTCCGGATGACATCCGCTTAAGAGGTCATCGAATCGGCATTGACGACGTGCTGTCGTACTACCTGGACGGGTATACGCCGGAGGAGATGGCTGCCCATCTGCCCACGTTGAGCCTGGAAGAGATCCACGCCACGATCACCTACTATCTGCGCAACCGAGCCAAAGTCGACGCCTACCTGGCGCACCTCGCCGCTCGGCGTGAAGAGCGCTACCGGACGTGGGCGGCCGATCCCTCGCCTGTCGTGCAGCGATTGCGCGCCATCAGGGAGCAACGCGCCGAGGAATACAAAACACCTGCATGAAGATCCGCTTTCTGCTCGACGAGTGCGAATCACCTCGACTCAAGACAGCGTTGTTGCGCTTTAACCCGGCAATAGATGTGCTGCGCGTAGGAGATCCAGGTGCTCCACATCTCGAAACATTGGACCCCGAGATCCTGCGCTACCTGGAGGTCGCACAACGACTTCTGGTCACATCCAATCGAGCCAGCATGCCCGCTCACCTGGACGCGCATTGGGATGGTGGCGGACAGACCTGGGGGCTATTGTGGGTAAGGCCCGGGACGCCATTGGGCCGGCTAGCCCAGGAGCTTCTCCTTGTGTGGGAGGCCAGCGAAGCCGAGGAGTGGCTGAACAAGACAGCCTGGATCCCGTTTTAGTGACGAGAGGAACCCTTGGTGTTACTCTCCAACCATGATCTTCTCCTGATCGGTGTTGGTATGACCAGCCGTGCCGTCAAAGCGAACGACGCTTGTTGATTGTGTCCACTACTACAAGGACGCGATGCTCAATCGGTTCTACGCCATCTGCAACTGCTGCTCGTGTTGCTTCGCTTCGCCAAAGGCGTGTCCTGAGGGAAACCGAAGGGCTGCGGGGCCATGGAGGCCCGGCGAAATGGCACGCCGATGATTGCGTCGTCGGGGTACGTGAATGTCGCGACTCGGTCACCGCGCGCCGTGACGGTTCATATCGACCGGGCCAAGTCTCAGAAACGGAGGCAAGATCCAGCATGAAGAAGAACCGGGTTCTGTTGGCAGGCGTGTTTGGCGCTATCCTTGCGGTGGCGGCCTTGTTGCTCTCTGCCACCTCGACCAGTGCCCAGAGCGGATCACCCGCCATCGTCAGCTACCAGGGAAAGGTGGCGGTGGACGGCAAGCCCTACACAGGCGATGGGTACTTCAAGTTCGCCGTGGTGAACCAGGCGGGAAGTGTGACCTACTGGTCCAACGACGGCTCGTCCTGGGCTGGCGGTCGGCCGACAAACTCCGTGCTGTTGCCCGTGGTCAATGGCCTGTTCAACGGCCTGCTGGGCGATACCTCCCTGGGTGGCATGACGCAGCCGCTGAACGCCTCGGTCTTTGACGGGACCGACCGCTACCTACGCGTGTGGTTCAGCGACGACGGTACCACCTTCACCCGGCTCGCCCCCGACTGGCATATCACCGCCGTGCCCTATGCGCTCCAGGCGGAGGAGGCGAGAAACGCCGACACGCTGGACGGGCAGCACAGCAGCGCCTTTTGGGGGATGGGCGGCAACGCTGGCACCACGCCGGCCAGCGACTTCCTGGGCACCACCGACGGCCAGGACCTGGTCTTCAGGACCAACAACGCCGAGCGGATGCGCCTCGACGCAACCGGCCGGCTGGGCATCGGAGCGGTTCCGGCCACCGGCTCGCCGCTCACCATCAGGGGCACGGGCAGCGACTCTGCCTGGCTTCAGCTCGTGGACTCGGCCGGCGCCAACCAGTGGAACCTCAACTACATGGACGGCGGTCTGAATTTTGCCGAGACGGGTGTCTCGGACTTTCGGCTCTACCTGGAAGATGGCGGCGAGGTGGGCATCGGCACGGGCGCCCCGGATGCCAGGCTGAACGTGCAGAATAGCACCGGCGCCGTAACGGGCCGCTTTACCAACCTCACCCCGAGTGGCAGGACGTACGCCGTCGTGGGCACCACCACCAGCACGTCGGCCGGTACCCGAGCCGGCCATTTCCATGCCCAGGGCGCCAGCGGCGTTACCCACGCCATCTTTGCTGTGAACAGCAGCAACAGCGACAACTCTGCGGCCGGCTATTTCAACGCCACCGGCACGAGCGGCATGATGACCGGCGTGTGGGCCGATATCAGCAGCACCCACGGCTCTTCGACCGCCGGCTTTTTCCGCAATACGGGTGAAGCGGGCTATGCCGGCTGGTTTCAGGGAGACGTGCTGGTCCAGGGCCATGTGACCAAGAGTGCCGGTTCGTTTACCATCGACCACCCGCTGGACCCGGCCAACCAGACCCTGTCGCACTCGTTCGTCGAGTCCCCGGACATGATGAACGTCTACAACGGCAACGTCGTGCTGGATAGGAACGGCGAGGCCTGGGTGCAACTGCCGGAATGGTTCGAAGCCCTCAACAAGGACTATCGGTACCAACTTACCTGCATCGGTGGCTTTGCCCCGGTTTATGTCTCCACCGAGATCGCGAACAATCGCTTTCAGATCGGCGGCGGCCAGCCGGGCCTCAAGGTCTCCTGGCAGGTGACCGGCATCCGCCGCGATGCTTACGCCGAAATGCATCGCATTCCGGTGGAGCAGGACAAGACGGACGCCGGTGTCTACCTATGCCCGGAGTGCTACGGACAGCTCCCGGCGGCAAAGAGCCTGTCGCGCCCGGCGGACGATCCGTACGCCAACCCCACCCGTTGAGCCAGGAGGTCATGTAATGCGCAACAGAATGCTTGTGTGGAGTCTGGCCTTGGCGCTGCTGTTGGCCCTGGCGATCCCCGTCGCCCTGCTTGCACTTGAGGCGCAAGCAGCGGACATCCCCTGGGAGGTCATCGGCAGCGGCGGCGCGCCGTCCGCCGGCCCCGGTGTGACCTTGAACGGCACACTGGGGCAGCCCATCATCGCGCTGTCGTCGGGCATGGGGCTGGACCTGGAGGCCGGCTACTGGTACGGCCAGGTCCAGGCGGCCGAAGAGGCGGACCTGGCTATAGACAAGCAGGCGCTGGCGGCGAGCGTGACGGCGGGCCAGGAGCTGGCCTACACCATCACCATCACCAACTTAGGACCGGGCGCCGCCACCGACGTGGTGGTGCTCGACCTGGTGCCGCCGGGCACGCACGTCGTGTCAATGACGGCGGACAATCCCTACTCCGCGAGCGGGTTCTGCTCCCTGAATGGCACCTGCCACCTGGGCCTGCTGCCCGCCGGGACGTCTATCACCAGCCCGGGGAACTCCACGCCCGGCCAGGCGGACGGCTCCACCATCGACCGCACGGTGACAATCGGCCCGGGCGATCTGCTGGCCGGGTCGACCATCGCCGACGTCGACATTGCCATCGAGTTCGAAAAGCTCGACCATGAGAACTGCGCCAACCCGTACACCGGCGGCAGCCCCTATAACCCGGAGATCGTGTTTTACCTGACCAGCCCGGGCGGGACGCGGGTGGTGCTTGTGGACAATGGCAACAACTGGGGCGGGAGTGGGCTTGGGGCGACCTACACGTCCAACGGCGCGTACGGCGGCCACGTGCTGGTGACGTTCGACGACGCGGCGGCCATGCCGGTGGGCGGGCCGATGCCGGTGAGCGGTACCTTCCGGCCGGTGCAGCCGCTGGCGGCCCTGATCGGCGAGGATCCGTTCGGCACGTGGACGCTGACGGCCGGCGATAGCGCCAGCGGCGACGCCCTGTGCCTGGCCGGGTTTGACCTGGCGGTGACGGCCGTCAGGGACATCGAAGCGACGGTCAGCCTGGTGTTGGGCGTCGACCCGGATTACGCCGGCGACACGCTGGCGAACCAGGCACAGGTGTCGGCCCATGGGATCGACCCGGACGAGACGAACAACATCGCCACGGCGACGACCACGGTGCACGCCCAAGCCGACCTGGCCATCGACAAGTTCGACCTCGACGATCCGGTCGAGCCCAAACAGGATTTCTTTTACCAGCTCGTCGTCAGCAACCGGGGGCCATCGGCGGCCCGGGAGGTGGTGGTCACCGATACCCTCGGCCCCGACCTGACCTTTGTCACGGCCAGCCCCGGCTGCAGTGGGGGCGCGGGCAGCAGCACGGTGGTCTGCACCGTGGCCAGCCTGCCGGCCGGCGAGTCAACCTCCTTCCTGCTGGCCGTGGCCGCCGGCGACGTGCCCGCCGGCACGGTCTTGACCAACCAGGCCGTGGTGGCCAGCGCCACACCGGACGACGACGCAGGGAACAACGCCGACGTCGAACAGACGACCGTGGTCGAGGACCTGGGCCCCAGCGCCGACCTGAGCCTCGACAAGCAGGCAACCCCCGGCGTGGTCGAAGCGGGTGGCCTCGTGACCTATACCCTCATCGTCCGCAATGCCGGCCCGACCACGGCCACCGACGTGGAGGTCCGGGAGGTCCTGCCGGCCGGCACCCACCTGGTCAGTATCAGCGCCGACAACCCGGACTTTGACAACGAATTCTGCGCCAGCGACGCCACCTGCTACCTGGGAACAGTCTATCACACCACCGTCGCCCGGGTGACGGTCGTCGTGGAGGTCGATGTTAACCTGCAGGCCGCCAGCCTGACCAATCTGGCCTACGTTTCGGGAGACCAGGTCGACTCCGTGGCCGCCAACAACCTGGACACGGCCACCGTCGAGGTGACCGCCGCGCCCCGCGCCGACCTGGCCGTGGACAAGATGGCGACACCGACGGCCGAGGTGGGCGGCACCATCAGCTACACCATCCAGGTCTACAACGACGGCCCCATGGCCGCGGCCAACGTCGTGGTGACCGATACCCTGCCACCGCAGGTGACCTTTGCCAGCGCCGGCGCCGGCTGCAACCTGGTGGGCAGCAGCACCGTGGTATGCCACGAGCCGCTCCTGGACGTCGACCAGGCAGTCACCTTCCACGTCGTGGTGACCGTCAACGGCGACGTGCCGGTTGGCAGCAGCGTGGAGAACGTGGCCGTCGCCGGCTCTGACGCCCCCGACCCGGACCTGGCCGACAACCTGGACACGGCCGATTGCAGCATCATCGACCGGCAGCCGCGGAACCGCATCTACCTGCCGCTGATCTCCAGGAATCCGGCGCCGGGTGGCCTGCCGGACCTGGTCGGCAGCTTCCATCTCGTCCCCGACAAGCTGAGCTTTACGGCAGCCGAAGCGGTCGAGATCGAAGCCTGCGTGACGAACCAGGGCACGGCCCCGGCCGGTCCCTTCTGGGTCGATCTGTACATCAACCCCGATCCGGTGCCGGACCGCACCAACCTGCCGTGGAACGAAACCTGCTCGCTGACGCCGTGTTATGGCCTCGCCTGGCAGGTTCCGGCGGGCCTGGCGGTCGGGCAGACGGTCTGCCTGCGCTCGACCCCGGACAGTTATGCCGCCGGGCAGACCTTCTGGCCGGGGTCCTTTGCCCCCGGCACCACCGATCTGTACCTGTACGTCGATAGCTGGAACCCGGGCGACATCAGCAATACCCTTGGCGCTTGCCAGGAGAGCGACGAGCGGAACAACCAGTTTGCCCTCCACGGCTTGAGCGTGACCGGCAGCCTCGGCGCCGGGCAGTTGGAGCCGCCTGCCATCCCGCCGCGGCCCGGGGCAGAATAACAGGAGGTATCTGGTAAGTTGGGGAGGGTTGGGTGTGCGCGCAGCGCACACCCAACCCTCTGGATATTGAAAGATACAGCAGGAGCACGTGGAGGAGAAGGGATGCGATATGCGTAACAAGGCACTCGTGACCGCCGCTGTCCTGGCCCTGATTGGCCTGGTCCTGCCCTTGTTGCCGGCCAGTGCGTCGCCTGCCGGCCTTCTGCCGCCGCTTGCGGAGCGATCGCTGCTGCGGCAGCTCACACCCCGGCCCACCATCCTGCCGCCACCCCGGCCCACGCTGACGCCCTCACCTACCGTGCCGCCGACGCCGACCCACAGTCCGCCACCCGCGCCGGCCACGCCCGTGGTGCCCGAGCCCTCGACCCTGCTCCTACTGGGCGGCGCCGCCACGGGGCTGGGGGCCTACGCTGGCTTGCAGCTCCGGTCGCGCCGCCGCCGCGACCGATCGCAGGAGGACCGGTGATGTGCGAGACTTGCCCGGGATTAGTCAGCTCACCAGTGGCAATTGACGCTGCTTGACAGCAAGCGATTTCGAGTGCATAATATCTGTGGTAGTTCAAAGGATTCGTGAGGAGGTAAAGCATGAGATGGCAAGATCACATCATCGTTGATCCAGCCGTCTGCCATGGAAAGGCGTGCATCAAGGGAACACGCATCATGGTATCGGTCGTGCTTGACAACCTGGCTGCCGGTTTAACGCCACAAGAGATCGTCCGCAGCTATCCATCTCTCAACGAAGAGGATGTCCGGGCAACTATTGCATACGCCGCCGAGCTTGGACGTGAACGTGTAGTGGCTATGCCGGCTACTGTGCCAGCATGAGATTCAAGGTTGACGAGAATCTGCCGCTTGAAGCAGCCGAGGCACTCCGCCAGGCGGGGCACGATGCAGCCACGGTTTTGGAACAAAAGTATGGTGGAAGCCCCGACGCACAATTGGCAGATCTGTGCCAGCGCGAGGGCCGGATCCTGGTAACCCTGGACATGGACTTTGCAGATATCCGGGCTTATCCTCCTGCCGAATTCCCGGGACTGATCGTGCTCCGCTTGAGGCAACAGGACAAGCCTCACGTCTTGGAAGTACTCACGCGTTTAATAAAGTTGCTTGGTCAAGAACAGCTCGACCGGCAACTGTGGATTGTAGACGAGAAGCGCGTTCGGATTCGAAGCTAGCGCGAACACATCGATCCGCACCGGCAAGGTACTACCGCCCAACTAGGCCATCTTTCGTCTCGCCACAAGCCGTGGTATCACCAACTGCGCCGTATCCGGAAGTCAAGGCGGCCGATATTGCACGTCAAAAGCAGTGAAGTGAGGCGAGCGGGCTCCCTCCTGATGTGGCTGAATCAACCACGGCAGTCTGCAGTTCGGTTATTCCTGCGCGCGGGAGGAACGGTGATTTGAAACCGTTCGGAAGCACTGAAACAGGGGTTGGCTTGAGAGTGGAGCCACCATGATCAAGAAGATTTTCAACGATCGGACCGCTGGTTGGATCGGAAAGATCTTGCTCATCGTGATCACCTCCTTCTGGTGCATGTGGAGTGTCGGCGAGATGTACCACGAAGGGTGGTGGGGCCCGTTCTACATTCGGCTGATCTACCTGATTCCCGGTACGGCGTTCCTGCTCCTGACCCTGGTCGGGATAAAATGGCCGCAGGTCGGCGGCTGGCTGATCATTGTCCTGGGCGGACTGTTCACGCTCTCTTTTCTCGACATCAGCTTTGTAGATGGGAAACTGACGATGGGCCGCGATCTGGCGGGGTTCATGGTCAGTGGACCGTTGGTTTTCCTCGGCGTTCTCTTGCTGGTCGAGGCGCGCAACCAGAAGCGGCGGATTGCTCAAGGCTGGGTTCCTCACTCAAAATGGTGGCGCCGCAACATCTGGTACCTCCTGGCCGTCGGTCCACCGCTCTTGATTCTGATCGGTTGGTCGATTCAGTCTCTGCCCGTTGTTCTCACTCGCGTCGACGATCGTGACCGCGGGGCCAGGCTCATCGAAGGGAACGGCGTCACCCTCGTCTGGGCACCCGAAGGTCCCGGCTGGAACTGGAGGCAGGATTATGGCGGCTTTCCCTCATGGAACATGATCGCCCTGTATGGTCTTCCCCCCGTCGGTATGGGCGACAAGCCGGGCCATGACCCAAGAATGGGCGTATATGCCTCGGCGGAAGAGATGGAGAGCTATAACGTGTGCCTCTATCTCAGCGAGGATGGCCTGACCCTGGCACCCACCCCGCAGAACATCTGGCGGATGCCCACGGTGGACGATTACGCGCGTTCGTTTGCCCGGCACGGAGTGAATGCTGGCTGTATATGGGGCGGCGAAGGCCATGACCGAATGGAGTGCGAGATCTTGCCCGACAAAGAAACACCCCTCTGGGCGCCCGATCTGGATCCCATCTATTACTGGGCTGCGGAGGAATACAACGACCGCGAAGCCTATTTTGTGTCGTACAATGGTTGGGTAAATACCGCGTACAAGACAGGTGGCAATCCCCGCCACAGTTATCGTTGTGTGCGCGACCCGTAGGCAACGGACCCGATTCCTTCTCAAGACACAGTTGCAAGAATGGAGGCGGCACTGCAGAAAAGGTTGGATGAAATCCGAACTGTAGTAGCCAACAAGCAGATCCATCGCGCCTGTATCCATGGGAGTAAAGTGATATTTTGCGGATCGGGAATTCTGTGATATACTGAGGGCGGCTGGCACGCCTGGGCTCTTGCTTACTTTTCTCAAGTATCTCACCGGATGCCATTCGATATCGCGTTGGCACTTCCTTGTTCGGCGATCGTGAACTGACCCAAAGCACCATATCATACGAGGAGGAATGGAATGACGAAGCGACTGTTCACAATGATAACGCCAGTCCTGATCTCGAGTACAGCACTTGTTTTCTGCTTATTTGGAGGCATCCCTTCCGCACTCGCACTAGCGGCGCCATTAGAAAGTGGTCTGGCCCATTCCGATGCCTGGGCTGCAACGACGTTGGACGTCGATACTACAATTGATAGCGCGGCTACCCAGTACCAGGCATGTACTGCTGCCCCAAACGACTGTAGTCTAGCCGGCGCTATTGAGCTGACGTACGGAACAGCCAGTGAGTGGATCATCAATGTGCCGGCCGGGACGTACGTATTGTCGCAGACGGGCGATCTGGAGATTATGGGAGGCGACATCACGATTAATGGGGCCGGGCAGGAGCAGACGATCATCGACGGTAATGACACCGACAGGGTATTCTATATCACAACAGGAGATTTGGTGATCAACGATCTTACCATTGCCAATGGGCACGCCCCTGATGGTCCCCTCACCAACAGCAACGGTGGCGCGATTCGAAATATCGCGGGCAATCTGACGATGAACAACTGTACGCTCCGGGATAACCGGGCCGGGGATGACAGTCCAAGTCGCACCGGCGGTCATGGCGGCGCCCTGCAGATTGAAGCGAACTACACGGTGCTCAACAACTGTACGTTCTCCAATAACCACGGCGGACATGACATAGCAGGGACGCGCGGCGGCAACGGCGGGGCGATCAACATTCAAAACGGATTCGTCACGCTGGAGAACTGCTCCTTCGTCAGCAACTACGCGGGTAATGGCGGGGACGCTCTCGAGGGTGACGGTGGCCGTGGCGGCTGGGGTGGAGCTATTTACCTCCTTCAAGGAACCCTCGAGATTACCCGAACTACGTTTGTCGAGAATCAAGCTGGCGATGGGGCAACAGGCAATCAAGACGGTGGGCGCGGTGGCTGGGGAGGAGCTGTTGTCAATCAGAGGGGCGGCCTCTCTATCTTTGAGAGCACATTCTCCGGGAACCGGGCCGGTGACGGCGGCCAAGGGAGTATCAACGGCGGAGAGGGGGGCAGTGGCGGAGCCATCGTCAACTATGAAACGTCGACTTTCTTGAAGCACAGCACCGTCAGCGGGAACGTCGCCGGGAACGGTGGAAACGGCGGGAGCGGCAGCGATGGTTACGGAGGCTACGGTGGCGGATTGGAGAGCTATGGTGGCACCTTCGTCGTGATCAACAGCACCATCAGCGGCAACAGGACGGGCGAGGCAGGTGGCGGAGGAGCGGGGAACCACAGCGGCTACGGCGGTGGTGTGGACAATTACCAGGGTACGGTAAAGCTGGCGAACGTCACGATCGTTGAAAACCAGACGGGTAGTTATGGTGGCTACGGAGGTGGGATCAATAACGAGGGCGAGTTCCTCTTCAAAAACACCATCGTCGCCAACAATGCCGCTAGCGCCAACGGCCCCGATTGCGCTACGATGGCGGCGTTGCATTCGTATGGATATAACCTGGTCGAGAACACAACCCTGTGCTCCATAGACGATGACGCGGGCGCGGGGACGACAGTGGGGAATATCCACGGCCAAGATCCCCAGCTGGCAGCGCTGGGCGCATACGGCGGTCCGACAGAGACCCACGAACCGCGGGTGGATAGCCCGGCCGTGGATGCCGGCAATCCCGGTGGTTGTACAGATACCAGCGGTGATCCGCTCACCGATGATCAGCGAGGATTTGTGCGTCATGTGGACGGCGGTAGCGGCCACGCGTATTGTGACGTGGGTGCCATCGAACGACAATCCAGCGCGATGCTCACAGTCCATGTCCGCGGCGGAGGCCGGGTGACCGACGATTCAGGCGTCCTCGATTGCACTGAGGACTGTAGCGTTGGCTATGCTGTGGGAACTGATGTCACACTGACTGCCACGGCTACAGGCGGATGGTCGTTTGTGGGTTGGGAGGGCGCGTGCAGCGGCCCAAGCGCATGTGTTTTGACTATGGATCAGGACCGCATTGTCACAGCTCTCTTCTCTGCTGATTATTCTTCATACCTGCCACTTGTGTTGAGAGCGTACGCACCATAGCAGGTCTCTGAATGGTGCTCAATTCATTGGGGTGTGGCCAAGTTGTCATCGTGCGGCAAGCTTGAGCGCAGCAGTTTCGGCAGCCGCCGATTGGAGACGCAACAAGCGACGGGTCACAACGGAGAGCCGGGTTTACTCAGCCCTGGGATAGTCTCCGATCCAATCGACATAGTCCAGGTGTTCGCGGACAGCGTTGATAGACAGGGATTATTTATATAATATCCGCAAACAACGGGCCGGCCGGCGAAGGACCGGCCTATTGCAACGCCGCGACCGAACGCACCTGCACCAGGCTCGGCTTTTTCCCGGCCCGCCACACGAACTCGATGTTCACCGGATTGCCCCACTTCTTGGCCACCGCAGTTATCAGGGCTGCCAGCTCCCTGGCTTCCTCTTCCGTCAGGGCCAGGCCCGGCGGGGGTTCCTGGGGCACGGTGTCACCTTCCGGGCCGGTGACCCGAATTTGATCCGGGGGCATGGGCTGGACTTGCACTTTCTTTCCCCGCACGCCGTACAGGTCGCCGCCGCGGCCACCCACCACGACCTGCCCACTGCCGAACGAGGCCTGGATTAGCACACCCGGCAGCGAGGGTGCCGGAGAATAGCTGAAGGCCACGCCAGAGCGGTCCCTGGCGGTGAGGGGTTCCATGGGCTGCAGGACGACAGCCATGCGCGGCAAGGGGCTTGCCACCTGGGCACAGTACAGGAGTGCCTCGCGGCTATAGTTCGAGGCCCACACCTTGCACATAGCTCCCCACAGGTCCTTCCTGGGCACCGAGAGAAGAGAACGAAACTGCCCGGCAAAGCTATGCTGGGGGCTGTCCTCTACCGTGGCCGAAGAACGTACCGCCCACTGGCCCGGTCTCAAGGGGAGCTCGGTCAGCTCGGTGGCGATGACCGCCACCATCTCGGCCTGTTCCAGCGCCTTGACCACGGCCACTCGTTGGGGTTCCACGGCGTTTAGCGCCCGCAACCCCTCCGCCCAATCGCCGGGTAGGTTGGAGGTGACCTGTTCAATGGTGGTCAGCGGCTCCTCCAGCCCCACCTTCTTGACGATGAGGTCAAAGGCAACGGTGCTAAACACCCAGGTGGGAGGGGTAGGGAACTTCTCGCGGGCCAGCCAGTACAACCCGCGCCCTTTGCCGCCGACCACCGCCGCCGGCGGGATCTGGGGCCCTTCACCGTCCTTGGGAGTAAACAGGATATTGATCATTCCGAGATCTCCACAAGGCCCGTTGCCCCGTCGACGCGGACGCGCTGCCCGTCGCGGATCAACTGCGTGACGTTTGGAATGCCGACGACGGCCGGCAGGCCGTTCTCACGGGCGACGATGGCGGCGTGCGAGATCACCCCGCCCAGCTCGGTGACCACGGCCTGCATGCCCCGGAAGAGCCCCGACCAGGCCGGGTCGGTTAGCCGGGTGATGAGCACCGCCGGCTCTTTCATGCTCAGCAATCGCCTGGCCGCTTCCAGCGGGTCGTTCGTCACCACGGCAATGCCCTCGGCCGGGCCGCTGCCTGCGCTGGCAGCAATGCCCTGCAAGCGGGTCAAACCCTGGATATCGGCTTGCTCGATCTCTTCCGCTGCCGGCCTCCAATGCCGGGCATCGGGATCGTACCAGATGAGCTCCGGCGGCGGTGCCTGCGTGAGGTGCAGATCCAGCTCAGCCTGGCGCCAATCGAGGGTTTCCTGTTCGACACGTTCCTCACCCCGGCTGCGCACGAATTTCATGAACTCGTCCAGGGTGTAGAACATGAGGACATCGTCGCGCTGCTCCGGAAAGTAGCAGTGAGCCAGGTGGCGTGCGGCCAACCCGTAGAGCGCCTGGCGCAAGGCGATATTGCTCTTGGAGTCTTCCCGCCAGGAGATGAGCTTCTGGCCCCACGACAGGACCCGCCGCCAGAGAGCGCGCGAGGCGGGATTCAGCCGTTCCAACGCCTGCTGCGAAATTCGGCGCGCGGCTTCAGCCCGGACCTCGGGGGGCTCGCTTTCGGCCAGTTGCCCGGCGACGGCCAGCAGGATGTGTTCGGGATGGTCGGCCAGGCGCTCTGTCTCAAAATCGGCCTCGTAGCGAAAGCCGCGATGCCCATACTCCTGCAAAAAGCCCCGGACGCCGGCCACCAGCGGCTCCGCCTCGGGGAGCGCCTCGTAGGCTTTCAAATCGGCATTGCCTGCTGTCAGCATCTGGCATACGTTTTCACCACACCGTTCGGCGGTCTGGCGCAGGTCCCAGATGCGTTGGCCAATGAGAGACGTGGCCGTGGTCCGGCCGGCGAACAGCCCGAGCAACTGGGGCGCTCGCTGGCGCAAGACGCCGTCCAGGGTCGTGATGGTCAGGGACGCGACGATATGCGCGCGGTCGGCATCCCGGGTCCGGTTGTAAAACTCGGCCTCGAAAAGCTCCCATATGAGGGGCAGCGGGTCGCGGGATCCTCCTCGCAACTGCCAGTAATAGTCTCGCAGCTTCTGGTCCAGATCGGGCAGGATGTTCTCATAGAAGTCCGCCGCCCAACGATAGGTGCGGCGAAATCGCGTGGGCAGCATCAGCAGGCGGCCCGTCGGGGGCTTGACGGCGGCCTCCACCAGGCCCGACGGCGCTCCCACCGACTCGGGATCGAAGGGCATCACCGCCGCCATGTTGCGGGCATAGTAGTTGATGTTGAGATACAGCCGGCCCTGGATCACTTCGGTGGGCTTGAGATGTTGGTCAAAGTCCGACGTATCGCCGGCCAATTGGCCCAGAAACCATCGGATCTGGGCATCCAGACCATGCTCGGTCATGGTCACGGTTACCGGAAAGGCAACGCCGGTGGTCTCCTGGGTGTTATGCCCGCTGAGCAACCATTCTGTCATGAGAGCCTCCTTGCTTGGTCCCAAAAACCTACGACCTGCTTACCATCGGGGAATTGATAGAGTGCCGGTCCAATGCAATCTTGATAAATGTCTTCCGGCCTGGAGGCACTTCGGATGGATTCCCGGCCGGCGGCCCCCAGAAAGGCCAGCAGTGGTGGCGCCAGGCGCTGCACGCTCACGGCTTCCATTCCCGCCGCAAGGTCCTCGATGCGCCAGCCGCCGTTTGCGGTGGTCACCCGCGGGGCACGAACGGCTGCGGGTGCTTCTTCGGGTCTCGTGAATCGACCCCAATGTGTCTGCTGCTCTCCAAGGCCCACGACGACGATGTAGAAATGCCCTGGTGCGCTGGCGATGGTCCACTCGGATGCGGCGCCCATGGGACGCGTTCCCCAGCTATGGTCCCGATAGCACACCAACTCGCCGGCGTACAGATCGCGGCCAACCTGAAGCCGCCCACTCAACCGGCCGTCTTGCTGGGCCTGGTGGTAGGGACCAAAGCGGTAGACGTCCGGGGCGTTGGTAGCGACGAATGCCAGGTCCAGGTGGGCATCCAGCACCGACGCGCCCTCCACTTCTTGCAGTGGGGCATGGAACGAGCATCGCCAGGCTTGCCACGGTGCCTGGCAGGTCAGCATGACGTCGGGACCGGAGGCATCGCCGGGGAGCGCATCACCGGGGAGCGTGGCCCGGCGCTCGTGCAGCCAGGTACGATCGCCGACGCGCAGGGCAAGCAACTCCAACACCGAATCGTGTCCGAACAGCGTCCGCAGAAAGCCAAAGACGCGGCCGCTCGGAGCAGAGAACAGAAAATAGAAGGCTTCGTGCTCGCCCCCTGCCAGCAGGTGTCTATGATCATCGCCCGGGATGAGCCTTCGGTTTTCCACGGTGCTATTATACCCCATTATCCGTAAAAATCAAACTGGCGCGTGCGAGAATTGAGGGACCTGGTAAGCCTGGAGATTCCCCCGGCCTCGGCCTACGGCCCAGGGGTCGATTTGGCAATTTGACAACGCATCGGCCCTATGCTATCATTGACCATCCGGCCAGGCTTGCTGGAAGGAGCCGGAGACACGGGTGCAGCTCAGGGCACGGCCAGGGGATCCTGCTGACGCCGGCAGCGATCCGTCACTCGAGGCACGGAGCAAAGATGATGCCGTACCCATGGAACCGAAAACCCACCAGGGCAAAGAAGGGCGCGTTGGCCGCCGTGTCCAACCGAGTCCTTCCCCGCGTGCCGGCCCCGATTTGTCCCCACCTGCCCGCCCTACTGCCACCATGAACGTCCTCTGGATCGTCACCATCGTCTTTGTCGCCGCCGTCATGCAGTCGCTGACCGGCTTTGGCTTTGCCCTGGTCGTCATGCCCCTCGTCACGCTCATCGTCGACCTGCGGACCGCCGCTCCCCTCATCGCCCTCGCGGGGCTGACGGCCTACACGGTCAACCTCGTGCGCTTTCGGGGGTCGGTGAACCTGGGCGAGGTGGCCCGCCTGGGGATTGCCTCGGCGTTGGGCATCCCCATCGGCATCTGGGCCCTGGTGCGCGTCGACGAGCTGGCCATCAATCGCGCCATGGGGGCCATCCTGGTGGCCTATGCCGCCTTTTCCCTCCTCCGCCCGGCGATAGAGCGCCAGCAGGCGCGGTGGTGGGCCTATCCCGCCGGCTTTCTGGCCGGTTGCCTGGGCGGCGCGTACAATACGCCCGGCCCGCCGGTCATTGTCTACGGATCGCTGCGACAGTGGCCCAAGGACGAGTACCGGGCCATCTTGCAGACCCTGTTCTTTATCAACGGCATTCTCATCGTCGGCTCACACCTGCTGGCCCGCCACATGGTGGCCGAGGTTTGGGCGCTGTATGCCTGGGCCGCGCCCGCGCTGCTGCTGGGGCTATGGGCCGGTGCGCGCCTCGACCGCCGCCTGGACCAGGAGCGCTTTCGCACCCTGGTCACGGCCATGATCCTGGTGCTGGGCGTCTCGCTGCTCCTGGGGTTGGGGAGGCGCTGATGCGCACCATGATCCTGGAGCTGTCGGTTCCCCGCATCGCGCTCACGCGCCTCCTGGGGCGCGTCTCGCGGGCCGCCTACACGGGCCCGGCCTCGCCCCTGCGCATCGTCGACCTCCCCGATCCGCCGCTGCCGGCGCCCGGCTGGGTGCGGGTGCGCAACCGCCTGTGCGGGGTGTGCGGCAGCGACCTGCACCAGATTTTTCTGGACGCGGGGCTCGACGTTGCGCCCGTGGCGCTGCCTTCGCACCGGCGGACCTACCTGGGCCACGAGATGGTGGGCGTCGTCGTCGAGGTGAGCGACGGCGTGGCCGGCCTGGCCGTGGGCCAGCGCGTGGTGCGCTGGGGGCGGGCCGACGACTGCCGGGCGCGGGGCCGCCACGAGCTGTGCCGCGCCTGCGCCCGCGGGCACCGCGTGTTGTGCGAGCACGCGTCAGAGCCGCGCGAGCACGAGCCTCTGGGGGGCGGCTTTGGCGACACCTTTATCTCGCCCGCTGCCGCCCTGCTGCCCGTGCCGCCCGCCCTGTCCGACGAGGAAGCCATCCTGGTCGAGCCCTGCGCCGTCGCCATCCACGCCGCCTGGCGCCGGCCGCCGGATGCCGGGGAGCGCGTGCTGGTCCTGGGCTGCGGCACCATCGGCTTCCTCCTGATCCAGGTGCTGCGCACGCTCCAGCCGGCGTGCAAAGTCTATGCCGTGGCCGAGTTCCCATGGCAGGCCGAGATGGCCGTCGCCTTTGGGGCCGAACAGGCTTTCCTGGCCCGCGATGACGGCTACGACCGGGTGGCGCAACTGACGGGCTCGACGCTGTATCAAGGGCGCAACGACAACCGGATGTTGATGGGCGGCATGGATGTGGTCTATGACGTGGTCGGCGCACCGGCCACCCTCCACAACGCCCTGCGCTGGACGCGGGCCAGGGGCACGGTGGTGTTGGTGGGTGTGCACCTGCACCGCATGGCCCTGGACCTGACGCCCGTGTGGTACCAGGAGGTGAACCTCCTGGGCGCGGTCGGGCACGACGTGGTCACCTGGCAAGGAGAGCCGCTGTCCACCTTTGAGCTGGCCATGCGCTGGATGCAGGAAGGAAAGCTGGACGCTCGCCGCCTGCTCACCCATCGCTTCCCGCTGGAGGCGTACCGCCGGGCGTTCACCGTCGCCGTGGAAAAGAAAAAGTATCGCTCGATAAAGGTTGCCCTGGAATGCCGCTAACGCCGCGGCGAAAGGGCAGCACAATCTGAGGCCAAGGAGGATAACGATGGCCATGGCAGTTGCGGCACCGGCATCTTCCCGGCGTGAGCGCTGGGCCTGGTACTTGTACGACTTTGGCAATTCGGCCTACGCATCGGCCGTCTACCTGGCGGTCTATTCCGTGTACTTCAAAGACCAGGTCGTCGGCGGCGCCGAAGGCACGCGGCTGTGGGGCGTGGCGGAGACCATCGCCGCCATCGTCGTGCTGTTGAGCGGGCCGTTTCTGGGCACCCTGGCCGATTTTGCGGGTTCCAAGAAGCGCTTTCTGATGTGGTTCACCGCCATGTCGTGCCTGTTCACGGCCAGCCTCTTTGCCATCCGCCCGGGCATGGTGACCCTGGGCATCGCCCTGTTTGTGCTGGCCGACATCGGCTACCGCGCAGCTCAGATCTTTTACGACGGCCTGCTGCCCGAGATCGCCACACCCAAGGAGATGGGCCGTGTGTCGGGCCTGGGTTGGGCCATTGGCACGGTCGGCGGCGTGGTGATCCTTCTGCTCCTGATGCCCCTGGAGCGAGTAGTGGAGGGTCCCCTCGTCTCGCGCCTGGCCATGATCGTGACCGCCGTCTTTTTTGCCCTGTTCGCCGTGCCGCTCCTGCTCTGGCTCCGGGAAAAGGCCAAGGGCCAAAAGCTGCCGCCCGGCGAGAACTATGCCCGGCTGGCCGTCACACGGCTGCGCAACACATTTCAGACCGCCCGCGGCTTTCGCGAGTTCATCAAGTTCATCATTGCCTTCTTTGTCTACAATGACGGCATCATGATCGTGATGGGCTTTGCCAGCATCATCGGCGCCACCCTCTTTGGCCTGACCACGCAGCAAATCCTCATCTTTTTCGTCATCGTGCAACTGACCAACGTGGTCGGCGCCTACCTGTTTGGCTGGCTGGTCGACTGGATCGGCGGCAAACGGTCTCTGATCATCGCCCTGGTGCTCATGATCGGCGTCATCGCCTGGCTGTACTTTGCCCGCGGCCAGACGACCTTCTTTGTCATCGGCGCCCTGGCCGGCATCGGCATCGCCGGCGCCCAGTCGGTGAGCCGGACCATGGTCGCGTTGTTTGCGCCACCCGGCAAGAGCGCCGAGTTCTTTGGCTTCTTTGCCACCTTTGGACGGGTTTCGTCCGTGATTGCCCCCCTGGTCTTTGGCTGGCTCGCTGCCGAAGCAGCGTTGTGGTACGAAGCGCGGGGGCAGGCGGTCGCACTGGCCGAGCAGTCGGGGCTGCGGCTGGCCATCTGGTCCATCGCCGCCTTTATCCTCGTCGGGCTCATCCTGTTGTTGTTCGTAAACGAGGCCAGGGCACGCGAGGCCAGCCATACGGCCGTCGTGGAATAGCCAGACCTGTAGCCAGACCTGTAGAACAAGGAGGTTGACCCCATGGCAGACATTACCGGCGGAGAGCTTTTGCTCAAGTGCTTGCAGCAGGAGGGCGTCACCGTCCTCTTTGGCATCCTCGACGGAAGCTTTAACCCCTTCCTGGCCCGGCTGGAAGACTATGGCATGCGCTTTGTCAATGCCCGCCACGAGGCGGCCGCGGCGCACATGGCCGAGGCGTGGGCGCGCATCCGGGGCGAGCCGGCCGTCGTCATCGGCGGCATCGGGCCGGGAGCGGCAAACATGGTCTCGGGCGTGGTCACCGCCTTTGCCGAGGGCAGCCCGCTCATCGTCCTCAGCGGTCAGCGGCGGCGCAGCATCATCTACCCCGATCGCGGCGGGTCATTCCAGAACGTGGACCTCCTGGGCCTCTACCGGCCGGTCACCCGCTGGTGCGCCGGGGTTCGCGAGTGGCGGCGGCTGCCGGAGCTCATCCGCCGCGCCTACCGCGAGGCGACGGGCAGCCGCCCGGGCCCGGTCTACCTCGAGATCCCTGAGGACGTCATGCGCGGAACGGGCGATTCGGACTCGGTGGACGTCTGGCCGGCCTACCGCGGCCAGACCGGCCGGCCCCGGGCTGGCGACCCGGAGGCCATCCGGGAGGCGGCCGGCCTGCTGGCCGGCGCCGAGCGACCCGCTCTACACGCCGGCACGGGCGTTTCCTGGGCCTGCGCCTGGACCGAGTTTCTTGCCCTGGGTGACCACCTGTCGGCGGCGATGACCACCAGCCTGGGGGCCCGGGGCGTCGTGCCCGAGGACCATCCGCGCTACTTTCACCCCCTGGACCGTAACGCCCTGGCAGCCGCCCGGGGCGAGGCCGACGTTGTCCTCGTCGTCGGCGGGCGCATGGGCGAGCTGGACGGCTGGGGCCGCCCACCCACCTGGGGTGCGCCGGGAAAGCAAAAGGTCATCCAGGTGGACGTCGATCCCACCTCCATCGGCCTGCACCGTCCGGTGGACCTGGGCATCGTCGGCGACGCCCGGGCAGTGCTTGCGGCGCTGCTGGCCGAGGTCCAGGAGCGCACCGCCCCTCGACCGGAGCACGCCGGCTTCGAGTCCTACCGGACCCTGAGCCGTGAGTGGCAACAGGAGCTGGAAATGACCCTCCAGGCCGAGCTGGGCGGGCTACACCCCGGCCGCATGGTCCAGATCGTGCGCGAGTTCTTCCCGCGCGATGCCATCACGGTCATGGATGGCGGCAACACCAGCCTGTGGACGGCCAGCTACCATCCCATCCTGGCTCCGCGGAGCTACCTGTACACGGCCAAGTTCGGCCACCTGGGCACCGGGCTGCCCTACGCCATCGGCGCCAAGCTGGCGGCGCCCGAGCGCCCCGTCTGCCTCATCTCGGGCGATGGCGCCATGGGCTTTAACCTGCAAGAGCTGGAGACGGCCCGGCGCTACGATCTGCCCATCACGGTCGTCGTCTCCTGCGACCGCGGCTGGGGCATGGAGCGCTCGTCGCAGATGTTTGCCGGGCTCCCCGGCCTGGTGGAGTGCGACCTCTATCCCGGGGTGCGCTACGACCGCGTGGCCGAGGCCATGGGCTGCCACGGCGAGCTGGTGGAAGACCTGGACCAGCTTCGCCCGGCCCTGGAGCGCGCCGCCGGCTGCGGCAAGCCGGCCCTCATCCAGGTCATGGTCGAGCCCATGGCAAACCTGGCCCCGCCTGGTATCCTGGTCTTTGGCTCGCTGGTCTACCGGGCGCAAGACTGACCCCGGGCCACAGGAGGAGATCGATGCAGACCTTATCAGGCAAGGTGGCCCTCATCACCGGCGCCGGCCGGGCGGGGAGCATCGGCGCGGCAGTAGCCCGGCGCCTGGGGCAGGACGGCGCCGACGTCGTCGTGGCGGACCTGTGCGCCCCGCCGACGGATCTGCCCCACGCCGGCAATGGCCGGTGGGAAGAGCTGGCGGCCCTCGCCGGCGACGTGCAGGACCTGGGGGTGCGCTGCCTGCCGCTGCGCGTCGACGTGAGCGACGCGTCGTCGGTGCAGGCCATGATCGCCCGGGTGAAAGAGGCTCTTGGCCGGCTGGACATCCTGGTGAACAATGCCGGCGTCGCCGTCGGCCCGGCACCTGTCATCGGCATGGCCGACGAGGCCTGGCGCCGGACGCTGGAGATCAATGCCACCGGCACGTTTCTGTGCTGCAAGTACGCACTGCCCCTTATGATGGAGGCGGCGCGGGGCGGGCGCGTCATCAACATGGCCTCCATCGCCGCCAAGCGGCCAAAGCCCTTTGTCGCGGCCTATGCCGCCAGCAAGGCGGCCGTCCTGGCCCTCACCCAATCCCTGGCGCAAGAAGTGGCCACCTTTGGCATCACCGTCAACGCGGTGCTCCCCGGCGACGTGGACACGGCCATGAAGCAGTGGGGCTTGGAGCTCGAGGCACAGGCCATGGGCAAGGCCTACGACGACGTGCTGGCCGCCGCCGTGGCCCGCATCCCCCTGGGGAGGCTGGCCACGCCCGAGGACGTCGCCCACCTGGTCGCCTTTCTGGCCTCCGACGGGGCCTCGTTCATCACCGGGCAGGCGTACAACCTCACCGGCGGCCGCGAACTCACCTGAGGGGTTACAGATACGCCGGCAGAAGACGGGCCAGGGTTTTTGCAGGATAGTTTCACCATCTACGCGCGCGTGGCGCCCGCCACCACCGCTCGTGACGGATAACAATCCGCCACCCCGGGCGCCGGATTCGGGTACCTTTGAGTGCCGGCGCGAGCACACATGCGGGGCCGGTGGATCGCCACCATGGCTCTGCAGCACTCCCCGAAGACAGCCGGCGGAGGTTGACAACCGCGCTGTTCCCGTTTACAATGGGCCCTGGTCGCCAGCCCCAATGCCTGGCGGTCCGGTGGGAGCGATAGAGAGCATGAGCGGGATCCGCATTCTACACACCGCCGATCTGCACATCGGCATGGAAAACTATGGGCGGCTGGACCCCGAAACCGGCCTCAATGGCCGGGTGATGGATTTTCTGCGTCGCCTGAGCGAAGTGGTGGACTATGCCCTGGAGAACGAGATCGACCTCGTCCTCTTTGCCGGCGACGCCTACAAGAACAGGGACCCCAACTCGACCTATCGCCGCGAGTTTGCGCGGCGGATCAAGCGCCTGGCCGACCACGGCGTGCCCGTCGTCCTGCTCGTGGGCAACCACGATCTGCCCTCCCAGGATCGCCGGGCGTCCAGCGTCGAGATCTTTCGCACCCTGGAGGTGCCCAACATCCTCGTCGCCCACCGCGACCACCTGCACCGCATCCAGACACGGCGCGGAGAAACGCTCCAGGTGGCCACGGTGCCCTACCCGGTGCGGAATCGCCTCCTGGCCCGCGACGAGTACAAGGAGCGGACCATCGCCGAGCTGGACAACCTGGTCCAGGAGCTGGTCGCCGAGAATATCCGCGCCCTGGCCGCCCAGGTGGATCCCTCCTTGCCCGCCGTGCTCGTCGGCCATTTCAGCGTCAGCGAGGCCAAGTTCGGGTCCGAGCGGACGGTGATGCTGGGCCGCGACGTCGTCGTGCTCAAGAGCGTGCTGGCGGATCCCGCCTGGGATTACGTGGCCCTGGGCCACATCCACCGCCACCAGGAGCTGAACCGCGGCGAAAGGCCGCCCATCGTCTACCCTGGCAGCCTGGAGCGCATCGACTTTGGCGAGGAAAAGGAGGCCAAGGGCTTTGTCGTGGCCACGGTGCGCCGCGGCGAGACCGAGTGGCAGTTCCACCCCGTCGCCGCCCGGCGCTTTGTCACCATCCGGGTCGACGTGCGCGCCGAGGCCGATCCCCTGGCCGCCGTGCTGGCCGCCATTGGCTCCCACGACGTGGACGACGCCATCGTGCGCGTCCAGGTGCAAGCCCTGCCCGAGCAGGCGGGCATGCTGCGCGACGTCGAAATGCGCCGCAGCCTGGCCGGCGCCTACTTTGTGGCGGGGATCAACGTCGAGATCGAACGGACCTATCGCCATCGCTTGGGTGGAGAATCGCCCGAAGGGCTGTCGCCCGCCGAGCTGTTGGCCCGCTACCTGGAGAGCAAGGGCACCCCGGCTCCGCGGATCGCGCTCCTGATGCAGTACGCGGACGAGATCCTGAAAAACGTCGAGCACTGATCCAGGGCGGAGCAGAGCATAGACTGTGGAGTTCCAAGAGGCGGAACGGCGATACCGAGAGCTGCGAATCGAGCGGGAGCAAGGCGTCCTCGACGATGCGCAGTTTCGGCTGCGCGTGGCCGATCTGCTCCTGCGAGACGCCAACGGCACGTTCTGGATGCTCGACGCCGAGTCGGGGGCGTGGTACTCGAACAGGGGCAGCGGCTGGCAGCCCGCCGATCCCCGGGCGGAATGGCCGGCCGGCGAGGAGAGCAAGCCCCTGCCCTCCCACAGGCTGCGACACCTGCTGTTTGTCCTGCCCATCGTCATCCTTCTGGCCGCCGGCGGCCTGGCCCTGTGGCAAACGCCGGCGCTGCCCTGGCAGGCGCCGGCGGCCAGTGCGACGCCCGAGCCCCCAGTGCAGGTGATCATTGCCTCGCCCGGCGACGGCGACGAGGTCCCCCTGGGGCAAGAGGTGCGCATCGAGTTGACCCTCTCGGCCGGTCCCGGGTTAGAGATGGTCGATCGCGTCGAGCTGCGCGTCGACGGGCGCATGGTGCGTGAGCAAGCGGTGCGCACGCGCCTGCCGCCCAGCCAGGCGACACTGCCCCTTTCCCTGCCCTGGCGCCCCGATGCCGTAGGCCCGTGCCACATCACCATCGTGGCCCTGTCGGCCGGCCAGGAGACGCTGGGCAGCGCAGAGATCGAGCTCAAGGTCGCCGAGCTGTCGGCGCCGGCCGTGCCCAGGCCCGCCTGCATCCTCCAGGCTGCCTTCCTATCCGACGTGACGGTGCCGCCCGGCGAGGTCCTGGCGCCAGGGGCCCGGGCCGACAAGGTGTGGCAGGTGCGCAACAGCGGCACCTGCGCATGGGGCGTGGGCTACGAGCTGGTCCGGGTCAGCGGCGACGGCATGGGCGCCGCCAGCCCCATCGGCGTGCCCCCCACGCCGGCGGGCCTGCCTTCCGACCTGGCCGTGACCTTCCGGGCGCCCGGCGAGGCGGGGGTATACAGCGCCACCTGGCGCCTGCGCTCTCCCCAGGGCGAGCTTTTTGGCCCGCCCCTCAACCTGGAGATCCAGGTCAAGGCCGAGGCCCAGAGGAGCGTTCCGCCCGCCCGGCCGGCCCGCCTTGAAGCCCGGGTGGTCGACGGCGGCAAGGCCATCCAATTGACCTGGCTGGACCTGTCGGAAAACGAGGATGCCTTTCGCGTCCACCGCCAGGACGTGGAGGCCAGCGTGGGCCTGGTCCCGGCCAACGCGCAGGCGTTCGTCGACCGCTCGGTGGCATGCGGCGGCAGCTACCGCTACAGCGTGGTGGCCTTTAACGCCGCCGGGGCCTCTTCCCCGGCCGAGGCCCCGGAGATCAGCATGCCGGCTTGCGCCGCGGGCAGCGCGTCCCTCCCCACGCTCATCCTGACGGTCGTCCCCACCCAGGTCGTGGCCGGCGAGCCCTTTACCCTGATCTTCCAGGCGGAGGACGGTGCCGGCCTGGTCCAGGTGACCATCCGGGGCGAGGATACGGGCGATCCGGAGATCGACGAGGGCCAGGGCTTTTCCTGCGAGGGACACCGCTGCGCCGCCTCGTGGTCGCTGACCTGGCATGGCGAGGCGAGCCGAACCCTGACCTTTGTTGCCGAAGCGTGGAACGTGGCGGGCGTGCGGTCAGAGCCGGCCCGGGTCCAGGTGACGATCGAGCCCTCTCCCTGAGGCCCCACCGGCCGGAACTGTAATACCTCCCTCGCCTGCGCATCTTATCCATGGGCCACAACTCCTCGCGCCGCGCCGCCGCAGCCCGGGCGCCAGTTGGCATTTCGTTGCCGGGAGGGTATAATCGACGGGCGGCCGAGGAAATGCCGAATCGAGTCACCTGGAGAATTCATGTTCAAACGCTGGCAGTTCTGGCTGGGCTTGCTCATCAGCGCCGTGTTCCTCTACCTGGCCCTGCGCGGCCTGGACTTACCCGAGGTCTGGCAGCACGTGCGGAATGCCCAATATTGGTGGCTGGTGCCCGGGGTCGCCATCTATTTCTTTGGCGTCTGGGCCCGCACCTGGCGCTGGCACTACATGCTGCGCGCCCTGAAAGTGGTGCCGCTACGCAGGCTGTTTCCCGTCGTCTGCATCGGCTACATGGGCAACAACATCTACCCGGCCCGCATCGGCGAGCTGTTGCGCGCCTACGTACTGCGCCAGAAGGAAGGGGTGAGCATCAGCGCCAGCCTGGCCACCATCCTGGTGGAGCGCATCTTTGACGGCGTGATCATGCTCCTGTTCGTGTTCGTTGGCTTGCCCCTGGCTCCTTCCATCCCGGACAACTGGCGGAATTTCGTCATCGTCTTCAGCCTGCTCTTTTTCGGTGCGCTCGGGGTCTTTTTTGTCATCGCCGCCTCGCCGCGCCGCTCCAAGGCCCTGTCCGATTGGTTCATCGACCGCCTGGTGCCGGCCCGCTTTCGCGAGCCGGTGCGCGGCTTTGCCGGCCGTTTCCTGGAGGGGCTCTACTTCTTGAGGAGCGGGCGCGACGTGGCCATGATCTTTGTAACGTCCCTCGTGGTCTGGCTGGCCGAGACGGGCAAGTACTGGTTCGTGATGCACGCCTTTGACTTTGAGGTTTCCTTCTTTGTGCTGATGCTGATGAACGGCGTGGTCAACCTCTTTACCACCATCCCCTCGGCGCCGGGCTACGTGGGCACCTTTGACGAGCCGGGCATCGAGATCCTGAAGGCCTTTGGGGTCAACGCCAACATCGCCGGGGCCTACACGCTCGTGCTCCACGGCGCCCTGTGGCTGCCCATCACCCTCCTGGGCGCCTTTTACATGTGGCGCGAGAGCCTCTCCTGGCGCGACCTCCGGCAGGCCTCCCAGGTCCTCGAGGAGCAGGCATAGCCCACCCGCACAAGAGCCCCGAACAACACGGATTTAGAATAGAACGGATGAAGGGATCCGTTCTATTCCAAATCCGTTGTCCTCCTTTACTCGCCCCCGGCCACGGGCAGAAAAATGTGGACCCGGTCTCCGTCCTGCAGGCGGTTGTCGGGGGCATCGGCCCACGCCACCGGCCGGCTGTTGACAAAGAGGCTGTACAGCACGCGGTCGAAGGGCTTGCGCAGGCCCTTGCCCTTCAGCCCCTCCTGGAACTCCGGGTAGCGCTCCTGCATCTCGTCCAGGACGTCGGCCAGGGTGGCCTCCGGCGGCAGAGAGAGGCTGACCCTGGGCTGGCCCACCACCTGCGAGAGGGGCGCGCCCATCTTGACGGTGACCTTCACGTGCTGGCCCCTTCCTCGCCCCCGGGCGGCAGCTCGCCCCCGCGCCACTGCACTTCGGCCCGGATCGTGGCCAGGCAGCCGGGCAGGTCGCCGTCGAGCTGCTCCAGGCTAAGGTGCAGCGCGCCGCCCAGGTCCTCCGCCGCGCCGGCCACGTCCACGGCCACCACGCCGTCACGGCAGGGCACGGCCAGGTCGACGACGTACTCGGCGCCCGCCTCGCGGACCGGATAGCGCCGCTCGGGCGCCAGCCCTTCCTCGCGCAGGGCGTGGTACAGGCGGTCGACAAACTCGCCGCCCTCGGCAAACAGGTCGTTGAGCTCCCGGGCCGCCTGGAAGCGGTCCCAGGTTGTGTGGATAAAGGTCACGCGCCGCCATCGCCGGCTGGTGATGGGCGGCACCCGCCGCATCAGCGGCCCGATCTGGAGCTTGAAGTAGGGCTCGTCCGCCCGGGGGTGATTGGCCTCGGCGGGCAGCAGGTCGCGCCGCGTGGCAAGCTCGTGTCCCAGGCAGCGGGCGTAATAGTGCACCCCCCACTTTTCGTCGCCAAAGGCCGCCGTGAGGTAGAACGCCACGTACTCGAAAAAGACGCCCCGCACGGCGTGGCCGGCCGGAATCCGATACCAACCCTCGGTCCGCGCCACTTCCAGATCTTGCGGGCGGTTCATAACCGCCACAAGAACTCGGTCCTCGGCATGCATGGCTCAACCTTTCTCGAATCTGCCCTCGTGCGCCGCCCATTATACCCGAAACAGGGAGCCCTGTCCACACGTTTCTCCCCCCTCGCCACGGCCTCCGCCCCGTCGCCCGGGACCGCCGAGCGCCTGCTCGGCCTCCGCCCCATCGCCCGGGACCGCCGAGCGCCTGCTCGGCCTCCACCCCATTGCCCGGGACCGCCGAGCGCCTGCTCGGCCTCCACCCCATTGCCTGGGACCAGCAACAGTCAAGAGACCACACAAAAGCCTACCCCCTCGCCACGGTTGTCACCAGGTCGGCTCCTCCCCCTCGAGCCCTCACCGTTGGGCCGCTGTCCAGCTTGGCGCTCCTGCCGCCAACCCCGAGTTATGGAAACACGGTTTTAATATATATGGTTCTAATCGTAGACAAAATAGACAAAATAGACAGTAGACAGACCTATTTTTTGTCTACGATTCATAGAATTCCCTTCCGCATGCTGAGCGCGCGGCACTTTGGTCTTGACCTTTCCCCGTTGTCTACTTGTCTACGTGTCTATTTGTCTATTTGTCTACGATTGCCTGTCGCCGTGTCTATTTGTCTACGCGTCTATTTGTCTATTTGTCTACGATTGCCTGTCGCCGTGTCTATTTGTCTACGTGTCTATTTGTCTATTTGTCTACGATTCGCCCTCGTGCTGCGGCAAGGAGCGAGTTCTGTCCTCTCGTGGGGCTGCGCGCCTGGCGGCGTGGCAGCTGTCTACGACGTGCACCGATGGCTCGAACATGCGAATCCTTCCCCTCTATTAAAGCACGCATTTGGCGGTCAGTCTAGCACGAAAATGGCGAGTTTTTTGGTGTTCGTCTTTTCCTGCCACTGCCAGGAACAGTATAGCACAAACGTTCGGATTTGTCGAGCCCCCAATTTTGCACCCCTTCGCCCCCTGTTTGACAGCCTCCCCCACTTCTGCTATACTCGCCCCGGCCTGTCAGGCTTGCTACCCACCAGCATAGAACCAGGCACGCTCACACTCCCCGGACCACACGAGCACCCAACCAGTTTGGCCCGCCGTTCAAACCTGGCCAACGATGGCGAAAGGAATGCGATGAAGCAGAACAGGCGGATGCTGGCGCTTGCCTTGCTGTTGATGATTCCCGGGCTCGGCGGATCGAGCCTCGCGTCTCCCCTGGCGAGCCGCCAGCCCGATTTCCCTTTTCTCGATCGGACCCTGTCGACCGACCACTTTGTGGTCCACTACACCCTGACCAACTGCGGATCGTCCGGTGACGACTGCCTGGGCAGCGATGCCGAGGCCCAGGCCACCGTCGACATCCTGGAAGAGGCCTACCACATCCTCGTCCACGACCCCGACTATGGCTTCCCGCCGCCCCTGGGCACCGGCACCCTGGAGAACCCCAAGCAGCTCGACGTCTATATCCTCGACCTCGACGCCATGTGCGGCGTCGCCATGTGGGCCGTGCCCGCGCCCTACGACTATTTCAAGCTCGACGCCGGCTGCATCCGCAACGAGTACCAGGCCGGCGACCTGCGCGCCATTCAGAGCACCCCCGTCCACGAGCTGTTTCACCGCGTGCAATACCGCTACGACAAGGGCCCCGAGGAAAAGTGGAGCTTTGAGGGCAGCGCCACCGCCGTCCAGGACAAGTTCTTTGGTGGCGCCGGCAGCCTCGACGCCATGCCCAACAGCAGCTACGTGCAGCGGGCCAACCGCTACCTGCGCAACCCCAACCGCATCAGTTACGAAGACTATGGCGGGGCCGTCGCCGGGCTGCGCAGCGCCTCCTACTATGCCTGCCTCTTCTGGACCTACTACATGGAGACGTGCGGCACCGTGGCCGGCGAGCCCGCCCTGGGCATCGACGCCCTGCGCCTCTACTGGGAGCAGACGCTGGAGTACGACAACATCGAGGCCATGGACCACGCCGTTCAGGCGGCCCCTGGCTGCCCCGACCTGAAGGGCATGGAAGACCTGTTCCACGAGTTCGTCGTCGCCAACTATGTCAAGAACATGGGCAACGTGGGCGAGCGCCACCGCTATGCCGACGAGGAGGGGCCGGCCGGAACCCGGTACGACGACGTGTACCTGGAGGCCGACGAAGCCGTGGCCCCGGACCAACCCCTGCAGCGCCAGGGCGAGGAGGTGGCCGACTGGGGAGCCAACTATTACGTCGCCCGGCCCGACATCTCGAGCTGCCGCTGGGTCCAGGTCGACGTCAAGGGCGCGGAAAGCGATCGCCTGCTGACCACCATCGTGGCCGTCGACGCCGGCAACAACGCCCACCTTTACGACTCGCCCGACTACCGCCAGCGGGGACCCGCGATGTCCCGCGCCTTCCCCAACGAGGGCTGGAACCGCGTGGCCGTCATCGTCGCCGGGGCCGCCGCCGGCGCGCGCTATGACCTGCAGGTGAGCTGCGTCGAGCCCCCCGACATCCTGCACCGGTTGACCAGGCCCCGGACCATCACCGCCTTCCGCCTGCTGTGAGGCCCGGCCGGCCGGGAAAACCCCTGGGCCAGCTCAGGAGGTAGGGCCGGCGATCCGGGGCGGAAGGTGCGCGTGCAAGCGGGGAGCCAGGCCCGCCTCGTCCGGCCCCTGGAAGGTCACCTCCCTGCTGCCGTGAAAGGCCGCGAACTCGCACAGGGCACCTGCCAGGCCTTCCACCAGGTGGTCGCCGGGATTCTCGCCCGGCTCCAGGTAGAGGCCACGGACGATGAGCCTGTTTGACTGCCGGTCGGCCTTGGGATCCAGGCGGCCCACCAGCCGCCCGCGGTGGAGGATGGGCATCACGTAATATCCGTACCGGCGCTGTGAGGCCGGCGTATAGATCTCGATGCGGTACTCAAAGCCAAACAGGTCCTCCACCCGGGCCCGGTCCCAGATGAGGTTGTCAAAGGGCGACAGCAAGGTCGTGACCTCCGGCCGGTGCTCCCCCGCCTCGATCTCGCGGACCAGGGGCAGGTCTGCGGGGCACAGGTAGGCCGGCTCCTTCCAGCCCTCCACCTCCACGGGCAGCAGCGCGCCCTCTTGTACCAGCGCGCTCACCGCCCGCCGGGTGGGCGTGATCTTGAGCCGGTAGTAGTCGGCGGCCTGGGGGGCCGTGGCCACGCCCAGGTGCCACACCCCCCGCTCCACGGCCCAGCGCTGGTATTCCTCGACGGTTCCCGTGGGCGGTGCGGCGCTCTCGGGCAGCACCCGCTCGGCCAGGTCGTAAAAGCGCTGAAAGTTCTCCCTGCGGTCGATCATCAGGTGCCCCACGTCGAACAGATACTCCAGGGCGTCCTTGGCCGGCTTCCAGTCCCACCAGCCCTTTCGCTCATGGCGGGGATCCTCGAACTCCCGCGAAGCGACGGGCCCTCGCTCTCGCACCTCGGCCAGGATGGCGTCCAGCGTCGCCTGGGGATTCTCGCCCAGGCGGCGGTGCAGCCAGTCGGGCCGACCCTGCTGCCGCCGGGCGTGGATCACGGGCGCCAGGCGCGGGTACTGCTCGATGGGGATCAGGCAGGCGACGTGGGCCCACCCCTCAAAGAGCTTGCGCTCCGGATAGAGAAGCGCGTCCAGGTCCTCCGGATCGTAGAGGCCCACCCGGCTGAGCATCACCAGGTAGTGGCTGCGCGCCACGACGTGGACGGTGTCCAGTTGCAGCAGCCCGATGCGCCGGATGGCGTCCAGCAGCGCCTGCCGGCCGGCCCGGGCCGGCCGGCGATGCAGGCCCTGCTTGTACACCGCCAGGAGCCGGACGGTCTCCAGCGACAATTTCAGGTTTCCGGCCTTCGCGTCCATCGATTCACCCATCCAGAACGGCGGCCAGGAAGGCGGCCCGCCGTTCCTCGGCGTCTATGACGTTTTCCCGCCGCAAGAAGCTGTGGCCCTCGTCGGGATAGAGGGCCAGGCTGACCTCCTTGCCCAGGGCCCGGAGCGTGTCGCGGGCCTGGAGCGACTCCACGGCCGGGCAGCGCACGTCGTGGGCGCCGCAGATCAACTGCACCGGCGCCTGGATGCGATCCAGGAAAAAGAAGGGCGAGCGCTCGACCCACAGGTCGTGGTGCGTCGCCGGGTCGCCCATGTTCTCCACGTCCCAGTGGCGCACGTCCTCGCGCACGTTCTCGTGGGAGGTGAACCAGTTGAGAAAGGGCACCACCGCCGAGCCCACCGCCCAGCGGTCGGGATAGCCGGTGAGGGCCGTCATGGTCAGGTAGCCGCCGTGGCTCCGCCCGGTGACGGCCACGCGCCGCGCATCGGCCAGCCCTTCTCGCACCAGGTAGTCGGCCCCGGCCACCACGTCCCTGGTGTCGCCGCCGCCCAGGTCAAAGCGATTGGCAAGCTGCCACTCGCGGCCATACCCTGTCGAGCCCCGGTAGTTGGGCGCCAGCACGGTCCAGCCCCGGCTGAGCATGTGCTGGATGGCCGGGTCCCAGGTGAACTGTGATAGCCAGTTGGGGCCGCCGTGGATCACGACCACTGCCGGCCCCGGCGCCGTGGCTCCGGGCGGTCGGTACAGCAGCGCCGGCACCGGCTGCCCGTCCAGGCCGGGATAGCGCACCTCCTCGGGTACGACAAAGGGCGCGTCCGTCAACTCGGGCGGCAGAGAGTGACAGAGCTGCCGCCAGGCACCGCCGGGCAGGGAGAGCAACCAGAGATCGGCCGGCCGGCGCGGGCTGTCCACGGCCACGAGGAGCGCGTCGCCGGCGGGCGTAAAGCGCGGCGCGTGGTGGATGCCCGGCTCCATCTCGTAGCGGGCGCTCCCGCCCGTGCCCAGGTCGTGTACGACGATCCAGCTCCGGGGCCCCTGGCTCTCGACCCAGGCCAGGCGACTGCCGTCGGGCGCCCAGGTGGGGCTCTCCCTGTCGGCGGCGCCCGCCGTCACCCAGGTCACCTGGCCCGTTTCCAGGGCATAGATCCCCACGTCCCACGTGCCGCCGGCGTCGGAGACAAAGGCCAGGCGAAGGCCGCCCGCACCGGTCGCGGGCGCCCAGCGGCCATCCCGGGCGTTGAGCGGGCCCCGGGCGTCGCCCACGGTCCGCGTCTCGCCGCCGTCCAGCGGGACGAGGGTCAAGCCATAGTCCTGGCCCCGGGTCTCGGCCGCTATCGCCAACCAGCGGCCGTCGGGCGACCAATCGACCTCGTAGGCCGGGGAAGGGCTGCGCCACACCAGGCGCGGCGTCTCGCCCTCCAGGTCCAGCAGGTAGGGACAAAAATGGCCGTCTCCCTCGGCGAGAAAGGCCAGCAGCGTCCCCTGTCCCGCGGGCGCCCAGGCCACGTCGGGCTGCAGCGCCTCGGGCGAATCCGGGGTGAGGTTGGCCTGTTCCCCGCTCTCCAGGTCGCAGACGTGAAGGTCAAAGGCCTCGCTGCCGTCCTCGTCGACGACAAAGGCCAGGTGCCGGCCGGCGGGCGAATAGCGGGGCGCGAACTTGGCCCCCGGCCCGCGGCTAACCTGCCGTGGCGGCAGCGACCCATCGAGGGGCGCCTCGTAGATCTCCCATTGCCCGCTGCGATTCCAGGCAAAGGCGGCCCGGGCCCCGTCGGGTGAGACCTCGTAGCCGCCATAGGGATCGACGTGGGGCACTGCCACCAGGGCGGCGATGTCCAGATGCTGTGACACCCTCAATCTTGACCTCCCCCACACCGGTGCGTTGCACGTGCCGTTCGTGCGACGCACCTGATAGAGTTCACGCAAACCACCACACGATGAGCCCGGTGATGGCCGTGAGCAGAAAGGCGGGCACCAGGGTGTACTTGAGCACCTTGCCCTCCTGGTCGACGAGCCCCACCGTGGCGGCGCCGACGATGATCTTGGCCGGGGCGATCATGGAGCCCAGGGAGCCGCCCGTGGTCTGGGCCCCCAGGACCGCCAGGACGTCCAGCCCCAGCAGCCCGGCGGCCTGCTGCTGCAGCGGGACAAAGACGACGTTCGAGTTTGTATTGCTGCCGGTCATAAATGCGCCCAGTAGCCCGATAAAGGGCGAGACCAGGGCATAGAACGGGCCCGCGACCTGGCTCAAGCCCCGGGCCAGGACGTAGGTCATGCCGCTGTGGTCCATGGCCATGGCCATGCCCACCAGGGCCAGCATCGAGTAGGAGGCCGGCAGCGAGCCGCGCACCGTCTTGCGGACGATGCGGCGGGTGACCCCCGGGCCGTAAAAGCCCAGCAGCCGGTAGACGGCGTAGAACAGGACGGCCACGTAGAGGAGCAAGGCACCGGCGTGACCAAAGACGCTGATGCTCCGGCCCGGTCCCGCCCGCGTCGTCCAGCCGTAGGACGTCTGTACTTCGGGAAAATCGGCCGCCAGGGCTACCCTGTTGAGCACGTCGTTCAGCCAGGGCCACAGCTCGGCGGCGCCGACGACGACGATGAGGACCAGGTAGGGCGCCACCGCCAGCCAGAGGGGCACCAGGCGGCCCCCGCTGCCCGGGTTGGCCGCCTGCAGCACCGGCGCCGGGCCGCCCGCCGCCTGCCCCTCGACCGCCTCCGCCCGGGGGACAGAGTGGTAGCGGGGCAGGCGCACCACCAGCGCCGCCACCCCCAGGCCGGCCAGCCCCGCGCCAAAACCGGCCAGGTTCCACAGGCCGATGACGGCCAGGCCCGCCTGGACGGCGCCCATGACCGTGCCGATGATGAGCAGGGCCGGCCAGGCCTGGCGCACCGACGCCCATCCCCTGTCGATCCAGACCACCAGGAGGCCGCAGCCGAGGCAGGTGACCCCCAGGAGAAGCGCCGACCAGGGAGCCAGCGCGTAGCCCGTCAGGCCCGACTGGGCGATGAGGGTCAGGAAGGAGGAGCCCATGGAGCCAAAGTTGACGGCCCAGCTATGGCCGATGGCGACGGCCGAGAGGGCCAGGACCGGCGAAAAGCCAAGGCCGATGAGGAGCGGCGTGGAGATGGCGAGGCCCACGCCAAAGCCGGCCACGCCCTGGACGAAGGAACAAAAGATCCAGGCAATGAGCAGCAACTGCAGAGTGCGGTCGGCGGTGAGGCGCGAGATGCCGGCGCCCACGGCCGCCAGGGCGCCCGCCTCGTCCACCACCCGGTAGAGCGCCATGGCCGACCAGATGATATAGATCACAAAGAGGGTCAGCAACACCCCCCGCAGTTGCGAGACCCACAGCAGCTCCAGGCCCGCGCCAAAGCGCAGCCAGGCCAGCAGCATGGCTACGAGCCACCCGGCCGGGCCGGCCCGGGTGCCGCCCCACCGAAAGCCGACCATGAGCACCAGCACCGTGGCGATGGGCGCCACGGCGAGGAGCCAGTTCCAGAGATTGACGTCGGGGGTTTGCATCGCGCCGATCCGGTCCTAGGCCTCCAGGGCCTGGGCCAGGTCGGCGATGATGTCCTCGGCCGCCTCGATGCCCACGCTCAGGCGCACGAGGCCGTCGCCGATGCCGATGGCGGCCCGTGCCTGGGGCGACAGCATGCGGTGGGACGAGTGGGCCGGGTAGAGCGTCAGGCTGTACACGTCGCCCAGGGTCGTGGCTGGCAACACCAGGCGCAGCGCCTCCATGAAGCGAAAGACCTCCTGCCGGCCCGCGCCGCGCAGGTCAAAGCTCAACATCCCGCCAAAGCCGCGCCCCTCGAACAGTCGCCCTGCAAGCTCGTGCTGGGGGTGCTCTGGCAGCCCGGGGTAGTTCACCCGGGCGACGGCCCGCTGACCGACCAGCCACCGGGCCACCTCCATGGCGTTGGCGCAGTGCTGCCGCATGCGCAGCGGCAAGGTTTTCATCCCCCGCAAGGCCAGCCAGGCCTCCTGGGGCCCCAGGTTGGCGCCCAGCAGCTTTTGCCGCTCGCGCAGATCCAGGGCCCGCTCCGCCGAGCAGGCCACCACCCCAGCCATGACGTCGCCGTGGCCGCCGATGTACTTGGTCGCCGAATGGACGACGTAATCGGCGCCGTGGGCCAGGGGCCGGTAGAGGTAGGGCGTGGCAAAGGTGTTGTCCACGATGAGCGCCGCCCCCACCCCGTGGGCAATCTCGACCAGGGCCGGCACGTCGGCAACCTTGACCAGGGGGTTGGAGATGATCTCGCACAGCACCGCCGCCGGCCGCTCGGTGCCGACGGTCTGGCGCACCTGCTCCACGTCGGTGATGTCCACGAAACAGGTCTTGACCCCCAGGGTCGACAGCGAGCGCTCCAGGAGGGCATAGGTGGCGCCGTAGACGTCGGCGGCCGAGACGATGGTCGTCCCTGCCCGGGCGCCAGCGCTCAGCAGCGCAGCGTGGACGGCGGCCATGCCCGAGGCAAAGGCCACGGCGTCCTCCGCGCCCTCCACCCCGGCCATGACCCGCTCAAAGCCGGTGACCGTCGGGCTGCCGTAGCGCGTGTACACGTAGCCGGCCTGCTGCCCGCCAAACACGGCGTCCAGGTCGGCCATGTCGTCGTACAGATAGCCCACCGAATGATGGATGGGCGTGCTGACAGGCGTATAATCAGGACGGGGGGCGCGCTCGCCCCCGTGCACTGCTTCGGTAAAGATGCTTCTCTCTTTGTTCAACTCTCACCTCTCAATCCTGCTGTCTTGAGGCCCGCAGCCATGGGCTAGCCGAACCGCCCCGTAACGTAATCCTCGGTACGCGTCTCGCGCGGGCTGGTGAACAGCACCTGGCCCGGGCCCGCCTCCACCAGCTCGCCGTTGAGCAAAAAGACGGCCAGGTCGGCCACGCGGGCCGCCTGCTGGACGCTGTGGGGCACCAGGACCACGGTGTAGCTCGCCTTCAGGTCCTCCAACGAGGCCTCGACCTTGGCCGTAGACAGCGGATCGAGCCCCGACGTGGGGTTGTCGAGGAGGATGACCTCGGGCTCCAGGGCCAGGCTGCGGGCGATGCACAGCCGCTGCTGCTGGCCACCCGACAGCCTCATGGCCGGCTCGTCCAGGCGGTCCTTGACCTCGTCCCAGATGGCGGCCTGCTTGAGGCAGCGCTCCACCAGCTCGTCGAGGCGGGCATGGTCCTTTTCGCCGCTCATCACCGGGCCGTAGGTGACGTTCTGCCGGATGGTGAGGGGCAGGGGGATGGGCAGGGCAAAGACCATACCCACCCGCCGGCGCAGCTCGGTCACGTCGGTGCCCGGCCGGTAAATGTCCTCGCCGTCGAGGAGAACTTGGCCCTCGAGGCGCAGGTGCACGTTCTCGATGAGGTCGTTGAGGCGGTTCAGGCAGCGCAGCAGCGTGCTCTTGCCGGCGTGGGATGGGCCAAAGACGACGGTGATCTGGTTGGCCGGGACGTCGAGGGTCACGTTGCGCAGCGCCTGGTGGCCGTCGTAGTAAAAGCCCAGGTCGCGAATCGAAAACTTGTTCACCACTGGCGCCTCCGGCGGAAGCGGCTGCGCAACACAGTGGCCACCAGGTTCAGGCCCAGGACCAGCACCAGGAGGACGAGGGCGGTGCCGTACTGGATCTCCAGGGGCATGCCCGGCACCTGCGTGGCAATGACGTACAGGTGATAGGGCAGGGCCATGGTCGGGCTGAGGGCGCTCTGGGGCAACTGGGGCAGGTAAAAGGCGGCGGCGGTAAACAGGATGGGGGCCGTCTCGCCCGCCGCCCGCTCCAGGCCCAGGATGACCCCTGTCAGGATGCCGGGCAGGGCGTTGGGCAACACCACGTTCCGCACCGTCTGCCACTGGCTGGCCCCCAGGCTGCGGCTCACCACGCGAAAACGCTGGGGCACCGTCAAGAGCGCTTCCTCGGCCGTGGAAATGACCACCGGCATGGTCATGAGACCCAGGGTGAGGCTGCCGGCCACGATGCTGGCGCCAAAGCCCAGGAACAGGACAAAGAGCCCCAGGCCAAAGAGCCCATAGACCACCGAGGGAATGCCCGCCAGGTTGATGATGGCCAGGCGAATGGCGCGGGTTAGCCAGGTATCGCGGGCGTACTCGGCCAGGTAGATGGCCGCGCCCAGGGCAATGGGAATGCTGGCGATGGCCGTGCCAAAGGTGAGGAGCACCGTGCCGATGATGGCCGGCAGGATGCCGCCCTCCTTCATGCCGTTCCGCGGAAAGTCGGCGAGGAACTCCCAGCTAATCGCTCCCAGCCCCTGCACGACGATATAGCCCACGACCAGCACGATGGGCACGACCACGACCACGGCCATGAGCGTCAGCAGCCCAAAGGCGATCTTTTGCGTTACCTGGGCGGACATGGCAGCCTTCCTGTCGAGCGATCCATCTCCCTAGCCCATCAGCCGCCCGCCACGGCGTGGCCCGCCCTTGATGACCACGAAAGAGGCGACGGCATTGATGACAAAGGTCACCACAAAGAGCAAAATGCCCACGGCAAACAGGACGTGATAGTGGGTGCCGCCCTGGGCCACCTCGCCCATCTCGGCGGCGATGGTGGCCGTCATCGTCCGCGCGGGCATGAACAGGGCCATCAGCTCCGAGGGGATGCGCGCTGCGTTGCCCGTGACCATCATGACGGCCATGGTCTCGCCGATGGCCCGGCCGATGCCCAGCATGACGGCAATGATCACTCCCGAGCGGGCGGCGGGCAGCACCACCCGCCAGATGGTCTGCCAGTGAGTGGCACCCAGGGCCAGGGCGCCGTCCCGGTAGTCCTTGGGCACAGCGTCGATGGCGTCTTCGGCGACGCTGATGATGGTCGGCAGGGCCATGTAGGCCAGCATCAGCGACCCGGTAAAGGCCGTCAGGCCGGTGGGCACGTTCAGCGTCTCGCGCACCAGGGGCGCCACGGCGACCATCCCCAGGAACCCCAGGACGACGGACGGGATGCCGGCCAGCACCTCGATGAGGGGCTTCAGGATCTCGCGCAGCCAGTCGGGCGCCAGCTCGCGGACAAAGATGGCCGCGGCCAGGCCCAGGGGCAGGGCCATGACCACCGCCCCCGCTGTCACCAGCAGCGAGCCGAGGATCAGCGGCAGGGTGCCGTATAGCTCCTCGTTGGGGTACCAGCGCCGGCCAAAGAGGTTCGGCAAGGAGACCTCCCAGAAGGCCGGCGCTCCCTCTCGCAGCAGAAAGGCAAAGATGAGCACCACGAACAAGATCGCCGAAAAGCCCGCTGCCCGGATCAGCGTCTCGGTCAGGAACTCGCGCTGGCGCGCTCCTCGCATGGACAATCCTTCCCCCGGCGTCAGCCGCCGGATTCGTCTTCGATGGGCACGAACCCCAGCTCGCGCACGATGGCCTGCCCCTCGGCGCCAAGGATCCAGTCCAGGTAGGCGCGGACGGGGCCCCCCGGCTCGCCGGCAGTGTAGGTGAACAGCCCGCGGGCGATGGGATAGCTCTCGTCGCGCACCGTCTCGATGGAGGGCATGACCGGCGCCGCCCCCGTCGTGGGCGCCACGGCCACCACCTTCTGGTCGTGGGTGACGTACCCCAGCCCGTCGTAGCCGATGGCATTGGGATTCTGGCGCACCTCGGCCGAGATACCCTCCGACGAAGGCATGAGCAGCGTGTCGGGCGAGAAGAGGGTGTCGTCGTCCTCTCGCCCGCCGCGCAGCACCTCCTCCAGGAAATAGACGTGGGTGCCGCTGTTGGACTCGCGCGACAGGAGCACGATGGGCCGGTCCTCGCCGCCCACCTCCTGCCAGTTCGTGATCTTGCCCGAGTAAATGTCCGCGATCTGGGGGATGGTCAAAGCGTCCACCGGGTTGCTGGGGTGGACGACGATGGCGATGGCGTCGCCGGCCACGACGTGCTCCACCGGCTCGATGCCGTTGGCCCGCGCCTGGGCGCGCTCATCTTCCGAGATCTCGCGCGAGGCGTTGGCCAGGTCCACGGTGCCGTTGATGAGCGCCGCGATCCCCGTCCCCGAGCCGCCGCCGGTGACGGCGATTTGCACCTCCGGGTGCAGCCGCCCGTAGGCCTCCGCCCATGCCAGGGCCAGGTTGACCATGGTGTCCGAGCCCTTGTTGTCGATGGTAGCCGCCGCGCCTGGAGCCGGCGTCGCCCCCCCATCGCCCGCGGGCCCGCAGCCAACCTGGACGGCGAGCAGAGCCAGGGCCAGTAGGGCTCCTATTCTCCTCCCCACGTTGTGCTTCATCCTACCTACCCGGGCATGACGTCGTAACCGCTTCGATTATATCATCCCTGGGTTAGGATGCAACTTATGCCGTCGCTCTTGCCCGCCGCAACCCCCACCCACCAACTTGCATCCACCCCCACATCTCTGTTACAATCCTTGACAAGAAGACCGTGGAGGGAACGCCGTGCCCGATGCCGAAAAGATGAGCGTCAGCGACCTGCACCTCTTTTACGGCGACTTTGAGGCCCTGAAGGGCATCACCGTGACCATCAAGGGGCGGCAGATCACGGCCCTCATCGGCCCCTCCGGCTGCGGCAAGAGCACCTTCCTGCGCTGCCTGAACCGCATGAACGACACCATCCCCAGCGCCCGCGTCACGGGCACCGTGCTCCTCGACGGCCAGGATATCTATGCCCCCGCCTTCGACGTCGTGACCCTGCGGCAGCGGGTGGGCATGGTCTTCCAGCGGCCCAACCCCTTCCCCCAGTCGGTGTACGACAACGTCGCCTTTGGCCCCCGCGTCCTGGGCCTGCACAAGAGGCGCAGCCTGGACGACATCGTGCGCGAGAGCCTGCAGGGCGCCACCCTATGGGAAGAGATCAAGAGCAACCTCAAGGCCCCGGCCCTCGAGCTGAACTCGGGCCAGCAGCAGCGGCTGTGCATCGCCCGCGTCCTGGCCGTCGAGCCCGAGGTCATTCTCATGGACGAGCCGGCCTCGGCGCTGGACCCGGAGGCCACGTTGTCCATTGAGGAGCTGATGCGCCGCCTGGCCGACGACTATACCATCGTCATCGTCACCCACAACATGCAGCAGGCCGCCCGCGCCTCCGACTGGACCGGGTTCTTCTGGCTGGGAGAGCTCATCGAGTACGGTCCCACGGAAAAGATCTTTACCGCCCCGTCGGAGAAACTGACCGAGGACTATATCACCGGCCGCGCCGGCTAGGCGATTGGGACGCAGGCGCGTCAGGGTGAGGGGGAAACGTCCACCACCGCGGCGATGGCCGCCGTCACCCGTTCGATGACCGGCCCATCCAGGGTCAGCTCGATGGCCCCCTGAGGGCAGGCTTCGACGCAGCGGCCGCAGCCGCGGCAGCCCTCGCCGATGACGGCCCGGCCGCCGGACATGGTGATGGTGTCGACGAAACAGACGTGGGCGCACGCCCCGCAGCCCGTACAGTCCGGCCCGACCCGCACCGATACCCCCGGCATGGCCGTGACCCTGGACGAAATCTCGGGCGCGAGGTGGGGCAGGACGCGCCACAGGCAGCAGCAGGGGCAGCAGTGGCAGATGGTCAGCAGCTTCTGTCCCGGCCCGACCCCCAGCCAGAGGGTGTCCAGCTTGTTGCGGCCCACCATGTGCACCAGGCCCGCGTCGCGGCAGCGGCGTGTGTGGGCCAGGGCCTCCTCGCGGCTGACGGGATGGCCCAGGGCGGGGTTGATGCCCGCCGCCGCGTCGCCCAGGAAGAGGCAGCCCAGGTCGATGGGATAATCCCGGCAGCCGGCGGCGTCGCGGCACAGGCAGCGGTCCATGACCCACAGCGTGCTGGCCTCCTCAATAAAGCGCTCCACCACCTGCGATGGCAGGGCCATCGAGCCGGCAGGGGCGACGCTCTCGTCGACCGGCACCACGTTGTCGCGGGACAGGTAGATCACCCGGTCGCCGTGGAAGAGCAGGCGGTCCATGAAGGCGCCGAGCAGCGGCAGCCGCGTGGCGCGTGCCAGGAAAAAGCGGCCGGGAAAGGCCGCCTTGAGGATGGCGACGAACCAGAGAGGTCGGCTCACCGGGCGGCGACCCTCCAGGGGCACAGCGGGGCTCGAAGCCGTGCGTCGCTACGACAGGATTGGGTCATGGCTCGGAGGGGGAGCGGGGCCAGTCGTTGGCCAACCAGCGCCGGGTCGCCTCGCCCAGCCGGTCCAGCGACGCCCGCACCCGGGTGCACTCGGGCAGCGAGTTGAGGAACATGGGGCCATACGACTTGGTCAGGACTCGTTTATCGAGGATAACCACCACACCCCGGTCGGTCTTGGTGCGGATGAGGCGCCCGAATCCCTGGCGGAAGCGCAAGATCGTCTCCGGGATGGCAAACTCGCCAAAGGGATCGTCAAAGGTCTCGGACCGGGCGGCAAAGATGGGATCGTCGGGCACGGAAAAGGGCAGGCGGGCGAGGACCAGGACGCTCAGAGCCGGGCCGACGACGTCAATGCCTTCCCAGAAGCTCCGGGTGCCCATGAGCACCGACTTCTCGTTGGTCCGAAAGCTCTCCAGGAGCTGTGCCCGCGACGTGCCCGAACCCTGCTCCAGGACTGTAATGCCGTCGTTGCCCAGGACCCGGCTGATGTTCCGGGCCGAGTTGCGGAGCTGGTAGTAGGAGGTAAACAGCACCAGGGTGCGGCCCTGGGCGGCCCGGCACAGCTCCACCAGGGCCTCGTCGACCATCTTCTGATAATTGGGCTGGTTGGGCTCGGGGATATCGGTGGGCAGGTAGAGCAGCGTCGAGTTCTTGTAGTCAAAGGGCGAGCCCACGGTAAGCTCGTCGGCCTCCCAGGCGTTCAGCCGCTGGCGGATATAGTCAAACTGCTCGTCGGTGGTCAGCGTGGCCGAGGTCAGGATGACGGAGCGCTTGTTGTGAAACAGGTGCTCCTCCACGAGGTTGCCGACGTGCAGGGGGGCGGCGTGGAGCGTGACGCGCTCGTCCCGGCTGGAGACGGTCGCCCAGTAGATCTGGTGGCGGGAAGGCTCGGCGATGCAGGCATTGATCTGGTCGCGGGCGTCGCGCAGTTGGGCCAGGTGGCCGGCGCAGTCCTGGGTCAAGCCCTCCAGGTCGGTCACGTCGTAGCCCTCCAATTCCTCCAGCCCCCGGCACAGTTGGTCCAATTGATCGATGATGCGGAGGAGCTGAAGGTTCAGGTTCTCCCACGTGACCTCCACCTCGCTCCAGGCTGGCTGCACGCGCAGGCCGCTGGTCAGCCGCAGGCGCTGGTCATAGTCGCCGCGGCCGCTGCCGTGCTCCTTCAAGAAGCTGCCCAGGACGTTAAAGAAGGCATAGACGTTGGTCACCGCCGCCTCGACGTGCCGCTGGATCTGGCTCACGTGGCCCTCGAGGGTCGCCCACTGCTCGGGCGGCAGGGCGCCGCGGCAGCGGGACAGGAGGTCGGCCAGGAAGCCGGTGTAGCGCCGCACGCCCACGGGCCGGGCAAGCTCATTCAGGGTGCGCTCCAGCGTCCGCTGGTCCCCCTCAAAGCTCAACTGGCGCGTGACGCTATTCTCCAGGTGATGCGCCTCGTCGACGATGAGGTAGCGATAGTCGGGCAGCACGCGAGCCCCATAACGGTCGACGGCCACGTCCGACAGCAGCAGGGCATGGTTCACAATGACCAGGTGGGCCCGCTCGGCGGCGCGCCGCGCCCGGTAAAAAAAGCAGCGCCCCCGCTCTCGGACGCGGCAGCGCTCGGCAGTGCACGTCTCACTGTCCGACGAGATCTTGGTCCACAGGGCCTGCTCCTGTGGGTCGGGCATGAACAGCTCACCCCGCTCCCCCGTCTGAGTGCTGGGCAGCCAGGCCAGGACCTTGGCCAGCATGCGCATCTCTTCCGTGGAGTTGACGCCCGTCTGCCGCAGGGCTGCCAGGCGCCGCTGGCAGAGATAGTTGTTCCGCCCCTTGAGCACCGCCGCCCGGAACTCGAAGGGCAGGATGCGCTGCAGGTCGGGGGTGTCTTTTAAAAAGAGCTGGTCTTGCAGGTTGATGGTGTTGGTCGAGACGACCACGCGCTCGCCGTTCTCGTGGGCAAATTTGATGGCCGGCAGGAGGTAGGCCAGGCTCTTGCCGGTGCCCGTGCCGGCTTCCACCAGGAGATGTTGCTGCTCGTTCAGGGCCGTGGCCACGGCCCGCAGCATCTCTACCTGTTGGGGCCGGTGCTCAAAGCCGGGAAAGTGACGGGCCACCTGGCCGCCCTCCTCCAGCATGGCCGCCAGGCTGTCGATGTCCACGGCCCGGGGACGGGCAGCGGGCACCAGCTCTTCCTCGTCCTCGCCCTCGGTGGCAAAGAGGGGCCCCAGGACGTCCTCGGCGGTGCGGAGCTGGGCCGCCAGTTGCTGGCCAATGGCGCCGCTAAAGGCCGCGCGCGCCTGGCTTTTCTCCACCGTGCGAAAGATCTCTTTCAACGACCAATCCAGCTGGGCGGCCAGGCGGCCGATCTCTTGCAGGATGGGCCGGGGCAGCTCGGCGGCGTGGCCCATGAGGGCCACAAACAGATCCTGGGCAGCCAGGGCGTCGTCCAGGGCGCGGTGGTGGCAGCGGTCCGACAGCCCGAAATCCTTGCCCAGGCGCGTCAGGCTGTAGCGATCCGAGTGGGGAACCAGGATGCCGGCCAGCTCAAAGGTGTCGAGGGCCGGGTTGGAAAGCGACAGGCCATGGGTGCGCAAGAAGCGCAGGTCAAACTGCACGTTGTGGCCGACGATGGCATAACCGCCCACGAAGCGGCGCAGGTCGTTGAGGATCTGGGAAAAGCGGGGGGCGTGGTCGACCTCGTCTTGCCGGATGCCGGTCAGTTGTTGGATCTGGATGGGGATGGGCCGGCCGGGGTTCACCATGGTCGACCAGGTGTCCAGGACCTTGGCCTGGATGCTGCCATAGTCCAGCGACGTGCGGAACCGAACAGCGCCAATTTCCATGATGGCATCGCGCTCGGGGTCCAGGCCCGTGGTCTCCAGATCCAGGGCCACGTAGATTCGATTCATGGTGCTCCAATCTAGGGAAGCAGCTCCTTTTCCTCCCGACGGCGCTGATTATACCCCATGCCCGGGCAAAAGGCAAGAGCCACAAGCTCGCCCGCCATGCCACTCGAGCCCCAATAGGCCATTCGGCCCCCTTGCCTTTCCGCCAAGCAGTGGTATAATATGCCTGTCAAAATTGCCAGGAGGTGGAACTATGCGATGCCAGGAATGTGGCGCCGAAAATGAACCCAATGCCAGGTTTTGCACGAGCTGCGGAGCAACCCTGAGGGCGGCAGCCGTCCCCGCCGGGGACCCCAACTTGCAACCTCTGGATACAGAGGTCGAGCACGTCCAGCGCGAGTACGAGGGCAGCCGCGGCCGTATCAGCTACCGTATCGACGGCACAACGCTCCAGGTGGTCACCATCGAGCTGGAACCGGGAGAGGTGATCTATTCCGAGTCGGGCGGCATGTCGTGGATGACGGGCAACGTGGAGATGAAGACGCATTCGGGTGGCGGGCTGGGCAAGATGTTCAAGCGCGCCCTGTCCGGCGAGTCGTTGTTCATCACAGACTTTTTTGTCAACAACAACCGGGGCACGGTTGCCTTTGCCTCCGAGTTCCCGGGCAAGATCATCCCCTTTGATCTGCGGCCCGGCGAGAGCATCATTGTCCAGAAGGACGCCTTCATGTGCGCCGAGAAGAGCGTCGAGATGGACATGGCCTTTCGCAAGCGCCTGGGTACCGGCATGTTCGGCGGCGAAGGCTTTATCATGCAGCGCATAAGCGGCCCCGGCCTGGCCTTTATCGAGGTGGACGGCGAGGTGGTCGAGTACGAGCTGCAGGCCGGCCAGCAACTCAAGGTGGACACCGGCCACCTGGCGGCCATGGAGGCCACCGTCGACTTTGACGTGACCATGGTCAAGGGCTTTCGCAACATCCTCCTGGGTGGCGAAGGGCTGTTCCTGGCCAGCGTTCGGGGCCCGGGCAAAGTCTGGCTGCAGACGATGCCCATGTCCAAACTGGCCCAAAAGGTCGCCCAGTTCATGCCCCAGGCCGGCGGCAAGGGCTCCAGCGGCGGTCTGAACATCGACGTGGGCAACCTGCTTGGTGGAGGGTAGGATGGAGTCGCTGTGCCTGCCCCTGGGCCTGGGCGGCCTGGCGCTCCTGGCGCTTCTCGGCGTGGGGGCCATCGTCCTGGTCAAGCTCGGTGTCCTGGTCAAGTACGCGACCAAAGAGGAACCCCCGGATCCGGGGACTTATGACCTGAACCAGAGCCACGAGGTCGATCGTCAATAGGAGACAGACATGGACCAAACCGCAGAATTTCTGAAAGAGATCACCGAGGCCAGTGGAGTGTCCGGCTACGAGGGCAACGTGCGGGCCATCTTGCGCCGCTACCTGGAGGGCGTGGCGCAGATCGAGCAGGACAAGATGGGCAGCTTTATCGGCAAGCACCAGGGCAGCGGCGAGCACCCCCGGGTGATGCTGGCCGGCCACATGGACGAGATCGGCTTCATGGTGACGCTGCTCACCAAGGAGGGCTTTGTCAAGTTCGTGCAACTGGGCGGCTGGTGGGACCAGGTGCTCCTCGGCCACAGGGTGTCCATCAAGACGGCAAAGGGAGACGTCATCGGCGTGTTGGGCGCCAAGCCGCCCCACCTTCTCGACGCCGAAGAGCGGAAAAAGGTCGTCGAGAAAAAGGACATGTACATCGACGTCGGTGCCCGGTCGGAGGAAGAGCTGCGCGAGATGGGCGTCCGCCCCGGCGATCCCATCATTCCCGTGAGCGAGTTCACGGTGATGAGCAACCCGCGCTTTTACCTGTCCAAGGCCTTTGACAACCGCGTGGGCTGCGCCCTGGCGGCCCAGGCCCTGGAGCGCCTGGCGGGCGAAGGGCACCCCAACACGATCTATGCCGTGGGCACCGTGCAGGAAGAGGTGGGCGTCCGCGGGGCCAAGACCTCGGCCTTTGCCATCAACCCCGACGTCGGCATCGTCCTGGAGGTAGACATTGCCGGCGACGTGCCGGGCATCAAGCCGGAAGAGTCCAACGTCAAGATGGGCGGCGGGCCGACGCTCCTGGTCTATGACGCGCGCATGATCCCGAACCTGGCCCTGCGCGACCTGGTCATCGCCACGGCCGACGAGTTGGGCATCCCCTTGCAGTTCTCGTCCATGCCCGGCGGGGCGACCGACGGCGCCCAGATCCACATGCACAACGAGGGCGTGCCCACCGTGGTCATCGGCGTGCCGACGCGCCACATCCACAGCCACAACGCCATCCTGTGCCGCGACGACTATGACCAGGCCCTGGAGCTCATTATTGCCGTGGCGAAAAAGCTCGACGCCGATACGGTGGCCGGCCTGACCGCCTAGCAGAATGACGGCGCCATGGGGCGCACATATTCGCGACCAAAGGTGCCCGGGGGGAGGACGCGACCCTCCGGGCACCTTCTCGTCCCGGCGAGGGGAAGCGGGGCCTACGGCTTGTACTCCGGCGTCGCGGTCTTGCATTTTGGTCCACTTTGTTGTAGAATTGACCGCCAACAGGCGGGAGGGAGGAATAACCGTGTCGGATGGTGTTCCTCGGACCCGCAGCAGAGCCAGCCCGTTCTCTTTGGGTCAAGAAGTCGGAGGCTAGTGGACAAAAAAGAAGCGCTCAGTCTGGCGATGAACCTGGGCTGGACGATGCTGTTCTCGCTCCTGTTGCCCCTGTTGGCCGGCATTTGGCTCGATAATAGGTTGGACACCGCACCGCTCTTTATCCTGATCGGTGCCACGTTGGGTGTTCTGGCTGCTACGGTCGGGGTGGCGCGGATGGCCATGCGCACGTTTCGAGCCGTAGACGGCAACAAAACAGCGCACGAAGAAGAAACAAACGGCGAGGAGGAACCAGATTAGTGTCCAAGCTGCTCTCCCCAAAAGTACTGGTGCCCGCAGCCATCGTTATCGTGGTGTTGATCGTCCAGAATCTGCTGTCCCTCCCCGGGGTAGTCCTTCCCGAAATATCGATCCCGGCCGAACCTGTCTTTGAGCTGTTCGGGTTTCCCATCACCAACACCCTCCTGTCGTCCTGGCTGACCATGCTGGTGCTGGTCCTGGGCAGTTGGCTCATCACCCGCAAGTTGAAGACGGTTCCGGGCCGATGGCAGGGCCTCCTGGAGATGATCATCGAGGGGTTCTGGAACCTCGTCGAGGGCGCGGCCGGCCCCAAGTGGACGCCCAAGTTCTTTCCCATCGTCATGACCATCTTTCTCTTTGTCATCGCGGCCAACTGGCTGGGGCTCACCCCGCTCTTTGGCGGCTGGGGAGTCCTCCATCACGCCGAAGAAGACGGGCACCCGGTGGTGTGGGCCAGCGACTCCCACAGCCTGGGCATTCTGGTCAAGGGAGAAGAGCAGGAGGGCGAGGCCGCCGCGGAGGCGCATGGCGACCTCTACATCCTGGCTCCCATGTTCCGCGCGGCGACGACAGACATGAACGTGACCCTGGCCCTGGCCGTCGTCGCCGTGGCCCTTACCCAATATTTCGGGCTGCGCTCCCTTGGCCTCGGTTACCTGTCCAAGTTTATAGCCGTGGGCGGCGTGCTCAACGCCTTCCGCAAGCCGGGCCTGGGCTGCGGCGGGCGCATTGCCGCCTTTTTCATGGGCATCATCGACGTCTTTATCGGCATCGTCGAGTCCATCAGCGAGATTGGCAAGGTCGTCTCGTTCTCCTTCCGGCTCTTTGGCAACATCTTTGCCGGAGAGGTTCTCCTGGGAGTCATGGCCTTCTTGATTCCCTACGTCGTCTCGCTGCCCTTCTTTGGCCTGGAGCTTTTTGTCGGGCTGGTCCAGGCCCTGGTCTTTATGATGCTGAGCGTCGCCTTTTTCGTGGTTGCCGTCAGTGGACACGGCGAAGGGCACTAGCGCGCCGTCGCCTGAAAAATATCAATCATCTAAGGAGGAAACCCCATGGATCCCGAAACCGCACGACAGCTGGCTGCCGCCATCGCCATTGCCTTCGGTGCGCTGGCCCCTGGTTTGGGCCTGGGCATGATTGGCTCCAAGGCCATGGAAGCCCTGGGCCGCAATCCCGAAGCCAGTCAGCAGATCTTTGTGCCCCTGATCCTTAGCCTGGCCTTTACGGAAGCCATCGGCATCTATGCCCTGGTTGTAGCGCTGATTATCAAGTTCGTCTAAGGAGGTTCAGGCTTGGAAGCACTAGGCATCAATCTGGGTTATCTGATCTCCCAGATCGTGAACTTCACGCTGCTGGCGTTGCTTCTGTACTTTGTGGCCTACAAACCCGTGCTTCGCATGCTGGACGAGCGGTCCGCCCGGATCAATAAGGGCATCCAGGACGCCGAGCAAGCCTCCAGGCGAGCGGCCGAGATGGAGCAAGAGTTCGAGCGCCAGATGGCGGATGCGCGCCGCGAAGGGCAAGAGATCGTCGCGCAGGCCACCCAGGCCAGCGAGCGGGCCGGCCAGGAGATCCTGGAGAGGGCGCGAGAAGAGAGCCGCGCCCAGATCGAGCGGGCCAAGGAAGAGATTTCCCGCGAGCGCGACCTGGCCATGGCCGATCTGCGCCGGCAGGTGGCCGAGCTGTCTCTGACGATCTCGGAAAAGGTCCTCGGCGAGACCCTGGACGAGCAGAGCCAGCGCCGGCTCATCGCCGAGTTCCTGGAGCAAACCGAGGAACTGAAGTGAGCACACAGGCCCGACCGAAGGATTACGCTGCCGCGATCTATGAACTCGCCTTTGAGGCCTGGCTTCGCCAGCTCCAAAGCGTGCAACAGGCGCTGGGCCGCGACGCCGCCCTGCGCTCCCACGTCCAGGATCGCAGCCGGCCGGCGGCCGAGAGGCTGCAGCGGCTGGAGCAGGCCGTGGAAGGAGGCCTCGACCCCCAGGTCCGCGGCTTCCTGGGGACGCTGGTAGAGGCAGGGCAGACGGACATGCTCGGGACCATCGTGGCCGAGTTCGAGCGCCTCGTTAGCCGCCGCCAGGAACGAAAGCTGGCCCAGGTGGTGACGGCCGTGGCCCTGAACGATGCCGAGAGAAGGGCCATGGAAGCCCGCCTGACGGAGCAGTTTGGGCCGGATCTCGAGTTCCAGTACAAGGTCGACAAATCGCTCATTGGGGGCGTCTACCTGCGCGTCGGCGACCGGGTGATCGATGGCAGCGTCGCCGCCAAGCTGGCCGCCCTGCGAGAGAGCCTGGCGGCATAACACGCGGCACGCGAGACGCAAGGCGCGGCAGAGCACGCTGCGCCGCGTTTGCGTTCTGCCCAGAGGAGGCATGAATGGCCCTACAGCCACAGGATATCGCTGCGAAGCTAAAGGAGCAGATTCTAGCATTTGAAGCGCCGCTCCAGGCCGTGGACGTCGGCTCTGTCATGGAGGTGGGCGACGGGATTGCCCGCGCCAGCGGCCTGGCGGGCGTCATGGCCATGGAGCTGGTCGAATTTCCACCAAAGCCCGGCCGCGACGAGAGTGTCATGGGGCTGGCCTTTAACCTGGAAGCCGACAACGTGGGCATCATTATCATGGGCGACCACACCGGCATCGAGGAGGACGACCTGGTGCAAGGGACCGGCCGCATCGTGTCGGTGCCGGTTGGCGGCGCCATGATCGGCCGGGTGGTGAACGCCCTGGGCGAACCCGTCGACGGCAAAGGCCCCATCGCCGCCGCTCGCTACCGCAACATCGAGCGCATCGCGCCCAACGTCGTCACGCGCAAGAGCGTGGACACGCCGGTCCAGACGGGCATCAAGGCCATCGACGCCATGATCCCCATCGGCCGCGGCCAGCGCGAGCTCATCATCGGCGACCGCCAGACAGGCAAGACGGCCATCGCCCTCGATACCATCATCAACCAGAAGGGCAAGAACCTGATCTGCATCTATGTGGCCATCGGCCAGAAGCTGGCCCAGGTGGCCCAGGTGGTGGCGACCCTGGAGGAGTATGGCGCCATGGAGCATACCATCGTCGTCACCGCCTCCGCCTCCGAGCCGGCCACGCTGCAGTACATTGCCCCCTACACGGGCACGGCCATGGGCGAGGAGTTCATGGAGCAGGGCCAGGAGGCGCTCATCGTCTACGACGACCTGTCCAAGCACGCCTGGGCCTACCGCCAGGTGTCGCTGCTCCTCCGCCGGCCGCCCGGCCGCGAGGCCTATCCCGGCGACGTCTTCTATCTCCACTCCCGGCTGCTGGAGCGGTCGGCCAAGATGGCTCCCGAGCACGGGGGCGGCTCGCTGACGGCCCTGCCCATCATCGAGACCCAGGCAGGCGACGTTTCGGCCTACATCCCCACCAACGTCATCTCTATCACCGACGGCCAGATCTACCTGGAGAATGACCTGTTCTACGCCGGCATCCGGCCGGCCATCAATGCCGGCCTGTCGGTCTCCAGGGTGGGCGGCACCGCCCAGGCGCCCGTCATGAGGCAGGTCGCCGGCAAGCTGCGGCTGGATATGGCCGCCTTCCGCGAGCTGGCCGCTTTTGCCCAGTTTGGCTCCGATCTGGACGAGACGACGCGGCGACAGTTGGACCGCGGCCTGCGCGTCCAGGAAGTGCTCAAGCAGCCCCAGTACACGCCCATGTCCCTGGCCGACCAGGTTCTCGTCCTGTACGCCGTGACGAACGGTTTCCTGGACGACGTGGAGCTGCGCCAGATCAAGTCCTTTGAGCAGGCCTTCCTGGGCTACATGAGAGACTCGCAGCCAGGCCTCCTGCAAGATGTCCAGGCGGGCGCCAGGCTCGACGAGGAAAAGACGGCCGCCCTCAACCAGGCGATCCGCGATTTCAAGAGCAGGGCGGCGTATTGAGATGAAGCAGATCCTGGCTCTGACCTTATGCCTTGCCCTCCTGGCAGCCTGCGGGGGAACGCCGGTGGCGACCGACCCGCCGCCCACGCAGACTCCCTGGATCGTCGTCGTCACGTCAACCCCGGCTCTGCAAGAGGCGAGCGAGGCCTCGCCTGCGGCCACCGTGCCGTCCGCGTCCACGCCGCGGGCGACCGCCACCAGGCGGGCTGGCGGCGCCACCCCGAGCCCGGCGGTGACGGAGGCGAGTGTCCTGCCGGCCACGTCAGGGGTCACCGCCGAGCCGCAGATCGAGGTCAGCCAGGTGCCGACCGAGGCACCTCTCACCCGGGTCATGATCTACCCGCCTCCCAGCCTGCTGGACCCGCCGCAGGACCAACCCGTGTCCTGGGGCAGCACGATGCTGTTGCAGTGGACCTCGGTGGGCGAGCTGGACGAGGACGAGTACTATCACGTGCACATGGAGCGCCGGCCCATGACCGACGGCCAGGAGTGGTACGGCGATTACGTCTTTACCAAAGAGAGCAGGTTTCTGGCCGACGTGCCTTTCCTGGCACCATTCCACCATTCGACCGAGCATGGGCAGGCCACCGTCTACTGGTGGGTGTGGGTGGTACAAAAGACCGGCGAAGACGAGGACGGCAAGCCCATTGGCATGGACATCAGCCCTTACAGCGAAGAACGGACCATGATCCTGGAGCCAAAGCCGTAGGGGATGCCGCCAGCGAACGAGGAGTGACCCGTTGCCCAGCACACGAGAGATCCGGCGCCGAATCCGGAGCGTCAAGAACATATCCCAGGTGACCCGCGCCATGCAAATGGTGGCCGCGGCCAAGATGCGCCGGGCCCAGGAGCAGGTTCTGGCCACGAGGCCCTATACCGAAAAGGCATGGGAGATCCTCACGCACCTGGCCGCTCAGCGGGGGGCCGACGAGGAAGCGCACCCATTGCTTCGCGTGCGCGAGCCTGTGGGCCGCGCCGGGCTGGTCCTCATCACCGCCGACAAGGGCCTGGCCGGCAGCTACAACCACAACATGATCCTGGCGGCGTCGCGATTCGTCCGGGAGGTGCCCTACCCGGTAGAGGTTGTCGCCGTGGGCAAGCGCGGGCGAGACGCCATGTGGCGCCTCAAGCAGAACATCGTGGCCGAGTTCACCGACATGCCGGCACAGCCCCGGATCCTGGACGTCACTGCTATTGCCCACACGGTGATGGATTCCTTTGTCTCAGGACACTATGACGTCGTGTACTTGGCGTTTACCGATTTCATCAATACCTTGAGACAGCAGCCGGCCATCTGGCAACTGCTGCCTCTGCACGCCCTGCACGTGGCGGTCTCGACGCCCGTTGCCGAATTTCGCTCGGTGCAAGAGACCGAGTCCACGGTGGAGTATATCTACGAGCCCGATCCCAGCACGATCCTGGAGACCGTCTTGCCGCGCTTCACGGAGCTGCAGATCTACCAGGCAATCCTGGAGTCGATAGCCAGCGAGCATAGCGCCCGCATGGTAGCCATGCGCAATGCGACCGAAAACGCCAACGAGCTCCTGGATATTCTCACCCTGACCTACAACCGTGCCCGGCAAGAAGCCATCACCAAGGAGATGCTCGACATCGCCGGTGGTGCCGAGGCTCTCAGCAGCGCGCGGGCCTAGAGCAAACGACTATCGGAGGAGGACTGATGGCTCAACAGAGCAGGGGCCGCGTGATGCAGGTCATGGGCCCCGTCGTAGACCTCGAATTTCCGTCGGGCGAGCTGCCCGAGATCTATGATGCGGTCGAGATCCCGCGCGATGGCGGCCGGTTGGTGGTGGAGGTGCAGCAGCACCTGGGCGACGACTGGGTGCGAGGCGTGGCCATGGACGCCACCGACGGCCTGCGGCGCGGCATGGAAGCCATCAACACCGGCAAGCCCATCATGGTGCCGGTGGGCCAGGGCACGCTGGGCCGCATCTTTAACGTGCTCGGCGAGCCCATCGACAACCAGGGGCCCGTCGAGGCCGAGACGTACTATCCCATCCACCGTCCGTCGCCGTCCTTCGAGGAGCAGGTCACCCGGCCCGAGTTCCTGGAAACCGGACTGAAGGTCATCGACCTCATCGCTCCCTTTACGCGCGGCGGCAAGACCGGCGTCTTTGGCGGCGCGGGCGTGGGCAAGACGGTCATCATCCAGGAGCTGATCCGCACCTTTGCCACGGTGCACAAAGGCTTTTCGGTGTTCTCGGGGGTGGGCGAGCGCTCTCGCGAGGGCAACGACCTGTGGCACGAGATGATTGATTCGGGCGTCATCAACAGCGTGGCCATGGTTTTTGGCCAGATGAACGAGCCGCCCGGCGTGCGGCTGCGGGTGGGTCTCACGGGCCTGACCATGGCCGAGTACTTTCGCGACGAGGGCCGCGACGTGCTGCTCTTTATCGACAACATCTTTCGCTTTGTCATGTCCGGCTCGGAGGTGTCGGCCCTGCTCGGCCGCATGCCCAGCGCCGTCGGCTACCAGCCGACCCTGGGCACCGAGATGGGCGAGCTCCAGGAGCGCATCGTGAGCACGCGCAAAGGCTCCATCACGTCCATGCAGGCCGTCTACGTGCCCGCCGACGACTATACCGACCCCGCCCCGGTGGCGACCTTTGCCCACCTGGATGCGACCATCGCCCTGGAGCGCTCCATCGCCGACCAGGCCATCTATCCCGCGGTCGATCCCCTGGGCTCCACGTCGCGAATCCTGGACCCCCGGGTGGTGGGCGACGAGCACTATAACACGGCCCGCGAGGTACAGCGCGTGCTGCAGCGCTACCGCGACCTGCAGGACATCATTGCCATCCTGGGCATCGACGAGCTTTCGGAAGAGGACAAGCTGGTGGTCTCGCGAGCGCGCAAGATCCAGCGTTTCCTCAGCCAGCCCATGTTCGTCGCCGAGCAGTTCACGGGTCGCGAGGGTCGCTACGTGACGGTGGAAGAGACCGTGCGCGGCTTCAAGGGGATCCTGGAGGGCAACCATGACGACCTGCCCGAACAGGCATTTTACATGGTGGGCGGCATCGACGAGGCCGTCCAGCGTGCCCAGGAGCTGAGGGGTTAAATGGCGCAGCTACACTGCGAGGTGGTGACGGCCGAGCGCAGGGTCTTTGAGGACGACGTGTCCATGGTGGTGGCCCCGGGCATAGAGGGCCAGTTGGGCATCCTGCCGCACCACGCCCCGTTGATGACGGCCCTGACCTTCGGCGAGCTGCACATCCAGCGCGAGGGGCAGGAGGACGTCTACATCGCCATCGGCGGAGGCTTCATGGAGGTCGGCCCGCAGCACGTCATCATCCTGGCCGACTCGGCGGAGCGGGCCGACGAGATCGACATCGCCCGGGCCGAAGAAGCGCGCCACAAGGCGGAAAAGACCATGACCCAGGTGCGCCGCGAAGACGTGGATTATGCCCAGGCCGAAGCCGCCCTGCGCCGCTCCCTCATCCGGATGAAGGTCGCCAGGCGCATGCAGCGCGGGCCCATGCGGCGGCCTGATACAGAATAGCGCCGGTCAGCCACCCCTGCCGGTGGGCCGGCTCACAGGAGCACAAACGCGGGGACGGGAACGGCCCGTCCCCCTGATCTGGTTGGCAGGAATAAACAGCGGGTGATAGACGATGCTAACAAAGCACATTGGAGTGGATCTCGGGACGGTGAACGTCCTGGTTTGGGTCAGGGGCAAAGGCATTATTCTGCAGGAGCCGTCGGTGGTGGCCATCGCCACCAACGACAACAAGATTGTGGCCGTGGGCAACGAAGCGCGGGCCATGCTGGGGCGCACGCCCGAGACCATCGAGGTTGCCCGTCCCCTCAGGGATGGGGTCATCGCCGATTACGTGGTGACCGAAGCCATGCTACGCTATTTCATCGAGAAGGTCGCCGGCCGGCTGCGCCTGCTGAAGCCGATTATCTCTATCAGCGTGCCCGTGGGCGTGACGAGCGTCGAAAGCCGGGCGGTCCACGATGCTGCCATCCAGGCCGGCGGACGCGAGGCCTACCTGATCCCCGAGCCGCTCGCGGCGGCCCTGGGCGCGGGCATGCCGGTCAACACGCCCACCGGTAACCTGGTAGTGGACATCGGCGGGGGCACCAGCGAAGCGGCCGTCATTGCCATGAACGGCATCGTCGAGTACGCTTCGGTGCGCGTGGGGGGCAACCGCATCGACGAAGCCATTATGAGCTATGTCAAGCGCAAGTACAACTTGATGATCGGAGAGCAGACGGCCGAGGAGGTCAAGATCGCCATCGGCAGCGCCCTGCCCCTTCCCGAGGAGCTGACCATGGAGGTGCGGGGGCGCGACCAGGTGTCGGGCTTGCCCAAGACCATTCGCGTCACCTCCGGCGAGATCACCGAGGCCATTGCCGAGCCGCTGGTCACCATCGTGGGCGTCGTCAGGAATGTCCTGGAAAAGACCCCGCCCGAGCTGGCGTCGGACGTCATCGACCGCGGGATCGTCATGACCGGCGGTGGTGCCCTGCTCCGCGGCTTTCACCAACTGCTGACCAAGGAAACGGGGGTTCCCTGTTACGTGGCCGACAACCCCATCGCCTGCGTAGCCCTCGGCGCCGGCAAGGCCCTGGAGAACTACGAGGTCATCCGCCGCAGCCTGCCCGCCTACTAGGCCGCTGGAGAGCGGAACGGGCTGCTCCTGGTCGAAAGCCAGGGGCAGCCCGTTCTGTTTTTCTGCCTGGCCGGCGCAGGGAGCGCGGCCTACAGGTAAAAGGTCATGCGCTGCAAATAGACGATCGGGTCAACGTACTGCACGCGAACGTCGGCCGGCACCGTGACCGTGATGGGCGCATAATTGAGAATGGCCCGCACGCCGCCCTGGACCAGCTCGTCCACCACGGCCTGGGCCGACGCGGCCGGCACGGCCGTGATGCCGATCTTGATCCCCATCTCGCGCACCTGCTCCGCCAGGTGCGCCGCGTCGCGGATCTCGAACTTGCCCAGGCGGCGGCCGATCTTTTGCGGGTTGTTGTCATAGACGGTGACCAGGTGAAAGCCCCACTCCTCAAAGCCGCCGTGGTGGGCAATGGCGTGCCCCAGGTCGCCGGCTCCCACCAACACCATCTCCCATGGGTGGTCGAGCTGCAGGATGCTGCGCAATTGGTCGCGGAGATAGGCCACGTCGTAGCCCATTCCCTGTTTCCCAAACTCGCCAAAATGGGAGAGGTCCTTGCGGATCTGAGCCGAGCTCATCCCCAGTCTCTCTGCCAGCTCCTTGGAGGCCGTGATCTTGATGCCTTCCGCCTCCATGTGCGCCAGCGCGCGCAAGTAAATCGGCAGGCGGCCGATGACAATGTCTGGAACGGTTCTGGGTTCTGGCACGTTCCCCTCCTTCTGGCCGGATACTTGTGAAAAGGCGCACACGCCTTGCCCTGTATCATACCACACATGCCGGCCCAGTGCAAGACAGGCCGGAAGCGGACTAGGTCTCGTTCGCTTTTTTCTGCAGCTCGTAGAGCTTGTTGATGGCTTCCAGGGGCGTCATGGCGCTGACGTCCAGCCGGCGCAGCTCGTCCGCCAGGGGATTGCCGGCGGCAAAGAGCGAGAGCTGGCGCACCTCGATGGTCTTGGGCCTGGTGCCCGGCGCCCGGGCCTCCTGCTCCAGCTCTTTCAGGATCTCTTGCGCCCGCTGGATCACGGGCCGGGGCAGCCCGGCGAGCTGTGCCACGTGGATGCCATAGCTGCGGTCGGCGCCGCCCGGCACGATGCGCCTCAAGAACACCACCTTGTCCTTCTCCTCGGCCACGGCCACGTTGTAATTTCCGACGCCGGGCAGCACGTCGGCCAGTTGCGTCAACTCGTGATAGTGGGTGGCAAAGAGCGTCTTGCAGCGCAGGCGCGGGTGGTTGTGAATGTGCTCCACGACCGCCCAGGCAATGGAAATACCATCGTAGGTGCTGGTGCCGCGCCCCACCTCGTCCAGCACCAGGAGGCTGCGGGGCGTGGCGTGGTTCAGCAGGTTGGCCGTCTCGATCATCTCGACCATGAAGGTCGACTGCCCGGCGCTGATCTCGTCCTGGGCGCCGATGCGCGTGAAAATGCGGTCCACCAGCCCGATGCGCGCCTCGTCGGCGGGCACAAAGGAGCCGATCTGGGCCATGAGGACGATGAGGGCCACCTGGCGCAGGTAGGTGCTCTTGCCTGCCATGTTGGGGCCGGTGATGACCAGCAAGCGCACCTGCCCGCCCAGCTCGGCGTCGTTGGGCACAAAGGGCTCGTCCCGCTGGGCAATTTCCACGACGGGGTGCCGCCCGGCCACGATGCGCAGCTCCTGGCCGGCCGACAGCTCGGGGCGCGCGTAGCGGTTCATGACCGCCACTTCGGCCAGGGCAGCGATGACGTCCAGGTGGGCCAGGGCGCGGGCCACGGCCAACAAGCGCTCGGCCGCGGCGGCCACCTGTTCCAGGATCTGGCGATAGATGTGGCTTTCCAGCTCGCCGATGCGTTCCTGGGCGTTGAGGATGAGCGATTCGTACTCTTTCAGCTCGGGCGTGATATAGCGCTCGGCGTTGACCAGGGTCTGCTTGCGGATGTACTCCTCGGGCACCAGCTCGGCGTTGGCCCTGGTGATCTCCAGGTAGTAGCCAAAGACCTTGTTGTAGCCGACCTTCAGGTTCTTGATGCCGGTGCGGGCGCGCTCTTGCTTTTCCAGGTTGGCCACCCATTCTTTTGCGTTTCGGGCGGCGCTGGCCATGTTGTCCAGCTCGGCTGAAAAGCCAGGGCGGATGACGCCGCCGGCGCTGAGGAGGGCCGGCGGATCGTCGGCGATGGCCTGCTCCACGAGGGCGACAACGTCCTGGCAGGGATTGAGCGCAACCACCGAGCGCAAGAACGGCAGGCCCGGATCGCCCTCGCCGAACAGGTCGCGGATGGCGGCCAGGGCCAGCAGGCTCTGCTGAATGGCCAGCAGCTCGCGGGGCCGGGCCACGCCCTGCACCACGCGGCTCGTCAGCCGCTCCAGGTCCGACACATCCTTGAGGAGCGCGCGAAGGCGCATGCGCAGCGGCGTGTCGCGGTAAAAGACCTCCACCAGGTCCAGGCGCTCGTTCAGAGCGGCCAGATCGACGAGGGGCTGGCTGAGCCAACGGCGGAGCAGGCGGCCGCCCATGCTGCTCACGGTGACGTCCAGGACGCCCAGGAGCGAGCCCTCCACCGAGCCCCGGCGCAGGCTCTCGGTCAGCTCCAGGTTGCGGCGCGTCGCGGCGTCGAGGACCATGAACTGTTCGGTGGAGTAGGTGTGCAGGCTGGACAACTGCCCAAGGGGGCCTCTCTGGGTCTCGCCCAGGTAGTGCAGCAGCCCGCCCGCCGCTCGCAGGGCCGCCGGCAGCCCGGCCAGGCCAAAGCCGTCGAGGCTCTGCACCTGAAAGTGCTCGAGGAGCGCCTGGCGGGCCGTCTCCAGCTCAAAGGGCCAGCGCTCGTGCCCGGTGATGGCCCAGCCGCCAGGGCCCGGCCCGCCGCCCGGCTGGAGCCGCTGCCGCAGCCGGTCCACCTCGGGGGTCACGATCTCGGCCGGGCGCAGGCGTTCGATCTCGGCCACGACCAGGTCGAGGACGCTCTCGCCTGCCAGCTCGGTGGCCGCAAACTCGCCGGTAGTGATGTCGGCCAGGGCCACGCCGGCTCGATCGCCGTCCAGCAGGACCGATACCAGGTAGTTGTTGCGGCGCTCGTCCAGCAGCGTGGGCTCGATGACCGTGCCGGGCGTGACGACCCGCACCACCTCCCGCTCCACCAGGTCCCGGCCGTTGACGTCGCCCACCTGCTCGACAATGGCCACCTTGTGGCCCGCCTGGATCAGCCGGGCGAGATAGCCCTCCACAGAGTGGTAAGGCACGCCTGCCAGGGGCACGCGCTGGTCCTTGCCCACCGGCCGCGACGTGAGGACAATGTCGCACACCCTGGCGACAACCTTGGCGTCATCGTCGAACGTCTCGTAAAAGTCGCCCAGGCGAAAGAGCACGATGGTGTCGGGGTATTGCTTCTTGATGCGCAGGTATTGCTGGCGCATCGGCGTCGTCATACCAGGCCTTCCTCCCCTTCCCGGGCAAACCCGTGGCGTTATTCTCAGGCATCCAGATGGACGCCCTATTTTACCACCACAAGGCGCGGGCTGCAAGCCTTCCTCGGGCCGGGTGGAAAGCGGCTTGCCAACTGCCCTTAACCGTGCTATACTTGGCCCACGTGGACGAGGTTGAGGAGGACAGAGACGGTGACGGAACGTACCCGCAGCGACGAACTTGAGGCCCTGACCAAGATCGCTGCCCAGGTAAACTGCACCCAGGATCTCGACGAGATATTGCGCGGCGCCTTGAGCGTCACGCTGGATGTCATCGGCGAGGAGTCGGGCGAGATCATGTTGCGGAACGAAGAGACCGGCGAGCTCGTCCTGCAGACGTACCAGGGCGTCTCGCCCGAGTTTGTAGCCGACGAGTCGCGCATCCCTCCGGGCGAGTGCCTGTGCGGCCGGGCCGTGGCCTCGCGCAGGGTCCTGGTGAGCACCGACCTTGCCCTGGAGCCGGCCCGCACCCGGTCGGCCTGCCTGCGCGAAGGATTCCACTCCTGCATCCGCCTGCCCCTGCTGGTCCACGGGGAGGTCCTGGGGTTGCTCAGCATCCAGAGCCACGGCCACCGCCAGTTCACGGCGGCCGACCAGGAACTGCTGACCGCCATCGGCAACCAGATCGGCATCGCCATCGCCAACGCCCGGCTGATCCAGGATGCCGAACGGGGGCAGGCCACGCTGCACAGCGTGATGAACAGCCTTGTCGATGGCCTGATCCTGGTGGACCGCCACGACCGGATTACCTACATCAATCCCTGCGCCCGCGACATTCTGGAGATCCCCGGCCTCGACCTCCTCGGCAGCACCCTGGAGGCCCTGGAGGGCGAGGTCGCTGCCCGGGCGGCCCAGCCGGCCGCGGTTCGGGTCCAGCTCCGCGAGGCCGCCCTGCAGGCGGAAGCCACCCCCGCGGTCGAGGTCGCCCTGACCCATCCGGACGCTGCCACCCTTCAGGTCCGCTTTTTTCCCATCCACGAGACCGGTGGCGGGCACCTGGGCCTGGGCATCCTGCTGCACGATATCACCCGGGAAAAAGAGCTGGACGAGATGAAGTCGCGGCTGCTATCCACCGTGAGCCACGAGCTGCGGACGCCCCTGGCCAGCATCAAGGGGTTCGCCACCACGCTGCTTCGCCAGGACGTGGAGTGGGACGAGGCCACTCGCCGAGAGTTTCTGTCCATTATCGACACCGAAAGCGATCGCCTCTCGGAACTCATCGGGAACCTCCTGGACATGTCGCGCATCGAAGCGGGCGAGCTGGCAGTGGAGGCCGAGCCCGTCGACCTCTTGCCCCTGCTGGAGGAGACGGCGGCCGGCTTTCAGATGATGACCCGGGAGCACCGCATCATGCTGCACGTCCCTTCGCACTTGCCCCTGATTATGGCCGACGCCCGGCGTACCCGCCAGGTCCTGCGCAACCTCATCGAGAATGCCGTCAAGTACTCCCTGGGCGGCGGCACCGTCACCATCGTCGTCGAGCTTCAGGATGGGCAGGTGCAGATCAGCGTGGCCGACAAGGGAATCGGCATCGAGGCCTACCAACTGGAGCGCATCTTTGACCGCTTTTACCAGGCCGACAGCGCCTCGACGCGCACCGTTGGCGGCAGCGGCCTGGGACTTTCCATCTGCAAGGCCATCGTCGAGGCCCAGGGCGGCGAGATCTGGGCTGAAAGCCAGGTCGGGCGGGGCAGCACGTTCTCCTTCACGCTGCCCCTTGCCTACCTTCCGGATTCGAGCAAGGAGTAAGGGAGCAACCGATGCCCAGAAAAGCCAGCATCCTCGTCGTGGACGACGAGCCCCACGTCCTGAAACTGGTCAAGGCCAACCTGGAGTCCTCGGGCTACAGGGTGTTGACTGCCGAGGACGGAGAGCACGCCTTGCAGCTCGTCGAGAAACATGGACCCGATCTCGTCATCCTCGACCTCATGCTGCCCAAGATGGACGGTTATGCCGTCTGTCGCCGCATCCGGGAGTTTTCCGCCGTGCCCGTCATCATGCTCACGGCCCGCAGCGCCCAGGTGGACCTCGTCCATGGGTTCGAGGTGGGAGCGGACGACTACCTGACCAAGCCTTTTTCCGTCACCGAGCTGCTGATGCGGGTGCAAGCCGTCCTGAGGCGGAGCAAGTGGCCCGAGGAGATCATGGAGCGGCTGAGCTTTGTCGCCGGTCCCATCGAGATCGACTTTGCCCAGCACCGGGTGACGGTCAGCGGCGAGGCGGTCAAGCTGACGCCCACCGAGTACCGGCTCCTCGCCTACCTGGCAAACAACGCCAACCGCGTCATCCTGCACCGCGAGCTGCTGCGCGCCGTGTGGGGGCCAGAGTACGGAGAAGAGACCGAGTACCTGCGCGTCTACATTCGCTATCTGCGCCAGAAACTGGAGCCCGAGCCGGCCGCGCCGCGCTACCTCCTCACCCAGCCCGGCGCCGGCTACATGTTCTACCAGCCCAAGGAAGAGGGGGCGTAATCCGGTCTGGTTCCCGGGCTCTTTTGACTTCGGCTTTCCCTTGTGCTAAGATGATTCCAGACTCGACGGAGAGGCAGCGTCTACTTTAACAAGCTTTTAACGGCCGGTTGCCTTGCCTTAATAGCCCTCTAATTTATTTGAGGGTATGATGCGGGCATGGCAGTATACTCTGTGCTCGTCATCGAGCACAACTGGCACTTGAGCAAGCTAATCAAGGCCAACCTGCAGGCACTGGGGTTCGAGGTTCGGGAAGCCGTTAGCAAGGAACACGGGCTGCAGCGCCTGGAAGAGGGGCGGCCCGACCTGATTCTCCTCGACCTTGACCTGCCCGCAGGATTGGACTTCTTGAGTGCGTTGCGGAGGCGCTACACCGCCGAGCCGGTGCCCGTGATCCTCATCGCAGGCGATCCACCCAATCGCCACCTGTTGCAGCAGGCCGAGGTCAGGGGACACCTGCTCAAGCCCTTCGGGGTTCCAGGCTTGCTGGAACAGGTTGAGCGGCTCCTGGGGGCTTTGCCCAACGCCTAGCCGGATGGAAACCACTCCGAGGAAGGAGCTCGACCAATGAAAGCGATGACAAAGAGTTTCAAGGTCTTCTAACACATGCCAGCAATCTTTCCCTTTACCGCCATCGTCGGCCAGGAGACGATGAAAACGGCGTTGATCCTGAACGCCATCAGCCCCCGCATCGGCGGCGTGCTGATCCGCGGCGAGCGCGGCACGGCGAAATCGACGGCCGCCCGCGCCCTGGCCGCACTGCTGCCCGACATCGAGGTCGTCGCCGGATGTCCCTTTAACTGCGACCCGAACCAGGCCGATAGGCTGTGCGACAACTGCCGCGAGCGCCTGGCACAGGGGGAAACGCTGCCCAGGGCCTGGCGGAAGACCCGCTTCGTGGACCTGCCCGTGAGCGCCACTGAGGACCGGGTGGTGGGCACCCTCGACATCGAGATCGCCCTCAAGACGGGCCACAAGGAGTTCGAGCCCGGCGTCCTGGCGGCGGCCCACCGGGGCCTGCTCTACGTCGACGAGGTGAACCTCCTGGACGACCACGTGGTGGACCTTCTCCTCGACTCGGCGGCCATGGGCCGCAACGTCGTCGAGCGGGAGGGGATCTCTTTTACACACCCGGCCCGGTTCATCCTGGTAGGCACGATGAACCCCGAGGAGGGCGAGCTGCGCCCGCAGCTCCTGGACCGCTTTGCCCTGTGCGTCGAGATCCGGGGCATCACGTCGTCCAAGTCCAGGGTCGACATCCTGGAGCGGACCGTCCAGTTCGAGAGCGACCCGGAGGGGTTCAGCGCCGAGTGGGAGCCCTACGAGCGCCACCTGACCCAGGACATTGCGCGGGCCAGGGAGGCGCTGCCCACCATCAGCTACCAGCCACAGGACCTGTACACCATCGCCGAGCTGACCACGAGCTTTGAGGTGGACGGGCATCGGGCCGACATCGTGATCCTCAAGGCGGCCCTGGCCCACGCCGCCCTGCGCCTGGCCCGTAACGGGGCACAGCCCGAAGAGGCGGCCATCACCGAGTTGGACATCCTGGCCGCGGCCGAGCTGGCCCTGCCCCACCGGCTGAAACGGCTCCCCTTCCAGGAGACCGAAAACCGCCTGGGCGAGCTTTCGACGCGCCTCGACGAGGCCCGCCGGGAGCTGGAGGCCGCCAAGAACAAGGGGGCCTCTATGGTCGAGGCTTCCACGACCGCGGGAAAAAAAAAGAGCTGACGGATGACCAGGAGCCCTCCCAGTCCGGAAACCTGGAACTGGGAGGGGCGGGCGCTCCCCTCATGGGCCACGTGGCCGACCCCATGGGCCAGGGCGGCGGTGAGCAGGTAGACCTGGTCGTCCCGGTGGGCGACGTCTTCCGGCCGCGCCGGGTCGAGTCGCCCATGGATCGCCTGACGCGCCGCGCAGCCGGCAAGCGCTCGACGACCCGCACCAATCGCAAGCGCGGCCGCTATATCTATGCCCGGCCGGCGGACGGCGACCTTCGCGACATCGCCCTCGACGCCACCATCCGCCAGGCCGCCCTGGAGCAGGCCAAGCGCCAGGTCGAGCCGGGCACCTTCCAGGTCCTTCCCCGGGACGTGCAGAAAAAGGTCCGCGTGCGCCGCGCCTCCAATCTCATCCTGTTTGTCGTCGACGCCAGTTGGAGCATGGCAGGCGCGCAGCGCATGGAGGCCACCAAGGGCGCCATCATGTCGCTCCTCGTCGACGCCTATCAGAAGCGCGATCGCGTGGGGCTGGTGGTCTTTCAGAAGGAGGAGGCACGCCTGGTGTTGCCCTTTACCTCCAGCGTCGAGCTGGCCCAGAGCGCCCTGCGCCACCTGCCCGTGGGCGGCAAGACCCCGCTGTCCGCGGGCCTGATGCTCGCCTATCGCACCTTCCACCGGGAGCTGCGGCTCCATCCCAAGGCAATGCCCCTTATGATCCTGCTCACCGACGGCGCCGGCAACGTTTCGCTGACCGACACACCGCCGCAGGAAGAGGCCCAGAAGGTGGCGGACCTGATCCGCAGGGCCGGCATTCACTCCCTGGTGGTGAACATGGAGCATCAGGCCTACGACCGTGGCCTGGCCAACAACCTGGCCGAGACGATGGGCGCTCCGTGCTATTGCCTGGCCGAGCTGAAAGCCACGGAGCTGTACCGGACCGTGCGAGAGGAATTGGAGGCTCAATAATCCATGGGTGACGACAGCGCCCTGAAGATCCTGGTCCTTGCTGCAGAGGTGGTGCCATTTGCCAAGACGGGCGGGCTGGCCGACGTCGCCGGCTCGCTGCCCAAGGCGGTGCGCGCCCTCGGGCACGACGTGCGCGTCGCCATGCCGCGCTACGGCCGCATCGACCCCGAGAAGTTCGGGCTCCAGGAGGTGGTGCCCACCTTTGACGTGCCCCACCATCACGCCACCCAACCGGCGCGCATCCTGGAGGGCCACATCGGCAGCGACGTGCCCGTCTACCTGGTGGACAATGCCCATTACTTTGAGCGCGAAGGCATCTACATGTACCCCGACGATGCCGACCGCTTTATCTTTTTCTGCCGGGCCGCCCTGGAGGCGCTCAAGCACCTGGATTGGCAGCCCGACGTAATCCACTGCCACGACTGGCACACAGCCATCGTGCCCAACTGGCTGGAGACCATCTACAAGAACGACCCCTTCTTTGCGCGCACGGTGACGGTGTACACCATCCACAACCTGGCCTACCAGGGCATCTTTGGCCACCGCGTGCTGGAGGTCGCCGGCCTCGACGAGTGGGGTTTCCTGTACCACGCCGAGATGGCCGATCTGAACGAGGTGGTAGACCTCATGGGCCGCGGCATCTACTGGGCCGACATCGTGAGCACGGTCAGCGAGACCTATGCTCGGGAGATCCTGACGCCCGAGTTCGGCGAGCGGCTGGATCCCCTCCTCCGCGACCGCCGAGACAGGCTCTTTGGCATTCTGAACGGCATCGACTATGACGTCGTCAACCCCGCCACGGACCCGCACATTGCCGTGCAGTACGACATCCAGACGCTGGCCCGGCGCCGGGAGAACAAGGCCGCTCTGCAGCGGGAGGCCAAGCTGCTCGAAGAGCCCGACGTGCCCCTCCTGGGCATTATCTCCCGGCTCAACGATGCCAAGGGTTTCGATATCCTGGGCGAGACCGTCGACCACATCCTCGACCTTGGCGTACAAATCGTGCTCATGGGCACCGGCGAGCAGCACTACCACGACCTGTTCGGCCGCATGGTGGAGCAGTATCCACAACAGGTGTCGATCTTTTTGACGTTCAACACGCCGTTGGGACAGCGAATCTATGCCGGAAGCGACATGTTGCTCATGCCCAGCCGCGTGGAGCCCTGCGGCACCAACCAGCTCGTGGCGCTGCGCTATGGCTGCGTGCCCGTCGTACGGGCCACGGGCGGGCTGGCCGACACGGTCAAGGACTACGATCCACGCACCGGGCAAGGCAACGGCTTTGTCTTCAAGAGTTACGACCGGTGGAGGCTGTTCGCGGCCGTGGTGCGGGCCGTAGAGACCTACAAGCACCGCGACGCCTGGGAACAGCTACAGAAACGGGGTATGGCCGCCGACCATTCGTGGCACCAGTCGGCCGTCAAGTACGTTGACCTGTATCGCCGGGCCATTGTCAGCCGCATCCCGCGGGCCGGCCTCGAAAAATACCAGGTACAGGGCTGAAAACTCGTAGGGGCGCGGCACGATACGGCGCCCCTACCGATGGGGAACTGCTGGCGACGTCTCGAACCCCCGGAGGGCGCGCGATGAAAATGTCCGTTCGGCGCATCGGCCTCGACTCCCTGGGCAAGATGGGATGCCTGTTGGGCACGGTGGCCGCCTTCCTGCCAAGCCTGGTCTGTGGGCTTTTGGCGATGGGGGTAGCCGTCACCCTGCACCGCTGGCTGACAAGCTGGCAGCAAGCCTCGCTGGGTTTCGACCTGCCCCTGGTGGGTGAGCAGTCCCTCACGCTTGACCTGGTGGAGCTTTTGCGCCTGGAAAAGGTCCTCTCATTCCTCGATACCGTCACGGCGGCCTCTGCCGTGACCCTCGTCCTCGTGGTGCTGGCCCTGGCCGTGGTGAGCGGCCTTTTGCTGGCGGTCATTGTCACGTTGGTGGGCCTGGCCTACAACCTGGTCGCCTCGGCCACCGGCGGGCTGATCGTCGAGCTAAAGCCCGTGCCTGGACAAAAGCCCCCGGCGAGGGAGCCACCGCAGCCACCCGGTACCGGCTGAGCTGCTCCCGCCTGCTGTACTCCCCGGTGACGTGGTGCTTTTGTGTCGGATGTGTGTTTGCTCTGAGCGCCAAAAAATGGTACAATAGGGACGGAAGTGAGGAACTCGTGTTCGGACCGTTCAGCGCAGGCGACAGCCTGCGGATTTACAGGCTGCAACGGCGCGGCGTCTCCCTGGACGTGCGGAGGGATCTGACGCAACCGTGGTCTCCCCTGTGGGAGGCCTGGTTGGCGTTTCTGACCCAGCAGGCCATGGGGCAACCAACCTACGTGCTGGCAGATGCGCGCCAGGGCGACGGCTTTGTTCAACTTCGGTACCGGCCGCACCAGGCCGCCGCCGACGTGATGTTCCTGGCGCCCGTGCCCGGCAACAGCGTACGAGCGGCCAAGGCCTGGGCGTGCTTGCTGGACGGAGCGGGCATCGAGGCGGCTGGCCGCGGCATCCAGCGCATGTTTGCCAACCTCCCCCCTCCCGGCGTGGAGGCCGACCTGTTCCAGCAATCGGGCTTTACCTTTTATGCCCAGGAGGACATCTACCGCCTGGTGCAGCCTGCGGGCCCGGGAGTTGCGACGAATCACAGCCTGTCGGGCCTGGACGGCCTGCGGCCGCAGCGCGCCGAGGACTGGCCTGCCCTGCAAAAGCTCTTTGTGGCCATCACACCCCAGCGAATTCGCCAGGCGGAGGGCGGGATTGGCCTGTCGGTCGGCGGCGAAAATAGCCAGCGATACGTGCTGCCCAACCCCGGCGGCGAGGAGGCCTGGGCGTCGGTCAGCCTGCGCAGCAGCCGGACGGCCCATTGGCTGCGCCTGGTGGTCCATCCCGGCGCCCCCGACGTGGCGACCCACCTGGTCCGCTGGGCAGTGCGGGCGCTGGCCAACCAGCCGGCGCGCCCGATCTACTGCAACGTGCGGCAGTACGAGGGGGGCGTGCGCGCGGCTCTGGAGGCCGCGGGCTTTGAGCTCTACACCACGCGGACGCTGGCGGTAAAGCACACCCTGGCCTGGAGCAAGACCCCGGTGCCCGAGCTGCTGCCGGGTCTGAAGAGCAGCGCCGAGGCTCTGCCGCCGGCGTATCACATCAACGGCGAGCCGGAAGCCAAGGCCCCCTCAGGACGGCTGGCAGCGACACGAGATTCCTGATCCGAACAGTAGATACCAGGACTTATTCAACAGGTAGTTAGAGGAACAGATGCAAGATAGAGATACGGACGATCTAAATACCCTGCTGCGGGTGCTGCCTATGGAGGTTGCAGAGGCGGTCAGACAGCAAGACGACGGCGTGGACCTGCTGGAGGTGGTGCTGGACCTGGGGCGCGTGCCCGAGGCCCGCTTCCTCAACAATGAGGTCAGCCTGGACGATCGAGAGGTGACCCGCAGCGAGATCGATTACGTGGTAGACCGCGTTTCAGACTTTACCACCGACAACCGGGCAGGGATCGAGCGCACCCTGCACCGGATCTCGGCCATTCGCAACCGGCGTGGCGACATTGTCGGGCTGACGCTCCGTGTCGGCCGGGCGGTGTATGGCACCATCGACATCATTCGCGACCTGCTCGAGTCGGGCACCAACATTCTCCTGCTGGGCAAGCCGGGTGTCGGCAAGACGACCCTGCTGCGCGAAGCGGCCCGGGTGTTGGCCGAGCAGAAGCGCGTGGTCGTCGTCGACACCTCCAACGAGATCGGCGGCGACGGCGACATCCCCCACCCGGCCATCGGCCGGGCGCGCCGCATGCAGGTGCCCGCGCCCGAATACCAGCACGAAGTGATGATCGAGGCCGTGGAAAACCACATGCCCGAGGTCATTATCATCGACGAGATCGGCCGCGAGGCCGAGGCCATGGCGGCGCGGACCATCGCCGAGCGCGGCGTGCAGCTCGTGGGGACGGCCCACGGCCAGACCATGGAGAACCTGCTGCAAAACCCCACCCTCGCCGACCTGGTGGGGGGGATCCAGGCGGTGACGCTGAGCGACGAGGAAGCGCGCCGCCGCGGAACGCAGAAAACCGTGCTGGAGCGCAAGGCACCTCCCACCTTTGACGTTCTGGTAGAGATCAAGGACCGGCAACACCTGGTGGTGCACCACGATGTGGCCGCGTCGGTGGACGCCCTGCTGCGGGGCCGCAGCCGGCCGCCCGAGATCCGCTACCGCGACGACTCGGGCCAGGTCAAGATCGAGCAGCCGGCCACCAGCCCCCAGCTCCGCCCCGAGGAAAGCCCGCTGCGGCCGGCAGCCGTCGTGGAGGTGCCGCCGCAGCAGCGCGAGCTGCGGGTCTATGCCTACGGCGTGGGCAAGAACCGGCTGCGGCAGGCGGCCCAGAACCTCCACCTGCCCGTCGACATGACCGAGATGATCCAGAACGCCGACGCGGTTCTGACCCTGAAGAATTACTACCGGCGCCGGCCCCAGCCCATCACCGACGCCGAAAAGCAGGGCGTGCCCATCTATGTGCTGCGGTCCAACACCGTGAGCCAGATGGAGAGCGTCCTCGCCGACATCTTTGGGCTGGACGTGGCCGAGCTGGATCCCATGTCCATCGCCATGCGCGAGACCGAGGAGGCGATCCAGATGGTGCTGCAGGGCCAGAAGGCCGTCGACCTCTCGCCGCGCAGCTCCTATATCCGCCGGCTCCAGCACCAGATGGCAAGGGAGGCCAACCTGGTGTCCCATAGCTATGGCAAGGACCCGCGCCGCCACGTGCGCATCTTTGGCACCCAGCGCCAGGCAGAGCCCGGTGTCCGCTCCTGAATGGGTCGGACAGCGGGGAGAATAGATCAAGCCACAAGGAGGAGACAATGGCGTACAGATTCCCGTCGGATGAGTGGATCAAGGCCATGGCCGTCGAGATCAACAACAGCGAGTCGTATCGCAAATCGGCTGCCAAGTGGGAGGGCGACTTTTACTTTGTCGTCGAGCCGGGGCACGGCGTGCCCGAACCGGTGCACCTCTACCTGGACTTGTGGCACGGAGAAGCCCGCGCGGCGGGCGAGGTGGCAACGGGGGAGGAGAAAAAGCCCGAGTTTATCATCCGCGCCCCCATCAGCACCTGGAAGCGAGTCATCGAGAAAAAGCTGGATCCGATCCAGGGCATGATCACCGGCCAGCTCAAGCTCAAGGGGACCATGAGCAAGATCATGCGCTTCCCCAAGGCAGCCTCCGAGTTGGTCAACTGCGCCACGCTGGTGCCCACCGAGTTTCCCGAGTAGCCTGGCTGCCTTTGCGCAGTCGGGCCCTGGCCGGGGCACTATCATGCCTACCATCGAAGCCGGCGGGCACAAGGTCTTTTACGTTCAGCGGCGGCCGGCGCCGGCCAGGCATCCGGCCGTCGTCCTGATCCACGGCGCAGGCGGAACCCACCAGCAGTGGCTGTACCAGGTGCGCGACCTGCCATCGGCGGCGACCTATGCCCCCGACCTGCCCGGTCACGGGCGCTCGGAAGGGCCGGGCCGCAGCCTCGTCGCGGCCTACGGCGACTGGCTCCTGGGCTTTCTCGACGCCCTTGGCCTCGAAAAGGCGGTCCTGGCGGGCCACTCCATGGGCGGCGCCATCGCCCTGGACGTGGCCCTTCGTTTTCCGGACCGTGTCGCCGGCCTGGGGTTGGTGGCCACGGGGGCCCGGCTGCGGGTGGCCCCCGACCTCCTGGACTGCCTGCGCCAGGACCCGGAAGAAGCCATTCGCCTCATCACCGGCTGGTCCTTTGGACCCGAGGCACCGCCCGAAATGGTGCGCCTGGGCAGGCGGCAGCTGGCCGAGGGCGACGCGGGTGTCCTGTACGGCGATTTCGCGGCGTGCAACGTCTTTGACGTGCGGGACAGGCTGGGCGAGATCCGGGCCCCTGCGGCCATCGTCTGCGGCACCGCCGATCGCATGACGCCGGTGAAATACGCCACCTACTTGCGCGACAACCTCGCGGGCTCGGACCTGCACCTCGTCGAGGGAGCCGGCCACATGATCCTGGTCGAACGGCCCCGGGCCGTCGTGCAGGCCCTGGCGTCTCTGCTCGAAAGCCTCGAGGGTGCGGGCACCCGGCGTCCACGAGTCCCGTAGTATATTGGACGTGATTGACAGGATCGGTTCTAACCCATCCTGTCAATCCTGTCCGCTGAACAGCTTCTTGAGGATGGGCACGGCGGCCTCGAAGGCGCGTGCCCGGTGACTGATCCGGTTCTTGACCTCGGGCGGCAGCTCGGCCATTGTCTTGCCCCCGGTGCCATCCACGAGGAAGACCGGATCGTAGCCAAAGCCGTGCTCCCCCCGGGGCTCGTAGCCGATGTGGCCTTGGCAACGACCCTCGGCCGTCTCCAGGCGCCCGCCAGGCAGGGCCACGGCGATGACACATCGAAAGCGCGCCGAGCGGCCGGCGGGCGGCACGTCGTCCAGGGCGGCGAGGAGCTTCCGGTAACGGTCCGCGTCGCTGGTTCCGGGCCCGGCGTACCGGGCCGAGCGGACGCCTGGCGCGCCGCCCAGGGCATCGACCTCCAGGCCCGAATCGTCGGCCAGGGTGGGCAGGCCCGAGGCCGAGGCGTAGGCCCGGGCCTTCAGGACGGCGTTTTCCTCAAAGGTCTCCCCCGACTCGACCACGTCGAGAGCGATGCCTTCCTGCGCGGGGTAGGTAAGCTCTATGGGGAGTGCCGCGCCGTCCAGCAGCTCCTCGTACTCGCGCAGCTTGCCCGGATTGTTCGTGGCGATCAGCAATTTGCCCATGTCTGCTCCTCGTACAGGTGTGGTGGGGCCTGCCCCGACGGATTATAGCCGAGTTCGCCGCCCGGTGCAAGGCCATGCCCCGGGCTCGGGGGCTGTCGACACGGTGGAGGGCCGGCAGACACCTCCCGGCCCCACCCAGCGGGCCATTTGCCATCCGTGCCTGCCTTGGGTACAATAGCGGGCAGACCGCCAAAGGCGACGAGGTGAAACGTGGCCATAATTCAAAGCCTGTTCAATTCGTACGAGGGAATCGTGGCCGTCGTGGCCCTCGGGCTGGGCATTGTGGCCCTGCTGATCGGGCTGATCTTGCTCGCCCGCCAGCAGCGCATGCTGCGCCAGTACCGGGAGCTGACGACGGGCACATCCGGGGGCAACCTGGAAGCGCTCCTCAACGACCACGTCGCGCGCGTCCGCGAGACGGCCACTCGCCTCGACGACGTCGACCAACTGGCGCGGCGACTGGAGAAGGCAGGATACTTTAGCCTGCAACACCTGGGCGTGGTGCGCTTTAATCCGTTTCAGGATACCGGCAGCGATCAGAGCTTTGCCATCTCGCTCGTGGACGGCCACGGCAACGGCGTCGTCCTCTCGAGCCTGCACGGCCGCGACGCCACCCGCGTCTATGCCAAGCCCTTGAAGCGCTGGGAATCGACCTACTCGCTGACGGACGAGGAGAAGCAAGCCATCGCCCTGGCCTACCAGAAGCGCTCATAGTTGACAAATCATGGGGCCAATGCTATAGTAGCCCTGGTTCATGCTGTACTCAGCAGGCAACTCGCACAAGGAGCGACCCGTGTTCGGACGAGAAAAGCAGCCGGTCCCTCTGGACCGCATCGAAGTGACCGTCGGACCCACCGCCAACTTTAACGGCGACCTGGTGTGCGACGGCATCGTCAAGATCGACGGCATCTTCCAGGGCAGCATCAAGACAGTGAGCAACGTCATCATCAGCGAAAAGGCCCGGGTGGACGCCAACATCGAGGCACAGAACATCTCTGTGTCGGGCCAGGCCAAGGGCACCATGGTAGCCAAAGGCCGCCTGGAGATCCTGTCCACCGGCCGGGTGTGGGCCGACGTCACGGTCAGCAGCTTCTTGCTGGATGACGGCGGCAAGCTGCACGGTGCGCTGCAGATGTTTGGCACCGGCCCCGAGCCCCAGTCCTTTGACGTTCCCTCCCTTCGCCGCGAGTTGCCGGGCGAAGGGGAACCTGCCCTCGACTAGCCGCAGGCGCCCCCACCTTTAGACCCAGCCGGTGCCTCACGATGGGACGTGAGGCACCGGCCCGATCAAGCGTCTACCCCCTCCTCTTTGTTACGGCAGCCACCAGTCGGAGGGCTTGTCGTCCTTCTCGCTGGCGGGCACGCGCACCGGCTCGCCGCCGCTTTCTGACACAAAGTAGGGATCCCGGCCCCCCTGGTAGCCGCCGATGAGGAATTTGCCCTGTTTCCAGGCGGCGATCAGGCACGCTTACGGACTAACCGGCGCAATCCTGGTTGACGCCTGGGCGTGCTTGGGGTATACTCCTGACAGGACAAGCGAAAGGAGGAGCGCGATGCCGACAGGAGTTGTCTACGATCCCGTCTACCTGGAGCACGACCTGCGGGGGCACCCGGAGAACCAGCAACGTCTCAAATCGATCGTACGCGTTCTGCAGGAGCAAGGCATGTGGCAGCGCCTGGCACCCATCGAGCCGGCGCCCGCCTCGCCCGAGCGCCTCTACCGGGCCCACGAGCCCCACTACGTGGAGCAGGTGCAGAGCCTGGCGGCGCGCGGCGGCGGTCACCTGGACATGGACACCTACGTCTGCGACGGCTCCTACGACGCCGCCCTCATGGCCGCTGGCGGGCTGGTGGAGGCCACGCGCGCCGTCCTGGACGGCGAGGTAGACAACGCCTTTGCCCTGGTCCGCCCTCCCGGGCACCACGCCCTGCGCAGCCGGGGCATGGGCTTCTGCCTCTTTAACAACGTGGCCGTGGCCGCCCACTATGCCCTGGCGGAGCGCAACCTGGATCGGGTGCTCATCTTTGATTTCGACGTGCACCACGGCAACGGGACCCAGGCCGAGTTCGAAGCGGACCCGGCGACGCTCTACATTTCGACCCACCAGTACCCCCACTACCCGGGCACAGGCTACTGGAACGAAACGGGGCGCGGCGACGGTGAGGGCAGCGTCGTCAACGTCCCCCTGGGGGGCGGCGTCGGCGACGAGGGCTTTGCCCGGATCATGGCCGAGATCGTGGAGCCGGTTTCCTGGCGCTTTCAGCCGCAGCTCATCCTCGTGTCGGCCGGCTACGATGCCCACTGGGACGATCCCCTGGCCTACATGCAGCTCTCCATCGAGGGCTACACGCGCATCGCCCGGGCAGTAAAACAACTGGCCGAGGAGCTATGCGAGGGAAGGCTGGTAATTACGCTGGAGGGAGGCTACCACCTGGAGGCGCTGTCCTTCTCGGTGCTGAACACCTTTGCCGTGCTCCTGGGCGACGAGGATTGGAAGATACGCGACCCCCTGGGGCCCTCACCCCGCGCCGAGCGCTCCGTGGACGACGTCATCCAGCGCGTGCGCCAGGTGCACGGGCTGACGCGCCCCTGAGGCACGGCCACCTGTTTGTGGCAGTTCGCGCTCTCCGCGCTCCCGGCAGAGCACACGGGCACTCATGGCGGATGACACAAGAACAACGGATTTGGAATGGAACGGATGGTGTGCGCGCAGAGCGTTAGAGGGAACTGGAGCTGGCGTCCTCGGACAGGATGCGCCAGCCGTGGGAGTAGACGTTAAAGCTCTTGCCGCGCACGTAGCCCAGCAGGGTGCAGTTCAGGGCGTCGGCCATCTCCACGGCGAGGGAGGTTGGTGACGAGATGGAGGCCATGACGGGCAGGCCCAGGCGCACGCCCTTGGCCACCATGTCGTAGCTCGCCCGGCCGGTGCAGAGCAGGACCTTGTCATTGAGGGGGATACCCCGCAGCAGGCAGTAGCCCGTCGCCTTGTCCACGGCATTGTGACGGCCAATGTCCTCACACACGACAATAACCCGGCCGTGCCCGTCGAACAGGGCGGCGGCGTGGATGCCGCCGGCTGCCCGGTAGGCCGCCTGCTGGCGCGTGATCTGGCCCAGCAGCGGCGGGATGGCCTTGGCGCGCATCCGAACGTCGCCCTTGATCGGCGACAGGTCCTGGATGAGGTCGGCGGCCCCGGCGCGGCCGCAGCCCGAGCGGATCAACTGGGCCACCTCTCGCCCGTCCCAATTGTTCGTCACGCCGGGCAGTAGGGTCACGTCCACCCGGTTGCGGGAATAGTCCATGGCATCGCCCTCGGCGCTCTCGCCGGGCGCGACGCGGCCGCAGTGGCGTATCAGCCCGATGTCCCACAGGTCTCGGACCAGGCCCTCGCCCAGGCAAAAGCCTGCGGCCAGCTCTTTTTCCATGCCCGGAGTCCGCATGAGGACCGCCACCGACTTCTCGTTGATGCGGATCTCCAGGGGCTCCTCGACGACGACCGCGCCCTCGACGACCTGCTCCCGGCCGCCGTCCAGGCGCCTGATGCGCCACGGCATCAGGCCGCCTTCTGTCTTTGGCTCTGCTTCGTAGGGGTGGCGATAGCGTTTCAACGGTCTCTATAGCATCGAGCGATCTAGGGAAGCGTCAAAAAGTCCTGGCCGACGACGATACGGATGTCGATCTGGCTGCGCAGGTTAGGGCTGTGTCGCACGTTCTCGGGACTCACGTGGAAGTACTCGATAAGCTTCTCCAGGGTGAACGTCTTGCCCGTATAGTCGACCAACACCGTGGCCGAATAGTCCAGCCGGTCGGCGTCGCCGAACTCGACCACCTGGTAGCCCTGTTCCATGAGAATGGCCGCCACGCGGGCCGCAAAGTTGGGCTCCGACGTGCCGTTCTGCACGGCGATGCGGGCCCCCTCCTCGGCCAGGCGGGCCAGGTCCTGGATGTCGTCGGGGGCCAGGGTCGGCGTGGGCGAGGGCGCCGCCGGCGCGGCCGTGGCAACCGGGGCCAGGGCCTCGCTGTAGAACATGTCGGCCACCGCCGCGTGGATCAGGTCCCACTTGGGCAATTGGACGGCCGCCCCTGAAGGAGTGCGGTAGCCGTACACCATGGGCTTCTGAATGACAAGCTGCCGGATGTTGGACAGGTCGATCTGGGGCCCCAGGGCAGCCAGCTCGAGCATCTCGTCCGACTTCATATCAGTTTTCACCATGTTGCCCATGGTCACGATGAGGCTGGGCAGCTTGGTGACAATGTTGAGATTCTTGAGCGCCTTTTCGCGGATGGCCAGCAAGATGAGCTGCTGGCGCGCCGCCCGGTCAAAGTCGCTGGTGCTCATGCGCGAGCGGGCGTATTGCAGGGCACGCTCGCCGTCCATGGACTGCAAGCCAGGATCGAAATGGACGGTGCCCATCGCATATGGGTCGCCCGGTTTGGGCATGGGATACATGGTGTCATGCAAGGTCCTGGGTACGTCGACCTCGATCCCCCCCAGCGTATCGACGACTTTTTGAAAGCCGGCGAAATCGATCATGATATAGTAGTCGATGGGGATGCCAAAGTTGGTCTCGATGGTATGCTTGAGCAGGGAAGGGCCGCCGCCCGGATAGCTTATGGAGTATCCCCTTGGGTTGGCGGCATTGATCCGGTCCTCTCCCAGGCCGGGGATGGTGAGATACAGGTCGCGCGGGATGGACATCATGCCCGCTTCCTTGTTCACCGGGTCGATGGTGACGACGATCATGGTGTCGGTGCGGTACGCCCAGCTCTCGCCGTTCCGACGGTCGATGCCCACCAACAGAATGTTGATGCGCTCCTCGGCGCTGGCCGGGGCCACAGGTGGTTGGTAGACGAGCTCGGTCTGGCCCGGCACGGCGGTCATCTCGGGCAGCACCGGCGGGGGCTCGAGCTCTTCGATCTCTTCTTCGGCAACTGCCTCGGGGGCGCGGATGGATGGCAGTTGCACGACAGGGATAGCTGGGAGGTCGGCATTGGCCACGATCGTGCGGACCGTGACGTAAAAGAGGTAACCGGAGTACAATCCCCCGATCACAAACACCACCAGGAAAAGGCCGATCAAGACTTTGAGCCAGCGGGGAGGTTGGCTGTGCCCCTTTGGCAAGTTACGCTTTTCGGCGACTATAATGCCCAAAAAAACTCCTCCAGAAGGCCCAGCTCCCTTCCGCGGGTGCTGGCCACGGGTTTGCACAAGGTCAAGCGGGCGTGAGAGGGATTATACCATATTTTTCCCGGGATGCAAATTGCGAGGCGACAGTCCCCGATCATTGATTCTTCTGGATTCAGGGTCCGTTGCCTGCGAGCGGAATTCGTGGTATACTGCGGGTGCGATGTTGCCCACGACGACGAGGCCAGGATCCGACTTTTTGCCTGTGGAGGTGAATCGTGAGCGCGATGCCATCCAATCTGCCGGTGAACCAGTTGATGGGCCTGATCCGAATGCTGCCGCCCGAGGTCAAGCAGACGCTGGCCCAACTGCTGGCCCAGGAGCAAGGCCAGGCCGCCGCCCCGCGAGGGGACGACGAGGACCTCGACCTCTGGGGAGAGGTCGAGGAGGATGACTGGGACGACGAGGATGAGGATTGGGACGAGGACGAGGAAGAAGAGTGGGATGAGGATGAGGGTCTCGACCGGCGTTCTCTCCTGGCCGCCGAGATCTTTGGTTACAGCTATGACCACTACGAGGACCATCTCGGCAACCTCCGCTTTGACGAGCTGATGCCCCGGCAGGTGGACACCCTGGAGCGGGCCGAGCGCGAGAATTGGGACGACGCGCGCCTGGCGGCCACGCTCGATAGAGACGGCCAGGAAATCCCCTCACTGCGCGGTCTTTACCGCCGCGCCGTGTCAATCGTCGACGCGCCCACCCCGGCCGAATCGTTCCGTCGCGGCGTCCGCTTTTCGATCCAGGATGCCCTGGAGGAGGGGCTGGACGACGAAGAAGGCCTCGAGCGCCTTGTGGGTCAGATCTGTCACCGGGCCGCCGACCTGGGCTACCTCCTCGAGGTGTCGGGCGAGCCGCTGGCAGTCTATTCCGAGGAGCTGCGAGACCAGGAGGGCCTTTCTCCCTATTCGCCGCTGTCGGGGGAGCAGGCCGAAGGCTAGGCGGGAGAGCGTGCGGCGCCGCCGAAGGTCAGGGTAGACCGTGAAGGGACGTTTATTGCCATCGCTTCCATCGCGCCGCTGGCTCCTCCTGGGCATCATTGCCCTCGAGCTCGTCGCCTCGGCCATCGTCCTGCACTGGCTCCTGGCCTCCGAGACAGGCGAGGGACGGGCCGTTGCCGCCGTCCCCCGGCCCACGTCCAGCCCCACCGTGGTCTCTCTGGCGCCGAGCCTGCCCGACTCGCTGGTTGCCTCCATCATGGCCTGGCTCCACGACCGGGCCGAGCCCTGGCTGCCCGGCAGCGAAGGGGCCGGCCTGGCCGTCGACTGGCAGAGCGCCCGTGGCGCCCGGCCCGTGGCCGAGATGTTCCTCGTGCCCGCCGTCCCCCTGGCCTCCCTCCGCGAGGACCTGGCCTTTGACGACGTGCGCCGCGCCTGGCATGGCGAGGCAGCCGGCCGGTTCCTGGTGCCCGATACAGCCGTCGCCGCCCTCGATTCGCTCCTGGGCCCCCGAGCCGCCCAGGCGGCCGTCGAGATCGTGCCCGCCGGCGAGCTCGTTCCGCGCCTGGAGCAGCAGCCCGAGGCGACGGCCATCCTGCCCTTTGACGAGCTCCAACCCCGGCTCAAGCCCCTGTCCGTCGACGGGCTTTTCATCCTGGATCGCGGCCTGGATGAGGCTCGCTGGCCCTTGCGGGCCGTCGTGTGGGCCGGTGGGCCTGCCGGCTGGGAGGAGGAGCTGGCCGCGGCGCTGGAGCAGAGGGGCATGGATAGCAACCGGCACCTGGATCGCCTCACGGTCCTGGCCATGACCGGCGTCACGGCCATGGCCCGCGGCGTGGCCCTGGAGATAGAAGCCCGTGGCGACCCGGGCTGGCCAGCGCGCGGGCTGGCGGGGCTGCTGTCGGCCGCCGACCTGACCCACGTCAGCAACGAGGTATCGTTCATGCCCGGCTGCCAGGCCAGCGCCGAGAGCCCCGCCTTCTGCTCCAGCCCGGAGTACATGGAGGTTCTGCGCCTGGTGGGCACCGACGTGGTGGAGCTGACGGGCAATCACAACCTCGACTTTGGCGGCACGTACGCCCTCCAGTCGCTGGATCTCTATGCCGAGGAAGGCATGGCCACCTTTGGCGGCGGGCGCGACGCAGCGGCCGCGAGCCAGCCGCTCATCGTGACCCACAACGGCAACCGCCTGGCATTCCTGGGCTACAACCAGTTCGGCCCCGATTATGCCCTGGCCGGCCCCGCCTCGCCGGGAGCCGCCTCCTTTTCCCTGGCCGCCGTCCAGGCCGGCGTGGCCGAGGCGCGCCGCCAGGCCGACCTGGTGTTCGTCAACGTCCAGTACACCGAGGCTTACCAGGCGGAGCCACTGCCCGAGCAGGTGGCCGACTTTCGGGCCATCGCGGACGCCGGCGCCGACGTCGTCACGGGCAGCCAGGCACACCAACCCCAGCACGTCGAGCTGCACGGCGGCAAGCCCATCTTTTACGGGCTGGGGAACCTCTTTTTCGATCAGACCTGGTCGCCGGCCACGCGACAAAGCCTGATCGTCCGCCATTACGTTTACCAGGGACGCCTGCTGTCCGTCGAGATCCTGCCCACGGCCATGGACGGAGACTACCAGCCCACCCTGGCCGAGGGCCAGGAGCGCGACGAGATCCTGCGCACCGTCCTACCGATGCGATAAAAAAAGGCCCGCCTGCTCGCCTTTTGCGAGCAAGCGGACCTTGACGTTCAATCAGGCCTGGCCGCCAGGCTCGGCCTAGTACTCGGGCATCGGCGGGGCCGCCGGGGCCTTTTCCTTCTCGGGGATGTCGGTCACCAGCGCTTCGGTGGTCAGGATCATGGCGCCGATGCTCGCCGCGTTCTCCACGGCGCTCCTCGTCACC